>Ga0302320_10000243_pt1 | contig 126959 bp, 84 predicted proteins | sample Bog_T0_3_FD_202130 | JGI IMG/M metagenome (GOLD analysis project Ga0302320, IMG submission 202130) | Peat permafrost microbial communities from Stordalen Mire near Abisko, Sweden - Bog_T0_3 | ecosystem: Environmental > Terrestrial > Soil > Wetlands > Peat | place: Sweden: Abisko, Stordalen... | reverse complement strand
ACGAGGGCAGCATCAAGGTCACGGGGATGTCCCGCGAGAAGCTTATCGGCACCGACTTCTCCGATTACTTCACTGAGCCTGAGCGGGCGCGCGAAGGTTACCAGCAGGTCTTCGCCAAGGGCTTTGTCACCGATTACCCCCTGACCATCCGGCACAAAGATGGACACCTGACCGACGTGCTCTACAACGCGGCGGTCTATAAAGACGCCCGCGGCAACGTGCTGGGCGTGTTCGCCGCCGCGCGCGACATAACCGGGCGCAAACAGGCTGAGGACCAAATCAAGCAGCAGTCCAAGGAAATCATGGAACTGTCCACACCGGTCATGCAAGTCTGGCAGGGCGTGGTGGTCGCGCCGCTCATCGGCTCGCTGGACAGCCAGCGCACCCAGCAATTCATGGAGCGGCTGCTCGGCCGCATCGTGGAAACCAATTCACCCGTGGCTCTCGTGGACATCATGGGCGTGCCGACGATTGACACGCAGACCGCGCAGCACCTCATCGAGACCATCAGCGCCGTCCGCTTTCTGGGGGCGCAGGTGGTGCTGACCGGTGTGCGCCCGGCCATTGCCCAGACGCTGGTTCACCTGGGCATTGACCTGTCAGGCATCATTACCCGTGCGTCCCTGTCCGCCGGCTTGCAGGTGGCGTTTGACATCCTGAAACTGAAAGTCGTCAGCAAGAACGACAGCCACTAAGGAAAGAACATCATGCCAAAAGAAAACATCTCCGTCATCAAACTGCGAGACTTGCTGCTGGTCACGGTGCCGCCCGACCCGGACGACGAGACCATATCGGCGCTTCAGGAGCAAGTGCTACAGGCCATGCAACAGCATGAAGCCAAGGGCCTGGTGCTGGACATTTCCACGGTCCAGACTCTGGACTCCTTTTTCGCGCGGACGGTCGCGGAGACCGTTCAAATGGTCGCACTCATGGGCGGTCACACGGTGCTGGCGGGCATGCGCGCCAGCGTGGCCGTGACGGCAACACAACTGGGTTTGACGGTGGGTAATACCCTGACCGCCCTCGATGTTGACCGGGCCATCAATCTGCTCAACGCCGCGCCCAACGGCGAATCCGCGCGATGAACACTCTTCTCCAAGGTGAGTTCCGAATCGAGTCGGAGGGCAATATCGTCATGGCGCGCAAATTTGTCCGTGATGCCGCCAACAGTCTTGGGTTCAGTCTCACCGATGTCACCCGCATCGTCACTGCGGCGTCGGAACTGACGCGCAACATCTACCACTACGCCGGGTGCGGCAACATGCGCTGGAGTCCGTTGAATTCCGATTCACGCGTCGGACTGGAGCTGGTGTTTGAAGATCGCGGGCCGGGAATTCCCGATATCGAGAAGGCCATGGAATCCGGCTTCACCACCGGCAAGGGCATGGGTCTGGGTCTGCCCGGCTCCAAAAGGCTGATGGACGAAATGGAGATACAATCCGCCGTTGGCAAAGGCACCACAGTAACCGTCCGCAAATGGCTGAAAAAATGAAATGCAAGCTCCCGTTCCACAATCGCTCGACATCCAGCATGAGAGCGATGTAAGCAAGGCACGCCGCGCCGGAAAAACCGCCGCTGGCGGCCTCGGATTCGGACCGGAAGCCTGCGAAGAAATTGCACTCGTCATGATTGAACTTGCGACCAATCTTCTCAAGCACGCCCAAGGCGGGAGCTTGATTCTCACGCCGATTGCCGCCGGCGGACGGACGGGCCTGGAGATTGTTTCGCAGGATAGCGGGCCGGGAATCCCCGATGTCGAGCTGGCTCTGGCTGACCGATTCACCACCGCCGGAAGCCGGGGCACCGGCCTGGGCACCATCAACCGGTTGATGGATGAAATGAACATTACTTCGCGGCACGGACGCGGCACGCGCATTGTGTGCCGCAAATGGATTCGCGCGCATCAACCCAGCGTTCGACCTTGTCCGCTCGCAGTCGGCGTGGCGACCCGCCCCTGCGGAGCGGGTAAGGTGAACGGCGATTCCTTTTTGATCAAGCGATGGAGCGAAAGTATGCTTGTGGGTGTCATTGACGGATTGGGCCACGGAACATTCGCCCACCGCGCCGCCGTGACCGCGACGACCTATGTGGAAAGTCATTTCGACCGTCCGCTTGATCAGATTTTTCTCGGCGTGAACCGCGCCTGCCGGGCGACTCGCGGCGTGGTGATGGCATTGGCCCGTTTTGATTGGGGTAGTGATCTGCTGACCTTTGCATCGGTGGGCAACATTGAGGCGCGCGTCTTCCCAGACCGAAAATCGTTCAATTTCACAATACGCCGGGGAATTGTCGGACTCAACGCGCCCAACCCCGTGGTCTCGGAGCATCCGTGGCCGGCCAATCACCTGCTCATTCTCCACTCCGACGGACTGCCCACCCACTGGAACTGGAAAGATTTTCCGGGATTGCCGGAGCAACCGCCGACAGTGATCGCACAGCAGCTTCTCCGTGATCTCGCCAAGGACAATGACGACGCCACCGTGCTGGCAGTAAGGAGAGCAAGCCTATGAGTGACCAACCATCTGTAAATCGAGATTCGGCGACCGTGGCGGCACTACAGGCCGAGTTGGCTCTCGCGCATAAAGAATTAAGGGTCACCAACAACGAGTTGATGCAATTGACGCTGGAAATGGACAACCGCGTTGCGGAGCGCACGGCGGAATTGCTTCAGGCCAACAAGGATTTGCAGCTCGAAATCACCGAGCGCAAACGGGTGGAAGAGGTGCTGCGGGAAATCGAACACCGGCTCGCTCACGCCATGAGCCTGGCACGCTTGTTCGCTTGGGAATATGATGTGGCCAGCGGACTCTTCACCTTCGGTGATCACTATTACGCCCTTCACGGCACCACCGCCGAATTGGAAGGCGGCAACCTGATGTCCGCCGAGACTTTCACCCGGAAATTTGTTCATCCGGATGATGGACACCTGGTGGCTGAAGAAATTGGCAAGGCTGTGGTCACGCCTGATCCGCACCACCAAAGGCAACTCGAATGTCGTGTTTTTTGCAGGAACGGTGAGCTTCGGCATTTGATTGTTCACTTAACCATTACCAAAGATGCCGCGGGGCGAACCATTCAAATCCACGGCGCAAATCAGGACATCACCGGGAGCAAGAAGATGGAGGAATCCCAAGCCCGGCTCGCGATGGCTGTTGAACAGGCCGCCGAAACCACAGTCATCACCGACACCAGCGGAACAATCCTTTATGTCAACCCGGCATTTGAAAAAACCTCCGGCTACACCCGCGCGGAGGCGCTCGGCCAGAATCCCCGTTTGCTCAAGAGCGGCAAGCATGATGATGAATTTTACCGCCAGATGTGGGACGTGCTCAAGCGTGGCGAAGTGTGGCAGGGTCATTTTATCAACAAACACAAGGCCGGCAAACTCTATGAGGAGGAAGCCACCATCTCACCCGTGCGGAACGCCACGGGCAAGGTCATCAACTATGTGGCTGTGAAGCGCGACGTGACGCACGAATTGCAACTCGAGACACAATTCCGCCAGTCGCAAAAGATGGAGGCCATCGGCCAGCTCGCCGGCGGTGTGGCGCATGACTTTAACAACATCCTGGCCATCATCCAGATGCAGGCCGACCTGTTGAAGTCCGGCGGCAATCTTTCCCCGGCGCAATTGGAATCTGCCGAGGACATTGGCACGGCCACGCAGCGCGCCGCTGCGCTCACCCGCCAGTTGCTTTTGTTCAGCCGGAAAGAAGTTTTGCAACTGCGCGATCTGGATTTGAACCAGTCCATCAACAACATGACCAAAATGCTGCGGCGCACCCTCGGCGAAGACATCGAGCTACAGTTCAAATTTGCCATGGAGCCGCTGTTCATCCACGCCGACGCGGGCATGATGGATCAAGTGCTGATGAATCTCGCGGTGAACGGCCGCGACGCCATGCCCAAAGGCGGACGGCTGATCGTTGAAACCTCCACCGTGGAATTTGACGAATCGGTCCGCGGGCAATCAGCCCATGCCCGTCCCGGTTCGTTCGTGTGTTTGAGTGTGAGCGACACCGGCAGCGGCATCCCGCCGGAAATTCTTCCCCGGATTTTCGAGCCGTTTTTCACCACCAAGGATGTCGGCAAAGGCACCGGCCTCGGTCTGGCCACCGTATTCGGCATCGTCCAACAGCATCAGGGCTGGATCAATGTCTATAGCGAAGTTGGCAAGGGGACGGCCTTCCGCATTTATATTCCGCGACTGGCCAAAATGACCGGACAAGAGCCGGAGCAAATCGCCTTGACCGCAATGCGCGGCGGCGATGAAACAATTCTGCTCGTTGAAGATGATGTTGCCTTGTGCGCTTCCGTGCGCAAAATCCTGTCGCAACTCGGCTATCGCGTCCTCGAAGCCGTCAATGGCGTGGAAGCCCTGGAAATCTGGAAACAGCACCGCGATGAAATCCATTTGGTGCTCACCGATCTGGTGATGCCCGGTGGAATGAACGGAAAAGATTTGGGCAAAAAGCTTTTGAAGGAGAATCCCAAATTGAAGGTGATTTATGCGAGCGGCTATAGCGCGGAAGTAATCGGCCAGGATTTCCCTGTGGAGGAAGGCGTCAACTTCCTCACCAAGCCGTTTCAGGCGCAAAAGCTCGTGCAAACTGTCAGGAATTGTCTGGATAAGGCTAGATAGTCGGAACGTGAAATTATACGGTATTCCCTTAAGCTGCTGGCACGCTCCAAGATATTCAACACTAAATTCTACGCGGGCCATCAGAGTGCGGGGGCAATTGCCGACCGTAGCGGCTCAGACGGATGCATCCTGACGGCATTGAAAAAAAGCAGGCAAAAATCCGGCGGTGGTGGCGCGTTGGGAAAAATTCTGAAAAGTCGAAAGCAGAAAGCAGAAATGGGGATCCGCTACAGACCACAAGACCACGGACAACATGCAAAAGCTGAAATTTGGAACCCGTTTCCAGCCTATTGAAAATATCGGCCCGATCTTTGCGCCTCTGCACATGCAGCCAAAACTACTTCTTGCGCAAAAAGCCCTGCTGCCTGATCCCGCCCCATCAGTGGGTGTGCAGCGTCAGTTGGTGGTTGCCCACCGTAAGAGGTTTGCCATGCAGCTACAGAATAAACATACTCAACTGGCTCGCCAAGCGTTTGGAATTCAAATCGAACTTTGACTTCGTATTTCAACTCATCGTTGCGACCATGAACATTTTCTCCCAGACACTTCATTTGAATCCGCATGACATCCCAATCAGGATAGGTCAGCAAATCGTGCTCATTCTTCGCCTCGGCTACTTCTGAAAAGGCGCCGCTGTTTCTCACAGCATCTGGAAAAGCCTTCCTGTATTGGCCTTTTGGAAGCCCATCGGATCCCTTAACTTCAAAATATAGAACCACCTTCTTTTTTATTGAAGGTTGTTTAAAGTTAAAATCGTACTTTTTTGCAAACTCTGGATCGACACTGTATTTTTGCGATGCGGCGGCTCCTGCAATAACAAGGATACATCCCGTTGCGAAAGTGCATAAAGTTGCTGCGCAAACAATCAGAATGACCCAGCGGCTGAATCCTCTTAACATGCTGACGATTGTTTGACGCTCAACGGCAATTTGCAAGTCCATATATATTTTCTTTCATCCTGATATCACCGTTGCCAATTTCAGCCGCTCAATTGCCTCAAGCTGTATGGTCCGCGCTGCATCGAGCCGGTTCGGATTGACCGGGATATGGTTGAGCGGCAGTTGTTGGGGGATGGGGGAAAAGCTGAAATTTGGAAAGCTGAAACGCTGAAATCAATTACCCGTTTTTGGGTCAGCTTTCCGCGTCTGGTGGAAGTTCCGCCGCTTTTTTCTGCGCAGCCTTTAGGCGCTTCTTTTCCCGGCTCTCGACTTTCTTGATGTTCTCGGCCACCGGCAGATTTTCCGGCATCGTGCCGCCGAGTTCGTGAATGGTCCGGCGCACTGTCCGCCCCACGGCCTCGTGAATGCGGTTGGCATGGTCTTTGTTCCGCACATTTTCACGGCGCAATTTTTCCTCGGTCTGTGTGGCGCGGAACAAATTTGCCGCCAGTTCCGTGCTGCCCATGCGATCCAGCAAGTGCTCCTTCGACCCAATGCGCTTGCGCGCTTCCACGTCGCGCACGCTCAAGCCGCCGTATAGCCCGCGATAGCCATGATCCATGAAAATGGCATAATCCAGCGGCTGGACGACGCCCGACTGTCTGGCCGCGCCCGCCAGATTTTTGTTATGCTTCTTCATTTCTGCGCGCAGCAACAGGCGCGTCTTGTCCTCCTTCAACGCCTCATCATCGGCCATTTCCTGGCGGCGGGTCTGGACGGCGAAATAGCTTTGCCCCAGCGCCACGAGCGGCTTGCCGGGGTCGGCGTTTTGGATGACGAGGTAGCAGCCGTAGCGGGAGAGTGCCCAATCCTCGATGGGCCGCTGCGCGCCCGAACCGATGCCGACCAATTCGGTGATATCAACGAAATGGTCGGAGACGGGGTGGCCGCTGTTGGCGCAGGCTTCGCGCGCCTTGGCGATGACGGCGGTGAAATTGCGGAAGTCGGTGTATTCCAGCACGCGGGTGAACTGACGCGTGAAGGATTGGGACATGCGGGCGTGATCCTCTTCCGCCGTTCGGTGCCGGCGGTGGCGTATGGCAAACAAGCACGCTTGCTGGTGGATCTGTGGCGCGAGGCGGAAGATTGGGACTGGGCGGATCGCATTGAATATCTGCCACGACCGTAAGACAGCAGTCTTTTTGTTTTCGCGCGGCTCGCTGACGCAAGTCAGCGGGCCGATTTCTTTTTTATTGGGCAACCTCGTGCGGCGGTGGCGGAAAAAGAAATGGCTGGCATGGGCGTATCTACCAACTGACCAACTTCAGACACCGTCAACTCTCTCGGAACCAACACTGTCTGCTACCGTCAACCGACACTCACGCTCATACCAGCCACTGCACACTCGTCCTCTTTTCCAATCTGTCAAGTGGCCGCGTTGCCGCCTTGGCCAACGTGAAAAGGCGAAATGAAAATTTGAAACTGCCCTACCTCACCCAATGCCCTCACCCCCAGCCCCTCTCCACTCCCAAGACGCACCTCATCCGGCCTGCGGCCACCTTCTCCCCATCCGATGCGGAGAAGGGAAATCCGAAGGGCGAGGGTGGCGTCGGACTCTCCCTCCCATCCGATGGGCCGGAGAGGGAATATGCCGGGGCGTGAGAAATAAAATGGAAATATCAGGCCAGAATGTATTGTCCGGTCTTCCTGGTGCCGACGCGCTTCACCAGTCCTGCCTTAATCAGCGGGCGCAACAAATCCAGCGAACCTTGTTTGGAAACGCCGAGCGCTTCCCACAATTCACGCGGGGACATTTTCCGGTTGTCGCGGAGCAAATGAAGTAACTGTTCCTGTTTCGGGCGTAAGATCAGTTTCTCCTGTCCCGGTTGGGCGGAAAGTTTCTGCACGCGCGTCCAAACGCGCTCCAGCGTCAGCAACAAACCCTCGGTACAGTATGCCAGCCATTGCGTTAAATCCTCGCCTTCACGGCGCACGCCGTCCAGTGCCTTGTAGTAGCGCGGGCGGTTCTCCCAATAATATTCGTCCACGGAAAAAATGTGATGTGTGTCGAAGCCGCGCCGGTAAAGTTCCCACAACGCCAGCGCCCGGCCAGTTCGTCCATTGCCGTCAGCGAAAGGGTGAATGGCTTCGAAACGGTAATGCACAATGGCGGAACTTAAAATCGGCGACAGCTTGGCCGCCTCCTTGTTCCGCCACGTCAATAACTCATACATCAAACCCGATACGTCTGCCGGCGGTGGCGGCACATAGCGACCGACGCGCACGGCCATGGTGCGGTAACGTCCGGCCGTCCCCTGCTCCATCACGTCGCCCGCCATGATTTTGTGCAGGCGCAAAATCTCCTCGTGAGTGATGGTCTTTTTGGCGGCGTTCTTTTCCACGAATCGGAGGCCGGCGAAATAATTCAGCACTTCGCGTTTGGCGCGGGCTGCAACGGCGGGAATTTCCCGGCCTTCCTCCACGGCGCGAACCTGCTCCAGCGTGAGTGGGTTGCCTTCGATGGCGGTCGAGGAATGGGTGTTGCGCGTGCGGGTGTCTTTCTGCAATGCGGAAATCCAGCGCACCTGAACCGTGCCGGCCAGGATGCGTTCGCGCAACGCGGCGATCTGCTCCACGCGGGCGAGCAGTGCCGGGGTGACGGTAAATTGTGGCTGATAACTCACGCCGACAGCCTGCCAGTAAGTCAAGTGTAAGTCAAGTTTTTGGTCAAGGGGTCTGGAAGGCGAAAGGGGAAGATGGAAGATTGAAGAGGGAGATAGCAAAAAACGCTGAAACGCTGACATGCTGAAAATCTGAAATTGGGAAAGCAGAAAGCAGAAAGCAGAAATGAGACACGAATTAACATGGAACTACGGATGAAAGGGCCAAGATCGAGTGCGGTGAATAGAGTGCTTATTCGCCGCATGTTCTGCGGTGAATATCCTTGCAGGTGCGGCGAAGTTTCCGGTTCTTACCTGAATTGGCCTTTCTTACTGGGTAGTAAGAAGTTGTTTTTTCAGTAAGAACAACTCGGCATGGTGATGCCGACGCTGCTGCTGCTACTCATCCCTGTCGTCACCGTCATGGTGATGATGACTTTGCCTGCTGGTTAAACTGTTTCTCAAACGCACCAACGACACTCAGGATTTCATCGAAAGTGGGCACTTCGCCGAAGAACATTTCGCCGCGCATTTCCTGATAGTCTTTGCGCCAGGCATCAACGTGGTGGGCGGGCGGCAGAAATCGGAGTGCGCCGGGATGGAGCGTAGTATAGTCCACCCATGACCAGCGGAAAAAGATTTCACGATGCGCAGCCACACGGTCAAAGAGCGGGCGGTCCTGGGCGGCACGTTCAGCCACGCCACGCGTGATGAGACACCAGACATCGTAGTAGTGCCGGGCCATGCGAAATTTGCGCGGCTTGTCGGCGGGCCGAAAAGTTTCCTCATGCAGCAGCATGGCTTTTTCCAAAAAGGTGCGTTCGGCAGCGAGAACGCGGACGGGAATCGCCGCACCACTTGCCAGATTCGGAAAGGCTTCGGCGAGATAGGGCTGAATCAATTTTTCCTGATGCGGCCAGTCATCCGACCGGGCGCCGAGTTCGATTTTCACAACCGGACGCACATAACCAGCCTCGGTTGGGTCAAAATCGCCTGGATAATGGAACAGAAGGCATTGACCATCGGCCATGTCAGGATCAACTTCCAATTTCCAGCCGGTGGGACCGAGCGCGGCACGAATACGGTCGGCCAGAGCAGGTTGTAAACTTTCCTGCACCCAGCGGCGGCAGGCTTCCATCAGGGCTTCGAGGCGGAGCTTGCGCTGTTTTTTGCTTGGAGCCTGGTCGGGAGAGGCGTCACCGGCAAAGCCCAATGTCTGTTTGTCCACGATGAGATCAATGTCTTCGGAAAAACGCTCAATGAGTTTCCACGCCTTGGAAAGCGAAGTCCCGCCCTTGAAGGTAAGATGCGGTCCAATTCCCGGCAACGCGAACAGTTCGCGCAGCGTCCAGCAAATCCAAAAATCTTTTTCGACGCTCGCGGCCTGCAAGTACATCCGCTCCTCGACCTGAAGGCAGGCGAGCCGGCGATCCTTCGTGGACATTTTGAGGAAGCCATCCATGATTCAAGTCGTTTTGGCAGCGAGCCGTTGCAGAATGCTCGCCACCCAAGCGGGAGCATATTTGAGGTCTTTGAGCAATTGCACCTTGTCGCCGGCGTTGAGTTGACGACGCAAAATGGAGAGCACCTTGTCATCTACATGGCGCTGCCCCAAGTGGCGAAGGGCTTGAATCACGGTGCCGCTTTTGCGCCCGGCGGTGGCGACGTTGCGTGGGGTGGTGTGCTTGAGGACGATTTCACGCTGGCCGAGTTTGACCCGGCGGGATGAACCGTCTGTTAGGAATACAATTTTCATCGGCACCTGATCGGAAAGGCCGAGGACGTTTGCGGCGTAGGCCCCGGCGGGTTGAAGCCGGACAGAATCGCGGCTGACCAGCGCCTTGGCCACCGCGTCGGCGGATGCGGCCACACGTCCCAACGTGGGGTGGTCAATCGGAAAGTCATAGAGACCGCGCGCGAGCTGGCGAATGACGCCTTTGCGCGACAGGCGGGTCAAAGCCATGCCGACCGAACGCGGGTCGCCAAGCTGGGTCAGGTCTCGCGGTGTGAAAACCCAACCCCTGCCATGTCCAAAGATAATCGCTCTTGCCTTTGGCTCAATGACTTGCGTTGATTTAGGCTGTCGTTTCATGTTGAAAAAAGGTATATGTTTTTACAACATAAAACCAGTCACGTCCAGCTTTAATGAGGGCGCTGACAGATTCGCACGCTGGTGGAATGGGCTTTAATGCGCGCGGTGTTTGTGGGAGAAATGGCGCATGGCCGTGAGCATATCTGGATGGGAAAACTGGCTGGAGCGGCTTTACAATCTCCGGCGCGATAAAAGCGGTTCGCATGAACGACCGCACAAGCCGGTTTTGCTGCTCAGCATCATTGACCTTTTGGATCGCGGCGTCATTTCTCGCAACGAAGTGCCATTGAGCGATGAACTGGTCGCGACCTTCAAGCGATACTTCGCGGTGGTGTGCCGGGAAAATGACCAGCCGACGATTCAGAATCCTTTCTTCCATCTGTGCGGTGATAAATTCTGGCGACTCGTGCCGGTTGTCGGCGAACGCGACATTTACCAACAAGGGGCGACGGCTGGTGCGCCCAGCGTGGCAGAATTGCGTCGCCGGGTGGTTTACGGAAAATTTGACGATGGCATGTGGCAGTTGTTGAGTGAACCGGTGGCGGGGAGCAAGGCGTCCAGTTCGGCGGCGGTCTCGGCTTGCAGACGCTTCAGCGCGGCCACCTCCGCTTGCAACGCGTCCATATACACACCCAGACAACGGTTGTAATACTTACAAGACAACAAGTTCGTGACAAACATTGGCATTCCTAGCTCATTGATTTCTACTCAGAAAATAACGCCCAGCAAAGTGTGATGAAGAAGCCGATCCAGCAATACTTCGCTAGAGCAAATACCAAATCGCTGATACACTTTACCCGTCTCAGCGTACCGAGATAGCGCATGTCCGGCTCGTCTGCCGGCCAGCGAGAAACGAAAAATGAAGCCGCTGCGGATGCAACTGTTGCACCCGCAAAAGCCCACAACCACATGCTAAACCGCTGGTCAACATTAGTGAACCACCGGCCAGCGCTACCCCAGTAACAAAAATAAGCAACAATCCCGATTGCCAGCGGAGCGAGCAGGAATCGGCGAAAAAGTAGCGACGCAATTGTCGGGAAAACCTCGGGTTGAATTTTTTCAAAAGGAACCGCGACATTTCCCCACTCCGCTTTGATCGTGCTAAAGTCATTTGTCATCGTGGAGCGCACTACGGAGATCACAGCTTCCCACAGGCGAGCATCCGACCACATGTTCCAATGCGGCCCATTTCCCAGTGACTTTTCGGCAAACCTTGTGGACTCGCTCGGAATCAATTCGCGCCCGATGAAATCGCAGTCGCGCCACAGGTTCGCCCAAAAAACGACCGCGCCCGTCCTCCCGAATTCCTTTTCGATTTTGTCGGGGCTATGGATTTGCAAAGGAAACACACGAGACATTAGCCGCAACGGTGATCCGAGTGTCACGAGAATGATCCGCCCGCGAGTCTCTTCTTTCAATTGAAGGGCGACGTGACTGGTGAGCACGCTCCCCAGACTATGTCCGATTAAGAGAATCTTTGCATCTGGCGCTCGCTTGGCCACCGCCACGACGATTTGAAACAGCGCCGATTCGATTTCTCGCCGCCGCTGGGATCGTGCAACGTAGGCTACGACATCGGCCACAAAATCGAAGGCCGGCGCCAGATATTTCACGATCTGACGCACCGCCAGCAATCCGAGCACAAGTAATACCCCGTAATGCCAATGATACTCTGAACGACTGTGAAACCCGAACCAATTGAAAACAGTCGCGGCGAGCCAAATCAGACCGGCAAAGCACACACAGGAGAAAATGACAAACGCGATGTTCGCCGCACCTAACGCGAGTCGCCATCCCCAAGACCCTGCTTTTCCCATACAACGAAGCAGATCAAACCATGTGCAGATAATTGGAGCAAATGCCTGCCCGATCAGCCCCCCGATATCCAGCGGGCGCACTATTGGAGGCCGAGTCGCATGCGACGCGCGCTGGCGTAAATCACTCCAAACAATTGGCAGCACCACGTGGATATGTCCACCTGCTTCAATCTGCAAGCTGCGTTGAATGCCTGTCGCTCCATCCGGCAGCGGAAATTCGGTAATCTCCGCATAGCTCAACCGCGCGGACTCTGGTGAAATTTTGAGGTAACCGGCCGACGCACTTTCCATGATTTCGGCAGGAGTGTGGTCACCTACCCCATGCACTACAAGCGCGACGGTGCTCGCATCGTTTAGTTTCGACTCCAGGTGATCAGCCGGGTTACCCATTGGATTGACAGTTCATAATTCACCTTTGAAAGCTTTGTCTAAAATTGCGGGAAGCAAGTCGTCCAGTTCGGTGGCGGTCTCGGCTTGCAGGCGCTGTAGTGCGTCCACCCCCGCCTGCAACGCGTCGGGCTCGGCCACGATCCGGCGCTGCTCGCTCAAGTCAAAAGGGTGTTTCACGATTTATCCTCGAAATATTTTTCCGTTATGCCACTCCACGAACTCATGCGCCGGCTTATCCTGAATTTGATGCGGCAACACAATCAAGGGCCTGCCGTGCATCGCATAATAATCGCGCCCGTTGCTGAAGTCTTCCTTCAAATGTCTGCTCACCTCGACTCGAAGGTCCGACGTGATTGTGATGTATCCCGTATCAAATAGCCGGTGCAGATCCGCGCGCAGCAATAATCCGTTTGAGACGCGATGTGGCCCATCTTCTCTGTAGGGCTTGATATGGGCGGCCTCCAATGCGGGCAAGGAACGTTCGCCAGTCATCGCGCAACGGCGTTCGTATCGCTCTGTTACAGCATAACGGAATCCGCCCTGCCCCAATCGGGGCTGGACGAGGGTCGGGCTACCGTATCGCGGCACTTCATGTAAGGCAAGTTGGACAGCCGCAGGCTGCTGGAATCGCTCAAGCACGGTGTCATACAGTCGGCGCCCCAATTCTGTATCGGTTGAATACGTTTTCCCACGAACGATATTCCTGCTCCAATCGGCAGGCGGCGGCATCCAAAGCGCCTCCGGCCAGAAAAACGGTTCAGTCAGAATGATGCAGCCGATGCATGGATCAGGCGAATCAGCCTTTTCTGGACTCATATACCCCCGTATTGAATTCGAAAAATCCAGGAACGATGCAGCGCCGTTGTGGTCGCCGAAAATATTCCATGCAACAGAGAGTTGCAGCTTGGAATAACCTATGAAGAATCCGCCTCCGGCAATCCTGTTAATGCTGCCTTTAAGTTTGAACAGGAATAGGTGCCCTGACTCCAGTGGATCTCCATTATCCAGAGCGTGAAACCCGACACTAGCGCTCGGCTGCCAAAAGTTCACCTCGTCCGGTTTCCGTGCCGCGAGGAACGAATACCAAGCGAAATCGGTTGGTGCTACAAACAGCTTCATGGTTCAAGAACCGTCACAAATTCCGCGATTATTTTAATTTCGTCCGCACTATCGGCCGTAATTTCAATCGGCTTGAAGTCCGGATTTATTGGCAACAATTGAATGGCGATATGCTTCCATTCACCATCCGTGCCGGTGGTTTTCTTTGATAGATATTTCTTGATCGTATAGCTGCCTCCTGTTTCGGGATCGGAAATATCCGAGTGCTGCGCCAACACAATTCTCCCATTCCTTGAACCAATCACTCCGAACGTGAAAAGACAATAGGAGCCATCTTTGATGTTTGGCTCCATTGATTTCCCAACGACTTTTGCGACAAAATGCCGCTGATTGATTTTGATGCCAGACGGCACTTTGACCCAACCTCGGCAATCGGCGGCATCGGGTTCGCCGAACGAACCCGCGGCAGCTTCGAGCGTGTAAAGCGGAACAAAAGAAACAAACTTTTCCTGGCCAGGGTCTGGAAATATTTGAGGCACGTAAGGATAAAACGCTTTGACTTCCATCTGACTCGGGATCGGCGGCAGAAGAACCGCCGCCTTCGCGCTTGATGACGCAAGTTCCAAACGAGTTTTTAAATATTCGCGAAGACCGGTATCTGAGCACCAGATGTAACAACCCATTCTGCCCCTCGATAACAGAACTTTATATGTGTTCTTGATGATTTCCTGCACTTTTTCGAGGACGGCCTTTTGATTCCCTGGATCGTCACCAGCCTGTTTAAGTTTGGTTTTCCATCCGTTCAGTGAAGCGTCGTTCTTAGCTCGCCAGGCTGGATCACCAACAATCTTGCCCTCGTGAAAAATCAAATCAGGCCCGATCAAGACCCCAAGCCAGTCAAATTCCAAGCCCTGGCTTGTATGAATGCAGCCGACTTGCCCAATGCCATCTGTGCTGGTTGCCCAATTCTCGCCGTCGTAGTTCCACGGCAGCGACAGGCCATCGGCTTGGACGTGCTTGCTGGTTGTGCCACGCTTTCGCCCCTGCTTGGGCCATTCCCAGGAATATCCTGCAACCAGCCGGGCTTTGTTCCGGCCATTTTTCGCCTTCAACGCGGAATATAACTCGTCTGCCCGGTCGAACACTTTGAACTCATACTGGCCATCGCCCCAATTCTCAAAGTTGGCCGTCTGCCGAATCTGCAGGACATCATCTAACCAGTTCAGATAGCCCGTCGACCCATTGCAGCGGAACTGAGCCGTCAATTTGAACGGTGCGTGGCATTTAGCACCAAATTTATTTGCCGCCTGCTTGATCCTGGCAACCGAACCTGAATCATTCCACGAAACACGCTGGGTTTCATCGATGAAAAACACAGAGGTCTGAGCTGCGCGGACCATGTCTTCCACCATGCTCTCGCCCTTGTATTGGTAGGCCTTGTCTTTGAGCCGGTGCGCTTCGTCCACAATCAGAACATCGATGTGGCCGTCCTTTTCGTAGGTAATATCATGGAAACTCCAAGAAGATCGGATCAATGCCTGGCCATCTTCCCGATACCCCGTGTTACCCCTGGCCATGAATTCAATGAGCGTGTCCCGAAAGGCTTTGTTTGGCGCTACAAAGAATCCCATGCGTTTGCTTTTCAGGATTTCGGCCAACAACCGGATTGCGATGACCGATTTTCCCGTGCCCGGACCGCCTTCGACCACAAAGACACGACGCGTCTTCAAATTCTTTCTATCAAAGAGCAGATGCTTGATATTTTGAAATGCCACGTTTTGTTCATCGATCAATTCAAATTCCTCGTTACCGTCCAACATGTTGCTGACACGGGCGACAAGTTCATCGGCGGGCCGTAGCCGGCCATTTTCGATCAAAAAGATTACATCTTTCTTCGATTTTCGCGGCACAAACCGTTCCAGGAACTGCCGGAGTTGAGCCACATCATTTGCCAGAAAGAGCTTCGAATCGCTGATGATGCGCTGGTATCGCGAATCCTCCAAGGGCTCAGGATTGCGCCGTTGGAGATTGAAAAGGTATGCTGCAGAATGGAGCTGTATTCCCTGCACCTTGATATCCTCGTTGAACCGCAATATCAACCCTCGATACTTGCGCGCCTGCACACAGGGATGCTGTCTAATGGAGCCACCGCCGATGGGACAAAAAACCATTTCGTCGACGTCCGACACATCCGCAGTCTCCCAGGCTTTCAATTCAATGATGACTCCATTGTCCGTCTGCCCATCGTTGCCGGCGAGCAACACATCTATCCGGAAGCGGCCAGCAGCGGAAATATGATATTCAATGGCAACTTGGATGTCGTCATGCACCTTGGCCTTGCCGAGAGCCGTGGCAAATCGGCTGTATTCGTCGGCCCAAACGTAGCTGTCGGCAGGCACGGAACCGGTCTTGGCCTGGAACGCACTAACCAGACGATTCTTGAGACGGTTGTTGTCAACGTCCGCAAGAAATCCGGCTTTGGATTCCTGGTAAATGACCATGATTACAACTCCGTGTATTTCTTGGCTGACCCGCGGGCTTTTTCTACGGGATACTTCTTCGCGTTCAATTCCAACTTGCGCAATATGATTTTAGCGGGATCGAACTTCAGTTCTTTCGCCAGCAATAGGGAGAAAATCAACACATCGGCCAATTCTTCGCCGATAGCCTGCTGTTGGGATGGTTCGGCGATCTTCTTCTCAACCTCCGCCGCCGACTTCCACAGGAAATGCTCCTGCAATTCCGCAGCCTCAATGGCGATCGCCGCCGCAAGTTGGTTCGCCTTGTGAAACTGTTTCCAGTCGCGTGCATCGCGAAAGGCGGTGATTTTGGAAATCAATTCATTCAAGCTCATAAGTTCATTTTGATTGCACTCAGATAACGGCGTTGTGGGATTAGTCTGTGCCTCCAAATTTGCCGATGATTACCTTCACGTTGCCATTCTGGGTGATCGGTGGGATTTGCAGCATGTCAGGCCGTGTGAATTGGAGTTCGTTGGCGTTAAAGTAGCGTTGCTCGGCAATCGAATGGGGATCGGAGTTCCAGCCCGCAGCCGGGAGCTGCGGCACAACGAATTTGCGGCATGTTTCGGCTTCAGTTGCCATGAGACCCATTTCCCACAAAAGGATGCGTCATCGTATTTCAAAATGAGGTGCGGGCAAACTAAAATGGAAATGATTGGATGGTAATGGCGATCTTCAATATGGCCATGACGGAGAGACCATTCAGATCATTTGCTTGGTGTTGAGGTCGGCGAGACATGATTCGATGCCTTCGAGGAGATCCCAAACCTGGGCCTCGGTCCGATTCAATTGCCAGCAGGCGGCGTCACGGGTGGCGGCATAGTTCAGGATGGCGCTGTCCCAGTTCATGCCAACAGTCGCAAAATAATGCGCTTTGCGCCGGGTGAGCCATTCGCGTAGTTGCCAGTAGTCGCATTGGCGCGTCAGGTATCTGAGGGCCCTACCTCAACCCTGCCCTTCTCCCTCCCGCTGCCGCGGTTCGGAGAGGGAAGATTGGAGATGGAAGATAGCAAAAAATACTGAAAACTGAAAGAAGGCGGACCCGCCTTCGTCCAACTTCGGCGCGGCAAGAAGCTGAAATGGAAGACACGAATTTCACGGATTTACACGAAGGAAGATTCGGCTCGCGGGGACGCTCGCCCCACCCCTACCAGGCTATGGGCCGGTGCGGACGCGATAGAATCGAATCGTGGGTGGCGAAATGGTCTGGTCATTATACTGAATGAAGCCAGATGCGCTCGCTGTCAGAACTGACGACAGATCGGTCCACGGTCCGTTTGGCGCAGGTGCTGACTGTATCACGTATTGCTGGCTGGGAACGCCGGTAAAGAGCATTAGCCAGCCGTTTGTACCCGTCAAAATGGCCACCCGATTCAATGCCGGTGCGTTGGTCGGCAGAAGGCCCAAGGTGTTTGTGTATATCGCGCTGGAAAGATAACCATCGGTCACCGCCCAGGTGATTGTCCGCACCAGGTCTGTGCCACCCAGCGTCGGATCGGAGTTGGTGGAGCTGAAGGCAACAGTGCGCAATACCTGCTGGTAATTTGAAACGGTGTCGCCGCCGGAAAGCAGCAGTGTTTCGGTGGAACTGTTGTAACTTGCCGTGATGGCCGTGCCGTTTGTGACGGCAGCCAATTTGTCACCATCGCCGGCGAATGTACCGCCAACAATGGCAACGGTAGCACCCACCAGCAGCGTGGAACTGGCATCAGTCACGGTGAGACCAGGCACCAATGTCACGGGCACCGCCTTGGCCGCATAAGCCGCGGTGGAGGTCACGGAGCCGAGCGTTGGCGAATCCTCGACGTAGATGCCCTGCAATGCCACGTTGCCAGCATTGATCTGCCCGGCGACGTCCTGGCCGCCCAATTGGGGGGTGTAGAACAGCGCTGGCGCGTTTGTGGAGGCGAGTGTTCCGGTGTAAATCGCCTGATAATTCGAGGGGTTGACATTGCCGGTCCCATCCCGGCCGAGCGTGAAATAGTATTGGCCATTGGCAGGGTCAATGGTCATGTTGTCCGGATAGCCCTGATAGCCGGAATGGATCTTTTTACTGGCATGGCCGACGGTGTCATAGGCCCAGATGGCGTTTTGATTGGTGTTGAAATTGAAGTTCACGTAGCCGCCGTTGTAGGTGAGGTAATAAAGCAGGTGGTCCTGCGGATCGCTCGCAATGCCCCCGGCGAAACCGTTGGTGAAGGTGACATCGTTCGTCGAAATGGTGACAATTTCGGAGAAGACGCCGGCGCCACTGCGCGGGGCGGCAAAAATCCCGGAGTTTCCGGCACTTCCATTGATTGCACCGATGTAAATGTTGGTTGCATCGAGGGCAATCGGCCCCTGTCCGGGAACCTGGCCGATGTAATACTGGTGAACGGCCGGATTGCCATTGGTGGAAGAATGTATGTCGCTGTTGGTACTGGTCACAAGGTCGAGCCGCCCCACATACGAATTGGTGCCGGTCTTGACATCAATCTGGTTGAAAAAGAGGTAGTGGTTGACGGGATCCAAGGCGATGCCGGAAAGAAGCGGGTAAAAGTTGGCGGTGACGTCAGCCTGCGGGACCGGCATGGTGTAAATAACCTGGGCACTGGCGGCAATCTGCGCGGGAGTGCCAGCGAGATTGAAGGAATAGATATATTCCGGGGTCACGCCCTGGACGTTGTTATCCAGCACATAGACTTTTCCCATGGCGGGGTCCACCGCAATGTCGTAGGGGGAGTTCAGAGACGGAACATTGGTCTGGGAAACGAAGTCATTTGCAGCACCCGGGGCAATGCCAGACGCATTCCCCGCGGTGGCAAGGCTTTGCACCGACACATCGCTGCCGGGAGTCGGTTTGCCGTTCCATGTCACAAACCAGACCTTATTGGACACTTGCGTGGACAACTGCGCGTGAAGCAGAGGAGCTGCAAGCAAAAATGCCGCAACGAGAAGATATTTTACTGATTTCTGCATGTTTTTCGTCATTGCGCCCGTCCGCCCTTACCGGCCGGGCTGAAGCCAGTCACAATCGCCGTCACGGGAACATTATCAGCAATTTGGTTTGTGAATATCACAATCTGATCCTTGAAATGCACGTCAATTAAAAATTTCACTCGCAAAGTTCAAAAGAGTAAGACTGGTGTAGGAAGTTTGCGGCAAGTTCGATATAAAGGCGTTAGTTCCCGCCCCACCGTTAATTTTGACGGCGATCAATCCAAGAATTCCGGTGATGGTGAAGGTGTCGCTGCCGGCACCCAGATTGATGTTCAGTGCAGACAGACCGCTATAAGTGATCCCGCCAGATCCCATGCCCAAGCCTATCAGCGTTGTCGGAGCCAGTGTCCCGGTCTGGCCAGTCGTGTTGCCCGTGTCGTCCACGTTCATCGTGTCGCTTCCGCTGCCAACGACAATCAGCGCTCCGGCGATGCCAATCGTCATGCCTCCCACACCAGGCGCATTGCTGCCCACGTTAACAACATTCGCGCCAACCCCGGTGTTAAGCGTGGTCACTGTCGCCGAGTAGGTGCTCTGAACGTCGAACGTGTCGCTGCCTGAACCCAGATTGATGTTCAGCGCAGACAGGCCGCTGTAAGAGATGCCCGACGCACCCATCCCCAGGCCCATCAGCGTCGTCGCCGTCAGCGTCCCAGTCTTGGCACCCGTGCTCCCCGTGTCGTCCACCTTCATCGTGTCATTCCCGCCGCCCGTCACGTTCAAGATCCCCTGAATATTGTTGACTATTCCACCAGTGCCCGGCGCAAGACTCCCGACATTCACAGTGTTCGCACCTGAGCCCGTGTTCACGTTTGTCGTTCCGCCTGTCGCACGCACATTGACTGTATCGTTCCCCGCCTGTCCATTGATGTTGGTCAACCCGGAATCCGTCGTCAGATTGATCGTGTCGTTCCCGCTGCCGCTGTTCAACGTGGTCACGGTCGCCGCCTTCGTGTTGCTGATTGTAAATGTGTTACCGCCGCTCCCCAGCGAGATGTTCAACGCCACCAACCCGCTGTAAGAGATGCCTGACGCGCCCATTCCCAAGCCCGTCAGCGCAGTCGCGGTGAGCGTTCCGGTCAGGGCCGTCGTGCTGCCCGTCGCATCCACGTTCAGGGTGTCGCTCCCGCTGCCAACGACAATCAGCGCCCCGGCGATGCCAGTGGTCACACCGCCGGTGGACGGCTCATTGCTGCCCACGTTGACCACGTTCGCGCCAGACCCGGTGTTGAGCGTTGTCACCGTCGTTGATTTCGTGCCCTGAACGTTGAATATGTCGTTGCCCGAACCCAGATTGATGTTCAGCGCGGAGAGGCCGCTATAGGTGATGCCCGATGCGCCCATCCCAAGACCCGTGAGCGCTGTCGAGGTGAGCGTCCCGGTCAGAGCCGTCGTGCTACCTGTCGCGTCCACGTTCATCGTGTCGCTCCCGCTGCCAACGACAATCAGCGAACCGGCGATGCCAGTGGTCACGCCGCTGGCGGCCGGTTCGTTGCTGCCCACGTTGACCACATCCGTCCCACTACCGGTGTTGAGCGTCGTGACCGTCGTTGATTTTGTGCTCTGAACGTTGAAGGTGTCGTTGCCCGAGCCCAAATTAATGTTCAGGACAGACAGACCGCTGTAGGTGATACCTGATGCGCCCATGCCCAGGCCCGTCAGCGCTGTCGAGGTCAGTGTTCCGCTTTGGCCAGTGGTGTTGCCCGTATCGTCCACGTTCATCGTGTCGCTGCCGCTGCCAACGACTATCAGCGAACCGGCGATGGCAGTCGTCACGCCGCCAGTGGCCGGCTCGTTGCTGCCCACGTTGACCACATCCGTCCCTGCCCCGGTGTTAACCGTTGTCACCGTTGTTGATTTGGTGCTCTTAACGTTGAATGTGTCGTTGCCCGAGCCCAGATTGATGTTCAGGACAGACTGACCGCTGTAGGTGATGCCAGAAGCGCCCATCCCAAGGCCGGTCAGCGTCGTCGAGGTCAGCGTTCCGGTCTGGCCAGCCGTGTTGCCTGTGTCATCCACGTACATCGTATCGCTGCCGCTGCCAACCACCACCAATGACCCGGCGATGCCAGTGGTCACACCGCTGTTGGACGGCTCATTGCTGCCCACGTTCACGACGTTCGCGCCAGCACCAGTGTTGAGCGTTGTCACCGTCGTCGAGTTGGTGCTTCGCACATTAAAGGTGTCATTCCCTGAACCCAGATTGATGTTCAGAGCGGAGAGGCCGCTATAGGTGATGCCCGACGTGCCCATGCCCAAGCCGGTCAGCGTTGTCGAGGTCAGCGTTCCACTTTGGCCGGTCGTGTTGCCGGTGTCGTCCACATTCATGGTGTCGCTGCCGCTGCCAACCACCACCAATGAGCCTGCGATGCCAGTGGTCACACCGCTGGTGGACGGCTCGTTGCTGCCCACGTTCACCACATTCGCGCCAGCACCGGTGTTGACCGTCGTCACCGTCGTCGAGTTGGTGCTGCGCACATTGAAGGTGTCGCCGCCTGAACCCAGACTGACATTCAGGGCAGACAGGCCGGTGTAAGTGATACCTGACACGCCCATTCCCAGGCCGGTCAGCGTTGTCGAGGTCAGTGTTCCGCTTTGGCCAGTGGTATTGCCCGTGTCGTCCACATTCATCGTGTCGCTCCCGCTGCCAACGACAATCAATGAACCGGCGATGCCAGTGGTGACGCCGCTGGTGGACGGCTCGTTGCTGCCCACGTTCACCACGTTCGCGCCAGCACCAGTGTTGAGCGTCGTTACTGTCGTCGAGTTGGTGCTGCGCACATTGAGGGTGTCGTTGCCTGAACCCAAATTGATGTTCAGGGCAGACAGGCCGCTGTAGGTGATGCCCGATGCGCCCATACCCAGGCCCGTCAGCGTTGTCGAGGTCAGCGTGCCGCTTTGGCCGGTCGTGTTGCCCGTGTCATCCACGTTCAGCGAGTCGGTCCCGCTGCCAACGACAACCAGCGAACCGGCGATGGCAGTCGTCACGCCGTTAGTGGACGGCTCGTTGCTGCCAACATTGACCCCATTCGCGCCAGCACCGGTGTTAAGCGTCGTCACCGTTGCCGAGTAGGTGCCCTGAACGTTAAAGGTGTCGTTGCCCGAACCCAGATTGATGTTCAACTTGGAAAGACCGGAGTAAGTGATGCCCGCGCCCATTCCCAGGCCCGTCAACGTTGTCGAGGTCAGCGTCCCAGTCTGGCCGGTCGTGTTGCCCGTGTCGTCCACGTTCAGCGTGTCGTTTCCGCCGCCAACAACAACCATCGAACCGGCGATGCCAGTGGTCACGCCGCTGTTGGACGGCTCATTGCTACCCACGTTGACGACGTCCGTTCCATACCCGGTATTGAGCGTTGTCACCGTCGTCGAGTTCGTGGTTTGCACGTTGAAGGTGTCGTTGCCCGAACCCAGATTGATGTTCATGGCGTTCACTGAAACGAAGGTGATACCCAGGCCCAATCCGAGACCTGTCAATGTGGATGAAGTGAGGGTGCCGGTGTTATTGGTGGCATCACCGGTGTCATCCACGTTCACCGTGTCGAAACCGCCGCTGGACAAACCAATCAAACGCATCGAACTGGTTCCGCCCGTGATGAACACCGCGCCAGCAATGTGATTGAGCGTCCCGCCGGTGAGCGGAGCAAGGCTGCCCAAGTTGAAAGTGTTGTTGCCGGTGGCGCTGCCGGTGATATAAAGCGTTCCGGTGGTGGCCTGGACATTGAAGGTATCATTGCCACCGTCGCCATTGATGTGAGTGACGGCCGATGACGTGCTGGCTGTGAGGAATGTGTCATTGCCCTGGCCCAAGGAGATGTTCAAGGCAGATAGACCGCTGTAGGTGATACCAGACGCGCCCATCCCAAGGCCGGTCAGCGTGGTCGAGGTTAGCGTTCCAGTTTGACCGGTCGTGTTGCCCGTGTCGTCCACGTTCATCGTGTCGCTTCCGCTGCCAACGACAACCAACGACCCTGCGATGGCAGTAGTCATGCCGCCGACGGATGGCTCATTGCTGCCCACATTGACCACGTTCGCGCCAGCCCCCGTGTTCAGGGTTGTCAGCGTTGTCGAGTTGGTGCCCTGAACGTTGAAGGTGTCGTTGCCTGAACCCAGATTGATGTTCAACTTGGACAGACCGGAGTAGGTGATGCCAGACGCGCCCATCCCCAATCCTGTCAACGTTGTCGAGGTCAGTGTTCCATTTTGGCCAGTGGTGTTGCCCGTGTCGTCCACGTTCATCGTGTCGGTCCCACTGCCAACAACAATCAGCGAACCGGCGATGCCATTGGTCACGCCGCTTGTGGCGGGCGCATTGCTGCCCACGTTCACCGTGCTCGTGCCAGTGCCGGTATTCACGGTTGTCGTCCCGCCCGTTGCCTTGATGTTGATTATGTTGCTGCCAGCCTGGCCGTTGATGTTGGTCACACCGGAATCCGTAATCAGATTGACGGTGTCGTTACCTGTGCCGCTGTTCAACGTCGTCACAGTGGTCACATACGTGTTGCTGATCGTAAACGTGTTCGCCCCGCTCCCCAGCGAGATGTTCAGGGCGGACAGACCGGAGTAGGTAATGCCCGATGCGCCCATCCCAAGGCCGGTCAGGGCAGTCGGGGTGAGCGTTCCGGCCAGGGCCGTCGTGCTGCCCGTCGCGTCCACGTTCATCGTGTCGCTTCCACTGCCAACGACAATCAGCGAACCGGCGATGCCGGTGGTCACGCCGCCTGTGGCCGGTGCAAGACTCCCCACATTGACCACATTCGCGCCAGCACCGGTGTTGAGAGTCGTCACCGTCGTTGATTTTGTGCTCTGAACGTTAAAGGCGTCATTCCCTGAACCCAGATTGATGTTCAGGGCAGACAGTCCGCTATAGGTGATGCCGGATGCGCCCATCCCAAGACCTGTCAGCGTGGTCGAGGTCAGCGTTCCACCTTGGCCGGACGTGTTGCCCGTGTCGTCCATGTTCATCGTGTCGCTTCCGCTGCCAACGACAATCAGCGATCCTGCGATGCCAGTGGTCACGCCGCTGGTGGACGGCTCGTTGCTTCCAACGTTCACCACGTTCGCGCCAGCCCCGGTGTTCAGGGTTGTCACCGTTGCCGAGTAGGTGCTTTGAACGTTGAAGGTGTCATTGCCCGAACCCAGATTGATTTTCAGGACAGACAAGCCGCTGTAAGTGATGCCTGACGCGCCCATTCCCAGACCCGTCAGCGTTGTCGAGGTCAGCGTTCCACTTTGGCCGGTCGTGTTGCCTGTGTCGTCCACGTTGAGTGTGTCGCTACCGCTGCCAACAACAATCAATGAACCGGCGATGCCAGTGGTCACGCCGCTGGTGGACGGCTCGTTGCTGCCCACGTTGACCACGTTCGCGCCAGCCCCGGTATTGAGCGTTGTCACCGTCGTTGATTTGGTGCTACGCACGTTGAATGTGTCGTTGCCCGAACCCAACGAGATGTTCAATCTGGCCAGGCCAGAATAGTTGATGCCCGCCCCACCCATTCCCAAGCCTGTCAGGACTGTCGAGGTGAGCGTCCCGCTTTGGCCGGCCGTGTTACCCGTGTCGTCCACGTTCATCGTGTCGGTCCCGCTGCCCACCACCACCAAGTACCCGGCGATGCCGGTGGTCATGCCGCTGGTGGAAGGCTCGTTGCTGCCCACGTTGACCACGTTCGCGCCAACCCCGGTGTTGAGAGTCGTCACCGTCGTTAATTTCGTGCTCTGAACATTAAAGGTGTCGTTGCCCGAACCCAGATTGATGTTCAGGGCAGACAGACCGCTGTAGGTAATGCCAGAGGCGCCCATGCCAAGGCCCGTCAGCGTTGTCGAGGTCAGCGTTCCACTTTGGCCGGTCGTGTTGCCCGTGTCGTCCACGTTCATCGTGTCGCTTCCGCTACCCACCACCACCAATGACCCGGCGATTCCAGTAGTCATGCCGCTGGTGGACGGCTCGTTGCTGCCCACGTTGACCACGTTCGTTCCAGCCCCGGTGTTGAGAGTTGTCACCGTTGTCGAGAAGGCGCTTTGAACGTTGAAGGTGTCGTTGCCCGAACCCAGATAGATATTCAACTTGGACAGGCCGGAATAGGTGATACCTGACACGCCCATCCCCAGACCCGTCAACGTCGTCGAGGTCAGCGTTCCGCTTTGGCCGGTTGTATTGCCCGTGTCGTCCACGTTCAGTGTATCGCTTCCGCTGCCCACGACCATCAATGACCCGGCGATGCCAGTGGTCACGCCGCTGGTAGACGGTTCGTTGCTGCCAACGTTCACAATGTTCGCGCCAGCCCCGGTGTTGAGAGTCGTCACAGTCGTTGATTTAGTGCTACGCACGTTGAATGTGTCGTTGCCTGAACCCAGATTGATATTCAGGGCCGACAGACCGCTGTAGGTGATGCCCAGCCCACCCATCCCAAGGCCGGTCAGGGCCGTTGAGGTCAGCGTCCCACTTTGGCCGGTCGTGTTGCCCGTATCGTCCACGTTCATCGTGTCGGTCCCGCTGCCCACCACCACCAAGTACCCGGTGATGCCAGTGGTCACGCCGCCTGTGGCCGGTGCAAGACTCCCCACATTGACAACATTCGCGCCAGCTCCGGTGTTGAGCGTTGTCACCGTTGTTGATTTGGTGCTCTGAACATTAAAGGTATCATTGCCCGAACCCAGATTGATGTTCAGGGCAGACAGACCGCTGTAGGTGATACCAGACGCGCCCATGCCCAAGCCCGTCAGCGTTGTCGAGGTCATCGTTCCGCTTTGGCCGGTCGTGTTGCCAGTGTCGTCCACATTCATCGTGTCGCTTCCGCTGCCAACGACAATCAGCGATCCTGCGATGCCAGTGGTCACGCCGCTGGTGGACGGCTCGTTGCTACCCACGTTCACAACGTTCGTTCCAGCCCCGGTGTTGAGAGTCGTCACCGTTGTCGAGAAGGTGCTTTGAACGTTGAAGGTGTCATTGCCCGAACCCAGATTGATTTTCAGGACAGATAGACCGCTGTAAGTGATGCCTGACGCGCCCATTCCCAGACCTATCAGCGTTGTCGAGGTCAGAGTCCCGCTTTGGCCGGTCGTGTTGCCAGTGTCGTCCACGTTGAGTGTGTCGCTACCGCTGCCAATGACAACCAATGACCCGGCGATACCAGTGGTCATGCCGCTGGTGGACGGCTCGTTGCTGCCAACGTTCACAATGTTTGAGCCAGCCCCTGTGTTAAGAGTTGTCACCGTTGCCGACCAGGTGCTTTGAACGTTGAAGGTGTCATTGCCCGGACCCAGATTGATGTTCAATGCGGCCAGGCCGGAGTAGGTGATGCCCGGCGCACCCATTCCAAGGCCCGTCAGCGTCGTGGAGGTGAGCGTTCCAGTCAGGGCTGTCGTGCTGCCTGTGGCGTCCACATTCATCGTGTCGCTTCCGTTGCCCACGACAATCAGCGAACCCAGAATAGTGGTGACGACCCCACCGTTGGACGGCTCGTTGCTACCCACGTTGATGACGTTCACGCCGCCGCCGGTGTTGATGGTGTTAATTGTGGCCGAATTTGTGTTCCGGACATTGAATGTGTCGTTGCCGAGGCCGAGGTTGATGTTCAGGGCGCTAAAGCCGTAGAAGACAATTCCGGCGGGATCCATGCCCAATCCGGTGAGAATGGCTGTAGTGAGAGTGCCGTTGCTGTTGGTGGTATCGCCCGAGTCGTCCACATTCATCGTGTCGTTCCCGCTGCCGGTGATAGTCAGGTAACCTTGAATCCCGCTGGTGACCCCGCCGCCAGACGGCTCGTTGCTGCCGATGTTGACAATATTAGCACCCGCGCCCGTGTTGAGCGCCGTGAAGGTGGTCGAATTGGTGCTGCGGATGTTGAGGGTGTCGTTACCCGGACCCAGGTTGATGTTCATGTAGTTCACGGACACGAACGTCACGCCAGCGCCCATTCCAAAGCCAGTCAGAGTGGACGAGGTCAAAGTGCCCGAACCGCCCGCGGTATCGCCCGTATCATCCACGTTGACGGTATTAATACCGTTGGGGGTCAGGGTAATCAACCGCATGGTGTCGTTCACGCCGGTGATGAACACGGGACCAGCGAGGCTGGCCAGACTACCGCCGGAGACCGGGGCAAGACTGCCGAGGTTGAACGTGTTGTTGCCGATGGAACCGCCGGTGAGATACAACGCGCCGGTGGTGGCCTGGACGTTGAAGATGTCATTACCGTAAATGCCGCCGTTGACGCGGGTGACATGGGATGACGTGCCGTAAATGAGGAATGTATCGTGGCCGGCGACGCCATTGACCACGAGGTTGGTGGCGCTGTAATTAATGGGCGCGCCCAGGCCGCTGACGGTGGTGCTGGTGATGGACACTGTATCACTGCCGGGCGTGCCATCCACTGTGAGGTAGTCACCAGAGTTGCTGCCACCAATGATGGTTGGCGAAGCCGCCAACGGAGTGGGAATGGTAAAGGAGTCCAAGCCCGTGCCACCGTTCAGCGTGGCCGGCGAACTCAACGCGTTGATCGTAAAGGAATCGTTACCGGCATTGCCATAGACGGTCAGCGTGCCGCTGTTTCCATTGATGACAAACGAATCACTGCCGGCGCCGCCGTTCAAGATGAGCGTGCCACCATTGCCATTGACGGTGTAGCTGTCGTTGCCGGCGTCATTGCCGGAATCACCGGCGACCGTGAGCATTCCGGCGTTGGCGTTGATGACGTAGGAGTCGTTACCCCCGCCACCGGCGATATAGAGGGGAACGACGTTGCTGTTGACGTTGAAGGAGTCATTGCCGCTGCCGCCGTAGAGGTAGGTGGGAATGCTGTCGCCATTGACATTGAAGGTCGAGGCGCCACCGGCATTGACGGTCAGTTTTTCAATGTCCTGATAGCTGATGGTTGCGCCCATACCATCAACCGTGAAACCGGTAATACTGAAGGTATTACCCGCCGTGGCGCCGTTGACCGTGAGCGAATCGCCGGGGAAGGTATTCAACCCGCCAAAGATCGCCAGCGGCGCCTGCATGGGATAGTCACCGTTCACAATGAACGTGTCATTGCCGCGGCCGCCATAAATACTGGTTTGAGAGTTCGTATCGTTGCCATCAATCCTGACGGTGTTATTTCCGTTACCCATCTGGAAGTTCAAATTCTCAACGGCAACGTCATAAATCAGCGAACCGCCATTTCCAAAGCCCGTGCCAGTCACCACACCGCCGCCGTTCACCGTGGCCGAATTGAAATTGAAAGTCTGGCTGGCGATATCGGCGGAATCATCCACGTAAATCGTATTGACCGCGCCCACCAAGGGAATGGTGGTGCCATTGGGGCCGTTGGGGCCGTTATCGCCATAAATCGTGAGCGGCGCTGCGATACCCGCCAAGCTGCCGGGGATATAGGACGCACCCGCCCAGCCGACGTAGAACGTATCGTTGAAGGAAGTCGCCGGTGGCGCACCACCGGTCAAATCCGGCAAGTTGACATTCAGGGCCTGCAGGAAATTTGCCACGGACGGCAAGACGATGGTGCCGTCACCTATGATGGTGGTGGGGGTGGAGATGGACTCAATGTAGAAAGTGTCGTCGCCACCCAAACCGGCGATGGTCAAGGATTGGATGTTGGTGAAGTTTACATCCAGTCCGGCACCCGAGACGCTCGTGGAAGTGATGGTAAAGGTATCATTCAGGACCGTGCCAAAGATGAACAACTTGTTATTGCCGGTGCCGCCGTCAATGTTGACCGGCGAGTTGACGCGGTAAGAGAATACCTTATTGCCGTTGGAATCCGCCGCCGACCCCGCTCCCACGTTCGTGGGGCTGGCGCTGACCGAGGCATAGACGTAGAACGTGTCGTCACCGGCATCACCATTCAGGTTCAGCACGGCGGAATTACCGAAATTGTAGAAATTGTCGGCACCGGAGCCGCCGTTGATGGTCATGACCGCGTGGGAGTCGAACACGAGGAAGGTGTCGTCGCCGCCGTTGCCATCAATCACCACCACCGGCGTGGTGGACGCACTGGTGATGGTGTCCACCACCAAGAATTGATCGGCGGCCTGGCTCAGCGAAATATAAATGCCGGAGATGCCAGTAAAATTGATGGTGACCTTGAGCGAGGTGTAAAATGTGGCCGGATCGAGGAATTCGAGTTTATTAGACCACAAGCCACCCTCCGCACCCGTGTTGCTGCCACTGTCGTCCACGTTCAACGTATCGGCGCCGCTGCCGGTGATGTTGATGAGGCCCTGAACATTGTCGAGCACGCTACCAGTATTGGTGGCGTTGCCCAGGGTGGTATAGGCATCAGCGTTATTGGTGTCCGTGACGATGGCGGACTGGGCCTGACTACCGATGCTGATGATGTTCGAGCCTGTGCCGGTGTTGAGATTCTCCGTGGTGATGGCAGGATTACCCTGGATATAGACCGTATTATTGTGATTGCCGAGATAGATATTCAGAGTCTCGACGGTCAAGTATTCGATGCCATTCGTCCCCATACCCAAACCGGTCAGGGTGGTGGTAGTCTGGGTCAACGTGCCGGAGCCGGAGTCACCGGTGTCATTCAGATTCAACGTGTCCGAGCCCTGACCGTTGACAATCAACTGTCCAGCAATGCCCGCCACCACGCCGCCGCTGGTCGTCGGGGCGTTGCTGGTGACATTTATGATGTTTATGCCCGCGCCCACATTGAGGGTGGTGACGGTGGTTGAATAAGTGCTTTCAACATTGATGGTATTGCCGCCGCTGCCGAGCGAAATGGTCAACGTCTGCAGGCCGCCATACGCGATGCCACCCGCCCCCATGCCCAAGCCGGTGAGGGCCGTGGAAGTCAACAAACCGGTCTTGCTGTTCGTACTGGCGGTGTCATCCACATCCAAGGTATCGGTGCCGTCGCCTGTCACAATGACCGCGCCCTGAATATTGTTAATGATACCGCCACCGAACGGCGCCTTGCTGCCGATGGTGATGATGTTGGCACCCGCGGTGTCGTTCACATTGGTTGCCGCGTGGGTGGCCTGTATGTTGATGTTGTTATTGCCCGACAACTCGTTGATGGTTGTGGTTGCAGCATCATTGAAGACGTTGATGGTGTCGCCACCGCCCTGGCCATTGATGATGGTAGTTCCCGCATCCGTCAACATGTTGACCGTGTCAGTGCCGGTGCCACTGTTCAGCGTCGTGGTGGTCGAGGCACTTGTGGTGCTGAACGTAAAGGTGTTTCCGCTGTTGGCCAACGAAATCTTCAACGCGGTCAAGCCACTGTAAGTGATACCACCGCTGATCATGCCGAGACCCTTGAGCGTTGTGCCGGTCAAAACGCCGGTCGCAGCCGCATCACCGGTATCGTCCACGTTCACGGTGGTGGTCGTGCTGCCGACAATGGTCAGCGGACCCTTGATGCCGCCCAACACGCCGCCGGTGTTCGTAGTGGCCGCATGACTGCCGATGTTGAGCGTATTCGTCCCCAGGCTGGCGTTAATGCCGGTCACGCTGCTGGTGGCAGTCACGTCCAGCACATCGGCCCCGGAACCGAGTTTCAGGTTAAGGTTCTTGATGTCGGAGTAGCTCAACGAGCCATTGGTGCCGAACACCCCACCCAAGGTGGTGGCTGTCAACGTTCCCGTATTCGCGCCGGCATCACCCGAGTCATCCAGATTCAACGTGTCGTTGGTGCTGGTACCGCTGACGGTCAGCACGGTGATTATGTTGTTGAGGGTGCCGCCGGTGTTGGTGGTAGCCGCGTTGCTGCCGACGTTGACCGTATCCGTATAGGCGCCCGTATTGATGGTGGTGGCGATGGATGTGCTCGAGACATCAACGTTTTCACCGTTCGATGCGGTGTAGACCGTCATGTTTTCAATGCTGGTATTATAATTGGCCGTCTGGGAGCCGAAGGTGACGGCGCCATTGGTGACGTAAAGAGTAGTAGTGGTGGCTGCGCCATTAACAATCATCGAATCCGTGCCGGAGGAGCCGGTGTCATTGATATTGGCCGTGAATGAACCGCTGCCCTGGAAATTGATGATATAGGTGTCGCCGCCGCCCATGCCATCCAACGAGACCGCGCCGGAGCCGGACCAGCTATTGATGGTGAAGGTGTTGGCGCCGGAGCCGCCGTCAAGATTCAGCGTGCCGTAAGCATAGGTGTTGGAACCATTGGTGTTGAGCAGCGTGATGGTTCCCGCGGGGCCATTGGATTCCGTGACCGTGTTGCCGTTCACCGTGAGATTGCCTGAAGGCGAAGTAATGGTGGTCGTCACATTGGACGTTGAATTTCCATTCGCGTTGATGGTAACGGGGCCCGAATAATTCGAGACGGAGAATGTCTGCGTTCCGCTCGCCGCGCCGATGAGCGAAACGGTGATATCGCCGCTTGCATTGCTGAGCGTGTCGGTGTTTCCGCCATAGGTCAATGTCGCGGCGGTGGACGAAGTGCCGGTCAAAGAGTAGCTGGAATAGCTGCTTTCCATCACCAGGACGGAGCCGGGGTCGTTGATTGTGTTCGCGGTCGAACCCGTGCCGCCGCCAGTGAAGGTGCTGCTGCCCGAGCCGACATTGAACGTCACGTTGCCGGTGCCACCGATGATAGTGTCGTTGCCGCTTGACCCGGTAATGGTGGCGGTACCACCGCTGCCGTTAAAGACATTCGTGCCTGAACCGGCGTAAAACGTCACATGGCCCGAACTGGCGTAGACGGTATCATTGCCATCCGTTCCATAGATGGTGCTGCTGCTGCTGCCGACATGGAATGAGTTGGTACCGCTGCCGGCAAAAATCACGACCGGCAACGTCACCGAGCCGGAAATCGTCACGGTCATGTTACTGGTGCCACTGCCGATGTCTGCGTCGGGAACGACGATTTCCGAGATGTTATCGTATTCCTGGGAAGAACCGCCATTGACGCCCACCGCGGACACCGAGACATCTTCCGTCCCGCCCGCACCCGCACCCAAATAGGTAATGGTATAATTCTCACTAGCCAGTGGAGACACTCCACGGTTGGAGTTGGCATACTGGCCGACGTTGATCAAGAGCGTGCCCGAGCCGAAAGACTGGCCGTCAATCGTGGTGGCAGAGTTAAGCGTCGTGCCCGTGGGCGGCGGGGGCGGCGAAGGCACGGGTATGATGGAACCGAGATCTATCGTCACGGTACCGCCGATGGAGAAGAAGTAGAAGCTGACCGAGACATAAACCGAGAAGGAAACATCGGTGCCATTAATGGAGATGCTCGCACCGATACTGGCGAAATCGAAACCAAAGGCCGTCACACCGCCATTGATGGAGATGGTGATGCCATTGGTAATCGCCTGGCCATAATAGGAGCCATGCACGCCGTTGATGGATATCTGGTCCGTGGTGTTGACATTGGAGACTTCAAACGTCAACGAGCCGTGAATATTAAAGCCGCTCGAACCCAACTGGAGATAGACACCGCCGTAGAACCAGTATTGGACGCTGCCGTTGTTGAAATTGGCGCTGAAGTAGAAATCCACGTTAAACGTGGCGAACCCAAAGAAGTTAAAGCTGGTGGTGCCGCTGGCGGAAAAACCTGTCGTGGTCAAATCTATATTAATGGCGGCAGTGGCCAGAGAGAAGCCAAAGACATCGAGCGAGGCGCTGACGCTGATATTGAAGACCGTGCCCGCGGTGATCGTGTAGTTAGTGCCGTTGACATTGAAGGAGCTGTTGCCGGTGGTGTTAATCTGCAACATGAACGAACCGGACAACGCCAGAATGCCGGGAATGATGGTGACCGTTGGATTGGTGCTGTTGCCGACGCTCAAGGTGATCTGAAGGGCGATACCGCCAGAGGTATAGATGGCAGCGAAACCGTTGGCCGTGAAACTTATCCCAAAGACACTCAGGGCCGCGTTCATGGAAATCAGCACCCCGCTGCTGCTCAACGTGAAGGTGAACGAGCCAGTGATGCTGACGAGACCGCCCATCATGAGACTGCCGCTGGCCAAAATCTCAAAGTAGGGACCGCGCGGCAGGCTGACCGTCACATTATTTATGGTGCTGATGGCCGAACTGGTGGTGTTCAGCTCGAGGACAAATGAGGCGCTAAAACTGAAACCGGAGGAACCGCTCTGGCTGAAGCCGCTGGTGAGGGTGAGGGTAAGTTTCGCCGCGATGCCGCTGGAAGTGATGAGCAACGCGCCTGTGGCCGTGAAAGTGGCCAGAGAGGTCGAGGCGACGGTCAATCCCAGCGTGGCTGACGCGGAAACCGCCATTCCGCTGGAGTTGATGCTCAATATAAAGCTGCCATTTGTCAGGCCCAAACCGGTGCCACCGCCACCGAAGATGAGCGACGCATGGGTGACACTCAATTCAAAGTATGGACCCGCCGGCAAATTCACCGTCACTGTGCCTATGCTGGCGACCGCCTGATTGGTGGTGTTGATCTGGAAGGCAAAGGTGCCGGACAGGGTGAAAACACCGCTGATGCCCATTGAAGGCACGGTAAGAGTTATGCTGGCCGCCAGGCCAGAGGAGGTGATTTCCATGGCACCGGCCGCGCTGACGCTGATCAATTGGTTGCCGAGGACAGAAGCCGTGAAGGTGGCGGTGACGCTGACAGACAATCCGGCGGTGCCAATCGCAAGATAGAAACTTCCCGACAAAGCGAACCCGTTTGAAGAACTGCCGAAAGTAATCGCGCCGCTGGCATAAACCTGGAAGTAAGTACTTCCCGTGCTTGAACCGTCCGGTCCGGCGCTAACCGTGGTGATGACCGAGACGCCCGGATTGCTCGTGGAGTTGGGGGCATTGGTCGAAACGGTGCCATTGCTCCAGAAATAATAGGTGCTGCCCGTCGTGTTGACCTGCAAATTAAAGGTGCCGGTGAAGCTGAATCCGGTTCCGTTCAGCGGATCCGAACTGCCGCTGCCAATCGTCAAGTTAATCGCCCCCGCCAAACCGCTGCTGGTCAGGACCAGACCGCCGCTCGCCCCCAGGGACAACAACGTGGTGCCGCCGAAAGTGGCTGTCAGAGAAGCTGTGGCGGCAATCGCCAGACCATTGGAACTGATGGTCAGATAGAAAGTCCCATTCAAGAACAATCCCGTGGTCGCCGAGGTATTCCCCAAACCGAGCGTGCCACTGACATAGATTTGGAAGTAGGGACCCATCGGCAATACCAACTGCGTGCTGCCAACCGTGTCGTTGACCGCCTTGTTGGTGGTGTTGAGTTGGAAGGTGAAAACGCCACTGAAACCGAAAGGCAGGGAACTGTTGCTGAACAGGCTATTGCCGCTGGAGGCCGTCAAGGTGAGGCTGGCCGCCAGGCCGGCAGAGGTGATTTCCATCGCGCCGCTGGCCGTCAAACTAATCACCGAAGAGCCGCCGACGTTCACGTTGAACGTGTCATTGGTGCTGACCGCCAATCCGGCAGAACCGATGGAGAGGAACAAATCACCCGTCAGGGAGAATCCGTTCTGTGCGGTCCCAAAGAGCAGAGAGCCGCTGGCATCAATCTCGAAGTAAGCACTGCCGGGCGCGGCGGTGTCACCATTCGGCCCGGCACTAATGGTGTTGGCACTGGTGGCACCGGCGATGGGAACCGTCGTGGAGATGCTGCCGTTGGCTTGTATGTAATAGTTGATGGACGTGGTATTGAGGACCAAGCTGAACGTGCCGGTGAAACCGAACCCGGTGCCATCCAACGGATTTGTGCTGCCGGTGGCGAACGTGAGCGTCAATTCGCCGGCAATGCCGGCGGCGGTGATGATCAATGCACCGGTGGCGTTCATCTTGAGCAACGTGGTGCCCAGCACGCTGGCGGTGAAGGATGTCGTGGCGCTGACCGCCAGTCCGGCGGCGCTGACTGAAAGGTAGATATTGCCGGACAAGGAGAATCCGTTTGAGGCCGTGCCGAACGTGAGAGCGCCGCTGGCTTCAACCACAAAGTAAAAGCCTGTATTGGTGGTGCTGCCATCCGCCCCGGCGCCAATGGTGATATAAGTGATGCCAACGGCAGGAACAGCCGTATAGACCGTGCCGTCGCTACCGATGTAGTAATTATTCCCCGTCGTGTTGAGTTGCAGGTTGAATGAACCGCTGAAGCTATACAGGCCGGTGCTGTCGAGCGGGTCGCCCCCGCTGCGCGACAGGCTCAATTCACCGGCAATGCCCGACGAGTTGATGATCAACGCGCCGGTGGCACTCATTGACAGCAGCTGGCTGCCCAGAACATAGGCTGTGAGCGTGCCACTGGCGGCAACGACAAGCCCAGTCGGACTGATGGTCAAATCGAAACTGCCGGCCACATACAGTCCAGTGCTGGTCGGAGAGACGATGGCATTGGTTGTCCCGAAGGCGAGCGAGCCGCTGATAAAGACCTGGAAGTAGGGGCTGCCGACAGAGCTGCCTGCGCCCAAGCCAGGCCCGGCAGGAATCACGACGGTACCGATGGTCTGCTGCACGCCCGTTGTGTTGACCTGCAACTTCAATGTGCCATTGAACCCGTAAAGGCCGGAGGGGTCGGCAATACCGGCTGTCACCACAAGGCTCGCGGCAAAGCCGCTGCTGGAAATGGACATGGCAGCCATCCCACTGACGGAGACCAATGACGTTCCGGAAATATAGATGCCCAGGTTCACGCTGGCGCTCACCGCCAGGCCGGCAGAGCCGACGGTCAGGTAAAAATCCCCGTTCAATACGAAGCCATTATAGACAGGGGCCGACGCCGTTCCGGTATTGGAACCGAAGAGCAAAGCGCCTTTGGCGTGGATTTCGGCATAGGCACTACCAAAGGTGGAACCATTCGGACCGGCAGAAATTGTGACCGGAGATGACAGACCTTGAACCGTCACCTGCTGCGCTGCATCCGTAGTGTTGACCTCCATATCAAATTTTCCGTTGAAGCTAAAGCCGGCTCCACTCAAGGGACTTGAACTACCGAGGGTCAAAGACAATTCCCCGGCCAATCCCAAACCGTTTGTGCCGATGGCGTTCGGGTTAGACGGACCCGGCGCCACGAACAGCAAGATACCGACTGCATTACCCTGAAACAACGTGGTACCGGCGACTTTCGCCGTCAGGGTGCCATTCGCAGTTATGGTTGTGGTGTCCACTTCGGTGACCCCGCTGCCGGTAGTGACGATTGACGTTGTAAAGATTCCGTTGATGACGAGGCTGCCCGGGCCAAAGTGCAAGGTCAACGTGCCGCTGGCGACCACTTGTGCAGACTTGGCGAGGATGGTGAGCGGATTGCCGTTGGTATCGGTCAAAGCAACTCCACCAATACTGCTGACCGGGCTGGCGGTGGTGTTGATGGCCAGCTCGGCGTTGATGACCAGCGAGACGCCCGCACCGAAACTGGTCGGGGCACTTGTGCTGCCACTGGCCTGGAGCAGGACGACGACACCAGATGAGGACAATTGGAATGCTCCCGTAACGTTGACCGTGCCGAATCCCAAGTTGCCCATCACATTGACATACATCTCCACAAGTGGTCCGGCGGAACTGTCGCTTAGCTGGAAATAAAACAAGCCAGTGAATGCATAGCTGTAAATATTCAAGGTGCCCGAACCCATGATGACAATATACGGGCCTACCGGGCCCACATTCGTTCCGTAAGTACCATTGGTCTGCAAGGCCCCTTGAGGCGGTCCGGCTGGGATGGTCAAACTTGTCACCGTTGCCGGCGGGCTTGAGCCTGGAATGGTCACGGGCGGCAAAGTGGCTGGAATCGTGTAGACCACATTCATTTGGGTGGTGTTGAGCACCAGCGTGAATTGGGCGTCCAAAGTGATTCCCTCGATGGAATTGGACATCAAACTCAAACTCATTTCCGCCGCAAAGCCCTGAGAATTGATGACAAAAAGCCCGAAACCCTGGAACGTCAAAAATGGCGTCGAGGAAGGCCCGACCGACAGCGAATGGATGTCGGCGAACATGGTCAAGCCGCTGGAACTGATTTTCAGGTCAAACGAACCCTGCATGTTCAGAACCGTATCACTGCCCACCTTGTAGGAAAGCGAGGCGTAGGTGGGCGCCGCCGGGGTCGAGCCCACGCCCGCGATGGTCACTTCAAACGATTGCGTGTCGGTGATGTTAAACTGAGTGGCATCAGCGGCAATATGCGGATTATTCGGGTCAGGCAAATAGACAGTCTGGGGCGAACTCGTTGTGTTCAAGATGAAGGTCGCCGCGCCATTCACATAAAGCCCTACGCTTTGCAATTGAGCCAGTCCCGAGCCGGTCTGTATCTGCAAAGCGCCGTAAATCTGCAAGCTGCTTAAACCGCCGGAGTAATCCACCACCAATTCGCCACTGGCCGTCGCCAGGTCACCCAACCCGCTCACGCTCAAATCACCGCTCAAATCTATCTTGGCAAAAGTGGTGGTGACCGTCAGGGTGACCGAACCGCTGACCGTCGCGGTCAAGGCCCCAAACGCGGAAAATTGTGCAAAGCCATCAATGCTGATGTAGAAGCCTGCGACTGCGGGCGGGGCGGGGAAAGTGGTGATGGTGTATTGGGCACCCGTCACGGTCCCGGCGCTGCCAAGAGTCCCGGTGATCGCCGAGTTCGCGGTGCCGGCCAGCGACACAGGTTGGGCAGAAGTTGTGGTAAATGTGATCGCCCCATTTGTGGCACTAGATGCCAGATACACGGTGGAGCCAACGGTCAACGAAGTGTCGTTTGTGCCGGGCGTCCAAGTATAAGTCCCGGCTTGCAGAGTGCCGACTGAAGCGGCTCCCGTGCTGTCGTAGGCTGTGCCTGCGGCGATCCATTCGCTCTCAATCGTCGGGGCGACGGTTGTGGGAGTGATTGGATTACCGTTGCTGTCCACGAAGCCGAATCTCAAGGTGCCGCCGAACGTTTCTATCGGAGTAGACGCCGGTTCCTGCGCCAGGAACATGACCGTTGCCGACGAAGTCGCGCCGCTGACAACGATGTTCAGATATAGATAGGCATTGAAGCTGACACTGGCACCAAACGTGGCCGTACCAGACAAGAAAATGTTGACGTCATTCGGACTGGCTGGATTGATCTGAATCGCAATGTTGCCGGTGATGGTGAAGGCGTCCGCGGTCAGATAAGCGTCGTAGAGCGTCACGCCGGCTTCAATGACAAACGGCTGATTGTAGGCTGCGGACAAATTCGTGCCGCCGCTGCTGGACGTGTATTGCGTGACCGTCTGGTCGCGCAATTGCTGCTGCCACTGGCTGATGGTGATTTTGGCCGGTGAAAGTGCGAGGGTCGCCAAATCCGACGGCTGCTGCGGCGTCGGGATTGTGTAATCAAAAATCACGCCGCCGCTAAACCCGCCGATGGCCAGGCCGGTATCGGGGTCAAGGATCAACGGAAATTCCGCGCTCAAATAGACGGTCAACGGCCCCAGTGAAGAGAACCCGATGTAAATCTGCACACCGCCAACGCCCGGAATCTGCGCACCACCCGCCACCCCGACATACAAGACCGAATTTTTGACTGTTGTATCCGGATTGGTCGTGACGGGTGTTTCCGTCACACTGCCATCGGAATTGGTGACCAATTGCGTGACGGTGCTGCCGCTGACAATTTCGTTTTCCGCATTGAACTGCACAATACCCAGCACGAAGCTGGCGTTGACTTCCATGCCGAACAGGGTGCCGCTGACGCTACCGCCGACGCTGCCGATGCTGGTGATGGGAAATTGTCCATTTTCCAACATGCCCAGATCAATCACGGCATCCGTGATTTCGCCACTCACGGTGACTCCGCCCGGCAGACCCTGGATGGAGGTGATGCTGGCGGAAAGGGTGATCTGGAAGTTGCTCGGGTCGGTATTGAAGTTATTCCCCTGCCAACTTATCTCAAACTTGGTGATGGAAAAGCCGAGCCAGCTTGGGAAGAGCAAGGAGCCGGATGACGGCGTGGTCAAGGTGACAGTAAAATTATTTCCGGCCACAAATTCAGCCGTGCCATTTACATCCATCACTGAAAAGCTGGTGGCCGTGCCAGTGACTTGAAATGAACCCGCCTTAACCGTCGCCGTGGCCGTGCCTACCGACAAATATGCATTCGCTATCGTCGCCGTCGTTGAATCGGTCGCGGAGGCAGGATTGGTGTTGATGGTGATAGTCGTGGCCATCAGCGAAAGATAAGAACCGAATTCAAAATCCAAAGTGGCGGCGACGATGGTGGTCGAACCGTCAGTCAAGCTGACCGTGATGGTCAATCCTGTGGCTGAGGCCTTGAATGCGCCCACCGTCACAGAAGCACTATCAACAGCGACTGACAAGGTGGATGCGGAAAGGGTTGTATTGCTGCCGTCGAAGGTGACTGAAAAGTTGGTCAAGGTGACGGACGGATTGGTCAATTTAAGCACAGAACCCAGGGTGAGATCGCCAGTGTAGGACAGCGTGGCGCTGTCGAATTTGAATCCGTCACCGTAAATAACCAGATTGGTGACGGTGCCCTTTATGGCGCCACCACCTACTGAGTTGAATGTTGCCGTGAGGCTGCTGATCGAGACGATTTGCTGGCTGGAGCCGGCCCCGGGCGAGTAAGTGATATTCACGTCATCCGCGACGGCCGTCAACACTGTGCTGACATTCAAAGTGAATATTCCCAACCTCACCGCGAAGGCGCCTGACGATAAATTAAATGTGCCGTTAAACCCGTTGACCTCCGTGCCGCCATTCGCTGCCGAGACAGGATCGTTCGGGTCCGCCGCGATGCTGCCGCTAAGCGAGCTGCTCCCAGGGAACAAGGTCGCCGAGGTGGCGGTAATGGTCAAAATGGAACTGCCTGAAGTCGAGATGGCACCGGTCTTGTTATCAATGGAAATATTGGTAATGGTGACCGAAGGCGATACCACATCCAAAACATTGGCCACCTTAATCTCCGGCACGCTCAAGGACGCGCTCGTGATCGCGGTCGTGCCATCAACAGAGGATGTACCCGCCGTGATGGTCATATTCAGGCTGCCGCTGGCGGTAAACAAAGTGCTGCTGGCCGTGCCCAAAGTGAACACCAAGTCACTGGCACCGGTGTATGCCCCGCTACCCAGAACAATGTTCGTGACCGTGCCTGAAGTCTGGGTGTAGTCAAACCCGCCACTGATGCCGATATAGCTGCCGAACTGAAGATTGATTCCGCCATAAACTTGAACCAGTTGAGTGGCAAAATCCAAAGTGACATTGTTCCCGCCACCGGTTGAAACCAACAGACCCTTACCACCGGTGCCGGAGGTAAAAGATGAATCAAAGTTGACCACCCCGCCGGTTGAATCATTGCTGCCGTTGATCGCCGCCCCCAAGTTCGACCCGCTTAAATTAAAACCGGCGGGCAAACCAAGGGCTGAAAGGGAGCCAGCGGTCGCCTGCAATCCATAATAAGTTTTGTTATTCGCGCCATAGATGAGCGCCAAGGCGAAGCCGGCATTATCCAATTCTATGCCCTCGGCAGTGGAATTGGTTGCAGGCCCGTTGACACCCGCAAAAATCGTGACGTCACTCGCCCCCACCTGCAACATGGAGGCAACCGTGGTCGAGCCTGTGGTCAGATTGAGGGTGCCACCGATATTTCCACCCTGCACGAATGAGATATTGCCGGTGACATAAATGAACCCTTTGAAATCCAAAGTCAGACTGCCCGACACTGAAAGGAGCGGGCTTGTCATATCAAGGTACTCCTGCGAAGCGGGGGTTTGGAACGTCAAACCGCCCACGCGTGGATTGGGAGAACTTGCGGCGGCTGTTGTGAACGAGCTATCAAAATCAACCACATAAGTGGTGGCTGTTCCGCCACTGGTCACGCCCTTGTTAATGCTCACGCTCACAGCTCCAGCGGTAATGGTGATACCGGTGGGCAGACCCAAGGCAGTCATGCCAAATGGCGCCACCGACGCTGTGATCAAGGCACTCGCGGTGCCGGTGAGTGTAACGGAACCGCTTGATGGCGCCACAAACGTCACCCCGCTGGTGGTTAGAGCGGCTGCAGAACCCACCGTAACGGAAGTATCGTTTGAAGTTGTGCTGGGTGAAACCGGGCTACCTTGCGTCCATTGATAAGTGACGCCCGGCGTCAGTCCGGTCAGGGTATAACTTCCGCTGGAATTATAATCAGTTTTGACAGGAACCAAGGTGCCACCCGCGCCAGCCTGCAGGCCGTAATATTTCGTTCCAGTGCTGGTGATCATCAGGGCCAGGGCGAAACTGGCATTATTCAATTCCAAACCGACCGCATTGCCGGGAATCGTCCCCGGCGCGCTGGATGTTGGTCCATTGATGCCTGCGAAGACCGTCACATTGGTCGCAGCCACTTCCAATACTGACACAGAGGCCGTGCCCCCGTTGTCACTCACAACCCCTCCTGATATTGTCCCGTCCGTCAAATTGACAGTGGCCGACGATCCGGCCTGAAAGAACATATTGCCGATGACGTAGACATACCCGCTCAAATTCAAATCAACCGTCCCGCTAGCCTCGACCAACGGCTGATTGAAATCGAGCGCAATCGAAGTGGGAGTGCCGCCCGTCTGAACAGTCAAACCCGTACCCGGCGTAAAACCAGAACTGCTGGTGGTGTCAAAATCCACTACATACCCGTTGGCGGCGGTGTTGCCGGCATTCACATTAACCGAAAGATTCGAGACGTTAAACGTGAACGCGCCCGGCAATCCCACCAACGCCACCGTTCCGCCCGACTCGGACAAGCCATAGTACACGGCTGCGGATGATGACGTGGAACTCATAACGGCCAGTGCCAAATTGACACCAGTTATGGAAAGTCCTTCCGCATTCGCGGCTTGGCTGGAGGGGGCCGTTGAAGAGGCATTGGCAGACCCGTTAACTCCGGCGAAGAGATAGGCACCGGTGGTTGCCAGCGTAAACATCGTAACCGTATCCGTGGACAAGGGGGTCGTTGAATTGCCCGGGTTGATTGTGTTGACAGATTGACCGGTGCTTCCACCCGTATAGGCCAGGTTCATGCTATTGGCACCGATGTTGACGAAGGAAGAGAGGGTGATGTTGGCGTTAGTCAGTGACAGCGCAAACGTCTTGGTGCTGATGTTGTAACTTCCGGTGATTGTGCCGAAGGACGAAGTGACCGCGCTACCGAGACTGAGTGTGGCGGAGGCCGCACCGACAGCAACCGTGGCAACCTTGTTTGAGCCATCCAACGTAAAGGTAAAGGTGACGTTTGTGAACGTGATGGCCCCACCCAGAATGCTACCAGAAAAAGGACCGTAAGAAAGCGTATGGGTGCTGCCGCCGCTTTGAGCATTTGTTGCGGTTATATCGGCCAAAACCTGAGTATAGATGTCAACCGGAGAAGTGTTGGGGGTATTGATGGGAGAAGCAGAATTCGAGATACCTGCGGCATTCGAATTTGAAGTAACAGACTGATTACCAGTAGTTTGAGAGACAGCCGCAGTCGCCGGAGGAGCATTGGCAACGGTCAACGACGCTGTCAATTGATGCGTTGTTGGGCTTCCGGGAGCTGAAGATGGTGCGGGCGAAGCCGCCGGATTCATGGCGGATGAGGTGGACGTTTTAAAGCACGGAGTGGTGGAAACGGCGACCGCTTTTGTGTCGGAATTCTGCTGAGTTGCGCTGTTGGAATTCTGAACGGGGCCACCCTGATTTTGGACACCTGAATCAGTCGCCGTAGCCGTCGTCTGGGAATGAACCGGCTGGGTGGCAACGCCGTCAAAAATCCCCACCCCGGCACTTGCCGGATTATAGCCGATGGAATCCTGAAAAGTCTGCTGGCCGGGAGCCAAGTTTTGGTGGACCACTTCGACGGGTTTGTGAACGAGTGCGTTTGCAGCAACTGCAGAAACCAGAAGTGCATCACCCGAAAGCAAAACCCTAGGCTCCAGTGCCTCAAGCTCGAATCGGTTTTTTTGTTGCCTCGTCACTGAATTCAAAATCCCTGCATTCTCCTCACAGGACTGCCATTATCTCACATGCAGACCGGTCGTGTCAATAAATTTATCACAGAAAAGCTCAAATCGTATCCGCTCCGGCGAATGAAAGCGCCTCATCCAGCCAGACATCGGAGCGCAAAACGCTCCGTCGTTGCTTGAAAGAAAGCGCTTTAGCCTTGTTCTGCGCGAGTTTGACGGCGACCCTTGCGATTTGTTCCTTGCCGGGCAGATTGCGACGCCAGGCTTCAATCAAACCTTTCCGCACCGGCTTGGGCAAAAATTTCAGCAGCAATTCGTCCTCGGCGCTGATGAACGCCTGCGCGCTGCCGGGGTCGCCCTGCCTCGCCGCCCGGCCGAACAATTGCCGATCAACGTGGTTGGATTCGTGCCGTTCTGTCCCTATCACATGCAGCCCCCCCAGACCCACGACCCCCCGGCCCAATTTGATGTCCGTGCCACGACCGGCCATGTTGGTGGCGATGATAATCCGCCCACGTTCGCCGGCAAGTGACACGATTTCGGCCTCCTCCTTCAGCCGCGTGGCGTTCAGGATTTTCGCCTCCAAACCGCGTTCTGCCAGCCTTTGTCCCAGCCGTTCGCTGGCCAGAACGCTCCGGGTTCCCACGAGTAGCGGACGGCCCGTTGGATGCAAATTCTCGATTTCGGCGGCGACTGCCCGCCATTTGTCATCTTCGCCGAGGAAAAACCGGTCCGGCCACTGTTCGCGGATGCACGGTTTATTCGATGGAATCGTAATGGTTGGCAAGCCATAGACCTGCCAGAGCTCGCCTGCCGCCTCGCTCGCCGTGCCGGTCATGCCCGAAAGTTTGTGGAAACACTTGAAAAACCGCTGAAAGCTCAAACGCGCGATGGTTTCAGTCGGGTCGGAGACTGGAATGCCTTCCTTGGCCTCAATCGCCTGATGCATCCCTTCGCGCCAAGCGCGTTGCGGCATGGGCCGACCTGTGAATTCGTCCACGATGACGAGTTTGTCACCTTCAATGATGTATTGCTGGTCGCGATGGAAGAACTCGCGGGCGATGAGGGCCTGAATAACCAGTTCGAGCCGCCGGTCATGGCCCCGCCATAATCCCGGCAAATGCGAGGCCTGCACAACCAGCTTTTGCAGGCCAGCCTTAGTCATCTCGATTTCCTTGTAACGCGGGTTGGCGTGGTAATCTGATTCCGGCTTCAAAACGCCAATCATTTCATTGGCCAACCGGGCGGCTTGGCGCAATGTATTGTTTTCGTGCGTCGCAGCGATGATCAACGGCGTCACCGCTTCATCAATCAGAACGCTGTCCGCCTCGTCCACGATCGCCGTGTGCAGTCCGCGCAAAACCATTCCGTCCTTAATTTCCGGTTGCGGTGCGAGCATCCGGCGAATCAACCGGCGCGTTGGATTCTGCAACCTGCCCAACTGCAGCCGGTCGCGCAAAAAATCCGCCAGCAATTCCTTGCTGGTGACGTAGGTGACGTCGCAGGCGTAGTTTTTAGCGCGTTCGGGAGGCGGACTCGTCCCTGTGACGAATCCAACGCGCACGCCACAGAAATGGTAGAGCGGCTCCAGCCATTCCGCGTCGCGCTGGACCAGATAGTCGTTGACCGTCACGATGTGGCAGGGATGCTTCGACCAGCCGGCCAAAACGGCAGCCAACCCGGCGGTCAAAGTTTTTCCCTCGCCCGTCGCCATTTCAGCGAGATAACCGCGGTGCAACGCCAGCGCGCCCATGAGCTGGACCGGAAACGGCCGCAGGCCGAGCTTGCGGTCTGCCGCCTCGCGAATCGCGGCCAGCGCGGGCAAAATCAAATGTTCCACCTCGCGCCCGCCCCGGCGGAAGTGGCCGCGAAATTCCAGAAGCTTCCGCTGCAAAATCGCGTCAGACAATTCAACCAGCGGGCCTTCCTGCGCGACGATGGCGTTCGCGTCGCGCCGGAGCGATTCCAGGATTTTGGCACGGCGCTGGTATCTGCCGATGGCGCTGTTGACGAGCGCGTCCAGTCCCGCAAACGGGCGCGCCGGCACGCGGTATTCGCTGCGGCGATAATCATGCGTGGGAATCGCCAGTGTCATCAAATCTGGTAGCGTTTTTGGAGAAGCTGCCACAAGCTGCGAATCCAGCGCGGCAGCAGCGGCTCGGCTTGGAGCTTGAAACTGATTCTGCCCGAACGGCCATCGAGCAGGGCGACGCCATTTGGCGAATCCAATCTCCCGATGACTTCGAAAAATGGTTCGGCGGATTGGTTGCCCTGCTGGTCAGTGGCGGAAACCGGAATTTCACCGCCTGCCGCCCACCCCAGCGCGGGTGAAGGCAGGGTGTTCTGTCCACCGGGAACCACGCGCCAGCCTGCCACCTGCAGTTTGGTCGCCGCCTCGCCCCAAAGCCGGACGCTTGCGCCGTGAATGGTTTTCCCGAACAGTGATTTTGCGTCGTTCTCCGTCACAGTTGCGTCAAATTCAAACGCCGCCGGGTTGGCCAGCAGCCCCAAATCCGTGCCGCGCGGCAGCCAGCGTCCGGGATATTCCTCGATGCCGGGGGCGACCCATTCGCCATCGTGGCGGGCGCGGATGGTCAGGTTTTTGGAATCCTGGCTGAACTTGTCCAATTCAACGGTCACCGAGTCGCGCAACCGAGCCAGCGGTTCGATGCCCGCCGAATCCTGATCCATTGCCTGAAGCCGCCGCGCGTTGACTTCGTCCAGATGCGACCGCGTTTCGGAGATTTGCAAATCGAGTTCGGGATTTTCCAATCTCACAAGCGGCTGGCCCTGCTTCACGAAACTTCCCGGCCGGGCGACCAGCGATACCACGCGGCCTTCCGTCTCATTGACCACTTCCGTCCGCTGGGTTGCCATCACCACGCCCGGGGCGCGGAAGGAATACGGAAACGGAACCACGGCGAGCAAAACAACCAGCAAAACCGCGATGGCCATGGTCACACCGACAGCGCGATGGCGAACCCGGTCGAGCCGCGGGCTCGCGGCAAGGTATTTGACGAAACGGACGACAGGCACGACCGCCCAGGAAACCAAGCAGAAGGCCGCCATGACAATGCCGATGATCAAAAACCGGTCGGCAACGACCAGCAGCACACTGCTGAATATGATGGCGCGGTAAAGCCAACTGGTGACTCCGAAAACCCCCAGCCAGCCCGCCTCGCGCCGCGTGCCTGCGGGTGATAGGGAATTTTTCACCCCAAACAGCCATTGCTCCGACCAATGCCGCAATTGCATCGCCGCCCTCTGGTTCAGGTTCGGAATCTCCAGCAAATCGGATAAAATGTAATAGCCGTCAAACCGCATCAGCGGGTTGACGTTGAAAATCACGGTTGAAACCGACGCAACGAACATGATGTTGTAGGCGAGGCTGTGGATGATGCCCGGCCCGGTTTTCGACCAGATAAACGCCGCGATGGCCGCGAAGAAAAGCTCCACAATCATGCCCGCCGCGCCGACGAGTACGCGTTTCCACCGCTCGCGGAAGCTCCACGACGATGTCGCGTCCACGTAAGGCATGGGCGTAAAAATCATCAACATGAAGCCCATCACGTGGACTTCACCTCCGAACCGCCGGCAAAAATAAGCATGGCCGAATTCGTGGAACGCCTTGACGACGACCATACCGAGGTAGAGCAGGAACAAATTGTTCGTCGCCAGGATTCCCTGCCCCTGCACTCGCAGGTCGCTGAAATTGTCCATGGCTATTTTCAATCCAAAGCCGACGACCAATATCCAAAGCAGCGCGCCGAACGGGCTGATCAGTTTCCCGACCATCGGCAACGTGCGTACCAGAAAGCGATCCGGGTCGAGCAACGGAAACCGCATGAACATGATGTTCAGAAACTGAAAGCCGACTTCACGCTGCTTGCGTTTTTTGTAGCGCTCGAACAATTGCGCGCTGTCGGCGGCCAGGTCGTATTGCAACAGATTGGCGAAATAGAGCTGGGAAAGCAGTTGGATGACCGCTTCCTGGCTGGGCGCGGCGTCGGGAAAGCGTTCGAGGCATTGCTGCCAGACCTGCTCGACCGTCAGGTCGGGCCGCAGGCGCGAGACAAATTCGTAAGCCGCGGGGCGCAGGCGGAAGTATTGGTTGCTGAAGGGATTTTCGAGGACAATCCAGCGCTCGCCGCGGAAATTCTGCCGCCGCGTCCTGACGACCGGGCGCAGGCAAATTTTCTGATTCGCCACGCGATACCACGATTCGCTGAAGGTTTTGTCCATGATTAATGAGTCATTAGTCCGTGGTCAGTAGTCAGCAGCTAAGCGGCATCTCCGTGATTTTGGCCGATGGATTTGATGCAGGAATTCAATTGCTGCGCGAGATTGTCAACCAGCGGCTTCAATTTTTTCACGTCCGCCGTTCCCAAAAGTTTTCGGCGGAAGGCGCGGCGGAGAAAATGTTGGGTTTCATTCAACGAGCCGCGGGCCATTTTCGCAAAGCGTTTGTTGTCCTGAAAACTGCCACGGCCGGTTCCCTCGGCGATGTTTGCGCCGATGCTGTCCGCGGATCGAACAATTTGTTTTCCAACCGTGTCGCGCGCAAAGCGTTTCCATGGCGAAACGATGTCCCAAATCGAATCCGCCAAATCCTCGGCCAGCTTATAAATCCGAAGATTTTCAAAGTTCGTTTTCATAAATTATTAGTATTTAGCCAGTAGTCAGTGGTCCGTAGCAATGACACCAAGCAGCATCCGATCTCGGTGCAACTGACTACTGGCTAAAACCAAAGTTTCATCCGCAGGAAATCCGCCGTGCGGTGCGTGAGAATCCAGAACAACGTCCGTTTCTCCGTCGAAAGCTTGCACAGGCCGGTCATGCCCGGACGCCACCATGTTTCCACGCCGCTGTCCGGTTTCAGCCGCACCAAAAAAACGTTTCCGTCCTTTTTCGTGACTGCCGCCGGCTCGACGGTTTGAATCGTGACGGGAAATTTCATTTTCGGCTGCGTCACAAACGCGATTTCGCCCTTTGATTTGCCGAGAATCTCCTTCACGTCGCGTTCGGAAATTTCGGCCTCGGCATAAAGCGTGTCAATGCGCGCCACCTGAAACAGCGCGTCGCCCAGCTTGACCGGCGAGGCGAGGCGCTCGCGCAAATCGCCCTCGACCACGACGCCGTCGAACGCGGATTTGATCACCGCGTTTTCGAGCCTGTAGCGGACCAAATCAAGCCGCGCCCGGGACTGTTCTGCCAGCGCATCGTCAATGCGCATCCCCGCGATGTCGCCTGACGCACGGGCCTTGTCCGATTCGCGCTGGTAACGTGAAACGTCCGCGAGCGCACCGGATTGGTCGAGCAACAGCTCGCTACGGTTCAACGTCAACAGCGGCTGGCCATTGGTCACGAGGTCGCCCGCGCGGACAAAGACCTGGTCAATATATCCATCGAACGGCGCGGTGAGATATTCGGCGTCGTTGCTGCGCAGGATGAAATTGCCCTCGACCCGGTAAGTCACGCGCACCAGAAACAGCGCGGCCAGAACCAGCACGATGAAAATAGCAGTGGCTTTGCTCCAGGTATGCTCCGGCCCGAGCCAGCCCGCAAAATACTCGCGCGCATGCGCGGCCCAACGCGCGCCGAACCAGCGGTCATAATGCTTCAACTCACTCAAGCGCCGCGTGACCTGGTCGCAAGCGAGGCGAAGCTGTTGGAGTTCAGCGGCGCTGAACTCCGCAGCCTGACGCTCGCACATCAGGACGGCGACGACTTTTCCGTCGAGCCGCAGCGGAATGGAGCAGATGTTTCCGGATTTCTGGTCAGCGGCAAATTTTTCGTGGTCGCGCGCGACGGTCGTCACGCCTTCTGGCGGCGGCCAGAGAATCTCCTCATCCTGATCCACGCATTCCTCCATTGCAGTCTCGAGCGCCTGTGCTGCGGCCATCTGGCGGTCGAACTGCTCGGTGCGGCTCATCGCGCGCAATCTGATGTAGCCGCCCTCGACCCAGCCAAGGCTGGCGCGGTCGCAGCGGAAGCGCGTGGCAATACCGTTGCAAAACGCGAGCGCGGCGGGGAGAAAATGGGTCGCTTCGTTGACCGGCACGTTCAAATCCAGAACGGCGGCAAATTTTTCCACGTCGCCACGGGCTTTTTGCGAAACGAGATTTTGCTGGAACGCGGCGGGAACATCCGCGACGAGTCCCAGGCGTATGAGCGACTCGCATGCCGCCGCGTCGGTGAAATCCTTGAGTTGGACTGCCAAAATCACCTCGTCAGCGGCATTCAAAAGTTTCAGCCGGACAGCGACGGTGAAAATCCCCGCCGCCGCGTCGGTCTGCTCGACAAAATTGCCGGTCAAACCGCGTTCGGCGATGGGTTCAAGCTGCGAGGTGAATTGCGTGCGCGCGCGCGACAGGCCGGAGCCGGAATTCCAGTCGCCGATTTTCGTCCAGCGCGGCTCCTTGCCGGGGTTGCCGAGCAATAAAACTGCGACATCCGCCGCGACCAGTTTTGCGGCGGCGTCCAAAAAACACGGCCAGAAATCCCTGGGCGCGCCGGAAAACTGGCGGAGCGCGGCCAGTTCCTCCATCGCGCTAGAAAAATCCATTTCCATAAAATAAATTATTGCGCCGTCATTTTGGCGGCGAGGCCGGGCCGGATTTTTCCGTCGGGATTGTCGAAAATCGCCTTCACCCTGGCCAGCCCGCTCGCGGCGTCCACAACGGGCGAAATAAAACAGATTTTCCCAGAAACGGCCTGGCCGCCGTCGAGAACGATTCTCACCGGCTCGTCCAGTTGCAAATTCCCCGCAGCGATGCCATCAACATGGCCAGTGAAATAACAGCGCGACGTATCCACGACCCGGACGAGCGGCTGGTAGGGCGCGACGGCGGCGCCGGGCTTGAGGAGCACCTCGGTGATGGCACCGGAAAACGGCGCGACAAGCTGGCGGTCGGCAAGCTGCTGAACGGCGATGTCGTATTCAGCGGCGGAGACGTTGTATTCGGCCCCGGCCTTGTCCAGGTCTTCCTTGCTCACAGACTTTGTGGTTTCCGACAACTGGCGCGTGGAATCGAAAACCTTTTTATTCTGGTCCATGACAGCCTTGCGCCGGGTGACTTCAAGTGTTTCCAAATCCTTGTCCAGTTCCAGAATCACGTCGCCTTTTTTGACAGAATCGCCTTCATGGAAAAACTGCGCACTAATGATGCCGGCGTCGGCGAAGCCGAGCGTCACATCCATGAACGGCTCGGTGATGCCGGAAATTTCCCCCGGTTCCGCAGCGCGCGCGGGGAAAACATTCACCGCGCAAAGCAAGGCGGCGAGAATCAACGGGCGGTAAAGTTTGGTTGTCAACATGGCAAATTTGAGAGGGGTATTAGGTTTATCCGACGCGGCACAGTTTAAAACGGTTGATTCCGGGGCGGTGGAATATTTTGAATCGAAAGATTATCATTATGCTCAAGCATCGCCTGGGTCTGCCTGCGCAAATCGTAACGCGTTATATCGAGGCCGCGGTTTTTGAGAATCGAACCGTTGTTCAGCTCCACTTCGAGCAGTGCGCGGCGATATTGCCCCAGAGCGCTGGCCAAATCCTGGCGTGCGTCGAGCAGATTTGCCTCGGCGTCGAGCACCTTTTGCTGCTCCACTGCGCCGGCCTTGAGGCGCGCCAACTGCGTATCGAGCAATTCCTTGTTGTAGCTGACGACAGTTTCATAGCTCCCGATGCTTTGCTGCCACGCCTGCGCCTTTTGGATGGCCATGCTCAAGCCGTTGGCAATCTCCGTTTGCACGCCTTTGAGGTTCAAATACGCCTCCTGCAAGCTCAACTGCGCGGCCTTGTAATAATTCCGGCCCTTTATATTGCCGCCGAGCGGCACTATCAGTTCAAAGCCGAGCGACCACGATGGAGTATTCTGCATGGCCGCGAGATCCCAGGCGTTTTCCGGTGTCAAGCCGAGGCCGTTGTAGCCGTAGGCTGCCTTCAAATCCAGTTCCGGCAGCAATTGATTTTTCGCGAAGCCATATCGCACGCGCTCCTGGTTCATCTTTTGCTCCTGGATCAAATAATCGGGATTCAAGGAAAATGCCTCCTCAAAACTGTCCGCGTAGGACGGCGGCGAGTTCGTGGTGTGCGGGTCGTCCACGGCACGAAACACCGGGTTGGCCGACGCGGGACGGTAGGAATCGGGCGATGTGCCGGTGAGCATCTGCAGGTGGCCGAGCGCGTCGTAATAATTTTGCACGGCATCGTTGCGCTTGGTGTTCCGCAGCGCCAGCGCCGATTGCGCCTCCATCACGTCCAGTTCCGCGCCCTGCCCGGCTTTCAATTTTTCCTGGCTGTCGTCCAAAACCTCCTGCGCCACGGCGACCGAATCGTCAAAGAAATTGACCTGATCCTGCGCGAAATACAGATTCCAATACGCGCCTTCGGCCTGGTAAATCGCCAGCATCAACTGGCGGCGGTATTCTTGAAATGCAATATCAGAATCGAGCGCCGCCAGCCGGATGGCGGCAAACGTGGGCGTGAAACCGGCATCCTTCAACAACGGCTGCATGAAGGTCGCGCCAATGAACGTCTGGTATTGCCGGGTCCAATAGCTGTTTGTGGAATTAAGGACGAAGCCACCTACAGCAGGAGTCAAATTATTTCCCAAATCGCTCATGGTGGCACCCAGCCGGATTTTTCCACCCGTCGGAATCAATTGCTCGACTCCGCCGTCATAAATGTTGTTTCGCTCGTCAAAAAGGGCTTGTCCCGAATTCGCCGACGCCTGCTGGAGGTTGTTGGTGCGCTTGTTCCCCTCGCGCGTGACTGAAGCCTCCAGTTGCGGCTCAAAAATGCCAAGTTCACCCCGCTCCTTGCGGCGATTGACTTCCGCACCGAGCATTTGCGCCTGAATGGATTCATTTTGCTGCAAAACCTGGTGAAGGTAATCTTTCAACTTCAGTTCAGTGACCAGATGTTCAGTATTCGTAGGTTGTGCCTGCACGATAGAAAAGGTCAAACAACCGCTTGTTATGAGCAGGGCAATCTTCCTGGTAATGGTGCGTGCCGGGCTAAAACGTTCCGGCTTGATATCCTTTGAACAGGTCATTTGGAATTTACAATATGGATTATTTTACAGCAGAAATCGAGCAATTTTTTGACGGAATGAGACACGAATTTCACGAATTTCACGAATTAACACAAAGCGGAAAGCAGAAACCGAAACATCAAACCACCGGAAAAGCTGAAAAATTGAAAAACTGAAATGGTGACATAAAACAGGGAGCGGGGAGCGTGAAGGCGGTTGATAGTTGATGGAAGATGGCAGACCGCGGACTACGGGATAATTGGAATTACCCAAAAGAGCACAAAAAACGCAAAACCATTTTACCGAACTTGCGTGAGCGCCCGCTTCAGCAGAAACTGTGGCAACGATGGACTGGCTTGATAAAATCTCCCTGTACTGGCCGCATATCGCGGCGTGTTTCGATTTTCTGGCCGCCCTGCTCGCCTCGATCCACGCCCTTTTGAACAAGCGCGATTCCCGTGCCGCCACGCTCTGGCTTGGCCTGGTCTGGTTTCTGCCGTTGTTCGGCCCGATTCTTTACCTCGCGCTCGGCGTCAACCGCATCCGCCGCCGCGCCCTGACTCTCGCCGTCCACAAGACTTTCAGCCGTCCCATCCCGGAAAATCTCGGTGAACCGCAACACGAAGGCGCCGAGCATCTCAAAATGCTCGCCCGCACCGTCAGCCGCGTCGTCGCTCAACCCCTCACCTCCGGAAATAAAATTGAACCGCTCGTCAACGGTGACGCGGCCTTTCCCGCCATGCTCGCCGCCATCGAATCGGCCAAAAAATCAGTCACGCTTGACACCTATATTTTCGACAACGACGCCAGTGGCAGACAATTTGTCGCTGCGCTCGCCCGCGCCATGACTCGCGGCGTCGCCGTCCGCGTGTTGATTGACGCCGCCGGCACCCGGTATTCCTGGCCGCCCATCACTTACCGGCTGCGGCATAATAAAATTCCGTTTGCCAAGTTCCTGCCTGCCTCCCTGTTCACGCCCTGGCGCGTCGCCACCATCAATCTACGAAACCACCGCAAATCGTTGATCGTGGACGGCACATTCGGCTTCACCGGCGGCATGAACATCCGACACGGAAATATTCTTGGCACGCATATTTCCTCCCTCTCCTCCCCAAAAGGAGGAGAGGGCCGGGGAGAGGAGGCCAACGATTCAGAAAATAAAAACCCCTCACCCCAACCCTCTCCCCGCTTGGGCGGGGAGAGGGAGTCGGCACCCGGTCCATCAAAATATTTTGTTCAGGATTTGCATTTCCGCGTTCAAGGCCCGATCGTCGCCCAATTGCAGGAAGCCTTCGCCAACGATTGGGCGTTCGCCACCCGCGAAATTCTTGACGGCGACCTGTGGTTCCCCGAACTTGCGGCGTCGGGCAATGTCATCGCCCGCGCCATCCCGGACGGTCCGGACGCGGATTTTGACAAGGCGCGCTGGACGCTCCTCGCGGCGTTGGGGGAGGCGCAATCTTCCATTCAAATCCTCACGCCATATTTTTTGCCGGACAGCGCACTCGTCACCGCGCTCAACCTTGCCTCGCTGCGCGGCGTGCGCGTGGACATCATCCTTCCCGCAAAAAACAACCTGCCCCCCGTTCATTGGGCGTCGCGCGCTATGTGGTGGCAGGTGCTGGAACGCGGCTGTCATGTCTGGCTCACTCCCCCGCCCTTCGACCATTCCAAGCTAATGATTGTGGACGGCCATTGGGTGTTATTCGGTTCTGCCAACTGGGACGCGCGCAGCTTGCGCCTTAATTTTGAATTGAACGTCGAGTGCTACGGACGCGATTTCGCGCAGGAAATGGAAAAGGTCATCGAGAAAAAAATCTCCAGCGCGCACGAAGTGACACAGGCAGAAGTGGACAAACGTTCTTTACCCGTCAAATTGATTGACGCCATCGCGCGGTTGTTTTCGCCGTTTCTATGAACACAAAGGTAGGGCGGTGGTGCCGCGCCGCCGATATTTTGAAACAGGCCGCGCAGCAGCGCGGCCCTACCATCTGATTTTATGAAAACATTCGACAGTCTCACTGAACAGGAAGTGCTCGCGCTCGCCATCACGCTGGAAGAGCAGGACGCTCGCATCTATGAAGATTTTGCCGATGGTCTTCAGGAAAATTATCCCGAACAGGCCGTCAAATTCCGCACGATGCGCTGCGAAGAGGATGGTCACCGCCATCGCCTGCTCGAACATTACAAGTCGCGCTTTGGCGACCATGTCCCGCTCATCCGGCGACAGGACGTTCGCGGCTTTGTAGAGCGCAAACCTGTCTGGCTTGTCCGACCCCTTGGCTTGAAGACGGTGCAAAAGACCGCCGAAAGCATGGAAGTGGAGACGCGCCGTTTTTACGAGGCCGCCTGCAAACGCACGACTGACACCGGCATCCGACAATTGCTTGGCGATCTCGCCGAAGAGGAACGCAAACACGCGCATATCGCCGAGGAAATCACCCTGACCAAACTCAACGAGTCTGAATCAGCCCAACAGAAGCGGCTGTTCCTCCTGCAAGTCGTCCAACCCGGACTTGCCGGTCTCATGGACGGTTCCGTCTCAACACTCGCACCGCTGTTTTGCGCCGCGTTCGCCACGCATAGCAGTTCGGCCACCTTCCTTGTCGGACTGGCCGCCGCCGTAGGCGCGGGCATCAGCATGGGATTTGCCGAGGCGCTATCCGACGACGGCAGCCTGACCGGACGCGGCCATCCTTGGGCACGCGGATTTGTTTGTGGCGCCATGACCACGCTGGGCGGGCTTGGCCACACGCTTCCTTATTTGATCCCGAACATCCACACCGCCACGGGCATTGCCGTGTGCGTGGTGCTGGTGGAATTGGGTGTCATCTCCTGGGTGCGGCACAAATACATGGACTCGCCGCTCGTATCCGCCCTGCTGCAAGTGATGCTCGGCGGCGCGCTCGTCTTTCTGGCCGGAATCTTGATCGGGATTTCGTGAAAAAGATTTCCAATGCCTTACCATCCGCGAATTACGCAAATTTGCGCCAAATATTCAGCCGCAATAGAACACAAAGATCGCAAAGAAAGTAAAAAAATGCCAAACTTACGGGCTTTACACAGCCAAGACTTCCCGGCAAGCGGTTTGTAGCTTCTTCAGGTTCGTCTTGGACTTGGCCTCGATGTAGCAGCGGATGAGCGGTTCGGTGCCGCTGGCGCGGAAGGCCACCCATTCGTTGTTCGGCAGCAGAAATTTGTAGCCGTCCGTCGTGATGAATTTTTCCACCGGGAACGAACCAACGTTGGTTAGACCACTGCCGAGTTTGGCGAGCAGCGCATCCTTTTTCTCCGGCGCAAAGCTGACGTTGATGCGGTCGGTGTAAAAGTCGCCGATCTGTTTGGAAAGTTCCTTGAGAATCTGCCCGAGGGATTTCTTTTCTGTGGCGACCAGTTCGGCCATCAGGAGGCAGGCGAGGATGCCGTCCTTCTCCGGCACGTGGCCCTTGACGCTCAAGCCGCCGGATTCCTCGCCGCCGACGATGATGGGTTCGCTTTCCATCAGCGCGCCGATGTATTTGAAGCCGACTGGCGTCTCATACACCTTCACGCCAAACAGCTTCGCGACGGCGTCCACCTGATGACTTGTCGGCACGGTGCGCACGACCGCGCCTGTCCAGTGCCGGTACTTTTTCAAATGATAGAGCGCGAGCGCGAGAATCTGATTCGGCGTCAGCCAGGTGCCGTCCTTGTCAACGATGCCGAAGCGGTCGGCGTCGCCGTCGGTGCCGAGGCCGATCTGCGCCTTGCCGCTGCGGACAAACTTCGCGGCATCGGCCATGCCCTCGGCATTCGGCTCGGGATGATGCCCGCCGAAAAGCGGATTCAGCTCGTTGTGGAACATCGTGACTTTCGCGCCGACGCTTTCGAGCAGCACGTCGAGGTAGCCGTGGGCCGTGCCGTAGGAAATATCCACGGCCACCTTGAGCTTCGCCTTTTTGAGCACGGCAAAATCAATGAGCCGGTGCAGTTGCTTGAAATAATCCGGCAGCGGATTGAAGGTCTTGCAGGTGTAGGTGCCGATGACCGCGCCGTTGAATGAGAAATTCGCCGCCTGCAATTTGACGATGTTCGCCTCGATCTGTTTCGTCACGTCGGGCGTGGCGGGCGCGCCGTTGCTCGTGGAGAATTTCAGGCCCTGATATTCCGCCGGATTGTGGCTGGCGGTCATGTTGATGCCGCCGATGGCCTTGCGATGGCGGATGGCGTAGGAGATGACGGGCGTGGGCGTGTCGCGGTCGCACAGGAGCGGCTCGATGCCGTTCGCCTCAAGGACCTCGGCGGCGGCGAGCGAAAAATGACGGCCCAGGAACCGGGTGTCGTGGCCGAGGATGACAACGGGCTTGCGCCCATGGATTTCCGATTTCGGATTGGCGAGTTCGGTTTTCAGGTAATCCGCGACGCCTTGCGTGGCGAGGCGGACGTTGTCGAAGGTGAAGTCGCGCGCGATGATTTCGCGCCAGCCGGAGGTGCCGAATTTAATTAGCGCCATAAATCAGGAGTTGGAAGTTAGCAGTTAGGAGCTGGTGAGGAACGGTGGAAGAACCCTATCTTCCAACTGCCATCTCCCATCTCCTCATCGTTAAGATTTCCAGTCGAAGGCCTTGGTCTTGAGCGCGTAGAGGTAGCCGGCGAACAGGATGCCGAGGAACGAAAACATCGAGCCGAGAATCATGTTGCGCGTGGCGTGGTCGGCGAGCATGTCCTTGTAAACAACGGCCCACGGATACATGAATACGACCTCGATATCGAACAGGATGAACAGCATCGCGACGAGATAAAATTTCACGGAAAAGCGCGAGCTACCCTCGCCGATAGGATCCTTGCCGCATTCGTAGGCGGCGTCCTTGGCTTTGGTGCGTATGCCGAACTTGCCGAGCAGGACGGAGAGGGTGAGCACTCCACCCGCGAAGCCGATGCCCGCGGCCAGGAGAAACAAAACCGGGATGTATTGAGCCAACTGTGATGGTTGCGACTGTTCCATGCGGACAAATTAAGAACGGCGGGCAGAATTTGCAACTGCAAACGCAAGTAGCGCAACCAAGGGATTGATATTTAGCGGTTTTTGACTTAAAAAGTCACAAAATTGTTGCATTTGATGGCACTTCAGCTAGTTTCGCCGCAGGATGTATTCGCCCGTGGCCACCAGTAACCCGGCAGCCGTCGAATCGGCGGTCCAGTCGGCGTTTTTGGATATGTTCCCCAATGCCAGCCGGGATTTCATCCCCAAAATATTCGGCTGGGCGCGAGACTGTTTCACCGGAAAGTATGGCGATTACCAGGCCATTGACGCGCGTTACCATGATTTCGAGCACACCTTGCAGGTCACCCTGTGCATGGCGCGGATGTTGCACGGACGCCATTCCGCCAAGGCGCAACCTGTCCTATCGCGGCGGATTGTTGAACTGGGTTTGCTGGCGATTCTCATGCACGACACCGGCTACCTGAAACGGCACGGGGACAAGGAAGGGACCGGTGCAAAATACACCATCGTCCACGTTGCGCGTAGCGCGGAATTCGCCGCCGAACTCCTGGACAAAAACGGGTTCACTGAAAAGGAAATCGCCGCCGTGCAAAACATGATCGGGTGCACGGGGGTGGATGCGATGCTGAAAGTGACTCCGTTCCAGAGCGAGGAGGAAAAAATCACCGGCTACATCCTCGGCGCGGCGGACCTGGTCGGTCAGATGGCGGCGGATGATTACATCGAGAAGCTGCCGGTGCTTTATGCAGAGTTTGCGGAGGCGGCGCGCCAGGCACCGCCGAAATCCGAGTTTGTGAACATGTTCACCAGCGCCCGGGATCTGCTGATCAAGACACCAAACTTCTGGGAGAAATACGTCAAGCCCAAGCTGGATCGCGATCTGGGCGGACCACAACGCTACTTGAACCAACCCTACCCCGACGGCCCGAATTTCTACATGGACAAGATCGAGGCCAACATGCGGCGGCTGCGCATGGTTCTTTCAACCGAGGATAACACCACCACGTTCCTGAAAAAATACTACGCGCCCTGACAAAGGCAGCAATCACAAATTGGGAGATTGGTTTTCAACGGTGGGTCTGGTGTTTGTTTATAAATTTGGCAGGGCGGGCAGTCCCCTGCCTGTCGCTAGTTCAAATACCAATGACGGCGCGCACGGAGTGACGCGCCCCACCTACCGGCTCGCGGGGACTCTCGCCCCACCAAAACCAATCCGAGTCCATCTGTGTTCGCCCGTCGTTAAAAGGTCTTCCGGACGATTTTTCTTTTGCCTGCCGGCGTTTGGCCTTTCAATTGCGGCCCGTGTCGCGCGATTACGTCATAGAAAATCTGAAGCCGGAGTTTCATCCGCAGATTGACTATGCGCGCGAGTTGAACCCGCAGCAGTTGGCCGCTGTCACAGCGCCGCCCGGCCCGGCGCTCGTCATCGCCGGGGCGGGTTCGGGCAAGACGCGCACGCTCACCTACCGGGTCGCGTATCTGCTGGAACAGGGCATTCCACCCGACCGCATTTTGCTACTGACGTTCACGAACAAGGCCGCCGGTGAGATGATGCGGCGGGTTTCCGACCTACTCGGCCAGCAATTGCCCACGCTCTGGGGCGGCACATTCCATTCCATCGGCGCGCGCGTGCTCCGGTCGCACGCGGACCTGCTCGGCTACCAGCGCGATTTCACGATCCTGGACCGCGACGACGCAAAGGATTTGATCAAGGCCTGCATCGCGGACGCCGGCATCGAAACGAAAGGAACGCATTTCCCAAAACCGGAGGTGCTGAACGAAATCTTCTCGCTGTCACTCAATATGCAGACGACCGTCGGCGAAATGCTTGAAACGCAGTTCAGTTATTTTGAGCAGTTCGCCGCACAGATCGCCGACCTCGGCCAGCGTTACACCAAACGCAAGCGCGCGACGAACGCGATGGATTTTGACGACCTGCTCGCGCTCTGGCTCAAACTCCTTCAGGACAACACCGAGGTGCGTGAACATTACCAGCGCCGATTCCAGTTCATCCTCGTGGACGAGTATCAGGACACAAACAAGCTCCAGAGCGAATTGATTGATCTGCTGGCCGCACGGCACCACAACGTGACGGTGGTGGGCGACGACGCACAGAGCATCTACGCGTGGCGCGGCGCGAACTTTGCGAACATCCTCGAATTTCCGAAGCGTCATCCCGGCGCGAAGGTGTTCAAGATTGAAACCAATTACCGCAGCACGCCAGAAATCCTCAAGGTAGCCAATGCAGCAATCACTGCGAATGTGAATCAATTCACCAAGACGCTTGCGCCCTCACGCAAGTCAGGCCTCAAGCCCGCGCTGGTCGCGTGCGTGGATGCCGCGCAACAGGCCGCGTTCATCGCACAGCGCGTGGTGGAACTGCCCGAGGAAGGCGTCAACCTGAACCAGGTAGCCGTGCTTTACCGCTCGCATTTCCATGCGCTGGAATTGCAGCTTGAGCTGACCAAACGTCACATCCCCTTCTCCATCACCAGCGGCATCCGGTTTTTTGAGCAGGCGCATATCAAGGATGCGACGGCATTCCTGAAACTTGTCACCAATCCGCGCGATGAAGTGTCGTTCAAGCGGCTGGCCCAGTTGCTGCCGGGCATCGCGGCGAAGGGGGCGGAAAAAATCTGGAAGATTTTTTCAGCGAAGATGGGAGATGGAAGATTGAAGATGGAGAAAGGCAATTCAGCCGGTGATTCGAATATTCCCCTCACCCGTCCTTCGGACACCCTCTCCCCATCGGATGGGGAGAGGGGCACCCATCAATCATTGGCTGTGCCGCTGCAAGGCTGTGCGAAGTCCGTTCCGGCAAAGGCGGCGACGGCATGGGCGCAATTTGTCGCCACCATTTCCCAGCTTGAAGACGAGACCGTCCGCAAGAGCGCCGCCAAGATGCTGAGGCTGGTGATTGACGCCGGCTATGACGATTATCTCAAGGAAAACTTCGCCAATTACCGCAACCGGCTGGAGGATCTGGAGCAGCTCGCCGTGTTCGCTTATCAATTCAATTCCACCGAGGATTTTCTGACACAACTTGCGTTGCTCACCAATGTCGAGGCCGAGGACGACCAGTCTGCGAAGGATGCCGCGGAAAAAATCAAGCTCTCGACCATCCATCAGGCGAAGGGGCTGGAGTTTGATGTGGTGTTCACCATCATGCTGTGCGACGGCTTGTTTCCGTCCTCGCGCTCGATGGAGAGCGGCGAGGGCGAGGAGGAGGAGCGGCGGCTGTTTTACGTGGCCATCACGCGGGCGAAGAACGAGCTTTATCTTTGCTACCCGCTCATCCGTGCCAGCTTCGGTAATTCCGGCGGCGATGGAATGCAGCAGCCGTCTCGTTTCCTAGCGGAAATCCCCGGCGACCTGCTGAACCATTGGAATTTAAAGCCGGCCTACTGAACCTTTTCACAGTCGCGGACCTTACCCTTTCAACGGCAGCAGCCGACGGGAGCCGGCTCTGACTTCCCCCAAATTAGAATGAGCGGAATCACATCCGCTGCTACTTTATTTTTTCCCAAGCGCGCACCTTGCCGGGAACGATTTTGAACAGTGGATGCGGCGCGGGGATTTTCACCTTTGCCAATTCTCGAAACCGCTGCGGGTGGCGCCGTTTCAACTTCCGTTTTAAATGAAGCCATTCGTATAGCAACTGGCCGTGCGTCTCGGCAATTTTCTCGCGGGATTTTTGGCGCCCGATCTTGGTGGCGTCGAATTTGTAATGGCGTTCCACGGCCTCGGCGTGAACAGCTTTCAGGTAGGCTGCCAGCGCGGCAGGCGGGTTCGCAAGCCCGGAAAAGCGGAGCAACTGCGGATGATGCTTGTAGCCGCGTGTCGCACCGCGCAAAACCTTTTGCGCCAGCAGCGCCTCGCGCCATAGCGCGACGAGACCACGCGCGTCGAGATATTTTGGATGCAATGTCCAGAGTCGCATTTTGATTCAATAGTGGATGGATTCCGCCAGCCACATACCCGCAGATTACGCGGATGACGCGGCTTGAACAACCCACGAGCCATTATTTGATGTAACCCCTTATGGTGAATTTCGTCTTTTCCAACAGCACGCCTCCACGGAATCCACTGATTGATGCGGGGCGTGGATTTTATCCGAGCACAAATTAAAACAGATATTTCATGATAATGCCCATTTCCGCCGGCCTACGCATCCTCCTTGCGTCTGTCTTTATCGCCATCACCCTGACCGTGCCGGTGTCGCGCGCGGTTGCCGCGCCGGTTGTCGCCAAACCCGAAACCACCGCCGCCGTGACGGTCACGGACGATGGCCGCAGTTGGACACTCGACAACGGTCTCGTTAAGGCCGTCGTCAACAAGCGCAGCGGCTCCCTGGAATCGCTCTTCTACAAGGGTTTCGACACGATGGGCCATGACCAAGGCGCGGCGGGCGTCTGGGAGGAGGACCCTTCCCTCGCGCCGGACTTGAAACAGACCGTGACCATTGATCCGGCACAAAACGGCGGCGCACGCGCGGAGGTTTCTGTCGCGGGCAAGACCGGCGGCACGGTGATGCTCACGCCCAGCGCGCCCGGCGGGGGAACGTATTGTGACATCGAAATCCGCTACGCGCTCGGTCGCGGCGACAGCGGCGTTTACACCTACGCAATATTTTCCCATCCGACCAATTACGGCGCGATGGGCGTGGGTGAGAGCCGCTTCATCACACATATCAACCGCGAAGCCTTCGACTGGATATCGGTGGATGCCGACCGTAACATGCTTGAATGTGCGCCGACAGACTGGGGCAACGGTGTCGTCATCCATGCCAAGGAGCAGCGCATCATGAGCGAGGGCGTGTATAAAAATTCGGTCGAGCACAAATACAGTTACACGGCGGTGCAATACAAGGTTCCCGCCTACGGCTGGTCCAGCACTAAACAACACCTCGGCATCTGGTTCATCAACCCGACCATCGAATACCTGAGCGGCGGCGCTTCCAAGCAGGAACTGGACTGCCACTTTGGCGACAACGGCAATCCCGACCCGATCATCCTCGATTACTGGCGCGGGACCCATTTTGCCGGCGGCGCGCAATGCAGCATCGCCGCGGGCGAAAACTGGAGCAAGGTCATCGGCCCGATTTTTGTCTATGTCAATTCGTTGTCCAAATTCAAAACGCCCAGCGAGGCCGATTTGGTGACGCTCACCAACACGGCCGGCAATCCCGTTGTTCCCTCGGCTTGGACAGATAACGCGACGGCATTGTGGCATGACGCTCTTCGTCAGGCCAAAACAGAGACAGCCCGGTGGCCATACGATTGGGTGAACGGTGTGGACTACCCGCACAAGGACGAGCGCGGCACCGTGACGGGCCAGTTCGTGCTCGACGACCCGCAGGCAGCCACCACCAAACTGCCGCACCTGACCGTCGGTCTGGCCCATGTGGATTACACCAACCCCATGGTGCGGGGTGGCGGGTTTCGCGGCGGCGGCACCAACGGATTTGGAGGACGTTTTGGCCGTGGTGGTGGCACGAACGGGTTTGCCGGCAGACGGGGAGGTTTCGGATTTGGCGGCACGAATGGTTTCGGCTCTGGCACAAATGGATTCGGCGGACGGGGAGGATTTGGGCGGGGCAACGGGCTGGTGGACTGGGCGCACGACGCGAAGTTCTACGAATTCTGGAGCGATGGGAGCGCGAACGGCAAATTCACCATTCCCAACGTCCGGCCCGGGACCTACACGCTTCATGCGTTTGCCGAAGGCGTGCTGGGTGAATTTGCAGCGACGAACATCACCGTCGCAGCGGGCCAGTCGCTGGACTTGGGCAAGCTGGACTGGAAACCTGTGCGCTACGGCAAACAGGTCTGGGAGATAGGCTACCCCGATCGCACCGGCGGCAAGTTCTTCAAGGGAGACGGCGCGAACTACTGGCTCTGGGGCTGGCCTCTGCGCTACGGCGACTTGTTCCCGAACGACATCACCTACACCATCGGCAAAAGCGATTACCACAAGGACTGGTTCTTTGAGGAGGTGCCGCATGCGTTGTCTGATGACTGGAAAAATCCAGACGCGAAGGATCCAGTGAACCAGCGCTTTGGCTGGATGAAGACCGGGACGCCCGGGGAAGACATGTGGCGCACCATCGGGCGCGGGCGCGCGACTACCTGGACCATCAAATTCAAAATGGACAAAGCCGGGCATGGTCTGGCGACCTTACGCGCGGCGCTGGCCGGCGCCAACGGCTACGGCGGGCTGGCCGTGACCGTGAATGGCCAGGACGCCGGCAGCATCAGGCCGATATCCACAGATGCCCTGCGCTACAACACCGACAAGAGCGTCTGGCAGGAATGTGACCTGAAGTTCGATGCCACGATGTTTAAGGCGGGCGAAAACGAGATGCAACTCACCGTGCCTGCCGGAGAGCTTACTTCCGGCGTGGTCTATGACTACCTGCGGCTGGAACTTGACGAGAATCACAATTCCGACGGCACGCCAATCGCGTTGACAAATCTTTGAGGCTGCATTGCCCATACCCAAGTGAAACCGCGCGCATCCATTGCAGAAGCGATAATTCTTGATGGAAATCCGCTGGTTTGCTTTCTTGATTCCATGATCACAAGGACCAAAGCAATCGTGCACGCCGTTATTATCATCTCTGCGCTTTCAACCATGGCCCGTGCCCAGACAGTCCCCGCGACTCCGCCCGCCCCAGCCGTGCTTCCGTCGGCAGCGGCGCATTATACGCTGAATACAAATCTTCCCACGTTGTGGATCGTGGGCGCTTCGGCCGTCCGCAACGGTCATGATACCGGCGGCAACGGCCAGTGGGGCTGGGGAAACCCCATCGCCAGTTTTTTTGACAGGAGCAGGATAAATGTCGTCAACTTCGCAATGGGCGGCACCAGCACACGGACCTATCAATCGTTCGGGTTATGGGATCACGTGCTGGCGGACATGAAGCCGGGCGATTATCTGCTCATCCAGTTCGGCAGCAATGATTCCAGCCCGGTCAACGACACGACCCGCGCCCGCGGAACGCTGCATGGCAATGGCGAGGAGACACAGGAGATTGACAATCTGCTGACGAAAAAGCATGAGGTGGTGCACACGTACGGATGGTATATCCGCAAATTCATCACGGATGCGAGGGTGAAGGGCGCCGTCTGCGAAATTGTGTTATCCCCGGACCCGAAGAATTCATGGAAGGATGGCAAGGCGGTGCGCTCCGGGAATTTCACGGAATGGGACAAGGCAGCCGCCGGGCAGGAGAACGCACGATTCATTGACGCCAATGAATTGATCGCGGAAAAATACGATGCCGCCGGCCAGAACACCGTGACTCAAACCTATTTTCCAGACGGCGAGACCGAGCACACCGATTGGGCCGGGGCAATCCTAAACGCCCGATACATCGTTGCGGGTATCAGCGCGCTGGACCACTGCGATCTGACGAATTATTTACTGCCGGCTCCCCTAGCTGACCCACCGCTGCCATCTGGCAAGGCCAGATGATAGCCACAAAAAAGGGGAATTATGTCGTCCACGGAAGTTTCCCTCGCCCTCCCAAGCGGGGATAGGGTGAGGGGTTCGCTGTTTCATAACTTAAATCACGGCTCCTCACCCGCCATAGCCGCTGTCGCTGCTCCTCGTTTAGGGAAGAGAGGAAGTAAAATTTTTCAAAGGCATAATCCCACAAAGTGAAGCCTTTTTCTTGTGACTTTTGACCCATTTTGCGACTACAGAAATGGTTAAACGGCTTCAGTTCCTGGTAATCAATCCGGCAGATCACGCCATTGGCGGCGCGCCAGGTAGGGGTCAACGTGGTTCAGGAGAAAATAAGCCCAGCGCTGTTTCAGTTTCCGCCAAAACGAGCGCGACTTGCGCCATTCTTCTGCCGTCACGCGGTGGCAATGCTTGAGATTTTTTGAAAAGATTTCGCGCGCCTCCTTCGCGATGGTTTTGTTTTCAAAGCGAATCATCAGCTCGTAATTGATACGCAGACTGCGCGTGTCGAGATTGGCGGATCCGAGATAAACGATGTCGTCCACGATAATCATTTTCGCGTGCAGAATCTGTGGCTGATACTCGTAAATCTCGATGTTCCCCTTCAAAAAGCGGCGATACAGGCCTTGTGCAGCGAGCATCGAAAGTAGCACGTCGGATTTTCCGGCAAGGATCAATTGAACTTTTCCGCCGCGCCGCGCCGCACGCATCAACGCATGCCGCAGCCGCCACGTCGGCAGAAAATAGGCGATGATCATCTGGACATTTTTCGCGCGCTTCAAATCCTTGTGCAACGCGCGCTTGAACGGGTTACGTCCCCTGCCCGGCCCGCTGAACAACAATTGTTCCTTCGGTAGTGCGACGACTTTTTTTGCATCAGTTTTGCGCAGGGGCATGAACCGTTTGTGCCGGAATTCCGCGCGGCCGAACATTTCGTCAAACGACGACTCCAGCTGCGCCGTGAGAGCGCCCTCGATTTTCAAGCCCACGTCGCACCAGCCGGATTTGACGCCGTCGCCCTCGTATTCCGTCGCGATGTTGAAGCCGCCGACGAACGCCACGCGCCCGTCGCATACAAGCAGTTTGCGGTGGTTGCGGATGATCAGGCGTTTCAGCGTCACCGGATTGAACTGCCTGATTTCGCCGCCCGCGCTGCGAAGCGAATCCCAAAATTTTGCAGGCAAAAAATAGGAACCAACCGCATCCACGAGCACGCGGACTTTCGCGCTCCGCTTGCATGCGCGAACCAGCGCCTCGCGGAAACGAATCCCCACCGGGCTGTCCTGATAAACGTAAATCTCCAGACAGACCGATTTTTTGGCAGCGTCAATCGCCGCGATCATCGCGGGGAAAACTTCGTCGCCGGTGCAAAGCCAGTTAAAGGTGGAATTGGAGTCAGCCATGATTGACGTATCGTCGGGTTCATCGTGGCAGATATTCAACAGGACGACCAGCCTGCCGAAACGAAGTGGCATATTTTGGGCAGGATACAACGCAAGGAGTGCTGACCCGAACGACTCGTCACCTCGTCGCCTACAAATCAGGATATTGCGAAAAAAGTTCCAACGTTTCCGGATTTCAGGCATCTATAACTGTGTGCGAACCGCTCTGAAACTTGTCCTCGCGATCTTTGCCTGCCTCGGGCCATTGACCGCTCTCGATACGCGTGCACAAACGGGACTGGCATCGCTTGGCGGCCCGGGGCTGGCCGCACATCACACGCAGGCAAAATTGATCCTGTCCGCCCACACCGCCAGACCCGGCGACACAATCTGGGCAGGCGTGGACATGAAGATGGAGCCGGGCTGGCATACCTACTGGAAAAATCCAGGCGCAGCCGGCCTGGCCACAAAAATCCAATGGCAATTGCCGCCCGGCATCACCGCCGGCGACATCCAATGGCCGCTGCCGGAAAAGCTGCCGCCCATCGAGGTGACGACTTACGGCTACGAAAATGAGGTGATGCTGCTCGTGCCGCTCACGCTTGGAACGAATTTACCCGTCGGCCCGATTGATTTGAAGGCGAATATCTCGTGGCTTGAATGCAAGGATGTTTGCATTCCCGCCAGCCAAACGGTTGAGATCACGCTCAACATCGGCAGTGAAACAAAAGCTTCCGCAGACGCCGCGACGATTGAATTGTGGAAAAGCAAAACGCCGCAGACGAATGACATTTATTCCTTAAGCGCCTGGTGGGAAAAGCCAGCGGATGGTGATACGCGGCCATTGATCATCAATTACGGCCCGATGGAAGCCACCAAGAACATCACCTACGATTCAATTGATTTTTTCCCGAATGCCAGCGACCAGTTCGAAATCCAAGCTGCCACCGAAATTATTTCAGCGCAGTCTGCCTACATTCGCCTTCGCAAATCTGTAAAAAAATACTCCGGCGACTGGCCGAAGGAGGTTTCCGGTGTGCTGGTCATCCAGAGCGGTAATTCGCGTTACAGTTACGAAGCCAGCCTACCGGTCAGCGACCAAGCTCCAGCCGGTGAAACAATTCCCACGCAAACACTGTCGGCTGGCGGCATATGTGCCGAGCCTGTCCGAGTCACAGGCGAGACGCCTGCGCTACCTTTGATGCTGCTCTACGCCTTCATCGGCGGATTGATTCTGAACATCATGCCGTGCGTGCTGCCGGTCATCGCACTGAAAATCCTCGGGTTCGTGAGCGAGGCGCGCAGCGAACCGCGCCGCGTCCGCAATCTCGGTTTGATTTATGCGCTCGGCGTACTCGCTTCATTTCTTACACTCGCGGCGTTCGTCATCGGCGTCAAGGCAGCGGGGCATCACGCCAGTTGGGGGATGCAATTCGGCAGTCCCGTCTTTATCGTCTGCCTCACCACGCTCGTCACGCTGGTCGCGCTCAACCTGTTCGGAGTGTTTGAAGTCACACTGGGCGGGCACGCATTGGACGCGGCGGGCGGACTCGCTTCAAAGCACGGCGCGCCCGGAGCGTTCTTCAACGGCGCTCTCGCCACGACTCTGGCAACGCCCTGCACCGCGCCCATTTTGGGCACGGCGCTTGGCTTTGCGTTTTCCCAGCCGCCGACGACCATTGTGCTCGTTTTTCTCACCGTCGGACTGGGCCTTGCGTCACCGTATGTTTTTTTGAGCTGCAACCCAACGTGGCTGAAACTTCTGCCAAAGCCTGGCGCATGGATGGAGAAATTCAAGATGGCCATGGGATTTCCCATGCTGGCGACAGTTGTCTGGCTGTTCAACATCGCCGCCAGCAGCTATGGCAAAAATGTATTCTGGCTCGGCGTCTTTCTCGTCATTGTCGCTTTCGCGGCGTGGGTTTTCGGGGAATTTGTCCAGCGCGGTCGAACGCGGCGCGGCATTGCGCTAATCATTGCGTTGATCCTATTGGCTGGCGGCTACGCCTTTGCTTTGGAAAAGGAATTAGACTGGCGCGAAGCCATGCCGGAGACCGATCCAACAGGCTCGCTCAAGGAATCGCCGAATGGCGTTGACTGGCAGCCGTGGTCGCCCGAAGCCGTTGCGCAGGCGCGGGCCGCAGGCAAACCGGTGCTGGTGGATTTCACCGCCGACTGGTGCCTGACGTGCCAGATAAACAAAAAGATTGCCATCGAAAACGCGACCGTGCGCGCCAAGCTCAAGGAAATCAACGCCGTCGCGATGGCCGGCGATTACACGCATTTCCCCGACAGCATCACGGCGGAATTGAACCGTTACAACCGCGCCGGCGTGCCGCTGGTTTTGGTATTCCCGAAGGAGCCGGACGCGCCAGCCATCGTGCTGCCGCAGATATTGACGACGGGCGCCGTACTGGACGCGCTGGAGCGGGCGGCGCATTGAACAATTTTTGAAACCTAATGTCTGAATTTACGTCCAATTGAAACAGGAAACAGCCAGTTAACACAAAGAGAAATGAAAACCGTATTTGCAATATTTACAGCACTGACATTGACCGCGAGCGCGTTCGCGGTGGATACCGGCAAACCCGCGCCCGACTTCACCGGCACGGACATCAACGGCAAGACCGTCAAGCTCTCCGATTATGCGGGCAAGATTGTCGTCATCGAATCCTACAATTCCGACTGCCCGTTCTGTAACAACCAATACAAGGCCGGCGCGATGCAGGCGTTGCAAAACGACGTGGCCGCCAAGGGCGTCGCGTGGCTGATTGTGAATTCGGTGAACCCGAAGAATTTCAGCCATCGCACCCCGGAGCAGGCGCAGAAGGAAATGGTTGCAAAGAAAATCGTGGCGAACGCATGGATTGACGATAGCTCCGGTGTGATCGGCCATCTTTACGGCATGGAAACGACGCCGCACATGTTCGTGATTGATAAGACCGGTACACTGGTTTACGACGGCGCGATTGACGACCAACCGGATCCAACCCACGACCCGACCAAGGCGCGCAATTATGTCCGCGAAGCCGTTGATGAAGTGATTGCAGGAAAGCCCGTCGAGGTTTCGCAGACCAAGCCCTACGGCTGCAGCGTCAAATACGCGGATTAATTTGGAATGCGCCGACTTGTCGGCGCTTTGAAAGCGGTGACGTGTCACCGCACTCCAAAACCATAGTCTTTCAGGAAGTATTTCGTCGGGGCAATGATTTCAACGGGCTTCCTTGTGAAAGGGTCAATGTAAGCCAATCGCACGGCGCGCAGCCCGAATTCCAGCGTGCCCGTCTGCCGGCCATAAAGTTCGTCGCTCACAATGGGGCAGCCCGACTCCGCCAGATGCACGCGGATTTGATGCGTGCGGCCCGTCACCGGTGTGCACTCGATGAGTGTCAAACCGGGAATCTTTTCGATGACGCGGAAATGCGTTTCCGACGCTTTGCCATCCAGTTCGTCCACAATCATCCGCGCGATGCGTTGCGGGTCGGGCATGAGCGGGAGCTGGCAGGTCCATTCCATCTCACGCGGCTCGATGGCTGTGACGGCCAGATAGGTTTTCTCCATGCGACGGCTCTCGAACATTTCGCCGAGCGAATCCAGTCCGCCGACGCTCTTGGAAAACAACAAAATGCCGCTCGTGTCCGCGTCCAGCCGGTGGACGTAGCGGAGGAATTTCAGCCCGCGCGATTTCGCCCAGAAATCGCCGCCGCGGATGGAAGAATCAATGGCCGCCTGCAGATTGCGCGATGTGCGCTGCCACGTATGCGGCACGAGCATCCAGCCCGGCGGCTTGTCCACAGCGATGACCGTGCGGTCCTCGTATAAAATCCGGATCGGCTTGCAATCCGGCAGTTCGATGGAATTGGGTTTGGCCATATGATTACAGGCGGACGCCAATCGTCTCCAATTGCGCGGCAATTTCCTCGTGGATGGGGATTCCATCGGCCAGATTCCGCTCGCGCGCCTGCCACCCACGTTCGCCCGGCAACGTGATGGTCAGTCCGGGTTCGGCCTGATGCAACCACGCAATCCAGTCTTCCACCCGCTGACCAAACCGTTCCGCATCCACAAATGCAGAGATGTCTAGCGCCAGAAATAATTTGGAGGAACCGGAATCAAGCCCCGTTGTATCGGCGTGGCCGATTTCGTGGGAAAACAATCCGCCGGACAATGCGCCGGTGAGTAATTCCATGATGAGCGCCAGTCCCACGCCCTTGTGATCGCCAAAGGGTAGTATTCTTTTGCCCGCCAGAATCGTCGCCGGATCATCGGAAGGCTGGCCGACGGCATCGAGTCCCCAATTGGCCGGCACTTTCTTTCCTTCGCGTAGAAAAGTTCCAATCTTGCCCACTGCCGCCTGGCTCATCGCCATGTCGAGGACGATGGATTCCTGCCCGCGCCCGCGCGGCACCGCGATGGCGAGCGGATTATTGCCCAGCAATGGTCGTGTTGAAGCCCATGCCAACATGTTCGGAATGGCGTTTGTCGTGCAGATGCCGATCATGCCCGCCTGCGCGGCGCGGCAGGCATACGCATGGGCGCGGCCCCAATGCGACACGCGCGTCGCCAGACACGCGCCGATGCCCGCGCGCATAGCACGCTCGACAGCATACTGCATCGCCTGAACGGAAACAAAACGGCCCGGCCCGTTGCCGCCATCGAGCACGCAGGATGCGGGACGCTCGCGGATGATTTTGATTTGCGGATTCGCCTTGACCCGGCATTCGCGAATGCCCCGCACCAGACCGGGTAACATGCGGACGCCGTGCGACGGGACGCCGAGCAAATCCGCCTCGGCCATCACCTCCGCTTCAATTGCGCCGACGTGCGCAGGCACGCCGGCATCGGCCAGAGCCTTGGCGATGATGCCGACCAGTTGCGCGTGTTGGATTCTAATTTCTTTGGCCACCGGCGCAATGGTAGCAGCCGAAGTGAACCGGCTCAAACTTTTCGGTAGTGGCAAACTGCCATGACAACCTGACAGAGTTCCAACAAATCGTTCGTAACCGCCTCCGCCACTCCGTCTTCGACGGCTCCGGCAAACCTTGGGCGCAAGATGCGGTGAAGAGTCAAAGGTTGGTATTTGCCTGGTGGGGCGCAGCGGCCTTGGCCGGCGGGGCATTGGTCGTCGGAGGTTTTTGAATCACGGGTTTTGGGACCACGGGCCTTGGTTCCATGGCCGTGCCGTCCATCAGGACGATGATGTTGAACGCCCCGCTTTCGTCGCCCGTGTCGCTCAATAGTCCAAAATGCAAAACGTAAAGCCATCGGATTTCGCGGTGGTCGCCGTCGTCCGCTGTCACATCGAAAGGTTTCAAGGAAATATCCTGCAGGCTCCAGCGCCGCCCGCCCAGAACCTTCTCGAGCCTCGCCCGGGAAGCCTCCTCTGCTTTCCGGGGTGACAAGGGTGGAAATTCGCTGGCCGGATCCCAAACCGGTGTCCGGGCCAGTTGTTCGCGCGTGACCCGTGACATGAACTGCACCGGTTCAGACGTTTGAAGCTCGCTCCCGATGGACCACACACTGTCCATCATGGGCGCCGACGAATCCGCCGCCGGCAGCCGGAAGGCAAGCACCAACAGGACGAGAAAAGCAAGGATGCGCATATTCCACCTCACAACCCAAACCTGCGCCTCGGCAAGGATGGCTGCAAGTGTGAAATAGCTGCGTTACCCTGTCAGCCGGCAATTCGATGGATTTGGGCTTGGCCACAGAAGAATTATTCCTTTGCGCCGTATTTCCGCAGCAAATCTCCAATATCCTTTCGCCTTTCAATCACTCGCCCTCCACCGTGATATTTCAAAAGTGCCAGCGGCGTTTCGCCTTTATCATCCTTCGCGTTGATGTCGGCTTTGTGATCCAATAACCATTGAACCGCTTGTATTTGCATCTGCGCGTCTTGGTCTTGACCCCTAGCCCAACTGGCTGCTTCGACTAAAACATGGAGCGGTGTTTTGCCTTCGCGGCCCTTGGCATTGATATCACAACCATTTGCCAACAGGAGATTGGCGACTTCAAGATTGGCTGTCCCACTGGCCCAATCATGAAACAAGGTTTCATCGTAGTTGCGCACATTGAAATTGGCATGATAGGCCAGCAGTAACTTTACCGCATCCGCATTTCCATTCGCTGCTGCGATAGACAGCGGCGATTGTCCGTATGACGTTGCTATGTTTGGGTCTGCCCCCGCTTTGAGCAACATTTCAGCAAAGTGTATGAATCCCCGCTGGACCGCCAGATGAAGTGGCGTCATTTCCTTTACGCCTTTGACATTCAAACCGGCCTTGTTGGCTATCAACGTCTCGACGACATTGCTGTGCCCTGTAAAAACAGCCCAATGCAGCGGAGTGTTCCCTTTTGGATCTGTTGAGTTGATGTCGGCGCCATCTGCCAAAAGCAGTTTCACAATCGCATCTTGTCCCTCTTGTGCCGCCCAATGAAGGGGAGTAAATCCAAGATCGTCCCGTTTACCAATCGACGCGGGGTTCGCTTGGAGCAGTCTGCTTAACCCATCCAAATCCCCGTGCGCTGCCGCAAAGCTAACGGTATTGGTCCGGCTTTCTAGGACGTAATCTTGAAGCATGAGAGCAATGTCCAAATGCCCTTCATCCATCGCCAACTCCAATGGTGAAAAATTGTCGGCACCATTGATATACCTCACGCTCAAATCAACATGGTGCCGGAGGAGAGCCACGACGTAATTGGTATTCCCGTTCAGGACCGCTTGAATAATTGGCAGAAATCGGTCTGCTTTTGAGCCTGTCGGTTTGGGTCAGCGCCATTGGTCAGGAGGAACTCTGGCCAGCTATCCCGTCCGTCACCACCATATTTCATACATTCAGCCAAAGCTGAACGTCCGCGATTGATGTCCGCACCAGCGTCCAGTATCAGTTTGAATATCTCCTTGTTGTCTGCGGAAAAAGCGTAACTGATGGCTGTTTCATCAGTGTCCTCCACAACATACCCTCCCGAAGCGGGTAATTTTTTCTTTGTGCAAGGCATTTACATCAGGATGATGAGCAAGTAGTGCTTTGACAGCTTCAACTTTACCTTCACCGGCGGCAGCCTGCAAAGGCGTCTCATCAAATGGCCAACCTGGCGCGTTTACGTCGGCTCCGTATTTCACAAGCAAGTCGATGAATTCCTTGGGGTGGGGATAACCAATAACCTCATTCAGCGGTGTGCTCTTAGCCCAAGTCTTTTTGTTCGCGAGGGAGGGATTTAATTTGAGAATCTTTTCAAAGGCTTGCACGTCACCGTGGTCCATGGCCAGCTCCAACGGTCCTCGCGGATCGCCCAAAGCCGCCGGGCTGGCTTTGTAAAAACACACAGCCATGACCAAAACGATAACCGGAATCGCCATCTTTGAAACGTTGCTGATTGGCGGTTTCCGGAAATAAAGACGAACCAGCCAGATGCCAATGTAGAACGTTACCCACAATTCCAAGAGTGCGGCGATAATCATCAAGACAATCCCCGTCAAAGGACCTCCGTTCCCATGCGGTTCCAAAATGCGCATCAGATCAAGAACGGGCCTATAAATCGTCAATGAACGCTGCCAATTGCTGGTCAGCATTTGGTTTTTAATCACTCCGGCAAGCAAATATCCGGTTCCTAAATGAACGGCCAGCGTAACGATGGAGAAAATTAACGCCAGCCCCGAAGTTTTGAGTTTAAAGAAACGCATAGTAGCCTTATCAATATTCTTATCCCATCGAATTGAGAGGATGTGATGAGTGAATACCTGACAAGGAGGAGAGTCAACAGCATTCTCCAGATTGGATTTATCTCCGCCACTCAGTCTTAGGCGGCTCCGGCAAGCCTTGGGCGCGCAATGCCGTGCGGAAATGCAGCTTGGAGATTTTCGCCAGTTCGCCTGCGCCGCGTTCTTCCACAAATTTCTTCGCCGCCGCGTCCACATTGGTGCCCGCACCTTTGGGCAGTTCCGCTTGAAATTGTTTCTCCAGTTTCGCCAAGCCTTTCACGAATTCGTCGCGCGCCAGAATGGAGGCCGCCGCCACGGCGATGTCTTCCTCCGCCTTGTGCCGCTGCACCAGTTGCAATTCCCTACCTTGCGCCATCAGCGCCTTTTCAATCACGCTCTTGCTCGCGGCAAACTGGTCGCTGATGGCCTTCACCGGCGGTGGATTCATCCTGTGCCGCTGGCCCAGCAGGTTTTCAATCACGCGCGCATGGCCCCACGCGAGCATCGCGTTCACCGATCTCATCTTCGCGTAAAGCCGGTTGTATGCCTCGTTGCCAACCGGCACCACGGTGGTCACGCAGCCGGGCGTCTTGCGGATTTTGTCAGCCATGTCGGAAATCTTCTTGTCGCTGGAGATGTTCTTGGAATCGCGGACGCCAAGGTCTGCCCATGCCTTGATGACGCTTTCGTTCACATAAACACCGGCGATGCAGAGCGGCCCGAAGAAATCGCCCTTGCCGCTTTCGTCCACGCCGATGCGCGGCAGGAGCAGGTCGGGATTCAAAACAGTCTCGTAGCCGAGCTTGACCTGCTTGAGAATCTCCGGTTCCAGCACGAACTCGACGAATTCCGCAGTCCCCTTCCCTTGCACGACCAGCTTGTCGCTCTCGTAAAAGACAATATTTGTCTTATCTGATTCAAACGCGAAACGCGCATACGGCACCGTGCGGGGCTTCCAATTGCGCGCGCGCAGGGCGGTATCGAGCGCCGACGCCTGTTCGTCGGTCAGCTTGCAAGTGTGGATGGTGATTGGCTTCACAAAAGTTTTCCCAATCGTAGGCGCTTGCCCTAGACTCCGCAAGCCGATGGCTCAAAATCCAAAATCAAAGCGGCTTGTCCCACTGCTTCTCGGTTGGTTCGCGACCAACGCCCGTGATTTGCCGTGGCGGCGCACGCGCGATCCTTACGCCATCTGGGTTTCCGAAATCATGCTCCAGCAGACACAGGTGAAAACGGTCATTCCATATTGGAACCGCTGGATGCGCGAGTTGCCGACCATCAAAGCCGCCGCCAACGCCAGCGCAGGCAAAATCCACAAGCTTTGGCAAGGTCTCGGCTATTACACCCGCGTCCGCAATTTGCAGAAAGCGGCGAAGCAAATCGTCGCGGAATGCAGGAGACGAGGCAACGAGTCTCGAACTGAAAATGAAACAGAGCCTCCTCACGTCGTCTCCTACAAATTCCCGGAAAACTTCGATGACGTGCTCTCGCTGCCGGGCATTGGCCGCTACACCGCCGGTGCGATTTGCAGCATCGCGTTTAATCAGCCCACGCCAATCCTCGACGGGAATGTCATCCGCGTGTTGACTCGCATTTTTGGCATCAGAGAAAATCCGAGGGAAAAGAAAACGAATGCGTGCCTTTGGCAAATGGCGGAAGAATTGGTTAAAAGCGCCGCCAAACTCCCATTTTTCCATAGCAGCCAACGTGAGGAGGCTCTGACTAAATCGGATTTTAGAATAAGCCTCCTCACGTCGGCTGCTACATGTTCTTATTTGAACCAATCGCTGATGGAACTTGGCGCGCTGGTTTGCACGCCGCGAAATCCGCAGTGCCGGATTTGTCCGGTCAAAAAGCTCTGCGTCGCTTTCCGAGAAAACCGCGTTGACCAATTGCCAAACCTAGGCAAACGTGAAACCGCAACTGCCCGGCGGTTCGCGGCATTCATTGTCGAGAGAAACGGGCATTTTCTCGTCCGTCAGCGGCCCGCTGGCGTGGTGAACGCGCATTTGTGGGAATTTCCGAACGTGGAAATCTCCAACAACAAACCTGACCCGAAACTTGCTGCGAAGGACATCTTCGGCATTGCGCCCGTTCAAATTGAACCACTTTCCACCGTCAAACATTCCATCACGCGTTACCGAATCACGCTGGAAGGTTATCGCATTTCTTTCGTAAGGCAGAGTCCCACGACGCCCCATTCCGATTTGAAGTCAGGGACTGGCATAGCTCGTCGCTCTGGAAAAATTGGCGTCTGGAAATCGCCCGCGCAGATGCGACGTCTTGCCTTCACTGCCGCCCACAAAAAACTAGCCAGTCTAGCGGCGAATCGTATCCTGTCCGGCCGATGATTTATTTTGACCATAACGCCACCGCGCCCGTCATTGGCGCGGCGCGCGACGCCTGGCTGAACGCCACGTTGAACATCGGCGGCAACGCCTCCAGCCCGCATCAATCCGGCGCGGCGGCGAACAAGGCCATGACCGACGCGCGCGAAAAACTCGCCGCATTCCTCGGCTGCCATCCCGGCGACATCATCTGGACCAGCGGCGCGACCGAGGCGAACAACATGGTGATGCACCATTTTGCTCACACGGTGGACGCGAAGGCCGGGGTCTGGGTCTCCGCCATCGAACATCCCTGCGTCATGGAGTCGTCGCAACATTATTTCGGCAAACGCGCGCGCCTCATTCCCGTCACGCACGCCGGCGCGATTGATCTGGACTGGCTCACCGTTGAACTGGCAGACACGCGCCCCGGTCTCGTCGCCGTGATGGCCGCGAACAACGAGACCGGGGTCATCCAGCCGTGGCGCGAGGCGCTGGCCATCTGCCAACAATACAAAGTCCCCTTTTTCACCGACTCCGTGCAATGGCTCGGCAAGATGCCGGCAAAAGGGCTGGGCGAATGCGATTTCGTCAGCGGCGCGGGCCACAAATTCGGCGGGCCGCGCGGCATCGGCTTCCTGAAAGTGCCGCACAAGAGCCACATCACGCCTTTGCTCGTCGGCGGCAAACAGGAACAGGGACGGCGCGCAGGGACAGAAAATGTTCCCATCATTTTATCCCTGCTCGCCGCACTGGAGACGCGCGAGAAACAGATGGCCAACGGCCAGCACATCCTGCGCGGCGTCTGGCGCGAGAACTTCGAAAGGCAGCTTTTAAAAAACCTGCCCGGCACGCTCATGGTCGGCGCACACTCGCCGCGATTGTGGAACACCGTCTCGGCCATCATGCCCGAAGGCCAGCAACTGCGCTGGCTGACGTGGCTGGACAAGACGGGTTTTGCGGTCAGCACCGGCTCGGCCTGCACCACCGGCAAAGAAGAGCCGAGCCATGTGCTCGCGGCGATGCATTTCAAGGCGGCGGAAGCGCACCGTGTGCTACGGTTCAGCAGCGGCTGGGAAACCAACGAAAGCGACTGGGACGCGCTCGCCAGTGCGCTGGCCAAAATCCACGACGACAGCCATCCCGCCAAGGCGTGAATGCAGAGGCGCGGTTGAATCTGGTCTTGAACTTCTTTTCAAGGATGGATAGGGTGATGGCAAGGAAGGGCAAACGATATTATGGGAATCAGACAACTCGCACCGGACGCCAAGAAGATTCTCGTCGTGGACGACAACAAGGTCGTCCTGAAGGCGATGTATTTTGCGCTGACCGAAAATGGTTATCGCGTGACAATGGCGGAGAGCGGCGCGGAAACCATCTCCATCCTGCAAAAGGACAAGCCGGATTTAATCCTGCTCGACCTGGATTTTCCACCCGATACGGTGAACATCGGCGGCGCTTTGAGGGACGGCTTTCTGATCATAGACTGGGCACGGCGCATGTGTGATGCCGAAAAAATCCCGGTCATCATCATCTCCTCAACCGATCCTGAAAAATACAAGAACCGCGCCCACGCCGCCGGCATCCTGACTTTCTTTCACAAGCCGGTGGACAAACAAAAGCTTCTGGAGGCCATACACGCCATTCTCGGAGACGCGCCTGCCCAAGTTTGACTTCTTAATGTGGACTGCGGTGATACGTCGCAGTGTGATTGATGAAATCAGCCGGGGACAGCGTCCCCGGTCAAAAGACCCATAACTGATTTGTCCGCCCTAATCCTGACTTTCTCCCCCAGGAGAAGGAACAGCATTCGCACTTTCAGGCCGGGTTATTGAGCAGGCGGACTTCGCGTTGCGGGAAGGGTATGCCGATGTTGGCGGCGCGCAGTTGCTCGGCAATGGCCTGTACGATTTCACCCGTCGCCATGACGTAATCATCCACCTTCACCCACGGCTTGATGGCGATGTTGATGGAGCAATCGGCCAGCAGCGTGACGCCGACTATGGGCGCAGGTTCCTTGAGCACACGCGGGTTGGCAGCGAGCACACGGCGGACGATGGCCGTGGCTTCGTTCAGGTCCGTCCCATAAGCCACGCCGACGGAGAGGTCGAGCTGCCGGACGCCGCCGTAATTGTGCAGGATGTCGCCAATAATCTTGCGGTTGGGGATGACGACGCGCGACATATCGGTGTGAGTGAGGGTGGTGGAAAAGAGTTCGATGGTCTTCACCTGCCCCGCCACGCCTGCGATCTCAATCCATTCACCCACGCGGAACGGCTTGGTGAAGATGATGGTGAGGCCGGCGACGAGGTTGCCGAGGACACCCTGAAGCGCGAGGCCTACGCCCACACCCGCCACGCCCACACCGGCAATCAATGCCGTCACATCCATGCCCGCCGTGCCGAGCGCGACGACCAGCGCCAGCGCAAAAATGAGCAGCCGCACGATGCGCACCAGCAACGTCCGCATCGGCTGCTCCATCGCCTTGTGCGTCAGCCAGCGGTCAATCAGCTTGCCAATCCACCGCGCCACCACAAATCCAACGATGATGACCACGGCCGCCGAAAGCAACGCGCCGGCGTGGCTGATGACGTATTCGATGAGTTTGTCCTTCCATGCCGCAACGTGGTCGGTGGGACCGGCCTGATTGTCCGCGGTTACCGCCGCCAAAACAGGCACGACAGCAAAGTTCATGGCGGATCCGACCGGGCTGTCGTTTCGCAATGTGATTTCTTCGGGAAAATTGTTCAGGTTGTACATTTGTCGCCTTCGGTTGGGTCATTGATTAAAAATTCCGGCGCTCTTCGTCAACATCAGAATGATTGACGAGGCTGGATTTTTTGACAAGCTGCGGGCATCGCATGACTAGGCAGACCCGAAACTGGCTGATTGCGCTTCTGTTGATTTACGGCGTGCCGATGTTTGTCGCGGGCGGGCTGGTCGCGTTTCTGGCGCTGCGCCCGCTGCCGCCGCTGCCGACCCTCCCCACCCCCAACGGCTACGATGATTTGCTGGGCGCGGGGAAGCTGGTGGCCACCAACACGGCAAGCTACGCGAAGATGGGCGTGCCGCAATTGCGGGCACTGGTGGCGACGAACACGGAAGCGCTGTCGCTTGCGCGCGACGGCCTGGACAAGGGCTGCGCAGTGCCTGTGCAGTATTCGCAGGACGGCCAGCGCGGTCATGTGACCGACGTGATCAATCTACGGACGCTGGCGGAGGCATTCGCGGCAGAAGGCCGGCTGGCCGAGTTGGACAAGCATCCGAGCGCTGCTATGAATTCGTATGTGGATTTGATGCGGCTGGGCGCTGCGACAGAACACGGCGGAATTTTGTGGGACGCCATGGTCGGTTGCGCGATTGAATCCATCGGGTCAACGGGCCTTCAAAAATACGTGAGTCAGGCGGACGCGAATAGCTGCCGCGAAACCGCCAGCGCGCTGGACGCGGTGGACACGGTCAGGCCGTCGTGGCCGGACGTTTTGCAGCAGGAAGACAACTGGATACGGCGGACCTTTGGCGCGCGGTCGGTGTTGGTGGAATTTATTTATCACCGGCAGATGAAGCGCAGCGGGCCGAAGGCGCAACGGGTTTTTCAGGCGGAACAGCTCAAGGCGCGTCGGCTGATGATTGATTTTGCCTCGCGCGCCTACGAGCTGGACAAGGGCCATCGCCCCGCCAGCGCCGCCGACCTGGTGCCGGAATATCTCAAGGCCGTCCCGAAGAATCCCAGCACCGGCAAAAATCTGAATTGAGGGCGTCACCGGGCGAAAACCAAAAACCACATGACGAAGAAAACCCGCAACTGGCTCATCGTTCTGGCCATCATAGCGTTCCCGTTCGTCCTGTTTACCATCTTCTTTTTTTCGCAACTGGCGGACATTCCGCCGGCGCTGCCTCCCCTGCCCAATCCGAACGGGTACGATGATCTGGTGAAGGCGGACAGCATGGTGACGCCGGTCGAAACGAATGATAACAAGATGAGCGGGGACGATTTGCGCAAGGCCGTTGCCGCGAATGCAAACGCCCTAGCGCTGGCGCGCGCTGGCTTGAGCAACCAATGCCGGGTGCCCATTCAATATTCGGAATCTTACATCAGCAATCACCTGGACGAATTGGCGGGGTTGAAGAGGCTGGCTCGGGCACTTGTCGCTGAAGGAAAACTGGCGGAATTGGAGAATCGTCCTAATGACGCAGCCAGATCTTATCTGGACACGATTCATCTGGGCAACGAATCGGCGCGGGGCGGAGTCTTGATTGACGAACTGGTCGGCATTGCCTTGGAAGCCTTAGGGACGAGTCATCTGACAAACCTGGTTGACCATCTCGACGCCAACAGCTGCCGCGAAACCGCCACCGCGCTGGAAACGCTGGATTCCAACAGGCAAACTTGGGATGAGGTGATGCAGCAGGAGAGCGCCTGGTCGCACGGAACATTCCGAGGTTGGCGCTATGAGCTAATGCGGTTGGAGGATCATAAATTACTGGCACCTGCCATTGCGTCCAGCAAACGAAAGTTCGAGGCGCAGGAGCAAAGGACGAAACAATTATTGATTGACCTTGCTGCGCGGGCTTACGAATTGGACAAGGGCCATCCATCTGCCAGCGCCGCTGATCTGGTACCGGAATATCTCAAGACCGTTCCGCAAGACCCGGTTACCGGTGGAAATATGGGGTTGAAATAAACGCGCCTGCGGCAGCGGAGCAATAGTCATTTAAACCAACGGAGCAAGCATATGATTGTCAGCATGTGGATGACGCGGGACGTTGCAACCATCGGGCCGCAGACACCTGTGATTGAGGCGGCGGAGCTGATGGCGACAAAGCGCATCCGGCGGCTGCCTGTGGTGGAAGCGCACGCGGATGGACCCCAGCTTATAGGCATTGTCGCGGCACGGGACATTCTTCACACCTTTCCGCCGGACGTAAATCCGTTCGCAGTGCTGGCGCCGGCCAAGAATGCGACGCCGGTCACGGTGGAACACATCATGACCCGGCACCCCCATATCATCGCGCCGGACGCGCCGATTGAAACGGCAGCCGAACTTATGGCGGAAAGGAAGATCGGCGCCCTGCCGGTGGTGCGGGGCGGAAGGCTGGCCGGGCTGATCACGGAGTCGGATATTTTCCGCGCATTCGTAAGCTTCTTCGCATCCCCGGAATGCAGCGCTCGCATCACGTTCGACATTTCCAGCGGCGAGGATGTGTTCGGATGGATCAGCCGTGAAACATTGCGGCGACAACTGCGCGTCACAAGCTTGATTTCGTCGCGGGAGGAAGGCATGCCGGTGTGCATCGTGCGCATCAGCGGCAGTTCGGTGGACGAATTCCTGGATGACCTCTGGAATTCCGGCCACCGCGTACTCAACGTGCTCCGTTATCAGTGAACGGAACCGGCCGTTTCCCCGCGGTAGACCGCCCGCGCCGTGCAGGTTTCGGCCACGACAACTTCCACGAGCAGCGGCAGCTTCGGCTTCAGCTTTTTCCAAATCCAGACTGCGATTTCCTCGCTCGTCGGATTCTTTAGGCCGGGAATTTCGTTGAGGTAGCGGTGGTCGAGTTTCTCCCATGCCGGCTTGAACGCCGCGGTGATGTCCGCGTAATCCATGAGCCATCCGAGCCTCGGATCGCACTCGCCCGCCACGACAACTTCCACCTTGAAGCTGTGTCCGTGCAACCGCCGGCATTTGTGTGATTTCGGGAGGAGCGGCAGCAGATGCGCCGCTTCGAATTGAAATGTTTTGCGCAGTTCCATTTTCATATTTTTTAACCACGGATGGACAACGATAAACACGGATTCAATTCACCGGCAGAGCGCGTCACTCCGTGCGCGCCGACGATTTGGTTTTCCCCTTCAACCCTCACCCGGTCTGCGACCACCCTTTCCCGCTCCCGCGAGCGAGGTACTGCGGCGGGCAGAGGTTTGCCCCGCCCTGCCGAGCTGTGTACATGAGTGTTCATCAGCGGTTGAGTCATTGTTCAAAATCCCTCCAAGTGATTAAATCGCCGAGTGGCGGTCGGCCGTCGTGCCTCCATGTCAGCGGCGGGTTTTGCATCCGGCCCAGCGGGCAAATGCGGGTCGCACCCCAACGCGCCAGTTGTGTGACGAACTGATCCAACTTCTCTTCCGGAGCGGCGAGGCCGACCGTCGAGACTTTTCCACGAATCTCATCCGCCCCTTGCAGGGCCGCCGTCAAATCCGACACGGCCTTGACGTAAATAAACCGGTTCAGGCACGACATCTGAAAACGCGCGTCGGCCTCGTAAACCACCGTCCAGGCGGTGGAGTCTTTGCTGCACCAGTGCTGCGTCGTCTCCGGCGAATGGGCGGCGCGCACCTCGTAGATCCCGCGACGCGATGCGATGGCCGCCGCGTGTTCCGCCGCCAGCTGGCCGCGCGGCTCGGTCTGCTCGCGCTGTTCCAGTTCAAACGCGAGCATTTCCGCGAATTTATCCGGCGACGCTTCGCCGCCGACTTCAACATAAATGACGTGCGGCGAGAGACAGCCAAGCTGGTTCCACGCCACCACGTCGTCCGCGGCCGCCGCGACAATCTTTCTCGCGCGCGAGCCGTGCAACACCTCGCCCGCCACGAAGCCAAAACTGACGCGATGGCCGTAGCCAAGCAAGCGGGTCTTAACCGGCAATTGCGCACGGATCGCCGCAAGCGTCTCATCGGCGCCGGTGGCTGTCACGCAATCGGCTTCGGCAAACAAGGCGTTTTCCAGGGCCGCATTGCCACCGCGCCATTCGGCGATTTCCAGGCATGCGCCGAGTTTCGGTTCCGCGTCATAGATCGAATGGGCAAACAGCCGCGGCAGAAATGACGAGCCGCTGGCGCACTTCACGAATTGCGCCGAGCGCGTGAGCAATCCGAAAACAATGCCGGTGAGTGTTGGGTTCGGGATGTTGCCCGCGGCGATGTGGACGAGAAATTCCGGGCCGACGCCCATCGCCAAGCGATTGGACTTTTCCTCGACACCGGTGGCGACAAATTTGTCGAGCCGTTTGGCGTCACCAAATTCCTGTTGAAGCAGCGAGTGGAAGTTTTCGCGAGTAAGTTGCCGGAAATAATTGTCCAAGCCCTTCGCCAAAGTCGCGCGTGAAAAGCCGGTTTTTTTAGGTCCCAATTCCAAAGCAAGCGTGCGAAAGGGATTGTGGGGCTGCAGCCAGCCATCCGCGACCTCATCGAGGGTTTTCACAAGGCCGTCGGTGGAACGCGCGGCGAGGTAATGCTCGCGGTTTCGTTTCAGCGTCCGGCACGCCTCCGCGAGCATTGTGGCAGACAGCGTCGCCTCCGGCGGCAGATCGGCGAGAAAGTAGTTTGGCAGGTTCACTGGATTTACGAATTGCGATTTATGATTTACGAGATTCAACAGTCATCAGGGAACAGCCGCGCGGTTCGGCCAGTTGCGCGCGGCCAATCAATTCAAATCCGTCGCCACGGCGAACGCCCAAATCTTCCGTTTGAACTGCCATGACGGAAAAGAAGTTCGCGAGATCGAAAACGCGGATGAGTCCGGTTTCGCCCTCTGCGACTTCACGACCTGTTTCCGGGGAGATGATTTGCACGCGTGACCAGGGAGGGAAGCGGAAGATACGAGGATGGATGGTGGATGATGGATGATGGATTTCAGAGTCGTAAGCCTGGGAACTCAATTCGCTCATGCCGTATTCGCAGATGATATTTTCGGACGGAACGCCGAGGCGTTCCGTGATGAGCGAGTGCAGTTCCGCCTTCGGCATGGAACGCGAGCGATTTTTGTAGCCGCCGGTTTCCATGACGCGCGAACTCTCCGGCAGTTGGAATTTCAAATTATTCTCCGCCAGAATATCAATCAGATGGACGAAGGAGAAGGCTGTTCCAAGGAGGAGCGGTGAGCGGGGTGCGGAGCCAAAACAAAAATCAGAATTGGTGTGAGGTGCTACGCACAAAACTGACGGCCCTACCTCACCCTGACCCTCTCCCTCCCGCTCTCGCGGGCCGGAGAGGGAATTTTTTGAGGCGCGAGGCGCGGGGCGCGAGGCGTGAGATGAGAGCGCGGCGAGTATAGCCTTGAAATTCAATGTCCATGCGCCGTCCGCCTCCTTTTTGCCGACGAAGACCGATCCTGGCGCTGCAAGTTTTTTTCGGACGGTTTCGAACATGTGGACGAGCGACGAATGCGGCACATGAGCGAGTGGCGGAGCCAAAATCAACAATTCCGAATTCCGAATTCCGAATTCCGAACTGGCAAAGATGTTTTGGTCAAACCATGGCCACAGCGACGCTTCATGAACCGCCAGTGATTCGGCGCAATGAAAGTGGCGGCTGGGCTTTTGTTCCGTCGTGCCGCTGGAATGGAATACGGCAGTGCGTTCTTCGGGCGGGATGCAGGAAAGTTCCAACTCCTTGAATGCGCCGGTTGGCACGGCGGGGATCTGAGTCCAATGCCCGACAACCTTGGGTGTCAATCTGCGCGCCTCGCAGATTTTCCGATAAACGGCATTGTTCTTAAATTGAAGTGCGAACAGTTCCAAAGCGAGTTCTGAGAATTGCGGAGTGCGCCCGTCTTCGCTTTGCTTCGACGCGGCTAGGATTCCGGAGTGCTGAGCTGCAATCAGACCGCGCAAGCGCGCGGCGAAGCTGGAAAGTTCTTTGTTCATGCGGTGTTTGTTCACGGCTGGTTTTCCGCGACAGCCAGCCGCATGCTAGCACGAAGGCCAATTACGGCAAGAGTATTGATCCGGGAACAAGTCGTTTTACAGATTTAGTTTAAAATCTGATCCTACGCATAATTCTGGCCCAACGGCTCCAAGCATCGCAGCGAGCTGCTTGCGCAGGGTCACCGGCGCCAGCGGAGTCCTTACTCGGGGAACGGCTCGCGGGGACGCTCACCCCACCAGCTGGAATGGATGGTGAGTTGAGTGTTGAAGGTTGATGGTTGGCGGATCCTCCTTCGCCAAGGCTATGGAGGACAGGGGGCGGAAGGCTGCCCGCAATTGTGGAATGGCTTGCGGGGAGTCCTTGCGGATTGTCACCAACCCCACCAGAAGCGGCGGGTGGCGCGGGCGAAACCTCGTCGCAATTCCAGAGGCGGTTGTTCATAAATTCATGAAAGCTGACACTTAAAACCTGACAAAAACGAGACCGGGCGCCAGAGGGGCCAATCGTCGTAAGTGGTTGATAGAGCACTCAAAACTTGACCGTTTCTTGACCGTGGGAGGGCATTTTTTCCGGTGGTCAAGTTTTGGTTCAACGGCAAACCCGGCAATGGCCGAATGGGTCGTGGAGCCGTCCCGACACAAAACTGGACCGTTTCTTGATCGTAGAGAGGCATATTTTCAGGGCGGTTCAGTTTTGGCTGGGGCATGACTGCCCGACCCATCGGTTACCCCAGGAAACCAGTCGGGATGCTTTTCATGGAAACGAATCAGCACCCGCAGGGCTGACTCCAATTCCGTGAACGGATCAGGGCGTGGCCGCGAGCGCGGTCCCGCAAGGGATCGCGCGCGGTCGCAGGCGCGCCAGTTCCGACGGCTTCCGCTACGGGTTCCAGACTTGTATGCGGTCGGCATATTCATTCTCGGGGATGGAGTCCAGACGCTGACACAAGCCGTCACATGCCGACAGAAGCCGACAAAGATTTTTTATTTTTCTGTTTGACGCACATTTCAGCTCTCCAGATTTCTGTTCTTGCACGCCGCATTTATAGCACGACTTTTTGAAATTATTTTAAGCCGGAAAGACCCATCACGCACAGTCGCGCACAGAACCACCCGCAGTACGAACAGATGCGAACAAATATTGTGAATAAATAATTTGACGGGTTTTAGAAATCACATGACCACACCCGCCAGAAAGCTCCCGTAACCACGAAGGGGAGGAAATACTTTGACGCGAATTCCGCGAATTTCTGCGAATCGGATTAAGCCGGTGAGAACACGGATAAACAGCAAAAGCTGAATTTTTCAACTATGGATGGACACAGATAAACACGGATGGAAAAGCTGAGAGCGCAGAGCGGTGAGCAGAAATCGGAAACATCGAACATCCAACGCCGAACATTGAATGGAAAGCGGAAAGCGGGAAGAGTTTAACCACGAAACATACGAAAGACACGAAGAATTTACCGCAAAGACGGATGGGAGTTTAATCTCGTGGACATTCGCCATCTACTTCGCGTCACTCGCGCTTGCGCGTGAACCAGAAAATCCCGCCGCTGGTTCCCAAAAGCGCCACGGCTTGCAGCGATAGTAAAATAATCGTGCCGGTCTTGTGACTGGCCGTCCATGCCGCCACGGCGCTCATGGTCCATGGCTGCGGTTTCAGCGGGGTTTCTCTTGTGACGATCTGGCGCTGCGGCTGTTGCACGCCCATTTTCACAACCACATTTGTGTCTCCGCCACGCGCCTGCCAGTTGGCGGAATTGTTTCGCCCCCCACCCGAAGGCGAGTATGCAAAAATAGTTATCGGCCCGTCACAAACCTTGAACTTGAAATGCCCGTTCTCGTCCGTTCTCACGTTGCCATTCGGCTGTCCGTTGCCGTTGATATTGACCTGCGCGCCGGCCAACGGTTTATCATCGGCGCCCAACACCTGTCCGGCCAGCAGGCGGTCGGCGGTCTTCAATTTGAACGGCGTCAATTGAATGCTGTTGGTCCGGCTTTGACTTTTTTCGACATTTTTCCGCGCGGAGCCATAGCCGCTTGCAGTGACATACACCATGTATTGCTGCCCCATCGGCAGGCCTGGAATGGTGAACGTTCCATCGGAATTCATCCTGATTGGCTGGTAATCCACCATGCCACCCATGTTTCCGGCCATGATGTTCAAGTTGATGTTTGCGCGGGTGAGCGGCGTGCCTTTCGCGTCCTGCACGGTTCCTGAAATGGATAGGCCGGGCTGCAACCGCAGTATCACGCTTGTTTTGTTGGTGCCCATCGGTTCAATCGCCGCAAGGTTCCGTCCGACATCGCGTGCGATGACGTAATATTTCACGTCGCGCATTCCGGGCTGCGACTGCCAATTGACGGAATAATCGCCACTGGCATCGGTCTTGGCGGTACCCACCGCTCCCCAAGACGGTGTCACCACCACGCTCGCGCCGACGGCGGGATTGCCGGAAGAATCGTAGACAGTGCCAGTCAGTGTTTGTGGCGCTGCCGCCATAACGGAGCGGTTTCTGGCATCGAAACGAATCACAACATTCGTATCGCCACCCATGGCTTGGGCTGAACCGTAAGAGCCTTTCATGTTGGCGGACACCGTCACCGCGCCTTCGCAGACCGCGTCAAAAGCAAATCGCCCATCGGCAGAGGTGGTCGCGTTGCCATTGGGCTGGCCCTCACCTTGCATAAAGATTTGAGCGCCGGCGACGGGTTTGCCATTTGCGCCCAACACGCGGCCCGCGAGCCTGCGGTCGGCAATTTTGACAACGAGCGGAGGGAAGTCATAGTGGTTCGCCTTCGGATCCGCTGCATCCATCTCCTGCTGGGAGTTGCCATAACCGCGGGCGGAAACATACCAGCCGTAACGCTGTCCCATTGGCAGCGCTTCCATCCGGATGCGGCCTTTTTCATCAGAATGAACGGGCTGACGACCGATCGTAAAACTCGAGTTTTCCTGATAAAGCATAACATATGCCATCACGTTTGCGACTGCTTTGCCGCTGGCATCCTGCACGCGGCCGGACACGCTCATCGCTGGTTGCAAAGTCAGATCCATATTTGATGTCGTCTCGTCCACTGGCTGCATGGCCGCGAGCTTTCGCTCCACATGGCGCGCGACGAGATAAAAACTCTGGTTCTGCGCTCCGGCCCAGGAAGGTGTCTGCCAGCTTAATTCGTAATGTCCGTTTGCGTCGGTTCTTGAGCCGGTTCCGCCATTCCCGTAATCCGGGAAAACCCCAACACTCGCGCCTGCGACCGGGGCACCCGAAGCGTCGCGCACGATGCCGGCGACCTTAAATGCCGCGACCAGTTCAATTGTGACTTGAGTCGTTTCCCCCTCCGTTACAGCGGTCTGCGCCTGGGCTTGAGACCAATCCTGCTTGTTCGCAAACACGTTGAACTGGCCCTGCGGCAATCGAAAGTAAGCCACCCCATTCGTTCCCGTCGAGCCGCCGCGATTGTAATCCTCGCTATTCACTGACACGCCCGCGTCCGCGATGGGTTCATGACTATCTTTTCCGCGGACAGTCACTACCACGACACCGCCTTTGTAGGCTTGTATTTGCACATCCGGCACCGTCTGGCCGGCGTCAACCGTGACCGGAACCGGATTCGCGACCCAATCGGCGACGGGTTCGTTGGTAAAAATCGCCATGAGTTGATAAGAACCGGCGGGAACGTCAGGAATCAGAAATGATCCGTTAGCCCCGGACACAATTGACTCTTGATCGAACGAAAGATACCCCATTCCCGGCGTCGCCGGTTCAAGCCCGACCCGCGCTTGAGCGAGCGGCTGGCCGGAACCGCGCACGACGACTTTTCCAGTGACACTTCCAGCCGGGTCGAGGGTGAGGGTGATGTCTTCCTGACCGGCGTGAAAGGGCAGTTCATCGTATCGGAACGGATTTGCGGTTTGATGCAGAGCTTGACCCGTTTTTTTAACCGAGAGGACGGCTTGCGCGTCGGCGGGAAAGCTTTCAATGCGAAATTTTCCATCCGTCGAAGTCCGCGCGGCAAACAGCCCGCGGGCGATTTTGCCAGACACAAAGCTCGGCTGGCCGTAATCTGTCATTGTCTTGTTCAGCGCGGCCGACACCCACACTTCCGCATCTGCAACCGGCTGGCCCCCCTCGTCCACGACCACACCCGCAAGCGCAGAAGATGAGCTTAAAACGATTTTTTGCGGCTCCAGCGGTGCGCCAGAATACCACGTCCGCCAACATGGCGCGGTCCCAGCCTTCGTCACCAGCACGACCGATTGTCCATGAAACGCCGGCAATTCAAACGCGCCCTGACCGTCAGTTGTGGCTTGCTGTTTCGCCTCCATATCCACCGCCCCAAAGTCCGTTTGCGACGGGTATTGATAACAAACGACGGCTGCGCCCGCCACCGGATTGCCCTGCGCGTCCACGACCGTGCCGGAAAATGCCGCCGCGTCATTGGATGCAGCGCGCACGTTAAACGCCAGCGCGAGCGCCAGCGGCAGAGAGAAGTTCTGAAATGTATTCATGATGGAAATCCCTTCACGATTCACGGTTTCAATATTTCGCAGCCATAAAGGCCGCCGGCCGTCATGCCCGCGTGCGCTTGAAATTCCACCTTCACCTGCGCTTTCCCGCGGGTCAGGCCTGCCGGGATTTTATATTCCATGTCCACAAAATGCCCGGGTGCGATGGAAGTGAGGTTCTGCGACGCAATAATCCGGTCGTCCACCGCGATGTCAAACTCATGGCCCTTCTTTTCGCCACCCCAGTAACGGCAGTTCAATGTCATCGCCTCGTCCGGCAGGACGCTCATCATGTAGCTGAACGACCCGCCGCGGATCGCGCTGCGGAAAGGTTTCCCATTGGCCGCCCCCCTGGTAATCATTTGTCCGTCCACATCATGGTCATCCTCGTTATCGCCGATGACCACTTCATCCACAACGCGCGGCTGCATGGCCGCGATGGCTTCCGGCGACTCGCGCATCACCTTCACCGGGCTGAAATACCAGTGCGCCAAAAGAAAGGCGCCGGCCAGCGCCAGCGTCGCCATCAACACGCAGTAACTGATGAGCAGTCCTGCGCCGGCGATTTTCCCGCCTTCCAAAAAAATGTTGCGGCGCATCCGCGCTTTGGCCAGGTGACCGCAAATGATCCCTGGAACGGAACCGAGCGGCACAAAGACCGAGCAGATCAGGGACGCCGCCGCCAATCTGGAAAAAGGACCGGGAGCCTGTTTATGGCTCATGGCAGCGGGGGGCGACGGTGGCGCGGGCGGCATCGAGGCCGGAACACCCGAATCCGCGGCGGGTATGGTTATGGATTTCTGGCAAGTGGGACAGGCAAGCACCGTGCCGCTGTAAGCAGTGTCGCCCAGAATTTTCTGGCCACACTCCGGGCAAAGGAATCTGAATTCGCTCATCGGAACGCTCTTTCTCTCGTGGGTATCTAATGGGATCCTACAAGCCGGAGAGGCCAATGCAACATCAAACTGAACTTGTGCCGGGAAGTAACACGGATTTTTTTAACCGCTAATTCACGCTAATCGCGCGGAATTGTTAACCGTGAAAGACACGAATGATTTAACGCAAAGGCGCAAAGAAGCCAAGGGCGCAAAGAACACAAATCCTGAAAATCGAAAACATCGAACATCCAAAATCGAACATTTCAGACCGAACACTCAAGGCAGAACAATGAATGGAGTGCAAAAGCGGGAAGGGTTCCAATGGTTCCTGAAACAAAAAAGGCGTCCGGGAGGACGCCTTTTTGATTTCGTCTTGAGAATTATCAGGCGGTTTCGCCGACCTGAAACCGCACGAAGCGGCGGATGGTGATTTCGTCGCCAAGCTGCTTTGCGGTTTGCGCGACGTGTTCCTTGACGCTGACCTCGGAGTTGCGCTTGACGAAGCCCTGGTCCACGAGGCAGTAAAGCTGGTAGAATTTTTCCAAGACTCCTTGCAGAATTTTTTCCATGGCCTGCGGAGGCTTGCCCTTGAGCCGGTCGGATTGCGCGGCAATCTCGCGCTCCTTAGCGATGACCTCGGGCGCGACCTGTTCGCGCGAGACGGCATGAGGATGGCCGGCAGCGATCTGCAGCGTGATGTCCCTGACGAGCTGCTTGAACTCGTCCCTGGCGACGGTCTCAGCCTTGCCCGCGCCAACCTCCACGAGCACGCCGACTTTCGCGCCGGTGTGAATATAGCCGGCAATCATACCATTGCCGGCAACTTCCATCTTCGCGTGCCGGGCTACCTTGATGTTCTCGCGGATCTTGGCGACCAGCGCAGCGCGCTCCGCCTCGAAATCCGGATTTGCATCGGTTGCGTAGCGCTTTGCCACATCGTCGCAAAACGCGCGAAAGATGTCGTTACGGGCCACGAAATCCGTCTCGCTGTTCACTTCCACAAGCACGCCAAGCCTGCCATCAGGCGCGATGTATTGGGTGATGGCGCCGTCCTTAGCGTCGCGCGCCGCCTTCACATTGGCGGTCGCCTGACCCTTCTTGCGCAATACACTCACGGCGTCTTCGAGAATGCCCTTCGCTTCCACGAGCGCCTTTTTGCAGTCCATCATGCCCGCGCCGGTCATGTCCCGGAGCTTGCCCACGTCAGCAGCAGTAAATTCGGCCATATAAGTAGTTGATTATTGAGAGTTGAATTATGTGTTGTTGGTAGGGCGGGTCAGTCCACTGCCTGCCGCGGCGCGCACGTAGTGCGCGCCCTACCGAAAATATCATGCCGTCGCTTGGGGGACAGCCTCGACCGGCGCGACCGCAGCGGCTGGTACTTCCACCGGTGCAGCCGCTTCCGCGGGAGCTGTTTCTTCCGGCTTGCGGACGCGCTTGGATTCATATTCCGCCTGCGCCTGTGTGATAGCCTGGCCGACGGTGGCCATGATCATGCGCACGGAACGGATGGCGTCGTCGTTTGCGGCAATCGGATAATCCACGAGGTCGGGGTCGCAGTTTGTGTCCACGAGGGCAACGATGGGCATCTTCAATTTGCGCGCCTCGGCGACGGCGTTATGCTCGCGTTTGATGTCCACAACGAACATCACGGCGGGGATTTTGTCCATCGTGCGGATGCCGTCGAAATACTTGTGGAGTCGCGCTTCCTCACGGCGGATGGAGGATTGCTCCTGCTTGCCGTAGTGGGCCAGCGAACCGTCCTCCTCCATCTTCTCGATTTCCCTGAGCCGTTTGATGGACGTCTTGATGGTGCTGTAATTGGTGAGCGTGCCGCCGAGCCAGCGTTCCACGACGTAAAATTGGCCGCATGCAATCGCGGTTTCCTTGATGCACTGCTGCGCCTGCTTTTTGGTACCGACAAAGACCACCTTGCCGCCCTTGCGAACGGTAGCACCGAGAAAGTCGCAGGCTGTTTCCAACTGCACGAGCGATTTGCTCAAGTCAATGATGTGAATGCCGTTGCGCGCGTCGAAGATGAACGGCTTCATCTTTGGGTTCCAGCGCTTCGTCTGGTGTCCGAAATGGACGCCCGAATCCAATAATTCTTTGATGCCAATGCTTATCACAATATTCCCTTTGGTTAAAACCCGGTCCCGCATAGCGGGATTCCAAGGCATCCCGCGGAACACGGGATTGATGTTTGATGTTGTTATGGCCTTCGCATCCACACGGCTGCGAAATTTTCAAGGCCGTTACCCCTTTGCCGAATTGGCGAAGGGGAGACGCAGAGTAGCAGGAAAAATGCCTGTGACAACCATTATTTTAAGGCTCAACCAAGTGCGGTGTTTGCAGTGGATGCAAACGTGCGAAACCCAAACAAAACCGGGCATTGCCAAACAGAAACCATTGGAATATAAGGGGATTTTAAAAAATGAGGCCAACCGCAATCGAGCGATATGAGAGACCAACCGCCAGAATGAGCCGGGGTTGAGATACTCAGTTGAGAGTTGAACCATCTTCGCCGCACTTCGCCGCCCCACAGGGCTGATTGTTGATAAAAAAATGTGACAGTAGTGAACACGGTTGAGATAATTCACACGATGCAAAATTCGGGCGGCAAGATTATTATCAGGCAGGCCATCCCAGCCGATATCGCGCGACTTTGCGAATTGCTCTCGCTCCTGTTCGCACAGGAGGCGGACTTCCAGCCTGATGGAGAGAAGCAGGCACGCGGCCTTGGTCTGATCCTCCAGCAGCCGGAGATTGGACGTATTTACTGTGCGTCGGATGGGGACAGCATCGTGGGCATGGTGAGCATTTTATTCACGGTGAGCACAGCCGAGGGTGGCCACGCGGCATGGCTGGAGGACATGGTCGTGCATCCGAGCCGGCGGGAACAGGGCATTGGCGAGCAACTACTTCATCGGGCCATCAGCGGGGCGCGGGCGGCGGGTTGCAGCCGCGTTACGTTGTTGACCGATATCACCAACAGTTCAGCCATGCGATTTTATGAACGGGCTGGTTTTGTCCGTTCGCAGATGATTCAATTTCGCCTGAGTTTATGAGAAAGCAGTTGATGGTTGAGCCGGCGGGAGAAAAATTTGAAATTCGGAAAGCAGAAAGCAGAAATTTTTAACCACGGATGGGCACAGATGGACACGGATAAAAGGCAAAAGCTGAAACGCTGAAATTGCCAAAACCCGGCATAGCTCTCATTTTCGCTCTTGCAGAGCCACGCCGGGTGAGGCGACATTCGGGGCCGGTTAAAACACTTCTGGTTGGTGTTGGACGGCGCGGCCTAAAATCGCGGGCGACACGTTACGAGGATTAAGGACCGGCGATATCATAAACTGGAAATCGACGCTTTCGGGATAGTCCAAGGCAAATCCACCAAACGCATCAAGGTGTCCGGAGTCTTTGAATGACTTAGAAGATTTCGACCAGTTTAACACTTGAGTCATTCCCCCATCACCGAGGTTGTTCTGCATACCAAAGTATTGGCTCAATTCAGATCCGAGAGCGACAGCGCTTAGGGAGAGGTCGCCCTGGCCGGGAACGACATCAGGTTGCAGGCCATAACAGGCATATATTTCGGTCACGCGGCCGGACTGTGTGGATAGATTCCATGTCGCGGAATCGAATCCAGGCGCCGCTTTGAATTTCGCCACGCTGGCGTCCATGCGCAGGACTTTGTGACCGGCATCCTGATGCAATATTTCCGGCGGCACCGCAGTAAACGTGATGTTAAAACCGAGAAATCCGCCCCTGGACAGGATCACTTCGACGATCCGGCCGGTTTTTACATCCACGGCCATATCAACGACTTTGCCGAGATTATCGTTCTGGTAGTTTTTGACTGTCATCCCGATGATATGACCGACCACGGTTGTATGTTTTGGCGCGGTCTGCTGGTTTACACCGGGCATGTCGTTGGAGTCACTGATTTTGGACGCATCCTGGGCCGGGGCCGAGAAGGTCAGGAACATAGCGGCGGACGCGCCGATTATCATTTGCAGTTTTTGTTTCATATATTGTGATTGTATTTTAAATGTTTTCTTTGTTACAGCGTCACAATAAACGGTCAACTGATAAGCCGCCATGGGGTGTTACCCCACCAGGGTTATCATGAGGCCAACTCCCGATCAGATATCCGCTCAAACTCATCCTGCCATCCGTGCGTTAACTCGATTTCGGTTAGCGCCGACCTTATTTCCAGAAGGTTTGGAGACACACCTCATCCGGCTTGCGGCCCCCCCCCCGGGGGGGGGGGGGGGGGGGGAATCATGTTCCGGGGCGTAAACCCAGGTTGGTATCCGCATCGCGGAAATTCGCGACACCAAACCCGTGTTTATCCACCCACCTTGCTCGCGCCCGCCCGCCGTGCAAGCACACTTTTTGCCGCCCCCCGCAAGCGATTGCGGGACAGGTGAGATTTCGGTTGAATTGTGATACTTTAGAGTCCAGATTGCAGGTATGAGACGGCCAACGGTGCAGTGGCCCGAATTTGAATCGCCAAATATAACCAGACAATGAAAAAATTAATTTCAGGTGTTATTTATCTATTGCTTGGCCTGATGCTGGGCTGGCATTTCGAGCAACATTATGCGAACAAAAAAATGACAGAAGCCCTTGAACAGGGTTTTGAGCAGGTTCAGGCATCCGACCGTTTGGAAGCAGCCAGGGGCATTCGAGCCATCCAATTGACTGAAGCCGGCGACAAGGAACAGGCAATTGAGATGTTTGCGTGGCCTATCGCTGATTTTTATGTGGAGTTTGCCGATACCGGCCCCAAAGACGATTTGACGGTAAAAATGCGCGCGGAGATAGAGCAGTTCGCCAAAACAAATGATGCGGTGGCCGCACGAATTAATGAAGCAATCACGAATCGTTAAGATTTGACACCGCGACACTGCGGCCAACGCGCTGCGGCAAGGTGGAGGCCCGGCGGGAGAAAGATTGGATGAATGGACGCAGGCATGACGGTCTCGATTATCCGCCCGTGAATGCAAACACATCAACCCCGCCGTTTCAGCCATCCCCCGGCGCATCCGACCGGTCACCAAGGCCGAAACACTGAAATCTGAAATTTGGAAAGCAGAAAGCAGAAATGGAATCCGGCTGGGACCAGTCAGAACATCGGTGTGGCAAGAAATGGAGGGAAATTTGCAAGAATTGATTTGCAATTCAAGGCCGATTTTTTTTGAATCATTGGAATGCAACTCAAAAAACTTCAAACCCTTCCTGTCGTGTCCGGCCGCAAAGAAAAATTAAAACTCCTGCTCGACCTCTCGCACAAGCTGGGAGACCCCGCACGCCCACTGGCCATTTTAGGCGAGGGCAACGCCTCAGCCAAGTTGAGCGATGAAGCCTTCATTGTCAAAGCCAGCGGCTGCAGCCTCGGGACGCTGGACAAGACCGGCGTCGTCGAGTGCCGCTCGAACATACTGCTGCCGCTGATGAACAGAACCGGTTTGACTGACGCGGAAGTGGACGGGACGCTGCTCAATTCGCGGGTGGATGACAAGGCCAAGAAGCCGTCGGTGGAGGCACTGTTCCATTCCTGGCTGCTTTCGCTGCCGGGGATTGAATTTGTGGGCCACACCCATGCGCCGGCTGTGAATTCCATCCTTTGCTCGCCGCGCGCGCAGGAGTTCGCCGTGAAGAAGATTTTCCCGGATGAAATCGTCTGCTGCGACGTGGCGTCGGTGTTCATCCCCTACACCGACCCCGGCATGAAGCTGGCGCAGGCCATCCGCAAAGAAACTGAGAAATTCATCCGTGACGTTGGCCGCCCCCCGCGCGTCATACTCATGGAGAATCACGGCATCATCACGCTGGGACGGTCCGTTGAGGCGGTCATGTCGGCGATGTTGATGGCGGAAAAGACGGCGACAGTCTGGCTGGGAGCGGCGGCGCTGGGCGGCCCGAAGTTCATGACACCGGAGCATGTGGCGCGCATTTCGGGGCGGCCGGACGAAGCGCTCCGCCGGAAAATGTTGAAGCTATAAATCGGGAAAAAGAAATCCTGCGATGAAAAAAAATCCGAACCTGGAAAAGGCCTTTGCGCTGGCCAAGGAACGCTATGCGGAAAGCGGTGTGGACGTGGACCTTGTGTTGAAGAATCTGAAGCAAGTCCCCGTGTCCCTCCATTGCTGGCAGGGCGACGACGTGGGCGGGTTTGAAAATTTTGGCGGCGCGCTCACGGGCGGGATAATGGCCACCGGCAATTATCCCGGCAAAGCCCGCACACCTGAAGAGCTGCGCGCAGATGCCGCGAAGGCATTGTCGCTCATTCCGGGCAAACATCGTTTCAATTTACACGCGTTCTACGGTGAGTTCGGGGGCAAGAAAGTTGACCGCAACGAAATCGAACCTAAGCATTTCAAGAACTGGATTGACTGGGCCAAGTCGCTCGGCATCGGCCTGGATTTCAACCCCACCTGCTTCTCACATTCGAAGTCAGCCGACGGCTTCACGCTGTCGCACGCGGACAAGGCCATTCGCAAGTTCTGGATTGAGCATTGCCAGGCGAGCCGCGAAATCGGGGCAGCGATGGGCAAGTCGCTCGGCACACCCACGGTCACGAATGTCTGGATACCCGACGGCATGAAGGACACGCCCGCCGACCGGCGCGGTCCGCGCGAACGACTCGCCTCTGCGCTCGACGAAGTTTTCAAGAGGCCGCTCAATCCCAGGCATAATCTTGACGCCATCGAGGGCAAGCTGTTCGGCATCGGCGCTGAAAGTTACACGGTGGGCATGCACGAGTTTTACCTCGGCTACGCGGTCAAGAACGGGAAGTTGGTCTGCCTGGACGCCGGCCATTATCACCCCACGGAGAACATGGCGGACAAGATTTCGTCGGTGCTTTGCTTCGTGCCGGAAATCCTACTGCACGTCAGCCGCGGGGTCCGCTGGGACAGCGACCATGTGGTCATTCTGGACGATGCGCTGCTGGGAATCGCGCAGGAACTTGTGCGCGGCGATTATCTTGTCCGCACGCACATCGGGCTGGATTATTTTGACGCCAGCATCAACCGCGTCGCGGCCTGGACCATCGGTGCCCGCAACATGCTCCGCGCCCTGTGCATTGCCATGCTCGACCCGGTTGACAAGCTCAAGAGGCTGGAACTGGCCGGCGATTACACGTCACGCCTGGCGCTGCTGGAAGAGACCAAGACGATGCCATTTGCGGCGGTTTGGGATTATTACTGCCTCAAGTCGGGGGCACCGGTTGGCGAGGAGTGGTTGGCAGAAGTGAAAAAATATGAAAAAGAAGTCTTGTCGAAGCGCGGGTAAATTTGCAGTTTAACGCCAATTCAAACTAAAAAATTATGGGCAATCCATTTCTCGGCGTATTCCTGCACTGGTGCGGCGGCCTGGCTTCCGGCAGCTTTTATGTTCCCTACAAGGCCGTAAAGAAGTGGTCGTGGGAAACGTACTGGCTCGTTGGCGGCTTTTTTTCGTGGATTATCTGCCCATGGCTATTCGCTTATTTCATGACGAACGACCTGTTCGGCGTTTTAAAGCAGCAAGCCATGAGCACGCTCTTCTGGACTTATTTCTTCGGAATGTTGTGGGGTTTCGGGGGCCTGACGTATGGGTTGACGATGCGCTTTCTGGGGCTGTCACTCGGCACGGGTGTGGCGCTGGGCTACTGCGCGGCATTCGGGACGCTGGTGCCGCCGATCTTCAAATATTTCAAACCGGATTATTTCGTGTTCGCAAACAGCCCGAGCATTGTTGACATCGCCCAATCCACCTCGGGGCAGGTCACGCTCGCGGGAGTCGCGGTTTGCCTGTTCGGCATCGCCATTGCGGCGCTGGCGGGCTTCACGAAGGAACAAGAGATGCCCGCCGAACAGAAACAGAAATCCATCAAGGAATTCAGCTTCAAAAAGGGAATCGCAGTCGCCACGTTTTGCGGCATCATGAGCGCGTGTTTCGCCTTCGCCTTGCAGGCCGGCAAGGACATCAACGCCGCATCGCTCGCGGCCGGCACCAATAAAATCTGGACCGGGCTGCCTGCACTTCCCGTGCTGCTGCTGGGCGGATTCACCACCAATTTCATCTGGTGCATTCTTTTGAACATCAAGAACAGGAGCGGCTATCAATACTTCGCCTCGCACGTCAAACCGGAGCACGCGCATCACGGCGGCACAGGCAGTGAACACAATCCCGGGGCGGTTACCGCCGCGTCCAGCGGCAATGTGGACCTTAAAATACCGGTGCTGCCAAATTATCTTTTCTCCGCGCTCGCCGGCACTACGTGGTATTTCCAGTTTTTCTTCTACACGATGGGCGCGACACAGATGGGCAAGTATGATTTCGCTTCGTGGACACTGCATATGTCCAGCATCATCATATTCGCGACAATGTGGGGCTGGATATTCCATGAATGGAAAGGCTCCAGCAAGAAGGCGCACCTGCTCATCGCCGGCGGCATAGCCACTCTCGTTTTCGCGACCATCGTCATCGGCTTTGGCGCCTGGTTGAAAAGCCGCGCCGGCGGATAATCCAATGCAGCGCCATGCCTTCAAAATGAAGTTGAAACCGGGCGTCGTGGCGGAATACAAGAAACGACACGATGAAATCTGGCCCGAACTGGCGGCAGAGCTGAAGGCGTCGGGCGTATCCGATTACTCCATCTTTCTCGACAAGGAGACGCTCACGCTCTTCGCCGTGCAAAAGTTGAGCGACAACAATTCCGCCGCCGCATTGCCCAATTCCCCCATCGTCCGCAAATGGTGGGATTACATGGCGCCATTGATGGAGGTGCATCCAGACCACTCGCCGGTCTGCGGCGAATTGCGCGAGGTGTTTCATATGGATTGAGCGCGGCACGGGTTTTTCAAATGCAAAAGAAAACCACCGTCCGCGCCGGCTTGTTCGGCATCGGACTGGAAACCTACTGGCCGCAGTTTACCGGTCTGCTTAGCCGGCTCACCGGCCATCAAAAGCTAATAGCCAGCCGTCTGCACGGCTTTGGCGCGGAACTCGTGGACGCCGGGATGGTGGACAATGCTGAAAAAGCCAACGCCGCCGCCTCCCTATTCCGACGGAAGGAAGTCGAAATAATTTTTCTCCACATCTCGACCTATGCGCTTTCGTCCACCGTGCTGCCCGTTGTGCAAAAGGCGCGCGTGCCGGTCGTCATCCTGAATTTGCAGCCGGCGCCACAGCTTGATTACGAAAAGTTCAACGCACTCGGCGACCGCGGCCTGATGACCGGCATCTGGCTTGAACATTGCCAAGCCTGCTCGGCGCCGGAAATCGCCTGTGTCTTCAATCGCGCCGGCATCGCATTTAATATCGTCACCGGCCACTTGCAGGACGAGGCGGCATGGAAGGAAATCCGCGACTGGGTGGATGCCGCAAAAGTGATGATCGGGATGCGTGAGAACCGCGTCGGCGTGCTTGGCCATTATTATTGCGGAATGCTTGATGTTTACAGCGACATGACGCAGCAATCGGCCATATTCGGAAACCATTTTGAAATCATCGAAATGTGCGCGCTGCACAAACTCCGCGAGGCCGCCACAAAAAGACAAATCGCCGCCAAGCTGGACCAGTTCCAGCATGAGTTTGAAGTTGCAAAGGAATGTGAAAAGGCCGAACTGCTCCGCGCCGCGAGAACCTCCTGCGCGCTCGACGCGCTCGTGGAAAAGCACCGACTCGGCTCGCTGGCGTATTATCATGAAGGCGAGGACGGCAATCCGTACCGGGACATCGCCACAAGCGTCATCCCGAGCAACACATTGCTCACCGGGCGCAATGTTCCCGTCGCCGGCGAATGCGAAATCAAAAATGTCCAGGCAATGAAGATCATGGACTTGTTCGGCGCCGGCGGGTCGTTCTCAGAATTTTACCTCGCCGATTTCAAGGACGACGTGCTGTTTCTCGGTCACGACGGCCCTGCACATCCTGCGATTGCCGAGGGCCGCGTCGGCCTGGTTCCCCTGCCTGTCTATCACGGCAAACCGGGCAAAGGCCTTTCGATCCAGATGAGCGTGAAGCGCGGTCCGGTGACGCTTCTCTCGGTGGTGCAGGGCGCGGGGGGAAAGGTTTTTCTGCTAGCCGCAGAAGGCGAATCCGTTCCCGGCGCGGCTCTGCAAATTGGCAACACGAACAGCCGGTACCGGTTCTCCATCGGCGCGAAGGCGTTTATAACCGAATGGTCGAGGAACGGGCCGGCGCATCATTGCGCGATCGGCACCGGCCACATCGCGGACAAAATCGCGAGGCTGGGCGCATTGTTGGGAATCGAGGTCAAACGCGTCTGCTAAAGCCATGCGGACGTAAAATATATTCAAAAGTGCTTGACCGGAACGGTTACTTACGTAGCTTTCTTAATTAATGATATTTTCCCCCTCGCGCATGGGCCGCCTGAACAAGCGCGCACTCATCCGGCAATTGCAGAAAGCCGGGGTGTCGTCGCGCGCGGGCCTGGCGCGGTCGCTTGGCATGAGCCAGCCGACGGCGGGAAAAATCGTGGATGAGCTGCTCGCGCTTAAGATCCTGGAAGAAGTGGAAATGCCATTGGCCAACGGCCACGGCCCTGCGGCAACCCGGATGGGGCGGCCCGGCCGGCAATTGCAATTGAACCGTTCCGAGTCGCGCTTTCTCGGCATCCAGCTCGGCATCACCGAAACCCAACTGGCTGAATTGCCCATTGGCGTGGCGGACAAGGATGACTGGCAGGTTTCATTACGGATTCCGGCGGGGCAATCGGAACCCGCCGCGGCGTGGGAACGCCAATTGGGCGCGGCGGCAAAGCATCTGTGTTCCCGGAATTTTTTGGGCGTGCTGCTGAGCGTGCCGGGCGTGGTGGACGAGGGCGCCAACCGGATCCTGTTTTCACCGAACATCCACTGGAGCGAGAAGGTGGATCTGGCGGCGGTCATCCGCGACATCTGGAAGGTGCCGGTCCTGCTGGTGCAGGAGGAACGCGCGCTGGCACTGGGACATCATCTGGCCAACCCCGAGTGCGAAGATTTTTTGCTGGTGGATTTTGGCGAGGGCGTCGGAGGGGCCATCATCGTCGAAGGCAAACCGCTGGCCAATCCGCTGCCCATCTGCGGGGAAATCGGGCACACGCCAGTACCCGGCAATGTCCGCCGCTGCGGCTGCGGCGCCACGGGCTGCATGGAGACGCTCATCTCCCTGCGCGGACTGCTCGAAAGTTTTTCCGCGTCCACTTCGCGCAGGAAAAAAACCTGGCCCCAACTGGGTGAATATATTTCCGAGCACGGCATCACACCGTGGCTGGCACAGGCGCTCGACGCGGCGGCGGCGGCGATTGCCGGGGCTTTAAACGTCGTGGGTCTGCGCCGCGTCGTCATCACCGGCAGCCTGACCGAGCTGCCCGCGTCGGTGCTGGCGCATTTATCGCGCGCAGTCCAAAACGGTTCCATGTGGGCCAAGTTCGGCGAAGTGGAATGCTTCGCCGCGCCGCGCCGCCGCACGGCGGGACTGGTTGCCATTGGGATTGACCAGATGATTGTGCCGGACACGACACCAAAGGCCTCCTCAAAAATCGCTCCCAAATCCGACATTGCATTCTCAAATTAAAGCTAAATCATGAAAGCAGCATTCCCCGACATCACTGAAATCCAGTTTGAAGGCGCCGGCTCCAAAAATCCGCTTGCGTTCAAGCACTATAATCCCGACGAAATCGTTGAGGGCAAAACCATGCGCGGGCACCTGCGTTTCGCGGTGGTGTATTGGCACACATTTCGCGGCACGGGCAGCGATCCGTTCGGCGCGGGCACGATGCAGCGCCCATGGGATGACGGCTCCAATTCCGTCAGCAACGCGCGGAACCGCGCGCATGTCGCCTTCGAGTTCATCTCCAAGCTCGGCGCACCGTATTATTGCTGGCACGACCGGGATGTGGCCCCCGAAGGCAGGACACTTGCCGAGACGAACAAGAACCTTGATGCCGTCGCCAAAGTTTTGAAGGAAGAGCAAAAGCGCACGGGCGTCAAATTACTCTGGGGCACGGCAAACCTGTTTTCAAATCCCCGCTTCGTCCACGGCGCGAGCACGAGCTGCAACGCCGACGTGTTTGCGTTTGCGGCCGCGCAGGTGAAAAAAGCGATGGAAGTGACACATGAACTCAGCGGCGAAGGCTATACATTCTGGGGCGGGCGCGAAGGCTACATGACGCTGCTCAACACGGACATGAAACGCGAGCAGGAGCATCTTGCAAAGTTGCTGCATCTCGCCGTGGCCTACAAAAAGCAGATCGGCTTCAAGGGGCAATTTTACATCGAGCCAAAACCGAAGGAACCGACCAAGCATCAATATGATTCCGACGCCGCAGCGTGCCTGAATTTTTTACGCGAGTTTGATTTGCTGCCGCACTTCAAGCTGAACATCGAGACGAACCACGCGACACTGGCGGGCCATACAATGCAGCACGAGCTGGAAGTCGCGGGCGCGGCGGGGGCACTTGGCTCGATTGACGCGAACACCGGCGACGAACTGCTGGGGTGGGACACGGACCAGTTCCCGACGAACATTTACCTGACGGCCCATACAATGTTGAGCGTGCTCAAATACGGCGGCTTCAAGACCGGCGGCGTGAATTTCGACGCAAAGGTTCGGCGCGAGAGTTTTGAGCCGATTGATTTGTTCCATGCACACATCGGCGGCATGGACGCCTTTGCGCGCGGCCTGAAGATTGCCGCCGCCATCCGCAAGGACGGACGATTGGCCGAATTTGTCAAGAATCGCTATGCCTCATGGGAGAGCGGCATCGGTGCGAAAATCGAATCGGGCAAGGCTTCCCTGAAAGAGATTGAAGCTTACATATTGAAGAAGGGCGAAGTGACGCCGAACGCCAGCGGCCGCCAGGAATATCTGGAGAATCTTATCAACGAATTTATTTGAACCCACTCGCATCAACACAAAACACCATGAGCATCAACTTGAAACAATTCGAAGTCTGGTTTGTGACCGGAAGCCAGCATCTTTACGGCCCGGAAACCCTGAAGAAAGTCGCCGAGCATTCGCAGGAAATCGCCAAGGCGCTCAATATTGCCCCCGCGATTCCGGTAAAAGTCGTTTTCAAGCCCGTCCTCGTCACGCCGGACGCCGTCACAGGACTTTGTCAGGCGGCGAATAATGCCGCGAAGTGCATCGGCCTGATCACCTGGTGCCACACGTTCTCGCCGTCCAAGATGTGGATCAACGGCCTCAAGCAGCTCCGCAAACCGGTCGCGCATCTGCACACGCAATACAATCGCGACATCCCGTGGGCGACGATTGACATGGATTTCATGAATATGAACCAAGCCGCGCATGGCGACCGGGAGCACGGATTCATCTGGAGCCGGATGCGGCTGAACCGCAAGGTAATCGTCGGTTTCTGGCAGGAAAAATCAACGCAGGAAAAGCTCGGCGCGTGGACACGGGCGGCCGCGGCGTGGGCCGACTGGCAAACTGCAAAATTCTGCCGTTTTGGCGACAACATGCGCGAAGTGGCCGTGACCGAAGGCGACAAGGTTTCCGCACAAATCAAATTTGGCTTCACCGTCAACGGCCATGGAGTCGGCGATCTGGTGAAAACCGTCAACGAAGTTTCCGACAAGGAAGCGGACAGGCTATGCAAGACTTACGAAGCCGTTTATGAAATGACTGGCGACCTAAAAAAAGGAGGCAAGCGCCACAAATCCATTCGCGAAGCCGCGCGAATCGAACTCGGCCTGCGCGCATTCCTGACGAATGGCGGATTCAAAGGTTTCACCACGACATTTGAAGATTTGCACGGCCTAGTGCAACTGCCCGGCCTTGCGCCGCAACGTCTGATGGCTGACGGCTACGGTTTCGCCGGCGAAGGCGACTGGAAGACCGCCGCGCTCGTCCGAGCGATGAAAGTCATGGCGAGCGGTCTTAAAGGCGGCACGTCGTTCATGGAAGATTACACCTACCATTTGCAGCCGGGCAACAAACTCGTCCTCGGTGCGCACATGCTGGAGATCTGTCCGAGCATTTCGGACAGCAAGCCATCGTTGCAAGTGCATCCGCTCGGCATCGGCGGCAAGGCCGACCCGGCGCGATTGGTTTTCAACACGCCCGCCGGCCCGGCGTTGAATGCGGCATTGATGGATTTCGGCAACCGCTTCCGCCTGCTCATCAACGAAGTGGATGTCGTCAAACCCGAACACGACATGCCAAAATTGCCGGTGGCCCGGGCGATCTGGAAATGCCGTCCTAATTTCGAGGACGCATGCGGCGCGTGGATTTATGCTGGCGGCGCGCATCACACCGGTTTCAGCCAGGCCGTCACGACGGAAATGCTCGAAGATTTTGCGGCGATTGCCGGGCTTGAAGCAGCTGTGATTGACTCCAGCACAAAGCTGCGCCAGTTCAAGCAGGAACTCGTCTGGAACGACTGCGCCTACGGCTTGAAGAGCGGCTGGGTTTCCTGAACCGGTCATTCATACTCATCGGGAATATTCGACACACATGAGCAGATTGACAGTGAACATTTTTTTCGCCGTCACAGTTTTTGCAGCGGCCGGTTCACGCGGCGACATCACGCCGGCGGTCACTCTTCAGGCACAACCATTCCCGTTGTCCCAAGTGCAACTGCTCGACAGCCCGTTTCGAGAGGCGATGTTGCGTGATGGCAATTACCTGATAAGCCTGGAGCCCGACCGCCTGTTAAGCTGGTTCCGCAAGGAAGCCGGTTTGCAGCCGAAAGGCGAAGTCTACGGCGGTTGGGAATCGCAGGGTATTGCGGGCCACACTCTCGGACATTATTTATCGGCCTGCTCGCAGATGTATGCGTCCACTGGTGACCGGCGGTTTCTTGACCGGGTGAATTACATTGTTGGCGAGCTGGCCGTTTGCCAGGGGGCCAACCGCAACGGTTACGTTGCGGCGATTCCCAACGGCAAGGAGATTTTTGATAAAATTGCCCATAGTGAAATTCAATCCAAGGATTTTGGACTCAATGGCGGCTGGGTGCCCTGGTATACGCTGCACAAGGAATTTGCCGGGTTGATTGACGCCTATCAATTTTGCGGCAACACGCAGGCGCTGGAAGTGGCGACCCAACTTGCCAACTGGGCGGACGCGACCACGAAAAACCTGACGGAAGCGCAATGGCAGACGATGCTGGCATGCGAACAAGGCGGCATGAACGAGTCACTCGCCAATCTTTATGCCATCACCGGAAACACAAATTATCTCACCCTTGCCAAAAAGTTTTATCACGCGGCCGTGATGGATCCGCTGGCACGAGGCGAGGACAAGCTCAACCGCCTCCATTCCAACATGCAGATCCCGAAGGTCATCGGCGCCGCGCGCATCTATGAACTAACCGGCGACGAACACTACGCCGACATCGCGAACTTTTTCTGGAAGGACGTCACGTTGAATCGTTCATTTGTCATCGGCGGCAATGGTGACCGGGAACATTTTTTCCCGACGAATGATTTCGCCGGACACCTTTCCGCTGAAACCGCCGAGACCTGCTGCACCTACAACATGCTCAAGCTGACGCGGCATCTTTTTGAATGGTCGCCCGACGCCGCGGAAATGGATTACTACGAGCGCGCGCTTTACAACCACATCCTTGCGTCGCAAGACCCGGATACCGGATTGTTCGCCTATTTCATGTCACTCAAGCCCGGCCATTTCAAAACCTATTCGACGCCGGTCAATTCCTTCTGGTGCTGCGTCGGCACCGGCATGGAGAACCACGCTAAATACGGTGACACAATTTATTTTCACGGCGACGGCTCGCTCTATGTCAATCTGTTTATCGCGTCGGAACTTTCCTGGCCGGAGAAAAATCTTATCGTGCGGCAGGAAACAACATTCCCCGAAAGCGACACCACCCGTTTGAAATTCAAATCGGACGCCCCCGTTCGACTCGCCTTGAAAGTCCGCTGGCCGGCTTGGGTGGAAACGATTGTTGTTCGCGTGGACGGCAAAAAGCAGATTATTCCCGGCGGACCGGATTCTTATTTTACGCTCGACCGCGAATGGCGAACCGGAGACACCGTGGAAATCCAGTTACCGATGAAATTGCACACCGAACCGCTGCCCGGCGCGACGAACATTGTCGCCTTGCTTTACGGCCCGATTGTTCTTGCCGCCGAACTTGGCACCAAGGGAATGCCGAATCCCCACGCAACAAATCAACTCGACCTTGTCAAGGTGCCGGACCCGGAAGTGCCGGTTTTTGTCGCTGAAGAAAATTCATTACTAAAACACATCAAGCCGGTTTCCAGTCAGCCGCTAACCTTCCGCACAAAAAATCTAGGCAAGCCGGATGATGTCACCTTTATTCCCTATTATGAACTGAGTGACGAACGCTACTCGATCTATTGGAGCGTGGTCAGCCCGGCGGATTGGAAGGAAAATTCCACAAAGGCAACGGCTGAAGCGGCGACGCATCTGGAGGCAGCCTTCAACGCCAATTAAAGACCCGCACGAAACAAATGAAATTGCCAACCTATCTTTCCGCAGCCCTGTTGGCGGCGGTCGTTTCCACCCATGCGCACGCGACCACTCTGAGCGTGCAAACGGATCAACCGGGCGCGCATCTCAATCCCGCCATGTGGGGAATTTTCTTCGAGGACATCAATTTCGGCGCGGACGGCGGGCTATATGCCGAGATGGTGAAAAACCGCGGGTTTGAATTTCCCGACCCGCTGATGGGCTGGATCAAAATCACGGGCAACAAAGGCAACGGCGGTGAATTGTCAGTCCTGACCGATCGGCCCTACAACATGGCGAATCCTCACTATCTGCGAATACTATCGGCCGGAGGGGAACCCTTTGGAGTTTCGAACGACGGCTTTCGCGGAATGGGCGTGAGCAGGGACGAAACGTATGATTTTTCCGCGCAGATCCGCTGCGTCATCGGTTCACCGACGGTGCGCCTCCAACTCTACGGCGGTGACGGTGCGCTGCTCGACACGGTGGATTTGACAAATATTTCCACCGGGTGGAACAAATACACCGCCGCACTGCATCCCAAGGACACCGATCCGAAGGCGCGGCTGGCGGTGGTCGTGGATGGCAAGGCAGCGGTTGATTTCGACAATATATCGCTATTTCCCCGGCACACCTGGAAAAATCGTCCCGGCGGTCTGCGCGCTGACATGGTGCAGGCGCTGGCCGACATGCATCCCGGTTTCCTGCGCTTCCTCGGAGGTTGCATCGTGGAAGGCTCCGTGCTGAGCCTCCGTTACCAGTGGAAAAAAACCATCGGCCCGGTGGAAGATCGCCAGCCACTCATCAACCGCTGGAACACCGAATTTTCGCATCGCCCCACGCCGGATTATTACCAATCGTTCGGGCTGGGTTTTTTTGAATATTTTCAATTGTGCGAAGACATCGGCGCGTCGCCACTCCCGCTGGTGAATTGCGGCATGGCCTGCGAATTCAACTCCAATGAACTTTGCCCTCTGGATCAACTTGGGCCATACATACAGGACGCGCTCGATTTGATTGAATTTGCCAACGACCCGACCAACAGCACTTGGGGCGCGAAACGCGCGGCGATGGGTCATCCCGAACCGTTCAACCTGAAAATGCTTGGCATCGGCAATGAACAGTGGGGGCAGCAATACATTGACCGTTACATTCTTTTTGCCAATGCGATCAAGGCGAAGCATCCGGAAATCCAGCTCGTGTCCGCCGCCGGCCCTGACCCGGGGGACGACCGTTTCAAATTTGCCTGGACGAAACTGCGCGAGTTGCACGCCGACATCATTGACGAACATTGCTACGCAAAACCGAGCTGGTTTTTTGAGAATACGCACCGCTACGACCATTATGACCGCAATGGACCAAAAGTGTTTTTCGGCGAATACGCCGCGCAGAGCGATTACACCGTCAGCGTGAAAAACCGCAATAATCTTGAATGCGCCATCGCCGAAGCCGCCTTTATGACCGGCCTGGAACGCAATGGCGACGTGGTGCGAATGGCGAGCTATGCGCCACTCTTCGCCAACATTGACGCATGGCAGTGGACGCCGGATTTGATCTGGGTCAACACCCTGGGCGTTTTTCGCACGCCCAATTATTATGTGCAGCAGCTTTACAGCCTCAACCACGGCGACGTAGTGCTGCCGGCGAAACTGGATGCGGCATCTGGATCGAAGCTGTTTGCGTCCGCCACGCGTGACGATGCCAGCGGTGAAATCATTCTCAAAGTCGTAAATGGCGACAGCACCGCGGCCTCCGTGCAACTGAGCCTGGCGGGCATGAGACATGTCACCGGTGACGCCAAACTCACGGTGCTGGCCGGCGAGCCGAATGATGAAAACTCCTTTGCCGCGCCGCAAAACATATCACCGAAGGAAAGTGTTTTAAAAAATATCCGGCCCAGATTTTCAGCATGAATTTCCGGCGAACTCATTCACCGTCCTTCGCGTGAAACAACCTGCGCCAAATTAAATTTATAAGATAATGAATCCCCATTACACCATCGGTCTGGACTATGGCACGAACTCGGTTCGCGCACTCATCGTCAACGTTGCCAACGGCGCGGAAGTTGCGTCGGCGGTCTGGAATTATGCCCACGGCACGGCGGGCGTGATTTTGTCGCGCGACCCGAACCTCGCCCGTCAGCATCCTGCCGACTACATCAAGGGCGCGGAGATCACCATCGAGCAATCGCTAGCCGCAGCGAAGAAAGAAGTGCGCGGCTTCAACGCGAATCAAATCATCGGCATCGGCGTGGACACGACGGGCAGCACGCCGTTGCCGGTGGATGCGAACGGCCAGCCGCTCGCGTTCCAGGAAAGATTCACAAACAGTCCCGACGCGATGGCGTGGCTTTGGAAGGACCACACCGGCGTCGCCGAAGCCGCCGAAATCACCGCGCTCGCCAGGAAGATGCGCCCGCAATTTCTCGCCAAATGCGGCGGCATCTATTCCAGCGAATGGTTCTGGAGCAAGATTTTCCGCTGCCTGCGCGTCGCGCCGGAAGTGTTCAACGCGGCGCATTCGTGGGTGGAGCTGGCTGATTATGTTCCCGCTGCGCTCACTGGGACGGAGCATCCAGACACGTTCATCGCGGGAGTCTGCGCCGCAGGTCACAAGGCGATGTGGAACGCCAAATGGGGCGGTTATCCCGACGTCCAATTCCTTTCCGAGCTCAACCCGAAGCTTGGCAAACTTCGCGCCCGTCTCACGTCGCGAGTTCATTCGATTGACCGTGCCGTTGGGGGACTTACTGCGGCCTGGGCAAAGAGAACCGGATTGAAGGCGGGCATTCCCGTCGCGGTCGGTGCGTTCGACGCGCATCTCGGCGCAGTCGGTTCGGGTATTACGCCCGGAACGCTGGTGAAGATCATCGGCACGAGCACCTGCGATATCGCCATTTCACCAAGCGGCAGGAAGCTCGCGGACGTGCCGGGACTTTGCGGCATCGTTAACGGCAGCGTGTTGCCTGGCTATTTCGGACTCGAAGCGGGACAATCGGCGGTCGGCGACATTTTCAACTGGTGGGTCAATTACATCCAACCCGGCGGAAAAAACCCACTGTCACACAAGGAATTGGATGCAGCCGCACTGAAACTGAAACCCGGCGAGAGCGGCTTGCTCGCCCTGGATTGGAACAACGGCAACCGCACGATTCTGGTCGACCAGCGGCTGACGGGTTTGCTCGTCGGCCAGACCCTTTACACAACTCCGGTGGAAATTTATCGCGCGCTCATCGAGGCGACGGCCTTCGGCGCACTGACCATCATCAACCAATTCGAGGAATACGGTGTGAAGATTTCATCAGTCGTCAACTGCGGCGGCATCGCGGAAAAGAGCGCCATCACCATGCAGATTTACGCCGATGTTACTGGCCGGCCGATGAAGGTGTCACGTTCGGCACAGACCTGCGCGCTCGGCTCTGCGATTGCAGCGGCGGTTATCGCCGGCGCATACAAGAATTACGCCACGGCGCAAAGAAAAATGACGGGCTTGAAACCGAAGGTTTACAAACCGGATCCGAAGGCGCACGCGGTTTACCGGGAATTGTATTCGATTTACAAAACGCTGCACGACGCCTTTGGCACGCGCGAATGGACTGGAAATTTGCACGGGGTCATGAAGCAACTCATTGACATTCGGAGGCGCGTTCGGAAATAATTCGCAATCACCCATGCTAGAGGAATTAAAGCGGCAGGTCTGCGAGGCGAACCTTGATCTGGTCAGGGAAGGTCTGGTCATCCAGACTTGGGGCAACGCCAGCGCCATTGACCGCGAGCGCGGCCTTGTTGTCATAAAATCATCCGGCGTGCCTTATGCCGGCATGAAACCGCAACACATGGTCGTTGTCTCGCTGGAGAGCGACGAAGTCGTTGAAGGCAGCCTCAAGCCAAGCTCCGACACCCCGACGCACCTGGTTCTTTACCGCGCGTTCCCGAAAATCGGGGGCATTGTCCACACACACAGCCTTCACGCAACGGCGTGGGCGCAGGCATGCAAACCGCTGCTGGCTTACGGCACGACGCAGGCGGATTACTGGCATGGCACAGTGCCGTGCACCCGCGCGATGAAGCCCGCTGAAATCAAGAATGATTACGAGGCGAACACCGGCCACGTCATCGTTGAGACGTTCAAGAAATTGAAGTTCGACCCGATTGGGCATCCCGCAGTGTTGGTGGCAAGTCACGGACCATTCACCTGGGGTGCGGACGTGCATGATGCGGTTCACAACGCGACCGTGCTGGAATTCATCGCGCGGCTGAATAGTGAAACGTTGCGCCTCAATCCGAAGCTCAATCCGATGCAGCGCGTGCTGCTGGACAAGCATTTTCTACGCAAACATGGCCCGAAAGCTTATTACGGACAAAAACAAACAACACACTGAACAAAATGAAAAAAACACAATTGATAACATTGGCATTGGCTGGACTCGGCACCGCATGTCTTGTAGGCTGCGCATCCATGTCCAAACCACAAGGGACCATCAGCCAGGCTCCATTCGGCAACACCCCGGACGGCACGCCGGTTGACATTTACACCCTGCGCAACAGCAAAGGGATGGAGGCGCGCATCATGACCTACGGCGGCATCGTCACGTCACTCAAGGTGCCTGACAAGAATGGAAATTTCGGCGACGTTGTGCTCGGCTTTGACAATCTGGACGGCTATGTGAACGCCGCTTATCAGAAAGCCATGCCTTATTTCGGCGCGCTCATCGGCCGCTATGGGAACCGCATCGGCGGCGGCAAGTTTTCACTCGATGGCCAGGAATACAACGTGGTGACCAACAACGGGGCGAATTGTCTGCACGGCGGCCCCCATGGTTTTGACAAGGTTGTGTGGAAAGTAGAGGACGCGAAGATTGGCGAGAACGGCCCGAAACTGGAACTGACCTACTTGAGCAAGGACGGCGAGGAAGGCTTTCCCGGCAACCTAACCGTCCACGCGACTTACACCGTGACCGAGGACAACGCGCTGGAGGTGAAGTTCAAGGCGACGACGGACAAGGATACGGTCTGCAATCTGACGCACCATTCCTATTTCAATTTGCGCGGCAGCGGCGACGTTCTCGACTATGTCCTTCATATCAACGCGGACAAATTCACGCCGGTGGACAGCGGGCTGATTCCGACCGGTGAATTGCGTCCCGTGGCAGGCACTCCGTTTGATTTCCTAACGCCGACGGCCGTCGGAGCCCGCATCAACAACACGAACGACGAACAGATCAAATTTGCGAACGGCTACGACGACAACTGGGTTCTGAACAAAAAATCACCCGGCGAATTGTCGCTGGCCGCCCGGATCTCCGAGACGGTCAGCGGCCGCGTGTTGGAAGTCTGGACCACCGCTCCCGGCATGCAATTCTACACCGGAAATTTCCTCGACGGCTCCCTCACCGGCAAGGGCGGCTGGGTCTATCAATTCCGCAACGCTTTTGCCATGGAACCGCAGGGCTTCCCCGATTCGCCCAATTATCCGGATTTTCCGACGACCGAATTGAAGCCAGGCGAGACTTACAAGAGCATGATCATTTACAAGTTTTCCACCGAATAAAAATCTTAAATCCATCAATCCAATCGAAGCATGAAAAAAATCCAATCCCTCCTCGCAGCGCTGTGCGCAGCGGCGTTGATTGCCGGCTGCAGCAAAAGTGAAAACCAGCCGCCCACCCCACCCTCCGGCGGCAACAACCCGGCGCCCGCCACGAAGAAAAAAATCGCGTTCGTCTGCAATAACGCGGCGAATTTCTGGGCGTTCGCCCGTGCGGGTTGCAATGCGGCTGCAACGGAACTCGGCGACGTTGACGTTGACTTCCGCGTGACGCCCTCTGGCGGCTCGGCCGAGCAGCGGCAGATTCTGGACGACCTGGTAGCCAAGGGCGTTGACGGCGTCGCCGTCAGCGTTGACGACCCGGACAACCAGACGGATTTTCTGAACAAGATCGCCGGCCAGACCCTGTTGATTTGTTGCGACAGCGATGCGGCTGCCAGCAAGCGCGTGGCTTACATCGGCACCGACAACGAAGCCGCCGGGGAGGAAGCCGGCAAAATGATCAAGGAATGCCTGCCCAACGGCGGCAAGATCATGCTGTTCGTGGGACACAGCGATTCGCAAAACGCCAAGGAGCGTGCCGGTGGAATCACAAAGGCGCTGGAAGGCTCCAACATCCAGATCGTGGACATCCGCACCGACGACACCGACGTCGTTCGCGCCCAGAAGAACGCCGAGGACACGCTCGTGAAATATCCCGACATCGCCTGCCTCGTCGGTTTGTGGAATTACAACGGCCCGGCGATCCTCAATGCCGTCCGGGGCGCGGGCAAGAACGGCCAGGTGAAAATCGTCTGCTTTGACGACGAAGCCGACACGCTTGCGGGCATTGCCGCCGGCGACATTTACGGCACCGTCGTTCAGAACCCATTCGAGTTTGGCCATCAATCCATCACGCGCATGGAGAAATACCTCGGCGGCGACAAGAAACAATTGTCCGGCAAGATGTTCATACCCACGCGTGACATCAAGAAGGATAACGTGGCCGATTACCAGACCGAGGTGAAAAAGATCCTCGGCAATTAAATGACCGCTGCGCCATTGCTGGAAATGCGCGGGATTTCCAAAGGATTTCCCGGCGTGGTGGCGCTTGACAACGTGAGCCTCACCGTGGGCCGCGGCGAGGTCGTCGCGCTCTGCGGCGAGAATGGCGCCGGCAAGTCCACCTTGATGAAAATCCTCGGCGGTGTCCACCAGCCGGACGCCGGTGAAATCGTCGTGGACGGCCAGCCGGTCAAGATCAACGGCGTCAACGATGCCATCCGCCTCGGCATCGCGTTCATCCACCAGGAACTGAACGTGCTGGGAAACCTCGACGTGGCGGCGAATGTCTTTCTCGGACGCGAACCGCGCAACGTGCTCGGCCTGATTGATACCAAAAAGATCCACGCAGACACCGCGCCGTTCATCAAACGGCTTGGGCTTGAAGTTTCCACACGCACGCGGCTTGACAAATTGTCCATCGCCCACCAGCAGATGGTCGAGATCGCCAAGGCACTTTCGCTCAAAGCGCGGCTCATCATCATGGACGAGCCGACCTCCAGCCTCACTCTCACCGAGACCAAACGCCTGCTCGAACTCGTCTGCGAGTTGAGCGAACAGGGCGTCAGCGTCATCTACATCTCCCACCGGCTCGGCGAAATCGAGGAATGCGCCGACCGCGTCGTCGTCCTGCGCGACGGCAAAAACGCGGGCGAACTGCCCCACGGCGAGGCATCGCACGACAAGCTCGTCAACCTCATGGTCGGGCGCGAAATCAAAAATTATTACGTCCAGTCCCATGCGCAGACGACGCCGGGCTATTTCAAGGTGCGCGACATCGCGTCGTCGCTGTATCCGGATAAGACCGTTTCATTCGATGCGGCGCGTGGGGAAATCCTCGGCTTCGCCGGGCTGGTCGGCGCGGGACGCTCGGAAATCGCCAAGTCCATCACCGGCCTCGACAGCTCTCCGGACAGGAAGGTTTTTCTCGACGACAAACTGGTTCCAATCGAGACACCGCGCGCGGCTATTGACGCGGGCATCTATCTCGTGCCCGAAAACCGCCGCACGGAAGGCCTGGTCGTTGAGATGTCGGTCCGCGAAAACGTCACCCTGCCCTCACTGCGAAGCTTCACCCGTTTCGGCCTCATTCAGCGCAAGAGAGAGTGTGTCGTGGCGCAAAAACAGGTGGAGTCATTACGCGTCAAGACGCCCGGTGTCGAGACGCGCGTGCTGAACTTGAGCGGCGGCAACCAGCAAAAGGTCGTGCTCGGCAAATGGCTGGCCATGACACCGCGCGTGATGATTTTCGACGAGCCGACGCGCGGCATTGATGTGGGGGCCAAGGCGGAGATTTACCGGCTCATGCGCGAGCTGGCCGACAATGGCGCTGTCATCCTGATGATCAGCAGCGACATGGAGGAGATTTTGAACGTGAGCGACCGCATTGCCGTGATGCACGAGGGCCGGATAACCGGCGTGCTGGACCGGGCCGACTGCAACGAGCAGAACGTGATGCAGCTCGCCGTCGGCAAACAGATATCCGCCACGAAACCGGCGTTTGCAAATTAAATGAAGAAAGAACTCGGAATATTTGTCCTGCTGGTACTGTTGTGCGGCGTGACGGGCTTTGAAAACCCGCGCTTCTTCTCAGAGGCGAACCTCGCCAACACCGCCAACCTCATCGGCCTGTTCGGCATTTTCAGCATCGGCGTCGGCCTCGTCATCATCACCGGCGGCATTGACCTCTCCATCGGCTCCATGATCGCGCTCAACGGCATGCTGCTGGTGATCGCGCTGACCGACTGGCATTTGCCGTGGCCGATGGCCGTCCTGTTCGCGCTGGCGGTGCCGATGTTGCTCGGCCTCGGACATGGTGTCCTGATTACTAAATTCAAGATGCAGCCGTTCATTGTGACGCTCTGCGGCCTCCTGCTCTATCGCGGCATCGCGCGCTTCATCGCCGGAGACACCACCAAGGGCTTCGGCGAGGCGGAAGGATTCAAGACGCTGCAAAGCCTGGCGAATGGGAAGTTTCTCGGCCTGCCCATGCCGTTTGTCATCCTCATCGTCATCTCCGTGATCATGTGGATAGTGCTGCACCGCTCGGTCTATGGCCGCTACCTCTACGCGGTCGGCCGCAATGAGGAGGCCACGCGCTTCTCCGGCGTCAACACGCGGGTCATCATCGCCGGCAGCTATGTCGTGGCCGGGCTGCTCACGGGCATCTCGGGCATCCTCTTTGCCTTTTACACGAACTCCGTCACGCCCTCGACGCACGGGAATTTCTATGAACTTTACGGCATCGCGGCGGCGGTGCTGGGCGGATGCAGCCTGCGCGGCGGCGAAGGCTCCATCATCGGCATTCTCATCGGCACGGCCCTGCTGCTGGTGCTGCAAAACCTCGTCAACCTGCTCGGTATCCCCAGCTCGCTCAACTTCGCCGTCATGGGCGCGGTCGTGCTCATCGGGGTGCTGGCCGACCAGCTATTCCAGAACCGCGCCGCGAAGAAAACCGTCCACCAGCCGAAATAAGAAATGATTGCGGCTTTCTCTGTTTTATTGGCTCTTGCAATGCCCAATGGCGAGGTCAAAGGCTTAGATGTGCCTGATTGGATTTTTTATGTCTTTTTGACCCTGATAGCAGTTGGAATTATTTATACTTCGCGGAAGAATGGAAGAAAATGAAATTCAAATTAGGTAACTGCCAAATAAGACCGCTCCCCGGCTACGCACCTTCCCGCAGTGGATGACTTTGCCGCTTTAAGGATTGTTACCCTGCAAGGCACTGACGGTTGCCTGCAAAGCCGTGATTGACGCAAGCATGTCACCGGCTTGCAACTGTAGGTCATCAATGGCCGCTTGCTGCGCGTCAATCAGCGCCTTGAGAGCGTTCAATTGGTTGCACACTTCAGCCGCGTCCAGAGGCGAATCCACTGCCGGTTTGGTTGGGTCAAATGCCATACTTTAATTAAGTTGAGGGTTCAAGGTTGAGGGTTGAGGGTTGAAATTCAAATCTGCTTTCACGCTGTTCCGAGGAGCGTTTACGCTCTTCCGATGTTCTTCCACGATGTTCAGAGCTACGTTCACGTTCTTCAGGGCTGCGTCCACGCTGTTCAGAGGTTCGTGCACGTTCTTCCGTTCTACTTTCACGCTCCTCTGAACTACTTCCACGTTCATCGGGACTACGTTCACGCTCTTCTTATCTACTTCCACGCTCTTCCGAGCTACGTGCACGTTCATCGGAACTGCGTCGTTTTTGCCATTAACTTGTTCTTTTTCAAGGTGTTATCCTGAAACTGGCTCTTTTTGGCAGCTTTCAGGGCCAGACCGCCCGCTGCCGGAGTCTGGCAGCGGGCGGGATTCCCATGTTCCTGACCCTTGGCGTAAATTCACTTTGCCGCCGCTTGCGCGGCCATGGCTGCCTTGGCCTTCAGATTGGCACGGCGGGTGTCCACGGCCTTCTGGTAAGCCGATTTACTCAAGGCAGGCAACAGTCCGGGTTCGTGGACAATGAATTCGTTCGGGCCAAACATGTCGCTGGCAAAAGAGCTTCTGGAGAAAGGAGAGCGAGATGTGGTGCTACAGTATTTTGATCTCTGCCGTCGGTTTTGGAGCACGAATATAAATGATGGTAAGTTGGACCGGTGGAGTCAGGACGTTAAGGCAGGGAAGATGCCCTCGTTCGGAGCAAATTTAGAATATTAATTTGTCGCCTCCAAAGGAGATAGGCGCTACAAGATGAGATGCAGATGCTTATGAAGCCCAATCTTCTTTTGTCATTGCTCCGCCTCCGAGGCGGTTGGTGTGCTAATATCATGTCATGATAGGCTGCAACCTTGCCCAATAGCGCATCCGAACTGTTATGGAGCAACTGAAAGGTTTTCCCAGCGCACGTTCCATTGGCCGTTGTCGGGAAAGCCCGGTGCGTTCCGTTCCGGCGCACCATCCCAGCCGGCGGCCATCAGCGCGGTGGCATAAAGCAATCCCCCATTCGCGGGCAGATAAATCGTGAGGCCGGGCCGCTGGTAAACGTGGCCGTTGAGGCCGTAGTGATTCTTCGGCGTGTCCAGCAGCAGCGCGTCAATGGCGCGGTCCTGTTCGCCAAGTCGCGCCGCCGTCATCGCCATCATCGGATAATCCCAGCCCCAGGTGTCCGGCCAGTTCCAGTTGGTCCAGATCCAGTCTAGCGTGTGCCGCATCGTCTCCGTGTCCACGCCCGGCCCGGGCACAAAGCTCAACGCGCCGAGGACGGCGGGGTGGTCCGCATTCCATTTCGAGTTCGTGTAGCTATCCGGCGTCGTCTCGGTGAAAAGGTATTTGCCGTCTGCCACGGACGGTTTGGCGAGGCCGTTCAAGACGTCGTCCCACTTCTTCTCGCGCGTCATGCCGAGTCGTTGGCGCCATTGCTGCGCGGTTTCCAAAGCCCAGCGCCAGTAGGTCAGCTCGAATGTCGGGTTCATGGTCTTGTTCTTCGGGAAGATTTCCTGCGCGCATTGCAGCACCGGGCCGAGGACGTAGCGGCTGGTGTTCGTGTCCCACGTGGCGTAGCTCGCCATGAAATCCGCCGTCTGGAAGACGATGTCCTTGTATTGTTCCAGCGTGGCGTGGTTTTGATGCTGGCGCCAGCAGAGTTCCGCGTAAAAGATGGGATGCGGCTCCTCCCAGACGAGGAACGGCCCGACGGGCGACGGGGATTCCGCGCCGCTGGGGCTGGTCATCTTGGGCCAGCGCGCACCGTCATAGCCCTGCTTTTTGGCCGTGCCTTCCGCGCGCGGGAGGATTCTCTGGTAATAGCCGAGGCTGCGTTCCAGCAGCGGCAGCCGGTTCCACAAGGCGAAGTGCGCCTCGTGCCACCAGTGCATTTCGAGGTGGAACTTGCCCTCCCAGGTGTTGTAGGTGAGGCCAGTCTCCTGCGGCGGATTGTCGCCCGAGCTCTGGATGGCGGTGAGGTATTGCGAAAGGACGATGCGGCGTTCGAGTTCAAACCAGCGCGGGTCATTGCTGCCGGACAAATCAATCGCACCGCCCGACAGCCAGAAATGGTTCCAATTCTTTTGCGCGGCTTGTTTTGTTTGGGCGAACGTGGACAGGGTTTTTGCAGGGAGATTGTTGGGTGAGAAGGCGCAGAGCAGTTCAAGTTCAGACGCTTCGCCCTCACCCTGACCCTCTCCCCCGGGGAGAGGGGACAGCAGTTGGTCCCGCTTCTCTATTTGTGAATCTGCCGAGCTGCCGACAACCGCGGATTTGCCTTGAGTCTGGAGAAGTTTCTCCCTCTCCCTAGGGGAGAGGGCCGGGGTGAGGGGAAATCCTATTTCAAATTGATGTTTGGCCGTGTTCGTGATGACTGCTCCCCTGCTCCACTTTGCCGCCGCGAAATAGACATCGTTGTCCAGCTTGCGACTGAATTCCGCCTCGTTGGGCTGCGGCTGCGATAAAATGGTTTCATGCGCATCTGGATGATTCCAGTCCGCTGTCGTGGTGTCGCCGGTGCCGTAGGGGAAATGGATTTGGATGGCAAGCCGGCCCTGCTTCACCAGCAACGATTGGACATGCACCGCAATCGCGTCGAGCCTCGGGTAGCAGACGGTTTCAACATCCACCGGCTGGCCATCAAAAATGAAGTGGCTGGTGATTTCGCCGTTCCACAAATCCAGCGTCTGCTGGATGTCCGTCAAATCATTCGTCTGCGCAGGCGAGCCGTCGGCATGTTTGAGCACAAAGCCGATTTGCCCCAGATGCAGACGATGAGGGTTTTCGCGCAGCCATTTGGCTTCCGGCGTCATCTTGTTTCCCGGCACATCGGCGTAGGGCACGAGCCGCCCATTCGGGTCGGGGAATTCCTTGAATTGAAACGTGTCAATGCTCCAACCGTTGGTGTTCGGGATCGTGTGCCAGCCCCAATCCGATAGCGTGCCGAGCGGTGTCGTGTGCTCGAACGCCTCCGGAAAAGTCTGCAACCCGGTCGCATCCACTGTGAAGGCGAACTCGCCGTTGCCGACCGACAGCGGATTGGCCACGTCGAAGTTCGTCAGCACCACGTCGTGCCGGGTGACGAGAGCGTGCCGGTCAATCGGCTCGGCGCAGGCGGTGACGGCGCAAAGCAGGACAAAACCATGAAGATAAATCTGGAATGCGAATTTTGTTTGCATGACTTGGAGACAGAAAATCAGGGAAATCGCGCCGGAAGACAAGTCAGATGAAATGCCGATGAAAATGCCGGCTCCAGCGGTGCAAACCACGAATGACAGGAAAGCGAGTTCAACCCGAAATACGTTGCGAAATCCGGGATTTTGTCTTTGACAAGCTTTCACTCCCTCTCTTCCCAAATGGAGGAGCAGCGACAGCGGCTATGGCAGGTGAGGAGGCCAATAATTCTTCAATCTCACCCCCTCACCCCAGCCCTCTCCCCGCACGAGCGGGGCGTGGGAGTTGGTGTCGCTGGTACTTTGAAAGTTCGTCAAAGATATAATCCCTGCGAAATCAGCGTTTTTGATTGGCTTGGATGGATTTTATGTTATGTTCCTCATTCGTCAGAAACGATACCGCACATTTTCCATGGCAAAACTATTTCTCGGGCTAGATTCCAGCACGCAAAGCTTGAGCGCAGTCGTCGTTGACCTTGATTCGCGCCGGGTGGTATACGAACAATCGCTGAACTTCGACAAGGCACTCCCGCACTACCGCACACGGAACGGCGTCCTGCCGAACCGCGACCTGCTGGTGAAACACAGCCCGCCGCTGATGTGGGCGGAGGCGCTGGATTTGCTTTTTGCCCAGATGAAAAAGGACGGTGTCGCGCTTGGTGAAATCCTGGCCATCAGCGGCAGCGGCCAGCAGCACGGTTCGGTTTACCTGAACGACCGCGCCGCCGGCGCTTTGGAGAATCTGAACGCTCAAAAGCCGCTTGTGGAAAATCTGCACGGTGTGTTTTCGCGCAAAACCTCGCCCATCTGGATGGATTCCTCGACCGCAAAGGAATGCGCCGAGATCCGCAAAAAACTCGACGGCATCAAATACACGGCCTCGCGCACCGGCTCGGACACGTTCGAGCGGTTCACCGGCCCGCAAATCCGCAAGTTTTACAAGACCGATCCGAAGGCCCACGCGAAGACTACGGGCATCGCGCTCGTCAGCTCGTTCATGGCGTCGCTGCTCGCCGGGAAAATCGCACCGATTGATTTTGGCGACGGCGCGGGGATGAACCTCATGGACATCCGCCGGAAGCACTGGAACCACGACGCGATGAAGGCCACCGCGCCCGGCCTCATGGACAAACTACCGCCCCTGGCAGCGTCCGGCCAGGTTATCGGCCCGGTCAGCTCCTATTTCGTCCAAAAGTTCGGTCTGAATCCCGAGGCACTCGCCACCGTCTGGACCGGCGACAATCCGGCAAGCGTCATCGGACTCGGCCTCATCAAGCCCGGCCAGGTCGCCATCAGCCTCGGCACAAGCGACACGTTCTTCGGCACGATGGAAAAATGCCAGACCGACGAGAACGGCGAAGGCCATGTCTTCGGCTCGCCGACCGGCGGCTACATGACACTCATCTGTTTCAAGAACGGCTCACTTGCCCGCGAAAAAATCCGGGAGTTTCACCACATTGCCGACTGGAAGAAGTTCGGCGAACTTGTCTCGCAGACCCCACCCGGGAACAACGGCGGAATTTTGCTGCCGTGGTTCGAGGCGGAAATCGTTCCGCGCGTCAATCAACCCGGCGTTCACCGCTTCGACCTCGACGAGAAAAGTGCCGCTGCGAACTGCCGTGCCATTTTCGAGGCACAGATGATGTCCATGAGACTGCACTCGGAATGGATGCAGGTTTCGCCGGAGAAGATTTACGCGACGGGCGGCGCATCGAACGACCTCGCGCTCCTGCAAGTCATGGCCGACGTGATGAACTGCCGCGTCGAGCGGATCGAAATAACCAAGAGCGCGGCGCTCGGCGCTGCGTTGATCGCCGCGCACGGCTGGCTCACCGCCGCCGGTAAAGAGCCGAGGTGGGAAAAGCTAACCGCCGGGTTCACAAACCCAATCCCGGACAGCGAAATCCGCCCGGACAAAAAGGCCGCGAAGATTTACGACAAGCTCCTGGAAAAATACGCCGCGTGCGAAGGCGAAGTTTTATAAAGCCGCCGACAATAATTATTGTGCGGTCAAATGCCCTGAAACTTCCAATTCGGCAACCGCCGCCGGTTTTCCGTTGAACGTCACACGCAACAGATGTCCGCTGATTTCCTTCGCAAAAACATCAGTCCTGATTTTATCCATGCTGGGGTTCTGGGTTTCATCGGCAACCGGCGTCCAAGCCAGACCATCGCTTGAGACTTCGATTTTATAGCGGTAATTGCCGGGCGCCGGAAAAGTGATCCTGGCCTGCGTCATCGTCACCGCGCGCTCCAGATCCACCTGCCACCAGGGGTTTGCGTCATTGTCCTGCGGTTGCCAGAAGGTGGAAGCATTTGCGTCGTTGCCGAGGCTAGCTGAATAACCGGCGGCTTCGCTGCTGGCGAACGTCGGATTGTTCAGGCCGAAAATGGAACTGGCCGTCACCGGAGCAGCTGTTGCGGATGAGCCAGTGAAGCGGACATATGGACGCAATTTCACCGGCGGCGTTTTGTCTTTGATAAATTTCGGTTCGCCAAGAGTGGTAATCGTAATCGCAGCGTCTTTGAGTCCAGGCGACATGGCGCGAATCACAGTTTTGCCGGAATAGTAGGAACGAAATTCCATCGCGGCCTCCCCGTCGCGGGTGGCAATGTCAGAATCGGGCGCGAAAGTGATGGACGGGCCGGTGGGAAATTCGCCGGGGCCGGACATAATCGCCAGCGTGACCGGCGGCGAATTGGTCAACGCGTTGCCGTCCGCGTCCACGACGGTCACGATGATTTGAGCGTCGTCGGTGCCATCTGCGGATTTCAGGACGGTTTTGTCGGCGGTTACTTTTAACGCGGCTTGCGTGCCGCCCGCGGGCCATGCCGGAGGCGGAATGTTTCGATATTCGTTGCGATACCAATACCATGCGCGTTTCGGCAGCCGGAAATAATCAATGATGCCGGTCTTGCCTTCGTCGCCAGCAATACTGCCGTGATCAAATGCGCACCAGAGCACTTCGCCGCTGCGCCACGGATAACGCCAAAAATAGGGCTGTGTCCTTTCGCCCGGTCCCTGAACGAGATTCCCCCAAGCCGGTCCGTAGTTGCCGGGACGGACGGCACGGACGGAACTGTATTCAGTGATCAGATTCGGAATACCGGGGTTGATAAAAAGCCGCGCGCCGTCGCCGTTGTATCCGGCAATGTCACCGAGCTTGTCCAGCCCGGCGCGCTGGCAGCCCCCAATGCCCGCTGGCCGTGTGGGATCGAGTTCGTGCGTAAGCGCAACGAGGTTGGTCAGAAAAGCCCTGACCTGGGGCAGCACGGATTTTTCACTGAAGAAAACCTCGTTGCACATGCTCCACGCGACTATGGATGGATGGTTGCGATTGATGCGGATCATGTCGCGCAGGCTGTTCTTCACACTTTCTTCGAATGCCGCGTCATCTTCGGTATTGGTCGGATAGGCGCTCGCATTCCAGTAGCCGTCCGATGCCCGGCCACCCATGCCCCAGAAACAATTTTCGGACCAGAACAAAACGCCCAGTTCATCACACGCATCCGCGAACGCCGGGTTGTGCGGATAGTGTGAGCCACGAATGAATTCAAATCCCGCGTCCTTGACCATTTTCACGTCGCGGTGAAACCCGCTGTCGGCCACGGCGTCTCCCCAGCCCGCGTGATCCTGATGCACGTCCGCACCTTTGATATACAAATGATTACCGTTTAGAAAAAATCCCTGGTCCGCGGTCCATTTGAACCAGCGGAAACCAAAGGTCGTTTTGAATTCGTCTGCTTCAGCTTTGCCGTTAAAAACCCTGCTCACCGCCGTGTAAAGAAACGGATGGTCGGGATGCCAGAGTTTCGGGTTGGCAACCGGAGCGGTTGTCTGGTCGAATGCAACGGTAGTTCCGGAGGGGACAACCTGCGTGGAAGATATGCTAGCGACCGTTTTGCCGTCGGGATCAAGGATATCGGTCTGAAGCCCGCAATTTTTATCCGTCGCACTGTCGTTGCGGACTTCCGTCTTCACATTCACCGTGCCCGACTCCACCGAAACCTGCGGCGTTGTGACGAACGTGCCATACCAGATGACGTGCAGCGGTTCAGTGACGACCAAACGGACGTCGCGGTAAATGCCGCCGCTAAAAACGTGTTCGCCTGCGCGCGGGGCAAGCTGCGGATTCCACAGGTTGTTGAGGCGCACTGCCACCACATTGTCGCCGGTCTTCACCACATCCGTGATGTCCAAAGAAAAACCGGTGTAACCGCCCTTGTGCTCGGCGAGACGCTGACCATTGATAAAGATTTCCGCATCCTGAAATGCACCGTCAAATTCGAGGAACAGGCGCTTGCCGGACCAGCCCGCCGGGACGTCAATATGTTTCCGATACCAGCCGTAGCCAACGTAAAATTTCGGCGAGGCAAAATATGGCATACTGAAGGAATGCGGCAGCCCGATGTCATCCCATTTGGCATCATCAAACGCCACCACCTCTGCGCCGGGGTAGTCACCGAGTTGGAATTTCCATTCGCGGTTGAAGTTAAGCTGCTGGCGCGGCGGATCGGCGGCAAAAAGCAAGGCTGGCAGCAGCAAGGCGGTCAGAAACAGGAGCGGTGTTTTCATGAGTTGTTCAGTGTAATTTTAAAAACCGCCGCCGCGTCAGAAGGCATGTTTTGCGGAGTCTTGATTGTGAGGGCATCGGCGTTTTGTGACCACTGCACTTTTTCAGCGCTGCCGAGCAGTGTGACGCCGCCGATGGATTTTTCCAACAGCTTCGCCGCCGTGCCGAGCGATTTGATGCTTACCGCATTTGTCGGCCAGCCCAGTTCAATCGCGTAAAGCACGTTGCTCTTCGTTGTAAAGCGCACATCTTCGGCGGAAAACGGCTTGCCTTTGCCTTCATTGAAACCTTGGGCGGAAAGCGCCGCGCCTTCCGACGCCGGGCCTTCGCCGAAAACTTTCCACGGGCGTGTACCGAAGATGCACTCCTTGTTCACATCCATCCACGCGCCGATTCCTTCGAGCACAGCCTGCTCCTTGTCGTCAATCGTGCCATCGCCGCGCACCGGGATGTTCAACAGCAGATTGCCATTCTTGCTGACAATGTCGCACAGCATTTGAACGACCGTCCTGGCGCTCTTGTAACGGTTCCGCTCATAGACCGAAAGGTCATAATGCCAGTTTCCGATGCAGGTGTCAGTCTCCCACGGCAACGCCTCGATCTCGTTGGCCGCACCGCGTTCGATGTCCCGGACGAGACATTTCTGCTCGTCTTCGGAGAGCATTTTCCCGAACAGGACGGCTTCCAGTTTGCCGTCGTGCTGCTTCATGTTGAAATTGTAAAAATCGGCGGCAATCTTCAAACCGGCGTCGCTGACCGGCCACAACGGCAAGGCGTCGTCGTCAAAATAAATCAGGTCTGGCTTGTATTTGTGAATAAGGTCAATCGTGCGGTTGTAAAACTTGTCGCAGTAGGCCTGGTCGGGAATGCTCGCGCCGTTTCCCCAGTTCCACTGGCCATGAATCGCGCCGGCATTGCTGAAGTTCAAGCCGGGCGTGTGATTCTGGGCGTAGAGATCTTGGGGATCGAGGCCGTCCCACCATTTGCCTTTGCCGTCGGCCTTGGTCAATTTGCCGTCGTAAGGCACGCCGGCGAACGGCCCGATCTTGTCGGCGCTTTGGGCGATCTCGTAAAAACTCCACGCGTGCGCAGCGTGGACGCTGACGCCAAATGGCAGGCCTTGTTCATGCGCCGCCTTGGCAAAGTCACCGACAATATCCTTGTGCGGACCGACGCTCACGCTGTTCCACGGCTGGTATTTGCTGTCGTAAAGATCGAAGTTGTCGTGGTGGTTGGCCATCGCAAAGAAATATTGCGCACCGACCCGTTTGTAGAGTGCGACGAGTTTTTCCGCGTCGAAGTTTTCCGCCTTCCATGTGTGAATCACGTCCTTGAAGCCAAATTCCGACGGCGGGCCGTAATGCTTGACATGGTATTTGTTCTGCGCGCTACCTTCCGCATACATATTGCGCGCATACCAGTCGCCGTCCTCCGGCTGGTTCTGCGGTCCGAAACACGCCCAGATGCCGAACTTCGCGTTGCGGAACCAGTCAGGCACTTGATACTGTCGGAGCGAATCCCACGTCGGCGAGAATTTCCCCGGCGTGACCGGTTCGTTCACCGTGTTGGCGATGACGGTGGGGACGGCGGTTTCAGGAATGGGGTCGGTGAGGATTTGTGCGCGCCCATATTCCACAATGGCTGCGGCGCCGAAAAGGATTAAGAATCGAAGTTTGGTGTTCATTTTCATCAATGACAATCGGGTGCGTCATTGTTACTAAAGATGATTCCGCCGTTCAATTAAAACCCGCGCAAATCTGTGCTGCTGCGTTTCGGAAGCCCTGGTGCCGGCGTGCGTTTGAGGACAAGATATTCGATGCCGAGCTTCCGGCAATACTCGCGCTTGCCACCCTTGTCACCATCATCGTTCACGGCGTAAATATCCGGCTTCAATTTTTTGATTTCAGGGTCGGCGTCCAACCAGCCGTCGCCGGTGGATATCAACGCCTGCCTTACGAATCTGATCGAGCCAACGACGTAACGCCGCTCATCCTGCGGAATCAGCGGATGCCCCTCGCCCTTGAGCAGCCTGATGTTCGCGTCGTGGCCGACGACGACATAAAGGTCGCCATAAGCGCTGACCTCCTCCAAAAACCGGACGTGGCCGGAGTGAAACCAGTCGTAACTGCCGGTGACGATGACTTTTTTCCGGCCCGGCATGAGCGGCAGCGGCGCAGGTTCGGGAAAACCTTTCAATTCACCTGCTTTGAAGAGGTGGTAATTGATTTTGTTTTCGGCGGTATATTTTTCACGTGTGGTATTTGCTGTTGCTTCCACATCAGCCCAAATCTCCGCCCTCAATTTTGCCGGCAATGAATTAAAACTTCCCGAGTCGTCGGCTTCAACCACGTGACCGACGTAGCGGACGGCGTTCAAAAAATACTTCCTTTCGGCCAGCGGAAACTTCGGCGCTTTGCCAGTGAGTTTTTGCACCGTCGCATCCGGCCAGAGCAGCACGGACAATTCGCCGAGCTTTGCGGCTTCCTCGAGGAAACGCAGGTCGCACGATTTGATGTCGTCGAAACCGCCACTAACCACAACTTGTTTAGGCGCGGACATTTTTCAGGATTGAATTTTGAGTGCGAGGGCGGTCTGGCCCGGCAACTTTTCCGGCAGTATGACATGCAGACCTTCTCCGTCACGAATGAATTTTAACTTGCCGGAAACTCCGAGCAACCGGACGCTGCCGATTTTGCCCGGCCAATTTGGCGAATTACTGCCGAGCGATTTCACGGTAATTTCGCCGTCGGACGGAAGACCGAGGGCGATGGCATAAAGCGTCTTGCCGTCCTTGGACTGCGTGAAGCGGATGTCCTGTGGCGTAAATTTGCTCTGGTCAACCGACTGGCGGCCGCCGCGACCGTTTCCCGCCGCGACTGTCGATGGGCCTTCGCCATAAATCTTCCACGGGCGCGTCGCGTAAATGGCGTCGCCGTTGACCTTCAACCACGCGCCGATGTCGGCGACAATTTTGATTTCATCCGAATCCGGCACACCGTCCCGATTCAACGGCACGCTCAACATCAGGTTGCCGTTTTTGCTCACGATGTCCGCGAGCATCGGGATGATGGTGGAGGCGGGCACGTATTCATGCTTCAAGAACCGTTCAAGCTTGTAGTGCCATGAGCCGATGCAGGTATCGGTCTGCCACGGCAGCGGCAGGATGCCGGAGGCCTTGCCGCGTTCGATGTCGTAGGTCAGCGCCTCGCGCTGCTGGCCGTTGAGCACCTTGGCGTTCATCACGGCTTCGTTGCGGCCGTGCAACTGGATGCTGGAATTGTAAAAATGAGCGGCGAGATTGAGGCCGATTTCATCCGTCACGCCATGCAGCGGCAGAACATCGTCGTCGAAATAAATCATGTCCGGCTGGTAATCATCCCAAAGCTGTTTGACGCGTTTGAAATATTTTTCCATGTAGGCTTCATCCGGCACGCTGCTCCCCTTGGCCGGATCCCAGTCCCAAACC
>Ga0302320_10000241_pt1 | contig 127071 bp, 112 predicted proteins | sample Bog_T0_3_FD_202130 | JGI IMG/M metagenome (GOLD analysis project Ga0302320, IMG submission 202130) | Peat permafrost microbial communities from Stordalen Mire near Abisko, Sweden - Bog_T0_3 | ecosystem: Environmental > Terrestrial > Soil > Wetlands > Peat | place: Sweden: Abisko, Stordalen... | reverse complement strand
CAGACCCAGACGCCGACTGACACCGACACCGCCACCTCAACCTCCACCCAGACCAGCACCAGCACCCAGACCTCGACTTACACCCAGACCGAGACTCCCACCGACACCGACACCGCGACCTCGACATCCACCCAGACCTCGACCTACACGCAGACCGAGACGCCCACGGACACCGATACTGCGACCTCGACGGCCACCCAGACCTCGACCAGCACGATGACGCCCACCTTCACCCAGACTGAGACGCCCAGCGACACCGACACCCAGACTTCCACCCTCACCCAGACCTCGACCAGCACAATGACGCCCACCTTCACCCAGACCGAGACGCCCACCGACACTGACACGCAGACTCAAACCTCGACCGTCACCCCCAGCTTCACCCAGACCGAGACCCTCACCAGCACGGGGACGCCGACTGAGACCAGCACCGTGACCGCCACGCCCACCTACACGGCCAGCTCTACCGTCACGCCCACCTTCACCGCCACCAGCACAGCGACCAGCACGGCCACTGACACCGCCACCATGTCGCCCACCAGCACGGCCACGCCCACGGACACGGCCACCGACACCCCCACCCGCACCTGCACGGCCACCGCTAGCGACAGCCCTACGGCATCGCCCACGCGCACCAGCACGACCACGCGCACGGCCAGCGCCACGCCCAGCTGCACCCGCAGCGCCACGGCCACGGCCACGGCCAGCGCCACGCCCAGCGCCACGCCCACCTTCAGCGATTCGCCCACGGCTTCGGCCACGCGCACGGCCAGCGCCACGCCCAGCTGCACCCGCAGCGCCACGGCCACGGCCAGCGCCACGGCCACGGCCAGTGCCACGCCCAGCATCACAGCCACGCCAAGCATCACCAAGACCTGGGTGCCGATGTTCCGCTATCAGATCGACATCTACAATTCGGCCGGCGAGCTGGTGCGCGCCCTGGTGCCCTTGACCCCCGCTTGGAACGCCAAGGGCAGCTTCCAGATACAGACCGATGTCTTCGCCCCAGCCAACGGCGGCCTGGCCTACCTGGTGGCCTATGGCACCACCTACACCTGGAATGGGAACAATGACAATGGCCAGCTGGTGAGCGACGGGATCTACAACGTGGTCTACAAGCTCACCGACGCGGATGGCAACGTCACCACCCAGGACGGCACCATCGCGGTGGTCTCTGCGCCCGCGCAGTACGCCCTGCGCATCTACAACAGCGCCGGCGAGATGGTGCGCCAGATCATGGTGCCGAGGCCGGCTGGCAGCGTGGCTCCCTCGCAGCTGGTGCCAGAGCCGAGCACCGCCCTGGTGACCGGGTCGGGCGCGACCTTGAGCTTCAACCTGGGGCCGCTCAGCCTGGCTTGGAATGGCACGGCGCAAGACGGCAGCCAGCTCACCAGCGGCGTCTACACCGTGGAGCTGGTCGTGCTCACCGGGGCCAGCGATCAGGTGCTCAGGAGCACCAGCGTCACCCTGCTGCGCGGCAAGCCCAGCGCTGTGCTCGGCAAAGTCTACGCCTACCCCAACCCCATAGGATCAGGCAGCAGCGGCCTGCTCACCGTGGCCATGGACAACCCCTATGGCGTGGAGGTTGCGGGCAGGCTCTACGGTATCTCTGGCGAGATGGTGGCCAGTCTGGACAACGGGCCCAACAAGCAGGCGCTGGTGCTCGACCTGGGCCGGCACCCGCTCTCAGACGGGGTCTACATCATGGTGCTCACCGCCAAGGCGCCTTGGGGCACGGTGGAGAGGCGCAGCGTCAAGGTCGCGGTCATGCGCTGAGCCTGCGATAGGCGCAAAAAAGGCCTTCCCGCTGCCGGGAAGGCCTTTTTTTTGAGAGCGCTAGCGCCCGCGCCATGGAGGGTTGTAGTAGCCGAAGGCCAGCTTGGGGAAGGCTCGTCGCACGCGGGAGAACAGCGCCGGCACTCCCAGGGGCTTTCCCGCCCAGCTCAGGTCTCCCAGGGTCTCCAGATAGAGGTCAGGGTCAAGGTTCAGGTTGCGCCATTGGATGAGGTGCAGGCCTGTGTCGCGGATGAAGGCCAGCAGGGCCTCCGCCTCAGCCTCGCGGTCGCTGACCCCAGGGAAGATGAAGTAATTGATGCTGGCCTTGCCGCCCAGGGAGGACACCACCTTGGCGCTTTCCTTGACATCGGCAAAGGTGTAGCCTTTTGGTCGGTAATAGGCGTTGTACCATCGCTCTTGCACCGAATTGAGCGAGACGCGGATGGCATCCAGCCCGGCGGCCATCAGGCGGCGCACCGCGGCGGGGCGGCTGCCGTTGGTGTTGATGTTGATGGTGCCGCGGGCGGTGGCCAGCCGCATGGCGCGGATGCTCTCTTCCAGCAGGGGCGGATTCATCAGGGGATCCCCTTCGCAGCCCTGGCCGAAGCTGACCACGGGCGCGGGCGCGGACCTCAGATGGGGCACTGCCACCCCGCAGACCTCCTCCACGCTGGGGATGAAGTCGATGCGGGCTTGTGTGGAAGGGAAGCCGCTCTTCGCAGGCTGCAGGGAGAGGCAGCCCACGCAGGCTGAGTTGCATGCTGGCGAGGTGGGCAAGGGGGCCTCATAGCGGCCCAAAAAGAGGTTCTTGGCCGCTGGGCAGCAGTTCACCAGGGCGCAGTCGGCCAGGTGGCGCACAAGGCGGTTGCCGGGCTCGGCTCTCAAGCGGCGCCTCAGGCCCCGGCGCATGGCGGCTTCATCAAAGGTGGCATAGTCCTGACGGGGATCCTTGTCGACCCGCGCGCCGCAGGCATAGAGGCGGCCCCGCCATTCCCCCACGGCCGTGTAGGCGAAGAGCGGCAGGCGCGGCGCGCCGGGCGGGGTGGTGTAGGCGGGCAGCAGGGATTGGGTGTGGGCGGGCGCCATGAAGGCGGCCACCGGCCAGACAGCCAAGCCATCCGGGCCCGCGTCCACGGGCAGCAGCCTCCCGTTTCTTGGGTCTTGGCCCCAGGCCCGCCGCCCGGGCAGGGTGAAGAGCTCGCTGCCCGCCGGCAGGGGGATGAGATGGCGGGGATCCACCTTGGCGAGGTCGGCCCCGCTGCGCCCGGCCATCAGCAGGGTGGGGTGAGGCAGGATGGTCCCATCGGGCTTGGCCACCAGCATTCGCGGGGTATGTGAGAGTCCGGGCATGGTCACCTTTCGGGGGTTTGCGTGGATCTCTGGCAGCATGCCAGCATCTCTGCCGCTGCCGCGGCAGGGCTCTATCTGGCCACTCATGACCTTACGGCCGCTGCTGCGCTCGCGCTTGCCGGCACTTTGGTCGACTGCGACCATCTGGTCGACTATTGGCGCGAGGCGGGCCTGAACCTAGACCTGAGGCGCTTCTGGGGCCATTTTGAGGGCGGGCACCCGGTGCAGCTCTGGCTCTTGGGCCATGCCTGGGAATGGGTGCTGCTGGGCGCGGCGGCTTGGCGCATCTGGGGAGGGCCAGCTTGGGTGCTGGCCGGCTTGGCCGGCCTTCTGCTGCACCTGGTCCTCGACCAGTGGGTGAACGGATTCGAGCCCTTGGGCTATTCCATGCTCTATCGCGCCTGGGTGGGCTTCGATGCCCGGCGCATCCTCAAGGCCCCGCATGCCGGCCCCCCAGCCTGAGGCGCGCGCCATCCTCAGGGCCCTGGCCAAGGCTTATCCGGATGCCCGCTGCGGCTTGGATTTCGAGGGCCCCTTCCAGCTGGCGGTGGCCACCCTGCTCTCGGCCCAGTGCACGGACAAGGCTGTCAACCGCGCCACGCCGCCCCTCTTTGCCCGCTACCCTGGCCCGCGCGAGCTGGCTCGCGCCAAGGCCTCGGATGTGGAGGCGCTCATCCGCAGCCTTGGCCTGTTCCGCACCAAGGCGCGCCACCTGGTGGCCATGGCCCAGGCCCTGGAGGCCAGGCACGGCGGCCAGGTGCCGGCAGAGATGAAGGCTCTGACCGCGCTGCCTGGCATCGGGCGCAAGACCGCCAACGTCATCCTGAGCAACGCCTTTGGTCTGCCAGGCCTGGCGGTGGACACGCATGTGCTGCGCGTGGGGAGGCGCCTTGGGCTGCACAGCAGCGCAGACCCCGTCAAGGCCGAGGCTCAGCTCTGCGCCTTGGCCCCCAAAGCCTCTTGGGGCCTGCTCTCGCACCGCCTCATCAGCCTTGGCCGCGGGCCGTGCCGCGCCCGCAAGCCCCTCTGCGCGGCCTGCGCCTTGGCGGGGCTATGCCCCTCGCGCGAGGATTGAATATCGCCTGAACCGGCCCGGCTCGCAAGGGCCTTGCGGGCCTGGCAGGCGGCTTGCAGACTGGGTCCCACTCTCCTATAATCTAATCCCTCATCACCCCTCATCATGACAAGGATGGCATGCCCCCTCTGCGCCCCTGCCTAGCCCTGCCCCTGTCCCTGCTCCTGCTGGCCCTCCCAAGCCTGCTGGCCGCCCAGCCTCAGCCCGCCGCCTTGAGCCCCGCGGCATCCTCGGCCGCCATCGTGGAGATGCAGCCCGAGGCCATGCGCCTGCTGGTGCTGGGCCAGGATGCCCTTTTTCAGGAGGATTTCAAGGCCTGCGAGGGCTACATCCATCAGGCCCAGGCCTTGGACCCTGCTCATCCGCTGCCGCGCATCTTCCTGCAGAGCATGCTCATCTACCAGCTGCAGGTGGACCAGAAGCTGGATCGCGACACCAAGCCCCTGCAGTCGCGCATCGCGTCTGTGGGCGATGATGCGGTGGCCTCGGCCCAGGCCTACCTGCAGTCCCGGCCCGGGCCGGTGGCTGAGCTCTATCTGGGCGGCGCGCTGGGCACGCGGGGCATGGGGAATCTGTATCAGGGCAGCTATGTGGTGGCCTATCGCGACGGCAAGAAGGCCTACAAGCTGCTGCAGCAGTGCGTGGCCGAGGAGCCGCGCCTCTACAACGCCTATGTGGGCCTGGGCACCTTTGAATATGAGAGCGGCCGCCTGGCGGGCGTGCTGCAGTACGTGCTGGACCTCCATGGCGATGTGGACTATGGCCTGGGCCTGCTGAAGACCTGCGAGCAGAAGGCCAGCTACGCCGCGCCCTCGGCCCTGATGCACCTGGCACGCATCTACACCAGCGAGGTGCCCGATGCGGCCCTCTCGAGGCTCTATCTGAAGAAGCTCTACAGCCGCTATCCCCGCAATGCCGGCTTCGCCAAGTGGTGCGCAGCGGCCGCACGGCGCGCCAGCTGGGAGAGCGCGGCGGCAGCCGAGCTCTTTGGCCCGGTGCTCGAGCAGTGGGACCAGGGATGGCGCCCCGACAAGTCGCGCGTGGACATCCCGGCGCTGCGCATGGAATATGCCCAGGCCCTGCTGCGCCAAAGGCTCCCCCAGCAGGCCCGCCGCCAGCTGGCCGCCCTGGCCAGCTCAGATGACCCGGGCCTGGCCAGCCAGGCCAAATCCCTCTTGAAGGACCTGCCCTAGATGCCCACCCTGGTCTCACTGAGGTCGCGGCTCAATGGCGGCTGGCCCAAAGCGCTGGCTGACAGCCCCGAGCCGCTGCGCCAGGCATTGCTCGCCATGCGCCTGGAGGGCCTGGAGCTCTGCCTTGAGCGAGCCACCCTGCGCGTCTATCTGGGCTTGGACGCGCCCCTGGATGCGGCGCTGGGCGACGCCCTGCGCCAGCGCCTTTCCCAGCTGGGCTATCGGCCCGTGCTCTATCCCCGCTACAGTGAGGGATTGATGGGGGCCGAGGATTTCTTGGGCCTGCACTTCCGCGACCTGGTGGAGCAGCTGCGCGAGGAGCTGGACCTGGCGCCAGACTGGCTCGCAGGGGCTGACTACAAGCTGGAGGGCCAGCTGGGCCAGGAGACCCTGGTGCTGCTGGCGGAGAGCGACTACCTCACCCGCTCGCTCTCTGAGCGGCGCGCAGCCCGCACCCTGACGGAGCTGGTGCAAGCGGGCTTTGGCGCCGCCCTCGCCGTGGCCCTGCGCACCGGCGAGGGGCTTGCCCCTGCCGCGCCCCTGGAGGCCCCGGCTGCGGCCAAAGCGGGGGCTGCGCCTGCCCCGGCTGCTGCTGCCAGCGCTGTGGCGGCAAAGGCCCCGGTCCCAGAGCGGCCCGCGCCCAAGCCAGAGGGCAAAGCCAAGCCCGTGCCGTCGGAGGGAAAGGCCCTGGCTGGGCGCCTGCTGCCTGCGGACCGCAGCAAGCCCATGGACCAGGTGCGGGGCCCCGAGGCCCAGGTGCAGGTGGAAGGCACCATCTTTGAGCTCAAGGAGACCAAGCTCAAGGGCGGGGAATCGACCAAGCTGCGCTTCGCCTTCAGCGATGGCAGCGATTCGCTCTATGGGGTCTTCTGGGTGCGCAAGGGCGAGAGCGCCCCCAAGGAGCTGGCCCTGGGCGCGCGGGTGCGGGCGCGCGGCGAGGCCAAGGTTGACCGCTTCGAGCGCGACGAGCTGGTGCTGGAGGCTCGCGACATAACGCTGCTGCCCAGGGCCCAGGGCCGCGAGGACAAGGCGGCCGAGAAGCGGGTCGAGCTGCACGCCCACACCAAGTTCTCGGCGGCCGACTCAGTGGCCCCGGTGGAGGCGCTGGTCAAGACCGCCATCCGCTTCGGCCACCCGGCGCTGGCCATCACCGACCATGGCGTGGTGCATTCGCTGCCCAAGGCGGCCAAGGCGGCCTGGGCCAAGGGCGGGCCGCTCATCAAGCTCATCCTTGGCTGCGAAGGCTACCTGGTGGAGAGCGGCGACATCTTCAACCCCGACCGCAGCCTCAAGGGGCCCAAGCCCGAGAGCCGGCACATCATCCTGCTGGCGCGCAATGAGCAGGGCCGGAAGAACCTCTATAGGCTGGTCAGCGGCTCGCACCTGGAGACCTTCTACAGCAAGCCCCTCATCCCGCGGGCGCGCCTGGCCGAGCTCCGCGAAGGGCTCATCCTCGGCTCGGCCTGCGAGAACGGTGAGCTGATGCAGGCCCTGCTCGCCGGGGCGGACAGCGCGGAGCTGGAGCGCATCGCCGCCTTCTACGACTACCTGGAGGTGCAGCCGCCGGCGAACAACCGCTTCATGCTGCGCAATGGCCAGGTGAAGGACGAGGAGGGCTTGCGCGACCTGGTGCGCCAGGTGCTGGCCCTGGGCGAGCGCCTGGGCAAGCCGGTGGTTGCCACCGGCGACGTGCATTACCTGGAGCCGGAGGACGAGGTCTACCGCCGCATCATGCAGGTGGGCAACGGCATGGCCGACGCTGAGGAGCAGGCGCCCCTGTGGTTCCACACCACCGAGGAGATGCTGGAGGCCTTCAGCTTCCTGCCGCCGGAGACCGCCCATCGCATCGTGGTGGCCGCGCCGCGCGCCATCGCCGAGAGCATCGGCCATGTGGCGCCCGTGCCCAAGGACCGCTGCTTCCCCCAGCTGGAGGGCACCGAGGAGCGCATCACCACCATGGCCTGGGACAAGCTCAAGTCCGTGTACGGCGCTGCCCCGCCGGAGCTGGCCGGCCAGAGGCTCGATTACGAGCTGGGCAAGATCAAGGGCAATGGCTTCGCCGTGCTGTATGAGATCGCCCAGAAGCTGGTGGCTGAGAGCAACCTGCGCGGCTACTCGGTGGGCAGCCGGGGCTCGGTGGGCAGCTCGCTGGCGGCCTGGTGCCTGGGCATCTCTGAGGTCAACCCCCTGCCGGCGCACGAGCACTGCCGCGCCTGCCGCTGGACCGAGTTCCACCCCAAGGAGAAGCTCTCAGGCGTGGACCTGAAGCGCCGGCCCTGCCCCTCCTGCGGCTCGCAGGACATCCTGCGCGACGGCCACAACATCCCCTTTGAGACCTTCGTGGGCATCAAGGGCGACAAGGTGCCCGACATCGACCTCAACTTCGCTCCCGAGGTGCAGAACGAGATCCAGCACTTTGTGGTCAGCCTCTTCAGCGAGGGCAAGGCCTACAAGGCAGGCACGGTGAGCACCTACAGCGACAAGACCGCCTTTGGCTACGTGAAGAGGTACTACGAGGCCAAGGGCCTCGCCAAGCGCAATGTCGAGATCGAGCGGGTGAAGGCCGGCTTGATGGATGTGAAGAAGAACACCGGCAGCCATCCGGGCGGGGTGGTGCTGGTGCCGGCCGGCCATGCGGTGGAGGAGTTCACGCCGGTTCAGTACTCGGGCGACAGCAAGGAGCGCGGCGGCCTGGAATCCATGGGCGTGGACAGCCTGCCCATCACCCATTTCGAGTACCATGACTACGAGGAGAACCTGGTCAAGCTGGACATCCTGGGCAAGGACGATGGCAGCGCCTTCCGCCAGCTGGCCTCCATGACCGGCGTGGCCGAGCTGGATGCCCCCTTGGACGAGCCCAAGGCCCTCTCCATCTTCCGCGAGGCCAAGGCCCTGGGCCTGCCCAAGCTCGCCACCGAGGAGGAGAGCCTCTTTGGCCGGACCGGCGCCCTGGGCATCCCGGAATTCGGCACCGCCAACACCCGGCGCATGCTCGAGATGACCAAGCCCAAGAGCTTCACCGAGCTCATCTACATCTCGGGCCTCTCCCACGGCACCAATGTGTGGAACGGCAACGCCGAGGAGCTCATCAAGGCGGGCAAAGCCGACCTGTCCACGGTCATCAGCACCCGTGACGACATCATGAACCGCCTGACGCAGGCGGGCATGGAGCAGGCCCTGGCTTTTGACATCACCGAGAAGGTGCGCAAGGGCAAGGTGGCCGCCGAGGGCTTCACGCCCGAGCAGGAGTCGGCCATCAAGGCGGTCAAGATGCCGGACTGGTGGATCGACAGCTGCCGCAAGATCCAATACATGTTCCCCAAGGCCCATGCCACGGCCTACTGCTTCACCGCGGCGCGCATGGCCTGGTTCAAGGTGCACCATCCCCTAGCCTTCTACGCCACCTGGCTGACCCTCAACCGCGAATGCTTCGACCTTTCAGCCAGCCTCAAGGGCCGCGAGGGCGTGCTGGCCAGCATCGGCGCCCTGCGCCAGGCCCAGCAGGCAGGCAGCGCCACGGCCAAGGAGGAGGGCGGGCTGGAGGTGATGACCGTGGTGCTGGAGGCTCTGCTTCGCGGCATCCGCTTCGCGCCCGTGGACCTGTATGCCAGCCATCCCGGGGAGTTCATTGCGGCGGCTGAGCCGCTCACCCTGCTCCCGCCGCTCACCGTCATCCCAGGCCTGGGCGGCACTGCCGCCGACCGGGTGGCTGAGGAGCGGGGCCGGGGCGAGTTCCGCTCCATCGAGGACCTGGTGGGCCGCTGCAGCCTGAACAAGACCGTGGTGGAGAAGCTCAAGGCCAGCGGCGCCCTGGGCGGCCTTCCTGACTCTGACCAGATCTCACTCTTCTGAGCCCCGTGCCCCTTCCCAAGACCCGCAAGCAGCCGCTCCCTGTGCTCGGCCTGGCCCTCTTCTTGGGCGCCGCCCTCGCCTGCCTGGCTGGCGTGGCTTTCTTGAGCCCGGAAGCGCCGCTGCTGGGGCCGCTGGCGATGTGCCTGCCCTTGGCCTGCCTGGCTGCCTGGCTGGTGTCGCCCCCTTCGCTGGCAGCCGGCCAGGGCAGGGGATTGGCCAGCCTCGCCTCGGGCGCGCTCCTGCTGGGCCTGGGCCAGGCCCTGCTCTGGCAGCGCTTGGCCCTTGAGCATGAGCCAGCCCTGGGCCTGGGCGTGATGGGGCTGGGCTGCTTGGCCCTGCTGCTGCCGCTGGCCTTCGGCCGCCCTGGGCCCAGCACTGCTGAAGCGCCCATGCCGATGAGGCAGGAGCTGCTCCTGCTCTTGGGCGCGCTGCTGCTGGGCGCCGCCTTCCGCTTCTGGCGCTTGGGCAGCCTGCCCGCTGGCATCTGGTATGACGAGGCTGCGCTGGGCGAGCAGGTGATGGACATGCTGTCTGAGGGCCATGCCCCGCTCTGGTTCGGCGGCACGGTGCAGCATCCTGGCCTCTGGTTCTGGGCCGTGGCTCCTTGGTTCAAGGCCTTCGGGCCCCAGCTCTTCACCTTGAGGCTCTTCTCCGCCTTCCAGGGCATGCTGGCGCTGCTGGCCTTCTACTTCCTCTCCCGCCAATGGTTCAAGCCCCGCCTGGCCCTGGCCCTGCTGGCGGGCTATGCCATGCTCCGCTGGGGCTTCAACTTCGACCGCCTGGGATTCATGGCCCCCCTGGGCGGCTTCTGGGCCCTGCTGGCCCTGGCCTTCACGGTGCGCAGCCAGCGCACCCGGTCCTGGCCCGACATGCTGGCCGCCGGCCTCTGCCTGGGCGTGATGCTGCAGGCCTACATCGCTGTGCGCCTGGCCATCGCGGCCATCCTGCTCTGGGTCGCCTTGGTCAGCCTGCTGGACCAGCCGGGCCGCCGCTGGGCTCAGGCCCTGGGATGGCTGCTTCTGGCTGCCGCCCTGCTCGCGTTTTGGCAGGGAGCGCGCCTGGGAGCCCAGCCGCGCTGCTTCATCCTGGCCCTGGCGCTGCTGCCCTTGGGCGCCGCCGCCCTGGCCTGGGGGGCCGGGCCGGGCATGGCCTTCTGGGTGCTGGGAGCGTTCTTGGGCGCTCTGCCCGTGCTCTGGGTGGCGGCTTGGCGCTGGGGCGACTTCGCCCTGCGGGCCGATGAGGTGAGCGTGGCGCACGACGTGGCCAGCCAGGGCTTGCCCGTGCTGCTGGAGACGCTCAGCAAGCACCTGCTGATGTTCAACTGGCTGGGCGACTACAACGGCCGGCACAACCTCCACTACATGCCTGTCTTTGACACCCTGGCTGCCGCCCTCTTCTTGCCGTCCCTGGCGCTGGCGCACTGGCGGGCCTGGCGCGACCGCCGCGCCCTGCTCTTGGTGCTGCTCTTCTGGTGCGTGCTGGCGGGCGGCGTCTTCTCGGTGGCGGTGGAGGCGCCCCAGGCGCACCGCACCTTTTTGCTGGCGCCCATCGCGGCCTTGATGGTGGGCCTGCTGCTGGAGTCCCTTCTCGCGCGCCTGCGCTGGGCCTTCTCGCCGCGCCTGCCGCGCCCCCTGCTGGCAGCGCTCTTGAGCCTGCTGGCGGTGCTGGGGCTCTTCAATTTCCACGAGTACTTCGAGCTTTGGGCCGCCCACGCCGCCACCTATGACAGCTTCTCGCCGGTGGCCACTGCCATAGCGCGGCGCGCTGAGGCGCAGGACCGCGGCTGGGCGCTGGCAGTGACGGGGCTTGAGCATGACTACCGCTTCTACGGCTATGAGGTGGCCCAGCTCTGCCGCTTCCTGCTGAAGCCTGAAGGGCGCGAAGCCCGCAGCCTCAGGCCCTTCAACTATTATGGCGCCTTGGACATGCAGGCTCACCCCAAGGGCGTCTTGCTGGTCTGGGGATACTCTGACAAGGCAAGCCTGGGCCAGGCAGCTCGGTCCGAGTTCCCGGAGCTGCCGGTGGAGGAGCAGAACAACCCCTACACCAGCATCACCCTCTATCAGGCCATGGCCGTGCCATGGCCGCGCATCCCTGCAGTGCCGCCTGAGCGCGCCCCGTCGCTGCTCTTGAGCCGCGAGGCAGCCCCCAAAGTGGAGAAGCCATGACCGCTAAGATCTTGGATGGGAAAGCCCTGGCCCAGAAGGTGAAGGACGAGGTGCGCATCGCCGTGGCGGGCATGGTGGCCAAGCCCGGGCTGGCCGTGGTGATGGTGGGCGAGGACGCTGGCAGCAAGGTGTATGTGGCGGGCAAGGTGAAGGACGCCCAGGAGGTGGGCTTTCACAGCTTCCATCACCATCTGGTGGCAGACACAGCCCAAGAGCGGCTGATGGCCCTCGTGCAGCAGCTGGCCGCCGATCCCCGGGTGCAGGGCATCCTGGTGCAGCTGCCCCTGCCCCGGCACTTGGATGGCGAGGCCGCCCTGCTCGCCATCCCGCCCGAGAAGGATGTGGACGGGCTGCATCCTTCCAACCTGGGGCGGCTGGCCTCAGGCCGCCCCTGCCTGCCCTCCTGCACCCCGGCTGGCTGCATGGAGCTCATCCGCTTGAGCGGCGTTGAGATCGCCGGCAAGCATGCGGTGGTGGTGGGCCGCAGCAACATGGTGGGCAAGCCCATGGCCCATATGCTGCTGGATGCCAATGCCACCGTCACCATCTGCCACAGCCGCACCCCGGACCTGGGCGCGATCTGCCGCCAAGCCGACATCCTGGTGGCCGCGGTCGGACGGCCGCGGCTCATCATCGGCAGCATGGTCAAGCTGGGCGCGGTGGTGGTGGATGTGGGCATGAACCGGCTGGAGGATGGCAAGCTCTGCGGCGACGTGGATGAGGCCAGCGTGGCGCAGGTGGCGGGCTTCTTGACCCCGGTGCCGGGAGGCGTGGGGCCCATGACCAGGGCCATGCTGATGAAGAACACCCTGCAAGCTGCCAAGAACCAGGGCTTGCGGTGAGGGATCGGATGGGATGGAAAAACGCCCGGCTCAGGCCGGGCGTTTTTTTGACCAAGAAAAAGCGAGAAAAGCGCTGTTTCATCCAATCTGTTTTTAGGCCCCCAAAAATCATTAAAGGCCTTCATTCACAGCCTTATAATCTTGGCTTGGGATTACGCTTTTGTCTTGGTCTAAGCATAATAATGTGGTATCTATGATATAAATCATATTTTGTTTTTGTCCAAGTATTATACTCCACCCACAGATCAAGTGGAGCCCAACAGGCGATTTGGCCTCAGCTGAGGCCTCAATGAAGAGGCGCAACATGAGCAAGGGGACAGCGATGAATGCGGTGAGCGAAGAGAGCTTGATGGAGCGCCTGGCGCTGGGCGACCAGGGTGCGCTGAAGCAGTTGATGGAGCGCTGGAGCAAGCCGGTGTACTCGCTGGCTCTGCACATCCTCCGCGACCCAGGGCTGGCTGAGGCAGTCACCCAGGATGTCTTCTTGAGGGATTGCACTTGGGGGGCGGGCTTTGAGGAGAGCCAGGGGAGCTTCAGCACATGGCTGCTCTCGGTCACGCGCAAGCGCGCCTTGGTGCTGATCCGCAGCCGCAAGGCCTTTGGCGCCGAGGCAGCGGCTGGCGAGCTCGGCGCAGGACTTGGGCAGGCGCTGCTCACCAAGGGCTGCCTCGATCAGCTGGAGGAGGCCCAGCGCCAGGTGGTGACGCTGGCCTATTTTGAGGGCTTGTCGCGGGAGGAGATGGCGGAGCGCCTGGCCATGCCCTTGGCCTCCATCAAAGCCCTGCTGCAGGACGCCTTGCGCCAGCTGGGCAGCGTGCTCGCAGATTCTAAGGCAGCCGGCTCCATGGCAGTAGCCCAGGCTGAGGGCTTGGCTGGCGGCTCGTGGGCTCAGACTTCGGGCAGCGCTGTTTAAGCAATGGATCAGGGCTTTTTCCAAAGGGGCACGGCTATCCGTGCCCCTTTTTTTTGAGGCTCAATTGAAGGGGCAGGCGCCGCCAGCGCAGCCGCTGCCCTGGCTAGGCAGGCTGCAGGCGCCTTCGCCGCAAGCGGCAGCTTGCGAGCCGCCACCATGCGAAACCGCAAAAACTGAGAGAGCCTTTTCGGCATTGTGGCTGGCGCAATGCGGGCAGACCGGCTTCTCATCCCCGCGGATGAGGGATTCATAAGAGGCTTTGCAGTCTTTGCAGCGGTATTCGAAAATGGGCATTCAATCTCCAGAAGAATGGGTGCGCACATTATAATGGAGACAGGCCATGCCTGCCAGGTTCTGATTGCGCCAATTGAGACATGGAAATTAGCGCAATCCTCCTGGTTTTTGTAGCGTATTTCAATAGAAGCCCATGGCCCTGTTCGGGCCTGGTGAGGACAAGGAGCGGCAATGGCACCTTTACCGCGGCAGAGCGCCAAGGCAGGGCAAGAGGCGCGCAAGCTCGAGGACATCTACGCGCCGATCGCCAAGGACCTGGCCCTCAATGAGGAGCAGATCCGCAAGGCTTTGGGATCCGGCAATGACACCGTGGCCGAGATGGTGGCGCACCTGACCCAGAACATGGGCAAGCGCGTGCGCTCGGCGCTGGTGCTGCTCTGCAACCAGGCCTGCCGCGCCGGCAAGCCGCAGGACGCGCGCTCCCGCGAGCAGGCCATGATGCTGGCAGAGGCCATGGAGCTCATCCACAATGCCACCCTCATCCACGACGACATCATCGACAACTCGCCGCTCAGGCGGGGCGTGAAGACGCTCAATTACGCCTGGGGCAACGAGCTCTCAGTGCTGATGGGGGACCTCCTCTTTGCCCGGGTCTTCGCCCGCCTGGCAGCCCATGTGGACAGCCCCATCATCGTGCGGGTGGCCCAGGCCACTGATGAGCTCTGCGACGGCGAGATCCAGGAGGTGCGCACGCGCTACCTGGTCACCTTGAGCGAGAGCCAGTATTACGACACCATCTATAAGAAGACAGCCTCGCTCATCGCGGCCAGCTGCGAGGTGGGCGGCATGGCGGCCGGGGCAGGGGAGGACACCCTGCGGGCGCTGGGCGCCTATGGAGCCAAGGTCGGGCTGGCCTTCCAGATAGCCGACGACCTGCTCGACCTGGAGGCCGATGAAGCCACCTTGGGCAAGCCCCAGGGGCATGACCTGTTGGAGGGCAAGATGACCCTGCCGGTGATCCTGGCCCTGGCCAGGGCCACCAGCACGGAGCGCGCCGTCATCCAAGAGCTGCTCTTGGAGGACCCGCTGCAGCCAGCCCAGCTGCAGCGCGCGGTGGAATTCATCCGCGCCCAGGGTGGAATAGCCCTGGCGCGCGCGCAGGCCCTGCGCCTGGTGGACGAGGCGCGCGGGGCGCTGGCAGCCCTGCCTGAGAGCCCGGCGCGGCGCAGCCTTGAGGATCTGGCGGGCTATTTCGTGGCCCGCAAACACTGAGGTTCAGCATGGATCTGCAGCCTTACGCCTATGTGGCCTTCTTCTTCGCCTTCGGCATCGTCTTTGTGGCCGGGGGCTTCATCACCAACTGGCTGATCGCCGACAGCAAGCCCAGCAAGGTCAAGAGCAGCGCCTATGAGTGCGGGGTCGACCCGGTGGGCCCGGCTTGGATGCAGTTCCATGCCGGCTATTACATGGTGGCCCTGGTCTTTGTGGTCTTTGAGGTGGAGACCGCCTTCCTCTTCCCTTGGGCTGCCGTGTTCCGCAGCCTGGGCGATCCGGGCTGGGCGCTCACCAGCATGGGGGCCTTCATGGGCATCCTGCTGCTGGGCCTGGCCTATGCCTGGAGAAAGGGGGCCCTCGAATGGCTCTGATCAATGTGGCCGCCAAGGCGGCTGAGAAGGCGCCGGGAGGCACCTTCATCCTGCTCTCCGCGGAGGCGCTCTTCAACTGGGCGCGCTCCAACTCCCTCTGGCCGCTGACCTTCGGCCTCTCCTGCTGCGCCATCGAGTTCATGGCCACCGGCGTCTCCCGCTACGACATGGCCCGCTTCGGGGCCGAGGTGGCCCGCGCCACGCCGCGCCAGGCCGACCTGATGATCGTGGCTGGCACGGTCACCGAGAAGATGGGGCCGGTGCTGAAGACCCTCTATGACCAGATGCCCGAGCCCAAGTGGGTCATCAGCATGGGCGCCTGCGCCAACGCGGGCGGGCCCTTCTATTATGACAACTACTCGGTGGTCAAGGGCGTGGACACCATCGTGCCGGTGGACGTGTACGTGCCGGGCTGCCCGCCAAGGCCCGAAGCCCTGCTCAATGGCATCATGATGCTGCAGAAGAAGATCATGGCCAGCCATCCGCTGCTCTCGGCCGAGGCGCAGGCCAAGCTGGCCAAGGAGGCCAAGGCATGACCAAGGAGGAGCTCTTGCAGGCCCTGCGAGCCCGCTTCCCGGAGGTCCCGCTGGAGGATGCCGGGCAGATGCCGGTGCTGAAGCCGGCGCTCGGCGGATTCCGCCCCCTGATGGAGGCCCTGCACAATGAGGCTGGCCTGGCTTTCGACTACCCCCTCAGCCAGACGGCGCTGGACCAGATCGAGAAGGGCTTGATCGTTTCGGTCTACCATCTCTACAGCAATGCGCACCGGCAGAGCGTCTGCGTCAAGGTGGAGCTCGACCGCGCAGCGCCCTCCATCCCCACGGTCAGCGACCTGTGGCGGGGCTGCGACTGGTTCGAGCGCGAGACCTATGACCTCTTCGGGGTGAGCTTCGAGGGCCATCCCGACCTGCGCCGCATCATGCTCACCGATGATTGGGTGGGCTGGCCCCTGCGCAAAGACTACCAAGACCCCCGCATGGTCCCCCGGCCCGTATTCTGAACCTGAGGAAGCCCTTGCCGCAGATCAGCCCCAACCCCAAGCCCGCTCCTGACACCACGCTCAAGACGGATGAGTACCTCATCAACATGGGGCCCCAGCACCCCAGCACTCACGGGGTGCTGCGCCTCGTGCTGCGCCTGGACGGCGAGACCGTGCTGCAGGTGGTGCCCCATGTCGGCTACATCCATCGCAGCATGGAGAAGATGGCCGAGAACGACGCCTACCCCCAGATCGTCCACCTGACCGACCGCCAGGACTACCTCTCGGCCATGCTCTGCAACTGGGCCTACAGCCTGGCCGTGGAGCGCCTGATGGGCCTCGCGGTGCCGGAGCGGGCCGAGCATCTGCGCGTGATCGTGGGCGAGCTCAATCGCGTGGCCAGCCACCTGCTCTGGTATGGCGCCTATGGCATGGATCTGGGCGCGGTGACCGCCTTCTTCTGGGGCTTCCGCGAGCGCGAGGAGATCGTCGACCTCTTCGAGGAGCTCTGCGGCCAGCGCCTCACCTACAACTATGTGCGCATCGGCGGCGTGGCCGAGGACATCCCCAAGGGCTTCAAGGACCGGGTCCGCGAGATCGTCGGCCGCGTGCGGGCCAAGATGCCCGAGTACCATGGGCTGCTGGCTGAGAACGTCATCTTCCAGCAGCGCACCCGGGGCATCGGCAAGCTCGACACCGCCACGGCCCTCTCCTACGGCTGCAGCGGCCCGGTGCTGCGATCCACGGGGCTCAGCTATGACCTGCGCAAGGACGAGCCCTACAGCATCTACAAGAGCCTCAGGTTCGAGGTGCCGGTGGGCACCGTCGGCGACTGCTGGGATCGCTACCTGGTGCGCATGGCTGAGATGCGCGAGAGCCTGAGCCTGGTGGAGCAGGCGCTGGATGCGATGCCAGAGGGGCCGGTGATGGCCAAGCTGCCGCGCGTGCTGAAGCCCCCCGCCGGCGAGGTCTACAGCCGCCTGGAGACCGCCCGCGGCGACATGGGCGTTTACCTGGTCTCGGACGGCGGCCCCAAGCCGCTGCGCTGCAAGTTCCGCTCCGCCTGCTTCAGCAACCTCTCAGTCCTCCCGGCCTTGGCGCAAGGCTGGAAGGTGGCGGATGTCATCTCCATCCTGGGATCGCTCGACCTGGTGATCCCGGACGTGGACCGTTGAGGCGACTGTGAGCCAAATCCTCTGGCATCTCTTCATGCATCCCGGCCGCACGCTCTTGGATGAGATCGTGCCCCCCTACATGCGCTTCATCACCCAGGGCCTGGGCCTGCCCGCCTGGGCTGGGCACCTGGGCCTGATGGCCGTGCTGGGCGGGGTGTTCTTCGCTGGCGTCTCGGTCACCGCCTTCTGGCTCATCCTGATGGAGCGCAAGGTCTGCGCATACTTCCAGGAGCGGCTGGGCCCCAACCGGGTGGGACCCTGGGGGTTGCTGCAGACCATCGCCGACGCCCTCAAGCTGGTGCAGAAGGAGGACCTCATCCCCGATGGCGCTGACCGCGCGGTCTTCAAGCTGGCTCCCATCGTGGCCTTCACCGCCAGCTTCATGGTGCTGGCGGTCATCCCCTTCGATGACCAGCTGCTGGTCTCGGACCTCAACATCGGCGTGCTCTACATCACGGCGGTGTCGGGGCTGGGCGTCTTGAGCATCCTGCTGGCAGGCTGGGCCAGCGCCAACAAGTACAGCCTGCTAGGCGGCATGCGCTCGGCGGCCCAGATCATCAGCTATGAGCTGAGCCCGGCGCTCTGCGTGCTGGGCGTGGTGCTCTTCACCGGCACCCTGAGCACCCAGAAGATCGTGGAGGGCCAGGCCGCGGGCTGGAACATCTTCCGCATGGCTCCCTGGGGCCTGCTGGGCATGCTCATCTTCCTCATCGCCGGAACGGCTGAGATCAACCGGGCGCCCTTCGACCTGCCCGAGGCCGAGAGCGAGCTGACGGCTGGGTTCAGCACCGAGTATTCGGCCATGCGCTTCTCCATGTTCTACCTGGCTGAGTTCGTCAACATGTTCATCATCTCGGCCATGGTGGTGACCCTCTTCTTGGGCGGCTGGCAGCCGCTGGTGCTGGCCGTGCCCTTCAGCGCCTGGCACACCCCGGCCCTGGGGGGCTTTCTGCCTGGCTGGCTCTGGTTCTTCGCCAAGACCTACGCCGTCATTTTCACGATCATGTGGTTCCGATGGACCTTCCCTCGCGTGCGCGTGGACCAGCTGATGAAGCTGGAGTGGAAGATCCTGCTGCCTTTGTCCTTTGCCAACCTGGCCGCCATCGCGCTCTGCGTGGCGGCCAGCCTGAGGTGACGCCATGCTCGCTTGGCTGACAGATATCCTCAAGGGCTTCATGAGCCTGCTCTCGGGCATGCGCCTCACCGGGCGGGCCTTCGTGCGCCCTGCCATCACCCAGCAGTACCCGGAGGAGCGCCCCCACATCCACGACCGCTTCCGCGGCCGGGTGGACATGCCCTTGGATCCGGCGACCGGGGCCCACAAGTGCACCATGTGCATGATGTGCGTGAAGATCTGCCCCAATGCCTCGCTCATCATCAAGCCCGGGGTCAACGCGGCGGGCAAGCGGGTGCTGGATGAGTTCGTCTACAAGCTGAGCACCTGCACGCTCTGCAACCTCTGCGTCGAGGTCTGCCCCTTTGACGCCATCAACATGAGCCACGACTATGAGATGGCCACCTATGACCGGGCCGACCTGGTGATGATCCTCAACAAGCCCAAGGGTCGGGCCTTCGATCCTGCGGCTGAGTTCCTGGCGGTCCCGCCCGCGGCGCCGGCCCCCACCCAGGAGGCGGCGCATGAGCCTGCCTGACCTCTTCTTCTACCTCATCAGCCTGGCCCTCCTGGGCTTCGCCGCGGCCATGATGGCCAGCCGCCAGGTCTTCCGCCAGGCGGTGTACCTGGCCATCAGCCTGTCCATGGTGGCGGGCCTCTTCGTGCTGCTGCAGGCCGAGTTCCTGGCCGCGGTGCAGATATTGGTGTATGTGGGCGCGGTGGTCATCCTCATCATCTTCGCCATCATGCTGACCCAGCAGCTGGGCACGGGCGGCGGCGGCGGGGCCAATGCGCTCAAGGTGCCGGCCCTCCTGGTGGCCCTGGCCCTGGCCCTGGCGCTGGCCGGCTTCAGCTGGCTGCGCAGCTCGGGCCAAGAGGCCGCCCCCGGCTTCCCGGGCGACATCCTGGCGCTGGGCCGCGCTCTGCTTGGCGAGGCGGCCCTGCCCTTTGAGCTCTCATCGCTGGCCCTGCTCGGCGCCCTGGTGGGGGCCATGGTGCTGGCCCGCAAGGAGGACAAGCTGTGAGCCTCTTCCCGGTAGGCCTGGGGCATTACCTGCTGGTCTCGGCCCTGCTCTTCGGCCTGGGCGCCTATGGCGTGGCCACGCGGCGCAATGCCATCAGCGCGCTCATGAGCACTGAGCTGATGCTGAGCGCGGTGAACATCAACTTCGTGGCCTTCAACCACTTTCGGCACCCCGGCGCCCTGAGCGGCCAGGTCTTCGCCCTCTTCGTCATCGCCATGGCCGCTGCCGAGGCCTCGGTGGGCATGGCCCTGGTGGTGGCCCTCTTCCGCCAGAAGCGCGCCGTGGCCCTGGCTGACATAGACCTGATGAAAGGCTGAATCCATGCTGCCTGACCACCTCATCATCTTCCTGCCCGTCATGGCCTTCGCCATCAACGCCCTCTTCTTCCGCAAGCAGGCGCGCGTGGCTCCCCTGGTCAGCATCGCCTTCGCCGGCGCCTCGGTGGCCCTGGCCCTGGCGCTGGGCTGGGGCCAGATCCAGGACCCTGGCATGCGCATCCATGAGTGGGAATGGGCCCATGTCAGCCTGGCCGGCGGCGCCCCCTACATCATCAAGGTGGGCACCCTGGTGGACCCGCTGGCCGCCATGATGCTGGGCGTGGTCAGCCTGGTGAGCCTGCTGGTGCAGGTCTACTCCCTGGGCTACATGAAGGACGACCCCGGGATCGCTCGCTACTACCTCTGGCTCTCTCTCTTCACCGCCAGCATGCTGGCCCTGGTGCTGGCCCCCAACCTCTTCCAGATCTACATGGCCTGGGAGCTGGTGGGGCTGTGCAGCTATCTCCTGATCGGGTTCTGGTGGCAGAAGGACTCCGCCTCCAGCGCGGCCAAGAAGGCCTTCGTGGTCAACCGGGTGGGCGACTTCGGCTTCTTCCTGGGCATCCTCGCGCTCACCTACTATTTGGGCACGAGCAACTTCGGCGAGCTGCCGGCCAAGGCCGCCCACTGGCCCGAGCTGGGGCCAGACTGGCTGCCCCTGGGCGCCGTGGCCCTGCTGATCTTCATGGGCGCCATGGGCAAGAGCGCGCAGTTCCCCTTGCATGTCTGGCTGCCCGATGCCATGGAGGGCCCCACGCCGGTCTCGGCGCTCATCCATGCCGCCACCATGGTGGCGGCGGGCGTCTACCTGGTGGCGCGCACCCAGTGGCTCTTCGACCTGAGCGCCCTGTCCAGCATCAACGCGCCGGCCGTGGTGGCTTACATCGGCGGCTTCACCGCGCTCTTCGCCGCGTTGACCGCTTGCGCCCAAGATGACATCAAGAAGGTGCTGGCGTACTCCACCTTGAGCCAGCTCGGCTACATGGTCATGGCCCTGGGCTGCGGGGGCGACGGCTCGCAGGCCGGGCCCTTTCACCTCTTCACCCATGCCTGGTTCAAGGCCCTGCTCTTCCTGGGCGCGGGCTCGGTCATCCACGCCCTGCACCAGCAGGACATCCGCGGCATGGGCGGGCTGTGGAAGAAGATGCCCGTCACGGCCATCACCTTCCTGGTGGGCTGCCTGGCCATCTCCGGCATCCCCCCGCTGGCCGGCTTCTTCAGCAAGGACATGATCATCGACGCGGCCTATGACAGCCACCTGCCCCTGCTCTTCCCCGTGGCCCTGCTGGTGGCCTTCCTCACGGCCTTCTACATGTTCCGGCTCTTCTTCCTGGCTTTCACCGGGGAGAGCCGCGATCCCCACAGCCATGCCCACGAGTCGCCGCCCAGCATGCTGCTGCCCCTCATCCTGCTGGCCCTGATGTCCTTCTTCGCCGGCTTTGTCGACTCGCCCTGGGTGCCGGTGCGCGGGCGCCACTATCTGGCCTATGACTATGACCCGCCCTTGAAGCAGCTGTGGGCCGAGAGCCAGGGCCGCGTGGACAAGGGCTTGCCTGCCCCGGTGCGCGAAGAGGTGGATGACGCCGCCCTGCTCGCCGCCAACAACGGCGACATGAGCCGCATCATCACCACCCCCAATGTCCAGGCCCAGGTGGTGGCGGCCCGCCCCCGCCTCATGATCCCCTACACAGAGCACTTCAATCCCGTGGTCTTTGGCGGCACCTTGGGGCTCAGCCTCTTGGGCATCCTCACGGCTTGGCTGCTCTTCTACCGCAAGGCCCTGGACCCCGCCAGGCTCGCGGCCGCGCTGGGCCCGCTGCCGAAGGCGGCGGCCCATGCCTTCTATGTGGATGAGGCCTGGGGCTATCTGGTGCGCCGCATCTACCTGGCTGCCTCGGCGGGCATCGCCTGGTTCGACCGGCATGTCGTTGACGGCTTCATGAACCTGCTGGCCTCGGCCAGCCAGGCCGGGGGGCAGTCCCTGCGGCGCATCCATTCCGGCCAGCTGCAGGCCTATGCGCTGGCAGCCTTCGCCAGCGCCTCGGTGCTGCTGGTGCTGGCCTACGCCTTTTTGAGGTGACCATGGCTTTCCCCCTGCTCAGCGCCATCTGGCTCGCGCCGCTGCTGGCCGCGCTGGCGGTGCTCGCCCAGAGCAATCCCAAGACCATCCGCCTGACCGCCCTGGCAGGCGCCCTGGCCGCGATGGGCCTGGTGCTGGTGCTGGCCCTGGGCTGCTTTGACGTTTCGCGCGCCGGCAGCTACCAGCTCTCTGAGCGACTGGACCTGCTGCGCCAGGCCGGGGGCCTCAACTTGAGCTATCGGCTGGGCGTGGACGGCATGAGCCTGGTGCTGCTGCTCTTGACCGGCATCATCATCACCACGGGCGTGCTGGTGAGCTGGAATGTGACCCACCGCGCGAGGGAGTTCTTCTTCTTGCTGCTGCTGCTGGTGTCGGGCGTGTTCGGGGTGTTCATGGCCACCGAGCTCTTCACCTTCTTCGTCTTCTATGAAATTGCCGTGCTGCCCATGTATCTGCTGATCGGCATCTGGGGCACGGGCCCCAAGGAATACTCGGCCATGAAGCTGACCTTGATGCTGATGGGCGGCAGCGCCCTGGTGATGCTGGGCATGCTGGCCCTTTACTGGCAATCGGGCGGGCAGAGCTTCGGCCTGGAGGACCTGGCCAAGGCTGATTTCTCGGTGGGCTTTCAGCGGCTGTGGTTCCCCCTGCTCTTCATCGGCTTTGGCGTGCTGGCGGCCATGTGGCCCCTGCACACCTGGAGCCCGGATGGCCACGCCTCCGCGCCCACGGCGGTCTCCATGCTGCATGCCGGCGTGCTCATGAAGCTGGGCGCCTACGGCTGCCTGCGCGTGGGGCTAGGCCTGCTGCCGCAGGGCGCGATGTTCTGGTCGCCGGCGATCGCCGCCCTGGTGCTGGTGGGCGTCATCTATGGCGCCATCGGCGCGGCAGCCCAGAAGGACCTCAAGTATGTGACGGCCTACAGCTCAGTCTCGCACATGGGCCTGGTGCTGCTGGGCCTGGCCACCCTCCAGCCGCTGGGCGTGGATGGCGCGGTGCTGCAGATGTTCGCCCATGGCATCATGACGGGGCTCTTCTTCGGACTCATCGGCTCGGTCTATGGGCGCACCCACACCCGCGACATCACCAAGATGGGCGGGCTGGCCAAGGTGATGCCCTTCCTGGCCGGAGCCTGGGTGCTGGCAGGCATGGCGGGCCTGGGCCTGCCCGGCCTCGCGGGCTTTGTGTCTGAGCTCTTGGTCTTCTTGGGCGCCTTCAATAGCGGGCCCTGGATGAAGGTGCTGGCGGTGCTGGCGGCCAGCTCGGTGGTCTTCACGGCCTTCTTCGTGCTGCGCGTGGTGCAGCGCACCTTCTTCGGCCCGATGCGCGACAGCCATTTCGAGGGGCTGGACGACGCGCATTGGAACGAGAAGCTGGCGCTGGGCATCCTGGCCGGCGTGCTGGTGGCGTTCGGCCTCTTCCCCCAGCCCTTGCTCAGGCTCATCGACCCCTCTGTGCTCCCCATCCTGCAGCGCATGCTGCCAGGAGGCCACCTGTGAGCGGGCTGAACCTCTCCCTGCTGGGACCGGAGTGGGCGCTGGCCGCCACCGCGCTGGCCCTGCTGCTCGCAGACCTGATGCTCCCCAAGGCCGCCAGCAGGCGCAGCCTGGGCCTGGTGGCCGCCGCCGGGATGGCGTTGGGCCTTGCCCTGAGCCTCTGCCCGGCCAGCCAATCACAGGCCTTTGGGGGCTCGTGGCTGGGCGACGGGCTGACCCAGGCGCTGCGCCAGGTGCTGCTCATGGCCGGCCTGCTCACCGCGCTCATCAGCATGCCGTACCTGGAAAAGGGGCCGCTCTCCAGCATCGGCGAATATTGGCTGTTGCTGGTCTTCGGCCTGCTGGGCCTGCTGTTCATGGCCGCCGCCGGCGACCTGCTCACCCTCTATGTGGCGCTGGAGACCAGCTCGCTGGCCTTCTATGCGCTGACCGCCATCCGCAAGGAGGGGAGCCAGCTCTCGGTGGAAGGGGGCCTCAAGTACCTGCTGCTCTCTGCCACTGCCACCGCCCTGCTGCTCTATGGCATCAGCCTCATCTATGGAGCCACCGGCACGGTGAGCCTCTCCCGCATCGCGATGCAGCTGGCGCAGCCCAGCGACCCGGCGCTGCTGCTGGCAGGCACCGCCCTGCTGGTGGCTGGCTTCGGGTTCAAGCTGGCCCTGGTCCCCTTCCATTTCTGGGCCCCGGATGCCTACCAGGCCGCGCCGACGCCCGTGGCCGGCTTGCTCTCGGTGGGCAGCAAGGCTGCGGCCATGGCCGCAGCGGTGCGCCTCTTTGCCATCACCCTGGGCCAGGCTGGCGATGTGACCAGCCTGTGGGCCCTGCTCTTCGCCCTGCTCGCAGCCCTGAGCATGGGCTTCGCCAACCTGCTGGCCCTGCGGCAGAAGGACCTCAAGCGATTTTTGGCCTTCTCCAGCATCAGCCAGGCCGGCACCCTGGTGCTGGGCCTGCTCGCCAACAGCAGCATGGGGCTCTCCTCCATCACCTACTTCTTGGCCGCCTATGTCTTCGGCAACCTGGCCGCCTTCGCCGTGGTGCAAGAGGTCTGGTCTGCCACGGGCAGCGAGGACCTGGATGGCCTGCGCGGCCTTTATCAGCGAGCGCCCCTGCGGGCCCTGGCTTTGCTGCTGGCCATGCTCAGCCTTGCTGGCATCCCACCCCTGGCCGGCTTCTTCGCCAAATTCTATCTCTATGCCGCCGCCGCGCGCTCGGGCTGGTGGTGGCTGGTGGCCTGGGCGGTGGCCAACAGCGTGGTCGCGCTTTTCTATTACCTGGTGGTCGCCAAGCGCATGTACCTGGAGGATCCGGCCGAGGGCCAAGCCCCTCTGCCGCCCGCCTGCCCGAGCATGGCCCTGGCTCTTTCGATTTGCATAGGGATGACGCTTGTCATGGGCCTTTTCCCGGGCTATTTTATCCACTGGCTTGAGGTGGCCCTGCGCTAGTCGGATGAGCATCCGTTGCTGGCTCAAGGAGACCCTAGGCCGGGTCTCCTTTTTGTTTTGGCTCAAGCGCTCAGGGATTGAATGAAGCAGCGTGGGAAAGTCATCTTGGCTGGCGCCGGGCCGGGCGACCCCGAGCTCATCACAGTGAAGGCCGCCAAGGCCTTGGGCCGCGCCCAGGCCGTGGTCTATGACCGCCTGGTGGACCCGGCGCTGCTCAAGCTGGCGCCCAAGAGCGCCCTGCGCTTAGACATGGGCAAGCGGCCGGGCGGCAAGGGAGCCAGCCAGCCGGCCATCAACCGCCTTTTGGTCAGCCTGGCCCGCAAGGGCCTGCGCGTGGTGCGCTTGAAGGGCGGCGACCCCTTCACCTTCGCCCGGGGCGGGGAAGAGGCCCTGGCCCTGGCCCGCGCCAAGGTCGAGTTCGAGGTCATCCCTGGCGTCACGGCATCGCTGGCGGCCTTGGCCGAGGCGCGCGTGCCGCTGACCCATCGCGGCCTGGCTGATTGCGCGGTGCTGGCCGCGGGCCGCGTCGACTCAGGCGCGCCGCTGCCCAAGCGCGAGGCATTGCTCGCCGGCATGGGAGCCACGCTCATCTATTACATGGCGGTGGGCCAGGCCGGCCTGCTGGCCGCCCGGCTGATGAAGGCCGGGCTCGATCCCCGGTGCCCGGCCCTGGTGGTGGAGCGCGGCACCTGGCCCGGCCAGCGCATCCTTGTGACCAGGCTCAGCCGCCTGGGCGCGGACATGCAGGGCGAGAAGGTGCAGGCCCCGGCTCTGCTCGCCATCGGCAAGGTGGTGGGCCTGCGCCGCCGCCTGGCCCCGCCCCCGCTGAATTCAACCAGAGGAAGGAAGATCGATGCCATTTAGCCAGTTCCCGCTCAACCCCCATCTGCACGAGGCCGTGGGCAAGGCCGGCTATGAGAGGCCCACGCCCATCCAGCTCTCAGCCATCCCCCTCATCCTGGAGGGCCGCGACATCATCGGCACGGCGCAGACCGGCACCGGCAAGACCGCGGCCTTTGCCCTGCCCATCCTGCACCGCCTGATGGAGCAGCCTGCCAAGGCGCCGGGCCTGCATGGCCCGCGCTGCCTGGTGGTGACCCCCACCCGCGAGCTGGCCCTGCAGGTGCTGGACACCTTCAAGGATTTCGCAGCCGGCTCGCCGCTCAGGTGCTCCGCGGTCTTTGGCGGGGTGGGCTTCGGCCCGCAGGAGGAGGCCTTCAAGAAGGGGCATGAGGTGGTGGTGGCCTGCCCGGGCCGCCTGCTCGACCATGTGCGCCAGGGCAATGCCAACCTGAAGGGCGTCGAGGTGCTGGTGCTGGACGAGGCCGACCGCATGCTGGACATGGGCTTCTTGCCGGATGTGGAGCGCATCATCGACTATGTGCCCAAGGACCGGCAGACCCTGCTCTTCTCAGCCACCTTCGAGGAGTCGCTCAACGGGCTCATCCGCAATGCCATGCGCGAGCCGCTGCGCGTGGATGTGGGGCGCGGCGCCCCGGCCAGCACCATCGCCCACAGCCTTTGCCCGGTGCCCTCGCACCTGAAGATGGACCTGCTGGTGCACATCGTGCAGAACTTCGAGTCCGGCGGCATCCTCATCTTCACCCGCACCAAGCACCGCGCCGATCGCATCGCCGACAAGCTCATCCATGCCGGCTTCAAGGCCGATTCGCTGCACGCGGACAAGACCCAGGGCAAGCGCCAGCAGGCCTTGGAGGAGTTCAAGAGCGGCAAGCTCAAGGCCCTGGTGGCCACTGACATCGCCTCGCGCGGATTGGACATCGACCGCGCCGGCTTGGTGGTCAACTACGACATCCCCGAGTCAGCCGACACCTACATCCACCGCATCGGCCGCACGGGCCGGGCCGAGCGCAGCGGCGAGGCCATCACCCTGGTGACCAGCGGCGACCTGCAGATAGTCGAAGAGATTGAGCAGCAGCTGGGCGGCATGATAGAGCAGCGCTGGGCCGCGGAATTCGATTACCAGGCGCAAGAGACCTCGCTGCCCGGCACCGGGGCAGGCGCCATGCCTGGCGAGAGCCTGAGCGCGGGCAGCTCCCGGCCAGGCCGGGGCCTGCGCCCGCCCAGGCGGGGCGATGGCCAGGGCCGCATGGGCCATGGCGGCCGTGGCGGGCATGGCAGGCCGCAGGGTTGAGGCATGGCCCCTTGTTCGATGCTGGTGGGCCTTTGGCAGCCCCGAGGGCCGCGTCAGCCAATAGCACATGAAATGAGCAATAAAAAGGCGCACTCCCGAGAAGGGGGTGCGCCTTTTTCCTTAATCCCTACAGTGCTTAAGGCCATTTAAGCAAATGGGAATTGCCATTTTCAGCGTCTGTGCTACAATCCAAGCCGTTGCCTGGACATAAGCGTCCTATATACATAACGCAAGGGAGCGTGACGTGGATTTGATCAGCTACCTTATTTTGATCCCAGCGGCTGCGGCTGCCCTGTTGGCCCTGGTGCCCAGCCGGCCCTTCCGCCATGTGCTGGTGCGCCTGGCGGCACTGCTTCTAGCCGGTGCTTCCATATATACAGCTTGGACCCTCAGGGGCCCTGGCACCCAGACCTTTGCCTTTGATGCTGCCTGGGCCGAGCCCCTGGCCATCTGGGGCGAGCTGGCCCTGGTGCTCTACATGCTCTGGGAATGCCGCAAGATCACCCGGTCTGAGTGGTGGATACCCACGGTCATCGCCCTGCAAGAAGGCCTGCTGCTCTGGCTGGAGCTGGGCGGCTCTGAGCCCAAGGTGGCCAAGCCCTTCCTCTTTGACAACTTGAGCGGCGTGATGGTGGTCATCATCGGCGTGGTGGGCTCGCTCATCTGCGTTTATGCCCTGGGCTACATGCATGACTTCGCCGAGCATCATAGCGGCATGAAGGACCGGCGCCAGGCCTTCTTTGTGGTGCTCTTCGCCTTCTTGGCCGCCATGATGGGCATCGTGGTCTGCAACCATCTGGGCTGGCTCTTCGCCTTCTGGGAGGTCACCACGGTGAGCAGCTACTGGCTCATCGGCTACACCCGCACCCCCGAGGCCACCCGCAACGCCTTCCGCGCCCTGGGGCTCAACAGCATCGGCGGGCTGGGCTTTGTGCTGGCCCTGGTTTACCTGGCCAAGCTGGCGCCCGCGCCCCTGGCCAGCGACCCCAATGCCAGCAACTTCGCGCTCAGCACCTTGATCCAGGGCGGCCAGGCCTGGGTGCTCATCCCCGCCTGCCTGCTGGCCTTCGCCGGCTTGGCCAAGGCCGCTCAGATGCCCTTCTCCAGCTGGCTCTTGGGCGCCATGGTGGCCCCCACGCCGGTCTCAGCCCTGCTGCATTCCAGCACCATGGTCAAGGCCGGGGTCTACCTCATCCTGCGCTTCGGCAAGGTCTTTGAGGGCCAGATGGCCGGGGACCTGCTGGCCCTGGTGGGCGGGCTCACCTTTTTGGTGGCCTCGCTGCAGGCGGTCACCCAGAGCAATGCAAAGCGCGTGCTGGCCTATTCGACCATCGCCAACCTGGGGCTGATCGTGGCCTGCGCCGGGGTGGGCACGCCCGAGGCCCTGTGGGCCGGCGTGCTGCTGCTGGTCTTCCACGCGGTCAGCAAGGCCCTGCTCTTCATCTCAGTGGGCAGCATCGAGCACAAGATCGAGAGCCGCGACATCGAGGACATGGAAGGCCTGCTGGTCACCAAGCCCTTCCTGGCCCTGGTCATCCTCACCGGCCTGGTGGGCATGTTCCTGGCGCCCTTCGGCATGCTCATCAGCAAATGGGCCTGCATGAAGGCCTTCGTGGATGCAGACCCGGTGCTGGCCTGCCTGCTCGCCTTTGGCAGCGCCCCCACCCTGTTCTACTACGCCAAGTGGATGGGCAAGGTGGTCGCTGTGCCGGGCAACAAGGCCAAGGCTGGCTACAGCCTGCATTGGGAGGAGAAGCTGGCTCTCAGCATCCTGGCCCTGCTCACGGCCGCAGCCTGCGCCCTCTTCCCCCTGCTGGGCACGGCCTTCATCAACCCCTGGCTGGGCGGGGTGGGCGTGCAGATGCCCACCTCGAACCTGGTCATCATGCTGGTGATGCTGGGCTTTGTGGGCCTGCTGCCCCTGAGCCTATTCTTCAAGGGCCGAGCGCTGCTCGCCCCCCGCTACCTCTCGGGCATCAACCGCGACAACGACGCCGCCTTCACCAGCAGCTTTGGCGCGGCGCGGGCCGTGGGCCTGCGCAACTACTACCTGCATGAGCTCTTGAGCGAGCGCTGGCTCACCACCGCCGGCTCCCTGGCCGCTGCGGCCCTCATCGCCGGCATGCTCTGGAGGGCGCTATGAGCCCCATGGTCGTCAAGCTGCTGCTGGCGCTCTTCGCCCTGCTGCTGGCCCCGGTGGCCGGCGGCCTGCTCTCCGGCCTGGACCGCATCGTCACCGCCCGCATGCAGCGCCGGGTGGGGCCGCCGCTCTTGCAGCCCTTCTATGACGTGGCAAAGCTCTTTGAGAAGAGGACCGTGGTGGTGAGCCACTTTCAGAGCTTCTATGTGGCCTGCTTCCTGCTCTTCGTCATCCTGGCCACCTGCCTCTTCTTCGCCGGGCAGGACCTGCTGCTCATTATCTTCGCCCTGACCGCCGGCGGCGTCTTCCTGGTGCTGGGCGCCTATGCCCCCAACAGCCCCTACAGCACCCTGGGCGCCGAGCGCGAGCTGCTGCAGATGCTGGCCTATGAGCCCATGCTCTTCATCATGGCCATGGGCCTCTACAAGGTGACCAAGAGCTTCGCGGTGTCTGCCATCGTGGGAGGGGCCAAGGGGCCCCAGCTTCTGCTGCTGCTGCCGGGCATCTTCATCGGATTCCTCTTCGTGCTGACCATCAAGCTGCGCAAGTCGCCCTTTGACCTGAGCACCAGCCATCACGCCCACCAGGAGCTGGTGAAGGGCCTCACCACCGAGTTCTCAGGGCGCACGCTCGCTTATATAGAGATAGGCCACTGGTATGAGAACATCCTCTTGATGGGCATGGTCTGGCTCTTCTTCAGCGGCCTCAACCCCGCCCTGGGCGCCCTGGGCGTGGCCCTGGTCTACCTGCTCGAGGTGCTGGTGGACAACGCCAGCGCCCGCCTCACCTGGCAGGCCATGGTCAAGGCCGCCTGGGCCGTCACCATCGCCCTGGGCGTGGTCAACCTGATCGCTGTCTCCTACCTGAACCGCTGAGGGAAACATGGCCTTCTTCAAGAAATCGCCCTGGGTGATGCACTACGACGCCAGCAGCTGCAATGGCTGCGACATCGAGGTGCTGGCCTGCCTGACGCCACTCTATGACATCGAGCGCTTTGGCATCATCAACACCGGCAATCCCAAGCACGCCGACATCCTGCTCATCACCGGCGGGGTCAACGAGCAGAACCGCGAGGTCATCCTCAACCTCTATGCGCAGATGCCAGACCCCAAGGTGGTGGCGGCCATCGGCGTCTGCGCTGCCAGCGGCGGCATGTTCCGCGAGACCTACAACATCAGCGGCGGCGTGGACCAGCTGATCCCCGTGGATGTCTACATCCCCGGCTGCGCCGCCCGGCCCGAAGCCATCATCAACGGCGTGGTCAAGGCCATCGGCATCCTCGAAGAGAAGGCGGCCGCGCTCAAGGCTGCCGCCAAGAAACCCGCCCTTGCAGGGAGCGTGCCCCAGTGATGATCGAAGAACAGCCCCTTGAGGCCCTGGAAGCCGCGGGCCTGCCCGCGCGCGCCGCAGCGCTGAAGGATGATGGCTGGCGCCTGGTGCAGGTCTGCTGCACCTCGCAGCCGGACGGCCGCTATGAGCTGAGCTATAGCTTCGACAAGGCCGGCAAGTTCCTGAGCCTGCGCTGCTATGTGCCGCGCGAGGGCGCTGCCGTGCCCAGCATCACCCCCAGCTACCTGGCTGCCTTCGCCTATGAGAACGAGCTGCAGGACCTCTTCGGGGTCAAGGTGAGCGGCCTGCTGGTGGACTATCAGGGCAAGTTCTACCGCATCAAGGGCAAGACGCCCCAGGCGGAGCCCCTGAGCCAGCCCGCCAAGCCGGCCCCTGCCGCCGCCGCGCCTGCCCCCTCCAGGGAGGGCAACTAGATGGGCGAGCGCACCGTCATCCCCTTTGGCCCCCAGCATCCTGTGCTGCCCGAGCCCATCCACCTGGACCTGGTGCTCGAGGATGAGCGCGTGGTGGAGGCCATCCCCTCGCTGGGCTTCATCCACCGCGGGCTGGAGCGCCTGGCTGAGAAGAAGGAATACACTGAGATGGCCTATGTGGCCGAGCGCATCTGCGGCATCTGCAGCTTCATCCATGGCATGGGCTATTGCACCGCCATCGAGGCCATGATGAAGGTGGAGGTGCCCGAGCGCGCCCACTACCTGCGCATCATCTGGGGCGAGCTCTCCCGCATCCACAGCCACCTGCTGTGGGCCGGCCTGCTGGCTGACAGCTTCGGCTTTGAGAACCTCTTCATGCAAAGCTGGCGCCTGCGCGAGCAGGTGCTCGACATCATCGAAGAGACCTCGGGCGGCCGCGTGATCTTCGGCAGCTGCAAGGTGGGCGGCACCCGCCGGGACATCGACGATGAGCTGATGGGCCGGGCGCTGAGCCAGCTCAAGAGCCTGGAGGCGGAATGCCGCGCCATCACCGACACCTTCGCCAAGGACAGCACGGTGCGCCGCCGCACGGCGGGCATTGGCACGCTCTCTGCCGCCGATGCCTATGCCCTGGGCGCGGTGGGCCCGGTGCTGCGCGCCAGTGGCGTGGCCTCGGACAGCCGCCTCTTGGGCTACGGCCTCTATGACCGCCTGCAGTTCGAGCCGGTGGTGGAGAAGGATGGCGACAGCTGGGCCCGCACCATGGTGCGGGTGCGCGAGATCTACCAGAGCTTCGACCTCATCCGCCAGGCTGCCGCCCAGATGAGGCCCGGGCCCATCGAGGCCAAGGTCAGCGGCAACCCCACCGGCGAGTACTTCGCCCGCTTGGAGCAGCCGCGCGGCGAGGTGGTCTACTACCTGAAGGGCAACGGCACCAAGTTCCTCGAGCGCTTCAGGGTGCGCACGCCCACCTTCGCCAACGTGGCCCCTCTGGTGGCCATGCTCAAGAACATAGACCTTGCGGATGTGCCGGTGATCGTGCTGACCATCGACCCCTGCATCAGCTGCACGGAGCGCTGACATGCCCTTTGGAAAGCTCGCCAACACCGCCCTGATGGGCGCCTTTCAGGCCCCGGCCACGCGCCTCAAGCCACGCCCGGCCTTTGAGGCCACCCGCGGGCACATTGAGTTCGACATCGAGACCTGCACCTTCTGCACGCTCTGCATGCGCAAGTGCCCCCCGGGCGCCATCAGCGTGGACCGCGCAGCCCGGACCTTTGAGATAGACCACCTGCGCTGCATCGTGTGCAACGCCTGCGTGGGCGTCTGCAACCCCAAGAGCCTCACCATGAGCAGCGCCATCGGCGAGGCTGTCACTGGCCGCCAGGTGCAGCGCTGGCACAAGCCCGCCCCCCCCGCGGCCGCCCCCAAGGCCGTGTGAGCGCCCGGCGCGAGCGCGCGCCAGGGCCAGCCCAGGTCCCCCATGCACGAACTCAGCGTCGCTGAGAGCCTGGCAGATGCCGCGCTGGAGCACGCCGCCGGCCGCCGCATCGAGGCTCTCACCATCTCGGTGGGCCTGCTCTCGGGCGTCTACGCCGATTCGCTGGCCTTCTACCTGCAGCTGCTCTTTGAGGACCGCGGCTTGGCCGCGCCGCGGCTCGACCTGCAGAGCCCGCCCGCCCGGTGCCGCTGCGAGTGCGGCTTGGAGCATGGCCTGGCGCGCGCCATGGACCCTTGCCCCAGCTGCGGCGGGCACCGGCGCAAGGTGCTGGAGGGCCGCGACTGCCAGCTCTTGAGCATGGAGGTGGAATCATGAGCGAGACCCTCTTCCTCAAGTCCAGCGCCATGCAGAGGAACGACGCCGTGGCAGCCCGCAACCGCGCCTGGCTGGCCGGCCGCAGGGCGCTCTGCCTCAACTTGATCAGCTCGCCCGGGGCGGGCAAGACCTCCCTGCTCGAGGCCATGGCTGCGCGCTGGGGCCAGGCCTTGGGCGTGATCACCGGCGACATCCAGATGTGCTTCGATGCCGAGCGCATCGCCAAGGCCGGGGCCCAGGCGGTGCAGATAGAGACCGGCGGCAGCTGCCACCTGACCGCCGAGATGGTGGCCAAGGAGCTCAAGGCGCGGCCCTGGGAGGGCCTGCGCCTGATGGTGATCGAGAATGTGGGCAACCTGGTCTGCCCGGCGGGCTATGACCTGGGCGAGTCGCTCAAAGTGGCCATGCTCTCCGTGGCCGAGGGCGACGAGAAGCCGGCCAAGTACCCAGCGCTCTTCACCTGCGCCCAGGCGGTGCTCATCAACAAGGTGGACCTGCTGCCCTATGTCCGCTTTGACATGGCGCGCGCCGAGGCCGACTGCCGCAAGCTGAACCCGGATGCCAGCCTGTTCAGGGTCTCCTGCACCACGGGCGAGGGCTTGGAAGCCTGGGCCGGCTTTTTGGAGGGCAAGTTGCGCTCATCGGCAAAGGCCGCCCTAGCCCAGGGCTGAACAAAGTTCGCAGGGCCCTTGACGCCTCCCAGGTCCGCCCATTAAAATCGTCCATCGGCACATCTGCCAGGAGACCCGCCATGGATGGCATCAAGATTGAGAATGAGAACAGCAACGGCATCTCGGTGATGCATGTGCATGGCTTCATCGACACCACCACCTCCCCCGAGATGGAGAAGTCCCTGCAGGCCCTGCTCAAGGACAAGCAGAACAAGATCATCATCGACCTGGCCGGGGTGGACTACATCTCGAGCGCGGGCTGGGGAATCTTCATCAGTGAGATCAAGGACATCCGCGAGCGCGGGGGCGACCTCAAGCTGGCCCGCATGTCCAATGATGTGAGCGAGGTCTTTGAGCTGCTGGAGTTCGGCAACATCCTGCAGGCTCACGCCTCAGTGGAGGAGGCCGTCAAGGCTTTCTCCAGAAAGTAGGATGAAAGCGCGCGCGGCCCGCTTGCTGGCCTGGATGCTGCTGGCCCTGGTGCCGGCGCTCTCATTCTTTGGCGTCTTCGAAAAGCCTTCCGGCCCGGCCGGGAGGCTTTTCTTTATCTATGCCCTCCTGGCCTATGGGCCCCTGCTGGCCTTTGGCCTCATCCTGGCCCGCGGCAAGCCCGCCCCGGCGCTGCGCACCCGCTCTGCGGCCCTGGCGCTGGCGGTGGCCGCCCAGGCAGGCGTGCTCTTGAGCGGGGGCTTGGCCTCGCCCTTGCTTCCCGCGCTGGCCCTGCTGGGCCTGCTGGTGCGCGCCTTCGCCGGCTGGCGCACGGCCCTGCTGGCCTCCGCCTGGGCCTGCCTGGGCCTGATCCCTCTGGCTTGGCGCGCCGAGGCCGGCTGGCCTGCGGCCCTGGCGGCCCTGGCCGCGCCCTGGCTGGGCGCCTGGGCGGGCTCGCTGGCGCGGCCAGGCCTGCCCCAGGCTGAGGCCCGGCCCCCCCTGGCCGCGCCTCAAGAGCCGCTTGCTGCGAGCCTGGCGCCCCTGCCCGCCTTCGATGCCCAGGCCTTCATTGAGCAGAGCTGCGGCCAGCTGTTGGACCTGGCCTTCAACGCCCAGCCCGCCTGGCAGAGCCTGCTGCTGCTGTGGGCAGAGGAAGGCCCTGGGGGAGGCATGGCCCTGCGCTGCCGCGCGCTGCGCAGCCGGGCCGCTGCCACGCGCATGGATTGGCAGCTTGCGGAGGGCGAGGGCCTCTTTGGCTGGGTGCTCAAGGAGCGCAAGAGCCTGGTGGTCGCTGACCTGCCCGCAAGCTCAGCCTCAGCCTTGCCGCATTATCCCGGGCCGGCCGCGGCGCGGGCCGCGGCTTGCGTGCCCTTCTTCAGCGAAGGAGAGCTCATGGGCGCCCTGGCCATGGACAAGCTGGAGCCTGGGGTGGCCCCTTCCGAGGCCGCCCTGCTCGAGGCCCTGGGGATGCAGCTGGTGCAGGCCGTGCACCTGGCGCGCCACGCGGAGCAGGCCCGGGCCCAGAGCGGGCAGTATTCGCGCCTGCATGAGGCCAGCCGCCAGCTGGGCCAAGACCTGGATCGCGAGGCCCTGCTGGCCAGCCTGCCCGGCCTGCTGGCCAGCCTGGTGCCGCACGACAGCCTCTACCTGGCCCTGCGCGACGGGGAAGGGAGCTTCAGCCTGGCGCTCAGCCAGGGCTACGCGCCGGGCTTTGAGCAGCGCTTCAGCCAGCTGGACCTGGGCGAGGGGCTGTCGGGCTGGGTGCTGGGCCAGGCCGAGTCGGTCGCCTTCTCGGCCCAGGGCAGCGAGGGGCAGGTGCCGGCCTTCCTGGGAGAGGGCCTGGCGATGCCGCCCTATTCGAGCCTCCTGGTGCCGCTTCAAATATCCCAAAGGGTCACCGGCCTGCTCAAGCTCGACCGGCGCCGCGGCCCGGCCTTCGCCGAGCGCGACCGCGAGGTGGCTGGCATCTTCGCCTCGCAAGTGGCCATCACCCTCGAGAATGCGCGCCTCTACACCCTGCACAAGCAGCTGGCCACCACCGATGGGCTCACCGGGCTCTATAACCACCGCTACTTTCAGGAGCGCCTGGCCCTGGAGCTGGAGAAGAGCGGGCGCAGCGGCGCGCCGCTGTGCATGGCCCTGCTCGACATTGACCTCTTCAAGAAGTTCAACGACACCTTCGGGCACCAGGAGGGCGACGCGGTGCTCAGGCGGGTGGCGGGCCTGATGCGCCAGCAGGCCCGGCCGGGCTGCGACATCCCCTGCCGCTACGGGGGCGAGGAGTTCGTGATGGTCTACCCGGGCACCAGCCTGCCAGAGGCCATCCAGCTGGCCGATGCCCTGCGCGCCGAGAGCGCCATGAGCCTCAAGGGCGGCAATGCAGAGGAGCAGCGGCCCATCACCTTCTCCATCGGCGTGGCCGCCTTCCCCATGACCGCCCGCGACCAGCGCCAGCTCATCCATCAGGCCGATGAGGCCCTCTACCTGGCCAAGAAGAACGGCCGCAACCGCGTCTGCAGCGCCAAGGACCTGGCCTAGCCGCCTTTTTAAGTGGACAAGCCGCGAAGAGGCCAATAATCTGGCGCTTTCCCCCAGCTCCATCCCAGCGCCCCCGAGGACAGCATGATCGAAGAGGTCAACGAGATCGAGGCCATCCGCCGCGAGAAGGTGGCGGCCATCCGTGCCCGCGGAGAGAACCCCTATGCCTTCAAGTTCGACCGCAGCCACAGCGCGGCGCAGGTGAAGGAGCAGTTCAAGGGCCTGGGCGAGGCCGGCCGCGATGAGGCCGAGGTGAGCGTGGCAGGCCGCCTGCTGACCCTGCGCGGCCATGGCAAGACCGCCTTCGCCACCCTGGGCGACCAGAGCGGCACCCTGCAGATCTACCTGAAGGCCGACATCCTGGGCCTGGAGCGGGTGAAGGGCCTGCTGCACGAGCTGGACCTGGGCGACATCGTGGGCGCCTCGGGCCCCATCTTCCGCACCCGAACCGGCGAGCTGACCGTGGAGGTCAAGTCCTTCAGCCTGCTCACCAAGAGCGTGCTGCCGCCGCCCGAGAAGTGGCACGGCCTCAAGGATGTCGAGATCCGCTACCGCCAGCGCTACCTGGACCTCATGAGCAACCCCGAGGTGCGCGATTCCTTCATCCTCAGGAGCCGCATCCTGCGCTCGGTGCGCGGCTTCTTCGAGCAGCGCGGCTTCCTCGAGGTGGAGACCCCCATCTTGCAGCCCATCGCCGGCGGCGCGGCGGCCCGGCCCTTCACCACCCACCACAACGCGCTCGACATCCCCCTCTTCCTGCGCATCGCGCCCGAGCTCTATCTGAAGCGCCTGCTGGTGGGCGGCTTCGAGCGGGTCTTTGAGATGAACCGCAACTTCCGCAACGAGGGCGTCAGCATCAAGCACAACCCCGAGTTCACCATGGTGGAGTGCTACCAGGCCTACACCGACGGCAGCGGCATGATGGAGCTGACCGAGCAGCTCATCGCCCATGCGGCCCAGAGCTGCCTGGGCACCCTGCAGCTGCCCTATCAGGGCGCCAGCCTTGACCTGACCCCGCCCTGGCCCCGCCTGCCCATGGCCCAGGCCGTGCGCGAGCTGGGCGGCGTGGACCTGGGAGCCCTGGACGCGGAGGGCCTGGCCCGCCTGCTTCCCGACATGGACCCGGCGCATCGCGCGGCCTTGAGCCCCGGCAAGCTGCTCGAGGAGCTCTTTGCGCGGCACGTGGAGCCCAAGCTCGTCCAGCCCACCTTCATCACCGACTACCCGCTCGAGATCTCGCCCCTGGCCAAGCCCAAGGCGGGCTCTCCCGGCCTGGCCGACCGCTTTGAGCTCTTCATGGTGGGCCGCGAGCTGGCCAACGGCTTCTCTGAGCTCAATGACCCCCAGGACCAGCATGACCGCTTTGAGGAGCAGCTCAAGGCGCGCGCCAAGGGGGATGACGAGGCAGCCATGATGGATGAGGACTTCGTCACCGCGCTCAAGCACGGCATGCCCCCGGCTGGCGGCATGGGGCTGGGCATCGACCGGCTGGTGATGGTGCTCACCAATGCGGCCAGCATCCGCGATGTGCTGCTCTTCCCGCTGATGAAGCCCCTGGCTGCGGATGCCGCCGGGGAGGGGGCCCTGCCCTCCGCTGAAGGGGGCAAGGCCTGATGGGCTGGGAGGCCTTTCTGGCCCTGCGCTACGCCCGGCCCAAGCGCCGGCGCGGCTTCATCAACCTGATCACATTGATCTCAGTGGCCGGGGTGGCGGTGTCGGTGGCCGGCCTCATCGTGGTCATCTCGGTGATGAACGGCTTCGACCGCGACATCCGCGACAAGATCATCGGCACCAACGCCCATGTGGTGGTCAACGCCTACGAGCGCGGCGGGCTCAAGGACTACCAGGGCCTGCTGGAGGACATCCGCCGCCTGCCACATGTGGTGGCGGCCTCGCCCACCTGGCAGGGCCAGGGCATGCTGCGCTCCGAGGGCGGGGTGACCGGCGTGATGGTGGCGGGCATACTGCCGGAGGAGCATTCCCAGGTGGCCCGCCTGGCCGAGAGCCTGCAGGAGGGGCGCCTGGCCGACCTGGAGGGCGGTCCTGCCCCGGAGGGCCAGGCCGCCCCGGTCTTCTTGGGCCGCGAGCTGGCCGCCAACCTGAATGCCCATGCCGGGCAGGAGCTGACCCTCTTCTCGCCGGTCTTCAGGGCCACGCCCATGGGCCCCCTGCCGCGGGCGGCCAAGGTGCGGGTGGCCGGCATCTTCAAGACCGGCTTCTATGAGTATGACAGCGGTATGCTCTACATGTCCCTGGCTGACGCCCAGGCGCTCTTCGACGCCCCTGCGGCCATCAACCAGATCGGCATCCGTGTGGATGCCCTGGACGCCGCGCCCGAGGTGGCGGCCGCCATCCAGGCGCGCGGGGGCGGGCTGCGCTACTGGGCCAGCGACTGGCTGGGCATGCACCACAACCTGTTCACAGCCCTGGGCACCGAGAAGCGCATCATGTTCATCATCCTGGCCTGCATGGTCACGGTGGCGGCCTTCAATATCGCAAGCACCCTCATCATGGTGGTGATGGAGAAGCAGAAGGAGATCGGCGTGCTCAAGAGCCTGGGCGCCACCCGCGCCTCGCTGGCGAGATTGTTCGTCGGCCAGGGGCTGATGATAGGCTCGCTGGGCATCGCCCTGGGAGGCCTGCTCGGCCTGGGCGCATGCTGGCTCGCCATGGCCCACCCCATCTCCATCCCAGGCGGCGGCTCGGTCTACTATATTGAGAGCCTCCCGGTGCAGGTGCAGGCGAGCGACCTGGCGCTGATCCTGGCGCTGGCGCTGGCCACCTGCCTGCTGGCCTCGCTCTACCCCGCCTGGGCCGCCGGCCGCCTGGACCCCGTGGAAGCCATCCGCTATGAGTGAGCCGGCGCTGAAGGGCCTGGGCCTGGTGAAGGCCTACCATGGGCAGGGCGCTGAGGCCCTGGTGCTCAAGGGCGTCGACTTCGAGGCCCGCCAGGGCGAGGTGGTGGCGGTGGTGGGCCCCAGCGGGGCCGGCAAGACCACCCTGCTCTACCTCTTGGGCGGGCTGGCCCGGCCCAGCGCGGGCAGCATCCACCTGCTGGGCCAGGACCTGCTGGCCCTGGGCGATGCGGAAGCCGCCCGGCGCCGCAACCGGTCCATCGGCTTCGTCTTCCAGTTCCATCACCTGCTGCCCGAGCTGAGCGCCCTAGACAACGTGGCCCTGCCGCGCATGATCTCCGGCGAGCCGCGCCGCAAGGCCTGCGCCGCCGCTGCCGCGCTCTTGAGCGAGGTGGGCCTGGCCCATCGCGCCAGCGCTAAGCCGGGCGAGCTCTCGGGCGGCGAGCAGCAGCGCGTGGCCCTGGCCCGGGCCCAATCCATGCAGCCCGCCGTTCTGCTGGCGGACGAGCCCACCGGCAACCTGGACCGCGCCACGGCCGAGGCCGTGCACGACCTGCTCTTGGCGGCGGCCCGCACCCGCGGCCAGGCGGTGGTCATCGTCACCCACAACGAGCCGCTGGCTGCCCGCGCGGACCGCGTGGTGCGCATGCAGGACGGCCGCATCCTCCCCCAAGGCTGAAACGACCCCTAGCTCAAGGATCCCCCATGCTGGTGAACATGAAAGGCAAGCTGATGGCCCAGGAAAAGGCGGTGGTCTCGGTCTTCGACCACGGCCTGCTCTATGGCGACGGGGTCTTCGAGGGCATCCGGGCCTACAATGGCCGGGTCTTCCGGCTGCCCGAGCATATCCAGCGCCTCTACGACTCGGCCAAGGCGCTGCTGCTCAGCATCCCCATCAGCCCCCAGGCCATGAGCCGCGAGGTGCTGCGCACCCTGGCCGCAAACAAGCTGCGGGACGGCTATGTGCGCCTGGTGGTGACCCGCGGGCCGGGCGACCTGGGCCTGGGCCCTGAGCGCTGCGATGACCCCACCTGGTTCATCATCACCGACCTGATCAAGCTGTACCCTGAGAGGCATTACGCGGAGGGCCTGGCCATCGCCACGGTGCCGACCCGCCGCAACGCCAACGAGGCCCTGAGCCCCAAGATCAAGTCGCTCAACTACCTCAACAACATCCTGGCCAAGATCGAGGCCCAGCAGCGCGGCTGCCTTGAGGCCATCCTGCTCACCCAAGATGGCACCGTGGCCGAGTGCACGGGCGACAACCTCTTCATCCTGCGCCGCGGCCGCCTGCTGACGCCGCCCACCAGCCTGGGCGCGCTGGATGGCATCACCCGCCAGGCCGTGATGGAGCTGGCGCGCAAGCTCAAGCTTCCGGCCGCCGAGGAGGCCTTCACCCGCTATGATGTATTCACCGCGGACGAGGCTTTCTTGACCGGCACGGCCGCCGAGGTGGTGCCGGTGGTGATGGTGGATGGCCGGCCGGTGGGCAGCGGCAAGCCGGGCCCAGTGACCGCGCGCCTGCGCAAGGCCTTCCAGGCGCTGGCCCGCAGCCAGGGCACCCCCATCCCCAAGCGCTAGGAGCCCCCATGGCGAGCATGCTGGGAAAGTTAAGCTTGGCAGGGCGCGGCAGGCGGGCGGCCCTTTTCGTGGGCCTGCTGGCCACCTTCGTGGTGCTGGTCTTCTGGGTGCTGGACGCCTTCACCATGCCGGAGCTGGGCCTGGTCAACCTGCGCTTCAGGGCCCGCGGGCCCAAGCCCATCACCGCGCCGGTGGTGATCGTGGCCATCGATGACGAGTCGCTCAATGGCTGGCTGGACGACAACGCCGTCTACCACCACATGCCCGACCGCTGGACCTGGCCGCGCACGGTCTTCGCCCAGGTGGTGGACAACCTGCGCGAGTCCGGGGCCAAGGTCATCGCCTTTGACATGGTCTTCTCAGAGAGCTCGCGCCTGAACCCCGAGCAGGACCAGGCCTTTGCCCAGGCGGTCAAGCGCGCCGGCAATGTGGTGCTGGGCTACCGCTTCACCGAGCTCACCGACCAGTCGGTGATGGAGGGCCGCAAGCTGGAGACCCTCATCCCCGGCCTGGCAGATGCGGCAGCCGACAGCGGCCTGGTGAACGTGCAGCGCGACCCCGACGACTTCATCCGCCGCATGACGGTGGTGGACCATGGGCTGCCCGGCCTTGACCTGGCCGTCTATCGGCGCCTGCAATTCGGCAAGCCGATGCCCTTCATGCTGGGCGAGCAGGGCGATTGGCTGCAGATGGCCGACAACCGCGTGCCCCTGCCCCTGGTGGTGAACTTCGCCGGCCCAGCCCGCAGCTTCCCCGTGGTCAGCTTCCACAGCGTGTACAACAAGGATGTGCCGGCCCGCCTGGGCGGCATGGCTCAGTTCAAGGGCAAGGTGGTCTACATCGGCTCCACCACAGAGATCTTGCATGACAACTACCCCACGCCCTTCGCCCCGGCCAAGCCCATGCCCGGGGTGGAGATCCACGCCAACACCCTGGACACCCTGCTCTCCCGCGAGTACTTCAGCTACCTGCCGCCCTGGTGGGACCTGCTGCTGATCCTGGGCCTGGGCGCGCTCTCTAGCCTGCTCACCTTCCGCATGCGCTCTGGGGCGGGCGCGGCTGCCATGCTGGGCTTGGAGGCGGGCTATGCCGCGGTGTGCGTGCTGGCCTTCACCCAGGGCCGCCTGCTGCTCTCCATGGCCGCGCCCATGGCCGCCATCTTCATCAGCTTCGCCGCGCTCACGGCCTGGCGCCTGGTGGTGGAGGAGCGCCGCTCGCGCGAGATACGCACCCAGTTCTCCCGCTACGTCAGCAAGGCGATCGTGGACGAGCTGCTCAAGGACCCCTCAAAGATAAGGCTGGGCGGCGAGTCCAAGGAGGTCACCATCCTCTTCTCGGATGTGCGCGGCTTCACCGCATTGTCCGAGAGCATGGAGGCCGAGGCGGTGGTGAGCCTGCTCAACGAGTACCTGACCGCCATGGTGGACATCGTGATGGCCAATGGCGGTACCCTGGACAAGTACGTGGGCGATGCGGTGATGGCGGTGTGGGGCTCGCCCCTGTTTGACCCGGGCCACCGCCGCAAGGCCCTCACCTGCGCGGTGCAGATGATGGAGAAGCTGGAGCAGCTGCGCGCCAAGTGGTCCGCGGAGGGCCGGCCAGCGCTGGACATCGGCATAGGCCTGAACAGCGGCCGGGTGGTGGCCGGCAACATGGGGCATCTGCACTACAAGATGGATTACACGGTGATCGGCGACGACGTCAACCTGGCCGCCCGCCTGGAGAGCGCCAACAAGGAGCTCAAGAGCCATGTGCTGATCTCTGGCAGCACTTATGATGGCTGCTCTGACCTTGTCGAGGTGGTGACCCATCCGGCCATCCATGTCAAAGGCAAGGTCAATGCGGTGGAGGTCTTCGAGGTGGTGGGGTGGAAGGGAAAGCGCGCGGATTGGGCGCGGCCATTGGAAGGATGACCTAGGCGAGACGAGCAGAACCGCATCATGGAATGTTCCGTTTTTAAAAAAAGAGGCCCGCGCAAGCGGGCTTCTTTTTTTATGCGTAAGATGCTGAGAACATTTGTGCAATTATTAAGGTATATATTTAAAGCCCTTTTAGGCTAATACTTTACGAGATAACTATTTGATATCTGTGTGGAATAGAGGCATAATTTACAAAATAACTATCACCCTGCATGCAAAGAAAAGGCAACCATGATCTATGAAGGCGTTAAAAACGAGGAGCACAAGGCAGAGGTCGCGGCTGGCTTGCTGGTGAGGGTTTGGATAGCCCTGGTGGGCCTGTGCCTGGCCTTGGCCATGCATCTGCTGGCTGGCCTGTCCGTGGATCCGCGCATCTATGCGCTGCTGGGAGCTTGGCTCTTGCTCTCGGCAGCCCTGCGCACCTGGCTGCCCTCCCTGGGCAAGCGCTCGCGCATGGACCGGCTCCATCTGCTGCTCTTCGCGGCTGAGGCCCTGCTCTTGGCGGGGCTCTCCCATCTCGGCGGCATCGGCACCTGGCCTGGCTACATGTCCCTGGCCATCTACTGCGTGCTGGCCCATTTCATGCTTGCCCCTGCGATGGCATGGCTCGCCACCCTGCTGGCCCTGGCCAGCTTCACCGCCGTGTCGCTCATCGACCTGGGCCCCCTGTCCCCCGTGCCGCTGGCGGGCCTGGGCATGGCTGCGGGCCTGGGCCTGGTGGTGGGCAAGCTCACCCGGCAGCTGCGCCGCAGCAGCGGCAAGCTGAAGGGCGCCAATGAGCGCCTGCAGGCCCTGCACGACGAGTCCACGGCCCGGCGCGCCACCATGCTGCAGCACCAGGACCAGCTGATGGCCGCCAACGAGCGCCTCAAGCGCCAGAATGAGGAGCTCTCCCGCAGCCATGAGGTTATCCTGACCCTGGCCACGGCCGTGGAGAGCAAGGACAACTACACGGCCGGGCATTCGCTGAGGGTGGCCACCTATTCGCTGCAGCTGGCCAAGGCCTTGAACCTGCCCCTGGAGACCCAGCGCATCATCAAGAACGGCAGCATCCTGCACGATGTGGGCAAGATCAACGTCTCAGACCTCATCCTGCGCAAGGCCGGGCCCCTGAACGATGACGAGTTCGAGACCATGCGCCAGCACCCCGCCACGGGCGAGAAGATCGTGCGGCCCCTGCAGTTCTGCCGGCCCTACCTCGACATCATCCGCCACCATCATGAGCGCATGGACGGCAAGGGCTACCCAGACCGCCTGCCCGGGCACAAGATAACCCTGGAGGCGCGCATCGTGGCCATCGCCGACGCCTTCGATGCCATGACCTCGGACCGCTCGTACCGGCCCCGCATGCCGGTGGCGGTGGCTTTCGCCCGCCTGCGCGAGTACGCCGACCTGCAGTGGGACGGCGACCTGGTGCGCACCTTCATCAAGTCCATGGAGGCCCAGCTGCAGGGCGGGGAGCTGCCCATCCATGCCAGCGGCTCTCATGGCGCGGCTGCCCATGCGGCAGAGCAGGCTTTGAGCAAGAAGAAGGAAGAAGCGCAATGAGGCGCCCATGGATGCTGGCCCCGGCCCTGGGCCTGCTGCTGGCGCTGGCAGCCTGTGGAGGGGATGCCCTGGCAGGGGCCAGGGCCCAGCTCAAGGCCCACGACACTGCGGCTGCCCAGAAGGCGCTGGAAGCCCTGGTGCAAGAGCAGCCGGGCCTGGAGCCGGCCCACTACACTCTCTTCGCTCTTGACCGCTTTCTGCTCAGCCAGGGGGACCCGGCCAGCCAGGATGCGCTGAGCAAGAGCGCGGTGCGGGAATACGACTGGATCACGGCCAGGGAGGGCCTGGCCAGGAGCTACGGCGACATGGAGGCCAGCCTGCAGTCCACCGACAAGAGCCGGGAGCTCTATGGCAAGGCCCGCCAGGCGGTCTTCGGAAGCCAGTGAGCCAGGCAAGGGCTGCCCCCATCCTTGGATGGGGGCTTTTTTGTTGCCTATCATCCACCTGCGGCTTTGTGGTATCATCGCCGGACGCCATGGCGGCGTCCTCTTCGAGGAATTGATGCTCTCCCTGATACAGAAGATATTCCCCAGCAAGAACGAGCGCGAGCTCAAGCGCATGCAGCCCCTGGTGGACCAGATCAACGCCCTGGAGCCCGAGATAGAGCGCCTCAGCGATGAGGGCCTGCGCGGCAAGACGGCGGAATTCCGCGAGCGCCTGGCCAAGGGCGAGGCCCTGGATGAGCTGCTGCCCGAGGCCTTCGCCGTGGTGCGCGAGGCGGGCAAGCGCACCATGGGCATGCGCCATTACGACGTGCAGATGATCGGCGGCATGGTGCTGCACCGCGGGCGCATCGCCGAGATGCGCACCGGCGAGGGCAAGACCCTGGTGGCCACCCTCACGGTGTATTTGAACGCCCTGGAGGGCAAGGGCGTGCACGTCATCACGGTCAATGACTACCTGGCCGAGCGCGACAGCCTGGGCCGCGGCAGCTTCAAGGGCATGGGCGAGATCTACCGATTCCTGGGGCTCACCGTGGGCTGCATCAAGCATGACATGCGGCCGGCCGAGCACAAGGCGGCCTACGCCTGCGACATCACCTACGGCACCAACAACGAGTTCGGCTTCGACTACCTGCGCGACCACATGGCCCTGCACCCGGACCACCGCGTGCAGCGCGGGCTGCACTACGCGCTGGTGGACGAGGTGGACAGCATCCTGATCGACGAGGCCCGCACCCCGCTCATCATCTCGGGCCCGGCCGAGGAGAGCACCACCAAGTACGCCCAGGTAGACCGCCTGATCCCCAGGCTCAAGAAGGACGAGCACTACACGGTGGAGGAGAAGACCCGCACCGTGGCCCTGAATGACCAGGGCGTGGAAGCCGCCGAGGAGTTCCTGGCCTTGAAGAACCTCTATGAGCCGCACAACATCGAGTGGGTGCACCACATCCAGCAGGCCCTCAGGGCCCATGTGCTCTACAAGCTGGACGTGGACTACGTGGTCAAGGAGGGGCAGGTCATCCTGGTGGACGAGTTCACCGGCCGCCTGATGCCCGGCCGCCGCTTCGGCGAGGGCCTGCACCAGGCCCTGGAGGCCAAGGAGGGCGTGCGCATCGAGCGCGAGAACCAGACCCTGGCCACCATCAGCCTGCAGAACTACTTCCGCCTCTACAAGAAGCTGGCGGGCATGACCGGCACGGCCGAGACCGAGGCCGCCGAGTTCTATGAGATCTACAAGCTGGATGTCACGGTCATCCCCACCCACCGGCCCATGGTGCGCATCGACAACCCGGACGTGGTCTACAAGAGCGTGAAGGGCAAGTTCAAGGCGGTGGCGGATGAGATCGCCGAGTGCAACCGGCTGGGCCAGCCAGTGCTGGTGGGCACGGTGAGCATAGAGAAGAACGAGGCGCTGGCTGAGCTCTTGAAGCGCCGCGGCGTGAAGCACGAGGTGCTCAACGCCAAGAACCACGAGCGCGAGGCCGAGATCATCTCGCGCGCCGGGCAGAAGGGCTCGGTCACCATCGCCACCAACATGGCCGGCCGCGGCACCGACATCGTGCTGGGCGAGGGCGTCATCGAGCTGGGCGGCCTGCATGTCATCGGCACCGAGCGCCATGAGAGCCGCCGCATCGACAACCAGCTGCGAGGCCGCGCCGGCCGCCAGGGTGACCCGGGCTCCTCGCGCTTCTATGTGTCGCTGGAAGACGACCTGATGCGCATCTTCGGCAGCGAGCGCATCAGCGCCATCATGGGCAAGCTGGGCATGACCGAGGACGAGGCCATCGAGCATTCCATCATCAGCAAGAGCATCGAGCGGGCCCAGAAGACGGTGGAAGGCCACAACTTCGACATCCGCAAGCACCTGTTGCAGTACGATGACGTGATGAACAAGCAGCGCGAGGTGGTCTACACGCGGCGCGAGGCCATCTTGGAAGGGCAGGACATCCAGGCCGAGGTGCTGGGCATGCTGCAGGACATCGTTGAGGCGCACTTCAGCGCCAATGCCCCGGCCGAGACCCACCCCGAGGAATGGGACCTGAATCCCTTTGTGGCCTGGTTCGAGGAGACCTTCAAGGCCCCGGCCTCAGACCTGCTGCCCAAGGACATGGGCAAGGCCGGCGGTGAGGACCTCAAGCGGGCCTTCATGCGCCGCGCCGAGGAGGCCTATGCCCGCAAGGAGGCTGAGATGGGCTCTGAGGAGCTGCGCGGGCTCGAGCGCTATCTCACCTTGGAGGCCTTGGATGGCCTGTGGAAGGACCTGCTGTTGGCCATGGACAAGATCAAAGAGGGCATCGGCTTGCAGGCCTATGGCCAGAAGGACCCTTTGCTCGAGTACAAGAAGGAGGCTTACAACGCCTTCAGCGAGATGATGGCCACGGTCAAGGAAGAGGTCATCCCCATGCTGATGCGGGTGGCCAAGGCCGACCCTGAGCGCCAGCTGGCCCCGGCCGCGCCAGACCCGCACCAGATGCGCCTGCAAGAATCGCGGCCTGAGTTCACGGCGCCTGGCCAGCAGGCCCCAATGATAGCTGCCCAGGGCGCTGAGCCGCAGCCTCAGGCCAAGGCAAAGGTGGTGGTGGAGCCCATCAAGCGCGACCTGCCCAAGGTAGGGCGCAATGATGTTTGTCCTTGTGGCTCAGGCAAGAAATACAAAAAATGCCATGGTGCGGCATAGAGGTTTGCACAACCTTGTCTACAACCTTGTTGATTATCAAGAATATCTGTTAAGAACTTGTTGACAAGTGCATTTGGCTTGGGTAATCTACGGCAAACAGCCTTTGGCTGTGCTGCCATGCTTTGTCCACTGCGTTTGAGGGCCTCTATGTTTAAATGCCGAGCGATGCTGCGGACCCTTTTCTTCACCGCTATCCTTGCCCTGGGATGGAGGACGGCAGCTGCCGCCGCCTCCCCAGTGGTCCTCTCGCTCTCCTACAGCTGCCCAGACGCCAACATCCACATCGGCAGCACCATCACCTTTGACATGGCTGTGGGCATGGTCAGCACCTCAGCGGACCAGGCGCCGGTGAGCAACACCGTGGCCACCACAGATCTCTGGCTCTCAGACGCCAACATCCAGAATGACACGCTCTTCCCCGCTGCCAGCAACCTGCTGGTCACGGATGGCACGCGCACCTGGTCCGTGGCCAGCAAGGTCAACACCGGGGCCACCTCTTACATCGACATCAATGACAGCGAGGTGGTCGAAGGCCCGGTGGTGGGGGACTACAGCCAGCTAGCCAAGAACACCTTCAGCGTCTATGTTGGCACCCTGGCCACTTCCGTTGCTGACCCTGGCTCCATCGTGTGGCTGCGCCTGGGCAACCTGACCTTCCCAGACATCACCCAATTCTCTGACGTTGGCCATCTGGGCGATTGGCGCCAGACCTGGACCGTCACCAACATCGGCGGCCAGTACAGCGATGTGCCCATGTCGCCCTTTGCCACCATCGGTGGCGTGGCTGCCAGCCTGCCTGCGCCCCTGCCAGGCAGCTGGGACATCGCGCAGATGATCGACGCCCTGCTGCCCCAGATCAACCTGCTCAAGATCTCGAGCATCAGCGGGCTCTCCAGCTTTGCGGGCATGATGTACATAGGCCATAGCACCCAGGGCCTGGCCGTGGATGCCAAGAACGCCAATGACACCTCTGTGATCACCGTTGATTCCAACAAGCCCAACTGCCAGATCCGCCTCTCGGTCATCAACACCGCTCCTGTCTATGTGGACCCTCAGGGCTACATGCCCATAGTCTCTCAGCTGGCGCCCTATGAGGGCGCGCTCACCTGGAGCGGCATCAATGGCGCTGGCAAATTCGTGCCCGACGGCCAGTACACGGTGCAGGTGGACATCCAGGACGCCAATGGCGTGCAGGGCAAATCCGCCACGGCGCTCATCTATGTCACCTCCCTTCAGCTGATTGTGAAGAACCTTGCTCTGATGCCGGGCCAGGTGACATTGGACAACACCACCACGCTCTTGACCAACATCAGCTATCAGGTCTATCTGCAGAATGACGATGGGACCAACCTCATCCCAGGCTTGCAGAACCTGAATTGGGGGACCGCGGCGGTTCCCTTGACCGCGGGCAACCTCAATAATTATGATTACCGCTACAACGTCTTTTCTATCATGGATGTGCATGTGCTGAACAATGCGGGCATCGAGATCCCCGGCTACAGCCAGGCCTTGAGCGGGCCAGATTTTGGCGCCAATGTGGACAGCGACAGCGCCTTCTTGGCCAGGGTCTGGAAGAACATCCCATCCGCGAACAACCCCCTCCCGCTGGGCGCTTGCACGGACCCCGTGAGCTATTCGCTGCCGGCTTGGGGAGCCATCGTGACTGGCGCGGTCGGCTCGGACATCGTGGTCGGCGACGGCAACAAGGCCAATGACTGGGACAACACCTTCACAGACAACGGGAATGTGTCCTGCCGCCTGAAGCCCATCAGCACGGATGGCGGAGGCAACCCCACTCAGCTCTTTGGCAATTGGAGCGTTGCTTGGCAGTCCATTGCGGGAAACATGCCGCCCGCGGGCCTCTATCAGATCTATGGCAAAGCCACGCTCACGGGCATGGAGATCTTCTGGAACGGTTTGCCCCCAGGCCCCAACACCGCGGGCTGCGATGGCCAGGCCGACTACCTGGGCGACCCCGGGCATTGCTACCCCAGCAGCCGGCCTGAGGTAGGCTATGAAAGCAGCTATCGCGGCTGCGGGCTCAATGGCTCCTCAACCATCGGGGGCTTCACCATTGTCAACAGCGGCAGCACGGTGCAAGACACCACTGCGCCATTGCTGGTCAGCACCAATCCCAGCAATGGCAGCACCGTGAACCCTGGCGTCTTTGGCGGGCTCTCAGGGCAGACCATCACCGCCAGCCTCACCGATGCCAGCCCCATTTCTCCGAAGTCTAATATCACATTGACCCGCAGCCTGGGAGGCTTGGTCCAGTTCATCACTGGCAGCATACAAAGCAATGCCGGTGGGGTGGTGAATGGCTTGAACACCATGCAGCTCACCTTCTACCCCAACCAGGTGCTCACGGCTGGCGGCACCTATACCCTCACCATCTATGCACTAGACACCAAGGGCAATGACCACACATACACCAGCACTTTTGTGCTCACGGACCAGGGCGTCCCCACGCTGAACAATGTCTTTGTGCTCGACCGCGTGGGCAGCAGCTTCACGGTGTATCCTGGCAGCCTGAGCACACCGCTGGATTCCGGCGCCCAGATAGTCGCCAAGCTGTCCATGGACACCTCCATCACCCAGAATTTCATCACTGGCGCCTCGATCAGCCTCAAGCGCACCGATGTCTCGCCAGTCGTGGATGAGTCTGGCTTCCTTGGCACGCCCGTGGTGGTCACCAACACCGCCTCCACCAACCTGACCATCACGGTGCCCATCTCGCCCCTGCTCACAGTGGGAACCTATCAGATCACGGTGAATTCCACGGCGCAGAATCCCAGCACCAACAATGTCTATGCCGCCTCCTTTGGCGCCAGCCCGGTCATCCAGTTCAGCGTGGTGCAGCCTGCCAGCGACATCGACATCTACCTGGGCAGCCAGATCGTGCTGGCCATGGTCGAGCCCATCACAGTCACCAGCACCACCTTCCCTGGGGGCTTCAATCCCAGCCTGATGGTCGCCCAGAGCTACAATATGAGCTCCATCAACCTGCCGGGCGGCTATGTGCAGCTCACCGGCACTGCGGCCCTCAACTTCTACGTCAACCAGGCCCCCAACATCGGGGTCAATGGCCACAACCTGAACTTCAACTTCCAGACCATCAGCCCGACCGTGATGACGCTCTATTTCAACCCCAATTACCAGCAGTTGAACTCCCAATTGAGCGCCATCACGCCCACCACCCTGTGCATCCTGGGCTGGGACCTGGACAGCAACAAGCTGGATGTCGATGGGCCCACCAGCAACACCATGTCGGACTTCATCGCCAGCGCCAACTGGGACTACGTCAATGGCACGGTGAACATCACCTTATTGCCTGGCAAGACCGTGCGCGACGAGGTCTTCTTCGTGGGCTACAACATGGCCACCAACACATCGGGCACGCCCACGCTCGTGCCCACCCCGGCGCGGAGCACCCGCAGCTTCAACCCCAACAGCAGCGACCCGCTGCACAGCAAGGCTACCATCTATGTGGCTGCGAGCAACCTGCCATCGCCGCCCAATGTGGATGTGAAGATATTCAGCATGGCGGGGGTGGTCGTGCGCAAATTCAGCCTGACCACCAGCTTTGACAGCGTCTCCAACACCGATGGCTATTGCTACACCTGGAACGGCAAGAATGACTCGGGAGCCCTGGTCAACAACGGGATATACATGGTCGTCACCCAGGTGCATCTGCCTGGCGGGTCTAGCACCACCTTGAAGAACATCCTGGCCGTGATCAAGTGAGGAGCCGACGCATGAAGACGACCGTGAAATCGCTGATGCTGGCCGCGGCCCTGGGCGCGCTGGCCGCCAACTTGAGCGCCAGCTCCACCAGCCTGGGCGGGGCCTACGCCAGCGATGGCGAAGGGGCCAGGGCCCTGGGCATGGGAGGCGCCTTTGTGGCGGTGGCGGACGATGCCAATGCCAACTGGGCCAACCCGGCCGGCATGGCTTTCTTCATCGACCACGCCCGCTATGCCAGCTTCACCCACAGCCTGCTCTATCAGGTGGACGGCCTGAGCCGCGACTACCTGGCCTATGCCCAGGCTGACGACGGCGGCTATGGCGCGCTGGGCGTGTCTTGGGACCGCTTCACCGCGGACCTGAACCCGGAGACCTACACCGAGGACACCTTCGCCTATTCGGGCGCCAAGCGGCTGGCGAGCAGCCTGCCCATGGCCGTGGGCTGGACCTTGAAGTACTTCCGCGTCGCCTCGAGCCTGGCCGCCAGCAACGACAATCAGACCGTGGGCGCGGGCGATGCCACCGGCTTCGGCGCCGACCTGGGCCTGATGATCAAGCCGGTGCCCAGCGTGGCCGTGGGCATCGATGTGCAGAACCTGTACTCGTCGCTCTCCTGGGACACGCACACCTATGAGTCCATCCCCACGGTGGCCAACGGCGGCGTGGCCTGGCACTTGAATGACCGCACAGTGTTCGCGGCGCAGGCCAGCATGGCCCAGAGCTCAAGCGGCTACAGCCCGCAGAGCGCCAACGCCGGCGGCGAGGTCTGGATGTTCGATGGCAAGACCGAGCAGTGGGGCTTCGCCCGCAACATCGCCCTGCGCGCTGGCTATCAGCAGGCCCTGACCAATGGGGATGCCGGCCAGGTGGATGCCGGCGCCTCCATCAAGGCCGAGACCTGGCAATTGGACTACGCCTTCCAGTACATGCTGACGCAGAGCGAGCTGGGCAACACCCAGCGGCTGGGGCTCAGCTTCAGCTTCTAGGGCGCTCAGAGCTGGGCAGGCCCCGGGCTTGCAGGCCCCGTTCCGCGAAGGCGGGACGGGGCTTTTTCTTGCGGCCAGCGCCGCCTCAGCGGCCTTTACGCCATCAAGGCCTTTTGCTAGGATGAACCCCTATGGACAAGATACTCATCGAAGGCGGGAAGAGGCTGAAGGGCGAGGTGGAGGTGTCTGGCAGCAAGAATGCCAGCCTCCCCATCATGGTGGCGGGCCTGCTGGCCAAGGGATCCACCAAGCTCTATGGGGTGCCCAACCTGATGGACACCCGCACCATGGCGCGCGTCATCGCCGCCCTGGGCGCCCAGGCTGGCTTTGACGCCAAGGGGGTCATGACCATCGACCCCAAGGGCTTCTCGGGCTTTGAGGCCCCCTATGACCTGGTGCGCACCATGCGCGCCAGCATCTATGTGATGGGGCCCCTGCTGGCACGCCTGGGCAAGGCCCGCGTGTCCCTGCCCGGGGGCTGCGCCATCGGCGCCCGGCCCATCGACCTGCACCTGCGCGCCTTCGAGGCCCTGGGGGCCAAGGTGGTGCTCAAGCACGGCTATGTGGAGGCCAGCGCCAAGCGGCTGAAGGGCGCCCGCTTCGTGATGGACAAGCCCAGCGTGGGGGCCACCGCGAACCTCATGATGGCCGCCAGCCTGGCCCAGGGCACCACCATCATCAACAACGCGGCCCAAGAGCCAGAGATGGTGGACCTGGCCGGCTTCATCAACCGCATGGGCGGCAAGGTGTCCGGCGCGGGCAGCGACTGCATCGAGATCAAGGGCGTGGCCGGGCTCACCGCCTGCGAATACGCCGTCATCCCCGACCGCATCGAGGCCGGCACCCTGATGGTGGCCGCGGCCATCACCGGCGGCTCTGTGCTGGTGCGCCGCGCGCGGCTGGACCACATGGGCAGCTTCTTGGACAAGCTGCGCGCCCACGGCGTGCAGGTGAGCGAGGAGGATGGGGCGGCCCGCGTGCTGGCCGCGCCCAAGCCCAGGGCGGTGAATATCTGCACCATGCCCCACCCCGGCTTCCCCACTGACATGCAGGCCCAGTGGATGGCCCTGATGGCGGTGGCCCCCGGCGCCTCGGTGCTCACCGAGACCATCTGGGAGAACCGCTTCTTGCACGTGCCCGAGCTGCAGCGCCTGGGCGCCGACATCGCGGTGCAGGGCAACAGCGCGGTGGTCAAGGGCGTGCGCAAGCTCTCGGGCGCCGCGGTGATGGCCAGCGACCTGCGGGCCAGCGCGGCCCTGGTGCTGGCCGGCCTGGCCGCCAAGGGGCGCACCGAGATCAACCGCATCTACCACCTGGACCGCGGCTACGAGCGCATGGAAGAGAAGCTCACCGCGCTCGGCGCGCGCATACGCCGCGTGAAGGAAGGCGCATGAGGACCAAGGCCCTCATCCTCGGCGCCCTGCTGGCCGCCGCCCTGGCCCCGGCCCTGCCCGCGGCCCGCGCCGCATCCAATGGCGAGCAGATTCGCCTGAGCGTGGGCAGCCACGGCCTGGCCCAGGTGATGCGCCTGCTGGCCTCGGCCCAGGACACGCTGGACATCGAGATGTACCACCTGACCGACCGCCGGGTGCTCAAGGCATTGCTTGCCGCGGCCGGGCGAGGGGTGCGGGTGCGCATCATCCTGGACCCCTCGCAGCGCCGCAACCTCAAGGTGCCCGACGCCCTTGAGCATCCCGGGGTGGAGGTGCGCTGGATGGACACCGACGAGGGGCGCGGGGAGCTGCTGCACGCCAAGGCGGCGCTGGTGGACTGCAAGCGCCTGCTCATCGGCAGCGCCAATTGGACCCACACCGGGCTCTCGGTCTCGCACGAGGCCGGGCTGGTCATCGAGGACAGCGCCCTGGCCGCCGAGTTCGAGCGCGCCTTCGAGCAGGACTGGTCGCGCGCCCTCCTGCAGTGGCCCAGCCATGGGCTCCGGGATGAGGAGCTCCTGAGCCTGCCCGACGCGGCCTCCTTCTACGAGGACAAGCCCCGCATGCATGGCCGGCGCAGCAGCGGGGGGCAGGAGTGAGCATGCAGACACTGTTGATCAAGGACCAGGCCGCTCTTGAGCGCGCCGCCGCCCGGCTGGCCAAGCCGCCCCAGTTCAAGGCCGGCCAGGATGCCGAGGTGGCCCGCATCCTCGAGGCTGTGCGCCTGCGCGGCGACGAGGCCCTGCTGGGCTACGCCCTGCGCCTGGACGGCACCCGCCTCACGCCCAGATCCCTGCGCCTGCCCCAGGCCGCCCTCTCCGCGGCCCTGGCCCGGCTGGACCCGCGGCTGAAGAGGGCCCTCAAGGCCAGCATCGCCAGCATCGCCGCCTTCCAGCGCCGCATCCTGCCCAAGGGCTGGGAAGCGAGCCTGAGGCCGGGCGTGCGCCTGGGCCAGCAGGTGCGCCCGCTCAAGCGGGTGGGCATCTGCGTGCCGGGCGGCGAGTCGCCCCTGGTCTCCACGGTGCTGATGAGCGCCATCCCCGCCCGCGTGGCCGGGGTGCGCGAGATCGTGGTGGTGAGCCCCAACCGGCAGGGCAAGGGCATCAACCAGGACCTGCTGGCCGCTTGCGCGCTGTGCGGGGTCACCGAGCTCTATCAGGTGGGCGGGGCCCATGCGGTGGCGGCCCTGGCCTTTGGCACCAAGAGCATCGCGCGGGTGGACAAGATCGTGGGCCCGGGCAGCTCATGGGTGGCGGCCGCCCAGCGCCTGGTCTTCGGCACGGTGGGCATCGACATGGTGGCCGGCCCCAGCGAGATCATGGTCATCGCCGAGAAGGGCGCCGACCCGGCCTGGGTGGCTGCGGACCTGCTCTCGCAGGCGGAGCATGCGGGCGAGGAATCGGCCGTGCTGGTGACCCCGGATGCGGCCCTGGCCCGCCAGGTGGTGCAGGCCCTGGAGGCCCAGGCCCGGGCCCTGCCGCGCCAGGGCGCCATCGGCAGCTCGCTCTCCCGCTTCGGCCTGGCCCTGGTGGTGCGCTCGCTCGCGGACGCCGCGCGGCTGGCCGATGCCATGGCCCCCGAGCACCTGGAGCTGATGGTGCGCAAGCCCCGCGCCCTGGCCCGCCGCATACGCAACGCGGGCGCCATCTTCATGGGGAGCACCACGCCCGAGCCGGTGGGCGACTACGTGGCGGGCCCCAGCCATGTGCTGCCCACGGGCGGCTGCGCCCGCTACGCCTCGGGCCTCTCGGTGGAGAACTTCGTGAAGAAGAGCTCGCTCTTGGAGTACGCCCCTTCTGCGCTTAAGCGCGAGGGCCCGGCCATCCGCCGCATGGCGCTGGCCGAGGGGCTCACCGCCCACGCCGCCAGCGTGGCGGCCCGGGGCTGCTGAGATGCCCGCGCGCGCCTACTTGAGGCCCGAGCTGGGGATGGTCGCCCCTTACCGGGCGGAGGAGAGCCCGGCGCGCATCCTGCTGGATGCCAAGGAGAACCCCTACGCCCCGCCGGCCAGCTTCTTGAAGAAGGCCGCCGCCCGAGTGGCCAAGGCCAGCCTCAACCGCTACCCAGACCCCCAGGCCCGGGCCCTGAAGGCGGCGGCCTCGCGCTGCTATGGGCTGCCAGCCTCGCGCATCATGGTCGGCAACGGGTCCGATGAGCTGCTGGCCCTGCTCTGCCAGGCTGCGGGCGGCCATGGCGCCAAATGCCTGCTGCCCACGCCCACCTTCAGCATGTACCGCCTCTGCGCCAGGCTGCAGGGGCTCAAGGTGCTCGAAGAGCCGCTGGGCCCGGCCTGGGAGCTGACCGAGCGCTTCCTGGCCCGGGCTGAAGCCCTGCGCCCGGCCATCATCTTCCTGGCCTGGCCCAACAGCCCCACCGGCAACCTCTTCGATGCCGCGGCCATCCGCCGCCTTCTGGCATTGAAGGGCACCCTGGTGGTGGTGGACGAGGCTTATGCCGAGTTCTGCGGCAAGAGCTTCAGGCCCCTGGTGGCGCAGCATGCCAACCTGGCGGTGGTCTCCACGCTCTCCAAGGCCTGGGGCCTGGCAGGGCTTCGGGTGGGCTTCCTCTTCGCCCAAGAGGGCCTGCTGGCCGAGGTTGAGAAGCTGCGCCTGCCCTACAACCTGGATGCCCTGGCCCTGGAGCTGGCCGCCCTGGCGCTCAAGGACCCCAAGGCCTTCGCCCCGCGCTGGAAGGCGGTGCTGGCCACCCGCGACAGGCTCTTCGCCGGCCTCAAGGCCCTGCCGGGGGCCACGGCCTGGCCCAGCCAGGCCAATTTCGTGATGCTGCGCCATCCGCGCGCCAAGGCCCTCAACCAGGCCCTGCTCAGGGCCGGCATCCGCGTGCGCACGCTCTTCGGCACGCCGGGCCTTGAGGATGCCCTGCAGGTGACGGTGGGCACGGACAAGGAAGCGGCGGCCCTCCTCAAGGCCGCCCGGCAGTTCCTCTCAGGGAGGCCCAGGCCATGAGCCCGCGCCAGAGCCAGCAGAAGCGCAAGACCCGCGAGACCGACATCCGCCTGAGCCTCAAGCTGGACGGCAGGGGCGCCACCCGCCTCAAGACCGGCCTGCCCTTCTTCGAGCACATGCTGGACGTGATGGCGCGCCAGGCCTGCTTTGACCTAGGCATCGAGGCCAAGGGCGACCTGGCCGTGGATGACCACCACCTGGTGGAGGACCTGGGGCTGGCCCTGGGGCAGGCCCTGGCTGATGCCCTGGGCGACAAGTCCGGCATCCGCCGCTACGGCTCTGCCTCTGCGCCGCTGGATGAGGCCCTGGTCTCTGCCAGCCTGGACTGCTCGGGCCGGCCCTACCTCGCCTATGGCCTCTCGCTCGGCGCCAAGCGCATCAAGGACTTCGACCCCCAGCTGCTGGAGGAGTTCTTGCGCGCCTTCTGCGACCGCGCGCGCCTCACCCTGCACCTGGAGCAGAGGGCAGGGAAGAACACCCACCACATCCTGGAAGCCGCCTTCAAGGCCCTGGGCCTGGCCCTGCGCCAGGCCTGTGAGGCCGACCCGCGCCGCATCGGCGGCGTGGCCAGCACCAAGGGCACCCTCACCCAGTGAAGGGGACCATGTCAGCCAAGCCTCACCTCGCCATCATCGACTACGGGCGTGGCAACCTGCGCAGCGTGGCCAAGGCCTTTGAGACCGTGGGCGCCAAGGTGCTGGTCACGCCCAAGGCCTCAGACCTGAGGGCCGCCGCCGGATTGGTGCTGCCCGGGGTGGGCGCCTTTGGCGATGCCATGGAAGCCTTGCGCAAGGCCAAGCTGGACCGGGCCATCCTCGAGCAGGTGGCCGCCGGCAAGCCTTTGCTTGGGGTGTGCGTGGGCATGCAGGTGCTCTTTAGCACAGGGCTGGAATACGGGCGCCATGCCGGGCTGGGCCTCTTCGCTGGCACGGTGCGCAAGTTCTCCCCCGGGGCCAAGGTGCCCCACATGGGCTGGAACCGCGTTGAGCTGAACCCCGATTGCCCGCTCTTCAAGGGCATCAAGAGCGGCGAGCGCTTCTATTTCGTGCACAGCTACTATGCAGAGCCCAAGGATCCCGATTTCGTCGCCGGCCGCACGGGCTATGCTGGCATCGAGTTCTGCTCGGCGGTGTGGGCCGGCCGCGTCTTCGCCACCCAGTTCCATCCCGAGAAGAGCCAGGCTGCGGGGCTCAAGGTCTACAAGAACTATTGGTCCTTTGTGAAGGGGAGCAAGCCATGATCGTGATCCCAGCCATCGACCTGCGCGGCGGCCGCTGTGTGCGCCTCATCCAAGGGGATGTGCGCGACGAGACCGTGTACTCCAGCGAGCCGGTGGGCGTGGCCAAGCTGTGGAAGCTCAAGGGCGCCAAGCTCATCCATGTGGTGGACTTGGACGGGGCCATCACCGGGAATGCCAAGAACCTGAAGCACGTCTATGAGATCGTGCGCTCGGTGAACGTGAATGTCCAGTTCGGCGGCGGGGTGCGCGACCTGGAGACCCTCAAGGCGGTGCTCGACCACGGGGTCAAGCGCGTCATCCTGGGCACCTCGGCGGCCCAGGACCGCAAGTTCCTCGAGAAGGCCATCGAGAAGTACGGCAAGCAGGTGGTGGTGGGCATCGACGCCCGCGACGGCAAGGTGGCGGTGAAGGGCTGGAAGGAGACCAGCAAGGCCCTGGCCGTGGACCTGGCGCGCGAGATGGAGGCCCTGGGGGTCAAGAACATCATCTTCACCGACATCCGCAAGGACGGCATGTTGACCGGCCCCAACTTCAAGCAGATCAAGGAGCTGGCCCGCGCCATCAAGGTGCCGGTGATCGCCTCGGGCGGGGTGGGCAGCCTCAAGGACATCCGCCACCTGCGCGACCTGGAGCCCTACGGCGTGGAGGCGGCCATCGTGGGCAAGGCCCTCTACACCGGCAAGGTGGACCTGAAGGAGGCTATCGCGGTGGCCAGCGGCGCGCGCGACGTGCCCGCCAAGCGCCCCAAGCAGCAGCCCAAGAAGAAGGCCTGAGATGCTCGCCAAGCGCATCATCCCCTGCTTGGATGTGAAGGACGGCCGGGTGGTCAAGGGCGTCAAGTTCGTGGACTTGAAGGATGCCGGCGACCCGGTGGCGGCCGCGCGCGCCTATGACCGCGCCGGGGCCGACGAGCTGGTCTTTTTGGACATCACCGCCAGCCATGAGCGGCGCGGCATCCTGCTGGATGTGGTGCGGCGCACCGCCGAGGCCTGCTTCATGCCGCTGACGGTGGGCGGCGGGGTGCGCGCGGTCTCCGACATCCGCGAGCTCTTGAGGAGCGGGGCCGACAAGGTGAGCATCAACAGCGCGGCGGTCAATGACCCCATGCTGCTCAAGCAGGGCGCGCGGGCCTTCGGTGCCCAGTGCATGGTGCTGGCCATCGACGCCAAGCGCCGCAAGGGCGGCCCCGGCTGGGAGGTCTACGTGCACGGCGGCCGGCTGGCCACCGGGCTCGACGCGGTGGCCTGGGCCAAGCGCGGGGTGCGGCTGGGCGCGGGCGAGATACTGCTCACCAGCATGGATGCCGACGGCACCCAGGCCGGCTATGACCTGGGGCTGACGCGCGCAGTGAGCGAGGCGGTGCCGGTGCCGGTGATCGCCTCGGGCGGCGCTGGAAACCTTGGGCACCTGGTGGACGTCCTCAAGAGGGGCAAGGCTGACGCCGTGCTGGCCGCCAGCATCTTCCATTACCAGAAGTACAGCATCCCCCAGGCCAAGCGCTATCTGGCGCGGCATGGGGTGGAGACCCGGCTCTGAGCCACAACCCCAATTCGCGAGGAACACCCATGGAATGGATCGAGAAGCTCAAGTACGACGCCAACGGCCTCATCCCCGCCATCATCCAGGATTACAAGGACAACACCGTGCTGATGGTGGCCTGGATGAACAAGGATTCGGTGGCCGACACCGTCAAGACCGGCAAGGCCCATTTCTGGAGCCGCTCGCGCAAGAGGTACTGGATGAAGGGCGAGGAGAGCGGCAATGTGCAGAACGTGAAGGACATCTACTACGACTGCGACGCCGACGTGCTGCTCATCAAGGCCGAGCAGGTGGGCGGCGCCGCTTGCCACACCGGCCGCCGCAGCTGCTTCTACTTCCACATCGTCGACGGCCAGCCCAAGGAAGAGGGCGAGCTGCTCTTCGACCCCGCCAAGGTCTACAAGAAGTAGGCTGGCGCAGGAGCCCCCGTGATCACCCCTGACTTGAAGACCTTCCGCAGCCTGGCCCGCCAGGGCACCCATGTGCCCCTGGCGCTGGAGCTGCTGGCCGACCTGGAGACCCCGGTGTCGGCGCTGCTCAAGCTCACCCGCGGCTTCGCCGAGGAGCGCTGCTTCCTCTTCGAGAGCGTGGAAGGCGGCGAGCGCGTGGGCCGCTACAGCTACCTGGGCAGCGGGGCCTTTGAGGCCCTGGCCACCAGCGACCGCGACCCGCTGCCCGCGCTGCAGGCGCGCATGGCTGGCTTCAAGCCGGCGCTGCTGCCCGGCCTGCCGCCCTTCTGGGGCGGCGCGGTGGGCTATCTCGGCTATGACGCGGTGCGCCACATGGAGCCGGTGGCGAGCAAGAACCCGGACCCCCTGGGCTTCCCCGAGAGCCTGCACTTCTTGGCCGATGCGGTGGTGGCCTTCGACCATGTGAAGCATGTGATGACCCTGATCTGCTTGGCGGATGCGCTGGACAAGCGGCCTGAGGCCCTGGGCCGGGCCTATGCCCGCGCCGAGCGCCGGCTCAAGGGCATGCTCAAGCTGCTGCAGGGCCCCCTGCCCAAGCTCCCGCGCCCCCGCGCGGGAAGGCACCAGGCCTGGACTTGCAACGTGGACAAGCCCGCCTACCTGAAGTGGGTGGCGCGCAGCATGGAATACATCAAGGCCGGAGACATCTTCCAGATCCAGGTGGGCCGTCGCCTGAGCAAGCGCACGCCGGTGCACCCCTTCAGCATCTACCGCGAGCTGCGCGGGCTGAACCCCTCGCCCTACATGTTCTACCTGCAGGACGGCAAGCGCGAGCTGATCGGCGCCTCGCCCGAGATCTTGGTCACCCTGCAGGGCGAGACGGTCTGCATTCGCCCCATCGCCGGCACGCGCCGCCGCGGGCGCGACGAGGAGCACGACCTGGCCATGGAGCGCGAGCTGAAGGCCGACCCCAAGGAGCGCGCTGAGCACATCATGCTGGTGGACCTGGCCCGCAATGACGTGGGCCGCGTCTGCCGCCCCGGCACGGTTAAGGTGGGCGAGCTGATGGTCATCGAGCGCTATAGCCACGTGCTGCACCTGGTCTCGGACGTGAAGGGCCGCCTCAACCCAGGCCTCAACGCCTTCGACGTGCTCAAGGCCAGCTTCCCGGCCGGCACGGTGACCGGCAGCCCCAAGATCCGCTCCATGCAGATCATCGATGAGCTGGAGAACATCAAGCGCGGCCCCTACGGCGGCTCAGTGGGCCTGATCGGCTTCAATGGCGACCTCATGGAGGCGCTGACCATCCGCACCCTGATGATGGACGGGCAGACTGTCCATGCCCAGGCCTCGGCCGGCATCGTGGCCGACAGCCAGCCCGAGCTGGAGTACCTGGAGACCGAGAACAAGCTCATGGGCTCGGTGGCGGCGGTGGAGCGCGCGGAAGGGAGGCAGCGGCCATGATCCTGATGATCGACAACTATGACAGCTTCACCTACAACCTGGTGCAGTACCTGATGGAGCTGGGCCAGCAGGTGGAGGTGGTGCGCAATGACAAGGCCAGCGTTGGCCAGCTCGCCGCCATGAAGCCGCAGGCGCTGGTGGTATCGCCCGGCCCCTGCACCCCGGATGAGGCCGGCGTCAGCATGGAGGCCATCGCCTATTTCGCCGGCAAGGTGCCGGTGCTGGGCGTTTGCCTGGGGCACCAGGCCCTGGGCCAGGCTTTCGGCGGCCAGGTGGTGCGCGCTGGCCGCCTGATGCACGGCAAGACCTCCCTCATCCATCACGATGGGCGCGGCCTCTACCGCGGGCTGCCCATGCCCTTCGAGGCCACCCGCTACCACAGCCTGCTGGTCAAGCGCGAGACCCTGCCCCCCTCCTTGGAGGTCTCGGCATGGACCGAGGAGGGCGAGATCATGGGCCTGCGCCACCGGGTGCTGCCGGATGTGGAGGGCGTGCAATACCACCCGGAATCCATCCTCACCACGGCGGGCAAGGATCTGCTGGCCAACTTCATCTCTTGGCAGCAGCCCCGACGAACAGCCCGGGGCAGCCATGCGCGCGCTTAGGCCTCTGCTGGCGCTGGCCCTGATGGCGGGCGCGGCCCTGGCCGCGGGCGCCGCCACCCTGCCCCCAGACACCCCGCAAGGCTTGAGCGTGGCCTTTCGATTCGCCGGCGCTGGCGCCAAGCCCAGCCTGGACCTGGGCTGGGAGCCATCCTTCCCGCGCTCTTACCTGCTGCTGGGCTACCGCATCTACCGCCGCGAGGGCGGGGTCAGCGGAACAGCCACCACCCTGGGCTCCACGGACCGCGGCCCCTGGCAGGACAACCATTACAGCGACTCAGAGCAGCTGGACATGGGCAAGGCCTATGCCTACCAGGTGCAGGCCGTGGATGCCAAGGGCAACAGCTCTGGCATGAGCGCGCCCTGCGCCTTCGACCTGGCGACCGTGCCCAGCGAGCAGGTGGCGCCGCTGCCCCCCAAGGGCCTCACCGCCCGCGCCGGCCGCAGCAGCCTGCGCCTGGCCTGGCAGCCTTCCATGGGGAGAGCCTCCGCGCTCTCGGACTACCTGGTCTTCCGCGCCACGGGCGCCGCCACCTTGCCCAAGCTCGCCCGCCCGCTCACCATCACCTCCGCCACCGAGGTGGATGACACGCCGCCGGCCGAGGCCCAGCCCTACACCTATGTGGTCTGCGCCCGCGACATCCAGGGCCGCATCTCCAGCGCCTCGCTCACCCTCACCACGGGCGCCACGGGCACCCTGCCCCCGGCCCCTCCCAGCAAATTCACGGCACTGGCTGGCGAGATCCGCGTGGACTTGAGCTGGCAGGCGGCCGAGCCGGGCACCGCGCCGGTGTCAGCCTACCTGGTCACCCGCTATGCCCCGGATGCCAAGCCCCATGATTTCCTGCCCATCCCGGCGGCGGTCTCCAAGACCAGCTACACCCTTGGCGATGGCGACCTGGATGCCAAGGCCCTCTACCGCTACTCGGTGCGCACCCAAGACCTGGAGGGGAACACCTCAGAGGCCGTGTATGTGGCCGCCTTCACCCTGCCTGAGCGCCTGGACAAGTCCAATGTCATCCTCATGCCCACCGCCTATTCCAGCGACCAGGAGCATGACCTGGGCGTCAACCTGAACGTGGCCTTCTCCTACTTCATCGGCGCGCTCTATGAGTCCTACGATGACCCGGTCAGCGAGCGCACCAAGATCAACTTCTTCCAGCCGGTGCGCATCGGCACCTTCAGCATCGATGTGAAGGACTGCTTCTATCCTGACCACGAGCTGCTGCCGGGCCTGGCTGCCGGCTACTACACCATGGCGCTCATCAACACCAGCCAGCCCGCCTCCGGCTCCTCGCAGCAGGCTGGCGTCAGCTCCTCGGGCAACAGCCAGACCTTTGACACCATGGGCGGCGCCTACCTGGTGGGCAGCAAGCGGCTGGGCCAATGGGCCACCCTGCATGCGGGCGCCATGCTGGGCAACCTGGCCAACGATGTCACTGGCGCCGCCCCCCAGGCCTGGGGCCCCACCCTGCGCCACATGCTGCCGGGCGACAACATACCCGACCTCTTCCCCCAGCTCATCGACAGCGGATTGAGCGTCTCTGGCACGGCCCAGGCCACCACGCCCTACCTGGGCTACGTGGGCTTTCAGGCGCCCTTCAGCCTGCCGCTGGGCTTCACCACCTGGCACTCGGCCATGCGCGCCGAGTTCATCAGCCCCATCCCAGACGGCAAGGAATCTTGGCTGCCCTGGATGGTCAACTTGCACTTCGACCACCTGCCGCTCTTCGGCTTCGAGTTCTCCTACTTCCATTTCTACCAGGGCTATCAGGTGCTGGCCTTCTACCATTTCCATGACCTGAACTGGACCTTCTAAAGCCATGCATGCCGCCTTTGTGGTCGCAGACGACCTGACCGGGGCCAATGACAGCGCGGGCCGGCTGGCGCAGGCCGGCCTCAAGGCGCGCGTGATGCTCGCCGGCCTGCCTCCCCAGGGCCCCTGGCCCGAGGCCCTGCTGCTCAACATCCAGAGCCGCGGCCTGGCGCCCTCAGGGGCGCTGGCTGCAGCCCGACAGGCCTGGCTGCGCTTGGGCGCGGCCCAGGCCCGCCTGCGCTACGCCAAGCTCGACTCCACCCTGCGGGGCAACCTGGCCGCCGAGGTGGAGGGCATGCTGGCTGGCACCGGCGCTGGCGAGGTGGCCTTTGTGCCGGCCTACCCTGCGCAGGGCCGCAGCATCCGCAAGGCAGAGCTCTGGGTGCAGGGGAAGCGCCTGGACAAGAGCGAGTACGCGCGCGACCCCCTCAACCCGGCGCGCTGCCACCGCGTGGACCGTCTCTTCCCCGGCCTGGCCACGGCCCATGTGGGGCTCAAGGCGGTTGGGTCAGGGCCTGCGGCGCTCAAGGCCCGCCTCCTCAGCCTGCGCCTGGCCTGGCCCAGGCCGCGCGTCATCACCTTTGACTGCGAGAGCGACCAGCACCTGGACAGCATCGCCCGGGCCACCCTGGCTGCTGGCGTCACGGCCTGGGCCGGGGCTTCGGGCCTGCTGGCATCCCTGGCCCGCGCGCTGATGGGTCCGCGGGCTTTGGCTGGGCCCTTGCCGCCGCTCCCGCCGCGCCTGCTGGTGCTGGCAGGCACCCTGAGCGCCACCACAGCCGCCATGATGGGCCGCGCTCAGGCGGGGCTCTCCTGGGGCCGGGGCCATCTTGAGCCGCGCGACATCCTGGCCCCAGGGCCGCCCCAGGCCCTGCTGAAGGCGGCATTTCTGGGCTTGCAGCAGCGGGGCGCCTACTTGGCGCAGAGCGCGGCATCGCGCGAGGCGGTCGAAGGCTTCATCCGGCTGGGCCGGCGCCAAGGCTTGAGCAGGGCTGCCGCGGCAGAGGCCGCCCTCAAGTCCCTGGCCCGGGTGGGCGAGGCGCTGGCAGGCCAGCCCCACGTGGTGCTGCTCACCGGCGGCGCCACGGCGGAGGCTTACCTCTCCCTGCGCGGCGTGCAGAGCCTGGAAGCCTGGGCTGAGCTGGCGCCTGGCCTTCCCCTGGCGCGCGGAGTGGACAGTCGCGGTCGCGGTCAATGGCTATTGAGCAAGCCCGGCGGCTTCGGGCAGGAGGGTCTCTTGATGGATCTGGGCAAGGAGCTGAGGATCGGGGGCGCTCCATGGCAGGCCTGACCTGCATCCGCTGCCAGGCGCCCATGGCCCTGGCGGACGCCACCTGCCTGGCTTGCGGGGCGCCGGCTGACAGCGGCCAGCTGGCCAAGGCCTGGCTGGATACCGGCCGCGGCCTTGAGCGGGGAACCCTCCGGTCCAGCGAGCCCGGCAAGGCGGCGGCCGATGCCTTCTCCAAGGCCGTCTCCCTGGATCCGGGGCTGGACGCCGCCCATCAGCTGCTCATCGCCAACCTCTGCCGCCGCGGCCTGGGCCTGGAGGCGGTGTCCCTCTACAAGGCGCTGGCCGCCGAAGAGCCGGAGCAGCCCCGCTGGCAGGGCTATCTGAAGACTGCCCGGCTGGGCGCCGAGTTTCAGGCGAATCCTGTCAAGGTGGCCCTGCCTGAGGTGAGGATCCACAAGGGGATCCTGGCCCGCTCCATCGACTGGCTGCTGGCCCCCAGCGCCCTCAACTTGGGGCTGGCAGGGGTGAGCGTGCTGCTGCCCCTGGGCCTGGGCATCTATCTGCTCTTCAAGCCCGCGGCCTCGGCCCCCTCCTCGGCGGTGGCCGGCCCGCCCGATGCTGGCGCCCTGCTGGGCCAGATGGCCTCGGGCGTGTCCGAGCCCTGGCCCTGGCTCAGCTCGGCCCTGGCCAGCGCTGTCTGGCTGGCCGTGCTCTGGTACCGGCGGCCCAAGCGGTGAGCGCCGAGCGCGCCTATCTGGTGGCGGCGGTGTTCCCCCCGCGCGGCGAAGCCGAGGCCCTGGCCTCGCTGGCCGAGCTGGCGCGCCTGGCCGAGTCGGCGGGCGCGGTGGTGGCGGGGCAGGCCCTGCAATTCCGCCGCGCCCCGGACCCGGCGCTCTATGTGGGCTCGGGCAAGGCCCGCGAGCTGAAGGCGGCCCTGGCCGCAGCGGGCGCCCCCCTGGCCCTGGTGGACGATGAGCTGAAGCCCTCGCAGGCCCGCAACCTTGAGCGCGAGCTAGGCGCCCATGTGGTGGACCGCACCCAGCTCATCCTCGACATCTTCGCCCAGCGCGCGCGCACCATGGAGGGCAAGCTGCAGGTGGAGCTGGCCCAGCTGGAATACCTGCTGCCGCGCCTGGTGGGGAGCTCAGAGGCCTTGAGCCGCTTGGGCGGCGGCATCGGCACGCGCGGCCCGGGCGAGACCAAGCTGGAGGCGGACCGCCGCCGCCTGCGCGACCGCATCGTGCAGCTCAAGCTGGCCATCGGCGAGGTGGCCCGCACCCGCGGCCTGCACCGCTCGGCGCGCAGCCGCCGCAAGGCGGTCAGCATATCGCTGGTGGGCTACACCAATGCCGGCAAGAGCTCGCTCTTCAATGCCCTGACGGGCGCCGAGGTGCTGGTGCAGGACCGCCTCTTCGCCACGCTAGACCCCACCACCCGGCCCCTGCCCGGCTCAACGGCTGGCCATCCGGTGCTGGTCTCTGACACGGTGGGCTTCGTGCGCCGGCTGCCCCATGCGCTGGTGGCGGCCTTCAGGGCCACGCTGGAGGAGGTGGCCGGCGCCGACCTGCTGCTGCACGTGGCAGATGGGTCCAGCCCCGAGCTGGACGCCCAGGTGGCCACCGTGGACCAGGTGCTGAAGGATGTGCAGGCCGAGCTGGGCGTGGAGCCGCGGCCCGTGATGCTGGCGCTCAACAAGGCCGACCTCTTGAGCGAGGCCAAGCGCCGCCGGCTGCTCAAGGCCAGGCCCGATGCCCTGCTGGTCTCAGCCCGCGATGGCTACGGCTTGCCCGAGCTGGCCAAGGCCCTGGCTGCGCGCGCTGCCGGGGGTGGCCGCGAGGCCCTGCTCAGCCTGCCCGCCAGCCAGGCCTGGCTCTTGGAGAAGCATTTCGACAGCCTGCAGGTGCGGCGCCGGTCCTGGACCAGCGGCATGCTGAAGGCCGAGGTCCTGCTGCTGCAGGAAGTGCCCGAATTGGAGCCTTTCATCATCAAGGCCCCGCGGGCCAGGAGGCGATGATGGAGCTCTTGAAGGTGGGGGTGGTGGGGGTGGGCAACCTGGGCCAGCACCATGCCCGGGTCTATTCCCAGCTGCCAGGCGTCAAGCTGGTGGGCGTGGCTGACAGCGATGCCGAGAGGGCGCGCGAGGTGGCGCGCAAGGTGGGCTGCGACCATTTCAGCGACCCTGAGGAGCTGCTGCATCTGGTGAAGGCCGCCAGCATCGTGGTGCCCACCTCGGGCCACTTCGCCCTGGCTGAGCGCTGCCTGAAGGCCGGCATCGCCTGCCTGCTCGAGAAGCCCATGACCGAGACCCTGGCCCAGGCCGATGCCCTGCTGGCGCTGGCCGAGAGGTCCGGCGCGGTGCTGCAAGTGGGGCACATCGAGCGCTTCAACCCCGCCATCCAGGCGGTGGGCAAGCTCAAGGGCAAGCCCCTGTTCATCGAAGGCCACCGCCTGGGCCCCTACAGCCCGCGCGGCACCGGCACTGGCGTGGTGCTCGAGCTGATGATCCACGACCTGGACCTGGTGCTGGACATGGTGGGCGAGCCGGTGGAGAGCGTGGAGGCCCTGGGCGTGCCCATCCTCTCCAAGACCGAGGACATCGCCAATGTGCGCCTGCGCTTCAAGGGCGGCTGCGTGGCCAACCTGACCGCCAGCCGCGTCACCACCGAGAAGCAGCGCAAGATCCGCATCTTCACCCGCGAGGCCTACCTCTCCATCGACTTCCTGGCCAAGCAGGTCAAGGTCTACCGGCTCAAGGAGGGGGCAGACCCCAGCCAGGCCGGCAGCCTGATCGGGCTCACCAAGATGGTGGCCATCGAGCGCCTCGAGATCCGCGATGAGGAGCAGCTGAAGATGGAGCTGGCCAGCTTCGTGGAGGCGGTGCGCGAGGGCAAGCAGCCCCTGGTCTCGGGCCGCGAGGGCCGCGCCGCCCTGGCCCTGGGCCTCGAGATCGAGTCGCAGATCCGCCGGGCCATCCAAGAAAGGCTGGGATGAGCCGGCCCGGCCCCAGGATCCTCTTCTTGGCGGGCGAGGCCTCGGGCGACCATCACGCCGCCGCGCTCATCCGCGAGATCAAGCGCCGCGCGCCCAAGGCCCTCTGCTTCGGCCTGGGCGGCCCGGCCATGGCCGCAGCCGGCATGCGCCTGGACTATGGCCTGGCCAGCCATTCGGTGATCGGCTTTGTGGAGGTGCTGAAGCACCTGCCGGCCCTGCGCCGCGCCGAGGCCCTGGCCCTGGGCCTGCTCGAGCGCGAGCGGCCCGACCTGGTGCTGAGCGTCGACTACCCCGGCTTCAACCTTCGCTTTGCGGAGAAGGCCCACGCCCGCGGCTTCAAGACCTGCCACTACATCAGCCCCCAGGTCTGGGCCTGGAAGGCCGGCCGGCCGCGCAAGATGGCGGGCTACCTGGACAAGGTGCTGGTGACCTTCCCCTTCGAGAAGGCCCTCTATGACCAGGTGGGCCTGCCCGCCGCCTTTGTGGGCAACCCCCTGATGGACTCGGTGCGGCCCAAGGCCCTGCCCGCAGCGGTGCGCAAGCGCCGCGGCTGGGGGCGCGGCCCCCTGGTGGGCTTGCTGCCCGGCTCGCGGCCCCAAGAGGTGGCCGCTCTGCTCCCGCCCATGCTGGCCACTGCCCGCCTGATGGCCAAGGACAGGCTTGGCCTGCGCTTCCTGCTCTTCAAGGCGCCCAACCTGGGGCTCGAGCATTTCTCCCGGCATCTGCAGGGGCTGCAGGGGCTGGATGTGGAGCTGGTGGAGGCCGGGGCTGGCGAAGACCCCTATGCCCTGCGCCGCTGCTGCCAGCTGGCCCTGGTGGCCTCCGGCACCGCCACGCTGGAGACCGCCATCCTGGGCGTGCCCATGCTCATCCTCTACCGCATCAACCCGCTCACCTACCAGATCGGCAAGCGCCTCATCAATCTCCCTTACATCGGCCTGGCCAATGTGGTGGCCGGCCGCAAGGTGGCCCCTGAGTTCATCCAGGGAGGGCTTCAGCCCTTGGCCATGGCACGCGAGGCCCTCGCATTGCTGGATGGCCCCGAGCCGCAGCGCAAGGCCCTGGCCGCGGCAGTGAGGACCCTGGGCGGCCCCGGCGCCGCGCGCCGCGCCGCGCAAGAGGCCCTGGCTCTGGCGGCCTCGTGAGGGCCGCCGGGCTGGCGCTCATGGCGCTGCTGGCCTCTGCCAGCCTGCGCGCCGCCTCGGCCCAAGCCTGGGCCCTGGGCTGCCAGCCCCAGGCCACGGTGCCTTACTTTGAGATGGACCCCGAGCTCTCCGCAGCCTATCTGGGCGGCCCGAGCGGGGGCGCATGGCGCGGGGGCTTGGATGCGCGCGCGGGCCTGACTGATTTTCTGGAGGCGGGCCTGAGCCTGGCCCAGGGGCCCAGCTTGGGCTTGGGCGCCTCTGCCAAGGCCGCCCTGGCGCCCGAGGGCCGCCTGCCCCTGGATCCGGGACTGATGTCCGAGGCCGCCTGGTCCCAGGCCTCTGGCTTCACTGGCGACGCCGGCCTGGTGCTGGGCCGGAGCCTTGGCCAGTGGGATGCGGACGCGGACCTGCTATGGGCCGGCGATTCGGCCTGGGGCCTGCGCCTGGGGCTCCGCAGCCCCTATGTGGTGACCTGCCTGCGCTTGGGCGCCGAGGCCCGCGCGCTGCTCGGCCCCCTGGGCACGGCCTGGGAATGGTCCCCGCAAGCCTGGCTGGACCTGCCTGGCGACATCAGCCTGAGCCTGGCTGGCCTCATCCCGGCCGATGGCCTGCAAGATTGGGGGCTGCGCCTGGCCCTGTCTGTGGAGCTCTTCCCCAACCCTTGAGCGATGCCCCATGTCCTGGCCCGGCTACGCCTACAACCTGCTGCTGCACCTGGCCCTGATCCTGCTGTGGCCCTTTTTGCTGGTGGCCGCCCTCTTGAGCCCCAAGCTGAGGCCGGGCCTGCCCCAGCGCCTGGGCATCCTGCCCCTGCGCTACCGCCGCCAGGCCTGGGTGGGCGAGGGCTGCATCTGGCTGCACGCCGCCAGCCTGGGAGAGGTGAACGCCTTGCTCCCGGTGGCCACGCTGATGGCCCAAGCCCTGCCGCGCGAGCCCTTTGTCTTCACCTGCACCACCCAGGCCGGCCTGGCCCGCGCCCAGAGCGCCTTCCCTCAGGCCCGCGCCCACCTGCTGCTGCCCCTGGACCTGCCCTGGATGCTCAGGCCCCTGCTCAGGCGCTACCAGCCCCGGCTCTGCGTCATCGCGGAGACCGAGCTGTGGCCCAACTTCATCCGCTTGCTCAAGCGGCAGCGCTGCCGGGTGATGGTGGCCAACGGCCGGCTGACGCAGAAGAGCCTTGAGGGCTACAACCGCTTCAGGCCCCTCTTCCATGAGATGGTGCTGCGGGTGGACTGCTGGGCCATGCAGTCGCAGGAGGATGCCCAGCGCATCAAGCTCTTGGGAGCCAACCCCCTCAAGGTGGTGGTGGCTGGCAACACCAAGTATGACGCGGCTGCGGCCCAGAAGCCCGGCGACCCCGCGGAGCTGAAGGCCAAGCTGGGCTTCGGCGCGCGCCGCCGGGTGCTGGTGGCGGGCAGCACGCGGCCCGGCGAGGAGGCCGGCATCTTGGCGGCCTTCGCTGCCCTGCAGGCCCAGGGCAGGGAATGGGCCCTGCTGCTGGCCCCGCGCCACCTGGAGCGCATGGATGAGGTGCTGGGCCTGGTCCAGGCATCCGGGCTCTCCTGGCGCCGGAGGAGCTCCCCTGTGGAGGGGCCGCCGGCGGATGTGGTGGTGCTGGACACCCTGGGCGAGCTGGCGGGCTTCTATGCCTGCGCCGAGCTGGCCCTGGTGGGCGGCAGCTTCGCCGACTGGGGAGGGCAGAACCCGCTGGAGCCCGCAGCGCTGGGCCTGCCTTTGGTCTTTGGGCCCAGCATGCGCCATTTCCGCGACATCGCCGCTGACCTGCTGGCTGCTGGCGCGGCGCGCCAGGCGAGCCTGCCCGAGCTGGCTGGGCTGCTGGCAGGGCTGTCTGGGCAGCCCAAGCAGCTGAAGGCCATGGGCAAGGCGGGAAGGGAGCTGGTGGCGGCCAAGGCCGGGGCTGCGCGGCGCAATGCGGACATGGCGCTCAAGCTCTACACCATCGACCATTTCCAGAATCGCGAGCGGCACTGGCGGGAGGATGCCGCCTACCCTGCGCAGAAGACCCAGGAATTCGGAGCCATCTTTGAGCGCCATGATGCTTGAGAGGGCCTGGCGCGAGGGCCGCATGCCGCGCCCTGTGCTGGCGGCGGCCAGCGCGCTGTATGGCGCGCTGGCGGGGCTGGACCGCTGGCGGCAGGGCCTGCGCCCGCCGCGCCGGCTGCCGGTGCCCGTGATCTCGGTGGGCAACCTGGCAGTGGGCGGCACGGGCAAGACGCCGCTGGCCGCTTGGGTGGCATCCTATTGCTGCAAGAAGGGCCTGCGCGTGGCGGTGCTGACCCGCGGGTATGGCCGCCAGAGCCGACGCGCTCCGGTGGCGCTCGCTGAGCACCTCTGCCTGCTCCCCAGCCTGGCTGAGACCGGGGATGAGGCCCGCGTGCTGGCCCGGCTGGCGCCCGGCGTGGCCGTGGTGGTGGACCCTGACCGCCATCGCGGCGGCAGCTTCGCCATCGACCGGCTCAAGGCCCAGGTGCTGGTGCTGGATGACGGCTTCCAGCGCCGCCATGGCCTTCACCGCGACCTGGACCTGCTGGCGGCAGACGGCCTGGACCCTGCGGCAGGGGGGGCCCTGCTGCCCCTGGGCCGCCTGCGCGAGCCGCTGAGCCAGGCTGCCTCTGCCTCAGCCCTGGTCTTGAGCCTGGCCCCTGGGGCCCAGCCCGCGCCGCTGCCGCCAGAGCTTGAGGGCCTGCCCTGCCTCATCGCCCGCGCGAAGCCCCTCTGCCTGCGCGGCCTGGATGGCCGGCCGCAGACCCTGTCCTGGCTCAAGGGCCGCCGCATCGCGGCCTTCTGCGGCCTGGCCTCGCCAGAGCGCTTCTGGCTGAGCCTGGAGTCCCTGGGCGCGCGCCTGGCCCTGCGCCAGGCCCTGGCAGACCACCAGGCCCTGGGCGCGGCGGGGCTCAAGGCCCTGGCCCTGAGCGCCAAGGCCAAGGGGGCGCAGGCCCTGGTCTGCACCTTGAAGGACCTTGTCAAGCTGCCGCAGGGCCCGCCCGGGCTGCCCCTGCTGGCGCTGGAGACTGGCGTGGAGATGGCTCCCCGCCGCAAGATGGAGGCGCTGCTGGATGCGGCGCTGAGACAGGGCAGAACGCCTGAGGATCCCCATGCCTGAGCACATGTTCCGCAAGATCCGCTACTACCTCGAATACCTCATCGTGCTGGCTGGCGCAGTGGCCATGCGCGTTCTCAACGATCGCCAGACCTTGGCCCTGGGCCGCTTCTTGGGAGCCGCGGCCTGGCGGCTTGGCGTCACCCGGCGCCTCACGCTGGCCAACCTCGCGGCCGCCTTCCCTGACAAGCCGGCTGGGGAGCTGGGCCGCCTGGGCCAGCAAGCCCTGCAGAGCGCGGCCATCACCTTCTTGGAGCTGGCCCGCATGCCGCTCTTGGACCCCCGCGACCTGCTGGTGGATGTGGAGTTCGAGAACCTGCACCTCTTGGACGAGAGCCTGGCGCGCGGCAAGGGCGCGGTGTGCCTGTCCGGCCACTTCGGCAACTGGGAGATCATGGGCGCGGCCCTGGTCGCCCGCGGCTACCCGCTCAGCTTCATGATCGGCCAGCAGAGCAACCCTTGGGTGGACGCGCTCTTCAACAGCTACCGCCAGCACTGCAACATCCACCTGATCCCGCTCAAGGACATCCGCCAGGTGCTCACCACCCTCAAGCGCAACCAGTTCGTGGCCATCTTGGGCGACCAGGACGGCGACCGCTGGGGCATGTTCATCCCCTACTTCGGCCGCAGCGCCAGCACCTTCACTGGGCCGGCGGTCTTCGCCCGCCGCACCGGGGCGGACATGCTCTTCTCCGTCTCAGTGCGCCTGGATGAGCGGCGCCACAAGGTGACGGTGCACCGCCTGCCCCAGCCGCCCGAGGGGCTGAGCGAGGAGCAGGACCTCAACTTCCGCCTGACCGCTTACAATCGCCTGCTGGAGGCGGCCGTGCGCCAGGACCCTGGCCAGTGGTGGTGGATGCACAACCGCTGGGAGGCCCGGCCCGAGCACCATCTGCGCCATGCGGCCCTGCAGCGCTTCAAGGATGGCGAGATCGAGTTCGACTGCGCGGGCCAGTGCTGGCGCGAGAAGGAGGGCGGCCAGGCCATCACCCTGGCTCCCGGGGAGTGGCGGTGAGCCTGGGCCTGGCTTGGGGCCTGGCCCTGCTCAGCGGGGCTCTGCTCTGCTTCAGCTTCCCCAGCTTCTTGGCCCCTGCCTTCCCGGCTGCGGCCCCGGCTCTGGCCTTCATCGCCCTCGCCCCGCTGCTGCTGGCTGTGGCTGGCCGCAAGCCGCGCCAGGCCTTGGCCCTGGGCTTTGGCGCGGGCCTGCTCTTCTTCGGCGCCAGCCTTTACTGGGTCTGCTATGTGCGGCCCATGGGCGCGCTGGCCTCGGTGGCCTGGCTGGCGCTCTCTGCCTATCTGGCTCTCTACCCCGCGCTCTTCGCGGGCCTGGCCGCTGCGGGCCTTGAGCAGCTGCCCCTGCCCCTGCTCTGGCTGCCGGCGCTATGGACCCTGCTCGAGGCCCTGCGGGGCATCGTCATCGGCGGCTTCCCCTGGCTGGGCCTGGGCCATTCGCAGTACCAGAACGCCTGGCTGCTGCCCATGGCCGCCTCGGCTGGCACGGCCAGCCTGCATTTCGCTTGCGCGGCATCGGGCACCCTGCTCTTCCTCTTGCTGAGCGGCCGCCGCCGGGGGCTCTGGCCCTGCCTGGCCCTGCTGCTGCTGATGATGGGCCTGCTGCGCTGGGCTGGGCTGGCTGCGCAGGCCCGCCCGCAGGATGGGCGCAGGGTGCGCGTGGCCGTGGCCCAGGCCAGCCTGGACCAGGACCAGGCCTGGTCCCTGGCCTACCAGCAGACCCTGCTCGGCGCCTATGGCAGGCTGAGCCGCCAGGCTGCGGCCCAGGGCGCGCAGGCGGTGCTCTGGCCAGAGGCCACCCTGCCCGGCGTCCTGGCTGACCGCGACCCCAGCGTGCAGGCATTCCGGTATCTTGCCAAAGGCCTCAAGGTCGACCTCATCAGCGGCGTGTACGACAAGGATGCAGAGGGCCGGCTATCCAACTGCATCGCCCTGGCAAGCTCGCAGGGCAGCCTGCAATCCTACGCCAAGCGCCATCTGGTGCCCTTTGGGGAGTATGTGCCGCTGCGCCGCCTATTGCCATTCTTGGACATGGCGGTGCGGCGCTTTGGCAGCGACCAGGATTTCGTTCCCGGCACCAGCGCCCAGCCCCTCTCGGGCCTGGCTGGCCGCGCAGGCGCCCTGGTCTGCTATGAATCCGTCTTCCCGGGGCTGGCAGCGGATGAGGCGCGCCTGGGCGCTGAGTGGCTGGCGGTTTCCACCTTTGACACCTGGTATGGCCACAGCGCCGGCCCCTATCAGCATGCCAGCCTGGCGGTCTTTCGCGCCGTGGAGCAGGGCTTGTGGCTGGCCCGCTCAGGGGCCACCGGGATCAGCCTGTTCGTGGCGCCGGATGGCCGCATCACGCAGTGGCTGGACCTGGACAAGGTCGGGATCTTGGTGCAGGACATCGAGCTGCGCCGGGCAGACACACCCTATTCCCGCTATGGGGATTGGTTCTTGGGCTTGTGCGGCTTCTTGGTGGTTTTGCCCCTGTTTTGGCGCAAGAAACAGCCGCATTGACAATCTGGAACGTTGTATGGTATGAAAATAGCCAGGGAACAAAGGTCAAAGAAGCCCTTTTGCCAAGGGCTTTTCCTTTTATTTTGATGACGCGATGCCCAGGCCCCTCAAGATCATGATGGTGGTGTCAGAATGCACGCCCTTTGCCAAGACGGGCGGGCTGGCTGACGTTGCCGGCGCCTTGCCCAAGGCGCTGAAGGCGCTGGGCCATGATGTGCGCGTCATCATGCCCTATTACAGCCGCATCGTGTCCGCAGAGCAGTATGGCCTCAAGCCGCTCTCTGGGGTCATCGACGTGCCCCTGGGCTTTGGCCAGCACAGCGCCCGCATCTTCAAGACCTGCCTGCCCAATTCGGACGTGCCTGTCTACATGGTCGAGCATCCCGGCTTCTTCGACCGGCCCGAGCTCTACCGCACCATGGACGGCGACTACGACGACAACCATTACCGCTTCATCTTCTTCAACCGCGCGGTGATGGGGGCCTGCAAGCACCTGGAGTTCAGCCCAGATGTCTTCCACTGCAACGATTGGCACACCGTGCTGGTGCCCGCCTACCTGAAGACGCTCTACGCCAATGACGCCTTCTTCAGCCATTCCACCAGCCTCTTCACCATCCACAACCTGGCCTATCAAGGGCTCTTCGGCCGCGAGGTGATGGAGCTGACCGGCCTCCCCAACCACACCTGGAACGCCGAAGGGCTGGAGTTCTACGGCCACATGAACTTCATGAAGGCTGGCCTGGTCTACAGCGACCTGGTGAGCACGGTAAGCCCGCGCTACGCCCAAGAGATACAGACCCCGGAGTTCGGCTTCGGCCTGGAGGGCGTGCTGCAGCGCCGCGCCGCGGACCTGCTGGGCATCACCAACGGCATCGACACCGAGATCTGGGACCCCAGCCACGACCCCTACCTGCCGGTCACCTACGGGCCCGACAGCCTGGATCGCAAGGCCGAGGTGAAGGCCGCCTTCTTGGCGGAGAACAACCTGCCCGGCGGGCCCGAGGTGCCCCTGCTGGGGCTCATCTCGCGCCTGGACTCGCAGAAGGGCTTCGACCTGCTGGCTGAGATCATCGACTATGTGATGAACTTCGACCTGCGCCTGGTGGTGCTGGGCACGGGCGACCGCCGCTTCCATGAGATGTTCGAGCGCATCAAGGCCAACTACCCGGACAAGGCCGCAGTGCACCTCACCTTCAGCAACGAGCTGGCCCACAAGATCCAGGCCGCCAGCGACATCTTCCTGATGCCCAGCAAGTTCGAGCCCTGCGGGCTCAACCAGCTGGTGGCCATGCGCTACGGCACCGTGCCGGTGGTGCGCGCCACGGGCGGCTTGGCCGACACGGTCACGGATTACAACCCCAAGACCGGCGAGGGCACGGGCTTCGCCTTCTGGGAATACAGCAGCATGCCCTTCTTCAACGCCATCAAGCGGGCCCTGGAGGCCTACAGCGACAAGCCGGCCTGGCGCAAGATCCAGCTGGCGGGGATGGCGGAGGACCACAGCTGGACGGCCTCGGCCCGCCGCTATGAAGAGGTCTATCGCAGGGCCATGGAAAAGAGGGGCGACAAGGCAGAGTAAGACCTTCAGCCCCTCCCTGTCCCCATCGTCCAGCGGTTAGGACGCTGCCCTTTCAAGGCGGAAACACGGGTCCGACTCCCGTTGGGGACGCCAATCTCAAATCGCCTCCTCCGGCAATGGACGAGGCGATCGCTCTTTACAGCCTCAAAGGGATCATCCGCTCAAGGAGACCACGATGCGCCCCATCCTCAAGCCCGCCCTGGCCATGGGCATCCTGCTCACCGCGTCCTCCGGCCTGCTGGCCGCACCGGCCTGGCTCGAGCGCTGCACGGCCCGGGTCACGGGAGGCTATGGCCTCAGCCTCAACAGCATGCAAGACCAGGACACCAGCTTCAAGCAGCAGAGCGCGCCCATGTCCCAGGGCATCGACGCGGGCATCGAGGGCTACTATGACATCACCCCAGATGTGCTCTCCGTGGGCTTGGGCGTGTATCCCATCGCTGTGACCCGGCCTGAGCGCAGGTACCAGTACCGCAACGCCAAGAAGGCCCTGGTGACCGAGAATGCCGACCCCTCAGCGACCTTCGTGCCAGTGATGGTCAATGTGGAGCTCAAGCAGCCGGTGGCGCGCCACCTGGACGCGGTGGCGGACTTGGGGCTGGGCGTGGCGCCCTCCACCCAGGTCTATTACAAGTCTGAGACCAGCGGCGACCCGGACCAGCAGCAGGACTTGAACGCGGCCCTGGCCATCCGCTTCTACATCGGCCTGCGCGAGAGCATCGGCGAGCATCTGGGCATCTTGCTGGGCGTGCAGGACCTCACCTTTGACCAGGCCTTCATAGGCTCCTATGGCACCAATGACTTCAATCAGCTGGCACCCGAGCTGAGCGCGGACTGGAGCTTCTAAGGGCCTGAAGCCATCTTTGCCCGAGGCATGAAAAAGCCCGCCAATTTTGGCGGGCTTTTTGTTTTGAGGCTGGGGCTCAGTTGTCAGAGATCGGTTCAAAGCTGAGCGGCTTTGCCATCTCCGCTTCTGCCTCGTCCTCATTCAGCAGGCCCTCGCGGGCCAGGCCTTGCAGTAGGGTTTTTATGCGGCGCTTTGCAAAGCGGGTGAGGTGGCGCTCTGTGAAGCTCTCGCTGTAGCGGCGGGGGTTGGGCAGCAGCATGGCCAGGAAGCAGGCCTCCTTGGGGCTCAGCGCCAGGGGCGGCTTGCCAAAGTAGATGCGGCTGGCAGCGGCGATGCCGCGCTCGCCCTGCGGGCCCCATTCCGCTATGTTCAAGTAGACCTCGAGGATGCGCAGCTTGCCGTAGCGCTTCTCAAGCTTCTCGGCCAGCAGGTATTCCTTGGCTTTGCGGCTTAAGGTCTTCTCGCGGCTCAAGTAGACGTTGCGGGCCACCTGCATGGTGAGGGTGCCTGCCCCGCGCTTGTAGCGCAGGGACTTCAGGTCTGTGCGCAGGGCCAGCCAGGCTTCGCGCGTGTCCACGCCCCGGTGCTCAAAGAAGCGGTCATCTTCGCCCACCATCACCGCGTCCAGGGCCAGCGGTGAGATGGCATCCAGGGGGGTCCATGCATCCAGCCCTAGCTGGGCCATGACCCAGGCATCGTCATCCAGGCGGCCCACCGCTGGCAGTTCCGCGCCCTGGGCACGCCACCAGGCAGAGAAAGAGAGGCCCAGCACGGCCAAGATCAAGGCGCCGAGCAGAAGCAGGGAGAGATGGCGAGATGATTTTAGGATAGGCATGGCGGGCTTGACTCTGAATAGCAATGGGCATGAGCGCCAGAACATATTATGATACCAAGCGATGGTGAAACTCAAGGAGGCAGCATGGCGATGCGGGCGATGGTGACAGGCGCTAGCGAGGGCATAGGCCGGGCGCTGTGCCGGGCGCTGGCGCAGGAAGGCTGGCAGGTGAGGGGCGTGGCCCGCGATCAAGCGCGGCTGGAAAGCCTGGTCAAGGATCTGCCGGGCAGCGGCCATGGCATCCTTCAGGCTGACTTAGCCACCGAGGCTGGGGTGGCGGCTGTTGAGAGCGCGCTGGATGAGGGCGCTTGGGACCTGCTGGTCAACAATGCCGGCTTCGGCGTCTATCACCCGGTGCATGAGGCGCCGCGCGCCGAGCTGGACGGCATGCTGGCCGTCAATGTGCGGGCGCTCACCCTGCTCTCACGGGCTTTCCTGGCCCGGGCCCAGGCTGGCGCCTGCCTCATCAACATCAGCAGCAGCCTGGCCTTTCTGCCCTTTGCCCAGGGCGCGGTCTACGCCGCCAGCAAGGCCTATGTCACCAGCTTCAGCGAGGCGCTGTGGGCTGCCAACCGCAGCCGCGGCGTCTTTGTGGCAGCGGTGCATCCTGGCATCACCGCCACCCGCTTTCACAGCATCTCCTTTGGCCAGCCCAAGCCTTTGCCGCGCCTGCTCACCCAGAGCCCAGAGCAGGTGGCGGCCTGCGCGCTCAAGGCCATCAAGCGCCGCTGCAAGCCCACCATCATCAGCGGCTGGCAGAACCAGGCCCTGGCCTTTGCCACCCGCCTGCTCAGCCGCCGCAGCGTGGCGCTGCTTATGGGCCGGCGCCAGGGCAGCTACTGAATCCATTTGTTGAGGTCTGCATGCCCGCATACCAGTCTTGGGGACGCTACCCGCAGGTGGGGGAAGGGGATCAAAAGGCCCTGCGCCTGAATTGGGCCCATGAGATCCCGCGCCTGAAGGGCTTGGCGGGCACGCTGCTGCCGCGCGGCCTGGGGCGCAGCTACGGCGACAGCTGCCTGAACCCCGGCGGCACATTGCTGGATGCCCGGGGCCTGGACCGCTTCATCACCTTTGATGCCAAGAGCGGCCTGCTCTGCTGCGAGGCCGGGGTGAGCTTTGAGGAGATATTGCGCGTCTTCGTGCCGCAGGGCTGGTTCTTGCCCACCACGCCGGGCACCAAGTTCGTCACCGTGGGCGGCGCCATCGCCAACGATGTGCACGGCAAGAACCACCATGCCAGCGGCAGCTTCGGCGCCCACCTGCGCCGCTTCGAGCTCTTGACCAGCGATGGCCGGCGCCGCGTCTGCTCGCGCAGCCAGAACGCCTCTTTCTTCCATGCCACCATCGGCGGCCTGGGCCTCACCGGGCTCATCACCTGGGCTGAGTTCCCCCTGGCACCCATTGCCAGCAGCGACATCGCGAGCGAGAACATCAAGACCCGCGATCTGGGCGAGTTCTTTGAGCTCTCCGAGCGCAGTGAGGCGGATTGGCCCTTTGTGGTGAGCTGGGTGGACATGACCGCCCGCGGCCGGGGCCTGGGCCGGGGCCTCTTCAATCGCGGCCGCTGGGCTGCATCAGGCCCCTTGCAGGCCTCGCCCGAGCCCAAGCTGCGCTTCCCCGTGGACCTGCCCTCTTTCGCGCTCAACCCGCTCAGCATCCGCGCCTTCAATGCCCTCGTCTATGCCAAGCAGCTGGCGCGCGTGAAGCGCGGCACCGCCCATTACGAGCCCTTCTTCTATCCCTTGGACGCCATCCTGGACTGGAACCGAGGCTATGGGAAGCGCGGCTTCATCCAGTGGCAGTGCCTGGTTCCTATGCAGGGCGCCAAGGAGAGCATCCGCCGCATCCTGGAGGCCGCCGCCAGGTCGGGGCTGGGCTCCCCGGTCTCGGTGATGAAGACCAGCGGCGCCATGCCAGCCCAGGGCCTGCTCTCGTTCATGCGCTTGCGCGGCATCACCCTGGCCATGGATTTCCCCATGGCTGGCGAGCCGGTGTTGGCTCTCTGCAATCAGCTGGATGCTCTGGTGCGCGATGCTGGCGGCTGCGTGTACCCCGGCAAAGATGCGCGCATGAGCAGCGAGAGCTTCAAGGCCTTCTTCCCCCATTGGCGCGAGCTTGCCGGCTTTGTGGACCCCAAGCTCTCCTCTGGCTTCTGGCGCCGGGTGGCGGCATGAGGCTTCGCCCAGGCTCCCAGGCCCTGTCCTCCTTGGGGCAGGCAGGCTGGCTGGTCTTGGGCGGGGTGCTCGCTGTGCTGCTGCTGAGGGCCTTCTCAGCAACGCTGAGCGCGCCCCTGGATGCTGACGAGAGCCTGGTCTGGCGCGGCCTGCAGAAGCTGGCCCAGACCGGCAGCCTCTATGGCCCGCCGGACCATGCGGTCTACACGCCGCTCTATTATTGGATCTCGTTGCCCTTGGTCGGCTTGGGCCCGGTTGGCCCGCGCCTGCTCACCACCCTCTGCTTCGGTTTTGTGCTGGCGGCTTGGATGGCCCTGCTCAGGGCCTGGCGCAACCCGGCCCTGGCTGGCGTCTTGCTGGCTGCGGCATGCCTGCACCCGGACTTCTTGCAGTGGGCTCATGTGCTGCGGGTGGATATGCTGGGCCTGGCTCTGGCCTTGTGGGGCTTGGTGCTGGCGCGTCGCCAAAGTCCCTGGGCCTTTGCGCTGCTGTTGCTGGCTTTCTTCACTAAGCAGACCCTGGTGGCTGCGGCCCTGGCCGCGTATTGGAGGCAGCCCCGGCGGCTGGCGCTCTTCGCCCTGTCCTGCGGCTTGGGCCTCGCCCTGGGCGCCTGGCTGTCTCAGGGCTGGATGGCCAGGGACCTGTGGGGCATGGCCACGGAATGGTCCTTCGCGCCCATGGTCTTTTACCTCTATCTCTGGCCCCAGGAGCATCCCCAGCTCGCCATGGCCCTGCTGGTGGCCCTGGCCCTGCCGCTGCTCTCGCGGCGCTGGGATGCCCTGGCAGTCTACACCCTGGCAGGGCTTGGCATCGCCCTCTTTGGTTTCGCCCATCGCTCAGGCACCAACTTCTTGCTCGAACCCACCGTGGCGGCCACTTTCTGGCTGTGGACCATGGCCACGGGCTCTGCGCCTCTTGAACCTGAACCCAAGCCCTCGTGAGGTTACGCATGTCCAAGGTGCTCATCTTCGGCGCCACCAGCGCCATCGCCACGGAGGCCGCCCGCGCCTGGGCTGAGCGCGGGGACAGCCTCTTTGTGGTGGCTCGCGATAAAAAGAAGCTGGCGGCCCTGGCCGCAGACCTGAGGGCGCGCGGGGCGGCCCAGGTGTCGGCGCTGGTCTGTTCAGCGGAGGATGCCAAGGCCCATGCTGGCCTGCCAGCCAAGGCCGCCCGGGCCTTGGGCGGGCTGGATGCCGCGCTCATCGCCCACGGCATGCTGCCGGATGAGGAGCGCTGCCGCCGCGATGCGGCCTATGCCCTGGCCACCTTGCAGGTGAACTTCAATTCGGTGGTCTCGGTGGGCACGCCGCTGGCCGCCTTCTTCGAAAGCCAGAGGTCCGGCGTGCTGGGCATCATCAGCAGCGTGGCCGGAGACCGAGGGCGGGCCAGCAACGCCACCTATGGCGCGGCCAAGGCCGGGGTGAGCGCCTGGGCCAGCGGCCAGCGCGCCCGCCTGGCCAAGAGCGGGGTGCATGTGGCCACCCTCAAGCCCGGCTTTGTGGACAGCCCCATGACCGCCCATCTCAAGAAGGGCCTGCTCTTTGCCAGTGCCCGCAAGGTGGGGCGTGGGGTGCTTGCGGCCATGGACAAGCGCAAGGACACCGCCTACTTGCCCGGCTTCTGGAAGCCCATCATGCTGGCGGTCATCCACATGCCCTCCCCCATCTTCAAGAGGCTCAAGCTCTGAATGGCCGCCCCCATCTCACTCAAGACCGCCCGAAGGCTCAAGTCGCTGGAGAGCTACGGCATCAAGCCCGGCCTGGGCCGCATCCGCGAGCTGCTGCGGCTGCTGGGCCAGCCCCAGCAAGGCCTGCAGGTCATCCATGTGGCCGGCACCAACGGCAAGGGCTCGGTCTGCGCGCTGCTCGATTCAGTGCTGCGAAGCGCGGGCTACCGCGTGGGCCTCTACACCTCGCCCCACCTGGTTGACCTGCGCGAGCGCTTCTGCTTTCAGGGCCGGCCCATCTCAGCCAGCGTCCTGGAGGCCTGCGCGGGCCAGCTCTGGCCCGCGGTCAAGGCCATGCAAGCCCAGGGCGAGCCGCCCACCTTCTTTGAGGCCACCACCGCGCTGGCCCTGCTCTTCTTCGCGCGCAAGAAGGCCCAGGTGGCGGTGCTGGAGACCGGGCTGGGCGGCCGCTATGACGCCACCAACCTCTTCGACCATCCCCTGCTCACCCTCATCACCAACATAGACCTGGACCACACCCAGGTGCTGGGCGGCACTGTGGAGCGCATCGCCTGGGAGAAGGCCGGCATCGCCAAGCCCGGCGCAGACCTGATCAGCGCTGCCTCGCCCGGGGCCTGGGCCGTGATCGCCAGGGAATGGAGGTCGGCCCAGAAGCGCTGGCCTGCTCGCTCGCCCAAGGCGCAGCTCACCCGGCTGGCGCCTGGCCAGGGCTATCACCTGCGCTCTGCAAAGCTCGATTGGCGGCCGCAGCCTGGTCAGCGCATGGAGCTGGAGGTGCTGGGCACCCGGCGCCGATTGAGCCTGCCCTTGCTGGGGCAGCACCAGGCCGCCAACCTGGCTTGCTCGCTGGCCGCGGTGGAGAGCCTGCGCCGCCAGGGCTTCCGCATCAGCGAAGCTGCGCTTGGGCGCGGCATCGCGGCCACGCGCTGGCCGGGCCGCCTTCAGCTCATCAGCCGCCAGCCGCGCCTGCTGGTGGATGGCGCCCACAACCCTGCTGGCGCCCGCGCCCTTGCCGCCGCCCTGCCCCAGCTCCGGCGAGGGCGGCTGGGCCTGGTGATGGGCGTGCTCAAAGACAAGGATTGGCGGGGCATCCTGGCCCCGCTTCTGCCGCAGGCAGAGCGCTGCTTCTTCAGCGCCCCCCGCAACATCCGCGCGCTCAATCCCCAGGCCCTCTGCGGGCTTGCACGCCGGGCAAAGGTGGAAGCCAGCGCGCATCCCAGCCTGAAGGCCGCGCTGGCTGCGGCGCAGGCCTGGGCAAGCCCGCAAGACACGCTGGTGGTGGCAGGCTCGCTCTACAGCGTTGGCGAGGTGCTGGCGAGCCGGGGCAAGGGCACCCAAAAGGGCAGATAGCCTGGTTTTGAGGCCCGCAATCTCTGTTGACCATAGTGAAACGCTTTGTTATCATCACGCCGTTCAGCTATATCTATCCTGAGGCGCAGGCCCAGGAAGAGCTTGGCTGAAAACCGTTCCCTATTCGGAGCCTGACCATGGCCAAAGTAGTCCTCAAAGACGTCATGAAGGTCTTCCCCGGCGGCGCCGTCGCTGTCAACAAGGTCAACATCACCTGCGAGGAGAAGGAATTCCTCGTGCTGGTCGGCCCCTCGGGCTGCGGCAAGTCCACCACCTTGCGCATGATCGCCGGCCTTGAGGAGATGTCCTCTGGTGAGATCTGGATCGATGATGTCATGGTCAATGACATCCCGCCCAAGGATCGCGACATCGCCATGGTGTTCCAGAACTACGCCCTGTACCCGCACATGACGGCCTATGAGAACATGGCCTTCGGCCTCAAGCTGCGCAAGTACCCCAAGGAAGAGATCAAGCAGCGCGTGCTCGAGGCGGCTGAGATCCTGGGCATCCAGGACCTGCTGCACCGCAAGCCCAAGGAGCTCTCCGGCGGCCAGCGCCAGCGCGTGGCCGTGGGCCGCGCCATCGTGCGCAAGCCCAAGGTCTTCCTCTTTGACGAGCCCCTCTCGAACCTGGACGCCAAGATGCGCGTGCAGATGCGCGCCGAGATCAGCAAGCTGCACACCCGCCTGCAGGCGACCATGATCTACGTGACCCACGACCAGGTCGAGGCCATGACCATGGGCGACCGCATCGTGGTGATGAAGGACGGCCTGGTGCAGCAGGTGGCCAACCCGCTGAACCTGTATGACAAGCCCAAGAACAAGTTCGTGGCCGGCTTCATCGGCAGCCCCAGCATGAACTTCATGGAAGGGGAGCTGATCAAGAAGGGCAACGGCATTTTCTTCAATGAGGAGAACTTCCAGGTCCGCATCCCTGACGAGATGGCTTCGGGCATCGAGAGCCTGGTGGGCGGCCCCATCGTGCTGGGCATCCGCCCGGAGGACATCTACGACAAGGTCTATGCCAGCAACGCCAGCCCGGACAACACCATCACCGCCACGGTGGAGGTGGTGGAGCCCATGGGCAGCGAGGCTTTCCTTTACCTGACCACCGGCAAGTCGCCCTTCATCGCCAAGGTGGACACCCACGAGCAGGTCGAGGTGAACCAGGACATAGAGCTGGTCTTCGACATGAACAAGTGCCATCTCTTTGACGCTGCCTCGGGCGAGACCATCATCTAGCCCCTCATCTAGCCTGTGCCAAAGAGCCCCTCCAGCAATGGAGGGGCTCTTTGTTTTTGGCCTTTTTAATGGCCTTTTTGCAGGGCCAAGGGTTTCGTCCAGCCTTGGATTATGGTAAAAAGAATGGCATCCACATCCTGGAGCATCATGCCGTTTTTCACCTTCATATTGTTGGCGCTTTTCAGCACGTCTTCGCCATTGGCTTCGGCGGTGAGCGGCACGGCCATGGCCGCCGAGCCTGGTACGGCTATGCCCTTGAGCCCGACTGCCTCAGCCTTGAGCCCCTCGCCTGCGCCAAAGGCTTCGGCGGAGCAGGGCACGGCGTCAGCCTTGAGCCCTGCGGCTGATTCCCTGAGCGATACGCGGGTGGTGGCGGTGCGCGGCGACAGGCTAGAGTATGCCCAGGATGGCCATTACGTGGTTGGCGAGGGCAATGTGGCGGTGCGCCAGGGCGAGACCGAGCTCTTCGCTGACCATATCCGCATCGGCCTGGATGACCACTGGGTGGAGGCGGAGGGCAATGTGGTCTGGCGCGAGGGCAGCCAAGTGGTGCATGCCCGGCGGGTGCGGGTGAACATGAAGACCAAGGTCGGCACGGCCGAGGGCATCCTCTATGGCCAGGGACCCTGGGTGGCCAGCGGCCAGCATGTGGATAAGACCAGCGACAAGGACATCTACCTGGCCCTGGCGGCCTTCACCACCTGCGGCCGCGCCAACCCCCATTATCGCATCGTGGCGCGCGAGATCCACCTGATCGTGGGCGAATGGGTGGCGGCCTATGGCGCAATCGCCTATGTGGGCGTGGTGCCGGTCTTCTACTTCCCCTACTTCAGCCGCAACCTGCGCGACCCGCGGCCGCCCATCATCATCATGCCGGGCTATGATGCCACCAATGGCATGCTGGTGCGCACCACCTACAACTACTGGCTCTCGCCCCGCGAATACGGCTCGGTGCAGTTCGACTGGATGGAGAAGACCGGCACGGGCGAGGGGCTCACCCACTACTACCGCTTGGACCAGGGCAATGGGCAGGTGGGCGGCTACTACTCGCGCAACCCAGCCACGGGCGCAGAGAACTGGGACGCCAAGGTCGACCATCAGCAGAACCTGGGCAAGGGCTACACCCTGAATGGGAACTACGAGGCCGTCTCCTCCAGCACCTTCAACCAGCAGTATGGCCAGTCCAGCGTCGACAGCTATCAGCACAGCAGCTGGCTCGACCTGCGCTCGGCGCAGAAGGGCTACGCTTGGGACCTGCAGAGCAGCCAGACCATCACCACGGACCCGGACTCTGGCCAGGCTTATGTCTCGGCCTGCAACCTGCCCAGCGCCACCCTGCAGGTCTATGACCGCCCCCTCTTCGCGGGCAGCCGGCTCACCCGCAGCTTCAGCATGAGCCTGCAGCACGACTATGTGGGGGCCAGCCCCGACACGGCCACGGCCTCGGTGTGGACCGCCACCGGCCAGGCCATCACCGTCACCGCGGGCGGGGTCACGGCCACGGCCAGCACCCTCACCTTCACCAGCCAGGCCCAGACCGGCTGGCATGACACCATCCAGGTGGCGCCCGGGTTCTCCTACACCCAGCCGCTGTGGCGGGGCAACAGCCTGAGCCTGGGGCTGAACCCGCAGGCGGGCTGGACCCTGCAGGAGCTGGCGCCCGATGGCGGGGACCTGACCGCCGGCTTCGCCACCCGCGACAGCCTGCAGAGCCGCTGGAACCGCTGGTGCAGCTCCACCCTGGGCTGGGACCTCACCCGCCAGCTGCTGCACAGCCAGCCCCTTCCCTGGTCGGGCCTCACCCAGCATGACCTGAGCGAGCGCATCGACTTCGATGGCCGCCTGGGCTTCAGCTTCTCGCTGGCCAGCCGCTATGACCTGTTGCCCTATGACGAGCCCTATGACCTCTTCCGCTTGGCGCCGCTCACGCTGGATGCGCGCTGGACGCCCAAGGGCGCGGGGGCCAAGGCGGGCCTCAATGTGCTCTATGACGCGGGCGCTGGCGAGCTGCAGCAGTGGACCGGCAGCCTCAACAAGGCCGACCCAGCCGGGGCCTGGCAATGGTCGCTGGGCCTGAGCTGGGTCAACCAGCGCCTGGCCTACATGGCCCGCAGCGACCCCGAGGCGCCGGCCATCATCACCTGGGCGCCCTCGCAGATGATGACCGCCGACATCATGCGCTTCAACCTGGGCACCTCCTTCCGCATGACCGAGCACTGGCGCTTTGGGGTCAACGAGTCGGTGGACCTCACCAACAAGCACATCGACGACCAGAGCCTGAGCATCTACCGCGACCTGCACTGCTGGGACCTGCAGGCCACCATCCATCAGCGGCCCGATGGCAGCATGGAGTTCACGGGCGGCATCAACCTGAAGGCCTTCCCCAACATGAAGGTCGGCTCGCCCGGCTCGGCCCAGGCGCTCAACCTCAACTGAGCCCCGCGCCGGGATGTTGCCTTGCCGCGGGCAGGGCGCTGTGTTAAATTTTCTGTTAGGTTCTGACTTTCGCGACCAAGGAGGCTGAGGTGCGCTTGTGCGTGGCGGGGACGGGTTATGTGGGCCTGGTGACCGGGGCCTGCTTTGCCGACCTGGGCAACCAGGTGGTGTGCGTGGACATCGATGCCAAGAAGGTGGCGGCCCTCAAGAAGGGGCGCATGCCCATCTATGAGCCGGGGCTGGAGGAGGTGGTCAAGCGCAACCTCAAGGAGCGCCGCCTGAGCTTCACCACACGCCTGGCGGATGGCGTGCGCGGGGCCGACATGGTCTTCATCGCGGTGGGCACGCCCTCGGCCTCCAACGGCGAGGCCAACCTGGATTATGTGAAGGAGGTGGCGCGCGGCATCGGCAAGGTGGCCGTCCATGACGTGATCGTGGTCGACAAGAGCACGGTGCCGGTGGGCATGGGCGACCTGGTGGAGAGCCTGGTGGCCGAGGAGTTCGAGCGCCGCAGGGCCCGCCACAAGGTGGATGTGGTGAGCTGCCCTGAGTTCCTGCGCGAGGGCTCGGCCCTGCATGACTTCCAGAACCCGGACCGGGTGGTGGTGGGCTCGCGCCGCGAATCCGCGGCCCGCAAGGTGGCCGAGCTCTTCAAGCCCCTGAACGCCCGAGTGCTGGTCACCGATGTGCGCTCCGCCGAGATGATCAAGTATGCCAGCAACAGCTTCTTGGCCGCCAAGATCAGCTTCATCAATGAGATCGCCAACCTCTGCGACCTGGTGGGCGCGGATGTGGCCAAGGTGGCTGAGGGCATGGGCATGGACAAGCGCATCGGCCGGCCCTTCCTGGATGCCGGGGTGGGCTACGGCGGCAGCTGCTTCCCCAAGGATGTGCTGGCCCTCACCCACATCGCGGACAAGGAAGGCTACGACTTCCAGATGCTGAAGGCGGTCATCGCGGTCAATGACCGGCAGAAGAAGGGCGTGCTGGCGCGCCTCAAGCGCCTGGTGGGCCCGCTGGAGGGCAAGGTGGTGGGCGTGCTGGGCCTGGCCTTCAAGGCCAACACCGATGACATGCGCGAGGCGGTGAGCCTTGAGGTGGTGGAGGGGCTCAAGCGCCTGGGCGCGCGGGTGAGGGCTTACGATCCGCAGGCTGGCGCCGAGGCGCAGCGCCGCCTGCCCGGCCTCAAGCTGGCGGCCAGCGCCTACGAGGCGGCCCGCGGCGCTGATGCGCTGGTGGTGCTGACCGAGTGGAACGAGTTCAAGGAGCTGGACCTGGCGCGGCTCAAGCGCCTGATGCGCCACCCGGTGCTGCTGGACGGGCGCAACATCTATGAGGGGGCCAAGCTGAGGGCCCTGGGCTTCACTTACCAGGGCATTGGCAGGCCCTGACACGGGGGAGGTTGCATGGAGCGCATGCCGGTGACGCCGGGGCCCATCGAGGGCGTGGAAGCTTGGGACCTGGCCCTGCACGAGGATGACCGCGGCCAGCTGGTGGAGCTCTGGCGCAGCGACGCGCCCAGGCTCAAGGCGGCCGGCTTCGAGCCGGCCATGGCCTACATGAGCTGGACCCATCCCGGCTTTGTGCGCGGCTTCCATGTGCATCCGGGCCTGGAGGGCCAGTACAGCTTCTCGGCCAAGGGCCCTGAGGGCTGCTGCTTCGACAAGGTGGGCGGCCAGCGCGACTGCTTCCTCTTCATGGATGGCACCTACCGGCTGGCGCTCTTCGACGCCCGCGCTGGCTCGAAGAGCTTCGGCCGCCTGCAGCAGCTCTATGCCGGCGAGCACAGGCGCCTGGCGGTCATCGTGCCCTCGGGCGTCTGGCACGCCTACAAGAACGTGGGGGGCAGCCGCGCCTTCGTGGTGAACTTCCCTGACCAGCTCTACCGGGGCCAGGGCGCCAAGGGTCCGGTGGACGAGCTGCGCGAGGCCTCGGAGCAGCCATTCTTCAACTTCAACTGGGAGATCCTGCGCAACTAGGCGGGAAGGGGAGGACCATGCGCTTCAACAGCATTCTCGTCACAGGCGGGGCGGGCTTCATCGGCAGCCATTATGCGCGCCTGGCGCTCAAGGCCCATCCGGGCGCCAAGGTCACGGTGGTGGACAAGCTGACCTATGCCGGCAACCTGGCCAACCTGGCCGACATCCGCGGGCGCATCCGCTTCGTCAAGGCCGACATCGCGGACGCCGCCCGCATGGCGCCGCTCTTCAAGGGCCTGCAGGCCGTGGTGCACCTGGCGGCCGAGACCCACGTGGACCGCAGCATCGGCGGGCCCGAGGCTTTCCTGCGCACCAACGTGCTGGGCACCCACTGCCTGCTGGAGGCGGCGCGCAAGGCCAAGGTCGCGCGCTTCGTGGCCGTGAGCACTGACGAGGTCTATGGCAGCCGCAAGAGCGGCTTCTTCAGGGAAGGGGACCGCCTGAGCCCCAGCTCGCCCTACTCGGCCAGCAAGGCGGCCAGCGACCTGCTGGCCCTCAGCTACCACACGACCTTCGGCCTGCCGGTGGTGGTGACCCGCTGCAGCAACAACTATGGGCCCAACCAGTACCCCGAGAAGCTCATCCCGCTCTTCATCACCAACCTGCTGGAGGGCAAGCAGGTGCCGGTGTATGGCGACGGCAGCAATCGGCGCGACTGGATCTATGTGGAGGACCATGCGCGGGCCATCGACCTGGCGCTCACGGAGGGGGAGCCCGGCGAGGTCTACAACATCGACGGCCGACAGGAGAAGGACAACCTGAGCGTGACCCGCGCGGTGCTCAAGGCCCTGGGCCTGGGCGAGGACCGCATCGAGCACGTCAAGGACCGGCCCGGCCATGACTGGCGCTACGCCATCGACGGCCGCAAGCTGCGGGCGCTGGGCTTCGCGCCGCGCGAGGATTTCAAGAGCGGCATCGCCCGCACCGTGGCCTGGTACTGCGCCAACCCAGGGTGGTGGCGGCCGCTCAAGGCCGGCGCCTTCAAGGCCTATTACCGCAAGCAGTATGCCAAGCGCTGAGCTCGCCTCCGCCCGCCGCATCCTCTTCGTGCGCCTGGGCAAGCTGGGCGACTTGATGGCCGGGCTTTGGCTGGTGGGCCTGGCGCGGCGCGCCTGCCCAGGCCTTGGCATCGACCTGCTGGCCCTGCCCCGGGTCGCGCCCCTGCTGGGCCCCGAGGCGCCGGTGGACCAGGTGCTGTGGTGGGGGCCGCTTGGGGCGCCCGCCGCCCTGGCCCGCATCCGCGCCCGGCGCTACGACCTGCTGGTGGACATCAATGACGCGGCGTCCAGCACCTCGGCTCTCATCGCCCGCCTCTCGGGCGCCCGCCGCACCCTGGCCTTCGCCAACCCCAAGAGCCGGGCCGCCTTTGACGCCACGGTGGAGGCGCCTGCCAGCGCGGAGAGCCATGTGCTGGAGCGCCTGGGCTGCATGGCCGATGCCCTGGGCCTGGCCTGGAGCAGGCAGGGCCTGCGCCCAGCCTGCCCCCTGCCGCCGGAGGCCGAGGCCAGGGAGGCCCTGGCCCTGCGCCGGGCCGCCGGGCCGCGCGGAGTGGTGGTGGCGCTCAACCTCTCGGCCGGGCATCCTTCGCGCTATTGGGCTGTGAGCAAATGGAAGGCCCTGGCCGCCAGCCTGATCAAGGCCTCGCCGCGCGTGCGCCTGCTCTGGCTGCACCTGCCAGCAGACGCCGCCCTCAAGGCCGAGGCCGGCGCAGGGCTGCCCTTGGGCCGGCAGGTCGGCCTGCCGCCCGCCAGCTTCGCCAGCTTCTGCGCCCGCATCAAGGCCAGCGCGCTGCTGGTCAGCCCAGACACCTCGGCGGTGCACGCCGCCTCGGCCTTCCGCGTGCCGGTGCTGGGGCTCTACCCTGAGCCGGCCTGGAACTTCAAGAGCTGGGCGCCCTGCGGCACCCGCCATATCGCCCTGCGCTCCCCCCAGGGCGGCGTGGATGGAATCCCCCTGGAGCCCGCCCGCAAGGCGGCCCTCAAGCTCCTCAAGCCCCTGCTCTAAGGCCCTTGAGCCGCCCAACCCTAAGGAGCGCCCATGCAAGTCCCTTTCCTTGACCTCCCTGCCCAGAACCGCCCCCTGCGCGCCCGCATCCTCAAGGATTGGTCAGAAGCCCTGGACAAGGGGGCCTTTGTGATGGGCTCCCATGGCGCGGCGCTGGAGAGGGAGGTGGCTGCGAGCTTGGGCGTGAGGCACGCAGTGGCCGTCAACTCGGGCACCGACGCCCTGACCATAGGCCTGCGGAGCCTGGGCGTGGGCCCGGGCGATGAGGTGATCACCACGCCCTTCACCTTCTTCGCCACCGCCGAATGCATCGCCCTGGTGGGCGCCAAGCCGGTCTTCGCCGACATCGAGCCTGGCACCTACCTGCTGGACGCCAAGGACGCCGGCCGCAAGGTCACCGGCCGCACCAAGGCCATCCTGCCAGTGCACCTCTACGGGCTGCCCTGCGACCTGGGCCCGCTCAAGGCCCTGGCCAAGCGCCGCGGCCTGCGGGTCCTTGAGGACGCCTGCCAGGCCTTCGGGGCCTCCAGCGCCCAGGGCCCTGCTGGGGCGATGGCGGACGCCGGGGCCTTCAGCTTCTACCCCACCAAGAACCTGGGCGCGGCCGGCGATGCCGGAATGCTGGTGACCCAGGATGACGCGGTGGCCAAGGCCGCCCGCAGCCTGCGCAACCATGGCAGCGAGCGCCGCTACTACCATGACAGCGTGGGCTACTGCAGCCGCATGGACGAGCTGCAGGCCATCGTGCTGCGCGCCAAGCTGCCCCGGCTCAAGGCCTGGGTCAAGCGCCGGCGCGGCCTGGCGGCGGCCTATGCCAAGGGGCTCTCCGGCATCCCGGGGCTTGAGCTGCCCCTGGCCAGCCCGGACCATGTGTGGCACCAGTACACCTTGCGCGTAAAGGGCGGTCGCCGCGATGAGCTGATGGAGTTCCTCAAGGGCGAGGGGGTGGCCAGCATGGTCTTCTATCCCCTGGCCCTGCACCAGCAGCATGCCTTCCCCGCCACCCATGGCCAGCGCTTTCCCCAGGCCCAGGCTGCGGCGCAGGAGGTGCTCTGCCTGCCCATCTTCGCCGAGATGGCCCGGCCCCAGCAGGGCCATGTCATCAAGGCCGTGAGGGCCTTCTTCAGGGACCACGCCTAGCCATGGCCGAGCGCCCGGCTGCCAGCTACCGCGCCCAGCCAGTGCCCCCCTACCGGGCCTATCGGGGCCGCGGCCAGCGGGCCCTGGCCCGCGGCATCGACCTGGCGGGCGGCGCGCTCTGCGCGCCCTTTATGGCGCAGGGCCAGCCGGATTGGGGGCGCCTGCGCAAGGTGGCGGTGCTGAGGCTGGACCACCTGGGGGATGTGGTGCATGCGCTGCCCTCCCTGCAGGCGCTGCGCCAGGCCCTGCCCAAGGCTGAGATCACCCTGGTGTGCGGGCCCTGGGCCGCGGAGCTGGCATCTCTCTCGCCCTCCCCGCATCGCGTGCTCTGCTTTGATGCGCCCTGGTTCCACCGCCCGCAGCGCCAGGCCTGGCCCTGGGCCGCCATCGCCGGGCTGGGCAGCCTGCTCAAGGCCCAGGGCTTTGACGCGGCCTTTGAGCTGCGCGGCGAGCCCAGGCACCTGCTGGCCCTGGGCCTCTCTGGCATCCCCTTCCGCGCCGGGCAGGCGCTCGGCCCGGGCGGCTTCTTGCTCCATCGGCGCGCCCGCTTCATCGAGGGGGCGCATGAGCAGGCGCAGGGCTTGGGCACCCTGCTGCAGGCCGGCCTGCCCTGGCCCAAAGCTCCCCGGGCCTTGGATGCTGAGAGCCTGCTGGCCGCCGCTCCCTTCGCCCAGCTCCGCATCCCGGCGCGGGCCCTGGCTGAGGCGCGGGCCCTGGTCAAGGGCCTCAAGCTCAAGCCGCAGCCCTTGGCTTTGCAGATAAGCTGCGGCACCTCGGCCAAGCTCTGGCCCGAGGAGAATTGGGTGCGCTTCATCCAGCGCCTTCCGCGCGGCCTGCAGCCCCTCATCTTGGGCGGCCCGGGCGAGGAGGGCCAGGCCCTGGCGCTGGCCAAGCGCTGTGGCGGCAAGCCGGCTGTGGCCGCGGGAAGGCTCAGCCTGCCGGGCTTGGCGGCCCTGCTCTCAGGCTGCCGGGCGCTGGTCTCGCTGGACAGCGGGCCCGCGCATCTTGCGGCCAGCCTGGGGATCCCCACCTTGGTGCTGTGGTCTGGCACCAATCAGGCCTGGCAATGGGCGCCGCGCGGCAAGCAAGTGCGCCTGGTGCAAGCCAAGGCCCCGGCCTGCTCTCCCTGTGAGCTCGCGCAATGCCCGCTGGACCACGCCTGCATGGCGGGCTTGGCGGTGGAGCAGGCGCTGCTTGGCCTGAAAGCCCTGCTGGCCGATAAACCCGCAATCAAGGAGAAACTATGACCCAGCAGCGCCTCAGCCAGGGCCTGGACCAGGCCTCCCGCATCTCCCTGTGGCTCTTCGCCGCGGTGACCCTGCTCTCCATCGCCGCCCAGAATGTCATCTTCGTGGGCCTGGCCGCCTGGCTGGCGGCGGCCTTTGTGCGCGGCAATGCCCGCCAGGCCCTGGCCCCCAGGGCAGTCTTCATCCCCTACCTGCTCTTTCTGCTTTGGGCCCTGCTGGCCGCGGCCAGCTCGGAGAATGCCGGCCACAGCCTCTTCACCTGGCGGCGCTGGCTGCTGGCGGTGATCGCCTGGTATGCGGGCAGCGCCATCGAGGACCAGGCCCAGCTCAAGGGCCTGCTCAAGGCCCTGCTGCTCTTCTCGGGTCTGTGGTGCCTGGGCGCCTCCCTGGTGTCGCTCTCCAAGCCGCTGGCCTTCGCGCAGTCGCATCCCTGGCCTGCGGTCATGGAACAGTGGGCCCATACCGGCCTATGGCGCGCGGCCTCGGGCTCGGGCGGCTACATGATCCTGGGCACGGGCAGCATGATGCTGCTGCTGCTCTTCACCAGCCTCATGCTCAGCGACCCCAGCTGGCGCAAGCCCCTCTACTTCGCCTGCATGGCTAGCATGGCCCTGGCTCTCATGCTCACCCTGGTGCGCAGCGCTTGGTTCGGCCTGGGCGCTGGGCTCTTCGCCCTGCTGCTCTTCCGCAAGCCACTCTATGCCGGCCTGCTGGTGATGGCTGTGCTGGCGGGCATCTTGGCCTTCCCTCATTCCCTGCCCATGCAGCGCCTGCACCAGGGCGTGGACATGGGCGAGGATTCCACCCGCGAGCGGGTCTACATGGCCCGGGCCGGGCTAGGCATGATCGAGGACCATCCTTGGCTGGGGGTGGGTGATTGTTTGGAGAGCTGGCAGCGCACGGGCGCCAACGGGCTGACCGAGACGGTGAAGGGCTATTACCTGCGCTACCAGCCTGCCGTGGTGGCTAGCATCCCCACCTTGGCGGGCAAGGAAGAGGGGCACATGCATGATGACTTCATCATGCTGGCAGTGCTGGCGGGCATCCCAGGCTTGCTGTTGATGCTGGCCTTCTTCGCTTGGATGGGCTCTGTGGCCTGGCCCCTGGCCCGCGCCAGCGATCCCTTAGCCGCTGGCCTGGCCGCGGGCTGGCTGGCGGTGGCCCTGGGCTGGTGGGTGAACGGCGTGCTCGAGTTCAACTTCACCAGCGCTCAGTCCTGCGGCAGCCTCTGGTTCTTCACTGGGCTGATGCTGGCCGCGGGCCGCATGGCTGCTGTGCGAAAGAGCGGCCAGGGACGAGGCTCTAAAGGCCGCCCATAATGGGTGGGGATGAAGGCGCCAACTTGGATGATGCGGCGCTCTTGGCGCTAGGGGCGGCAGCTCTGCGCATTGATCCTGGCTTGGCCTATGCCTTTCGATCGCCGTGGAAGCGCGCCTTGGGCGCGGGCTTGGATGCTTTCACGGGGCGCTTTCAATCGCTTCAGTCAGAATTGGATCGGGAGAAGCTTGAGTCGGTGGTGGCGCTGCGCTTGGATCACCTAGGGGACATGGTGATGAGCCTGCCGGCCTTGGAAGCCCTGCGCCGCGCTGCGCCGCAAGCTCGCCTGACCTTGGTGGTGGGGCCCTGGAACCAAGAGCTGGCCCGCTTGTGGGGCCGCGCTGACCGGGTCGAGGTCTGGGAGGCCCCTTGGTTCTGCCGGCCCCAGCGGCAAACCAGCCTGGGCCATCTGCGCTCCCTAGCGGCCCTGCTGCAAGGCCATGACTTGGGCGTTGAGCTGCGCGGCGACCTGCGCAGCATCTTGGCGTTGCGCATGGCGGGGGTGCCCCAAAGGCTCGGCATCTCCCGCACCGGTGGGCGGTCCCTGCTCACTCATCCCCAGCCCTTTGTCCCTGGGATGCACGAAGCCGATCAGGCTTCGCATGCGCTAGGGGGCCTCCCGGTCAGGGCCGCAGGGCGCATCCCGCGCCTGCGCATCAGCAGGGACGATGAGGCCCAAGCCCGGGCGGCCTGGCGCAGCTTGGGCCTGCGGGGCAAGGTGGTGGCTTTTCAGGTCACCAGCGGGGCGCGGTCCAAGGCTTGGCCCCTGCAGCGCTGGGCGCGCGTCATCGATGGCCTGCCCCGCGGCATGAGCGCGGTGGTGCTGGGCAGCCCCCAGGAATACGAGCTGACGCAAGAGCTGGCCGCGCTCTGCCGCCGGCCGCCGGCCTTGGCCGCCCGCCAGCTGCCTGTCGGGCCCCTGGCCGCTTTCCTGGCCCGATGCGCGGCGCTGGTCAGCCTGGACACCGGCCCAGCCCATCTGGCCGCGGCGCTGGGGATCCCGACGGTCGCACTCTTTGGGCCCACCTTGGCCTCGCGCTATGCGCCTCGGGGCCCTCGAGCCCGTTATCTCGAAGCCATGCCGCCCTGCAAGCCCTGCAGCCTGGAGCGTTGCCCGTTTGGCAACGCCTGCATGCAGCGCATCCGCCCGCAGCAGGTGCTTCGCGCGCTCAAGGAGGCCTTGTGAAGCCCTCCTCGGTCCTGGTCATGCGCATCTGCTGCCTGGGCGACCTGGTCTTTGCCACGCCCTTGTTGCGCTGCCTGCGCGCGGGCCTGCCTCATGCCCGCCTGGGCCTGCTGGTGGGAGGCTTCGCCAGGCCCTTGCTCAAGGGGCAAGACCTGGTGGATGAGGTGGTGGAGTATGCAGCGCCTTGGCCGCCGCGCGGGCCTGTGGCGCTTGCCCAGGGCGCCGCCTGCATGCGACGGGTCGGGAAACAGGGCTGGGATTGCATCCTTGTCACGCACCGCTCTTTGGGCGTGCGCGCGCTGGCCCGCTTCAGCGGCATCCCTCGCCGCATCGGCTTTGTATGGCGCGGGGACGCTCGCTTTCTCACTGAGAGCGCGGCCTACAGCGAGCAAGGGCATGAATCGGCGCGCTTTCTTGCATTGGCCAAGCCCCTGGGGCTTGGCGCGTGCCTGGGGGCAGAGCGCCTTTCTTGGAGCTGCTCGCCTGGGGCCGCCCAGGCCGCAGAGGCTCTGCTCGCAGCAGAAGGCCTGCCCACGGGCGCCCACCCGGTCATCCTGCTGCCTGGGGGTGGCAGCAATCCGGGCATGAGCGTGAGCCACAAGCGCTGGCCGATGAGGGGCTGGGCAGAGATAGCCCGTCGCCTGGCCGATCAGGGCGCTTGGGTGGTCTGCATGGGCGCTGGGGATGACGCCCCGGCCTGCGCCCAGGCCGCTGCCGCCGCTGGCAGCCGTGGCATCGATCTGTGCGGCAAGAATGACCGCTCCATGATGGCGGGGCTGCTCGCTCGCGGGCGCCTGGTGCTGGGCAATGACACCGGCGGATTGCACCTGGCAGAGGCCTTGGGCGTGCCCACGGTGGGGCTCTATGGCCCCACCCTTGCCGAGCATTATGGGCCTGTGAGCCCTGGCCACCTGGCGTTGCATGGGCCTGCACCTGCTTGCGCACCTTGCCTCAATCCCGCGCAAGGCTACAGCCGCGAGGGGAGGGCTTGTGCGAGGGCCCTGTGCATGGAGGGATTGGATATTGAGAGCGTTTGGAGGGCGATTGCCGCGCACGTGGGGGTTCAAGCATGAGAGATAAGGCTTTTTGCAAGCTGCTGGACCGTTGGCTGGGCATCCCCCTGGTGCTGGTGCTGGGCTTGATGCAGCGCCTGGCCTGCAAGGCCCCGGGCAGGCTCCAGCGCCCCTTGCAGGCGGGCGATCGGGTGCTGGTGATGAAGCTTAGCGCGCTGGGCGACACCCTGCTCTTGCTGCCCCTGCTCAAGGCCTTGCGCCAGGCGGTGGGCCCTCAGGGCCGCATCGAGGTGGTGGCCACAGAGGTCAATCGCGAGGTTTTGGAGGATTGTCCCTGGCTGGACGCGGTGCTGGTGCTCGACCTGCCGCGCATGTTCCGCGAGCCTTGGTTCGGCTGGCTCTTCTTCAAGGGCTTGCGCTCGCGGGGCTACAACTTGGCTTTGGATATGGACCAGTGGCAGCGCTTCACGCCCCTGGCTTGCTGGGCCGCTGGTGCCACGCAGATTGTTGGCTTCAAGACTCCGGGTCAGCACCGTCACGGCTTGTATTTGAAGAGCGCGCCGCACATCCCTGGCCGGCATGAGTTTGAGCAGTTCAAGGATGTGGCGGCCCTGGCCGGCTTGGATCTCAAGCGCGTGGAGGCTTGGCCTGGGTTCCTGGCGCGCAACCTTCGCTTGTGGAAGGGGGGGCTGAAGGCCCTGCCCCCGGCCCCGCCCAAGGCTTATTTGGTGCTGGCCCCGGGCTGCGGCAAGCGCGGTTGGCAGCGGGCCTGGCCCGAGGATCGCTGGGCTGCCCTCATCCAAGCCCTGGCCCAGCGCGGTTGGCAGATGGTGCTGATCGGGCAGGGGGACTATGAGAAGGCCTTGGTGGCACGATTGGCCCAGGGCAGCCAGGCCCTGGACCTGAGCGGACAGCTTGACTATGCCGGGCTTCTGAGGCTTCTGTGCCGCGCCTCCTTGGTGGTCTGCGGCAACACTGGCGTCATGCACTTAGCAGCGGGCCTGAGCCGCCCCCTGGTGGCCCTGCATGGGCCCACCAACCCCGACAAATGGGGGCCCATCCCCCCGGGCTCGCGCGGCGCTGCCGTGACTTTGGCGCTGAGCGCCAACTTGGCCTGCAGCCCATGCCTCAACCTGGGCTTTGAGTATGGCTGCCAAGGCCGGGCCTGCATGGAAGCCCTGGAGCCTTGGGCCGTGGAGCAGGCTTGTTTGAGCGCTTTGAGCCGGGGTGCGCGGGCATGAAGCATCGTGGGGGCATCGTAGCCAAGGTCTTGGCGGCCATCATCCTGGGTGACCTGTTGATCGCCTGCGGGTCGTTCTGGCTGGCGTATTGGGTGCGCTTTTGCCTGGGCTGGCTGGGGCCCTTTTTGCCCAGCGCCGATAGGGCTGAGCTCTATCTGCTGGCCACGCCCTATGTGGCGCTGGTCTTCTGGCTGACCTTCAAGCTGGCCGGGCTCTACCGCCAGCGCCGCGGCATCTATGCGGTGGATGAGCTGCAGCGCCTGCTCTCGGGCGGCCTCTTGGCCCTGGCCCTGCTGTTGGCCTCGGGTTTCTTTGTGCGCGGCTTTGAGTTCAGCACCAAGGTGGCCCTGGTGATGGCCGTGGTGGTCCTGCCAGCCCTGCTCGTCTGGCGCGGTTCGATGCGCTTGCTGCAGGTTCGCCTGCGTCAGGCTGGGGTCGGCCAGCGCCGGGTGGTGATCTTGGGCACCGGTACGACCGCGCTCAAAGTGGCTGGCATCATGCGCGACAAGCCGGGCTTGGGCTATCGCGTGCTAGGCCTGGTGCGCGAGGGCCCGCGCCGTGGCGCGGCGCGGCTCAAGGGCATGCCGGTGCTGGGCGCCTGGAAGGACTTGGAGCCGCTCTTGCCCAAGGCGGGGGCCGATCTGCTTCTGGTGGCATTGCCCTCCAGCCGGCAGAATGTGCTGACCAAGGTGCTCTTCGGCATGGAGCTGCCCGGCGTGGAGCTGCGCATGGTCAATGATATCTTCAGCATGGTCAGCTCGCCGCTGGCCGTGGACGAGATCTTCGGCATCCAGGTCTTTGCCCTCAAGCGCCCGCCCCTGGACCTTTGGCGCAACCGCCTCATCAAGCGGGGTTTGGACCTGGCCCTGGTGGTTCCGGGCCTGCTGCTCATAGCGCCCCTGCTGCTGGCGCTAGCCCTGGCGGTGAAGCTCTCCAGCCCCGGGCCGGTGTTCTACCGCCAAGAGCGCCTGGGCCGCGACAACAAGCCCTTTGGCATGCTCAAGTTCCGCTCCATGCGCACCGACGCCGAGGCTTCTAGCGGCCCGGTGTGGGCCAGCAAAGGCGACCCACGCCGCACTGCCTTGGGCACCTTTTTGCGCAGCACCTCGCTGGACGAGCTGCCACAGCTCATCAACATCCTGCTGGGCCAGATGAGCCTGGTGGGGCCGCGGCCCGAGCGCCCGGTGTTCGTGGAGCGCTTTGCCAAGGACATCCCCCGCTATTTGGCGCGGCATCGCGTGCAGGCTGGGCTCACGGGCTGGGCCCAAGTGAACGGCTGGCGCGGTGACACCAGCATCGAAGAGCGCACGCGCTATGACCTCTATTATGTGGAGAACTGGTCCCTGTTCATGGACCTGGTGATCTTGGCGCGCACCCTGCTCGAGGTTTTCGAGCAGACCACCGCGTATTGAGGCCCGCGTGACCAAGCTCTTGGTGCTGTCGCATTCCTCGGTGCTGGGCGCTTATCAGCAGAAGCTGGCCCTGCTGGCCCCATTGGGCTTTGAGGTGCACTTGGCCGCGCCAGCCTGGTGGCCCGAGGCCGCGCCGCGCCAACCGCTGCAGAGGGCCTGGCCCGCGATCCGCTATCACTCCCTGCCCTGCCTGGGCAAGGGCAGCGTGGGGAATGCGCTCTACCTGGGCCTGGGCGCGCTGGCGCTCAGGCTCAAGCCCGGCCTGGTGCTGGCTGAGGAGGAGCCCTGCTCGGCCATGGCCCTGCAGGCGCTGATGGCCGCGCGCTTGTCTGGCGCGCGCTTCGGCTTCTTCAGCTGGGAGAACCTGGATCAGCCCTATGGGAGCCTGCGCCGGGCCCTGCTCGCGCGCGTGCTCAAGGGAAGCCGCTTCGCCGTGGCCGGCAGCCGAGAGGCCGCAGCCCTGCTCAAGGCCTGGGGCTATGCCGGGCCCATGCTCGTCCAGCCGCAGTACGGCGTGGATGTGGAGCGCTTCAGCCCGGCGCTGCGGGCGCGCGAGCGCAAGGGCCTCTGCCTGGGCTACCTGGGCCGGCTGGTGCCCGAAAAGGGCGTGGGCACGCTGGCAGAGGCCCTGCCCCTGATGGGGCCGGGCGTGCGGCTGCGGGTGGCTGGCTTTGGGCCCATGGAAGGGGCCTTGCGGAGGATGCGGGGGGTGGAGCTGGCGGGGCGGGTGGGCTATGAGGAGGTGCCGTCATTCCTGTGCGGCCTTGATGCCTTGGTGCTGCCATCGCGCACTACTCCGCTTTGGAAGGAGCAGTTCGGCCGCGTGCTGGCCGAGGCCATGGCCTGCGGCCTGCCCTGCATTGGCTCGAGCAGCGGGGCCATCCCCGAGGTGATGGGCAAGGGCGGCTTGGTGTTCAAAGAGGGGGATGCGAGGGACCTGGCGCGCCAGGCGCGGCGGCTGAAGGATGCGGCGCTCAGGCAGCAGTTGGGGCGCGCGGGCCGGGCCCGGGCGGTGCGGCACTACAGCAACGCGGTGCTGGCCCAGAGGCTGGCAGGCTTGCTGAGGCAGGTCAGCCGGGCTTGACCGCGGCGATGTAGATCTCAGGCGGGCCGAAATAGTCGCCGATCAGGGCCGTGCGCAGGGCGCGCACCAGGCGGCGATGGGGGCTCTGCGGCCGTAGGCGCTCATCGGCCCGGGCCTCCACCACCCTCATGCCGCGCTGCTCGAGCAGGCGGCGCAGCAGGGGCAGGGGATAGAAGCGCTGGTGGGTGATGTCGTGCCAGAAACTGTCGGCCTGGATGCCCAGGCAGCGGGGGTTGGCGGTCACCAGCACCAGCGTGCCGCCCCTGGCCAGGCGGCCGCAGGCCAGGTCCAAGAAGCGCTCAAAGTCCTTGGGGGGCAGGTGCTCCACCAGGTTGCTGCAGAAGAAGCCGTCGAAGCCGCCTGGCTTCTGCCGCGCCAGCAGCTTGAGGGCATCGCCCAGCAGGGCTCTCGTCCCGCGATCGCGGCAGGCGCGCGCATTGGCGGGGTCCAGCTCCAGCCCCAGCCCAGCCACGCCCTGACCCTTGAGCAGGGCCAGGAACTCGCCGCGGCCGCAGCCGGGCTCCACCACCAGGCGGCAGCCCTTGAAGAACCGCAGATAGCCCTTCAGCTTGCTCTCCAACTGGGCCTTTTCGGCCTCATCCGGCGCGCTCACAGATCCTCCTGGGTTGATGGAGCGCCATCCTAACATGGAGGAATCCGTGGATTCAAGGCCTGCCCCGCTCCGCCGAGCCCTGCTGGCGGCCCTGCTGCTGAGCCTGCTCTTCTTCTGCCTGCGCCTGGCCCTGGCCAGCCTGCTGGACCTGTCCCCGGACGAGGCCTACTACTGGCAGTGGTCGAAGCATCCGGCCCTCTCCTACTATGACCAGGGCCCGGGCCTGGCCGCGGCCATCGGCGCCTCCACGCGAATGCTGGGCGACAGCCTGCTGGGCGTGCGGCTGCCAGCCCTCCTCTCCGGCTTGTTGCTCTCTCTGCTGGCGGCCTGGTTCGGCCTGCGCCTGGCTCGCGATGCTGGCGAGGGAGCCCAGGCGGATAGCCTGGGTTTGTGGTCCGTGGCGGCTTTCAATAGCGTCCTTCTTTTCGCTGCGGGCGGCGTGCTGATGGTGCACGACAGCCTGCAGGTGGCTTTTTGGGTCTTGGCCCTGTTGGCTCTCATCAAGGTGGCTGAGTCGGGCGGCGCTTGGTGGCTGCTGTTTGCGCTGCTGGGCGGTTTGGGCGTGTTGTGCAAGTACACGGGCGTCTTCATGCTGCCCTTGGCTCTGCTGGCCCTGGCCACGCACAAGGAGCTCAGGCTCGGCCTGGCAGGGCCCTGGCCCTGGCTGGCCTTAGCTCTGGGCTCGGCGCTCTGCAGCCCCATCCTCATCTGGAACGCGCTAAACGGCTGGCCCAGCTTCAGCCATGTGCTGGGCCTGGGCGGCGCTGATCCCAGCCGGGTCTCGCACGCGGCTTTCGGCGAGTTCTTGGGCGGCCAGGCTGGCCTGGCCACCCCGGTCATCTTTGTGCTGGCGCTGATCGCCTGGGGCGAGGGCTTGCGCCGCCGCATCAAGGGGCATGACACGCCCTTGGAATGGATGCTGTGGTGCCTGAGCGCGCCGCTCTTCATCTTCTTCTTGCTGCTCTCCCTGCGCTCGCGGGTGGAGGCCAATTGGCCGGCCCCGGCCTGGTGGGGCGGGGTGCTGCTGGCTGGCCTTTGGCTGCTCAAGCGCGGCAAGCTCTGGGGATGGTGGAGCCGCATCGGCCTTGGCTTGGCCCTGCTCATGTCCTTGCTGGCCTATGCGCAGGCTCTGCATGCTTGGCTGCCCATCCCTGCGTCGCGGGCCAGGATGGATTCGGCTTCGCGGGTGGCGGGCTGGGATGAGATGGGACGCCGCGTGCAGGCGCGCCTGGATGGCATGCCCGGCGCTTTTGTGGCTTCGGCCACCTACCAGAATGCGGCTGAGCTCAGCTTTGTGTTACAAGGCCATCCGCAGGCGCAGGTCTTGGGTGACAAGGTCATCCACAGCCAGTATCGCTTTTGGAGCCAGGCCCCAGAGCTCTTGGGCCGCGATGCGATCGTGGTGGTGGAGAATCAGCCCGAGGCGGATCGTGTGGCCCCCAGCTTCCGCCGCTTCACTCGGCTGGAGATCTATGACTTTTGCCGGCATGGCAATAAGGTGAGGCACCAAGAGATCTGGCTGGGCCGCGCTTTTAAGGGGCTCTGAGCTTGGAAGCCTCCTGGATAGCAGCCTTGGCCTTTTTATGGGGGGGGGCGCCTGCCTTTTTCAGGCCGGGCCTGGCTCCCATCGCGCCCCTGCTGTTACTGTGGTGGCCCACGTTTCGCAGCGCATGCGGGCTGTCTTCTAATGCCCTGGAATGGAGCCTGGCTGGCGTGGTGCTGGGGCTTTTGGCGCGCGGCGTGGCGCGCGGCTGGGGCTCGCTGCCGCGCTTCTCGCCCTGGGCCATCTTGGCCCTGTTGCCCTGGCCCTTGGTGTTAGCTCTGCATGGAGCCTGGATGGACCTTTTCAAGGGTCTTGAATTCATCTTCTGCTTGGCTTTGCCATTATGGCTGTGCCCAGGGGATAGGCCGGCGTGGCGCGCTTGCCTGGCCGCATTCCTGGCCCTGGGCCTGGCCGCTTCGGCCCTGGGCCTGGCCCAGGCCTTTCGCATCCTCCCCGCCCTGGGATCAGAGGGGCAAGATCGCGGCCCCAATGGCATGATATTGGCCCACAGCTTCTTCGGGCACCACAACAGCTTCGGTGCCTTCCTGCTCGGCTTCATCCCTCTGAGCGCTGCCAGCGCCGCTCTAGGGCGCCGGGCTTGGGCCATGGCAGGGCTGGCGGCGCTCTCGGCGGGCCTGGCGGCGCTTGCCCTCACCTTCTCGCGGGGCTCCTGGGCGGGGCTGGCCCTGGGCGCCCTGGCCGCTGGCTTCCTGCTGCCTGGGCGCTGGAAGCTCATCCCCCCCATTGGAGTGCTGGCCCTGGCGCTGGGCATCTTTGCGCTCCCCCTGGAGCAGCTTCAGATGCGCGTGGTGAGCGCCTTTGACGACCCGCATCGCGCGATCCTGCGAGCCATCGGCTTGCAGGTCATGGATGGTTATTGGGCCTGGGGCGCTGGGTTCGGCAGCGTGGCGCGGGAGCTCCCTCGCCGGGTCATGTGCCTGCCCATCGAGGGAGGCGAGCTGGCCAACATGTCCCGCCATCTGCACAATGCCTATCTGATGGTCCTGGTCGAGGGCGGCGTGGCCAGCTTGGCGGCCTGGCTCTGCCTGATGACCTCGCCGCTGCTCCTCGCTCTCTGGGCTTGGCGCCGCGGCCAGGGCCGGGCCTGGGTCCTGGCTTTTGTGGTGGCCTGGGCTGGCATCATGGCCCAATCCTTCACCGACCTGCCCTTGGGCTATGCCCGCGGGGTTGGCGTGGGGCTATGCTGGGGCCTGATGCTGGCTGGTTGCCTGAGGATGGAAGGGGAGGCGGGTGCATGAGCATGCGGCGCAATTTCGCCTTTAGGCTCTTCGCCGAGATCACCATCAAGGTGCTCACCCTGGGCTTCTTCTTGGTGCTGGTGCGGGTGCTCGCGCCCGAGGGCTGGGGCGCTTTGCAGACTGCCTGGTCTTGGGGCGGCCTGGTGACGGCCATCACCCTGGCCAACCTGGGCAACATCGCCACCCGCGAGCTGGCCCGCGCCGAGAATGGCCAGCGGGCCGGCTGGGTGCTGGGCGCCTATCTGGCCAAGCTGGCCCTGTGGGCAAGCACCCTGTTCTTGGCGGCGCTGGGCCTGCTGGTGCCCGGTGCTCCAGCCTGCTCGTCCCTGCTCTTTGCCACCCTGGGCTTGGTGGCGGCGCTCTCCATGGTGGAATTCAACACCGCGCTCTTTTCTGGCCTGGAGCGCCTGGACCGCGATTTTGTGGTGGTGACCACCGGCAAGGCTGCCCAGGTCTTAGTGTGTAGTGTGGCGCTCTATCTGGGTGCCCCCTTGGTGTGGGTGGTGCTGGTATGGCTGGGCGCTGCTCTGCTGGCCTGGCTCTGGGGCTGCGCCAGGGTGTGGGGCCTGGTGAGCCAAGACTTGGAGCAGCTCAGCTGGGGCTTGGCCTGGCGCCGCGCCGGCACCCTGCTGAGGCAGCTCTGGCCCTATGGCCTGACCCCGGTGCTGGCCCTCTTCACCGCCCGCTTCGGCACCTTGCTGCTGCAGGCCAAGCAAGGCGACGCAGCGGTGGGCTACTACCAGGCCGCCAGCAAATGGTACGAGGCCCTGCTCTTCTTCTCAGCCGCCTTCATGGCTGCGGCCCTGCCCAAGCTGGTGCGCGAATTCGGCACCCCGCGCGGGCTGGCCAATGCCCGCCGTTCGTTGGACCTTTTGCTTGCCGCAGGCGCGCTCTTTGGCGCCGGCTTCGCGGGCCTGGCCCCTTGCCTCACCTTCATCGTGGGGCCAGCCTATGGCCCCAGCGTGCCGGTGCTGGCAGTGCTGGCCCTGGTGCCCCTCTTCGGCTTCACCTCAGAGTTGTGGCGCGGCCTTCTCCTTGTCGAGAGCAGGCAGAGCCTGGTGCTGGTGGCGGCCCTGGTGGCCACTGCCGTCAACGTGGCGGCCAACATGCTGCTCATCCCCCGCCTGGGCGCGGTGGGCGCGGCCTGGGCCACCCTGGCCACAGAGCTGGGCATGGCCCTGGCGGCCATCATCCCCATGCTCAAGTCCTTCCCGGTGGCCAGCTGGCTGCCGCGCTATGCCCGGGCCCTGCTGGCGCTTGGCGCCGGCGTGGGCCTGGCCAGCCTCTGCGCCGGGCACCGCTGGCTGGGCCTGGCTGCCGCTCCGCTGGCCACCCTGGCTTGCCTGTGGGCCCTGGGCTTGGCCCCGGTGGAGGAGCTGCGGCAGGTCCTTGACCGCGCCCGCGCCTGAGATGGCCGCTAATCTGGCCGATGCGAGGGAAGTCTGACGACGCCCGTGGGCGGGAGGCAGGGCATGGCTGAGTTTGAGCTGGTGATCGAGGCGGGCAAGGCCGAGAGGCGGTATTGGCGCGACCTTTGGAGCTATCGCGAGCTGTTCCTGCTGCTATCTTGGCGCGACATTGCGGTGCGCTACAAGCAGGCCTTCTTCGGCCTCGCATGGGCGGTGTTCAGGCCCTTGCTGACGGTGGGGGTCTTCACCTTTGTCTTCGGCCGCATGGCGGGGCTCTCTAGCAACGGGGCGCCCTACTCGGTCTTTGTGCTGGCGGCCATGCTCTTCTGGCAGTTCTTCTCTGGGGGCCTCACGCAGGTCACGGGCAGCCTGGTGACCAATGCGGGCATGATCTCAAAGGTCTATTTCCCGCGCATCCTCATCCCTGCCTCATCCCTGGCCATGAGCATGCTCGATTTCCTCATCGGCGGCTGCGTGCTGCTGGCGCTCATGCTGACCTTTGGCACGCCCATCACCTGGCGCTTGTTGGGCCTGCTCCCGCTGCTGCTGCTCTGCGCTGCGCTCAGCCTGGGCTTGGGCCTGTGGACCTCTGCGCTCAACGTGAGATACCGCGATTTCAACCACTTGGTGCCATTCTTGCTGCAGGCTTGGATGTACGCGTCTCCGGTGGGCTATGGCAGCGCCGTGGTGCCCCTGCGCTGGCAGGCCCTCTTCTTCTGCAACCCGATGGTGGGCCTGCTCGAAGGGGGGCGCTGGTGCGTGCTGGGCCAGGCCCCGCCCTGGCTGCCGCAGGCCCTGGCCCTGAGCCTCGCCTTCACCGCGCTGGTTTTGACGAGCGGCCTGGCCTATTTTCGCCACACCGAGCGCAGCTTTGCGGATGTGATCTGATGCAGCCCATCATCGAAGTCAGCGGCTTGGGCAAGCGCTACCTCTTGGACCACGCGGCCGCGCCGCGGCCCAACAGCCTGCGCGAGGCCCTGGCCATGAGCGCGGGAGATGCCTTGCGCCGCGTCCTGGGGCGCAGCCGGGCTGAGGAGCGCGAGGTGTTCTGGGCCCTCAAAGACATCAGCTTCGCGGCGCGGCGCGGCGAGCGGCTGGGGATCATCGGGCGCAATGGCGCTGGCAAGAGCACCTTGCTGAAGCTCTTGAGCCGCATCAGCACCCCCAGCCAGGGCCGCATCACCCTGCGGGGCCGTGTGGCTAGCCTGCTTGAGGTGGGCACCGGCTTTCACTCCGAGCTAACAGGCCGGGAGAACATCTACATGAACGGAGCCATCTTGGGGATGAGGCGCGGCGAGATCCGCGCCAAGTTCGATGCCATCGTGGCTTTCTCTGAAGTGGAGAAGTTTCTCGATACCCCGGTGAAGCGCTATTCCAGTGGCATGCACATGCGCCTGGCCTTTGCCGTGGCGGCCCACCTGGAGCCTGAGATCCTGATCGTGGACGAGGTGCTGGCCGTGGGCGATGCGGCCTTCCAGAAGAAATGCCTGGGCAAGATGCGCGAGGTGGGCGAAGAGGGCCGCACCATCCTCTTCGTCAGCCATAGCATGGGCGCGGTCAGCAGCCTCTGCCAGCGGGCCCTGCTGCTGGAGGGGGGACGCATCAAGATGGATGGCCCGGTCGCGGATGTCTGCTCAGCCTACAGCGCGGCCGCGGCGGGCAGCGCCAGGCTGGAGCCCAGGCAGTTCAAGGGCAGCCTGGCGCCCGCGCTGCGCTTCACCCGGCTCTCGGTCAATCAAGGGCGGCCCTTGCTGCAGCCCTCCGAGGACGTGGAAGTGGTGGCTGAAGGGGAATGCTTGAGGGAGATCCCTGGCTGCCGCCTGCAGATGAGCGTGTTCAAGGGCGATGTGCGCCTGCTGACCCAGCAAGACTGCCCCGCGCCACGGGCGCTCCCTGCCGGGCGCTTCCGCTGCCGCTTCGTGCTGCCATCGCGCTTGCTCAGGCCGGGCGAGTTCAGCCTGTCCCTGGGCGCCATCACCGAGGCTCGCGAAGCGCTGTGGGGCAGCGACCTTCTGTTCTTCCGCATCGGCGAAGCTTGGGATGCGGATTACGACAGGGCCGGCGAGGGGCTGATCAACCTGCTGGGCCACGGCGCGCGCGAAACCTGGTAGGAGAGGGCCGTGAGCGAGCTCTATGTCAAATTGAACTGCGGCTTTGGCAACCAGATGTTCCAGTATGCCTGCGGCCTGGCCCTGGCGCAGCGCTGGGGCATGCCGCTCTGGCTGGATGCCAGCAGCTACCGCAGCGACACGCAGCGCGCCTTCATGCTGCGCCGCTTGCGCGTGGAAGCGCCCGAGGCCGCGGCAAGAGCGCTCAAAGAATTTTATCCCAGCACTTTTGCGCGCGGCTTGATGCGGCTGGGCATCCCTTGGAGCGGCCGGGTGCGCGGCCAGGTGGTTCAGGAGGCGGCGCATCACTACCAGGAGCTGGTGCTGGACCCGATGCGGCCGGCCCTGCTGACGGGCTATTGGCAGAGCGAGCGCTACTTTGCCCAGATGCGGCCGCAGCTGCTGCGGGATCTGGCGCTGCGCGAAGAGCCGCAGGGCATCAATGCCGAGCTCCTCAAGCGCATGCAAGGCTCCGATTCGGTCTGCGTGCACGTTCGGCGGGGAGATTACGCCTATGAGCCGCGCGTGAACGCATTTTTTGGCACCTGCGGCCTCGATTACTACCGATCGGCCCTGGCTCGGCTTGAGGCGCAGGAGCGCCGCAGGCACCTCTATATCTTCTCGGATGACATCCTCTGGTGCCGTTTGAACCTGCCCTTGACAGGGCTGGCGCACACCTTTGTGGACCATAACTCGGCTCAGCCCTGGGAGGACCTTCGCTTGATGACAGCCTGCCGAGGCTTTGTCATCGCCAACTCCAGCTTCTCCTGGTGGGGCGCATGGCTGGCGCCCGAGCCTGGCAAGCGCGTGATAGCCCCTAAGGTCTGGTTCGCCAACCCCACGCATGACACGCGTGACAAGCTGCCCGCGAGCTGGGAGGCGCTGTGAGCGGCCTCAGCTTCGTCACTTTGGCTGCCTATGACCACGCCCGTCTCCTCCAATCCATCGCCGCATATTATGCCATTGCGGATGAGATCGTGGTGGGCCTGGATGAAGAGGGCTTGAGCTGGTCTTTGCAGCCCTTGAAGCTGGATGGAGCTGAGCTAGAAGCCCGCCTCAAGGCGGCAGACCCCAGGGGCATCCTCCGCGTGGTGCGCGGCCCATTCCACGCCCATCCTCGCCCCATGGACAATGAGCTGGAGGAGCGGCGCTTTCTCTCAAGGCTCTGCCGCGAAGGCAATTGGGTGGTGCAGATCGACGCGGATGAGCTGCTCTTGAAGCCCTTGGATTTTCGCGATCACCTGCTCAAGCAGAGGCCTGGCGTGCAAGTGATGGCGCGTTGGCTGACAGTCTACAAGGCTCTGCCGGGCAAGCTGCTGCTGGTGAAGGGGCCCAGCGACTGGGCGCCCCTGGCCAGCCTGAGCCGGGACAGGTATCGCCACGGCCGCGAGACCGGCGAGCCCAGGAGCTATTCTCCCTTCTGGCTGCTGCACAATTCTTGGGGCTACACCGAAGAAGAGGTGCGATTCAAGCTGCGCAACTGGGGGCATGCCTTGGAGGTGGATGCGGCTGGCTTTCTGGACCAGTGGAAGAGGATGGATGCTGATAATTTCAAAGCCTGCCGGAACCTGTCGCCCGTGAATCCCCCGAGTTGGCCTCGGCTTGAGCTGCTGGATTTGGGTCAGCAGAGCTTGGAGGACTATGCCCTGGCCCTGCCCGCGGCTTGGAGCCTGCGCACGCAGTGGGCGCTGTGGCGCTTTCGCCTTGGGCGCAAGGCGCGATCCTTAAAAAAGCGCTGGGGGGCCCCATGGGCCTGACCCGCGCCAAGGCCAAGCCGCTGGTCTCGGTGGTGGTGCCCGCTTACAATGCCGAGCAGACCCTGGGGGCCTGCCTCCATAGCCTCTTGGCGCAGACGCTCGAGGATTTTGAGGTGCTGGTAGTGGATGACGCCAGCTCGGACGGCACCCGAGGCGTGGCGCTCTCCACGGGCGATGCGCGCGTACGCTTGATCACCAGCCCGCGCAATGCCGGCAGCGCGGCGGCCCGCAACCGGGGCCTGGCGCAGTGCCGCGGCCGCTATATCGCGCTTCAAGATGCGGATGACATGGCCCAGCCACAGCGCCTGGCCTGTCAGGCGGCCCTTTTGGAGGCCCAGGGCGCGGACGTGGTGGGAAGCTGGTCCCGTTGGATGGGGGACGCGGAGGGCGTGCTTGAGAAGGTGCCCCAGGGGCATGATGCCATCATGGCCGGCATGGTCTTCGCCTGCTGCATGGTCAACACTTCCATTGTCTTTAGGGCCTCGCTGCTGAAGGAGCAGCCCCAGCCCTTCAAAGCCAGCTACCGGACAGGCCAGGATTATGAGCTCTATTCGCGCTGGCTGCGGCAGGGCGCGCGCTTTGCCAACCTGCCTTTGGCGCTGGTGCGCTATCGGGTGCATGCCCAGCAGATAAGCCGCAGGCAGCGGCCAGGGCAGGAGGGCGCTTGGGACCAGGTTCGGGCTGCCTGGCTGCGGGCCCTGGGCATGAAGCCCAGCCCAGAGGACATCCGGCGGCATGGGGACATAGGCCAGGGGCGCTGGCCTAGCACTGTGCCTGAGCTTGAGGCTTGGGGCCAGTGGCTGCAGCGCCTGGTGGAGGCCAACCAAGCGAGCGGCCTGGTGGAGCCCCGGGCATTCTATGATACAGCGGCCCTGCATTGGCGATCGGCCCTGCTGGCCTGCGCGCACCTGGGGCTGAAGCCCTTGAGCGCCTGGGCCCGTCGCCCCCTCAAGCGGCAGGCTTGGCTCTTGGATGCCAAGACCCTGATGATGTCGGGCTTCTGCCTGGAGGGGGCTTGGGGCCCGGGCTGGCTGGCCTCTTGGTACCGCCGCCGCAGGGAGAATCCCATGGAGAGGGCCCGGCGCCTAGCTTGACAGCCTACTTTCTGAATTGTTCCAAGGCTTGGCGGGATATAATAGTGAAGCTACTTGTTTTCATCCACTGGGGGAAGCATGGCAAAGCGCGCACTGATCACCGGCATCACCGGCCAGGACGGGAGCTACCTGGCGGAGCTGCTGCTCGGCAAGGGCTATGAGGTGCATGGCCTCATCCGCCGCAGCTCAACGCTGCCCACCGAGCGCATCGACCACATCTACGCCGACCCGCACCTGAAGGGCGCCAAGCTCTTCTTGCACTACGGCGACCTCACAGATGGCAACAATCTGCGCACCGTGCTGGAGAAGTCGCAGCCGGAGGAGGTCTACAACCTGGGCGCCCAGTCGCACGTGCGGGTGAGCTACGACATGCCGGTCTACACCGTGGACGTGGACGCCCTGGGCACCCTGCGCCTGCTGGAGGCGATCCGCGACCTCGCGGGCAAGGGCGGCAAGGCGCCCCGATTCTACCAGGCCAGCTCGTCGGAGATGTTCGGCCTGGTGGCCGAGACCCCCCAGAAGGAGACCACGCCCTTCCATCCGCGCAGCCCCTATGCCTGCGCCAAGGTCTACAGCTTCTGGCAGACCGTCAATTACCGCGAGGGCTATGGCATGTACGCCTGCAACGGCATCCTCTTCAACCATGAGAGCCCGCGCCGCGGCGAGACCTTTGTCACCCGCAAGATCACCCGCGCCGCCACCCGCATCAAGCTGGGCCTGCAGGACAAGCTCTTCTTGGGCAACCTGGACAGCAAGCGCGACTGGGGCTTCGCTGGCGACTATGTCGAAGCCATGTGGCTGATGCTGCAGCAGGAGGCGCCCGAGGACTACGTGATCGCCACCGGCGAGACCTGGAGCGTGAAGCAGTTCTTGGAGGCCTGCTTCAGCGAGCTGGGCCTTGATTGGAAGGCTCATGTGGAGCAGGATCAGCGCTATTTTCGCCCGGCCGAGGTGGACCTGCTGCTGGGCGATGCCAGCAAGGCCCGACGGCAGCTCCACTGGCAGCCCAAGGTGGGCTTCAAGCAGCTGGTCAAGATGATGGTGGATGCGGACATGGAGCTGGCAGAGCAGGAGAAGATCCTCAAGGAGGCAGGGCATGAGAGCCGGCGCCCTGAACAGGAGCAGGGGAGGTAGGCATGTACGAGCTCAAGGGCAAGCGCATCCTTGTCACCGGCGGGGCGGGCTTTGTGGGCCGGGTGCTGTGCGCCAAGCTCAAGGCGCGCGGGGCGGGCGAGGTGCTGGTGCCGCGCATGGCCCAGTACGATTTGACCGAGCATACGGCCGTGGTGCGCTGCTATGAGGACTTCAGGCCCGACTGCGTCTTTCATCTGGCTGCTGAGGTGGGCGGCATCGGTGCCAACCAGAGGCACCCGGGCCGATTCTTCTTCGCCAACATGGCCATGGGCCTGCACCTCATTGAAGAAGGCCGCAAGCGGGGCCTGGGCCGATTCTTGCAGGTGGGCACCATCTGCGCCTACCCCAAATTCACGCCCGTGCCCTTCAATGAGGCCGAGCTGTGGAACGGCTATCCCGAAGAGACCAACGCGCCCTACGGCATCGCCAAGAAGGCCCTGCTGGTGATGCTGCAGGCCTACCGCGCCGAGTATGGCTTCAATGGCGCCTATGTGCTTCCGGTCAACCTCTATGGCCCGGGCGACAACTTCCATCCGCAGAGCAGCCACGTCATCCCTGCGCTCATCCGCAAGATGGTGGAGGCCCGCGAGGCCGGCGCCCCCGAGGTCAGCATCTGGGGCACGGGCAAGGCCAGCCGCGAGTTCCTCTATGTCGACGACTGCGCCGAGGGGCTGTGCCTGGCCGCCGAGCGCTTGGAGGATGGCGAGCCGGTCAATCTGGGCACTGGCGCTGAGATCAGCATCGCTGACCTGGCGGCCCTCATCGCCCGGCTCTCCGGCTATCGCGGCCGTTTGGCCTATGACCCCAGCAAGCCCGATGGGCAGCCCCGGCGCTGCTTGGACACCCGCCGGGCCGCGGAGAAGATCGGCTTCAAGGCCCAGGTGGGCTTTGAGGAGGGCCTCAAGGCTAGCATCGCCTGGTTCGAAGAGCAGCGCCGCCAGGGCACGGTGCGCGAAGTGCTCTACGGTTGAATCTCTCCCTCTTCTCGGATTGCCCATGAAGTCTTTACGCATAGCATTGGCCCTGGGCTTAGGCCTGGGTCTGGCGGTGGTCGGCCTTCAGGCGGGCGACGCGCCGCGCAACCCGCCCAGCCGGCTCTCTGACCTGCACCGCTACCTCATCCAGCAGGTGCAAGATGCCCTGGGCATCGCGGCCAAGGGAAAGCCCACTATCACCGGCCTTTCCAACCAGATCGTGCGCGACGGCCGCTTCCGCAAGGTGGAGGTGGACATGCAGCCCTTCCGCTACCAGGAGCTCAACTTTGAGAAGTTCGAGCTGGTGGTGGAGCACCTATGGGTGAAGCCCGAGGCGCTCAGGCGCTGGGCCATGGAGATCGAGAAGGCCGGGGACGCCACTTCGCGCCTGGTCTTCACCGTGCCCTCGCTGGAGAAGAAGCTGGGGCCGGACGGCTCCATCAAGCTGAAGGCAGACATCAACGCTCAAGACTTCGAGGCCACGGGCAGCGGCCGCTTCCTCTTCATCCCCATGGCCTGGCGGATGCTGGCGGTGCTGCATTGGGACGGCAAGGCCCTTTATCTGGTCCCCCAGCAGCTGCACTGGGGCGCGCTCCGCGTGCCGCTGTGGCTCTCCTTCTTGGGCAGCCGCACCCTGCCCCAGGGCCCCATCCTCGACCTCTCGGGCCAGTGGATCCCCTACAACATCCAAGAAGTGCACTTGAGCTGGGACACCGTGACCCTGAGCACCAACTGGTGAGCCCCCTCCCCCCCTCTGGAGCGCGCATGCGGATACTGGTCACCGGCGGAGCCGGCTTCATCGCCTCGCACGTCACCGATGCCTACTTGGCCGCGGGCCATCAGGTCACGGTGCTGGACAACCTCGCGGGCGGCAAGCGCAGCCAGGTGCCCCGCCGCGCCCGCTTCGTGGAGATGGACACCCGCGACCGCGCTGGGGTGGCCAAGCTCTTCAAGGCCGGCAAGTTCCAGGTGGTCAACAGCCACGCGGCGCAGATGTCGGTGCCGGACAGCGTGCGCGACCCTTGGAATGACGCGGAGATCAACTGCCTGGGCCTGCTCAACCTGCTGGAGGGCTGCCGCGCCAACAAGGTGGCCAAGTTCATCCATATCAGCTCCGGCGGCACGGTCTATGGCAGCCCGAAGAAGCTGCCCGCCACCGAGGCTTACCCCATCCTGCCCGAGAGCCCCTACGGCATCACCAAGGCGGTGGGCGAGGACTATCTGCGCTTCTACAAGGCTGAATGCGGCTTGGACTACACGGTGCTGCGCTACAGCAATGTCTATGGCCCGCGCCAGGAGCCGCACGGCGAGGCCGGCGTGGTGGCCATCTTCATCAAGCTGCTGCTCGCAGGCAGGGTGCCCACCATCTTCGGCGACGGCAGCATCATCCGCGACTATGTCTACGTGGGCGATGTGGCCCGCGCCAACCTGCTGGCCCTCAAGAAGGGCAGCGGCGAGGCCTTCAACATAGGCACCAACAAGCCCACCACGGTGAAGCAGCTCTTCAAGGCCATCGCCGATGAGATGGGCTTCAAGGGCCGGCCCAGCTTCGGGCCGGGCCGCGCCGGAGACCTGCAGGCCAATTACTTGAGCTACGCCAAGGCCAAGAAGCAGCTGGGCTGGGCGCCCAAGGTGGGGCTGGCCCAGGGCATCAAAGCCACGGCCGACCACTTCCGCAGAGCCGCTACCGCCTGAGGTGAGAAGCATGGATGCCATCATCCTGGCAGGAGGCCAGGGCCTGCGCCTGAGGCCCCTGACCCTGAAGACCCCCAAGCCCCTGGTGCCGGTGGCCAATGAGCCCTTCTTGGCCACTCTGCTGTCACGCCTGGCCAAAGCCGGCGTGCGGCGGGTCACCCTCTCGGCCTGCTTTGAGGCCAAGGCCCTGCGCCAGAGCCTCGCTGGCTTCAGGCGCTTCGGCATGGCCCTGCGGGTGATCGACGAGCGCCAGCCGCTGGGCACCGGCGGAGCCATCCGCTTCGCCTGGTGGGACCCCAGCGCGCCCACCCTGGCCTTGAATGGCGATGCCCTCTCTGACTGGGACTTCCGCCTCCTCTTGGCCGAGCACCGGCGCCAGAGGGCCATGGCCACTCTGTGGGTGCGCCCGGTGGAGGATGTGAGCCGCTTCGGTGTGGTGGAGCACGATGCCCAAGGCCGCGTGCAGCGCTTTGTGGAGAAGCCCAAGCCCGGCGAGGCCAAGGGCCGCGACATCAATGCCGGGGCCTATGTGCTCGAGCCCGCGGTGCGCGCGCTCATCCCCCCTGGCCGCAGCGTGAGCATCGAGCGCGAGACCTTCCCGGCTTGCCTGACCCAGGGCCTCAAGACCGTGGCCTGCGGCTGCCCGGCCAGCACCTATTGGCGCGACATTGGGAATCCCACTGAATATCTGGCCGCCAACATGGATGCCCTGGACCAGGCTCTGCCTGGCCTGATGCGGGGCCGAGCCGCTGCCTGGCAGAAGCCGGGCCGGGGCAAGGCCCTGCTGGCCCCCGGCTGCCGCATCGCCAAAGATGCCCTCGTGGCGCGCGCGGCGCTGGCCAAGGGCTGCTCGGTGGCATCTGGTGCCAGCGTAAAGGACAGCGTGCTCTGGGCTGGCTGCAAGATCGGCGAAGGCGCCGTGGTGGAGGGCGCGCTCTTGGGGCGCCGGGTGCTTGTGGGGGCTTTTGCCACAGTCAGGCCTGGCGCAGTGCTCGGTGACGGCGCCAAAGTGCCTGCCTATTCGAAGATCTGAGGCCATCCTTGAAGCTCACCCTGACTCTGCTGGGCACGGGCACCAGCCATGGCGTGCCGGTCATCGGCTGCAGCTGCGCGGTGTGCAAGAGCAACGACCCCAAGGATGCGCGCGGTCGCTGCGCCGCCTGGGTGCATGGGCCGGGCCAGTCGCCCAGCCTGCTCATCGACACGGGGCCGGAGTTCAGGGCCCAGGCCCTGCGCGAGGGCATCTTCCGCGCCGATGCCGCGCTCTACACCCACGCCCACGCCGACCATATCAGCGGCCTGGATGACCTGCGCGCCTTTAGCGAGCGGCAGGCCTGCAAGATCCCCTGCATCGGCAACCGGCAGACCCTGGCGCTGATCCGCGAGCGCTTCGGCTACGTCTTCAGGCCCACCCAGGCAGGCGGCGGAAAGCCCCAGGTCAGCTTGCAGCCGGTGGATGCCCCCTTTGCCGTGGCTGGCCTCAAGGTGCAGCCCGTGCCCCTCTGGCATGGCCGGCTCAAGGCCCTGGGGTGGCGCATCGGAGACATGGCCTATCTGACGGACACGCATCGCATCCCTGAGCCCAGCTTCAAGCTGCTGCACGGGCTCAAGGTGCTGGTGCTGGATGCGCTCAGGCCCAGCCCGCATCCCACCCACTTCAGCCTGCAAGAGGCCGTGGCCGCGGCGAAGCGCATCGGCGCCAAGCGCACCCTGTTCACCCACATGACCCATCTGCTGCCCCATGCTGCCACCTGCCGCAGCCTGCCCAAGGGCATGGCGTTGGGCTTTGATGGGCAGAGCCTTGAGTTCAAGGCCTAGGGCGGGGAAGCGCTTTGAATGCGGGCGTTTATTCGCCGGGCAGGGCTTGACAAAGCAGGGTGGGATTGATATAAACATTGCGCTTCTGACACTGCTGGCTTGGGGGTCAGGCGCGTCTTTTTTGGGCACATAGCTCAGTTGGTAGAGCAGCTGACTCTTAATCAGCGGGTCGTAGGTTCGATCCCTACTGTGCCCACCATATTAGAGCGGCCAAGGATTTGGCCGCTCTAATATGGTGGATAATCTTAACCGCCGGATGTGCCACCCGGCGGTGACCGCAGCGAGGCTGCGAGATGCGGGAGTAGCTCAGTGGTAGAGCACAACCTTGCCAAGGTTGGGGTCGCGGGTTCAAGCCCCGTCTCCCGCTCCATTTTTAGCAAGCATTTCTTGAGATCTCGCTTCATTCCCCAAGAAAAAAGCGAAATCGAGAGAGTGCCAAGAAGTGCCAGCAAAAGACAGCAAGTGACACAAGAGCGTTGCCAAATCGTTGCCAAGACGATGACAGCAACAGAGACAGCCCTGGGCCTAGGCCCGGGGCTTTCTTTTTGGTCATTTGGTTGTGCGTCGTCCCTTGGTATGTGGCTTTCGTTCGGGTTCAGGGGCATGGGGCTGAGGTGATAGGTCGGGGTATGGCAGGGAAGTTACATGAACATCGTCCGGCATCGTCAACTCGGTCCTTGCAGCGACTCCTTGAGGGGACATAGCGGTTTTCGTCCTCAGCGACCGGCTTGTCTCGTACCGCGTGGCTTATCCCTTATAATTTCGGTTCTTCGATCACTAAGTCCGGCATTGCATTCATCATAGGGCAGTCGTTTTTCGGCAGTGCTGGTATGCAGACAAGCCGGGAGACCACATGGAACCATGTGAATTCCGGCATCGTTTGACCATTGCTTGATATGCTTTGGACATGTCCCCGTATGGGCCTAATGCTGAGGGGCGAGCGACAAGAGGTCTGAGTCGTTATCAGGCACTGCTTATATACCGATAAGCCCATGTTAGGACCTTGCAGGGGGTCGGTAGAGGGTGTAAATTACAGGTCGCGCGTATTGGTCCTCGTAAGGTCACCCAAGACAGTCTTTGTGAATTCATAGCTTTGCAAGGCAATCCTGTTTCCAGGATTGCTCTGTCTTGTGGACTGGAATTTCGTATACAGGGGCAAGGTAATAGGGGAAGTGTGGCTTCGCGTCTGAAGCACAAACCAGGAGACAGGTTTTCGTGCCTACACCAAGTCGTGAATATCTATATGCAGATTCTTTGATGCAGCTTGCGAGCTTGGTGCGCCAGCGTTTTGGTGCTGGGGCCACCTACCCCAACCCTGCATTTGACACTATAAAGAAACAGTACCTGATTGCAGTGGATCGTATCATTCAGGCCGCAGCACCGACCTAGCAGCCGGTCCGCATCCTAGTGGCAAGCTGGCATGCGATTGGTGAAGCTACTCAGAACACTGGGCTGGCGTGAACGCAAGAGAACCTTTTGTAGAACGGAATGGAGCGTAGATGCCCACTGAGAACGAAGCTTTCGATCAAAAATCTATTCGCTATGTTCTGGGTGTGAACCAGAAGATGGTCGATTTGGCTTGCGACTGTGTTGGCCTGGCTAACGCTCGTGGGGGCATCATCTATGTCGGGTTCGAGGACAAGGCCGATGCCCCGCCTGTTGGTCAGAAAGTCAGTGCCACTCAAGTGACGGACATTCAGCGGCGGCTGCCTCAGCTTACGGTTAACGTGGCAGTGGTTGTAACCAAGCAGATCCATTCAAACGGTGCTGACTATATCCGCATTGATGTGGCTCGCTGTGATCAGTCGGTGGCGTCAACTTCGGATGGACGCTACTTCATCCGGATCGCCGATGAGACCAAGCCCCTGCTGCCCGACCAGATCTCTAGGTTGATGGTAGATCGATCAGCGTTTAGCTGGGAACTGGCAGTCTTGGCCGGTGGTGCAATGGACGTGGCGAAAAAGGCTGTGATCCTGGCCGCACTTAGAGCTTCTGATCGGATCAAGGCGACGGTGAAGAGCAAAACGGACCCGGAGCTGCTTGAACACTACAATTTGACCGCCAAAGGCAAGCTAACGAACTTAGGAGTCATGTGGATCGGTGACACCCGCTCGCGAGCGTCTCTGAGCAATGCACCGGTGATCCAGGCCATCAAGTTTGACGAACACGGCAAGAAGACTCGAAAGTGGACGTGGGATGACTACACTCTGAACCCCATGGAGCTGATCGATGCCGCCTGGCGCGAGATTCCGGAGTGGCAGGAGACCTACGAACTGCCCGATGGCCTTTTGCGGACGTTGGTGCCTCACTATGCGGAAGCAGTAGTGCGGGAACTTTTGGTCAACGCCTTGGCCCACCGGCCCTATAACACCGGCGGCGCCATCTTCATCAATTTGCATCCGGATCGCTTGGAAGTTCACAATCCTGGCTTGCTGCCTGTCGGAATTACCCCCCAGAACATCTTGCACGAGACCGAGGCTCGGAACGTGCATCTGGTACAGGTCATGCATGACCTGAAGCTAATGGAGCGAGAAGGTTCCGGCTTCGACATGATGTACAAGGCCCTTCTGTCCACGGGGCGGCGGGTTCCCGTGGTTTCCGAGGGCAATGATCGGGTGTCGGTGACCATTTACAAGAAGATCATCCGCCCTGAGATTATCGAGTTCATGAAGAAGGTTGAGAAGGACTTCCAGCCCTCCTCTAAGGAGATGCTGGTGCTAGGGACGCTTGCCCAGCACGAGAGCATGTCAGCCAAGGACCTGGCGGTTGCTTTGGAGCTGGGGGGCGCTGAGCGGCTGAATGACTGGCTTGGGAAGCTGAGAGAGTGGGGTCTAGTGACGTCGACGGGCAAGACCAAGGGCGTCCGTTACCAGGTAGAGGCTTCGGTACTGCGAAAGGTCGGCTTCAAGGGTCAGACCTCACTGAAACGAGTTGAGGTCTACCGTGTTCGAGAACTGATCCTTGAAGATCTGAAGATTCATGAACGGTCCAGCCGTCCAGAGATCCACGCCCGGATCGGGGCTGAGATCCCCGAGCACAAGGTGCGGCAGGCTCTGAAAGCTCTAGCAGATGAAGGGGTGGTTCTGCCAGAGGGCCAACTTCGCTGGCGGCGCTATGTATTGGTGAAAAAAGGGTCGAAATCCGGAGCCTGATAGCTGGGTTTATTCAAATAGAACCAGAAAAGCTTTGGTATTAAATGACTTTCTATTGGTGGCTAAGAGTGGTTTGGGGCAACTTATCCAATAGAAATACCCAATAGGGCTTATCGCTGAATTCCTCACGCCATTGGCCTTACTGGCGTTGGGAGCATTGAAGCCCAACCGCAAACAAGTAATGGTATGGGTGAGTTGAACAGGATCGCATTAAAGGTCGTTATCGGGCGGAATAGCAGCCAATATTCATGGTGTCATGATGAATCCACAAGGATTAGTTGCGCATATCCAGAAGGAAGGCGAGACTTGGAGGTTCCATGCCTTAAACGATCACCTTCATGGTGTGGCCCACCTTGCCAGATCTTTTGCCAGCCCCTTTGGCAATGGTGATTGGGCGGAGGTGGCTGGCCAGCTCCATGACCTCGGCAAAGCCAGCACGGAATTTCAAACTTACATAAGAAAAGAGAGCGGGTTTGATACATCGCTGGCGGATGCCCCAGGTAAGGTGGTTCATTCCATACAAGGCGCTAAGTGGGCGGTTGAAAAGTGGGGTCTTATAGGAAAGCTGCTAGCTTATCTGATTGCTGGGCATCATGGCGGGCTACCTGACTGGTATGGTGGGCTTGAAAATAGGCTCAATCAGAATGACCTCGTTAACGTCCCTATGTTGTCCAAGGATTTGGAGGCATCACTCACCGGCTTTTTAGCACCACCCAATTCCACTCCCGCTTCGCGCCGTATTGACCCAAGGCAGACGCATCTTTGGCTGCGCATGCTCTTCTCTTGCCTGGTAGATGCAGACTTTTTAGATACTGAGTCATTCATGGGGGCAGATAAAGCGGAGGCAAGGAATCAGCATGAGCCGCTGGAGGTATTGAAGAGAAAATTTGACGCCTATATGGTTAACAAGGCCGCCAATGCCAGCCCAACGGATATGAACTGTTTGCGAGAGCAAGTTCTTACACAGTGCCGCCAAGCAGGACAAAGGGAGTCGGGCTATTTCACATTGACAGTTCCCACTGGCGGTGGAAAAACTTTGTCGGCACTAGCATTTGCCTTGGAACATGCGCTTAAGCACGGCAAGCGACGGGTTATATTCACAATCCCATACACCAGCATCATTGAGCAGACTTCGAAGGTGTATCAAGAGATATTTGGCATAGAAAATGTTGTTGAACACCACAGCGCCTTGGATCCAGATAAAGAAAGCCTTCAGAATCGCTTGGCGAGCGAGAATTGGGACGCGCCCATCATCGTGACCACCAATGTCCAGTTATTCGAGTCCCTGTTCGCGAGCAGGCCAGGTGCTTGCCGCAAGCTGCACAATTTGGCGGACGCAGTAGTCGTTCTGGACGAAGCACAAATGCTCCCGCCAGAGCACCTTGAACCTATTATAAAGGTGGTGCGCGGCCTCAAGGATTATTTCGGGACGACATTCGTCTTGTGTACTGCAACTCAGCCCGCGTTGACAGGGAGGATCGGATCGGGAGAAGCAGAGATTGAAGGCCTTGGCGCTACCGAGGGCGAGGTTACTGAGATCATAGCCAACCCAGAAGCCCTATTCCAGCGCTTGAACCGGGTGGATGTGGAGCAAAGGCCGGGCAAGGTGAAGTGGGGGGAACTGGCAGAGGAATTGACAGGGCATGAACAGGTCCTTTGCATCGTCAATACGAGGCGGGCTTGTCAGGAGCTGCACAGTCATATGCCAGAGGGCACCATCCATCTTTCCGCAAACATGTGCGCGGCGCACCGCAGCCTCGTCATCACGGGCATCAAAGAACGGCTGAAACTAAGGGAGCCCGTACGAGTCATCAGCACACAGTTGGTTGAGGCGGGAGTAGATCTGGATTTCCCGGTGGTTTACCGGGCCATGGCGGGTCTGGATTCCATTGCTCAGGCAGCGGGCCGTTGCAATCGCGAAGGCCTTCTTGAGAAAGGAAAGGTGGTCGTCTTTGAGGCACCTGAGAGTTCGCCGCCAGGCTTGTTAAAAAAGGGAGAGGATGCTTGTCGAGAGATGCTGAACCTCCATGGGGGAAGTTTTGACATTTCAACGCCAAATCTGTTCAGCGAATATTTCAAGATATTTTACGCAAGGCTCAATAGCTTCGATACAAAGGGCATGAAGTCGTTTTTGGAAACCGATGCGCACAACCTCAAATTTAGTTTCGCCACAGCTGCCAAGGAATTCAAGCTGATTGAGGATCAACAGCAGCAAGCTGTGATAGTGGATTGGCACCACGAAAAATCCGAGAGCCACAAGCTTATCAACGACTTGCGCTTCCGAGGGCCTAGTCGGGGACTGCTCCGCCAGCTGCAGCGCTATACCATCAATTTGCCTCGGCGCATCTTTGAGAAGCATCAGTCGTTTTTTGATGAAACACAAGGCTACTGGTGCCTGAGCGGTACGGGCTCTTATGATGGGACATTGGGTTTTATTGGCGCGAATGTTGACGCCGGAGTTTTCATACAATGACGAACGGGAAGGAGGGGTTTTGATGAACTCAAAAGGCAGAGTTTTTTGCCTCGAAGTGGGCGGGGATTTCGCCTGCTTTACTCGCCCGGAGATGAAGGTGGAACGTGTCAGTTATGATGTGATAACCCCGTCAGCTGCCCGCAACATCTTTCAGGCTATCTTTTGGAAACCGGCTATTCAATACCGCATCTGCAAGATCGAAGTCTTGAACCCCATCAGATGGGCCTCAGTGCGGCGCAATGAGGTGGGAGCGGTAGCCAGCGAGCGCAGCGAGGGCATCTTCATTGAAGATGCCCGCCAACAGCGAGCGGGCCTGTTCCTTCGGGATGTCGCCTATCGACTGCATGCCTGGATTGACTACACCCCAGTGGGACAGCGGCCTTTGGCACACCGGGCTGTGCCTGATGGCTTGTGGGACCAAGTAGAGGCTGCGGATTTGGGTGAGGCGCGCGAGGCTTGGCAAGCAAGAAAGGACGAGAACCCCGGCAAGTACATGGCGATGTTTGAGCGCCGGGCCCAAAAAGGCCAGTGTTTCAACCAACCATATCTGGGGACGCGTGAGTTTTCCTGTTCCTTTAAGCTCATTGAAGACCCCAAAGCCGAAGCGGACCACAAGCCGCCCATTCAAGAGACCAAGGACCTCGGCTTTATGCTCTATGATTTAGATTTCACTAACCCCGCTGACCCCAAGCCGGCATTTTATCGGCCTAAGATGCAGGCTGGTGTCATTGAAGTGCCACGTTGGGAGAGCGAGGAGGTACGCAAGTGATCCTACAGGCCCTCTGCGAGTACTATCAAAGAAAAGCGGCTGACCCAGATAGTAAGATTGCGCCACAAGGGTTTGAATGGAAAGAGATCCCATTTGTGATCATCCTTACTCAAGACGGAAAATTCGTCCGCCTGGAAGACACCCGAGAAGGCGAAGGGAAAAATCGAAGAGCTAAAAAGTTCTTAGTCCCCCAGTCTGAAAAAAGGACTGTCGGTGTAAAAGCCAACTTATTGTGGGACAACGCCGAATATGCCCTTGGTCTTAATCCCAGGAAACGCGCGGATGTGGGAAATCGACATAAAGCTTTTGTTGATCGAATTGAGTCCGAGAAACACCTTGGTGAGAATGCGAGCATCAAAATGCTCTTGGCCTTCCTCGCGAGTGAGCCAATCAAGCAAATCGAAGATAAATCTTCCAGCCCAGAAGCTTGGGCGGAATTGAGGGAGGAAAATCCGAACCTAACCTTTAGGATTGAAGGATTGCCCCACTCCTCGGTTTGCGACGAAATCGCGCGTGGGCGTGAAGCAGCGGAAACAGGCGAGGATCACGAGGGGATTTGCTTGGTCTCAGGGCAAAAAGGTGTAATAGAGCGTTTGCATCCAGCTATTAAGGGGGTAAGAGAAGCCCAGTCTTCTGGCGCCGCTCTGATCTCATTCAATCTGGAAGCTTTTAGGTCTTTTGGCAAGGAACAGAACTTTAACGCAATGGTTTCAAAGGGAGCCGTTTTCGCCTATAGCACCGCGCTTAATACACTCCTGTCAAAAGATTCACCAAACAAGATGCAAGTGGGAGACGCCACCACGGTATTTTGGTCTGATAAGCGTACAGATTTGGAGTCCTTGCTTCCCTCTTTTTTTGTCTATGCGCCCAAGGACAACCCAGACCAAGATATTCAGGCCGTTAGAAGCCTTTACCGAAGCATTCAAACAGGGGCTTTTGCCACTTCTGAAGACTCGCATTTTTATGTTCTGGGGCTTTCGCCAAACGCCGCGAGAATCTCGGTTCGATTTTGGCATATGGGCAAAGTTTCTGAATTTGCGCAGCGGATCAAGGCTCATTTTGATGATCTTGAGATTGCGCGCCCATCCTACGAGCAAAGGTATGCTTTGTTCTACCTGCTTTGCGAAATCGCCCAGCAGGGCAAGATGGAGAACACACCTCCCAACCTAGCGGGGGATGTGATGCGCGCAATCTTGGAGGGGCTTCCCTATCCGGCGCAGATTATGCAACAAACGATTCGACGCATTCGTGCTACGCAAATGGTGAATTCCTATCGCGCCGCTTGGCTGAAGGCTTATTTGAACAGAAAGCGTCGTCTGAGTAACAATCATTCTTTTAGGGAGATTACCGTGGCCTTGGACAAAGAAAATAATAACCCGGGATACAGGCTGGGACGTCTGTTTGCTGCTTTGGAGAAGATACAAGAAGAGGCACAGCCTGGGATCAACGCAACCATTCGTGATCGCTTTTATGGCTCCGCTTCTACATCTCCGGTGACGGTGTTCTCGCAGTTGTTAAAACTAAAAAATCACCATTTGGCGAAGCTGGAAAACCCAGCATTCAAAGTTGCCCATGAGAAAAGGTTGGCTGAAATCTTTGACCCCATCAAGGCATTCCCAGCGCATTTGAGCATGGAACAGCAAGCTCAATTCGCCATCGGCTATTATCATCAGCGCCAGGACTTCTTCAAGAAGAAGAACAACGGCGAAACCACTTCACAGGAGGCTTGAAATGCCTAATCCAATCAAGAACCGCTACGACTTTGTTTACCTCTTCGATGTTCAAGACGGAAACCCCAACGGCGATCCAGATGCTGGCAATCTGCCGCGCGTTGATGCTGAAACCGGCATGGGCTTGGTCACTGATGTATGTCTGAAACGGAAAGTCAGGAACTATGTGCAGATTGTGAAAGATGGCAGCGAAAGGTTTGGGATCTTTGTGAAGGAAAAGGCTGTCTTGAATCTGCTGATTGACGAGGCACATGAGCAGGAGGGGGTAAAGAAAAAGGAAAAAGGAGAGAAGACCGAGGCGGCCAGACAATGGATGTGTGGGAAGTACTATGATATCCGAACCTTCGGGGCGGTAATGAGCACTGGGAAAAATGCTGGCCAAGTGCGTGGCCCGATTCAGCTCACCTTCTCCCGCTCTGTAGAACCCATTGTGGTCCTAGAGCATGCTATCACCCGCATGGCAGTCACAACCGAAGCAGACGCGGAGAAGCAGGGCGGGGATAACCGGACTATGGGGCGCAAGTACACTGTGCCCTATGGTCTTTATCTTTGTCACGGTTTCGTTTCAGCGCATCTGGCGGCCCAGACCGGCTTCAGTGAGGAGGACCTCGTCTTGTTTTGGGAGGCGCTTAAAAACATGTTTGAACACGACCGTTCTGCCGCCAGGGGTCTGATGTCAGCGCGCGGTTTGTACGTGTTCGAACATGGTAGCGCACTGGGGAGCGCGCCAGCGACTAAGTTGTTCGAAAGGATCACGGTGGAGAGAAATGCTGGCGATGAGCCCGCCAGGAGTTTTTCAGATTACCAGATCAAGGCGGATGAAACCGGTTTGCCAACTGGCATCAAGCTATTGAAGCTGATCTGACTAGGTCTGCGTGGCCAAACGAAAGGAGGCTTTAATGGACAAAGTGCCCAACCAAATAGCCGTTTTCCAGGGAACCCGGATTCGACGCGTTCTGCAGGGGAACGAGTGGTGGTTTTCTGTTGTCGACATTTGCGGAGTGTTGACTGACAGCGCCGACCCTGGAGCTTATTGGAGGAAGCTGAAGCAGCGGCTTTCTGCGGAAGGAAGTGAAGTCGTGACATTTTGTCACGGTTTGAAGTTGGCCGCGCCTGACGCCAAGATGCGGGAAACCGACTGTGCCAATACTGAAGGGGTTTTTCGCATCATCCAGTCCATCCCTTCACCCAAAGCCGAACCCTTCAAGCGTTGGCTGGCAAAAGTGGGCTTTGAGCGGGTTCGTGAGATTGAAAATCCAGAATTGGCCATCCAAAGAACCCGGGCGCTGTATAAGCTGAAGGGCTATAGCGATGACTGGATTGAGAAGCGGATGCGGGGGATTACCATCCGGGAGGAACTGACTGACGAATGGAAACGACGGGGGGCAGCGCAGAAGAAGGATTATGAGATTCTGACCAGCGAGATTTCCAAGGCCACCTTTGGTGTCACGCCGTCCCGCTACAAGAAGATCAAAGGGCTCAAGAGACAGAACCTGCGGGATCACATGGACGACTTTGAGTTGATCTTCACCATGCTGGGCGAGCGGGCTACCACGGAGATCCATCGCAACGAGGGCTCTAAGGGTTTCGCCAAGCTCAAGTCAGACGCCAAGGCTGGTGGGGACGTCGCTGGCGGTGCCAGGAAGGCCTTGGAAAAGCGCCTGGGAAGGTCGGTGGTATCCAAGAACAACTATCTCAAGCAAAGCGAGGATCGAAAGCGGGTAGAGTGATGGCCTTTTCCGAAGATGACTACATCCACATTGCAGCCTTGCAGCACTTCGTCTTCTGTCCAAGGCAGTGGGGTCTGATCCATTTGGAACAGCAATGGGCCGAAAACCGCTTAACCGCAGAGGGGCAGTTTTTGCATCGTCGAGCTGATGAGCCGGACATTGAGGTTCGAAAGGATGCCGAAGTGCACAGGGCCTTTCGGTTGTCGTCAAGCCAATATGGTCTGACCGGCATCGCGGATGTGGTGGAGTTTGACTTGCGAAATGGCCAGTCGGTAAGCGCTGCTCCTGTTGAATACAAACGGGGCGAAAGCAAAACCAATGACTGCGACCGCCTACAATTGTGCGCTCAATGCCTGTGCTTGGAAGAAATGACTGGCCTGACGGTGGGCCAAGGCTATCTGTTCTATGGAAAGATTCGTCGGCGCGAAGCCGTGGAGATAAGCGCCGAGCTTAGGGAGAGCACGCTGCGGGCCATTTCAGAGATACGGGGCTTCATGGAGCAGGGAAAGACCCCTCCGCCACGGCCTGGCAAGCATTGTCAAGCCTGCTCTTTGAAGGAAATCTGCGGCGTGCGCTTCTTGGGGAGCGGAAACAAACTGAAGGAATACATCGCGTCACTCTTCGAGGAGCCGCATGAAACTCCTTAACACGCTCTTTATCACCACCCAAGGCGCTTATCTGCACAAAGAAGGCGAGACTGTGGCAGTAAAGGTGGAAGGCAAAGAACAGGCCCGTTTCCCCATCCACAATCTTAACGGCATCGTCTGTCTTGGTAATGTCACCTGCAGTCCTTTTCTCATGGGTTTTTGCGCTGAAAACCAGGTGGGGCTATGTTTTCTAACCCAGCACGGCCGCTTTCTGGCCCGCGTCAGCGGGGGAGTCAACGGCAATGTACTGCTTCGACGTCAGCAGTACCGCTTGGCCGACAGCGATGAAGGTTGCGCTTCCTTCGCCCGTATGTTCGTAGCCGCCAAGATCGCCAATGCCAGGGTCATACTTCTTCGAGCAGCACGGGAACATGACAATCAAGGAGCACGCCAAGGCTTGGCCATGGCTTCCAACGAGCTTTCGAACTTTCAGCGCTCCCTCAAGGGGATGGCCGAAGTGGACTCCATCCGAGGCATAGAGGGATCAGCGGCGGTGTGTTATTTCGATGTTTTTAATCATCTCATCCTGAAGCAAAAGGAGGATTTTGAAATGCGGGGCAGGAATCGAAGGCCGCCGCTGGATAAAGTGAACGCCCTTCTATCGTTCATGTACACCTTGCTGGCGCATGAAGTGGAGTCGGCTTTGGAGACGGTGGGCTTGGATCCTTGCGTTGGTTTTCTGCATAAGGATCGACCCGGGAGAAAAAGTCTAGCCCTAGATTTGATGGAAGAGTTCAGGCCTTTCTTTGCGGATAGGCTGGTTCTGACCTTAATTAACCGCCAGCAAATTCAGGGCAAGGATTTTGAAGATCACGGACAAGGCGCGGTCTACTTGAAGGATGACCCAAGGCGTGAGGTACTGAAGGCTTGGCAAAACCGGAAGCAAGAGGAGATTGAGCATCCTTTTTTGGGGGAAAAGATGCCGTTGGGTCTTCTCCCTTTTGTGCAAGCGCGTTTATTGGCTCGCGTCATCCGAGGAGAGATGGAAGCCTACCCACCATTTCTGTGGAGGTGAAGGCATGATGATCCTAGTGACTTATGATGTGAATACCGAATCGGAGGGAGGTAAACAGCGGCTGCGAAAGGTGGCCAAAACTTGCGAGGACTATGGCCAGCGAGTGCAGAATTCGGTGTTTGAATGTCTGGTCGATCCCGCCCAGTGGGTGGTGCTGAAGCAACGCTTGCTTGATAAAATTGATAAAGATAAGGACAGTCTTAGGTTTTATTCCCTCGGATCCAACTGGAAACCTAAGGTCGAGCACATTGGTGCCAAGCCGACTTATGACCCCGAAGGCCTTTTGGTGGTTTGACCCTGCGCGAACCTCTAACGCTAGTGATTTCTCCGGGAGGTTCGCGAAGAAAAAAAGCTTTAATATTAAGGTTTTATAAGCATGGCTGATAAATGGGGCTAAGGAACGGAAGGGTTTTAGTTTATCCTCGCAAGTTGCTGTTTTTAGTATGGCGCCATAAGGGTTTAT
>Ga0302320_10000240_pt1 | contig 127569 bp, 119 predicted proteins | sample Bog_T0_3_FD_202130 | JGI IMG/M metagenome (GOLD analysis project Ga0302320, IMG submission 202130) | Peat permafrost microbial communities from Stordalen Mire near Abisko, Sweden - Bog_T0_3 | ecosystem: Environmental > Terrestrial > Soil > Wetlands > Peat | place: Sweden: Abisko, Stordalen... | reverse complement strand
GGTATCAATTGGAACGATATTAATGTGGTCACTCGTACAGGTATCAACTGGAATGATTTTGGAGTATTAAGCAAGACAGGAATTAACTGGACAGATTTTGGAGCGTTAACGAAGACGGGCATTAACTGGAATGATTTTGGAGTGTTAAGCAAGGCAGGGGTCAATTGGTACGATATGAACGTCTTAACCCGTACGGGCATCAACTGGAATGATTTTGGAGTGTTAAGCAAGACAGGGATCAACTGGAATGATTTTGGAGTGTTAAGTAAGGTAGGGGTTAATTGGTATGACATGAACGTCTTAACCCGCACAGGGATTAATTGGTATGATTTTGGAGTACTAAGTAACACGGGAATTAATTGGTACGATATGAATGTGTTGACCCGCACAGGTATCAATTGGAATGATTTTGGAGTCTTAAGCAAGACGGGAATTAATTGGTACGATATGAATGTGTTGACCCGTACAGGGATCAATTGGACTGATTTTGGAGTATTGACCAAGACGGGCATTAACTGGAATGATTTTGGAGTGTTGACCAAGACAGGAATTAACTGGAATGATTTTGGGGTCTTGACCAAGACAGGTATTAACTGGAACGATATCAATGTGGTGACCCGTACCGGGATCAACTGGAACGATTTTGGAGTCTTAAGCAAGACGGGAATTAATTGGAATGACTTTGGTGTGTTAAGCAAGGTAGGGATCAACTGGTATGATATGAATGTGTTGACACGCAATGGTATTAATTGGAATGATTTGAATGTCTTGACCCATACGGGTATTAATTGGACTGATTTTGGGGTGATCAGCAAGACCGGGATCAACTGGAATGATTTTGGAGTATTAAGTAAAACGGGTGTTAACTGGAACGATATCAATGTGGTGAGCCGTACAGGGATCAACTGGAATGATTTTGGGGTGATGAGTAAGGTTGGGGTTAACTGGAATGACTTTGGGGTCTTAAGCAAGACAGGGATCAATTGGAGTGATTTACAGGTACTAACCACGACGGGCATTAACTGGATAGATCTGGGCAGCTATGTGAATACCTTGTCAGAAGCGGGTATTAATTGGAGTGATCTGGCTGTGATGACAAAGGTGGGCATGAATTGGAATGATCTATCAGTATTGACCAAGACGGGACTAAATTGGGATGACTTTGGAGTAATGAGTAAGGTCGGGATCAATTGGAATGATTTTGGGGTCCTGAGTAAAACCGGGATCAACTGGAACGATATCAATGTGGTCAGCCGTACAGGTATTAATTGGACTGACTTTGGAGTATTGACCAAGACAGGAATCAACTGGACTGATTTTGGGGTGTTGACCAAGACAGGGATCAACTGGAACGATATCAATGTGGTCAGTCGTACCGGTATCAACTGGAATGATTTTGGAGTATTGACCAAGACCGGTATCAACTGGAATGATTTTGGAGTATTGACCAAGACCGGTATCAATTGGAATGACTTTGGAGTGTTAAGTAAGGTAGGAGTTAATTGGTATGACATGAATGTGTTGACGCGTACTGGGATTAATTGGAATGATTTTGGAGTTTTAAGCAAGACTGGTATCAACTGGAATGACTTTGGAGTATTAAGTAAGGTAGGGGTCAATTGGTATGACATGAACGTCTTAACCCGCACGGGGATCAACTGGAATGATTTTGGGGTATTAACTAAGGTAGGAATTAATTGGTATGATATGAATGTCTTAACCCGCAATGGGATCAATTGGAATGATTTTGGAGTATTAACCAAGACTGGTATCAATTGGAATGACTTTGGAGTAATTACTAAGACAGGGATCAACTGGAATGATATCAATGTGCTGAGCCGTACAGGGATCAATTGGAATGATTTTGGTGTATTAACCAAGACAGGGATCAACTGGAATGATTTTGGGGTATTGACCAAGACAGGGATCAATTGGAATGATTTTGGAGTATTAACTAAGACAGGGGTCAATTGGAATGATTTTGAAGTATTAAGCAGGACAGGGATCAATTGGAATGATTTTGGGGTAATGAGCAAGGTGGGCGTTAACTGGAATGATTTTGGTGTGTTGTCTAAGACAGGGATTAACTGGAATGATATCAATGTGGTAAGCCGTACAGGGATCAACTGGAATGATTTTGGAGTGATGAGCAAGGTAGGAATCAACTGGAGTGATTTTGGGGTCTTAAGCAAGACAGGTGTCAACTGGAGTGACTTAGAGATATTGACCACGACGGGCATTAACTGGATAGATTTGGGAAGCTATGTAAATACATTGTCAGAAGCTGGGATTAACTGGAGCGATCTGGCGGTGATGACAAAGGTTGGTATGAATTGGACTGATTTATCAGTACTGACCAAGACAGGGGTCAATTGGAATGACTTTGGAGTGATGAGCAAGGCTGGCGTTAATTGGAATGACTTTGGAGTATTGACCAAGACAGGGATCAACTGGAATGATTTTGATGTGGTAAGCCGTACAGGGATCAATTGGAATGATTTTGGAGTGATGGGTCGTGCGGGCATTAACTGGAATGACTTTGGAGTATTGACCAAGACAGGAATCAACTGGAATGATTTTAATGTGGTAAGCCGTACTGGGATCAATTGGAATGATTTTGGAGTGATGGGTCGTGCAGGCGTTAACTGGAATGATTTCGGAGTATTGACCAAGACAGGGATCAACTGGAATGATCTTAATGTGGTAAGCCGTACAGGTATCAACTGGAATGATTTTGGAGTAATGAGTAAGAGCGGAATTAACTGGAATGACTTTGGGGTATTGACCAAGACTGGGATCAACTGGAATGATTTTGATGTGTTAAGCCGTACGGGCATCAATTGGAATGATTTTGGAGTGATGAGCAAGGTGGGCATTAATTGGGATAATTTCGGAGCATTAACCGTTGCGGGGATTAATTGGGATGCTGTAACGATAATGACCGACTCAAATGTCAATTGGAACGGTTTCGGCCTTTTATCCGCTTCCGGCGTCAATTGGGCGTCTATTGCACAGTTAGCAGATCAGAATATCAACTGGACCGCTTTGTATGAAGTTTCCAACTCCGGGATCAATTGGACCGATATTGCGACAATGTCTGCAGTAAACTGGGTGGATATTGCGGTTTTGAGTAAAACAGGTGTTAACTGGATTGATATGGATGTGTTGACTCGTACAGGAATTAATTGGAGTGATTTTGGGGTCATGAGCAATACCGGAATTAATTGGAATGATATTGGACGACTGACAGAAACCGGTATCAATTGGAATGATTTCGATGTATTGTCAAGGACAGGGATCAATTGGAATGATTTTGGGGTCATGAGCAAGGTAGGGGTCAACTGGAGTGATATGAATGTATTGACCCGTGCTGGAATTAATTGGAATGATTTCGGAGTGATAAGCAAAACAGGAATTAATTGGGATGATTTTGGAATATGGAGTAAAGCAGGGATCAATTGGGATGATTTTGGCGTGATGAGCAAGGCAGGCCTTAACTGGAATGATTTTGATGTATTGAGTAAGACAGGGATCAATTGGAGTGATTTTGGAGTGATGAGTGATTCAGGTATCAACTGGCATGATTTTGGAGTATTGAGCAAGTCAGGTATCAACTGGAATGATTTTGGGGTATTAAGTAAGGTAGGCGTTAATTGGAGTGATCTGAACGTTTTAACCAGTACGGGAATTAATTGGAATGATTTTGGAGTATTGACCAAGGCAGGAATTAATTGGAATGATATGTACGTGGTCAGCCATACAGGAATTAATTGGAATGATTTTGGAGTGTTAAGTAAAACAGGAATTAATTGGAGTTCTCTTGGGGTTATGAGCAATACCGGAATTAATTGGAATGATATCGGACGTTTGTCAGAAACCGGGATCAACTGGGATGATATCGGGCGTCTATCAGAAACCGGGATCAATTGGAATGATTTTGGGGTCATGAGCAAATCCGGAATTAACTGGAATGATATCGGGCGTTTATCAGATACAGGTATTAATTGGGATGACTTTGCAGTCATGAGCACCACAGGTGTTAATTGGAATGACTTTGCGGTATGGAGCAAAACAGGCATTAATTGGAGTGATTTTGGGGTACTGAGCAATACCGGAATTAATTGGAGTGATATTGGGCGATTGACAGAAACCGGGATCAATTGGAATGACTTTGGGGTCATGAGCAAGGTTGGGGTCAATTGGAATGATTTTGGGGTCATGAGCAAAGTTGGGGTCAATTGGAATGACATGAATGTATTGTCCCGTGTGGGTATTAATTGGGATGATTTTGGAGTGTTAAGCAAGACAGGTATCAACTGGAATGATTTTGGGGTCCTCAGTAAAACGGGAATTAATTGGAATGACATCAATGCATTAAGCCGTACAGGCATTAACTGGAGTGATATTGATATTTTCAGCCGCACAGGTATTAATTGGTCAGATCTGGGAGTTATGTCAAAGACGGGGATTAATTGGGCGGCATTTGCATACTTAAGTGATACCGGTGTTAATTGGGATGACTTGTCAGTTATGTCAAAATCTAGTATTAATTGGACGGCGATGGGATCCTTGTCACAAGCCGGTGTCAATTGGGAGTCGCTAAAACTGTTGGCAGATGCCAATGTTAATTGGTATGCCCTGGATGCCGTTTCCACCTCCGGTGTCAATTGGGAAGGGATTGCCGCCTTGGCCGGTGCTAATGTTAATTGGGACGACTTCGCAGTCTTGAGCAAAGCCGGAGTTAATTGGGATGACATGAGAAAAATTTCATCCACCGGTATTAACTGGAGCGACTTGAATATTATGAGCAATGCAGGTATCAATTGGACCGGTATCAGTGAGCTTTCTGTCAGTAACGTCAACTGGCAAGGCCTTGATGTTCTTTCCTATTCGAATGTGAATTGGTATGGTGTCAGCCAATTGTCAAATGCCGGTGTTAATTTTGAAAGCCTTGGTGAACTATCAACTTCAGGGATCAACTGGGCCGATATGGCTGTAGAAACCAAAAGCGGCATTAACTGGCATGATGTTGCCATCGAGAGCCATGGTGGGATCAATTGGGAAAGTATGGCTGTTTCCACCACTTCGGGCATTAATTGGGCCGGTATTAATACGTTGATGACCAATATGACAACGGCCTTGTCCATCATTGGTACATCAAATGATACTGATGCCCAAAAAACGCTTTTAGGTTACTTAAATACTATTGATGCCAATACCAAGGCCTTAGGTTCAAACAGTTCATTGTCCAATATTTTAGCTGCCATAACTACCGTCGAGACCAATGTAGGATCGATACAAACTTTAATCGGGACCTCTACAAGTACTACGTCAGCCACACTTTTTGGATCTATTAATGGACCCAATAGCAATGTCACCCAGGCCGCTAACAATGCCGCCGCTGCCATGAGTCTTGCCCAACAGATCATCAATGATCTGGGGGTCAATGGAGCCACACCCAATGTTTACCAGAAGCTGAAAAATCTTGAAGACGACGTTCAGAATATTCAGGAATCAACCACTCAATTGGTAAATGGGACACAGGGTCCGGGAGGAGCTCAACAGCAACCGGGATTGACCCAGCAAACCCTAAATAGTCTTACTAATTTCTTGAACCAGCAGGCCAAACAAGCGGGCTTAGAGAAGACCCTGGGAGTTTCCGGTCTTTCTGCGAAAGAATCTCAGGATATGGAGAAAGTAAACGAAAAGTTAGAAGAGATCGATGCCAAGATCGCGGCCTTACGTGAAGCCTTGAACGTGCAGGATGTGGTTGTCAAGAGCTACTATGAAAGTGATTAATGAATAAAAGCATCTTTAATAATATTGCCGGGACATTCATCGTCGGGATCATTCTTTATTTCGGGATGACTCTCAAGGGCTTTGCCGATATTTATATCAATGTTGTGGCTGTCAACGGTGCAGATGCTCCTAAAACCTCATCGATCAAATTCGACCTTCCCGGCGAGATCACGGCAGATGATATCCTTGATACCAACGGTCTGCAATTGGATTACAGCGTCGATGACGCTGATTATTTTGTGTATGGGGATGTTGTCCTTAAGGCTAAAGAATCCAAGACCTTTCGTGTCCATATCAAAGATAAATGGATGGTGACACCAACCCAAGTCGCGGATCTAAAGCAGCAGATTGAGAAGGGTTATGAGAGCCTTGGCAAACCCTACGATGCCACCAAAGCAGATACCCTGAAAAAACGCTTAGAATCAAAAATAGATTATATCATTAATCTGCAAAGCTCTAACACGGACAGCATTGACAAACGTATTGATGCGTATAGGACCTATGTTAAGGAATTGAAAAGAGTACAAGATGATGCCCTGGATGTGGAGTATTGGCGTTCCGATCCGGGGGTTGATGAGACTCCCAAGATCATCCATCTGAATATTGAAGCAAAGAACCCGACGGCTAAACTCATTCATTTTAAACATAAGGAGTATCTACCCCAGGAAGTAAAACCCGAAGATGTGGTTGAGGCTGAAGATTTTGAAGTGCGTTTCGACCAGATCAAGCAATTGCCTTTTCTCTTCAAAGAAGAGGACTTGAACCCCGGTCAGGACAAGAAATATTCCGTTGGCATCATTGATATTTGGGTCATTAAACAAAAAGACATAGACTATTTACGTTCCCGTGCTAAATATGCTTTTGATTTTCTAAGTGATTCAAAATTTGTGGATAGCGCCAAATTTCTGATGGACCGTATTACGGGAGATTTGAAGGATATTGAAGCCTCTCAGGTAATACAGCGGCCGATTCTGGATCACATCAGTGTTTTTCGTGTCAATAAGGAGACGTATAACGATGCCAATAAAGACGTAGAGACCCTGGAGAAACTGCTGGCGGTCTTCCGTGAAGATCTTGAAAAGAGCAAGGTGGAGAACGTCTTGCAGAAGATACAATCATTGAAGAACGTGTCGGATGTTTCCAAGGTGATGTTCAACAAAAAATTCGAATCAGGAACGGCATGGAATATCATTGCCGGGGTTTTGTTCTTTGTAGGTTTATTGACATTGGTTAATTTTGTGATCTGGCTGCGTCGCTCCAAAGATAAAGCGATCAAGGACGAGCCGCCGTCGCAGAAATAAATTACCAGGCAACGGAGTCAACGATCTAAAGGCTCCGTGGGAAAGAAAGGAACAGGGAACATTGAGCGGTTTACAATACACAGAAGTCGGTACGGTCAAAGCCATGCGCGGTTGTATTGTTTTTGTCCGCGGATTCCGTAATTGTATCAACGGACAATTGATCAAATTCGGCTATGGCACTATCGGGATGATCGTTGGTTTTAACGAGCAGGAAGCCCAGGTACTGGTCATTAAAGAAACTGACAAGATTAAGACCGGGGACAAGGCGGTTGCTTCCATTGAACCGTTTGAAACTCCCGTCGGTGAGAAATTTATCGGGCGTATTTTAAGTCCTTTGGGTGAACCGTTGGACGGATTGGGGCCTATTGAATCGGTCAGGAAGAACCCTATATTCCCGGAGTCGCCACCCATTCTGGTGAGGCAACCCTTGAAGAAAACCCTGGAAACGGGTATCAAGGTCCTTGATGCCATGATCCCCATCGGGTTGGGCCAGCGTGAACTGATCATGGGAGATAAAAGTACAGGTAAGACCACCTTTGTCACGGATACCATCCTTAATCAAAAAGACACGGGAGTTATTTGTATTTATTGCGGTATAGGTAAACCGCGCTCGGCCCTGGCCAAGATCGTGCAGTTGTTCAAAGACCATGAATGTTTTAAATACAGCCTGATCATTTCTGCAGGGGCTTCAGCGCCTCCGGGCCAGCAATATATGGCCCCTTATGTGGCTTGTTCCATTGCCGAATATTTCTTGCATCAAGGTAAGAATGTTTTTATAGGATTTGATGATTTCACCAAACATGCCTGGGCTTACCGCGAGATCTCCCTTCTTCTCGGTCGTCCGCCGGGACGCGACTCTTATCCCGGGGATATTTTTTACCTGCACTCTAAGATGATCGAACGCGCCTGTTATCTGGATGAAAAACGGGGGGGCGGCTCCATCACCTTTTTCCCCATTGTCGAGATCCTGGAAGGGGACTTAACGGCTTTTGTCCCTTCCAATTTAGTTTCTATGACTGACGGGCAGATCTATTTGAGTTCGTCCCTTTTCGGCGAAGGCCAGAAACCCGCCCTTGATCTGGGCTTGTCGGTCTCCCGTGTGGGGTCCAAGGTCCAATGGTCTGCGATCAAGAACCTTTCCGGCCCATTGCGTTTGGAATATTTGCAGTACCGCGAATTGCTGCGTATCTCAAAATTGAAGACCAGCGGTCATTCCGACGAGACTTTAGAAAAGCTTAAACGGGGAGCCATTCTGACAGAGATCCTCCGTCAGGACAAGGACAATCCTGTCCCCCAGGAAGTCCAGGTCATTATCTTTTACGCGTTCAATAAGAAAATGATGAATGATCTGACCATCCCCGAAGTGCGTGTTTTCCAAGACGAGCTTTTTGATTACTCCCGTAAAAATAGTCCGGACTTGCTGAAGCTGATCCGTGAGAAACGTAAACTTGAGCCGGATGTTGAAAAGGGCATCACTGATCTTGTCACCCGTTATGTCCAAGACATTGTAGCCAAACGCACCAAGGACACGCCGGATAAATTTGACGAGTATGTGGACGCGGGCTCAATGGCTGGGGCTAAAAAATAATGGCCAAATATAAAAGCAATTTTCGTTGTGTCATTCTGAGTCCCAAGAATTTGATTTTTGAAAATGAAGTCAACAGTCTTTACATTATCGGGGACCGTACGGAGTATGAACTTTTGGCGTATCATTATCCTTTGATAGGCTTGGTACAGCAGGGGGACATCATTATTGACTGGAAACTAAAAGTGCCGGTACGTTCAGGGATATTACGTTTTTTTGCCAATGAGTGCACGATCTTGGTCGAAGAAACCGAAAACACCGTCGCCCAGGCCCAAAAACCAGAGGAACAGGCAGTAAAACACTAAATTTAATTTGTGTCATCTGAGAAAGTAAATCTATGGTAGCTGAAACGATTATTATTTTAACTGTTATGTTTATCGCTGTTATGGGGCCGTCCATTGTCATTGCTGTTTTAGGTTACGCAGTCATTAAAGCATTGGGACGCAACCCTTCGGCCGCGTCAAAGATTTTCGTCGGCATGGCGATCATGCTGGTCTTTGTGGAAGCTATTTCCATTGTGGCTATCCTTATTATTTTTCAAATATTTTCAACCCGGGGTCATTAGCGAAAGCCTTCGCAAAGAAAGGGACAGGGAATCTTGGGATTTAAGCATTGGTTTCAAGGTTTAGAGATGGTCGGTATGTTCTCAGTGGCCGTGGCTCTGCCGTGTTTCTTTGTCGGTTTGTGGGGATCAAGGATGATCAATGAATTGGGAAATCATCCTTCCCAAAGTGCCAAGATCCAGGCCGCATCAGGCTGGAAGATCTTTTTAGTGGAAATGATTTCTTTTATCTTATTGATCGGTTTATATATATTTTTATATAACATCCAAAATGTCTGAAAGACAAGCCCCGCCTGACCTGATGGGCCAAGCGGCGGGATCCTAAAAGGAGAGTTTTTTATGGGGTGGAATTTAATTATCCAATTCTTGATTTTGACGGTGGTCATCTCCGGCGGGATCATTTTTGCTCTTTACATGGTCCTGATCAAGACTGTAGACGGGGCCAAACAACGCCTGGACCGTGATGCTGAAGCCGCCCGTAAAAGAGAGGCGGAATTAAACCAGAAGATCAAGGAAGCAGACGCTGAATTGCAAAGGCGTAATAAGGAACTGGATCTGATGGAAAAGAAAATGCGCCAAGAATTGGAAGAGCAGACCAATAAACAGAAGGAAGAGATGATCTCCAAGGCGCGCGCAGAGGCTGAAGAGATCATCACCAAAGCCCAAAATGCCCGTGAACAGATCCGTCGTGAAGTTGAAAAGACGATGGAAATAAAGATCATTGATTATGCTGCAGGGATCACTACGGAAATTCTAAGCGTTAAGGTCAAAGACGCCCTTGACCAGCATTTAGTCGCTGAATTTATCGAGAAATTAAACAAGGTCGATATGAGCCGTATCGGCATGGACATCAAGGTCGCGGATGTGATCTCTGCTAACCCCATACCGGAAAGCCTATTGACGGAAATTGCGAAAGTTTTTAAAGATAAGCTCGCCCGGGATATTAAATTAAATCCAAAGGTCGATCCTGAGGTGGTGGGCGGCGTTGTTTTGATGTTTGAAAGCCTTCAATTAGACGGCAGTTTACACAATGCCCTTCGGGAATCAGCGAATGCTTTAAAGCAACGGGTGGAGAAGCAGTATACAAATTGAGTGATTTGATATGGGCAAAGCCAGCAAGGTCAAGGTTGAAGTTGGAGAAGTTCGAGATCTGGTGGATTTGATACAGGTCTTAAAGGACGTTGCGGACATGAAATACCATGCCATGTCAGCCCAGAGGATAAAATTCAATCGTTTTAATGAATCATTTACAGAGTTTTTTAGTTTGGTCGGGTTTTCCCAGGTTCAGCATCCGTTGGTTAATAACAGCAATCCTAATACGGTCATCCTGGTGATCTCGACTGAACGAGGGTTCGTCGGAGACCTTAATAGCCGTGTCATCGGACGTGCGATGGAGGAGAAAGAAAAGAATCCCCAATCCCAGTTCGTGGTGGTCGGGAAAAAAGGCGTCATGAAGCTCGAGGGCATGGGACAAAAAATGCTCAGGACTTATGAAGATGTTGAGGACCGTGGTTTTTATGAAGTGGCTATAGACATTAAAACATATTTGGTTAAAGAAGTGATGGAAGGCAGGGTAGGCAAGGTCACGATCGTATATCCATGGCCCAAGGACTATACGACCACCAAGCCCCGTGCCGTTAAATTATTGCCCTGCGAGGACCTTTTGCCCAAGCATGCCCAGACCGTCCAGAAATTCCGTCAAGTCCTTGAAGAGTCGGATCCATTGGATATGACAGGTTATTTGGCGGATCTATGGCTGTCCTCCAAGATCTATGAGATTTTCTTTGATACTAATTTGGCCGCAGCCGCAGCACAGACCCAGCAATTAGATAATAGTTTGGGCAAAATGCGCAAAGAGAGGGATGTGGTCAAATTAAAATACCGCAAGGCCAAACGCGGGGACATCGACAAAAGTTTGCGCGAGGTCTTTTCCGCCCGTATGATGGTCGCTAAATAGAGAGAGTTGAAATATGGAAAGATCAAATAAAGCGATACCTGATGTACCATTGCCCCCTGATGTAGTGCCCAATACCGGCCGTGTCGCGGCGGTCCAGGGGCCGGTTGTAGATGTGCGATTCCCGGAGAGTGAAGAGGCTCCGGCGGTGTATGATTGTATTCTAACGAAGACTTTTAACGGCGATAAGATCACTTTGCAGACAGCCGAACATATCGGCCCTGGCCTTGTGCGCTGTGTATCTTTTAATGAAACGTTGAATTTGCAATTGGGCGCTCCTTGTACGAACACCAAGCGTCCTACAACCATTCCCATTGGTGACGGATGTTTTGGCCGCGTTATGGATGCCTCAGGACGTCCTTTGGACGAATCAGGTCCTTATGACTGTCCGGAAAGAGTCCCTATCCGTAAACCGGTTGCGCAGGTCTCCTTTGATCTGAAGAAAAAGGGACGTGAAATTCCCGAACTTCTGGAAACCGGCATTAAATATATCGATCTGCTTTATCCGATGATCAAGGGAAGCAAGACAGGGGTTCTGGGCGGTGCCGGCTGCGGGAAAACCGTCGTAATTCTGGAGCTTATCAATAACATCGTCAAGGCCCATGGCGGCGCCTGCGTATTTACCGGGATCGGTGAGCGTATCCGTGAAGGTAATGAATTATATTATGAATTGGAAGAGAGCCATTTATTGCCCAAGGTCATGCTGGCCTTTGGGCAAATGGACCAGCCGCCGGGTGCCCGTGCGGAAGTAGTTAATGCAGGTCTTACCATGGCGGAATATCTGGTTGCCAAGAATAAAGACGTGCTCTTGTTCATGGATAATTTGTACCGTTTTATCCAGGCGGGCCAGGAAGTTTCCACACTCTTAGGCCGTGTCCCAGCGGAAACCGGTTATCAGCCGACCTTGGCTTCTGAGGTCAATACGGTCCAGGAACGTATACGTTCAATAGAAGGTGGCGGTTCCATTACTGCCATGCAAGCCGTATATGTGCCCGCGGACGACATGACAGATCCCGCGGTGGTCTCTATTTTCGCCACTCTCGACGGGGTTGTGGTGCTTTCCCGTGATCTGGTCCAACGCGGTATGTATCCGGCCATCGATCCGCTTCAAAGTTCTTGTACCAATCTTGATACCAACGTGGTGGGCCGACGTCACTATGAAGTCTCCCAGCAGGTCATTCAGCATTTCAACAAGCACAATTCCCTCAAGCGCATCGTTGCTGTTATCGGTCTGGAAGAGCTGAACAAGGAAGACCAGAAGATCTACAAGCGTGCGGAGAAAATGTACAATTTCATGACGCAGCCTTTTACGGTATCCGAAGTTTTTACGGGCAAAAAAGGCGAGTACGTCCCTCTGGAAGACAATCTGATCGGTTGTGAAAGGATTTTGCGCGGAGATTACGATCATATGGAACCGCAAGACTTCTACATGATCGGCAAATCCCCCAGGATCTAATCCGATCAAAGTGATCCTCATGGTCGTCATGTCCGATTCTCGCAGTTGCTCGCCGGACACTCGTATTTAACCGGAGCGTTTGATATGTATAAGCCAGTCGCCAACAAGATTCTCGTCGAAGTTTTGGTCAAATCAGGTCTTATCGGTGTTGATGAAGCGGCCGATTATGTCCAAGCGGCCAAGCAGGAACATAAGAACCTTAACAGTTATCTGATCCGTCACGGGATCCTGACCGATCGTGAGATCGTTGAGGCCTTGTCCAAGGAATTAAATTTACCCATCCTGGATTTAAAAGAAAAAGAGATCCCCCAAGCGGTCATTGACCGGGTGCCAGTCAAGTTCGCCTCCTTTTATAAATTCATGCCGGTGGCTGTTGAAGGCAATACGCTCACCTTGGCCATATCCTCACCGCTGGACGTTCGGATGGAGGATGATATCAGGGTGCATTTGGGTCTTGAGCCTCATGAGGTCCTGGCCCTTCGCAGTGATATCAATGAGGCCCTTAAAAAATATTACGGTTTAGCCTCGGACACCATCGACCGCATTTTGACCAAGGACCCAAATAAACGAAAATCTGACGGCAACCAGGAAACATGGGTCGAAGATATTGAGAAAAAAAGTGAAGACCCTTCGGTGGCTAAGCTTGTCAATCAGATCATCTTGGAAGCTTATCAGAAACGGGCGACCGATATCCACATCGAACCTTACCGCGACAAGATGCGCCTGCGTTATCGCATCGACGGGATTCTGATGGATGCTAATTTACCGCCTGAGGCCCGTCATTTTTTACTTCCCATGGTATCGCGTATTAAGATCATGTCGAATTTAAGTATCACCGAAAAAAGATTACCCCAGGACGGCAGCACGGTGGTGCGTACCAAGGAACAGGACCTGGATCTGCGTATTTCAACCATGCCGGCCCTGCGCGGGGAAAGCATGGTTATCCGTATCTTACCGACCAAATCCATGCGTAATCGGCTGGAAACCCTGGGGCTTAATGCAAAAAATGCCCTTAAATTCAGGGAATTGATCCAATCTTCTCATGGTATTATTTTTGTCACAGGACCGACGGGAAGCGGTAAAACAACCACCCTTTATGCCTGTTTGCACGAGCTGAATAGTGATGATCAAAAAATAATCACGATCGAAGACCCCATTGAATACGAGATGGAGGGGGTCACCCAGATCCAGATCAGCCCTAAATTGAATTTTAGTTTTGCGGAAGGATTAAGGAGTATTTTACGCCATGATCCGGATATTATCATGGTGGGTGAGGTGCGCGATCTGGATACCGCAGAAATTGCTATCCGTACTGCCCTGACCGGGCATTTGGTTTTTTCAACCCTGCACACCAATGACGCTGCCAGCGGTATTACGCGCCTCATCGATATGGGGGTTGAGCCGTATCTCGTGGCATCTTCTGTCGAGGCTTTCGTGGCCCAGCGCTTGATCCGTTTGATCTGTCCCCAATGCAAAGAAGAAGACCCGCAAGTCCCTGATACGGTCCGTCAGGAAATGGCGCTCTCCCTTGGAATTCCGACGGCCCGGGTCAAGGTTTATCAAGGCAGGGGCTGTGAGGTGTGCAATAAGACCGGTTATTACGGCCGCACGGCGATCTATGAAATCTTGCAAATGGATGAAACTATCCGTGCCATGCTGACCAGAAAACCCAGCACAGAACGTGTTAAGCACACAGCCATGAAAAATGGCATGGCGACCTTAAGGCAAAACGGCTGGCAATGTGTTGCCGACGGCATTACCACGGTGTCTGAAGTTCTATATGTGACTTCTAAAGATAATTGGTCAGCCGCGCCTTCCGAAATATTAACCGCTCCCTTGGGGGCGGAGATTCAATAATCAATTATGCCTTCCTATATTTATAAAGCCAAAAAAGATGCGACTAATGCTATCACAGGGCAGATCAATGCCCAGAATGAGGAAGATGCCCTGGAGCTTATTAATCAGCTAGGGCTTATTCCCGTATCTATTGAAGAAAGCAATGCGCAAGGTATTTTATTCAGCGATATTCAGGAAGTTAAAATAAAAGATAAGGAATTGTATCTTTTTAGCAAACAACTGGCGAATCTTCTCAAATCCGGGGTGACCTTGTTAAAGGCTTTGGAGGTTTTATCTGAGCAAACCAAAAGCGTTTATTTTGCCAGGGTCCTGGGCGAAATATCTATCGGTGTTAAAAGCGGGCGGACTTTTTCTGCTTGCCTTGCGGATTATCCGGCTATTTTCATGCCATTATTTGTGGCTATGGTGCGTGCGGGGGAAGAAATGGGAAAATTGCGTCAGATGCTTAATAGCGTTGCGGATTTTCTTAAAGCCCAGGGCGAATTTGCCTCCAAGGTGAGAAGCGCCATGGTCTATCCGGTCTTCATGCTGGTCATCGGAGTGTCGACGGTAATTTTTATCCTGACCTTTGTCATGCCTAAAATGGCGGTGATCTTTACGGATGCGGGGCAGAATTTACCGCTGCCGACCAGGATCGTGATGAGTATCAGTCATTTTTTTCAAGCGTATGGACTAGGGGCTGCTATTGGGGCAGCCATCATTATATTGATGTTCAATCGCTGGCGAAAGTCCCCTCACGGAGTAATTGTTATCGGCCAATTTTTGTTAAATCTTCCTTTATTGCGGGGTTTTGTATTAAAAGTAGATCTGGCGCGTTTTACCAGGACCATGTCCTTATTATTGGAAAGCGGGCTGACCATCATCCGATCCATTGAAATGGCAGTTCCCACGATGTACAACCCCCAATTGAAATTAGACTTGCTTGTTTGTGCCCAGGGCCTGGCCGCGGGGGATAATTTAGGCCAATGTTTGTCCAAGTCAGCGTTGATACCGCCGATGATGGTGCAATTGATCATGGTGGGTGAAGAATCAGGATCTTTGCAGGAGTCTTTGAGAGACATCGCCGAAAGTTATGAGGCTGATATCAATGAAACGACCAAATTGATCACGACCATTTTGGAACCGGCGATGATCTTGGTCGTGGGGGCGGTGGTAGGGTTCATTGTTTTTGCCATGCTGCTGCCGATCTTCTCAATGGATATTATGGCCCACTAGTCTGATCGACATTTTTATGCAGAAAGTCTTTACATTGTCGGCTTTTTGGTTAAAACTTATGGTAAGGAAATTTTAAGAAAGGTGGGAAAAAATAATATGAAAATAAAACCGATGTTGCCAAGAGCAGGGTTCACCTTGGTTGAGATCATGCTGGTGGTCATTATCATAGGTGCTTTGGCGGCGATGATCATCCCGCGCCTTGCCGGACGCGGAGAAGAAGCCAAGGTCAAGGTGGCTAAATCCGATATCGACGCTAATTTGGCAACGGCGTTAAGGTTATATGAATTGGACAACGGTTCATTTCCCACTACGGCCCAGGGGCTGGATGCCCTGCTTGTTAAACCTAACACCAACCCTTTGCCTGAAAATTGGAACGGCCCTTACGTAGAGAAGGCACCGATCGATCCCTGGGGGCATCCTTATATCTATGCATCTCCCGGCGAGCACCGCACAGATTATGATCTCTCTTCGAAAGGCAAAGATGGCACCTCCGAGATCAGTAACTGGCAATAAGAACCAAGGGTTTACATTTGTTGAAGTCATGGTCAGTTTGGTGGTTCTCTGCTGCGGCATTGTGTTGATCTATAAATCCTTCTTTTTATGCGCTGATTACCTGAATAATTTAACCTGCCGTCTTTATGCCTCATCCCTGATCGATGAAAAGATCGGGGACATCTCCGAATCATTTGCTGAGTGGCCGGCCAAGGATTTGAATTTCGGGAACAATTTTGTCATTCTTCACATTAACCATAAGCCTGTTCAGTTCAATTATGATATTAATTTAGCACCTTTGGGTGATGTCAAAAGCGTCTGGCAGCTGGATGTCAAGCTCTCTTGGACCGACGGCCCCAGAAACATGCACACCCAGCGCAGTGCGTATATGATACGGTAACGAAAACATTAAATTTTAATTTTATGAATGATAAGGTTTGCCGAGCAAGAAAAAACGAATTTGGGTTTACTTTAACGGAAATGCTTTTGGTCTCGGCTATGTTCGCGATCATAAGCCTGGCGGTGTTCAATGCTTTTTCCAATGGGTTTAAATTATGGGCCCGCGGGCAGCATGTCATGGTTGAAGGCGATACGGCTATTTTTTTGGACCGGCTTTCCGAGGACCTGCGCCAGACAGTCCTTATCAGCGGCATCCCGTTTAAGGGAGATACTTCAGAACTATCTTTTCCTGCCATTATCCTGGCCCCCACGGAGGGTTCCCGCGTTCAAGAGGGGATCGGCGCCCAACTAGGGGCGATACGTTATGTCTTTGATCCTTCCCAAAAGAAAATCTTCCGTTACCAGGCCACCTATGGGCAAGCGCTTAAAGCCCAATGGTCAGATCCCGTCGAAGGAGCGGATCTTATAGAGAATATTACATTGCGTTATTATCTTGCTGCTGCGGACCATGGGCTTGATATCAAGACCCAAACTGAAGAAGGCATTCCAGTGGGAGTCATGGTCGATGTGCAGTTCTTGGTGGAAGGCCAGGTCTTCCATATGCGCCGATTCCTGATCATACCTGTCGGAGGCGGCCTATGATGATACGTCAGTGTCGGAGAGGAATGGTTTTAATCTTTGCCTTGTGGGTGTTGGGGATCCTGACGATCCTGGCGGTGAGCGTGGCCGCGGGGATACGCCAGAAGATCTTTTTGGTCGGCCGGCTCGATGAACGCAGCCGCATGAATTATCTCCTGGAAGCAGCGGTGAAAAAAACAGCCGGGTATATCCATCAAGAAATGGAGCTTTCCACCTTTGAGTATACTCCGACGGTTAAAATGAATTTGCTTAACAACGCCAGCGAATTGTCGTCGATCCCCTTGGGGCGTGATACGGCAGGTGTTGGTTATATTGCCCTCGATGGTGATAGTACGGCGCTGCGCTGGGGGGTGGTGGATGAAGAAAGTAAGTTAAATCTTAATAAGACAGATGTCCTGACGTTGACCAATTTGTTGACCAATGTACTGTCACTCAAAGATGAGGATGCTTCTAAATTGGCCCAGGCGCTTTTGGATTGGCGTCAATTCGGTGAGGGGGAAGTTACGGGTTTTTTTAGCGATGATTATTATTCAAATTTACAATATCCTTACCCTAAAAAGAGTGCGGATTATGAGACCCTTGATGAAATATTATTGGTCAAGGGAATGAACAAAGAGAGGTATGATAAGCTTATCCGCTATGTGACCATTTATGGGGATGGGGCTGTGAATATTAATACAGCTTCTAAAGAAGTCCTGATGGCCTTGGGGCTGGCAGATACGCTGGTAGATAAAATCCTGACGGTGCGCCGCGGTAAGGATGATATTGACGGCACGGCGGATGATCTGGTTTTTTCCAAGACCTTTGAGATCACGGCCAATATTAATTCAGTCATTCAATTGACATTGGACGAGGCGCGTGCCATTGATGCCATCAATATGAGGGGGCTTTTAACCACCAATTCTTTTTATTTTACTATCGAGGCCACGGGTAAGCTTGCCGGCAGGTCCAACACCAGGACGGTACGGGCGGTGTATTCGTCCAGAGATGATAAAATCATCTATTGGAAAGAAAGATAAAATATTATTTTTTCTAATGGTTATGCCCCAAAAATTGGTTATAATAAATTTAAATTCTGGGAGACTGCATGTTCGGTGTAGATAGTAAATATTTAACGATTTCCATTAATGACGGTGTAATTAAGATCGCCCAAGCAACATCTTCCGGGACCTTGGAAAAGATCGCCCGCGGTTCATTTGCCGCAAACTCCGGGGAGGATGAAGCGCTAAAGGCGCTTAAATCTTTATTACCTTCTTTTAATCGCAAGCTCCCCGTGTTATGTGTGATCCCAGCATCTGCTGCCACGGCCAAGAATATTGAAGTCCCATCGACAGATCCCGAAGAAATTAAATCGATCGTAAATTTGCAAGCCAGCCGCCATACGCCTTATTCCCGGGAAGAAGTATTGATCAGCTATTCTAACTTAGGGGTGAATGCATCGAATAATACCCGTCTTTTTTTAGTGATCGTCCATCGCGACGTCGTCAAGGAGCGGATATCGATCTTGGAGAAAGCGGGCCTTAATGTAGAGAAGATCCTTTTTGCGCCGGAAGCGCAGGCACGCTTTTATGCAAAGGTGATGAATCTTAAAAAAGAGATCGCCTACAGCGGGATCATTGATTTTTCTTTAAATGCCACCAGCTACATTATCCTGTCCAAAGGTTCCTTACTTTTTGAAAGGCATATTCCCGTGGGCATTAAAGCCATCATGGAAGGTGCGGACGCATCCGTTAAATTACAGGATGAATTTAAGAAATCAATGGATGCTTTTACGCAGGAAGACGGCAGGGAGGCCCCGGTCTCGTACGTGGTAACGACGTCCCATGATGCGGTGAAGAATATTTTGCCTGTTTTAAAAGAAGCTCTGAAGGTCGATCTTCAGGTCAATGCTTTCGCAAATTTCATCAAGGGCCCGATGAATGTGCGCAAGAAATTACAAAGTGATTTTGCGGATGATTCTTTCCTTGATGTGATAGCCCCGGCTTCGAGTGTGGCTAAATGCGAAATTAATTTGATGCCTGAAGAGATGATCCTCAAAAAGACGGTGGACCACCAGAGCAAGGAGGCCAGTAAATCAGGTGTTGCCGTAGTGGTCATTATGGTGCTTATCGGGGCCATGATCATGAGCAATATTTATTTCAAGGATACATTCTTAAATAAAAATCTGATCGAACAGTTTGCTTCCCAAAAGGTCCAGGTCCAGGCCCTTGAGCAGCAGATGAACAAGGCAAAATTGGTACGTGAATATATCAAGAACCGGATGGTCTCCTTGGACATTATCCATGAATTGTATGCTATCACACCTCATTCGATCTATCTGAATAACATCACGGTGGATGATCAGGGGGTTGTCACTATTGACGGTATTGCCGATTCAATGTCTGAGGTATTTTCTTTTGTTAAATCTTTGGATGATTCGACATTGTTTAAAGATGCCAAGACCAAGTCTACCTCGGTTAAAAAAGATAATGGCAAGGATGTCGCTGCATTTGAAATTGAGTTTAAACTGGATAGTGTCAAGGAGCCGGCGTGAACGATATTAACAAATTTATCGCAGGCCTGAATGAAAACCAAAAGAAGTTGCTGGTGATCGCGGTGGTGATCGTGATCGCGGCCCTTTTTGACAGGCTTTTGATCGGGCCGACGATGTCACGTTTGTCTGCTATCGAAGAAGATATTACCAAACAAGAGGCCACGATCAAGCAGGACATCCGGTTTTTGGGCTATAAGGACCGTATTGTCAAAGAAAGCGATGAGATCCAGCCCTTTTTGACCAAGAACATGTCGACGGATGAAGAGATGGTGGCGGCATTCCTTAGAAAGATCGAAAGCCTGGCTTCTCAGACAAAAGTCACCTTGATCAAGGTGAATCCTTCTGCCGGAGAACAGGATGCGGAATACTGGAAATACATGGCTGATCTGGAATGTTCCGGTGAGTTGGCGGATGTGATCTCATTCATGCATTCGGTCAATTCCGATAAAGATCTAATGAAGGTCGATAAATTCAATTTTAGTGCCAAGAAATCCGATACGGATGAGATCAAGGCCACCATGACCATTGAAAAGATCGTGGTGACTGATAAGCCAATGCCTCCCAAGGCCCAAGATGCCAATGCGTCCTCAACGGCTCAGCCCGCTTCTCCTTAGCTTAGTTTTTATCTTCTTTTTTTGTGCCCCAACTGCCCATGCCCAGTTAGACGGTCTCAAAGATCTTTATGAGCGCGCGGTGAATGCTTACAATAAACAACAGTATGATCAGGCCATTACCTTGTATCAGCAGATCATCAAGGTCGTTCCGACATTTGCCCCGGCGTATAACGGCATGGCCTTGGCCAATGAAGCTGCATCAGGGGATGAGGATAAGACGATCGAGTATTTAAAAACAGCGATCAGTTATAATCCTAACATGCCCCAAGCGTATGATAATTTAGGACGGATCTATTATGGACGTCAGGACATGGATCAGGCCCAGGAGTATTTTGAAAAAGCATTGAAGATCGACTCTAATTTAAGCAGTTCTCAATTAAGCCTCGCGTGGATCAATTTATTGATCAGGTCAAAACCACTGACGGCGATCAAATATTTTAAGAAGGTATTGGCAGTGAGTCAGGACCCTAAAATTTACTATGGCTTGGGTCAGGCCTATTTTGCCAGCAATCAGCGCGAAGATGCGATGGATATAATTACGAAACTACGAGAAATGGGCCAGGAAGACCTGGCTGCCCGTCTGGAGCAATCCCTGCGCGACAACGCCCGGGTAGACGCCCAAACGGATGCCGATAATGGCGGCAACCCCTCTTCCCCATCAGCAGGCCTGGGGCCGCTGCCATCCACCGCAGACAAGCCCACAGGCATGCAAGTCCACCTGCGCGGCAAATTATCCGATTATTAATTTAATAGAGGACTTTAAAGACTTTAATGCGCGTGCGGCCGGTGAGATCGTGGCTTAGGGTAAGAGGTTTGAAGTATTGCTAGAAGGGACCATAGAAGTAGAAGGGACCAGGAACCAAAATGGGGACAGGACAAGAAATAGAATAGAAGGGACCAGGAACCAAAATGGGGACAGGACAAGAAAAAACAGCTTTAGCTAAGAATGTCCTGTCCCCAAAAAGGTTCCAGTCCCCCCTTTTTTTTTGGCATTTGGAAAAACAAATGCCCGATGGGAAATGGCAGCCTATTGACCCATCTACAGGAAAACCAGGACGTCCAGAACAAACACATATACCATTACCAGGCCCAGATATCGCATAAGGAGATTTATATGTACGAATGGCCTAAAGAATTAGATGTAATGACCGTTTTTGTTGGAAAGGAACTAGAAGGAATTTTCTTCTCGGTGAATACTGTTAGTCTTCATTTCGACAGTAAATTTTCTGTGACAATTATGTCTAATTATGTTTATTTATTGGGAGCTATAACTGAAGAAATTTCTTTTCCAATTTATAATACGCATTTAATTTCTTCCATTGGCTCAAAGGTAACTAAAGCAGAATTATATGAGAAGAAAGATATACATTTATGGTTTGAAAATGGAGCAAAACTTAAAATTCATGGAAGTACAAGGGGATACGAAGACTACAGTTTTTACTTAAACGGTAAGGAATATTACATATAAAAGGGTCAATCCCTAATTTTCCACCCTGCTTCATAAAAGTTGCGGGGGTTTTCACTAGTTTGTGGTCATCATTGGCTTTTTTTGTCCTGCATCAGAAAAAATGTTTTTTAGGGGACATGGATTATCTCTTTTTACTGCTATAATATCTATCATGGGGCGTGGCCCCTTCTGTTTCTATTCTATTTTTTATGCTTGGTTTACAATTAAATTTTAGATTTTTTATTTTTTTGCTGGCGTTGGGGTTTGCGGCCTATGGCAATGCCTTAGGAAACGGTTTTGTCTTGGATGATCACATGCTATTGGATGAGGGCATCATCAAGAACCCTTGGTGCATCCTTGATCATTTCCGGCCAGGCGAGGACAGTTTTTGCTATAGGCCCTGGCTTCGGGTGGCTTTGACGATTGGCTATGCAATTTTTGGTGATAACAGTTATGGTTATCACCTGATTAATTTTTTATTATTATGGCTTTGTGCAGTCTTGTTTTATTCTTTGGTATTTGCCATTTCCCGGGATTTTTGGACAGCAGCTTTGGCCGCCTGTTTTTTCCTGCTTCATCCTTACAACAGTATTTTCGTCAATTTTATCACCACCGTTAATGTGCTTCTTGAGATGTTATTTTTGCTGGGATCTTTGTTATGCGTGATGGGGGGGAACTGGGTTTGGTCTGCAATTTTCTTCATTTTTGGCTTGGGCTGCCATGAATCAGCCATTCTATTGCCCTTTTGTGCTTGGGGCCTGACAGGATTTAGAAGGACGGTGGTTTTATGGACCATCGCTCTTTTATATTTTTTCTGGCATATGCACTACGCAAGTTTTAGCTCGAACATCTTTGACCATTATTCCCAATTTCAGATCAGTATTTTTCAATTCTTCGCAGGACTTTTAAAACTGACCTATTGGTATTGTTCTAAATTATTATATCCTAGCGGCATCGTATTTACGTGGGGTGTCAAAGCCATCGCGGGGTTGAATGGTCTTTTGATTTTTGGATTTTTTGCATTACTTGGAGGATCATGGATCACTTGGCGCTATCTTCGGGTGGACAAGGCGCAAAGATGGGGGGCAATATGGTTTGCCGTGGGTTTGATTCCTTTGGTCTTAGGGTCTTTGGCTAAACCAAAATGGTTTTTGATGATCGAGCCTTATTGGTTGTTTTTTTCTTTGATGGGTTTTTGTTTGTTGTTGGCAAGAGAGGCAACAAAAGAATTAGTCAAGCCGCGGCGGTTTTTGGCCGGGACCATGGTGGTTGTTATTCTTGTCTCCTGGATCATGACCGACCGTCTTTACAATCACCTTTGGTCAAACGAGGCGGCCTATTGTCAATATTGGCTTTTAGAATTTCCAGGATATCGAGCGATCCACCAATATTTGGCTCAGGTTTATGAAATTCAGGGCAATTGGGAGCTGGCCCAAGAAGAAAACTTTTTGTCTTTGACAGAGCACCCTGCTGATAAATTTCATTATCTTATGTTTAAGGGTCTATTGATGATCAAACAACGGCAATCTAAAGAACTAAAAGAACGGACCGCAATAGAAGGGACCAGGAACCATTTTGGGGACATGACAAAAAATAGATGAAGAAAAAGAATAAAGTGATAAAATAAATTCCCCCAGTAAAGATTCCAAATCATTAAATTCCCCCTACAAGCTAAGGGGAATTTATGTCTAGAGCAAATCGAAGTCGACAATTGTATCAGGGCTGCTTTGCACATATCATTTCAAGGACTATTCGTAAGGAAAAAGTTTTTTTAGAAGATAAAGATTTCGAATGTTTCTTAAGCCTGCTTAAAGAGGCTAAAGAAAAATATGCTTTTAATTTGTTTCATTATTGCTTAATGCAAACGCATTTTCATTTTGTAATTCAAGTCCTTCAATTAGAAGATTTATCAAAAGCGTTGAATTTTATTAAGAAAAGATATGTTATTTATTATCATGCTAAATATAAGCTTAGTGGGCCAATATGGCGAGAGAGATATAAAAGTTTGTTGATTGAAGACTCTAATTATTTATATGCATGTGGTCAATATGTTGAATTTAATCCTGTAAAAGCAGGGTTAGTTATAAAAATAGAAGACTGGGAATATAGTTCAGCTAGGCATTATCTAATGTTGGAAAAGAATTTATTAATTGATCAATATGAAAAGTCCCAAGATGATATTAAAATCGAATATAAAAGTGAAATGGGATTTGAAGAAGGAGATGGGATAGGGTCAGATTATTTTAAATTTAGATTACGTAAAAGTTTAAGATAATTGTCCTGTCACCAATTTGGTTCCTGGTCCCTTAACTTAACTTGTTGCTTTAGTTAAGCCGCAGGCATCTAAAGGTATAGGCCAAGGCAGGCAGGATGCCGCCGTGAACGGTGGTATTGATTTAAGGAAGACTTCAACGCCGCTGGATGTCCGAAATCAAGGAGGGGTTATCAATTTTAATATTAATCCAGCCCAAATTAAACAAATCATTACAGCGCTGGAATTTACACCACAAATCTTTGCTATTGATCCTTTGCGCAGTTTGTCTGAATTCTTAGGAATGAGCAGGGAAGAGGCCCAACAGTTAGCGGTATAAACGCAATTATCAATAGATCACTTTAAATACCTTGATCCGCGTGCGGCCGGTAAGGTCGTGGCTTAAGATGAGGGGTTTAAAGTATTGCAGTCCTTGCCCGTCGAAATAATAGAGCTTCATGATGAGAGAACTGGCCATGGCGTGGTCCATTAACCGCGCTGTATATTGACCATCCTCTTGATAGAGCACCACCGAATAGTTTAAATTCCCATCCGGATTAACGTGTTCCTGCACGGAACCATCTTTCAGATAAAAGACACTATAAGGATTACCTTCGCCGTATTGGGTGGATTGGATCTTAGCGTCCATGGTGTTAAGATCAATAGCAAGATTCTCACGGAAGAGCAATTGACGGTCATTGGCCCCAAGCAAGTTCAAGGCATCGCTGTATTTGGGGGGACCGCCCATTGTGTTCCATAAATAATCAATAAAATCAGATGAGCCCCGGTTAGGGACAGCTTTTAGCAGCTGGGGATTAGCATTGATCTCTTCTATCTTTTTAATATTCCAGTGGCCGGTGAAGGCGATCATCAGATTATCATCGACGAGTTCAGTGTAGACTAACACATAGCTGTGCGGATGTTTATCATGGGTCATCGACAAAAGGGTCTTGATCTGATCATCGCTGATAATGCCTTTGAGGGTTTGAGCGGCTTGGGATCTATCTTCAGGGGCAATGGCCAGAAGAAGGCTCGTGGCAGTGGATAGTTTTAAACCGCATTTGACCAAGTATTCCGTAGGCTTATTACCGCTGGCATTAAGCATGCGCAATATCCCTCGGGCTTGGGCCTCATCCTGGCTTAGGAACATATTGGCCATCCAGTAACCCACCGCGCCCTGATCTAAAGAGGCCCCGTCAAAAGGAACGCTGCGACGGGCAATGGCTTTAATAAAATGTCCCGGAGCCCACCAGGTATTAACGATACTGTCGGCAGGTGAATCTGTTTTAATTTTGGTTAAAGCTTCATCCCAGGTAGAATTAAAAATGGGGGTCAGTATCGTGCGTATGTCCCGATTGGCATTTAAAAGGGTCAAAGCGATCAAAAGCCCGGCGATGGTCAGACCGACAGGACGCAAGCTCATGAAACGATTAATGACCGCCGCTGCCAGGATACTTAAAGGGATAGTGGCGAAAAGTACGAACCGTTCTCCGTTGAAACTAAGGGCCATGGTCACAAAAAGAAAAACAGTCAGGATAAGGGTGTCAATGGCATGGGCTTGGCGATGATTCTTAAAGGCTATGTACAGGCTGTAAATCCAGCCCGCCAAAGCCACTATCATAAAAACTATCCCGCCGGCAGAGGTGGTGATATTCCCCAGGGTTATTTTTTTCAATTCACCGACGGCCATAAATAGATTCGGCCACAGGTCCAGGCCGCGATGGGTGAATTTTTGTAATTCCCCGAATCCTTCTTTAAACAAGATGAAGAAGTCCTGAAATGAAAAGCAAATGCTCACTAGTAGAAGGGTGGTGCCTATAAAGATGGGCAGGAACAATAAGTTTTGTTGGGCTTGGATCTTATCTTGTTTTATAAGAAAATTGTAAACAGCTGCCCCCACGGCGCAGGCTATCCCTATAAAGAATAATAATCCCCATCCTTGCCAGAATAATGCATAGGCAGACAAGGTCAGACCGAAAATGATTGCCCATAGAAACCCATCTTTTTTTGTGGAGGGCCTTAAGGCTAAAAACAGGCATCCTAAGAGCAATAGAGGAAATAAAATATTATAGGGGTCCGTTCGATACCATCCCAAGGCCCCCCGTTTTAAATTAATAGGGGCCATGACCAGGAACAAAGCTCCGGCGAAGGAGGCTATGACGGAATAATTCAGCACCCCGCAAACCCACAGGAAAGCGATCAATATTATAGAATAGGTAAATAACGGCACATAGGCAACGGCTGTCATGAGGGAGATATTAGGGTTAAATAATTGCAGGAATTTGTAAATAACAAAACCCCAATAGGGATGCAGGGTAAAAGGCTGCCAAAAGCCAAAAGGAGCGCACATCAGAGGATTAAAATATTTACTTCCTTTAATGATATCAGCGATGCGGCCTTTGTTGACGATGTTTTCGGTCAGATTATAAAAATCATAAGGGTCAGATTCCAGGAGATATATCTTTTGAGCCCCGGCGCCGGGTTGATTAGCCAGGGCTATGGTGGTCTTTTCAACCGCTTCCATGAATTTTTGATTTTCTGTATGGATTGTTTCGTTGAGTTTTTCTTCAGCCAGATGATTGGCCAGGGCAGCGGACATGTTTGGAGCTTCGCTTTCGATCTGCTTAAGAAAGGCCTGTTTGATCTTGTAGATGACAAGAAGCGTCGCCTGCTCGTGCGCATCATCCCACATATGCGACCGCAAAGGATAGAGCCGTACATAGCTGCTTAGCAAAACAAGAATAACCCAAGCCAGCACCCACGGCCAAAACTTAGAACTTTTATTCATATTATTATTTTCACGCAGTTTATCTCGATGTGTAAAAAGATTATGGCATATTTTTCTTATATTGCAAATATTGGTAGTGGATTTTGTTGGAGGCGATGGCGATGCTGGAATTGGGCTGGGATTCTCTCTTGGCCATGATCATCCCCAAGAGCCGCCCTTGCTCATCAAGGATGGGCCCACCGCTGTCGCCATGGTAGAGATCAAGGTCCAATTCAAGGAAATCATTAGATACGCTGGAGCGGTTTTGCAGAATACTTTTGATGTGGCCTTCCATAATTGACTGATTATCATAGTCTGAATTACCGATAGCGATAATAGTATCCCCGAGATTAACAAGCGAAGAGTCTGCCCATCGGACGTTTTTCAAAGGTTGGGGAGTATCGATCTTGAGGAAACTAAAGTCATATTCTGTGGAGGCAAAAAGCAGTTGTGCCGGCAATTTGGTACCGTCCCTCAGGATCACAAATATAAAAGGGGCGTGGATGATCGTATGTGTATTGGTCACAATGATACCGGAAGGATCAATGACAAGCCCGGCTGCCGTGCGGAAGAAAGTTGCACTTTGAGGCGGCGTGGTAGGCATGACCCTGGTCAACTCTGTCCGGACAGTCACAATAGATTTTTCTGTTTCCTGGATGCGATCGATCAGGGGGGTGTCTGCCCATACGAAAGTGGAGCTGGCGCTTAAATTTATGAGAATTAAGGCCATAATTGTTCTTGACGCGTGTATCATAAGTAATTAGTATTCTCTCATAAATTTTTATGAATAATATAAATATTAGACCCTATAAAGCAGAGGACAGGGCTTCATTGCGTACACTTTGTTGCGATGTGGCAGATCGCGGCAGCCCTATTGAGAATTTCTTCCATGACCGCGATGTAGCAGGGGACCTGCTGACTAAGTATTATACGGATTATGAGCCTGAATCGACCTTTGTTGCCATTTGTGATGGCCGGTTAGTTGGCTATATCAACGGCTGCATGGATAATCGCCGTCATGGACTTGTGATGTTTTGGATCCTAACTCCCGGGATTTTGATAAAAGCCTTTAAACGCGGTATTTTTTTCAGGCCTGATATACATCAGATGATCGGCGGGATGCTTAGGAATTGGCGCAGGGTCTTTACCTGGCGCAAGAAATCTTTTCATAGTCATTTGGGGCATTTGCATATCGGCATTGCGAAGGATTTTCGCGGTCAACAGCTGGGGCAGAAATTAATAAATTCGCTGGCTGATTATGCCGCAGGATTGGGAGTTTCTGAGATCGCCGCGTCTGTCCATGATGCCAATAAGCTTGCCGGTACTTTTTTTGAGGCCCAGGGGTTTGTGGTCCGTGAACGTTATCCGATGGTCCTGGTCCGTGATGGGAAGGAGGAGCATTATCATTCATTGTTATATGTTAAAACAATTTCGTCTCATTAGTTTAATTGTCGCGTTATGCGGATGTTTAAGTGTCGCTGCTTATGCGGACCAAACAAATATCGGCAAATTGACTTTTTTGCCAACAGACCGTATTTTGGTGCTTGCTCCCCATCCGGATGATGAAGTATTAGGTGCAGCAGGCGTGATCCAGCAGGCCGTGGCCATGAAGTTGCCGATCAAGGTTGTTTTCCTGACCTATGGCGACAGTAATCAATGGTCTTTTTTGCTCTACCGTAAACATCCGGTGATTTTTCCCGCTGCTGTGGAAAATATGGGGTTAGTGCGGCATGATGAAGCGGTCAATGCTTCCCGTATTTTAGGATTGGATCCCCGGAATTTAATATTCTTAGGATATCCGGATTTTGGCACCTTGAATATCTGGTATTATCATTGGGACCAGCGTCCTGCCTATAGAAGCATCATGACCAGGGTCATTGCTGTCCCTTATAAAGGCGCCTATCGCTACGGGGCCCCTTATAAGGGGGAAGAAATAGTCCAGGACTTGAGGTCTATTTTGAGGGAGTATAAACCGACCAAGATCTTTGTTTCTCATCCGGCGGATCATAACGGAGATCACCTGGCATTTTATTTATATTTGCGCGTGGCCCTCTGGGATGAAGGGATGGATGAGGTTTTATTGTACCCATACCTTATCCATTATCTGACATGGCCTAAACCCAAAGGCTTTCATCCTGAAAAAGATATAACACCCCCGGATGCTTTAGCCGGTGATGAGATCTGGCAACAATATCATTTAACTGCTTCTCAATTGGAAGTCAAGAAAATGGCCTTGCAAGCACATAAGTCCCAGTATTTTTCCTCTCCCAGGTATCTATTATCCTTTGTCAAATTCAATGAACTATTTGGCGATATCCCGCCGTTACGCTTGCATTTGAATGAGAATGTTTCCATCATTTCAGGGCAAAAGAAATTGATGACAACGATGGAATTGCCGGATGAATTGAATGATCGGGAACGTTCCGCCTTCGTCGGGGTTGATTGGAAATCATTGCGCTGGGAGTCTCAAAGCCTGAATGTCACGATAGGCCTGTCCAAGCCCCTGGCCCAGGACGTGGAAGCTTCGATTTATTTCTTCGGCTATAGCAAGAATACTCCTTTTAGTCAAATGCCCAAGATCAATGTTCGTCTGGGAGTTTTAAGCTATAGTGTTTATGATCAGAACCGGCGCCTGGACCAGGAAGTCGTCTATGTTAAAAGAAGCTCCAATGACGTGACCATTACGGTGCCTTTAAGTTTATTGGGCTATCCTCAGAAAATATTGACCTCTGCCAGGACTACATTAGGCAATTTTCCGTTAGACAATGCTTCATGGGTGGTAGTAGAATTAAAATCTTCCCAGCGCTAGTAACCGGTTCTTTGCGAGGAGTGGTGTGGCCATTTATTTGAGAAACATCTTTTTTTGTTTGTTGATCATATTGTCCTCTCCGGCGCTGGCCGCATCAAATCCATTCGTTCCCCCACCGGGGAAAACCCTTCTTTTGGTCGGTCAGGACAGGGACACCATTATCCGGTACGTTACCAAAACCGGCAATACTCCCGGCGGGACCATGTTCTATACATCGATCCAGCAGATGGAGGGATTGGAGAATTCCAACGAATATGGGTCCGGTCCTCAGGATGCCGAATCCCTTTTATTGGCCTATCCCGATTCCGTCATTCAGATCGGTTTATATATGGTTGACGGTCTTCATAAAACCATTGCCGGAAGATATCGTGCTCATTTAAAGAGTCTGGCCCAATGGATCAAAAATGCCCATCGCCCGGTTTACCTGCGGATAGGCTATGAATTTGATAATCCCGAAAATCACTATGATCCCCAACAATATAAACAGGCTTTCCGTTATGTGGTTGATTTTTTGCGAAAAGAAGGGGTGAGGAATGCCGCATACGTTTGGCATTCTTATTGCTGGACCCAACAATCCCAGCAACATTGGATGGATTGGTATCCGGGGGATGATTATGTGGATTGGTTTGGGGCCAGTATGTTCTCAACACCCGATCAGCTTTGGGTAGTGTCTGCATTTGTGGCATTAGCCAGGGAACATCATAAGCCTTTTATGATCTGTGAATCAACGCCCTGGGGGATGTATACCAGCCGGGCTAAAATTGATTTTTTAAACCATGTTTTTAAGCTCATCAAGGACCAGCATATTGAAGCATTTTGTTACATTGATTCCAATTGGGATCCTATGCCCATGTATAAAGGCCAACATATAGGGGATGCCCGTATCGAAGAGGACCCTGTTATCAAAGACCTTTGGCTTAAAGAAATTGATCAGGACAGGTATTTGAAAGCATCATCGGATTTGTTCCAGTCACTGGGATGGACAGATTCATATTAAGGAAAGGCCGTTTATCTAATATGGAAATTAAGGAATCGGCACCTCAAATCAGTGGAAAATACAGTGGAACCATAAGGAAGGAATGATTATGAAATTACTTTACACTAAACGTTCGCCTTACGCCCGCAAGGTCAGGATTATTGCTTTGGAAAAGAATATCCCGTTGGATTTAATCGATGAAGATTTGCAGAAAAAATCCCAACGCCTATTGGATGCCAACCCTTTAGGTAAAGTGCCGACGCTGGTCTTGGATAACGGAACATCTGTTTTTGACAGCCCGGTGATCTGCCAGTATTTGGACAGCCTTCACGATAAGGTTATCATGATCCCCCGTGAGGCGTCAAAACGTATTGAGGTTTTAAAGTGGGAGGCTTTTGCCGATGATCTGATGACTGCGGCCATCAATCTTTATATGGAGAAGATCCGCCATCCTAATGAATTCCATAAAGACTTTATCGCGATCTCAGAAAAGAATATCTTTTCAGCCTATGGCTATATTGAGGGGGATCTGTCTCAATTAAAAGATTTCAATTTAGCTCCTATCGCCGTTGCCTCAGCGATCGGGTATATTCATTTTCGTCTGCCGCATTTGCAGGTAAAGGGATCTTTGTTACAATGGTTTGAAGCAATCTCAAAACGGCCTAGCATGGCCCAAACAATTCCGGTGGCCTAATATGGCACGACGCAAACTCGAAGTCAGGCGCAATCAAGCGGTTCTGCTGCCTAACGGCCGCACCATCCGCATTACATTTATTAATCATCCCGGCGCTGTTATCATCGCCCCGTTTTTAAACAAGGTTACGGTTATCATGTTGCGTCAATATCGTCCGGCGCTCAAGAAATATATTTATGAATTGCCTGCCGGCACGCTTGACCCTCATGAATCCATAGCCACCTGTGCCCGCCGGGAATTGTTGGAAGAAACCGGCCTTAAAACTAAGAAATTGACTAAATTAGGTTCTATTTATCCGGTGCCTGGTTATTCGACAGAGGTTATTTATATTTATAAAGCTGAGCAATTGACACTGACAGAAGCTCAGCCGGAAGAGTACGAAGTGATCGAAACCATACCTATGACTAAATCTAAGGTGCGACAACTCATGGCTCAAGGCAAGCTCATGGATGCTAAAAGCATCTGTACCCTGGCCTTTTGCGGATGGTTATAAGTGTTTAAACAATCGTCATTTCTTAAGAATTACGCTTCATCCTTTATCCTTCTCGGCGCTATTTCTATAGGCTGTGTCCTAGGTTTGATCTTTAAAGAAAAATCAGTCATCTTTAAACCCTTTGGCGATATTTTCTTAAATTTACTTTTTACCATCGTTGTCCCGCTGGTCTTCTTTTCCATTTCCTCGGCAGTCGCTGTCATGTCTGATTTAACACGCCTGGGCAAGATCCTGGGTTGGATGATGGTTGTTTTTATCGCGACAGGGATCATTGCCTGTGCCTTGATGATCGTTGCTGTTTGGCTTTTTCCGCCAGCCCAGGGGGTGACGCTTGCTTTGAGCGCCCATGTGGATACCCAACAGCTTGATTTGGGAGGGGCACTTGTCAAAGCATTCACCGTACCCGATTTCGTGGATCTTTTTTCCAAAAAAAATATGTTGGCCTTGATCGTTTTTTCTCTGCTTTTGGGCGTTGCGGCTTGCGGGGCAGGCCCAAAGGCGCGCGGGTTTGTTGAATTCTTGTGTTCTGCCAATCAGGTGATGGAAAAGGCCATTGCCTATGTCATGTTGTATGCTCCCATCGGTTTAGGCGCATACTTTGCCTATCTGGTCGGGGTCTTTGGTCCGCAGCTCTTGGGCACCTATGTCCGTGCTATTGCTTTGTATTATCCGGTGGCGATCTTTTATTTCTTTTTTGCCTTCTCTGTGTATGGCTATATAGCCGGTGGGCTAAACGGGATCAAGGTGTTTTGGAAGAATATCACGCCCGTTGCCCTGATATCGTGGGGGACGGGTAGCAGCATTGCTTCAATCCCTGCCAATATGGATGCAGCCAAACGCATCGGCATTCCCCAAGATGTCCGGGAGGTCATTATTCCCATCGGAGGGGCGACACTTCACCTGGAAGGTTCCTGCTTGTCGGCAATCTTAAAAATCGCCCTTTTGTTCGGATTGTTTCATATACCGTTTGTTTCAGCGGGGACGATAGCGACGGCCATTGGGATAGCGCTTCTAAGCGGCAGTGTTATGAGCGGCATCCCGGGTGGGGGATTTTTAGGGGAGCTGATGATCGTCACCATGTATGGGTTTCCAATAGAGGCGCTTCCTATCATTTCCATGGTGGGCACCCTGGTCGACCCACCCGCCACCATGGTCAACGCAACCGGCGATAATATCTGCTGCATGATGACCACAAGGATTTTGTATGGCAAAAAATGGATGTCGCATCGTGAAGATACTTGAGCTTATTCTTTGTTTTTGTCTTCTGGCTGTTTGCGGTTGTTCTACTGTTGTTCCTAAATCACTTTACAGTATCGATGGATCTATTAGTCAAGCTATTTTTGTCCATCCAACGATGAAGAACTCTAATCAAGCGCAACTAAGCGCTTGGCAAAGGCAGGGGAGCGGTTGGCATCGTTACTATCTTGTCAGTGCAGTGATCGGCAGGAATGGGTTGGCCGCGATTGGCGAGAAAAAAGAAGGCGATGGTAAAACACCATCGGGAATATTTCCGCTGGAATCAGCATTTGGATACGCTCCCGCCGTAGTTACAGGTCTTCAATATCGACAGGCTGGAAAACTTGATTTTTGGGTGGATGATATTAGTTCGTTACAATATAATCATTGGGTAAGCGGTACTCCTGCGGCTAGTTCTTTTGAGAGGATGAGGCGTTTGGACGATCTTTATCAATATGGGATCGTCATAGGGTATAACAGGCATCCGGTGATACCTGGTGCCGGATCTGCCATTTTTATGCATGTATGGCGCAGGTACAACAGTCCAACATCGGGCTGTGTGGCGCTTAATCAAAGGTATCTGCGCAAGATTTTGCGTTGGCTCGATCAACAATATCAACCCATCATTATTCTGGAGTAAAATCAAATGCCTGATGCCCAAACGTTAAATTCGGTCTTTAGTGCTTATGGCATCTCTAATCCCCTCAGCGCCGGAGGCGGTTTTAATTGGTGGAATATCATCGGCGGCATCATTTTTAGTATTATCGGCTGGTATGCTTTTATGCATGGTAAAAGAGAAAAAAGCTGGCGGCCGATGATGATAGGTATTGTGCTGATGATTTATCCTTATTTCGTTCCCAACACTTTATTAGTTTTTGCTCTCGGCATTGCCCTGAGCGCTGCGTTGTACTTTTGGAGAGAGTAAAATGAGCCCCAAACCTTTACGCTTTGCGGTCATTTTAGCCGGCTGTGGCAATAAAGATGGCGCTGAGATCCACGAATCCGTCTTAACGCTTTTGAGCATTGACCGAAGCGGTCATCAATACCAATGTTTTGCTCCTGATGTGCCGCAAGCCCGTGTGCTTAATTTCTTGACCAATGAAGAAATGAAAGAAAAGCGCAATGTGCTACTGGAATCCGCCCGTATTGCCCGGAGTCAGATCAAACCATTGTCTGATTTTGCCCAGAAGGATTTTGATATTTTGGTCTTGCCTGGCGGCAGTGGGGTGGCATATAATCTTTGTACCTTTGGAGCTGATGGTGATAGAATGACAGTCTTGCCGCAGGTGGAGTCTAGTGTGCGTGCGATGCACAAAGCAGGCAAGCCTATCGGGGCTTTATGCATATCGCCGGTGATCATTGCTCATGTATTGAAGGATGTGACCGTAACCTTTGGTCACGATGAAACAAAGAAAAAAGTTTTTCAGAAATCAGGGACCAAGATCATCAACACCGATGCGCGCAGTATCGTCGTAGATCATGACAATAAGATTGTATCAACCCCTTGCTATATGCTTGATGCCCGTATTAGCGAGATCAGCGAGGGAATAGAAAAACTCATTCAACAACTTATCCGGATGGTTTAAACTTATGCGTATCCTCGTTATAGAAGATGAAGTTAAAATAGCCCAATTCATCAAGCGTGGTCTTAAGGAAGAGGGTTATGCTGTTGATATTGCAGGGGATGGTGAGGAAGGGCATTTTATGTTAAGTTCCAATGAGTATGATGCCATTATTTTGGATTTGATGCTGCCTAAGATAGATGGGATTACTCTTTGCCGCACCTTGCGTAAAGAGGGCAATCAAACGCCCATTATCATGTTGACAGCCAAGGATACGGTCAAGGACAAGGTCAAGGGGTTGGATTCCGGGGCTGATGATTATTTACCTAAACCTTTTGCTTTTGAAGAGTTATTGGCCAGGGTACGCGTGTTATTACGTAAAAAAGACAATCGCGTGCAGACCCAGTTGAAGGTGGATGATCTGGTCATGGATCTCTTGACGCATAAAGTCATGCGAGGGGAGCGAGAGATCGAACTTACCGTCAAGGAATACGCCCTTTTGGAATACCTGATGCGCAATGCCGGGAACATCGTTACCCGCACTATGATATCCGAACACGTATGGGACATTAATTTTGACACCTTTACCAATGTGATCGATGTCTATATCAATTACCTGCGCAATAAGATTGACAGCGGCTCTGAGAATAAAATGATCCATACCGTGCGCGGTAAAGGTTATATTCTCAAAAAGTAGACCATGCTTCTTCATTCCATCCGTTTTAAAATTGTCCTCTGGCACATGCTGATCCTGTCCTTGGCCCTGTTCATTTTCGGGACAGTACTTTATCAGAACCTTCATCGCAAAATTTCCCAGGACACCGACGATATTCTGCGTTCCCGTGCCAAGGGTATCGCAGAATCCATTGATACCTATTGGGAAGCCGAGCGTATGGACATCGCCGGAGGGGACAATAAAATCCATCTTACCAAAGAGGATAATATTAATTTTATAAGGATCGCCAAACGTTGGGTGGGAGAGAAGATCAGCGATCCGGACTTGATCAATATCATTGTCCGTATTTTTGATGCTCACGGCAGTCCCATTGCTTCTTCCAGGAACATCCCCACGGAGCATCTTAATGCGCGCATTTTCAATGATGTTAAAAAAGGCGCTGACCATTTTGAGAATATATATATTGATGTTAATGAAAAGCCTTCGTCATTCCGGATTTTTACCACTCCGGTCATGGAAAATAAAAGGCTTTCGTATATTGTGCAGGTGGCAAGCCCATTGACCCAGCTGCACGCGGTGCTTCGTAATCTTGAATTTTCTTTATTGATTTTATTGCCGTTGACAGTTATCCTGACCGGGTTAAGCGGTACTTTTTTGGTCCAATTGACGCTAAGGCCGGTTGATCAAATGATAGAAACCATTCATCAGATCACGGCGGAAAATTTGAAACTGCGCCTGACCATTCCCGGCACTAAGGATGAAATAGAATCCCTGGCTAAAACGTTTAATAAAATGATCGCCCGTCTTGATGAAGCGTTTACTTCCCAGAGGCAATTTATGGAGGATATTTCCCATGAGCTGAAAACCCCTTTATCCGTTTTAAAAGGGGAGTTAGAGGTCACTTTAAAAAGGATCCGCTCATCCCAGGAATATGAAACAGCTTTACACAGCAGCCTCGAGGAAGTCAATCGCATTGCAGGCATTGTAGAAAATCTTTTGACCCTGGCACGCTTTGATGCGAAAACGACGACACTTCAGGCCCAACCTCTGGACCTTAATTTATTGATCAAAGACACGGTGGAAGCCATTCAGGTTTTAGCCACTCAAAAGAATATAACGCTTCAATTGAATAGTGCGCACACGGTAGATATTCTTGCTGACAGAAATCAGCTTAAGAGATTGCTTCTTAATATTTTGGACAATGCGATCAAATACACCCAACCCGGGGGTAAGATCTCCATTGATCTCCGTCAACAGAAAGATACAGCGGATATTGATATTACAGACACCGGTATCGGCATCCCCGAGGATGATTTGCCTCATATCTTTGATCGTTTTTACAGGGTTGACAAGTCCCGCAGCAGTGTTGGATTCGGTCTTGGTTTAAGCATTGCCCAATCCATTGCCATGGCCCATGGGGGGAAAATCTGCGCCAAATCTAATCTTCCTCAAGGAACTATTTTTAATATTTCCCTTCCGGTAAAAGTTAAATAAATGGTTATAGATTTTTAATTTAATTCTAATCACTATCTAATCCGATGGCATCTAGACTTAAATTAGAAAGGGGGGTTAACTATGAAGAAATTGTTATCATTATTCATTGCTTTTGTATTTTTAGCAGGGATCAGCGATGTTGCTTTGGCCGCTGATGCGACTACTGTAGACAATGGAACGGTCAGCACCGGCAGTACGACACCGGTAAAGCCGGCAGTAAAGAAAAGTAAAACAAAGGCTAACAAAAATACCAAATCCAAAAAGAAAACCAGTACAAAGTCTAAAACAAAGAAAAAGAAAAAAACAAGCGCTGATACTACAAAACCTGCAGGAAATTAAGACTTATCTATAAAATTAAGATTTTGTAGAAGGGGTAGTGATGAAAACTGTTGCTTTGGTTTTATTCATGATGATGGGCAATGCCTCTTGGGCCTTGGCAGATGATCTGGCGATAGCTGACACTGTTCCTGTTGCTAAAACAACATTGACGGGTGTGATTAAATCTGTTTCTTGGGCAGACCCAAGCCGTGGGACAAAATCTGAGATTGTAGTTAAAGATGCCGCGGGAAAGACCACCCATATTTTAGTGACATCTACGACCACTCTTTGGGATGCAGATGCAAAGGCAATCATGCAGGATAAGATTATAGCTAACAATAAAGTGAATGTAATTTATATCACGACCTCTGAAGGGATCAATGTAGGGGAATCTATCAAGATTCTAAAGTAATTAGTTTGTATTGAAAAGGGGACGTATTTAAAAAGGGGACACATTAAGTGTCCCCTTTTCCTTTTTTATTAAAACTGAACGCCAAATTTTGATCCGACTTCAATTGTATTATTCTTAGGCTCAACCAAGGTCTGCATGGTGCCATCATCCATCCCCGTTTTGGTATCGGACTGTTCGATATTCCAGAAACGGAAATAAGGCTCTACATAAAAATCCACTAAGGAGCCGCGCTTAAGGAGTTTTATAGAAGCACGCAATCCAAACCCCTTATTCTGAGGGTTTGTGAAATTCGCGTTATTTAAGCCGTTGAATTGGTCCCCATCGCTTAAATAGCTTTTTTGCAATCCATAAATAAGGATGTCGTATTCGGCATTAAGATCAATTTCCCAATTATTCGGCATTTCCTTGGCCAGATCCGCTCCCAGGGGAAGATAATAATAATGGGACTTTCGGTCGTAACCCCAATAACCGGTGCTGCTGAGTTGTCCATCGCCACGATCGAACAAATAACGAAACCCAAAACCGGTATACGGTGTCACACGGATATCAGTTCTTATAAAGCAATCTTTTCCAACTAGTCCGCGTATTTCGTCGGCAGTATCATGTTTGCCTTTGACAATGCCTGATCCTTTATATTCCAGATTATGGCTGAATGCGTAGCGTTCCTGTAAATAATAGACATTGGCTATAGGATTATTGAGAAAATTACCCGATGCAGGACGATATGTATAATCAGCATAGTACCCTGCCATGGGGCCATGGTTTTTGATCCCTGCTCCGGGATTAGGTTCCTGATACCGGTAATAAAGAATTTCTGATCCTACATCCAGGTTATGAACCCGGGTTTTTACAAACCTTTTGCGCGTGTCAACGGGGCTGGGCATTTCAGGCTGCGCGTTGGGGGAATCTTTGAGTGTGTCAGGCTGTGTCGTATTGGAAAATTCCCGGGATACCCCATCGGCATGGCTCTGGGTACTGTCAAACTCATTTAATTGTTGATTAATTAAGACAGTCCTTTCGTCTTGGCTTTGATCAGCCCGACCTAAAAGGGGATTGTTCAAAATTAAACAAAAAAGAACTGCTGGGAAGAGAAATAATTTAAGACAAGAGAGAGGCTTCTTCATAAAATTATTTTAACAAAGATATTTGGAAAGTTAAGGAATTTTATCAAAAATTGACATATGGGGGAGCTTTATATATAATTAAAAATTTAACATAACTAGGGAAGATTATTTTTTAAGAGGATATTATGGGTAAAACGATGTTTGAGAAAATATGGCAGGATCATCTGGTGAGGGATTCCCAGGGAGATACTTCTCTTATTTATATCGACTTGCATCTGGTGCATGAGGTGACAAGTCCGCAGGCTTTTGCGGCCTTAAGGGAAAATAAAAGGACCGTGCGTTGCCCCGAGAAAACAGTGGCTACCATGGACCATAATGTATCGACACGCACCAAGGATATTGAGAAGGTTGATACTAATTCCCGTTTGCAGATGGATACTTTGGCCCAAAATTGTCGTCAATTTGGTGTTCTGTTGTATGATTTCGAACATAAAGACCAGGGGATCGTGCATGTCATAGGTCCTGAGCAGGGCTTGACCTTGCCGGGTATGACCATTGTCTGCGGGGATTCTCATACGGCGACACATGGGGCTTTCGGGTCCTTGGCTTTTGGTATCGGCACCTCTGAGGTTGAGCATGTCTTAGCCACGCAAACATTACAACAAAGTCAGCCTAAAACCATGCTCATCAACATCGACGGGAAATTGGGCCAGGGCGTCACTTCCAAAGATATTATATTATATATTATCGGTCAGATCGGTACTGCCGGAGGAACAGGTTATGTCATTGAGTATGCAGGTTCTGCGATACGGGCCTTGTCCATGGAAGCCCGCATGACCATTTGTAATATGTCTATCGAAGCAGGGGCCCGTGCAGGGATGATCGCTCCAGATGAGATCACTTTTAATTATATCAAAGGCCGGGATTTTGCGCCCAAAGACGCCAATTGGGATAAGGCCGTTGCCTATTGGAAAACCTTGCCCAGTGAAACGGGTGCAAAATTTGACAGAACACTTGATATTAAAGCCGAAGATATTAAACCCATGGTGACTTGGGGAACATCCCCGGGGCAGGTGACCAGCGTCGATGGGATCGTGCCTGATCCTGATGCGATGAAGGATGCGGTTGATCGTACGTCTGCCCGCAATGCTTTGGCTTATATGGATTTGAAGCCGGGCACTAGAATATTAGATATCAAGGTCGATAAAGTTTTTATCGGTTCCTGCACCAACGGACGTATTGAGGATTTACGTGCTGCCGCCCTGATCGTCAAGGGCAAATGGGTGGCTAACGGGGTCACGGCTATTGTCGTCCCGGGTTCCGGGCGCGTGCGTCTTCAGGCTGTCAAAGAAGGCTTGGATAAGATTTTTACTGATGCCGGTTTTGAATGGCGTTTTGCCGGTTGCTCCATGTGTTTGGGCATGAATGATGATCAATTAAAAAAAGGGGAACGCTGTGCTTCAAGCAGCAATCGCAATTTTGAAGGGCGCCAGGGCCCCGGTGGGCGTACGCATTTAATGAGCCCTCAAATGGCCGCTCTCGCCGCTTTGGAAGGTAAAATTACGGATATCAGGACATTAAAGAACTAAAGGAAATATATGCAACCATTTAAGACTCATTCAGGCGTCGCAGTACCTTTAAATCGTGTGAATATCGACACTGATGCCATCATTCCTAAGCAATTCTTAAGGAAGATCGAAAAGATCGGTTTTGGCAAACATCTTTTTCATGAATGGCGGTATAGTGATTATGAAGGCACTAAGGAGAATCCAGATTTCATTTTGAATCAGGACCCTTATCGCAAAGCCACCGTGCTTTTAGCCCGGGATAATTTTGGCTGCGGCTCCAGCCGTGAGCATGCGCCCTGGGCTTTGGGAGATTTTGGATTCAAATTGATCATCGCCCCTTCTTTCGCTGATATTTTCTACAATAATTGTGTAAAGAACGGCATTCTGTTGGCACAATTAAAATCAGAGGAAGTCGACGCAATATTCGCCTATGTTGAGAAAAATAAAGGGGCCGCGATCAGCGCTGATCTGCCGTCCCAAACAGTGACCGCAGGCGGTAAGACCTACTCATTCCAAATTGATGCGTTCAATAAGGAATGCCTGCTAAAAGGCCTGGACGGTATCGGTTGGACCATGCAGTTTGAGGATAAGATAGCGACGTATGAAGATAAAATCAAAGACCAGCATCCCTGGCTTTCGAGGAGATAGATATGATTGAAATCAGGAAATTTTCTGCAATTGTCGTTGACGGTAATGACCGCGCGCCCAATCGATCCATGCTGCGGGCTACCGGTTTTAAAGATGAAGATTTCCTAAAGCCTCAGATCGGTATTGCCTCCACCTGGAGCATGCTGACACCTTGCAATATGCATATCGATAAATTGGCCTTAAAAGCTGTTGAGGGCACAAATGCGGCCGGAGGCAAGGGGATTATCTTTGGCACCATCACCGTGGCCGACGGTATTTCCATGGGCACGGAAGGAATGAAATATTCCCTGGTGTCCCGCGAAGTGATCGCGGATTCGGTGGAGACTGTCACCGGTTGTGAAGGTTTCGACGGGTTGGTGGCCATCGGCGGTTGTGATAAAAACATGCCCGGTTGTGTCATGGCCATGGCCCGTTTAAATCGTCCGTCGGTGTTTGTTTACGGTGGCACCATTCTACCGGGTTGCCACAAGGGCCAGAACCTGGACATTGTTTCGGTCTTTGAAGCGGTGGGAAAACACGCTGCTCAAAAGATATCCGGCCAGGAATTGAAAGATATCGAGACTCATGCTATCCCCGGTCCCGGTTCCTGCGGAGGGATGTATACCGCCAATACCATGGCCTCAGCCATCGAGGCATTGGGCATGAGCTTGCCTAATAGTTCCATGCAAACTGCGGTCTCACGGGAAAAAGAACTGGATTGTTTCAATGCCGGTCAGGCTGTTTTGAATCTATTGAAAAAGAATATCACTCCCCGTGCTATCATGACCAAAAAATCTTTTGAGAACGCTATTACGGTGGTGACCGCCCTGGGCGGATCCACCAATGCTGTTTTGCACCTGATCGCCATTGCTTATGCCGCCGGGGTTAAATTGACCATTGATGATTTCACCCGCATCGGCAAAAAAACACCGGTCCTGGCTGATCTTAAGCCAAGCGGTCGTTTTGTGGCAGCGGAATTAGCCGCCATCGGCGGGTTATTACCTTTAATGAAAATGCTTTTGGACAAAGGGTTGTTACACGGGGATTGTTTGACGGTAACGGGTAAAACCGTTCGTGAAAATTTAAAAGACGTTAAACCATATCCGCAAACCCAACAGATCATCCGTCCTTTGGATAATCCCATTAAAAAAGAAGGCCATCTGGTTATTTTGTACGGCAATTTGGCCACCGAAGGAGCTGTTGCCAAGATCACCGGCAAAGAAGGAATGTCGTTTACCGGCCATGCCAAAGTCTTTGAATCAGAAGAAACTGCACTTAAGGCTATTTTGGCCGGCAAGATCGTCAAGGGGGATGTGATTGTTATCCGCTATGAAGGCCCGCGCGGCGGTCCGGGCATGCGTGAAATGCTTTCTCCGACGTCGGCCATTTCCGGGCGCGGTTTGGGCAAGGATGTAGCTTTGATCACCGACGGGCGTTTTTCCGGCGGCAGTCATGGATTTGTTGTCGGACATATTACGCCTGAAGCTTATAGCGGCGGTTTGTTGGCTATTGTTAAGAATGGGGATACGATCACCATTGATGCCCTTAAGCGGCAGATCAATTTAAATGTACCGGCCTCAGAGATCAAAAAGCGCCAAAAGACTTGGAAAGCACCAAAACCAAGATATACCCGCGGCGTTTTGGCAAAGTATGCTAAACTGGTAACCAGCGCCTCAGAAGGTGCAGTGACGGATAAAGGTCTATAAATATGGCAGGCAATTCGTTCGGACAAATTTTTAAGATCACTACCTTTGGTGAAAGCCACGGCCCTGCTATCGGAGTTGTTATCGATGGGGTTCCGTCCAGATTGGCTTTGACCGAAAGCGATATTCAAAAAGATTTGGATCGCCGTAGGCCTGGTCAAAGCAAGATTACCACCCAGCGTAAAGAATCTGACACGGCTGAAATTCTCTCCGGTGTTTTTGAAGGTAAAACTACAGGCACACCGCTAGCCATACTCATCCGCAACGAAGATCAGCGCTCCAAAGATTATGAGAATATCAAGGACGTGTTTCGTCCGGGACACGCGGATTTCAGTTATATAGCCAAATACGGCATCCGTGATTATCGCGGTGGCGGGCGATCATCAGGACGTGAGACCGCCTGCCGTGTTGCTGCCGGAGCTGTGGCCAAGAAGATCCTGGCGAAATATAAGGTTGAGATCATCGTTTATACCTTGGCCGTCGGGGACGTCTATGCCAAGAATATCGATTTCAAAACGATCGAAAAGAATGCCGTACGCACGGCTGATAGTAAACAAGCGCCTGTCATGATCGCCAAGATTGAAGAGGCTCGCAAAAACGGCGATTCGCTGGGCAGCATCTTGCAATGTGTTGTTAAAAATTGTCCGCCGGGCCTGGGCGACCCTTGTTTTGACAAGCTCAATGCCCGTCTAGCTCAGGCCTTGATGTCCATTGCCACGGTCAAGGGTATTGAATTTGGCGACGGGTTTGCCGCCAGTCAGTTAACAGGTTCTGTGAACAATGACCGCTTCATTCTCAAAGGGAAAAGGGTGGGAACGGCCACCAATCATTCTGGAGGAATTATGGGCGGTATTTCTAACGGTGAAGACATTGTTATACGTTTAGCTTTAAAGCCACCGTCATCCATATCCCAACTGCAGAAAACACTGAATGAAAAACATCAGGAAGTTGAAGTCCAGGTCAAAGGCCGCCACGATCCCTGCCTGGCGCCGAGAGTGGTCCCTGTGGCAGAAGCCATGATCGCCATTACGTTGGTAGATGCTTTGATGTTACAAAAAGCAACAGATCTGTAATTTTCCGTATGAATAATCCAAAAGTTATATTGAATATTCCCCGTTCCTTCGACGTCGTAAGGTTATATGAATAGCCAGAAAGTTGTCCTCATTACTGGGTGTTCCAGTGGTTTTGGTTTATTGACGGCTGTGCGTCTGGCGGCCCATGGGTATATTGTCTGGGCGACCATGCGGGACCTTTCTGGAAAACAGCTTCTGGAAAGTGAACTGGCCCGACGCAATGCAAAGGCGGTTATCCGAGAGCTTGATGTCACTAAACCTTCAACCATTAAGAATGTCGTCGAAGAAATTCAAAGGACGCACGGATGCATCGATGTGCTTGTTAACAATGCGGGGTATGGCCTAGCTGGTTTTTTTGAAGATTTAACGGAAGATGAGATCCGTGCGCAGATGGAAGTTAATTTTTTCGGGGTACAAAGCGTCTGTCGTGAAGTCATTCCTTTGATGCGCCAGCACGGACAAGGCAAGATCATCAATATATCAAGCATTGCCGGCCAGGTCGCGTCCCCGTGTCTGGGAGCGTACAATGCCAGCAAATGGGCTTTGGAAGCTTTTAGCGAAAGCCTTTATTTTGAATTGAGCTTATTCGGGATCTCAGTCTGTTTAGTGGAGCCGGGTTCGTATCCAACCAATATTTTTACTAAGAACGCGCATTATGCCAGGAATTTTGATAATGCCCAAAGTCCATATTTTTCTTTTAACCAAAAACTAAAGACCATTGCTCAAAGCAGCATCAGAAAACTTAAATGTGATCCGGATGATGTGGCCCGTCTCATTGAGAGCATCATCAATAAATCTCACCCGCGATTGCGCTATATCTCTGATCTTTCGTCGTGGTTGCGTGTGATGGCGCAAAAAATATTGCCGCCGGGCGTAACAGCGGGTATCTTCAGGAGAATAATCCATGCAAACAGATAAAACGCCCTATCAGCGCCAGATTTTTGTATGTACCAATAATGCCAATGGTGAAAAAGCCTCTTGTGGCGACCATAAGGGCGAAGAAGTTTTCCGTCAGTTACGTGCTATCGCCAAAGAACGCAAATTACATCCAAACATTCGCGTGGCCCAGGCCAAATGCTTAGGTCAATGCAACAAGGGGGTCAATGTTTTTGTCTATCCCGAAAACACCTGGCACAGCAATATCCGTCTCGAAGACGTCCCTCAATTAGCCGAAAAGTATATTAAACCATGATCCGTTCTCTCTTAAAAATTGCTGTCCTCTTATTTTTAAGCGTTTCATCTGCCTTTGCCCAGACAGCCAAGGAATATAACGATCAAGGCATAACTGACCTTAAACAGAGTAATTTTACTGCAGCTGTTACAAAATTTACCAAGGCGATCGGTGCAGATTATAAAAATGCGGAAAGCTATACCAATCGCGCGCTTGCCTACTCCAAATTAGGCGACTTGACTGATGCCATTTCTGATTCTACCCAAGCTATTGAGATCAATCCCAAAGATATTTCAGCCTATGTCAATCGCGGTCAATTCTATGCCCAACAGGGCAATATCACCGCCGCTATTACAGATTATGATAGCGCCATTGCCATCAATCCAAGATCTGCCATTGCCTATAACAATCGCGGTACAGTCAATATGATGCAGGGGGATCTATCAGCTGCCGCTGCTGATTTTACCAAGGCCATTGGATTGAACCCTAAATATGCGGGGAGCTATAACAATCGCGGGATCGCTTTTTACAAACAAAACAAGATCAACGATGCTATTGTTGATTATACTAGCGCCATTGCCAATGACCCTAAGGATGCCTCTGCTTATGCCAATCGCGGTACAGCCTATGCGAAACAAGGTGCTCTGGCTGGGGCTATTGCTGATTATAACAAGGCCATTGAAATACGCCCCGATGCCCCGGCTCTTTATCGGGACCGTGGTCGTATCTATGTCCAAAAAGCTGATTTGCCCGATGCTATTTCAGATTATGACAAAGCCATTGAGATCAATCCTAAGGACTCTGTTTCGTATGCTGTGCGTGGAGCTATTTATTATGATCAGGGTAAATTTACCCAGGCTATTTCTGATTATTCCCGGGTTATAACCATTAAGCCCCAAGAGGCAATAGGTTATATGAGCCGCGCTCTTATCTATCTTCGAGAGAGCGATGCTAATGATGCTATTGTTGATCTAAACAAGGTTTTAACAATTGACCCTGGTGATGCAAAAGCATATTTAAACCGGGCCGCGGGTTATTATCAGTTAAAAAAATACGATAAGGCCTGGAGTGATGTGCATAAGGCCCAGAGCTTGGGGGATCGGGTCAATCCTGATTTTATCGCAGCGTTAAAAAAAGTGTTGCCTGGATAAACTTTCCGTTTTTGAAAAAGTAAAAATATTTCCTATTTTCCTTTAAATGTCGCAAATATAGAATAAAATTTATATGTGGCACATATAAATAAATCCCCTTTAATAAAAATTACTCGACTACTCACCGTAACGGCATTTTTCATCCTGTCTGTTTTTCCTGTTCCCGGTTTTGCTTTTAATGTCAGTGTGACCCAGGGCAATGCCACCGTCAGCAGCAACGGCAATACCATTACCATCACCGCGACAGGCAAGGCCATTCTCCAAGGTAACACCAGCATTCCCTCCGGTGTTACAGTCGATGTGATCCAGGGGCTCAATGATATCCTGCTGCGTGATACCACCGGCAGCCGTACGAATATCCTGGGGTCCTTGTTATCAAACGGGGATATTATTTTGATCAATGCGATGGGCATCTATATCGGGAAATCAGCCAACGTGAATGTGGGAGGCATGATTGCTTCCACTTTAGACATCCAGAACCAATTGTTCATGAGCGGAACCTACCAGTTTGAAAAGATCCCCGGGCTTAACCCTGCCGAGATACTCAATGAAGCGAACATTAATGTCGCCAATGGAGGATATCTTGTTTTGCTGGCAGACCGCGTAGTGAATAAGGGAACGATCACAGCCTATATGGGAACCATAGCCCTTGGTTCAGGACAGCAAGCCACGGTCAGTTTTGATCAAGAAGGTTTGGTCAATTTGGTGATAGATACAGGCTTGGCCCAACAGCTGACAAATCGCAGCGGTAAAGCCAAGGCCCAGATCATTAACAGCGGCGGGCTATACGCCAATGGCGGCAAGATCCAGATGACAGCCCAAATGCTTGAGACAACCCTTGAGAAGATCGTGAATAATGCCGGAATTATAGAAGCTGGCAATGTCGTTGAGCATGGAGGGGTGGTGGATTTGACCGCCAGCGGTGCTATTAATAACACCGGGACGATCAAGGCCGGCACCTTGACAGAGCAGGGCGAGACTTTTCATTCAACAGGAACGTTGGACATCGGTCAGGGCAATTTTAGCAATCTTGATGGGGCGATCAATATTTCAGGGGACATTAGCGGGCTGTATTCTGATGCAGGGAATATCGATCTGGTCGGGGCAGTGACCTTGATCGGGTTCACTCAATTACAGGCAGATTCCGGCGATACCGGCACACAGGGCCAGATCGTGATGAATGGGAATTCATTGACAGGTGGCGGGAATAGCCTGACCTTAACGGCGGGAGTAAACGATGTATTAGATGGTTCCATTACAGGGGTTAATCTGTTGACCCTCAACTCTTCTACTTCAAACAATGTGACCTTTACTTCAACGGGCCCTTCTTTTAATGTGACCACCTTGCAAACTAATTACAATTCACTTTTTTCGCGTTCCCAAGGGGCTGGCACTTTAAATGATCCTTACATGATCTATTCGGATTCTAATATCGTCGGGGGATTGCAATATATCCCTACTGAAAGCCTTAGCGCGTATTATCAATTGGCCAATAATATCAATGCTGCTGAAACAACAAGCTGGAATGCCGGTGCCGGCTTTACTCCCATTGGGAACAGCTTAACACCGTTCAGCGGTAATTTTAACGGCAATAAGTTTACAATATCTAATTTAACTGTCTTTACTTTGGCAACGGATAATGTTGGTCTTTTCGGGTTCACATCAGGATCTACCATTGAAAATGTCGGATTGCTTAGCGCTAATATCACTGGAAATAACAATGTCGGCGGCCTTGTTGGCAATGAAACAGGGAGCATTCTCAACAGCTATGTTACCGGTAATGTGGGTGGGAACAAACATGCGGTTGGTGGCCTTGTTGGTCTTGACTCAGGGAACATCGCCAACAGCTATGCCGCTGCCAATGTAGCAGGGTCTGGTATTGTCGGCGGGCTAGTTGGCAAGATACAATCAGGCAGCATCTCCAATAGCTACGCCACTGGCAATGTAAGCGGCGCTGGTGATGATTATGGCGGCCTTGCTGGTGTTAATTCAGGAAGCATCACCAACAGTTATGCCATTGGCAGTGTTACCGTAAATGCTGGGTCCGGCCCCGGAGGCTCTCAAGTCGGCGGCCTTGTCGGCGGTAATCAAGGCAGTATTTCCAACAGCTACGCCCAAGGCAGTGTTACCGGATCTGGGGATGGTATCGGCGGTCTTTTAGGTGCTAATTCATTAAGCATTACCAACAGCTATGCTTCCGGACTTGTCTCGGGAAGCGGTACGCATCTTGGAGGATTGGTAGGTGATGAGAGCGGCGGCAGCTATTCTAACAATTTTTATGACAATACTGTCAATTCCTTATTGACGGGTACAGGGAATAACGGCAATGTCTCAGGCATCACCGGTGCCTCTACGGCTAATATGCAAACCGGGTCTATATTTATATCCGCCGGTTGGGACTTTAACGGTTTATGGAACAGCGGGGCAGGGGTTGCGTACAATTCTTTGGTATGGCAACGCATGAACAATGGTTCTTTTATCGGCGGAACAGTGGCCATTCCTTTTCTGGTCAGTAATGTGAACCAACTGCAGTTTATCAATTATCAACCCAGTGCTTCTTTCCAGTTAGTTTCTGATATTGTGGCCACGGCCACCTCCGGATGGAATTCAGCTGCCGGGTTTGTTCCCATTGGCAGCACGACAGCTTACAGTGGCACCTTTAATGGTAATGGTTATACCATATCTAATTTATTCATCAATCTTCCGGCAACGTCGGATGTTGGCCTTTTTGGGCAAACATCAGGGGCTACTATTGAACACGTCGGATTGACTAATGTGAATATTACGGGGTCAGATGAAGTCGGAGGCCTTGTGGGGAATAATAATTCAAGTCCGATCACTGACAGTTACGTTACAGGCAATGTAACAGGCGGCTCTTTTGTCGGCGGCTTTGTTGGTGAAAATTCTTCAAGCAATATCACTAACAGTTACGCTACGGCAACCATTAGCGGTGGGGATAATGTCGGTGGTTTTATTGGTGTTAATGTATCAAGCAGCATCACCAACAGTTATGCCAGCGGCAGTTTAACCAGTAGCGGAGGGGATACCGGCGGCTTTGCCGGTGTTAATGATTTAGGCGGCATCACCAACAGCTATGCTTCCGTCACTATAAACGGTGGTGGCGGAGATGATGTCGGCGGTCTTATCGGCCTTAATGAAGGAAGCATCTCCAATAGCTTTGCCAGCGGCAATGTAAGCGGGAGCGGGGCTGAAATCGGCGGTTTTGTTGGTGGAAATTCTTCCAATATATCCAATAGTTATGCCACCGGCAGTGTAAGTGCACCTGCAGGTTCAGCCGTGGGCGGCTTTGTAGGGGCCAATTCCTCAAGTATTACCAATAGCTACTCCACTGGGCTTGTTTCGGGATCAACAGCAGTCGGAGGATTTGTAGGTGCGGATAGCGGCGGCACATACTCAGCTAATTTTTATGATGACACTGTCAATTCATTATTGACGGGCACAGGGAATAATGGCAATGTCTCAGGGATCACCGGTGCATCAACGGCTAATATGCAAACCGGATCTATATTTATATCCGCTGGTTGGGATTTTAATGGTTTATGGACCAGCGGGGCAGGGATTGCGTATAATTCCTTAGTTTGGCAAGGGATGAACAATGGTTCTTTTATCGGTGGCACGGTAATTAATCCTTTTTTAGTCAGTAATGTGAATCAACTGCAGTTTATCAATTATCAACCCAGCGCTTCTTTCCAATTGGTTTCTGATATTGTGGCCACTGCCACCTCCGGATGGAATTCAGCTGCCGGGTTTGTCCCCATTGGTAACAGCACGACCCCCTTCAGTGGTACTTTCAACGGCAATGGTTATATCATATCTAATTTATTTATTGATCTACCGACGACAGATAATGTCGGCCTTTTCGGGTACACGACAGGTGCTACGATTGAGAATGCCGGACTGCTTAATACTACTATCACAGGACAAAATAATGTCGGCAGCCTTGTCGGTAATAATCAATCAAGCAGCATAGCTAAGAGCTATGCCACTGGCAGTGTGAGCGGGAGTAGTAATCAAGTTGGTGGTCTCGTTGGTGAAAATAATTCGAGCAGTATCGCTAACAGTTATGCCGCGGTCATTGTAAGCGGGGGGACATCTGTCGGAGGGCTTGTAGGTGATAACAATTCAAGCAGTATTACCAATACCTATGCTACGGGCAATGTAAGCGCTGGCACTGATGCCGGCGGACTTGTTGGGACAAATGAAAATTCAGGCATCATCACCAACAGTTTTGCTGTCGGCAGCGTAAGCGGCAGCTCGAACCTTGGCGGCCTTGTCGGTACCAATAGTTCAAGCGCCATCGCTAACTCCTATTATACCGACACCAATCATCAAAATGGTCTTGGTACATATGATTCTAATGGCCCAAGTGATTTCTTTAATGCTTCTAATCCTGTCTATACCGGGAGCACTCCCTGGGATTTCGCTAACACCTGGCTGGCCACAGGTATTATGTATCCGCTTCTTCAGATCTCTTTTGATGTCTGGACTGGCTCAGGCAACTGGTCTAATGCCGCTAACTGGAGTATGGGTGCTTCGCCGACATCCGGGACCAATGTTTTGTTTAATGCCACCAGTTTAAGCAATTCGACCGTTGATGCTTTTGGAGGGAATATGGGGGACCTTCTGATCATGCCTGGCTATACCGGTACTATTGCTCAAAACAATGCGTTGACCTTATCGGGTTATTATCTTCAGAACGGTGGGACATTTAATCAAAATACCGGTCTTTCCATCGGTGGTAGTTTTACGAATACAGGTGGCACCTTTACTGCCGGCAGTCAACCTGTTACCTTCACAGGTTCAGGGGCCATTAGCGGCGGGGCTTTTGATAATTTAACGGTCAATGCTTCAGGGACCTATACATTAGCCAGTGCATTAACTGTAGGCGGTGTCTTGGATATCGAATCCGGCACATTGAATGCCAACGGACAAACGGATGTGGTGACAGGTCTGACAACCATCAGCGGCGGGACGTACAACGCATCCACAGCGACGCAAACATTTAATGGTGGTTTAACTGTCTCCGGGGGGGCATTTACCGGTTTGAGTGGGGACGCGGACGTTAACGGCAATGTGGTCTTATCGAGCGGGACATTAACAGCCCCTTCGGGTAATTTTGATGTGTCTGGCTCTTGGACAGACAGCGGGGGTATCTTTAATGCCGGGATACAAACCGTTATCTTCACAGGTGCAGGATCCATTACTGGCGGGGCTTTTGATAATTTAACGGTCAATGCCTCAGGGACATATACATTAACTAATGCTTTAACAGTAGCCGGGGCCCTGAATATCGAATCCGGCGTATTAGATGCCAATGGACAAACGGTCGCGGTGACAGGTTTAGCAACCATTAGCGGTACTGGGATATATGGCGGATCTATAGCGACACAATCATTTGGGGGTTTAACCATTTCAGGCGGGACATTCGACGCAGACACCGGAGATGTGGATGTGAATGGTGATGTGACGTTATCAAGTGGGTCATTAATTTTATCACCAGTTCATTTAGGCAATTTATATGTGTCTGGTAATTGGATGAATAGTGGGGGTGTTTTTACCGCAAATATTAGTGATGTAATTTTGAGCGGCACCAATCAGCAAATTAGCGGGAACAACACTTTTTATGATTTAACGAAATTAAACGGTGGTCTGGACACTTTGGTATTTGCCAGCGGAGACACTCAGGTCGTGACAAATCAATTGGATTTGTCCGGGGTGGATGCCCTACATCAACTTTCGTTACGTTCCAGCAGCAGTCCCGGCACCTGGCTGCTTAATTTGGGGGAAACAGTGAACTTAAGTTATTTGAATGTCAAGGATTCACAGGCGAGTGGTACTTTAGCCAGTTGTAGGGTTGGTTGCACTGATTCAGGCAACAATACCGGATGGTTCTTTGGATCGACACCGTTAACGCCTTTATCATCTTCTGGTTTTAGCTTGGGTGTGCCCTCAGGGCAAGATGTGATCCTGCAAGGTCTAAATGCAGCGACCATTACTATTGACGGTCAAACTGGGGTCCCGGGAGTGGGTACATATTGGATCCCTTATGGGGAAAACTGGAAGAATATCAAGAATGATAGTAAGTTCAATATATGGGTAGCTGACCATGCTGTACAGGAGCCGGAGGATGTGGAGCTTCTGCCTTCATCAGATAGTCAAATTTAATTGAAATCAATATGAATAAGCGTTTTATTATATCTTTCGCATTTTTATCATTGGGGATGATGGTACGGCCGGCATTTGTGTTGGGCGACATCAGCATTGAGGTCCAAAGAGAAGCCATGCAGTTGCAGGCAGACATGATCCAGATGATCGATCAGCGCAGGGATTTTCAAGATCAGCAGATGCCCAATGCCGAAGTGCAAATGGAGCAGCAAGAGCCGCTACCTGTGGTACAAGGCCTATCGTTCCAAGTCAATGAGATCATATTGGAAGGCAATACCATTTTTCCCGCCGAGCAATTCAGGTCCACCATCAATCGATATGAAGGGCGTGTTCTGTTTTTAAAAGACCTACAGGATTTGGCAAAAATGATCACCGTCCGTTATCAAATGGCGGGATATATGACCAGCCGTGCCTTTATCCCCACTCAAAGGATCTATGACGGCAAGGTGGTTATACGGATCGTGGAAGGCAGGGTGGGTGATATTTCTATATCAGGCAACCGGTACTTTATAGACAATCTTTTTTCCGACAGAATGGACCTTCAACGCGGTCAGTTCTTTGACATGCAGCAGTTGGCGATGTCTTTGCAGGACATCAATCAATTGCCGGACCGTTATGTGAAAGCTTATTTACAGCCGGGTAAAGAGACGGGGACTTCTAATATAGTAATTGTGGCCCAGGATCGCAACCCCCTGCATGCCTCTTATGAATACAATGAGCGCGGAACCGACCTGACACATATATCGAGGCACACCCTTCATTTGACAAATAATAATGCCACTGGGGTGGGGGATTCACTTCAGATCAGTATGACGGGAACGGATCAAAATGCGTTTGCAGGCGGTGTGATCCAGTATGTGCTGCCCAAGCCTAAAGATGGTTTGACGTATTCAATAAATACCGGCTATGATTATAGCCGTCTGGAGAAATATTTACGGTCTTCAAAAGTCACTTCAAGTTCTTTTATTGTTGCCCCCGGGGTGACGAAGAGTTTTATCAAAGCCCCTCACCTGAAGGTGGACGGGTTCATAGGGCTTGAGGTCAAAGGCTCCAAGACCCTGGTGGATCAAAGCAAGTTATCGTATGACCGGTCCACCGTATTGGATGTGGGGCCGCGGGTGGTTGTTGATGATAATTGGGGAAAAACCTTTGTGGCCGGGGATGTGCGTGTCGGGATCCCGGATGTTTTAGGCGCTTCAGAATTACACAATCCTGAGGCTAGCAGGGTTGATTCAGGCGGGGAATTTGTTTATTTCACGGATAGTGTTGATAGGCTTAACCGACTGCCGTATGGTTCTTATCTGGTTTTGCATGCAGGTGCCCAATATAGTCCGATGCCGTTAAATTCTTTGGAACAGGATTATTTGGGAGGCATGTATTCAGTGCGGGGATATCCTGAGAACGACAGTGCGGGAGACAGCGGGGTTAATTTTTCAACAGAATTACGTATCCCTCCCTATTTTATACCCAGCGAATGGCGTGTGTGGAACAGTAAGGACAAAACCTGGCGGGATTCACTTTCACTGATTGCCTTTATTGATGGCGGGCGCGTGTTTGATCATAAACGTCAGGAAGACGAGTCGGCAAAGGACAGGACACTCCTTGGTGCGGGTACGGGGGTGAGATATTATCTGACCCCAGACATGAATTGTCAGGCAGGGATAGGGTTTCCCTTCGGGGATAATTCCACCGACGGTAAACATGCAGAACCATACGTCTCCGCCAGGGTCGGGTTTTAAAGCCAGGTTTGCTTAATTTATATGCTTGTTGATTGTAATCAATATAGTTCGGATCAGATATATTACCTGTTGATCCAGCTCGTTATCCCCAGGCCTATTGCTTGGGTCCTTTCTGATAATGGCAATGGCTCTTATAATTTGGCGCCGTTTTCTTTTTTTAATGCTATCACCAGTGATCCGCCTATTCTTATGCTTTCGGTAGGATGGAAGGATGAGACCACCCGCAAAGACAGTTGGGTAAATATCAGAGAACGTAAGAATTTTGTGGTGCATATACCCTCTGATAGCCAAGTCCATGACGTCAGTAATAGTTCATCTGTTTTGCCTCACGGTGTTTCTGAAGTTGATAAATTTCATATTGCGGTTGAGGAACTCGAGGATTGGCCGCTGCCCAAGGTTAAGGGAACCAAGATCGCCTTTCTGTGTGAGAAATATGCCATTCATGAAATAGGCAAGGACCCCCAAGCCTTGATCCTTGGAAAGATCAATCATATTTGGATTGATGAAGAAGTGGTTAGCCAAAATAAGGATCGTATTGTCATAGACCCCCAGAAAGTTAAGCCTTTAATCCGTTTAGGAGGCAATCACTATTCGGTTTTAGGAGAAATATTAACCGTTAAAAGACCAGATAAACCATAGGGGGGCTGAATATGGCAAAAAATAAAATCACCGTTTTTAAAATTAAAAATCGCAGCGGCTATGCCGCCATTTGCAAGGAACACCTGACCGAAGGTAAAAGTAAAGAAGAAGCTCTGGCCAGAATGATTAAGGCCTTAAAGCGCACCGCCAAGAAAAAATAACCCGACTGAGTCATTGCATTTTATTTCTACCTGGCTATACTAACAACAGAAGTCTTCATAATTTAAATATTATAAGCGTTTTGCAGTCCCACCCTCACAGGAGACACCCATATGGAAACCCCTACGAATTCGAATGAACAGGGAAACTCGAATATGTTCGATAAGAATATCAGCCAGGAAAAACTAAAGAGCCTTGAGTTTGCCGAAGCCGCCCGCGAGATGGAATGGAAAGCCCCCAGTTTTGCCCTCAAGCTCTTTCATGGTTCCCTTGATTTCAATTTGATCAATCCTTTCCCCAAAGAAGATCCCGAACAGAAAAAAGCCTGCGAAGAGTACATGGTCAAGATCGAAAAATTCCTGCGGGAAAATCTTAATCCGGATGAAGTAGATAAAACCGGCGAGATCCCTCAAAATGTTTATAAAGGCCTGGCTGAACTCGGTGCTTTTGCCTTAAAGATCCCTAAAGAATACGATGGTCAGGGCTTTAGCCAATACAGTTACAACCGCATTATGCATTTGATCTCCAGCTACTGCGGATCTACTGCGGTTTTACTTTCGGCCCATCAAAGCATAGGGGTACCGCAGCCTTTGAAACTTTTTGGAACACCCGAACAAAAGAAAAAATATCTGCCCAGATTTGCCAAAGGGGCCATTTCAGCTTTTGCTTTGACAGAGCCCGAAGCGGGTTCAGATCCGCGCAACATGACAACCACCGCTACACCGACGGAAGACGGGAAATCATTCTTGATCAATGGGACCAAGCTTTGGTGTACCAATGGCCTGATCGCGGATTTGATGGTTGTTATGGCCGTGACCCCGCCTAAAATTGTTAACGGGCGTGAGATCAAGCAGATCACTGCTTTTATAGTCGAAAAAGAATACCCGGGCATTGAAAAGATCCATCGCTGCACCTTTTTAGGCTTGCATGGCATACAAAACGGCGTTATCCGTTTTAATAATGTCAAAGTGCCGCGTGAAAATATCATTTTAGGCGAAGGGGAGGGATTAAAATTGGCCCTGGTGACCCTGAATACCGGGCGACTGACCTTGCCGGCGGCATCGACGGGGATCGGTAAATGGTGCTTGAACGTGGCCCGCCAATGGTCGACCAAACGTCATCAATGGGGTTCTGCTATCGGGGAACATGAAGCGGTAGCTTTAAAATTATCTTATATCGCCTCGCATACCTTTGCCATGGATGCTGTGACGTGGTTGACCTCAGCCATGGCAGACGATAAACACCGTGATATCCGTCTTGAGGCGGCCATTGCCAAGTTCTTTTGTACGGAAGTCTCTTGGAAGATCGTTGATGAGACATTGCAAATTCGCGGGGGACAGGGTTATGAAACGTCCGCATCACTGGCTAAACGTGGTATGGATTTCTGGCCGGTTGAACGCGCTCTTCGTGATGTGCGCATTAATCGTATCATCGAGGGTACGACGGATATCATGCATCTGTTCATCGCCCGCGAGGCGTTGGATCCGCATTTATCCAAGATCAAGCCATTGCTCAGCAGCAAGGTTGCGCCTAATGTCAAATTGGCGGCTGCTATTAAAATGTTGGGATTCTATGCCACATGGTATCCGCCGCTATGGCTGCCGTCCGTCGTTGGCCCAGAGATTAGCGGACTGCCCAAACCATTGAATCAACACATGATCTTTGTTCAGGAGGCCAGTAAGAAATTGGCCCGCGAAACATTTCATGAGATGTCTAAATATCAGCAAAAATTGGAAAGTAAACAAAGTATTTTAAACCGCATTGTGGATATCGGCACAGAATTGTTTGCCATCTCGGCGGTCTGTTCTTATGCGGCGATGCTGGCCCAAGAAGGCCAGGAGAATGCCGTGGATCTGGCAGACAGTTTTTGTTGTGACGCCCGCAAACGTGTTGAAGTTTCATTTAAAGAAGGTAAGGAAAATACCGATCGTCTAAATTTAAAAATAGCCAAAAAGATCCTGGCCTGTGAATTTGAGTGGATGGAAAATCAAATCATAAAATGACCGCTCTACCATCATTCTTCAACAATAAATTGTCCATTTTAAAGCAGATCCCTATTTTCCAGGGATTAAACTGGTTTGAGTTAAACCGTGTCAGCCGCAGCGTCGAAATCGTTGATTTTAACAAGGGGGACGTGATCTGCCAGCAGGGGGCGCCCGCCGATGCTTTTTATGCCCTGGTCTCGGGGCGGGTTTATTCTTACAGCCTTAATAATGCCGGGCATAAAGAAGATGTTGATTTTATCCTGCGCGGGATGCAATTCGGAATTATTTCAACTTTGACGGGAGAAAACCATTCCCGCACCTATGAAGCTATTAATGATTCGGTTGTTATCAAGATCAAAAAAGAGAATTTTTCCGAGTTACTTAAATCAACGCCCCATTTGGCAGTAGCCTTAAGCCAAAGCTTATCCCAGCGCATCCGTAGTCATGTCACCCATACTAAAAGCATTCAAGAATGCACCATCATTGCCGTATATGCCCCTGTGCAAGGATCCGGCTCTTCTACTTACGCAGTGAATCTGGCCTTGAGTTTAAAAGAACAGACAGATAAAAAGATCCTGCTCTTGAGTTTATCCTCGGATAAAAATGAGGAACGGGTAGATTTGGCCAATATCGTTGATGATCATCATTCTACTTTGAATACGATCACTAAAGGGGTGCTGACAGTGGATCTTTTAAGTGTCAAGTTCGATCCCCAAAATACGACGCTGATGAGTAAGATCAGCCAGTTCGTCAGTGCACCGGTGAATGACTACAATTATATTGTTCTGGATCTGCCCAATGAAATGGATGATGTGATCATGAAAACGCTGACACAGTCAGATGTTATCCATTTAGTCACGATCGATAATGAAAAAGACCTGGACACTACACGTTTGGTGATCGATAGGCTTAGTGAACAGCTTAAGGAGCGTTTTCATGCCGAACGTGTGCAGGTCATCGTCAGCGGTGTCAGCGCCGAGGGCCATATTCCGCCTCAAGAAATAAAGAAAATATTGAACTATGATGTCTTTTTATTCTTACCGCATTTGCAAGCCTCCGAATTCACTTATAAAAAGCTCATTCCCGGCTTTGCACTTGTTGAGGTGGATGCCAAAAGTGAATATGCTCAAACCATCCGCCGGCTCTCGCGTCAGACAGCCAAGGTGACCATAGGTCTGGCTTTGGGCGGGGGTGCCGCCCTGGGGTTGTCGCATATAGGCGTCATTCGTGTATTGGAACGTGAAGGGATCCCTATCGATTTTGTCGTCGGGAGTAGTATGGGGGCTTTGATCGCCAGCCTATGGTCCGTCGGTAACGATGCGAATGAACTTGAAAAATTCGGTCAGGAATTCGACAAGTGGTATAAAACGGTCAATATTTGCTTTGATGCCATTGTCCCAATTGCGGGTTTGGTGGGGGGCGGGGGTGTTCGCCGATGGCTGGGGGGGAAATTGGGCCATAAAACATTTCACGACAGTAAAATCCCTCTAAGGGTAGTTGTCTATGACCTTTTTCACCGTAAAGAAATCATTGTGGGTGATGGGTCTTTGGTTGACGCGGTGTGTAAGAGCATTGCCATTCCGGGGGTTATTCCTCCGGTGATGGAAGGCAAGCAGATGATCATTGACGGAGGGGTATTGAATCCTTTGCCGACGAATGTTTTGATGGATATGGGCGTTAAGAAAATAATTGCGGTCAATGTGCTGCAGTCCCCTGAAGAAGTTGATTGGTCCCAAAAGAGGGAAGATGAGAATCTGGTTAAATATTTTGATCTGCCTTTTTCAAAACATCCCTTTAAATTCATTGGTTTCCGTTTAAGCAGGATCCTTTCAAAGGCCTTTATGCCTAATATCGCGGACATTATCGTGCGCACCTTGCAGTCAACTGAATTTGTGATCGCAGAGCAAAGTGGTAAACAGGCGGATGTCCTGATCCATCCTGATTTGAAGGGTATTCAGTGGTTCGAACTTTGGGAAGTCAATGAATTGATCAAACGCGGCGAAGAAGCCGCCGAAAAAGCCCTGCCCGCCATTAAAGCTTTAGTGAATAGATAATATGTCAATCCCGCGTAAGGTCGGGATATTCGAGTATTTATATGTATTAAAAACCGAAAGGAGGTGAATAACAATGGGAGATAAAGTCGCTAACAAGAAGAAAGCCAAAAAGGGTAAAAAGTAATTTTTTGATCAGGAAGTTAATGAAATCCCATCTGTTGCTGTTAATGACAGGTGGGTTTTTCATTTTGTTAATAGTATTTCTACGCTTGTCAAAAGCACAGACTTATGTTATTCTAAATACGTCAAAAGAAGAAGTATATAGCACCACTTGAGGTCTAAACCTAAGTGCGGGGCAAGTCTAAGGAGAAATACGATTATGGAAATCAAAACGATGATCCAGAGTACGCCGAACCCAAATGCGCTCAAATTTGTTTTAAATATGCCGGTTAAGAATGAGGGCAAAGTAACATATAAGAATGCCGGGCAATGCCAGCATAATCCTATGGCTGCGGCCTTGTTTACCATTCCTAATATCACGGAAGTTTATTTCTTTGACAATTATGTGACCGTGACCCAGGATGGCAATGTGGATTGGGACCAGATCGAAGATCAGATCAAAAAGACTATCCTGGAATATGCGGCGAACCATGACCCTGATTTTCAAGTGGATGAAGTTAAAAATCCGCTACCGGTGGTTTCTGATGATCCCGAGATCGCGAAGATCAATATGATCCTTGATAATACTATCCGTCCCGGCCTTCAAATGGACGGCGGGGATCTTCACATTGTGAGCTATGACGGGATCAATTTAACGGTTAGTTATCAGGGAGCCTGCGGTTCTTGTCCCAGCTCGACCATGGGAACGCTCAAGGCTATTGAGAGTATTTTGCGTGATCAATATAATCCTGAAATTACGGTCGTGACAGAAGGCAGCATGGAGGAACATTCACATGGAACAGCTTATTAATAAAAAATGTGTGCCTTGTGAAGGCATTGGACGGGCTTATACAATTGTTGAAATCCAAGCTCATTTAGGTGAGATCCCCGGTTGGAACTTGGCTCAAGATGGCAAAAGTATTGAGCGCGCCTTTTTATTGAAGAATTTTGTTGCTTGCGTCAATTTTATTAATAAAATCAAAGACATTGCTGAGGATGAAATGCACCATCCGGACCTGCATTTGACCGGATATAAGAATTTGAAAGTCGTTTTATATACGCATGCGCTTGGCGGAGTTACCGAGAATGATCTGATCGTGGCCGTCAAGATCAATCAATTAGGTTGAGACTTAAATATGTTTAAAATCAATCGCAAATTAGAATACGCCCTGATCTCCCTACGGCATATGAGCAGCAAATCACCGGGTCAGTTAACCTCAGCCAAGGAAATCTGTGATATTTATCATACGCCTTTCGACCCGACCTCGCGTGTTTTGCAGATCATGGCCCAAAATGAGATCGTTCGGGCCGAGCAGGGGGCTTATGGCGGGTATCAGATCCTCAAGGACCTTACAAAGATCACGCTTTTTGATCTGACCAAGATCATTGAAGGGCCGATTGAGATCGTGAATTGCTTCCATGGGAATTATTCTCATTGCGATATGACAGCAAAATGTAATGTCATCTCGCCCATGCTTAATTTGAATGAACGGCTTTCCGAGATGTTCAAAACCATCAACGTCCATGAATTAATTTCTTCACGTAATCAAGGCGAAAAACAAATCCGTTCTAAACCTTTTCAGCAAATCGAAGCAAGAGGATAAGATATGTCAGACGTTGTTAAACAAAAAGAATTAGAAGATAATAAATTAGCCGGTGGCGGTGAATACCGGTACGGATTTCATACGGATATCGCCGAAGACAAGCCGCCTAAAGGCCTTAATGAAGATACTGTTCGCCTTATTTCGGCCAAGAAAAAAGAGCCCCAGTGGATGCTTGATTGGCGCTTGAAAGCTTTTCGTCATTGGTTAAAAATGCAGGAGCCGTCATGGCCCAACTTTGAATATGGCCCGATCGACTATCAGGATATTTATTATTATTCCGCCCCTAAACAGAAAAATGAAAGTCCCGCTAGTTTGGCAGAGGTGGATGAAGAATTGCTTAAGACCTTTGACCGTTTGGGTATTCCATTAAGTGAACAGAAACGCTTGAGCGGGGTGGCCGTTGATGCGGTATTTGACAGCGTATCCGTGGGGACAACCCATCAGAGTGAATTGTCTAAACACGGGATTATTTTTTGTTCCTTTTCTGAGGCAGTTGCTAATCATCCTGAACTAGTACAAAAATATTTAGGATCAGTCGTGCCTTCTGCAGATAATTTTTTTGCAGCATTAAACGCAGCGGTATTTTCCGATGGATCATTTTGTTATATCCCTAAAGGGGTGCGCTGTCCTTTGGAACTATCCACCTATTTTCGCATCAATGCCGAAAATACCGGGCAGTTTGAACGCACCCTGATCATAGCTGAAGAGGGTTCTTATGTCAGTTATTTGGAAGGCTGTACCGCTCCGACCCGGGACACTAATCAATTGCACGCTGCCGTTGTTGAATTGGTGGCAATGGACAATGCCGAGATAAAATATTCTACGGTACAAAATTGGTATTCCGGAGACAAAAACGGCCTTGGAGGTATTTATAACTTTGTCACCAAACGCGGCAAATGCGCCGGCATCAATTCCAAGATCTCCTGGACTCAGGTTGAAGCAGGCAGCGCCATTACCTGGAAATACCCCAGTGTTATTTTGCAGGGGGATAATTCCGTCGGTAAATTCTATTCCGTGGCCCTGACCAATAATCATATGACCGCGGATACGGGCACCAAGATGATCCACATCGGCAAGAACACCAAAAGCACCATTGTCTCCAAGGGTATTTCTTCCGATTTCGCGCACAATAGCTATCGCGGGCTTGTGAAGATCATGCCGACGGCGGATGGGGCGCGTAATTTTTCACAGTGTGATTCCATGCTGGTGGGAAACAATTGCTCTGCTAATACCTTTCCTTATATAGAAGTTAAAAACAACACAGCTGTATTGGAACATGAAGCCTCAACGTCCAAGATCAACGCCGAGCAGATGTTTTATCTGCGTTCACGTGGTTTGGACTTAGAAGAGTCTATATCCTTGATCATCAACGGATTTTGCAAGGATGTGTTTAAAGAATTGCCCCTGGAATTTTCAGTCGAGGCAGTAAAATTATTGGAGATGAAATTGGAAGGGAGTGTCGGGTAATGTTAGAAATCAAGGATTTACGTGCCGGTATCGAAGGCAAGGAAATACTAAAAGGGATCAATTTGAGCGTGAATGCCGGTGAGGTACATGCCATCATGGGCCCAAATGGTTCAGGCAAAAGCACCTTATCCAAGGTGATCGCAGGCCATCCGCAATATGAAGTCATGGGTGGCTCCATCGAATATGAAGTCAACTTCAAGAAGATCAATCTGGTGGGCATGGAACCTGATCTGCGTGCCCGTGAAGGCGTATTTTTAGCTTTTCAATACCCGGTGGAAATTCCGGGCGTGCCAAGCTCCGTATTTTTACGCGCTGCTTTTAACGCCATTTGCCGTCATCAAGGCGCTGAAGAAATGGACCCCATTGATTTTGATAAATACCTGCGCACCAAAATGAAAACCTTGAGCATGGATGATAAATTTATTGACCGGCCGGTGAATGTGGACTTTTCGGGCGGAGAGAAGAAACGTAATGAAATCCTGCAGATGGCGGTCTTGAATCCGCGTTTGGCCGTGTTGGATGAAACAGATTCCGGTCTTGATATCGACTCTATGAAAATAGTAGCAGAAGGCGTCAATAAATTGCGCAGCAAGAATAATGCTATTATTTTGATCACGCATTATCAGCGTCTGCTGAATTATATCCAGCCTGATTTTGTCCATATCCTGCACGATGGCAAGATCCTCAAATCTGAAGGTAAAGAATTGGCATTAGAAGTTGAAGCTCGTGGCTATGATTGGTTAATTAAAGGATAACTATGATGAAGACCCAAGAGCTGCCTTTGAATATCGAAGGGTTGCAACAATATCAGTCTAAATTAGAAAACACTTCCGGCTCCTGGCTTAAAGCTTTTCGTCAAAAGAGCTTTAATCAATTCGCTGAGATCAGCATGCCAACAGTCAAGGACGAGGAATGGAAATATTCCTCCCTGGCTGATCTGGTCAACCGCCGTTTTCAAATAGCTTCGCGCCATCAATTGATCGAGGCCAAGCAATTTGAGAATTACCGCGATAAAGCCGATATTAATATTGTTTTGATCAACGGTGTTTTGTGGGGCGAATTATCAGGCCTGAAGCATTTGCCGCAGGGACTGAAAATTACATCATTAAATGAAACCCTGGCACACAATAATAATGAAATTCAGGACACAATTTCAAAATTAACCCCTAACGACACCAAAGCATTCCTGTGGATGAATCAAGCGCTTTTTTTAGACGGGATCTTTATCCAGGTTGAGAAAAATGCTGTTATTGAACCTTTGGTCCATATTATCCATGTGACCAGTGGGATTGCCGCTGACACCATCGTTTTTCCCCGTTCTTTTATATCGGTGGGTGAAGCGGCTCAAGTAGATTTTTTGGAAAGTTATATTTGTTTTGAGCCCGTGCCGTATTTGTCCAATGCGGTGACGGATATGCGCATCGCTTCTAATGCCGTTGTCAGTTATTGTAAGGCCAAGGCAGAGAGTCAACAGGCGATGCACATCGGTGCGACCCGCATTTGGCAGGAAGGTGGCAGTTCACTTGATTCTTTTACTTTTAATCATGGAGGGGCCTTTTGCCGCAATAATCTTTCGGTTTTGATCAAAGGCGAGGGGACCAATACGATCATGAACGGTCTTTACGCCATCGACGGCAATCAGCATGTTGATAATCATACTTTGCTTGATATCCAGCATCCTAATTGCACCTCGTACCAGCTTTATAAGGGATTGCTTAACGGCAAATCCAGGGCCATTTTTAACGGCAAGATCTATGTGCATGCAATCGCCCAAAAGACCAATGCCTATCAGTTAAATAAACATTTATTGTTAGGAAAGGAAGCGCGGGTAGACACAAAGCCGCAGCTGGAAATCTTTGCGGATGATGTCAAATGCACGCACGGGGCCACCATCGGCCAATTGTCCCAAGAGGAGATTTTTTATTTGCAAAGCCGCTGTATCACCCAGCAGATGGCCGTTCAATTATTGTCAAAAGGGTTCATTGACGATAGTATCAATACCATCAAAAACGCTTCCGTCCGCGGTAAACTAAGCCGTCTATTGCTTAAAAAATTCCCGGAAATAAAATTATAGCAAACCGAAAGGGGGCTATCCCCGCTCAAGGGGACAGTCCCCTTCAAACTTCAAAGAAATTCAAAATACTAAACATGTCTCTCGATATTAAAAAACTTCGCCAAGATTTTCCCAACCTAAGCATCAATGTTCGTGGCAAGCCTTTGGTTTATCTGGATAATGCCGCCACCACTCTCAAGCCCCGCTGCGTTATTGATGCCATGAATGCTTATTATGTGACGGGGGTTGCCAATGTGCATCGTGGGGTGCATTATTTAAGCGAGCAGGCCACCGCTGCCTTTGAGTTTTCCCGTCAAGTAGTCCGGCAATTCCTTCATGCACGCCGTGTGGAAGAGATCATTTTTACCAAAGGGGCCACCGAGTCAATAAATCTTCTTGCCCAGTCTTACGGCAGGCATTTTCTTAAAAAAGGTGATGAGATCATCATTTCGTATATGGAGCATCATTCCAATATTGTTCCCTGGCAGATGCTTTGCCAGCAGATCGGATGTGTGCTTAAAGTTATTCCTATCAATATTCAGGGTGAGATTATTTTTGAAGAATATCTTAAACTGCTATCAGATAAAACTAAAATAGTCTCTATAGTATGGGTATCGAATTCTTTGGGGACAGTGAATCCTGTCAAGGCTGTGATCGAAGCTGGGCACAAACAGGGTGCCGTGGTCATTATCGATGCCTCCCAGGCTGTGACCCATATGCCGATCGATGTTCAGGAATTGGATTGTGATTTTTTGGTCTTCTCAGGGCACAAAGCTTTTGGTCCGACGGGTGTGGGAGTCCTTTATGGTAAAGAAAAATGGCTTCAAGCCATGCCGCCTTATCAAGGAGGCGGGGACATGATCAAAAGTGTGACCTTTGCCGAGACCACCTATAATGTGTTACCGTATAAATTTGAGGCAGGAACGCCGCCCATCGCTGAGGTCATCGGTTTGAGATCAGCCCTTGAATTCTTTCAAACCATCGGTTGGGAAGACATGGAAGAATATAAAAAAGAGTTATTAGATTATGGCACCAAAAGACTTTTATCTATCGATGGCGTGCGCATTATAGGAACGGCCAAAGACAAGACATCCATCATATCGTTTGTCGTTGAAGGCATTCACCCTCATGATCTGGGTACACTGGTCGATCAGGAAGGGGTGGCCATCCGTACGGGACATCATTGCACCCAGCCGGTTATGGAATTCTTTAAGATTCCCGCCACGGCACGTGCATCAATGGCATTTTATAATACCAAGGAAGAACTCGACATATTAGCCAAAGCCATTATCCGGGCCAAGGAAATCTTTAATGCGTGACGAACTTTACCAACAAACTATCCTGGAACACAACCGTAACCCCCGTAATTTTAAAAAACTCGAGGGAGCAACACATGTGGCTGAGGGGTACAATCCTTTGTGCGGGGACCATTTATGGGTGTATGTGAAGGTCAATGCCGGCGGTATCATTGAAGAGGCTGCATTTGAGGGACAAGGCTGCGCCATATCCAAGGCCTCAGCCTCCATGATGACAGCCAGTCTCAAGGGCAAAAGTGTTGATCAGGCAAACGAACTATTTGAGGAATTCCATAAATTGGTCATCGGTGAGCTCAAGCCTGACGAGCACCCTAATCATTTAGAAAAATTAGCCGTTTTTTCCGGCATATGGCAGTATCCGGCACGAGTCAAATGCGCCTCCTTAGGATGGCACACCATGCATGGAGCGCTCCAAAAAGAAAAATCTATCTCCACAGAATAATCGAAGAATATTAGACCGTTTCTAAGTAACCCATGTAATACCAATAGGTTTTGATAGAAGTGCCCCCATTATAATGCCTATCACAGATACATTCCATAGACCTCTTCGCGACTTACGGATATCCTTGATTGACCGCTGTAATTTCCGCTGCGCATATTGCATGCCGTCGGAGAAATATCATCATGCTTATCAGTTCCTTGATAAAAAACAATGGTTAAGTTTTGAAGAAATTGAACGTCTGGCGCGGATCTTTGTTGATTTGGGGGTGAATAAATTACGCTTAACCGGCGGTGAGCCTTTGTTGAGGCCGGACCTTGATCAGCTGATCCGCCATTTGTCAGTGATTCCTGGCGTTGAGGACCTGGCTTTAACCACTAACGGTTCAATGTTGTCATCTTGGGCCCCACGATTGAAAGTTGCAGGGATACGCCGCTTAACGGTAAGCCTGGATACTTTAGACGAAACTATTTTTTATCAGATGAGCGGAGAGAAAGGTTCAGTGAAAGATGTGTTGGAAGGTGTTCGTAGCGCCGAGGCAGCAGGATTTGATTCCATCAAGATCAACGCCGTCGTGCAGCGAGGTGTCAATGATCACACCATTATGGATTTGGTCAAATATTTTCGTGGCACGTCTCATATCGTGCGTTTTATTGAATATATGGATGTGGGTAATCAGAACCACTGGGAGAATGAACAGGTAGTCCCTTCCCGTGAGATCATCGATACGATCAATGCTGTATTTCCTCTGGAACATATTCAGGGGACCCAAGACGGGGGGACTTCAGAGATTTATCGTTTTAAAGACGGTAAGGGTCAGGTCGCTTTCATTTCCTCGGTGACCAAGGCTTTTTGCGGCACCTGTAGCCGTTTACGATTATCTGCCGATGGCAAAATGTACACCTGTCTTTTTGCTACTCACGGTATGGATTTGGGAAAACACCTAAGAAATGGCGCCACCGATGAGCTGTTAAAGGATTTGATAAGTAAAGCCTGGATAAAACGCGAGGACCGTTACTCTGAAGAACGTTCCCAACTCCGCCACGATTCTCACCCCTTACCTAAGATAGAAATGTACCAGATCGGCGGGTAATATTACCAAAATCCTTCCTGGTTTTTCTGTGCGGTATTGTTGAATTTTCCTGCAAAGCGGACTTCTCGGACCAATTGTAAACCAAACTTGTCCTTGACTATCTCGATCATTTTTAAATGCAGGTCATGCACATCCTGGGCACGGGCTCCGGGTCCTTTGACGATGATATTGGCGTGTTTGTCAAAAATATAAGCTCCTCCGACTTTGAGATCTTTCCCTCCGGCCTCTTCCAAAAACCAGCCCGAGGCCTGACGGCGCTCAGCTTTTGAGGTGGGCTCGATATTACGAAAGAATGACCCTGCGCAGGGGTGCGTCGTTAAATTAGGATGTTTCTCAGCGCGTTTTTTAATTATCTCAGCGCGTTGGTGGGCTAAAGCGATGGGATCACCTGGTGTTAAAGCAAAGGTGACGGACACAATAATTTCACCGGTTTCTTTGAGATGAGAATGACGATAAGAAAAAGCAAAGTAGTTAGTATCTACGGTTTTTGTCCGGCCCTGGCCATCAAGGATGATAGCGGATTTGAATACATCTCCGACTTGCTTACCCCAAGCGCCGGCATTGCCTACCACAGCGCCTCCGACGGTTCCAGGGATACCTGTCGTATAATTTAAACCTTCCAAGCCTTCGTCCACGCAAAATAGGGCCAGATCATCCACCATGGTGCTTGCAGAAACTGTAATATCATTGCCCGTTCGTTCGATCAGGGGAGTTGGGGAAACATAACGGATCACAGTTGTATCTAAACCATGATCAGAGATGACTAAATTGGACCCGCCGCCGATCAAAAGAAAAGAAGTGTTTTCTTTTTTAAGTCTTTGAACTGTTTGAATAAGTTCACCAGGTGTTGCGCATTCGATCAAGCATGGGCAAGCTCCGCCTAATTGAAAAGTTGTGTAAGCGGACAGTAGGGCAGGCGAATGTGTATTCATCTTATGAGTTGACAGGCGTTGGCGATCCATGGATCCATGCGCTGCTTCCGTCAGTATAGAATTCTTTTTTCCAGATGATCAATCTCTTTTTAACCTCTTCAATAATGTAGCGGCAGCCTTTAAAAGCCTCATCCCTGTGAGAGGCCCATACGCCGATCCATATGGCAGCTTCGGTGGTTTTCAATTGTCCTATCCGTTGGATACATACCGCCTCGGTGATGGCAAATTTAGACAGGGCTTCGTTGATTATTCTTTCACCTTCGGCGACGCATGGCGGGGTATCGGCGATATACAAAAGATCGCTGACGATCTTGTTCTCATGTTTATCAGCCCTGACCATGCCTTCAAAAATGACAAGAGCGCCATTAGCAGGATTGCTGTATAAGTTTTTTGATTCAACAGGATCGATGGGGTTTTCTTGTAGGATGAACATTTAATACGTTGCCTTTACAGTCCCACTTAAAATCTTGCACTGGCATCCTAAGCGGTGAGTGCGGTCCATGGCCAATTCAGTTTCTTCCCTGTTTAATTCGTTGATATTTTCAGCGCCTTCCAGGATCTCAATTTGACAGGTACCGCATACGCCGGAATTACAGGAAAATGGAATACCTGCCGTTTCACAGGCCTGGGCCATTTGTTCACCGTCGGGTACTTCGTATGTTACATTATCTATGATCAGTTTTGCCATATTATTCTTTAAATTGTAAAACCGGAAATACGATGTTTTTTTCCGGGTTATTGAATTCGTGGACAATGGTTGAAGGGGCAAAGGTTTTGATCTTATCAATAATTCCGTCCACCAGAAAACGGGGGACAGAGGCTCCGGAGCTTAAGCCTATTCTTTGTTTTCCTTGTAAAATAGAACAATTTAATTCAGCGGCGGTATCTACGATGTAGCTGGCCACGCCTAATTGTTCACCGGTTTCTCTCAGGCGATTGCTGTTAGAAGAGTGAGGCGAACCGCAAATGATAATGATGTCGCAAAAAGCAGCCAATTCTTTAACAGCATCCTGGCGGTTTTGGGTGGCATAACAGATGTCCGAACGCAGGGGACCGATCAGTTTAGGGAATTTTGTTTTTAATCTTTCAATAATGCCATGAGTCTCATCGACGGAGAGCGTTGTTTGTGTGATATAAGCTACTGGTTTTCGAGGATCGATATTTAAACCATCAATATCATTTTCATTTTCGATGATATGCAGCAGGTTGGGATCTACGTATCCTGAGGTGCCGATCAGTTCCTGATGCCCTACATGTCCGATGAGCACGGTATCCACATGTTGGCCGGAGAACTTGACAGCTTCTTTGTGGACCTTTGTCACCAGAGGGCAGGTGGCATCGACATATTTTAAGCGGCGTTCACGGGCCTCGTTGATAAGATCAGGGGGGATGCCATGCGCGCTAAAAATGATCCGTGAGCCGTGCGGCACATCTTTCAAGTCTTCGACGAACCTGACCCCGCGGCATTTCATATCCTCAACAACCGAGGTGTTGTGCACAATGTCGTGATAAACATACAAAGGCGTGCCGTAAGTTTTGAGGGCCAATTCCACAATATCAATGGCACTAGCGACGCCAGCACAAAAGCCCTGAGTTTTGGCTAAATATATTTCCATGGTTAGTTTCTTATCCTTGCTTTTTTCGGATACATTTCTTATAATACGCGTCAATTATATCATTTTTGTTTAACGTGTAAATTTAAATTATGGCCCTTATTTATCGTCGAAAAACTCCTGCCGTCCTTATTGGCCCGTTATCCTTGGGTCCGGATCATCCGATACGTATTCAATCCATGACCGATACACCTACGGCTGACGTTGAGGCCACCCTGAGCCAAACCAGGGAATTGATCGCCGCCGGCTCTGAGCTGGTGCGCTGGACAGTCAATGATCATGACGCGGCCAAGGGTGCCGCTGAGGCTATCAGCCGTTTACGGGCAGAAGGAATAACAACTCCAATTATCGGAGATTTTCATTTCAATGGGCATACCCTTCTAAGCAAGAATCCTCAGGCAGCTAAACTATTAGACAAGTATCGCATCAATCCCGGCAATGTCGGCCGCGGACAATACCACGATGACAATTTTGCCCAAATCGTCAAGATCGCTGTCGACAATGGCAAGGCTGTGCGCATCGGTGTTAACTGGGGTTCATTGGACCAGGAATTATTAACGGAATTAATGGACCGCAACGCCAAATCATCTGATCCCAAGGATTTTAGCGAGGTCACCCGTGAGGCCATGGTACAAAGTGCCTTGCGCTCGGCGGAGTATGCTTTGAAGTTAGGTTTACCCAAAGAAAAGTTAGTTTTAAGTGTAAAGATGTCGGGGTTGCAGGATATGGTCGCTGTTTACCAAAGCCTAGCAGGTGCCTGCGATTTTGCTTTGCATCTGGGATTAACTGAAGCAGGCGCTGATATCAAGGGGGCCGTGTCTTCCGCTGCGGCGCTTTCGATCTTATTACAGCAGGGCATAGGCGATACTATCAGGGTGTCGTTAACGCCACAGCCCAATGTGTCTCGTTCCAAAGAGGTAGAAGTCTGCAAAGAGCTTTTGCAGTCCATGGGATTTCGTTATTTCGCGCCTTCAGTGACAAGCTGCCCGGGATGCGGTCGCACCAGTTCCAATTATTTCCAGTATTTAGCTCAGGATATTAACAGTCATATCAAATTAAAAATGCCCTTATGGCAAAAGCAATATCCGGGCATTGAAGAGATGAAAATCGCGGTGATGGGCTGTGTTGTCAACGGTCCCGGCGAGAGTCGTCACGCGGATATCGGCATCAGCCTGCCCGGTGCCTCAGAAAACCCTATTGCCCCGGTGTATATGGATGGCAAGGAATTCAAGACTTTGAAAGGCGAGCATATTAAGGAAGAGTTCATCGATATCCTGGAAACATATATTAAAAAACGTTATTCCTAGAGAGGTTATATGAACAGTGAATCCAAGAAATTTTTACGTGATTTTTTATCTCAATGCGGTCCCTCAGGCTTTGAAGAGGCCAGTCAGAACGTGTGGACCCGTCGAACCAAGCTTTATGCGCAGGCGATCAAGCGTGATGTCCACGGCAATGCCGTCGCTATCTTAAATCCTAAAGCTGATTATAAGATCATGATCGCAGGGCATTGCGATGAGATCGGTTTTATCATTAGCCATATAACGACCGATGGTTATTTATGTGTAGTTCCGGTGGGGGGGATTGATTCAGGTGTTTTGCCGGGCTCTCAGGTCAAGGTGCAAACTGAGAAAGGACTCATCGACGGAGTTATAGGTAAAAAACCAATACACCTGATGGAAGAATGTGATCGAAATAAAAGCACGCCTATTAAGGATCTGTGGGTGGATATCGGTGCCAAGGACCGCGAAGATGCGCTTAAAGTCGTGGCATTGGGTGAAGCGGTATCCTTCGCGCCTAATTATATGGAATTGCGCAATAATATTTTCTCTTCCAAAGGCTGTGATGATAAGACCGGGGCATTTGTGGTTTCTGAAGTGATCAAGATCTTAAGCGGCAAGAAATTGCGTAAGGATGTCGGTGTTTACGGGGTATCGACCGTTCAGGAAGAAGTGGGTTTACGCGGGGCACGCACCAGTGCTTATGGTATCGATCCGCAGGTTGGTATTGCTGTCGACGTGGGTTTTGCGTCCGACACACCGGGCATTGATAAGCGCATCGTAGGTGAGGTATCATTAGGCAAAGGCCCGGTTTTACATGCAGGACCTGCGATCAACCGTGCCCTTGGGAAAATGTTCATTGATGTGGCGAAGCGGAAAAAGATCCCTTATCAATTTTCCTCCCTTGGCCGTCCCGACGGTACAGACACTGGTGCCATTCAATTAAGCCGCGAGGGGGTAGCCACCGCCTTGATCAGTGTGCCTAACCGCTATATGCACACCATGGTGGAAACCTGCTCGTTGGATGATTTAGAATCCTGCGCTAAGTTGATCGCAGAAACCATTTTAGAGATAACCCCTAAAATGGATTTCATCCCGCGTTGATAAAAAGGGGTCACTTTAAAGTGTCTCCTTTTTAAAGACCTTTGAGTGCAGTAATAACTTCCTGGTTATGGCCTTCGGGTTTGACTTTTTCAAAGACTTTGGCGATTGTGCCTTTTTTGTCAATGATAAACGTAGTGCGGGCAACGCCCATGTATTTCCTGCCGTACATGGATTTTTCCACCCATACACCGTAATCCTGACATATTTTCTTATCCTCGTCGGCCAAGAGGGTGAAGGGTAATTTGAATTTATTGATGAATTTGTCGTGAGATTTTTGGGAATCCGGGCTGACACCCAGGATTACAGTATTTAGTTTTTCGATTTCCTTGAAACTATCCCGCAATCCGCAAGCCTCAACCGTACATCCCGGGGTATCATCTTTAGGATAGAAATAGAGGACAATATTTTTTTCTTTCAGCTCTTTCAAGCCATTAAATTCAGGTGCTTTGCTTCCTTCTGGACAAATAGACATTTTAGTTAACCTTTCATATGAAAAAGGGGACACTTTAAAGTGTCCCCTTTTTCAATAAGTTTTCCAGGATTGAGTTTTGGTATCGTAGATCTCTTTAACCCGTTGAGTGTCAGGTACGCCGTCTTCCAGCGGCCACGCGGTGGCTTCCAGTTTATTCCCGTCGGGGTCGTAGAAGTAAAGGGACCAGGATTTGGGGCGTTTTTTGGCAAATTCGATCTTAACGTGATGCATTTCCAAATGGGCGATCATGGCTTCAAAATCACGGGCTTGTACACGGAAAGAAAAATGATTGGCGCCTAAGCCCTCATTGGCAAAAAGGTGGCTGCTGTTTAGGTCTTTAGCTTGGATAATTCCTAATAGAGAAGGTCCGCAATCTAAAAAATATTCGATGCCGGGCTTGGAAGGTTCGCGTTCAGTGATCTTTAGGCCGATCACCTTGGTATAGAATTCAAGGGACTGGCCCAAATCCTGAACGTTAAATGCAACGTGATCTATTCCCTGAATATTGATCATAACTTGATCCTTTTTTCTATTTGGCGATCTTTGAAAATAAGATAGTCGCTGTAACCGACGGATTTGGCAAAATCCACAGCTTGGTCAAAGAATTGCCCAACATCTTTATTGTCATGCGCATCAGAGCCGAAGGTCAAAGGCACACCGGCTTCACGATATATTTTTAGACAATTAGGGGCAGGGTACATTTCAGCGATGGGCTTGCGTAATCCCGCCGTATTGATCTCAACGGCAACTCCGGAATCCTTGAAGACTTTCGCCGTGGCCCTGATTTCATCGGTCAGATCGATCGTCGGCGTGGCCCCAAATTTCTTAGGCAAATCGCAATGACCTATGATTTGATAGAATCCTGTTTTAGCTGATTGTCTCAAGAGCGCGTAGTATTTAAGGTAAACCTCATTAACATCGTGTTCTTTCCAGTATTCACGGCAAGCAGGGTCGTCAAACGCCCAGTCATCGATAAAATGCACCGAGCCGATGATGTAATCATAGGGATAGCTGTTGACCATCGACTTGGTCTTACTTTCATATCCGGGCAAAAAATCAGCTTCTATGGCGATTTTAATGCTGATTTGAGAAGCATAGCGCTTGCGTACATCTTCGATCATGGCATGGTATTTAGGCAGCTCTTCAAAACTCATGGTCACACTGGGCATAGGCCTATGTACCATGGGGGCATGATCAGAGAACCCGATCTCTTTAAGCCCGATCTTAATGGCTTGTTTAACATACTCTTCAGGTTCACCAACAGCATGGCCGCAAAGAGGAGTATGCATGTGATAGTCTGCATAAGGAATCATAGGCAAAGATTATAGCATTAGACATATAATAATCAATATGCTAATATTGCCTTTCTATGGATCAATATTTCCGCAAAATGATCGAACATATCGGGGAAGACCCAAACCGTGAAGGGCTGGTAAAAACGCCCCTGCGGGCGGCCCATGCTTTTGAATTCATGACCCAGGGGTATAAAAAGAATGTAAATGAAATTGTCAATGACGCTATTTTCACTTCTGACAATGATGAAATGGTCGTTGTCAAAGATATTGAAATGTATTCTTTGTGCGAGCATCATCTTTTGCCTTTTTTTGGCAAGGCCCATGTAGGCTATATTCCTAAGGGAAAGATCATCGGTCTTTCCAAGATCGCCCGCATTGTGGATATGTACGCCCGCCGCCTGCAAGTTCAGGAGAATTTAACCAAACAGATCGCTCAAACCTTAATGGAAGTCACCGGTGCATTAGGGGTGGGTGTTGTGATCGAAGCCCAGCACTTATGCATGATGATGCGCGGTGTTGAAAAGCAAAATTCGGTTATGAAAACATCCTGTCTTCTGGGAGCTTTCCGTAAGGAAGACGCGACCCGTAAAGAATTCCTGGCCCTGATCTCTTAATTATGTCTTCCAAAATTAAAGGTACTGCCTTAGTCACAGGTGCCGCCAAACGCATTGGCCGTGAAGTTGTTTTGCATTTGGCCCGGAATGGTTATAACATCGCCTTGCATTATCATCACTCCAAGCCCGAGGCCATGGCAACGGCACAAGCAATTTATAAAACCGGAGCACGTTGCGAGCTTTTTTGCTGCGATTTGAGTGTTGAAGCCCAAGCCCTTAAACTGGTCCCTCAAGTGTTTAAAGCCTTTTCTAATTTGAATGTATTGATCAATAGCGCTTCGATCTTTATCCCCAATCAGTTTGGGGTCTCTGATTTAACGTTTTTTAAAACTCATTGGGATATTAATTACAAGGCCCCGTATATCTTGACTTGTGAGTTTGCACGCCTGGTCAAAAAAGGACAGGTGATCAATTTTGTTGACGCCAACGTGGTCAAGTACAAAACTAAGTATGCGGATTATCTGATGACTAAAAAAGCATTGCTGGAATTTACTAAAATGGCGGCCGTGCAATGGGGGCCGCGGATCAGGGTCAATGGTATATCGCCAGGGATGATCCTCTCTCCGGTCAATAATCAGCCGGATGATCGTAAGAAGCGCGCCCGTCAAATACCTTTGCAAAGAACCGGAAACCCTGCTCATATCCTGCAGAGCGTTCGATTCTTATTAGAGAACGATTATTTGACCGGCCAGATCATTGCCAATGATGGTGGAGAGAATTTAATATAAGGAAAGCTATGGCCATAATAAGGATCAACGATTTAAGAGTTCGCGCCCTGATCGGTGCGTATTCCTGGGAGAGGGTCAATAAGCAGGAGCTGGTCATCAATATCACAATTGAATATGATGCCGCCAAGGCTTGCAGTACTGATAAACTTAAAGACGCGCTTGATTACGAGTCTGTGGCCACTAAAGCTATTAAAACTGTAGAGCGTTCCCGGTATACCTTATTAGAAAAGTTAGTCCATAAACTCTTGGCTGGTATCATTTCCGATCAAAGGGTCGTGGCCGCTTATGTACGCATTGACAAGCCCCAGGCCTTGTCTCAGGCCAGATGCGTTTCTTTTGAACTTTCAGCAAAGCGATAAATAGTTCAAAATTTTACTTGCAGGGGATGTTTTCGTTGGTAATATACGCGTATGTCCTTTAAAGATGAAGTGGTTTTGATAACAGGATCCACCCGCGGTATTGGTTTGGGAGTGGCCGAAGCCTTTGCAGCAGAGGGGGCCATGGTCATTATCATTGGCCGTAATCAACAACAGGCCCAAGAGATTGCAGCTCAAATCAAATCCAAAGGCTATTTAGCTGATGGGTTTGGCTGTGATGTGACCAATCTTCTCAACGTTCAAGAAACTGTTAATAAAATTCTTGACATTCATAAACGCATTGATATATTAGTCAACAACGCTGGCATTACGCGTGATAATCTGCTCTTGAGACTTGATGAAAATGACTGGGATGAAGTCATTAAGGTTAATCTCAAGGGAACATTTAACACGACCAAGGTTGTAACTAGAGCGATGTTAAAGGCCCGCAAGGGTAAGGTTATCAGTATTGCGTCTGTTATTGGAATTACAGGCAATATCGGTCAGGCTAATTATGCAGCCAGCAAAGCAGGGATCATTGCTTTTTCTAAGTCTGTAGCGAAAGAATTCTCATACAGGAATATTACGGTCAATGTAATAGCTCCGGGATATATCCGTACGGATATGACAGCCAAGGTCTCTGAGGCAGTTCAGGCAAAAGTGCTGGAACATATTCCATTATCTCGGTTTGGCGAAGTTTCTGACGTGGCTGGTGTTTGTTTATTTTTAGCTTCCCCGGCAGCCAATTATATTACCGGACAGACGATAGTAGTAGATGGCGGATTGACGATGTAAGATTTAATAGGTAGACAAATCAAGGAGGAACACATGGCAGTAGAAAGTAAAATCAAGACAATTATCGCGGAACAATTAGGTGTTAAGCCTGAGGAAGTTACGCCGAATGCTTCTTTTGTGGATGACTTAGGTGCGGATTCCCTGGACACCGTTGAGCTTATCATGGCGCTGGAGGAGGAATTTAATGTGGAAATTCCCGACGAGGATGCCGAAAAGATGAAGACCGTCGGTGACGCGATCAAATACATTGAAGAAAAGGCCGGCGCTTAAGTTATTCAAGCGTATCTTTTTTCATGACTTGCCCCTGCAGCCCCGCTATCAGCGGGACAAGACGCAGGGGCAAATCTTTAATGGAGGGTTTTTAATCCAATGCAGAAAAAACAAGTGGTCATAACCGGTTTGGGAGTTGTTTCACCCGTGGGAACTGGAGTTGAAAAGTTTTGGCAGGCACTACTCAAGGGCCAAAGCGGGGTCCGTACCGTCAGTCATTTTGACGCGTCTCTTTTTGATTCTCGTGTCAATGGGGACGTCATTGATTATGATCCTTTAGCCCATTTTAATTCCAAAGATGCCCGCAATATATCCCGTTTCATCCAATTTGGGGTGGTGGCGGCGAATGAAGCATTGGCTCATGCCAAGCTTGATATCCGCCAAATGGATACTTCGCGTGCCGCGGTGATCATCGGCTCAGGTATTGGGAGCATTGTTTCTGCAGAAGAAGAATATGATAAATATTTAGAAAAGGGGCCTAGCCGTATCTCACCATTTTATATTACACGCATGATCATTAATGAAGCGGCCGGCCAGGTGTCCATTAATACAGGGGCCACAGGCCCTTGTTTTGCGATCGCGACGGCCTGTGCCACGGCCAATAACTGTATCGGTGAAGGCATGCGTATGATCCAGCATGGTGAGGCAGATGTGGTAATTGCCGGCGGCGCGGAAAGTGCGACGTCCAAACTGGGCTTGGGCGGCTTTTGCGCATTGAAAGCTTTATCCAAAAGAAATGATGAACCCACCAAGGCCAGCCGGCCATTTGATCTGAACCGTGACGGTTTTGTCATGGGTGAAGGTGCCGGCATCGTGATTCTGGAAAGCCTTGAATTTGCCAAAGCCCGTGGAGCAAAGATTTTAGCGGAATTAGCCGGATATGGCCGCACGTCGGATGCGTATCATATCACAGCTCCTCATGCCGAAGGTTTGGGAGCGATCAGGGCCATGGATATGGCGATCAAGGATGCCGGTTTAAAGACAACGGATATTAATTATATCAATGCGCATGGAACTTCAACAAAACTGAACGATCAGATCGAAACACTGGCGATCAAGAAATTATTCGGTGCGCTTGCTCATAAAATACCTATATCTTCAACCAAGTCAATGACCGGTCATCTGCTCGGTGCTGCCGGCGGTATTGAGCTTGTGGCCTGTATTTTATCGATCCGCGACAATATCGTGCATCCGACGATCAATTATGAAACTCCGGACCCGGATTGCGATCTGGATTATGTTCCCAACGTGGCCCGCAGTTGCCAAGTCGACGTAGCCCTGTCCAATTCACTTGGCTTCGGCGGCCACAACGCCACGCTGGTAGTGAAGAGATATCGAGAATGAACACCTATAAATTAGCTATCATCCCCGGCGACGGGATCGGTCCGGAAGTCGTAGCCCAAGGCCTTAAGGTCCTGGATGCCGCCGGTTCTAAATTTGGATTTAAGACCCAGCGTCAAACATTTAATTTTGGCGGTGAGCGCTATTTAAAAACAGGCCAAGTTCTTTCTGATGAAGAATTAAACAGTCTCAGGGCTTTTGATGCTATTTATCTGGGAGCTGTCGGCCATCCGGATGTGAAACCCGGGATCTTAGAGCGTGGTGTTCTTTTGAAATTGCGTTTTGGCCTGGAGCAGTACATCAATCTGCGCCCGGTACGATTGTATGAAAATGTAGCCACTCCCATCAAGAATAAGGGCCCGGAACATATTGATTATGTGGTGGTACGTGAAAATAACGGAGATGTTTACACCGGTGAAGGAGAGATCAAGAACCAAGGAACCCCTCAAGAAGTAGCCACACAGGTGATGAGATATTCATATGCAGAAGTTGAGCGTTGTTTGAAATATGCTTTTGAATATGTGATGAAACGTCATGCTGTCACCCCATGGAAAGGCTTGAGCGAGGAAGATAAAAAAGCCGGATATATCGGCAAGTTGACCCTGTGCGGTAAAAGTAATGTCCTGACTAATGTTTTTGGTTTGTGGGATCGTGTGATGCATGATATGTCTAAAAAATATCCTAAGGTCAAGTTGGATTATCTGCATGTGGATGCGATGTGTATCTTTCTAATTGAAGCGCCTGAGCGTTTTGACGTGATCGTGACAACCAATATGTTCGGTGATATTATTACAGACTTGGCCGCCGTGACCCAGGGCGGTATGGGGGTTGCTCCGTCAGGGAATATTAATCCTTTTGGAGTAAGCATGTTTGAGCCGGTACATGGGAGTGCACCCCAGTTTACCGGCAAAGGTGTGGCTAATCCTTTAGCGGCTATTTTAACAGTGAAGCTGATGCTTGAACATTTAGGAGAACTTAAGGCAGGTTCAGCCCTTGATGCAGCAGTACAATCCGTAATGTTAAAAATGAAATCTATGCTGATCGGTCAAATGGGCTATTCCACCAATCAGATCGGCGATATGGTAGTGGAGTCTTTAAAATGAAAAAATATAATGTAGCTATCTTAGGGATCCGCGGAGCCGTGGGCCAATGCATGTACCGCATTGTTAAGGAACGTAAGTTTCCAGTTAATAAATTAATACTCATTTCACCCAGCGGCGCCGGCGGTGCTTTAGATGGCATTAAATATGTCCCGCTGACCAAGGACGTTTTCAATGGGGTGGACATTGTTTTGTCCTCGCCGGGAGCTGAGATCTCCAAGATCTGGGCGCCAATCGCGGCCCGGGCTGGGGCGGTAGTGATCGATAATACTTCACAATTCCGTATGGATCCTGATGTTCCTCTGGTGGTGCCGGAAGTTAATCCTGAAGATATCAAGAAACACAAGGGCATCATTGCTAATCCTAATTGTTCAACGATACAAATGCTCGTGGTTTTAAAGCCTTTGCATGATTTTGCCAAGATCAAACGCATCGTGGTTTCCACCTATCAGGCGGTCTCCGGTGCTGGCGCCGAGGCAGTCGCAGAACTGGAAGATCAACTCAAGGGTAAGAAGACCATCAAGAAGTTTCCGTATCAAATCGCGCATAATTTGATCCCTCAGATTGATGTGTTTACTGAGAATTTTTACACCAAGGAAGAAATGAAGATGGTCAACGAGACCCGCAAGATGTTCCATGACAATAAAATCCAGGTTTGTCCTACCTGTGTGCGCGTCCCTGTCAAGAACAGCCATTCTGAGTCCGTCAATATCCAGACTAAGAAAAAGATCACCCGTGATCAGGCGATCAAGCTTTTAAAGAAAGCGCCGGGGGTCGTGGTCCTTGATGATGTCAAGAATTCCGTGTATCCGCTACCCATTAATGCCGACGGCCGCGATGAAACCTTTGTCGGCCGCATCCGTGAGGATTTCACCATTCCCAACGGTTTGAACCTGTGGGTCGTCTCTGACAATCTAAGAAAAGGCGCCGCCCTAAACGCCGTCCAAATCGCAGAAATTTTGATCAAAAGCCTATAAGAATTGTCATCCCCGAATAGGGGGTCCAAGCATTATGAAAACCTTCGTCATCGGCGACATCCACGGCGCCTACAAAGCCCTGCTTCAATGTTTAAAACTATCCCAATTCAATAAGAAGGAAGACCGTCTTATCTGTTTGGGTGATGTTTGCGACCGGGGGGCAGAAGTTAAAGAATGTATCGATGAGCTTCTGGCAATCCCTCAATGTGTATATATCTTAGGAAATCACGACACCTGGGCTTTAAAGTGGGCTATTGATGGAATAGCTCTTGAAGAATGGTTAGGCCAGGGAGGCGCCCAGACGGTGATCTCTTATAAAGAGACCGGAATGCCCAAGGAGCATATTCGATTTTTGTCTGAAGCTCGACCATATTTTATCGATAAGAACAGGTTATTTGTCCACGGCGGTTTTGATCCCCAGCTTCCGGTTGAAGTAACCCCTAAGGAGACCCTTATTTGGGATAGAAAATTATTAAGAACAGCCCGAGAGACGGATCTTACAGCCCCAGAGCATAAATTCGGGAATTTCGACGCAATTTACATCGGGCATACCCCCACGTTGAATTTTGATAAAACTAAACCGCAAAAATTTTGTAATGTCTGGACAATGGATACCGGTGCCGGCTGGGACGCCAAATTGACTATCATGGACATTGATACAAAACAATTTTGGCAATCTGACATTACCCGAAAATCTTAGTTGTATTTATCTTGTCGAATTTTATTTGTCAGTGTAGAATTATTTAAATACCAACCTTGAAATTTCAAGAAAGGGCGTGTGATATGGGAGATAAGAGTCCTCGTAATAAGGAAAAAAAGAAACCAAAAAAAGGTAAATAAAAATATTTGGATCAAATTATCCCCTGTGAATTAAATCAATTTGCAGGGGATTTTTATTTAGAGTAGAATCACGAGTCTAAGATATGGAAGAGACCCCGGACCCAGCCTATTTTTTGAAATTGACCCAGGCGCGCATGCCCTTCGGTAAATATAAAGACCGTCGGCTGATCGATCTGCCGGAGCGATACCTTATCTGGTTGGCCCGCAAAGGCTACCCCAAGGGTTTACTCGGGGTAATGCTCAAAGATGTATATGAAATTAAACTCAATGGATTGGAAGCGCTTTTATCATGATCGACATTCCTGATTTCGTTTATCCCAAAGACTCTCATGGCAATGCGCTTTGTCCCCGTTGTAAGAAATTGGTGGCCCAATGCGATTGTCCGTCCCCTGGACCTGTTAAATCGAGATCATCGTCGATCAAACCCAGCGTCCGTCTGGATAGATCAGGACGCAGGGGGAAGGTGGTGACCTTGATCGGGGCTTTGCCGCGTAACGAGGCGTATTTAAAAGAGTTGGCCAAGGAATTGAAAGTAAAAACCGGTAGCGGCGGGACGTTTTATTTGACTGAGGATGGGGGAGCCATTGAGCTTCAGGGGGACCATAAGGATGTTGTGAAGGAATTTTTTAGAACAGTAAAATTAAAGGAAAGATTTTATGTCTGATCTACAAGATCTGGTTGAGTGGGATTATTTAGGTTCGCATTTTAGCGTGTACATCAAACATTTCACAGATGACGACGGCAAGCGCGGGATGACGATGATCTTTGAAGATGTGACCAATGAAAAGGTCACGGAAATGACCATCCCTTCCAGGAAATTTCCCGCATTTTTGAAGTCAGTTAACGGCGGATCAGGATCGTATCGGGGGCTTTTTTAGTCAAGAAGCTATGCGTACTTTTAAGATCACTTTTGAATATGATGGTTCGGAATTTTGCGGATGGCAAACCCAGGCCCAAGGTGAGCGGACGGTGCAGGGTGAGCTGGAGGCTGTCATTTCAAAAGTTTTTAAACAGCCGGTCAAAGCCATTGCTTCCGGGCGCACGGACAGCGGGGTGCATGCCAGAGGACAGGTGATCTCTTTCAAGGCGGACACACGCATGAAGCCCTTGGAGATCCAAAGGGCCCTGAATAGTCTTTTGCCTGCGGATATTGCTGTGCTTGAAGCGGGGGAAGTTAAAAGTGATTTTCACGCCCAGTACAGCGTCAAGGAAAAGACCTACCGCTATACAGTTTTAAATCGTAAGTTTCGTTCGGTGTTCTTAAGAGACCGTGTTTATTTTTATCCTTATCCGTTGAATGTTCCCCTTATCCGCAAAGCCGCTAAACATTTGGTCGGTCGCCATGATTTTAAATCTTTTCAGGCCTATGATCCCCTGCGCGCCGAGCGTCAGACCGTGCGTACAATAAAAAAGATAGTTATCAAAAAAGAAGAGGACCTGATCCATATTGATATCACAGCCGATGGGTTTCTTTATAAAATGGTACGCAATATTGCAGGGACACTTTTGGCCGTAGGTTCCGGTCAATTGCCGTTGGGGGAAATACCCAAAATATTGAAAGCCAAAAATCGCAAAGCCGCCTGGGACACTGCCCCTGCAGAGGGTTTGTCCCTGATGGCAGTAAAATATTAAAATTATTTGACATTTGGCGTAAAGATGTTATATTTTAGAATCTTGCAACGGACAGATATTCCCTAATTTCAGGGGATGACTATATTAAAGGTTGGTTTATAATGAACGCCGTATTTCTAGTATAGTTATTTTGGAAACGGCACATATCTAGTATCATTTGAGAAAGAAATTTTTATGAAGACGTATTTACCCAAAGTTAATGAAATTGAACACAAGTGTTATGTGATTGATGCCAAGGACAAGATCTTAGGCAAGGTCGCAGCCAAGGCAGCGTCTGTGCTGCGCGGCAAACATAAACGCATTTTTACACCGTTTTTGGATACCGGGGACACCGTTATCATCATTAACGCTGATAAAATCAAGGTTACGGGAAAGAAATTAACGGATAAGGTTTATACCCGTTATACAGGTTATCCGAGTGGACAGAGGGCCATGACCTTAGGGAAAATGCTGGATAAAGCTCCTGAAAAGGTCCTGGAATTGGCTGTATCCCGTATGTTCCCAAGCGGTCCGTTGGCCTATAAGCAGACAGCTAAGTTAAAAGTTTACGCGGGTGACGTTCATCCGCATGCAGCACAAAAACCTATCGCATTGGAAATTTAATCAGGAGAGTTAAATGGTCGAAGTTGTCAAATACGCAGGGACAGGTCGTCGCAAAAGCTCAGTAGCTCGGGTTGTATTAACCCCTGGGGCCGGCAAGATCATGGTCAATAAACGTGAGTTTTTGAATTATTTCCCTCGCGAGACGGACCGTATTCTCATTTTGAATCCTTTAAAATTAGTGAATTTGGAAAACAAGTTCGATATTGCTGTGCGTGCGACAGGTGGCGGTTCTACCGGTCAGGCAGGCGCTTTTCGTTTAGGTTTGTCACGCGCCATTATCTCTTGTGATCCTTTAACCCGTGGTATTTTGAAAAAGGCCGGCTGTTTGACCAGAGATGACAGAATGAAAGAAAGAAAGAAACCTGGTCAAAAGGGAGCGCGCCGTAAATTCCAATGGGTTAAACGTTAACGACCAATAAAATATAAAATAATAAAGCCCATCTCCCTTCGAAATACGTTGACGAGATGGGCTTTTTTATTTATTATAAACGAATTCATTAAAATGATTTTTATCGACGGGCAAATTATTCTAATTAGATATTCTGGAAATTTGCACAACACCTGTTCTTTTCAGGGATTTATATGCAATAGTAATGTTGTGGTAAGAACGAGGCGGGAAATATATGGAAAATAAAGACTTAAATAATCCAGTGAAAATCATTCGTGCCGGTATTTTGGGAGTCAGCGGTTATACCGGCCGGGAGACGTTTGCCCTTCTTTTGAATCATCCGGGTGTGCGCCTCACCTATGTGGCGGCTAATAATACGCAAGGCGCCATGTCGGAGATCTATCCGGAGTTTTTAAACCGTACGACCCTGGTTTGCCAAAAATTCAATATTAAAGAAACGATCAAAAAATGTGATGTGGTCTTTTTGGCGTTGCCGCATACAGAATCCATGAATGTAGCGCCAAAATTATTAAAAGCCGGGCTCAAAGTGATCGATCTCAGCGCGGACTACCGGCTTAATAGCGCCAAAGTTTATAAAATGTGGTATGACCACAAGCACAATGATAAAAAGAATTTAGGCAAGGCTATTTACGGCATGCCGGAGTTGTTTCGACAGAAGATCAAAGGAGCTTCCTTTGTGGCAAATCCCGGCTGTTATCCGACAGCGGCAATACTGGGCTTAGCACCTTTGATATCCACCCGGAAGGATATTCAGTCGATCGTGGTGGATGCTAAATCCGGGGTTTCCGGTGCCGGGCGCAAAGCATCCATTGGCCTGCTTTCATCTGAAGTTAATGATAATTTTAAAGCCTATAAAGTTTTAAGTCATCAGCATGCGCCGGAAATTGAGCAGTATCTCTCCCAATTGGCCGGACGGGCGACTCCTATTCATTTTGTAGCACATCTGCTGCCCATCACGCGGGGGATCTTAAACACCATGTACGTGCATTTAAAAGAAGGCGTCACCTTAATTCAAGTGCACAGTTTATATAAGAAGTTTTATAAAATGGAGCCCTTTGTCCGGCTTCACCCGGCGGGTAATCAGCCGGAAGTCAAGAATGTGGCCCATACTAATTTTTGTGATATAGGTTTGGCCGTCAGTCCCGATAAGAAAATGGTGGTCATTACCTCGGCCATTGATAATTTGGTCAAAGGGGCAGCAGGGCAGGCGGTACAAAATATGAATATTATGTATGGTTTTAATGAGATCGAAGGGCTGCTATGAAAACCATTCAAGGTGGAATAACAGCACCCCAAGGATTTTTAGCTAACGGAATAGTATCGGGTATTAAGCGTTCAGGCAAGATGGATCTGGGTATTATCGTTTCAGTGAATCCAGCTATTACTGTCGGAGTCTTTACTAAAAGCTCGATCAAGGCAGCCCCGTTGGTGGTGAGTATGAAGCATATCAAGAAAGGCAAGTCCCGTGCCGTGTTGGTTAATTCGGGTAATGCTAATTGTTACACCGGGGACGCTGGTTTGAAACATGCACAGGATTCGACGGCTTTAGTATCCAATTTCTTAGTTGGAGTAAAACCAGCGGATGTTTTAGTGACATCCACCGGGATTATCGGTAAACCATTGCCCTATAACAAAATTGTTGATGCTATGCCTGCATTGATCAAGGGATTGAGCGATCAGGGCGGCGGCAAATTCGCCCGGGCGATCATGACCACGGATTTGAAAGTTAAACAGAACGCGGTTGAAATTGTGATTGGCGGTAAGAAGGTTGTGATAGGCGGCTGCGGCAAGGGTTCAGGCATGATCGAGCCAAACATGGCGACCATGCTCGGGTTTGTCACGACCGATGCGTCAATTTCTCTTAAGATGTTAAAGACGGCTTTAAAGCGAGCGACTGAGCGATCGTTTAACAGTATAACTGTCGACGGTTGTATGAGTACTAATGATATGGTGACACTTCAGGCCAGCGGATTGGCAGGCAATAAGAAGATCGTGACAGAAGATAGTGATTTTAAAAAGTTTTATCAGGCACTGGAATTTGTGTGCATTGATCTGGCCAAGAAAATTGTCCAGGATGGCGAAGGGGCCACCAAGTTTTTGACGATTAATGTCAATGGGGCGGCTAATGAAACCCAAGCCCGCAAAATAGCCAAGACCATTGCTAATTCTACCCTGGTCAAGACCGCGGCGTTTGGCAGTAATCCTAATTGGGGACGGGTGGGCGCTGCTGTCGGCTCTTTGGGGATCGCTCGGATCAATGAGTATAATATGAAGATCACCTTTTCGCCGTTTAACAAAAAGGAGATTTCCATCACCGTCGATCTTCCTTTGGGGAAGGCCAGTGCCACGGTGTATACCTGTGATTTTTCATATGAGTACGTACGTATTAACGGAGAATACAATTAATGGATCAATTTATTAAGAAAGCTTCTGTATTGATTGAGGCTATTCCATATATTCATGAATTTCGACGTAAGATTTTTGTCGTTAAATACGGCGGCAGTATTTTGGATGATCCCAAGATCCGGCATAATGTCTTGCAGGATATCGTGTTTTTGTCTTACGTGGGGATCCGCATTATTATCGTTCACGGAGGGGGCCCGCATATTTCGGCCCGTATGAAAGAAAAGGGATTAAAGAATGAATTTGTCGACGGCATTCGGGTAACCGATAAAGAGACTCTCGCGATTGTCGGGGAAGAATTAGAAAAACTAAACCACCAAATTGTCGATGAGATCATAGCCCTTAAAGGTGATGTCACGGGACTAAGGGGACAGGAAAACATCATTTTTGTCAAAAAGAAAAAAGCTACCAAAGACTTGGGCTTTGTAGGGACCATCACTTCGGTCAATAAAGAAAGTCTGGAGTCTCATTTAGCGCAAGGCCAGATCACGGTGGTGTCCCCGATGGGAATGACGACCGAAAAACAGCCGCATAATGTCAATGCTGATGAAGTGGCTTCAGCCATCGCTAATTCCATGAAGGCTGAGAAATTGGTTCTCTTGACTGATGTACCCGGAGTAATGCGCGATTTGAAAGATATAAGCACCTTGATGTCAACGTTAACATTGATTCAGGTGGACGAACTTATAAAAGGCGGTGTGATCATAGGCGGCATGATCCCAAAGGTAAGTTCTTGCGTCGAAGCGCTTAAAGGGGGCGGCGTCAATAAAACCCACATCGTTGACGCCCGTATGCCGCATGCGTTGCTTTTGGAGTTCTTTACAGACCAAGGAGTTGGAACGCAAATTATAAAACCATGAAAGCCAATGAGATTTTTCAAGAATATAACGATCACATCCTACTGACATATACCCGTATGCCTGCTATTTTTGTCAAAGGTAAAGGTTCTGTGCTGACGGATATCCAGGGTAAGAAGTATTTGGATTTCTTCCCGGGCTGGGGTGTAAGCAATCTAGGGCATTGCCATCCAAAGGTCATGGGTGCTGTAAGGGAGCAGATCGGGAAATTGATCCATATTCCGAACAATTTATATAATCCTCATCAGGCTAAATTAGCCAAGGAATTGATCCGGATCGCTTTTGAAGGTAAGATTTTTTTCTGCAACAGCGGGACCGAATCGATCGAAGCCGCTATTAAATTCGCCAGGATCTATGGTGAAGGCAAGAAATTTGAGATAATCACGACGGTTAATGCCTTTCACGGCCGTACCATGGGAGCTTTGACAGCAACGGGACAGGAGAAGCATCAAAAAGGTTTTACTCCGCTGGTGCCGGGTTTTAAATATGTGCCTTTTAATGATATCAATGCTTTAAAAGCTGCCGTTAATGACCAAACAGCGGCCATAATGCTGGAGTTGATACAGGGAGAAGGTGGGATCAATGTTGCAACCAAGGAATATGTAAAAGCGATACGTCAGATCTGCGATGAGAAGAAAATTCTATTGATCCTTGATGAAGTGCAGACCGGCATGGCGCGGACAGGCGAGATTTTTGCCTATAAGCATTATGGTATTACGCCTGATGTGATGTGCTTAGCCAAGGCTTTGGGCGGGGGATTACCCATCGGAGCCATGATCGTCAAAAAAGAATTAGCGGAACTCTTCAAACCTGGCATGCATGGCTCCACCTTTGCCGGAAGTCCTCTGGTATGCAAGGCCGCCTTAGGGGTTATTAAAGCGATCTATGCTGAGAAAATGCTCAAGAATACAAAAGCCCAAGGGGGTTATTTGATAGAGAAATTAAATGAGCTCAAATCCAAATATGATATTATTAAAGAAGTACGCGGCGTGGGGCTTATGATCGGTGTTGAACTGACGATAGAGGGGACGCCTATTTTTAAGGAATGTTTCACTCGCGGGTTGATCATCAATTGTACACAGGGCAATGTGCTGCGTATCATGCCGGCCCTTAATGTAACCCGTCGACAAATTAACAAAGCCATCCATATATTGGATACAGCGATGGCGGTCGTGGCAGGTCAGCCGCAGAAAGCAACGTTATGAAACGCGATTTGATTCGATTAATGGATTATTCCGGTGCTGAAATATTAGGATTAATCGATTCAGCGGACCGCTTAAAGAAACAAAAAGGAAAACTGCGCTCAGACTTGAAAGGCAAGTCAGTAGCATTGGTTTTTCAAAAACCATCTAATCGAACCCGCGTTTCATTTGAGGTGGGCGTATATGAATTAGGAGGGCATTGCCTTTATTTAGGACCGGAGGAGATCAATTTGGGCAAGCGCGAAACCACTCATGACGTGGCCAAGACCTTGTCCCGTTATGTGCATTGCATTGTGGCCCGGGTTTTCCATCATAAAGATATCGCCGAGCTGGCCCAGCATGCGGATGTCCCGGTCATTAATGCTTTATGTGATCTGTATCACCCTTGCCAGGCGCTGGCGGACATTCAAACGATCCGTGAAGAGTTCGGTAAACTTAAAGGTTTGACCGTGAGTTATGTAGGGGACGGGAACAATGTTTTTCATTCATTAATGATTGCCTGCGTTAAAGTAGGGATCAATGTACGTTTCGCCGGTCCGGAAGGTTATGATCCTGATGCCGGGATCGTTGAGCGTGCCAAGGAAATTGCCAAAAAGAATAAATGCATCATTGAGTTAGGTAGGGATCCTAAGGCGGCTGTTAAGGGTGTGGATGTGATCTATTCTGACGTTTGGGTCAGCATGGGCCAGGAAAAAGAAACAGCGCGGCGTATCAAGGAATTTGATGGTTATCAGATCAATGAAGATATGGTGAAATTGGCCAACAAGAATTATATTTTTATGCACTGTCTGCCCGCGCATCGCGGTTTAGAAGTGACCGAGGGCATCATCGACGGAAAACATTCCGTCATTTTCGACCAGGCAGAAAACCGTTTGCATGCGCAAAAAGCAGTTTTGTTGAAATTATTGAAATAGAAAGGTGCTTATGAAGAAAGTCATTTTAGCATATTCCGGCGGTTTGGACACCAGCTGCTTGATCCGTTGGCTGAAAGATAAGAGTTATGATGTCATTGCATTTATGGCGGATGTGGGCCAGGGCAGTGATTTTAAGGCCATTGAAAAACGAGCCTTGGCAACAGGGGCGTCGAAAGTTTACATCCTGGATTTGAAACAGGAATTCGTAAAAGATTATATTTTCCCGGCGATCAAAGCCAATGCGGTTTATGAAGGTAAATATTTCCTGGCAACCGCCTTGTCGCGTCCCTTGATCGCCAAGCATCAGGTTTTGGTGGCCAAGAAGGAAAAGGCAACGGCGATCGCTCATGGTTCAACCGGAAAAGGTAATGATCAGGTGCGTTTTGAAGTGACGGCCAAGATCTTGGCGCCTCATCTGGAATTATTGGCACCCTTGCGTACATGGGAATTTAAAACCCGTGAGCAGGAAATTGAATACGCGCATAAACATAAGATCCCGATAGATGTTACCAAAAAGAGCCCCTACTCGACGGATATTAATCTTTATGGCCGTTCCATTGAGTGCGGTGTCCTGGAAGACCCTTGGGTTGAACCGCCGGAAGAGATTTATGCGATGACCAAGAATCCTCTCAAGTGTCCGAATCGCCCGGAGTATGTCGAAGTGGAATTTGCCCGTGGCGTTCCGGTCAAGGTGAATGGCAAGACCTATAGCCCCGTTGAGCTTATCATCAAGCTTAATGAGATCGGCGGACGCAATGGGGTGGGACGTGTCGATATGGTAGAAAATCGTTTAGTTGGAATTAAATCACGCGAGATCTATGAAAATCCCGCAGGTACTATTTTACTGACAGCCCATAAAGAGCTTGAAGCCATGGTGCTTGACCGCGAGACCTTGCATTATAAAGAATTGATATCTCCTCGCTACGCTGAGTTAACGTATTACGGATTATGGGAGACACCATTAAGGCATCAGTTAGATGCTTTTATCAATAAAACTCAGGAACGTGTCAGCGGACTTGTGAGGTTAAAATTATTTAAAGGCAACTGCCAGGTGGTAGGACGCAAATCCAAATTTTCACGTTACAAAGAGGAACTGGCAACCTACGGGGATAAAGATATTTTCGACCCCAAACTCGCCGAAGGCTTTATCCGTATCTGGGGCATGCCGTACTAAACTGAGGGAACATTATGTCTAAACAATGGGGTGCGCGGTTTGATAAGAAGTCGGATCCGCTGGCTGATCAATTCACTTTCAGCATTAGCTATGACCATCGTCTGGCTAAATTTGACGTGAAAGGTTCCATAGCCCATGCCCTAATGCTGGGCCGTCAAGGGATCATTCATAAAACTGATGCGGCTAAAATTGTCGCCGGCCTTAAGAAGATCCTTTTACAGATCGAGACAGGTAAATTCAAGTTTGATCCCAAGGCTGAGGATATTCACACAGATATCCAAAACCGGCTTAAAGCCCTTATCGGTAAACCGGCGGATAAATTGCATACAGCCCGCTCGCGTAATGACCAGGTTGTTTTGGACATGAAACTTTATTGCAGGGATGAGATCACCCAGCTTTTATCAGCCGTGGCTTCCTTACAAGAATCGATTTTAGGTTTTGCTGATAAAAATAAGGATGTCATTATTCCCGCATATACGCATTTGCAGGCAGCTCAGGTGGTATTATTAGCCCATCATATGCTGGCCTATATCGAGATGCTTGAGCGGGATAAAGCACGTTTGGTTGACTGTGCCAAGCGAACAGATTCAATGCCGTTAGGTGCATGTGCTTTATCAGGCACATCGCTTAAAACAGACCGTGTGTATTTGGCCAAGCTACTGGGATTCAGTAAGGTCGCCTCTAACAGCATGGATGTTGTTTCTGACCGGGATTTTATTGTTGAATTGATCAGCGTCTGTGCGATTGTCACAACACATCTTTCCCGTGTGGCTGAGGATTTGATCTTGTGGGCCACTAAAGAATTCGATCTGGTGGATATCGATAGCAGTTTTTGCACCGGTTCATCGATTATGCCTCATAAAAAAAATCCGGATGTCTTGGAATTGGTCCGGGGTAGCGGGGCAAAAGTCGTGGGGTATTTAACCCAAATCCATGTTTTATTAAAAGGGCTGCCTCTGACGTATAACAGGGACCTGCAGCTGGATAAACCGGCATTATTTGACAGTGTTGATACGACAAAGAATATGCTATTGGTGTTAGCCAAGATCTTTGCGTCATTGAAGGTTAAAAAGGACAGTGCCGCGAAACGGGTGCTGGATGAAAGTTTCTTCACCGTCGATGTGATGGATTATCTGGTCAAAAAAGGCGTTTCAAACCGTGATGCGCATGATATTTTAGGCCAGTTGGTCCGTGATTGTTTAGACCAGGGCAAAAACATATCTTCATTAAGTTGGAGGGAATTAAAGCTATATTCCCCGGCGTTCGATGTGGATGTAAAAAAACTTTTCAATCCCCAAATGTCTGTTAAGATTAAAACTTCTTTGGGTTCGACAAATCCGGGATTGGTCACTCAACAGCTTAATCAATGGAGTAAGAAGTTACATGCATGATTTTGAATTTAAGGCGGGTGAGCTTGTCTGTGAGCGTGTCAAGGTGTCTTCCATTGCTAAACGTGTGGGGACGCCTTTTTATCTTTACAGCTATAAGACACTCACCGATCATTTTATAAAGATCCAACAAGCATTTGCCAGGGTTGATCCCATCATTTGCTTTGCCATGAAATCTAATGGCAATTTAAGTGTGATTAAAAGCTTGGTGGATTTAGGCGCCGGTATTGATATTGTATCGGTGGGCGAATTGAAAAAAGCCTTGCTGGTGGGGGCTGATCCCAAAAAGATCGTTTTTGCTTCCGTCGGTAAGACTGAAGAAGAGATCATTTTTGCGATCAAAACAGGTATTTTATTGTTTAATGTGGAGTCCGAGCCGGAATTGGCCGAGATCAATCGCATTGCCATTAAGATGGGCAAAAAAGTGCAGGCGGCCCTTCGCATCAATCCTGATGTCCCGGCCCCTACACATGAATATACGAACACCGGTTCCTTAAAAAAGAAATTCGGCATCGATTTACGCACCACCCGTCAAATCTTCAGGGCCCAAAAGAAATATTCTCATGTGAAGATCAACGGGGTGCATATTCATATCGGCTCTCAGATCACTTCAGGGGCACCTTTTGTGGGGGCCATCAAAAAAGTAGTTGCCTTTATCAATGAGCTGCGCGCCGAAGGGATTGAGATTGAATATTTGGATATCGGTGGAGGCTTAGGGATCATTTACAGGGATGAGAATCCTCAAACAGCCCAACAGTATGCTGATAAAGTTGTACCTATATTAGAGAAGACCGGTTTGAAAATTATCATGGAACCCGGACGTTTCATTGTCGGTAATGCCGGGATCTTCGTCACCAAGGTCCTTTACGTTAAAGACAATGGCGTCAAGAAATTTGTGATCGTGGACGGCGGCATGAATGATCTCATTCGTCCGATGCTTTATGATGCTTATCATGAGATCCTGCCTGTGATACGGAATAAAGGTGCCAAGCAAAAGTTTGATGTGGTCGGACCTATCTGCGAGAGCGGGGATTTTTTTGCTCATGACCGTCTGTTACCCAAGGTCAAAAAGAATGATCTATTGAGTATCATGAGTGCCGGCGCTTATGGTTATGTGATGGCCAGCAATTATAATGTGCGTCCTCGCGTGCCGGAAGTCATGGTCAGGGGTGATAAATTTAAGGTAATTAAAGAACGGGAAACATTCGAAGATCTAATGCGCGGGGAGCGTGCAGTGAAATGGTAAATATTCCTTTTGTTAAAATGGTGGGTGCAGGCAATGATTTTATCATCATTGAGGCACGAAAGAATTTTGATTACACCAAATTCACCAAAACTGTCTGTGCTCGTCAGAACGGCATCGGAGCTGACGGAGTTTTAATTTTGGATAAATCCACCTCATCGGATTACCGTATGCGTATTATTAATGCCGATGGTTCAGAGGCAGAAATGTGCGGCAATGGGGCCCGTTGCATGGCAGCCTATATTGTGGCTAATTTTAAACCTGTCGAAGCATTATTCGGTATGGAAACCCTGGCCGGTGAGATCCTGGCGGAAGCCAAGAATGATGTGGCCCGCGTGCGCCTGTCCAATCCCAAGGATTACAGGCCGAATTTGAATATCACCGTTGGCAATCAAAAATTGGAAGTACATTACATTGATACAGGCGTCCCGCATACAATTGTGTTTGTCGATGGATTGCAGGATGTGGATGTCAATAGCCTGGGGGCATTGATCCGTAATCATCCGCGTTTTGCGCCTCGGGGCACCAATGTCGATTTTGTTGAACGGGCCCGTGAAGGCATGGTTGCTGTACGCACCTTTGAGCGAGGGGTGGAGGCAGAGACCCTGGCCTGTGGCACCGGGGCCGTGGCCTCGGCGTTGGTGGCTTATCTTCATGCCCATCCAAATGCTAAAAATAAAAAAGAAGCGTTTATGAAGGTGTTGACGGCGAGTAAGGAAATCTTAGAGATCACCTTTGATCTGGGTGAAGGTTATAAGGTTGATAATGTGTGGCTTAAGGGGTCGGCGAAGGTAATCGCTAAAGGAGAATATTACTACAATGGATAGAAAAAGATTTTACGGTGCGTTTACAGCATTGGTCACCCCGTTTACGGCGAGTGGCATTGATGAAGCGGCCTATAAAAAACTCATTGATTGGCAAATAGCACAAGGCATCCATGGGTTGGTCCCTTGCGGGACAACAGGTGAATCGCCGACACTTTCCGAGGAAGAACACTTTCGGGTTGTAGATCTTTGTGTGCAATCAGTTGGCAAGAGAGTTCCTGTTGTGGCCGGAGCAGGCTCTAACTGTACCGCTGAGGCTGTGCGTATGACCAAACATGCGGCAAAGGTGGGAGCAGACGCCGTGTTGGTGGTGACTCCTTACTATAATAAGCCGACCTCAAAAGGCATTTACCTGCATTATAAGGCAATCAGCGAGAGTGCGGATATTCCCGTCATTCTTTACAATATCGCCGGACGGACAGGTAAAAATATTGAACCGGAATTAATGGCTAATCTTGCCGGGTTTAAGAATATCATCGGGGTCAAGGAGGCTTCAGGTAATCTTGAACAAATGAAGAAGATCCGTGAGAATTGCCCGAAGGATTTTTTGCTGATCTCAGGTGATGATGCCTTGACCTTGCCCATTTTATCCATGGGGGGAGTGGGTATTATTTCGGTCGCCTCCAATATTGTTCCCAAGGACGTGGCAGAATTGGTTAATATTTTTAATAAAGGCGATATAGCAGGAGCCCAGGCTATCAATGCTAAATTACTTCCGTTGATAGAGGCCTTATTTATTGAAACGAATCCAATCCCTGTTAAGACAGCTGCTTCATTGATGGGATTGTGTGCCGTGGCAATGCGTCTACCGATGTGTGAAATGGAAGAAGTTAATTTGGCTAAATTAAAGCAAGCGTTAAAATCTTTCGGATTGATTAAATAGGAAACTAAAATGATCAAACTCGCCATCTCAGGTTGTCAGGGCAGAATGGGTCAACGCATCACAACGTTGGCGCTTAATGATAAGGTTTTTAAAATTTCGGCGCTTTTAGAAAATAAAAACCGTCCTGATGTCCCCTTGTTGTCTCACGATATTCCCGTTAATTTTGAAGATGCGGCGTTAAAGGGGAGTGCCGTACTCATAGAATTCACAACGCCTGAGGCAACTATCGAGCATTTGAAATCCTGCCAGAAATACGGCGTTAACATGGTCATTGGCACCACCGGCTTTACAAAGGCCCAGACGACACAAATTAAAAAAGCGTCTTCCAAGATCGCTATTGTTTTTTCTTCTAATATGTCGGTAGGGGTCAATTTGGTTTTTGGCCTTATCCGTCAGGCTGCCCAAATTACCGGGAATAATTATACGATCACTTTAAGTGAAACACATCATGTGCACAAAAAAGATGCTCCCTCAGGCACTGCCAAAACCATGGCTGACATTGCCGAACAATATGCCCAAACGATGGTCAAAGATATTAATTCCATTCGTGAAGGAGAAGTGATCGGGGACCACACTATCACCTTCGAAAGCCCGGTGGATATGATCTCCATACACCACCATGCCAAGACCCGTGACATATTCGCGGAAGGGTCTTTGGTCGCGGCGAAATTCCTTTCCAAAAAGAAAAAAGGCCTGTTTGATATGCAGGATGTGCTGGGTTTGAAGTAGTATGTCCTATGTTCTGCGATGTTCACTGCTTTTTCTGGCAGGTCTTTTGATCTATGGGCAGACATTCCAATTTGATTTTGTTTTTGATGATCATTTTTTCATTGTAGACAATCCCTACATCAGGCATTTCAGCCATATTCATTTGATGTGGGATACCTTCCCTAAGACACGTCTGGTCGGCGTGTATTCATTCGCATTAAATTATTTCTTCGATCAGCTTCATCCGCGAGGCTACCACCTCTTTAATTTGATCGTACATTTTTTGGCGGTAGGGCTGGTGTGGGCCCTGGCGGATCTGCTTTTTAAAATAACGAAATTCCCAGAGAATAGATTAACAAAGGAATTTCCTTTTATTATAGCGTTTCTTTTTTTGGTCCATCCATGCCAAACCGAGGCCGTAAGCTATATCTCACAGCGTTTTGAATCCATGGCCACTGTATTTTATTTGGGGACGATGTACTGTTATTTATCTGCCCGTTTATCAGAGGACAAGATACGCAAAATAGTGTTATTTGTATTGGCAGGGAGTTTGGCTATCTTCGGTATTTTGACCAAGGAAGTGGCTATTACAGTCCCGTTGATGATGCTGGCCGCAGAATGGATACTATTTCCTCAAAAAGATCATCGCATTCTTTATTGGGCTTTAGCCCTCGGAGGCCTGCTGCTGTATTTGTTGTTTAGCAATCTGCTGCATGCTGATTTAAGTATTCTCTTCCGGTCAATTCCTTCTGAATCACATGTCGGAGAATTGTTGACCCCGGGTAAATATTTTATGACCCAACTGAGGGTCTTTCTGACCTTCCTTCGACTCCTGGTATTACCTGTCTATCAGAATCTGGATTACGATTATCCGGCTTCAAGCGGTCTTTTGAATCCGCCATTGACCTTGGTTGGGGCATGTGCCATCGTCGGCATTATTTCCCTGATCGTCAAGCTGCGCCGCAGCTTCCCTTTAATAGCTTTCGGCCTGGCCTGGACGCTTATTACTTTTTCTATCAATTTGGTTCCTCGAAATAATGTCATCTGGGAACATAAACTGTATCTTATTTCATTCGGGTACTGTTTGACGGTAGTGGTCGCTTTATACATTTGGGTCCGTGATCAAAGGGCCTTGATAGGAATTTTTTTAAGCTTGATCATGATATTGGCATTTGACAGTTTTCAACGAAATAAGGTTTGGCAAAATGATCTTACCTTATGTAATGATATCATCCGGAAATCTCCGCATAAGGTAAGGTCGTATAACAACCGGGGTAACGCCTATGGTAAGTTGGGTGAGTCCTATAAGGCTATATCAGATTATAATAAGGCCATTGAAATGTCCCCGAATTATCAAGAGGCCTATAACAACCGGGGCAATACCTATTTCAGTTTGAGTAAGATAACCCAAGCCCTCTCAGATTTCAACATGGCCATTGAAATAGATCCTCACTATACAGATGCATACAATAACCGCGGCCTTTTATACAGCAATCAAGGTAATTGGCCGAAGGCCATGGCTGATTTTAACAGGGCCATTGATATTGCCCCGAATATGCACGAGGGGTATGGCAATCGTGGAAATGCCTTTGTCAAGCAAGGCAAATACGTCCAGGCGATATCTGATTTCAGTAAGGCCATTGAAATAGATCCAAACAACGAGAACGATTACAACAACCGGGGTAATGCTTATGCCAAGTTGGGTAAGAGTCCCCAAGCCTTATCTGATTTTAATAAGGCCATTGATATTGCCCCGAACATGCATGAGGCATATAATAACCGCGGTCTTATATACAGTGATCGGGGAGATTGGAATAGGGCTTTTTCCGACTATAATAAATCACTTAAAATTGATCCAGGCTATGCAGAAGCTTACAGTAACCGCGGTAATGCCTATGAAAAACAAGGCAATTTTATCCAGGCCCTCTCTGATTATAATAAGGCTATTGAAATTAATCCCCATTTGAGTATGTCGTATCATAATCGGGGATTAGTCTATGCCAAACATGGCAACTTTAATCAAGCCATATTCGATTTTAACATGGCCATTAAGATCGACCCCCGTATGCAAGAGGCGTATAACGATCTTGGTATTATCTATTATAAGTTAAAAGAATTTGATAAAGCCCGTGAGTATAGGCGAAAAGCAGAAGAATTAGGGAATGCTGTTGGCCCTAGATAAGGTTTTTCTTTTTGATTTTATTAAGCTCATGGTATACTTCTGGAATTAATTCAAAGCAATATTAAAAGAAGAGGTTAAAAAAATGTCTACAGATGCTGAATTTAAAATTGAATATTCCGATCGTTTAAAGTCATTGCCTCCGTATCTATTCGTGGAGATCGATAAGGCCCGCCGGGCAGCTATAGCTGTCGGGCGTGATATCATTAATTTAGGGGTCGGCGATCCCGACCAGCGTACCCATCAGGTGATCATTGATGCGATGAAAAAAGCCGTTGAGGATGTACATAATCATCATTATCCTTTTGACGCCGGTGTTCCGCAATTGCGTGTGGAAATCGCTAAATGGTTTAAAAACCGCTTTGGAGTGGAATTAGACCCTCAGACCGAAATTTATCCTTTGATCGGTTCCAAAGAAGGTATCGCCCATCTGCCGCTGGGCATTATCAATCCCGGAGACAAGGTCGTTTTGACCGAGCCGGCATATCCGGCCTATCAGGCAGCGGTGACTTTCGCCGGCGGTAAGATTCAATATCTGCCGCTTAAAGCCGCTCACGGTTTTTTACCTAAAATGGAAGATATCGAGAATTTAAAAGGTGTTAAGGCTATTTTTGTTTGCTATCCCAATAATCCCACGGCCGCGACCGCAGATAAAAAATTTTATCAGGACCTGGTGGCTGTTTGTAAGTCCAAGGGGATCATCATTGTTTCAGACTTGGCTTATTCTGAAGTTTACTATGACGGGATCAAACCGCCCAGTATATTAGAAGTAGAGGGGGCGCGTGATATTGCCATCGAATTTCATTCATTTTCAAAGACTTATTTTATGACCGGTTGGCGTTTAGGCTGGGCTTGCGGCAATCCGACGCTGGTCTCTGCCTTGGCCAAAATTAAATCTAATTGTGATTCCGGTGTCTTTAACGCTATTCAATATGCAGGTATTGCTGCTTTGAATATGGACCCGCGCGACATTGAAGATATGCGCATCGAATACCAGACCCGTCGCGATGCCCTGATCAACGGCTTGCGTTCCATCGGCTGGAAAATAGATCCGCCCAAGGCTGCATTTTATGTCTGGGCTAAACTACCGTCTAAATACACTGATTCGATGACATGTGCCAAAGCATTCTTGGATGAGGCGGATATCGTGGTAACGCCCGGGATAGGTTTCGGGAAATCCGGTGAGGGCTACATACGCATGTCGCTGACCTTACCCACCGAACGCATCCATCAAGCCGTCGCACGTTTGGCGAAGATATTATAATGTCCACTGTCTATCTTGCTTTAGGTTCTAATTTGGGCGATCGGCTTCAATATATTCATCGGGCTATTGAAGAGATGAAAGATGGTGGCTTGAAGATAGCGAAACTTTCCACAGTGATTGAAACAGATCCTGTCGGAGGCGTTGTTCAGGGCAAATATCTTAATGCGGTTTTGAAGGTGAGCACTGATCTTTCACCGGAAGAGCTTCTGATGATCACTCAAGCTATTGAACGCAAACTCGGACGTGTTAAGAAATATGTGAATGGGCCGCGTGTCATTGATATTGATATTTTATTGTACGATGATATAAAATTAGTCACTCGCCAATTATTAATCCCGCATCCACGGATGCTCACACGGTCATTTGTGGTGCAGCCTTTAAGAGAGATAGATCCTGAATTATGCGCATCGTTAAAACCATAAAACAGCTGCGACAGGTTGTCCATGAAGCGCGCTGCCGGAAGCAGAAGATCGGCTTTGTCCCGACGATGGGATACTTTCATGAGGGGCATCTATCTTTGATGCGCGCTGCTAGAAAAGAGTGTGATATTTGTGTTGTCAGCATTTATGTCAACCCCAAACAGTTCGCTCCCGCAGAAGATTTCAGCCGCTACCCTCGGGACATTAAACGCGATGTAAAGATGATCAAAAAAGAAAATGTTGACATTCTTTTTATTCCGTCGGATAATGACCTTTATCCTAATTGCTATTTGACATACATCGACGTAGAAAGAATTTCCAATACGCTTTGCGGGAAGTACAGGCCTGGACATTTCAAAGGTGTGGCGACGGTTGTAATCAAATTATTGAATATGGTCATGCCGGATCGGATGTACCTGGGGCAAAAAGATGCGCAGCAGGTGGTAGTGTTGTCCAAGATGGTTTCGGACCTGAATTTTCCTGTGGCTATTCGTGTCGTACCAACTACCCGTGAAAATGATGGGTTGGCCATGAGTTCGCGTAATATTCATCTTTCAGCCCAGGAGCGTGCCCAGGCCCCGTTATTGTATAAAAGCCTCTGCGGTGCGGCCAGGCGTATTCAGGCCGGCGAACGTTCAGCTTCAAAAATCATTGCCGGTATTCATAAAGCTATTACAGAGCAGAGCAATGGAAAGATTCAATACGTTGCATGTGTGGACGCAATTACACTAGAGCCTTTAAAACGACTTAAAGGTAAGGTATTAATAGCATTGGCGCTATTGTTGGGTAAAACACGGCTTATTGATAATGTCATCATCCCCATTAAAGAATCAAGGAAAGTCAAAAATTAGAGTAGGCATCTTAGGCTGCGGGGCTATCGGATCGCGCATCGCCAAAAGTATTAAGACGCAATGTGACGGTTATGCCATCGCTGCGGCCTTGTTCGATATCAATCCTGCTAAAGCCTTAAATCTCCAAAAAGTTATCTCCCAAAAGAACATCGTTAAAGAATCTTACCGGGAACTGTTAAACAGCTGTGATTTTGTGGTTGAAGCGGTCAATGCCCCGGACACGCATCAGCTGGTGCGCCAGGCCCTTCTCGCTAAAAAAGATGTATTGGTCATGAGTGTGGGGAAATTCATCGAAGGCGATTCCATTTTTAAATTGGCCCAGAAGCAGGGGGTCAGGGTGCTTATTCCGTCTGGGGCCATCGCAGGTATTGATGCGATCAAAGCTGCCAGCCTGCAGCGTATTGACCGTATTACCTTAACAACCCGTAAACCTATTTATGGATTTACTGATAATACCTATGTTCAGGAAAAACGGATCAATCTATCGCAGATCAAAAAGGAAACCATCCTGTTTGAAGGTAATGTGCGGGAGGCTGTTAAATGTTTTCCTCAAAATATCAACGTAGCGGCGACCATTGCACTAGCTTCCAATTCAAAAGATAAGTTACGGATCCGTATTGCCACTTCGCCGGAATTTAAAGTCAATTCGCATGAGATCGAAGTGATCGGTGAGTTTGGTCGTCTGGTGACAAAAACAGAAAATGTTGTTTGTCCGGACAATCCTAAAACCAGTTACCTGGCGGTTCTCTCAGCGGTGCGTACTTTAAAAGAATATTTTCAGGGAGTCAAAATAGGGACCTGAATATACATCAACCACAACCAAGGAGGACAATAGCATGGCTACTAAAAAAGTTGCAAAGGTCGGCATCAAGAAAGAAAAGGGATTCCTTTATTTCGTTGACAAGCAGGGAGACATCTCCTCGGCCAAGATGGCCCGCGGCGACAAAAAAGGCGGCGCTCCTAAGAAAGTAGCGAAGGTTGGTATTAAGAGAGAAGTTGGTTATCTTTATTTCATCGATAAGCAAGGGGATATTTCCTCTGCCAAGATGGTCCGCGGCGGAACCAAGAAGAAAAAAGCTGTAAAGAAAGTTTCAAAGAAAAAAGCCACCAAGAAACGCAAATAAGGCCCGATCTTAATCAGGCCGTAGTTTGAATAAATAAGGACAGACACTGTTTTCTCTATATAGAAAATAGTGTCTGTCCTTATTTATTTGATATACAATAGTGGCTTATGTCATCCGAAAATATCATCATTCGCGGTGCTCGCGAACACAACCTTAAGAATTTTGATCTGACCATTCCCCGTAACCAGTTTGTGGTGATTACCGGTTTAAGCGGTTCGGGCAAATCGTCCCTGGCTTTTGACACTATTTATGCCGAGGGACAGCGGCGTTATGTGGAAAGTCTTTCGGCGTATGCCCGTCAATTTCTCGACCAGTTACAAAAGCCTGCGGTAGAACATATCGAAGGGCTTTCTCCGACAATATCCATTGAACAAAAGACGGTCAGCCGTAACCCGCGCTCGACCGTGGCCACCCAAACTGAAATTTATGATTACCTGCGTCTATTGTTTGCCCGTATCGGAACTCCGCATTGTCCTTCCTGTGATAAGAAAATTGAACAGCAAAGCGCCCAGCAAATCGTGGATATCATTTTGGGTCTACCCGAAGGAACAAAGATAAATCTCCTGGCTCCTTTGATACGCGGCCGTAAAGGAGAGTACCGGAATATAGGAAAACAGATCGCCCAATCCGGATTTGCCCGCATGCGCATCAACGGTAAGACCTATGAAACAGGTGATCCGATCAAGCTCGACAAATATAAGATCCACCACATCGAAGTGGTGGTAGACCGTCTCACTATTCGTCCGGATATTCGTAAAAGATTGTCCGATTCTGTGGAAACAGCTTTAAAGACCGGCGAGGGCATGGTCATGGTGGATTTTAACGGTTCGAAGCCTGACCAGATTTTCAGTGAGAAATATGCCTGTGCTGAATGCGGGACTTCTTTAAGTGAAATTGAGCCGCGTATTTTTTCTTTTAACTCTCCGTATGGCGCTTGTCCTGAATGTAATGGATTAGGGACAAAAATGGAAATTGATCCGCAGGCCTTGGTGCCGGATACTTCCAAGCCCTGGGTCAATGCCGTTGCTCCCTGGAAAAAGGGGCAGCGCGGTTACATGATGTATTATCGTGCTGTATTGCGGGAAATTGCCCATATATATAAGGTTGATCCACGACTGCCATTTAATGAATTAGATAAGAAATTTATACGTATTGTCTTTTTTGGCTCTGATGATGAAATTTGGGGCAGGACTTTTGAAGGGGTGATCAAATATCTTGAGAGGCTATTTAGAGAAACAGACAGTGAATGGCTTAAAGAAGAAATAGCATCATTTATGTCAGAGTCTCCATGTCCGGGATGCCAAGGTTTGCGTCTGAAGAAAGAATCTTTGGCAGTTAAGGTCGCGGATAAGAATATAGCCCAACTGACAAGCCTGTCTATTAAGGAAGCAAAACAGTTCTTTAGCCATTTGAATCTTAGCAAGGATAAAAAAACGATCAGTGAGGAGATCTTAAAAGAGATCAACCGCCGTCTGGATTTTTGTATCAATGTGGGGCTTGAATATTTAAGTTTGGAAAGACGCTCTGCGACACTTTCCGGCGGGGAAGCAGAGCGTATACGCCTGGCCACCCAGGTGGGGTCGGGTTTGGTGGGGGTGATCTATGTTTTAGATGAGCCCAGTATTGGTTTGCATCAAAAAGATAATGACCGCCTCTTAGCCACCCTGCATGCTTTACGCGATCTGGGCAATACATTGATTGTCGTCGAACATGATGAGGACACTATCCGCCGGGCCGATTATGTGATTGATTTAGGCCCTGGTGCCGGCGAGCATGGAGGCGAGGTCCTCTATGCCGGCAAGGTTGAAGGTCTCATACAGTGTAAGAAATCACTAACCGGACAGTATTTGGCTGGCCATTATCAAATTCAAAGGCCGCTTAACCGACGGGATATTGTTAATACGAATTTCTTAAAAATCATCGGGGCCTCCCAACACAATTTAAAAAATGTGAATGTTAGCATACCGCTCGGTACCTTTGTTTGTGTGACGGGTGTTTCAGGTTCAGGCAAATCCACCCTGGTGACAGATATCCTGCACAATGCCCTGGTCCATAAGATTTATGGCACCAAGGTAACTCCGGGGCAGCATAAGAAAATTGAAGGGATACAGTATCTTGATAAAGTCATCGTGGTGGATCAATCGCCTATTGGCCGTACCCCGCGTTCCAATCCGGCGACGTACACCGGTGTTTTCAGTGATATCCGTGATCTGTTTGCGCAATTGCCGGAATCTAAAATGCGGGGCTACAAGCCCGGACGTTTTAGTTTTAATGTTAAAGGCGGCCGCTGCGAAGCCTGCGGCGGGGATGGGATCAAGAAAATTGAAATGCATTTTTTGCCGGATGTGTATGTTGAATGCGAAGTTTGCCACGGTAAAAGATTTACAGACCAGACCCTGGAAGTGGAGTTTAAGAGCAAAAATATCGCAGATGTCCTTAATCTTTCTGTGCTTGAGGCTGTGGAGATTTTCGAAAGCATTCCCCGCATCAGACAGGTGTTACAAACACTTAATGATGTAGGATTGGGATATATCCGTCTAGGCCAGGCGGCCACGACCCTCTCCGGAGGTGAAGCGCAAAGGGTAAAGCTTGCCAGCGAATTGTGCAAGCCAGCCACAGGCCGTACTTTCTATATTTTGGATGAACCTACCACAGGCCTGCATTTTGCCGACGTAGATAAACTCCTGCAAGTTTTGCAACGCTTAGTTGACCGTGGCAACACGGTCTTGGTCATCGAGCATAATCTGGACGTGGTTAAAAGCGCGGATTACATCATTGATCTCGGGCCTGACGGCGGTGACAAGGGGGGCCATCTAGTCTTTGCAGGCACCCCCGAAGAAATCATAAAACACCCCAGCTCACACACCGGCAAGTACCTCAAACAATTTTTAAACAAATCCAGATAACCTTGCTATAATGTCATATTCTCATATGACTATTTGGGTTCAATTTATTTTTTTTCGCTAAATGTCGGTTTTTAACGCCAAAAAATGTACGCTGGCTCGGTGGTCAAACAACTCGCCTTCAGCTTCTCTGGAAGCTTCAGGCTCAAACAAGTTTGACCATTTAAGGCTGAAGCCTTAAATGCCCTCGCCAGCATACATTTTTTGGCTAAACCTCCAACCGCTCAAAAAAACAAATTGAACCCAAATAGTCCGCATTCAAGATCATCAATTAATGCATGTCTGTTAAGGAAATATAATGTTTCGTCGTAAAATTTTTTGTTTCTATCTTTTGATCTCTTTAGTTTGCGTCCCGCATTTGGGATTGGCCCAGTCTGCGGAGGGTGATCTTTTGTCTGCGGCACAGCAGGCTTTTAATGACGGATTCAATGATGTGGCGAAAAAGTATCTCGAGGATTTTTTGGATAAGTATCCGCAAAGTCCTAATTTACCAACGGCCAAACTATTGTTAGGGCAATGCGATTTCCTGCACGGGGAGTACGATAAAGCATTGGAATTGTTTGAAGGATTAAGTAAACAGACCGTTAACAAAGATGAGATCCTGTATTGGCGTGCGGAAACTTACTTAAAACAGAATCGTTTGCCCGAAGCCCAACGTGATTATAAGACGGTGATCAAAAGCTTTCCCCAATCTGCTTTTGTCCCTCAGGCATACTATTCTTTAGGATGGTCTTTTTTTCAAGAGAGGAATTTTGATCGGGCTAAAAAAGTATTTTCCGCCATGACAGCCCGGTTCCCCAATCATCAGTTAAGCGAAGATGCTACCTTAAAAATCGCTGAATCTGATTATAATGCCGGCCGCCTTAAGGATGCGATCGAGGATTTTCAGAACCTCGTCGATAAATATCCCAAATCCGCCCATTCGTGTGAAGCTAATTTTAATACCGCCGAGAGTTTTTATTATCTCGATCAATTCGAATCTGCCGTCCCTTATTATCAAAACACCCTGGATTCATCCTGCGATGATAATCTAAAACTCGCAGCGTATACGGCAGAAGGCTGGAGTTATATCAAATTAAGTAAATTTAATGAAGCCCAGAACGTTTTGAAAAAAGGCGAGACCTTCAGCAAGATCAAAGGTCTTTCCCGTCAGGAAATTGTCTTAGCTCAGGCTAATCTGGCTTATGAGAAAGGTTTACTGGACCAGGCCGTGGTGCTTTTTGGGGATTTTATTAAGGACTATCCTCGCAGCCCGCATTGGACCCAGGGCTATTTGGGACGGGCGAATGCTTTTTATCTTTTAAAGAGATATGACGATGCCCGTTCAGATTATTTTCGTTTGTCAGATCAAAAAGACCCGGATACCTTTGTTAAAAGCAGGTTTGGCTTAGGGTGGTGTGAGGTGAAATTAGGTCACTTGACAGAGTCGATCGGTTATTTTCTGGATGTTTTTGATAATAGCAGTGATATTGACGTTCGGACAAACGCCCTGATCCAAATGGGTGATGTTTACCAGGAAAACCGCCAATGGGATGATGCCGCAGCCATGTACGAACGGGTCAAGAAAATGTTCCCTAATAGCGGCATGATGGATTATGTGCTTTATCGTCAAGCTATTGCTTTTTTAAAGTCGGAAAAGATCGATGATGCGCTTGTTAATTTTAAAAGTCTGCGGGATTATTTTACAGACAGTAAATATCTTGAGGATATTGATTATTACATGGGGGTTATCAGTTTTAAAAAAGGCAATTGGCGGCAAAGTGCCCATACCATGGAACGGTTCCTAAAAGGCCTGACGCGTCCCAGCGAGTTTACTCCCGAGGCTAATTATATTTTGGCCTTGTCTCATTTAAATTTAAAGGAAACGGAAGAAGCTTTGAAATATTTTCAGAAAATTTTACGGCTTTATCCCAATGATATTGATATTGCCCAAAACGCGGATATCGGCATTGCCAAATGCCAATTTGAAATGGGGCAGGGTAGAGAGGCTGTCCGAAGGTTTAAGTTGATCGTTTATAAATATCCCAAAACCGATACGGCCCTTGAAGCCCTTTTGTGGCTGGCCCAATATTATTTGAAAAATGCCGACACGGATTCTGCCGTTGAGTATTACGGATCGATCATTGACGAATTTCCCGACTCCCCGCAAATAGATCAAATCCATTATGAGTTAGGCCAGGCGTATGAGATCCAGGGCCGTTCCGACGATGCTTTAGAGCAGTATAAAGCCATTTCTAACCATGATGAACTTTTGACAGGCAAAACAAGGCTTGCCATCGCAGGGATCATGTCGAAAGACCTTGACCCCCAGAGGGCCATTGCCGCCTACCAGAGCATTATTGCTACCTCACCGGAGTATGCCGGCGTGGCCTATTTAAAATTGGGCCAGCTTTACCGTAATACACAGGATTATGAAATGGAAGTACAGGTTTATCAAAATGCCCTTGCGGCCCGGCAGGGTCAAATTGACCGGGCCCAGATACAATTTAATTTGGCGGACACCCAGGAATTAATGAGCCGAACCGAGGACGCGATCGCGGAATATCTAAAGATACCGGTCCTGTATCCGGCGGAGCTGGCATGGGCCGTGAAAGCTTATTTGCGGGTTGCTAAGATTTATGAAGAAGGCGAAGACTGGGAGGGGGCCCGCGTTACCTATCAAAAGATCATCCAGCTAAATACTCCGGAAGCGTCCTACGCCCAGGAAAGGTTGGACTGGATCAAAAATAATGCCGGCAAAATGAGGTCGCATATCTAATGGAGGCGAGATCATGACAGTTTCTTTTATCAGTGCATGGGGGATTTTATTAAAAGGGGGGCCTATGATGTGGCCGATATTTTTACTTTCCATATTGGCCATGGCCGTTGGTATCGAAAAATTCTTGTTCTGTGGCAGCATTGATCAGAACATAAGAAGATTTAAACCGGTTTTTTTTAAAGCCGTACGTGAGAACCGTATGAAGGATGCGCTGGGTTTTTGTGAAGAGAATGTTTTGGGGCCAGGCAATATTTGCAAAGCCGGACTTATGAAATTCGGTTCTTCTGTTGATTTGATAAAAACTTCAATGGAGCAGGCCGCGGCCTTTGAGATCCATGCGTTAAAACAACGTCTAAATCTTTTGGCTTTTATTGTGAACACCGCCCCATTATTGGGATTATTGGGTACAACGACGAGCTTATGTGTTGTATTTCATGCCGTACAAATGCGTTCCAATGCTCTTAACCCTTTGAGCCTGGGGGATATGTCATCAGGGATATGGCAAGCTTTGCTGACAAGCTCTGCGGGGCTTTCGGTCGGGATCATCAGTTTTGCCATTTATAGTTTTACTGCGAACAGGGTCAATGATCTGATCGTGGTTTTCGAACAGACCATTAACGAGACAGCCGGTATTTTACAAGCTGTTTCAGAGTCAGGCCGTCAAGAGGAGACTATTGGACCATGAGTCTTGAACGTTTTGAGGTTAAAAAGAATATTATCCATCCGGTATTGGCCCTTTGGTGTATTAATTTTGTTTTGATGCTGGGGCTGCTCGTTATGTCAACGACAATTTTTGCCAGGCCTTCAGGGGTACAGATGGAATTTCCGTATTTTAAAGAGGGGATCAATTCACCGGGGCAACGGGTAACAATCACAATCACCAGCGAGAATGTTATTTATATTGATAATCGTGTGGTAACTTTAGAAGAGTTCAGGCGTTTTTTAGCTCAAGGGAATTTTTATAAGGAAGCGTTGATGATCAAGGTGGACCGCAGGGCTTCCATGGGGCGTGTGGCGGATGTCCTTGAACTATGCAGGGGGATTTCTGGGGCGAGTGTTAATGTCAGCACGATTCTTTAAAATTCTTTCAGGTGTTTTTTTAGCCCATTGCCTTGTGCTAAGTGTTCTGTGGGTTGGTTTTTCAGCGCCATCTCCGAGGCCTCCCGTGACATTTACCTATGAGGGGGCCCTTCCTGCCGGGGAGCTCGGCAGCGGGACAGAGGATGTATGGCATAAAGACAAGGCGTCCGATCATTTTGCTTTTGACCGTTTTGAAGCATCTTATTTTAACCATTGGACCGAGCTTAGGGACCCATCAAAATCTTTTACCTATGATCATTTGGGATTTTAACGTCATAGTAGCTCTCACAATAACTTTGAGCTTAGGAGTTGTGATTATCCTTTGGGTGGTTTATACTATAAATGTAAGCCGTTCAGAGGTTTTGAGCGATCGGGAGTTTTTTAGACAGTGCGGTTTTTGCGGTTATTTGTATTTTGACTATTTTAAAAAAGCACAAGGGTCTTGCCCGCGTTGCGGCAGTTATCAGAGTTAAATCTATTCCCCTCTCCTTGTTAGGAGAGGCTAGATGGGGGTATCAACAAAATGTTTCCTCAGTTTAAGAAAATCAATAATGAATCTGGTATAGTCTTATTTATTGTTTTGATGGTGGCTATCATCATTATGATCTTTAGTGTCAGCATATTGACCCAGAGCATGAATGAGACCAATTATGCCCAACAGCAAATTGACCAGATCACTTCCGAGCAGCTGACTAAAGGAATTTTTTGGAACGCGTATGCTTCAGGTAATTTACAAAATGTTGGTATCAGTACCGTTATGAATGGAAGGAACTATCAAATATCTTTAAATCTTGCCACCAGCAGTTATGTAAATAGTTATAGTACTAATACAAGCTATGACACTTTCCAGTAATTTTCTTGAAACGCGTTGACAAAGTCCCCCCTGTATTGTCTAATAAAGAATAATAAATATCTTAAAGAACTTATATTTTAATTTGGTTTTTTATTTAAAAAAGCTAAAGAAAGACCCATGGCTTCTTCAAAAAGAATAGGTTTTTTCTTAGGTGAAGAGAAGATAACGGTCGTTGAGTGTGATAAAAATACGCCGCTACAGGTCGTTTCTTCTTCAATGACCTCAAAGACAAGCGCATTATCACCGTTTAGTTCCAATCTTACCGAAGAAATTCAAATAACCGCCATCCTTCAAAAGATGTTACAGGACCACCGGATCACAGGTGGTTCTTTTTATGTTTCCTTGCCTTTGAAAGAAATTATTTTACGTTCTTTTATAATTCCTTTTGTTCAGAAGGAAGACATTCAAAACGTGATCAAATTTGAAGCCAAGAAATACATGCCGTTTGATATTCAGGACCTGACCTTTGTCTTTCATACGATCCCTTTTGCAGAAGGTCAGAAAAAACGTTTGCAGGTCATTTTCTTTGCCGTGCGTAAAGAGGTGTCGGCTCGCTATGAAAGGATATTCAAGCAGGTTAACGCTGAAGTCTCTCTTTGTGAGCCTTACATGGTGAGTTTGGCTAAAGCTTTATTATTTAAAAAAGAGATCAAAGCCACCGATCACATTGCTTTTTTAATTTTGGACAAGAATTTAGGACGTATTTGTTTTATTGATAAAGGGATACCTCAGTTTATTCGTGAGTTTTCCGTCAGCTCGCCCAATCAATCAGAGGATTCTAACGAGTCCCAAGAGGACCTGAATTTAAAAATTGTTAACGAAGTGGGAAACTCTTTTGATTTCTACGCAAGGCAATTTAACGGGGAGCGTATAGTGCAGATGTTGGTTGCCTCTGATTTTGCCCAGAAAGAGTTATTGGATACCCTGGAGGTAGAATTAAAAGTTAGTTTAAGAAAATTCTCTCCCATCGTAATTACCGGGCAGACCAGTCAAGCCAATGATATGGATGCTATTTATGCCATGGGGGCTTGCGTCATTCCCCCGTTGGAAACGCTCTCGGTATTTAATTTCTTGGGGGATAAGACCCCTAAATCCGGCGCAGGGGACGATTTATTAGCATTTTTGGGGCCCTATAAAGAGGTGCTGTTGGTGCTTTTAGTCTGCGTTGCTTCTTTGGCCGGTACATACGTTTACTTTCAGTCGCAGATGAAATCTGTCCAGAAAAAAATGGATCAATTAGCCCTTCAAGGAGGGGCGTCTTTAAATGAGCCTATAGAAGGGATACAGTCCGAAACGCAATCGAATACGGATCTTCTTAATCAATATAAAAGTATTCAATTAAAAAGTGATGTGGCTTTCATTTTGCTGAGAGTGGCTTCTCATTTACCGCAGGGGGCAGTCCTTAGTCAATTAAATGTAGCTTACGATCAGACCATTGATCCTAATAATCCTAACAAACCGCATGTGACCATTACAATGGCGGGGGATGTTTTTAAAGATGATCCTAATGAAGAAGTAAAAGTAGTTAATCAGATATATTCAGATTTCAAGAATGACAAAGAATTGGCCCGGTTCATTAAAACGGTGTCAATTTCTTTAAATCTTGAAGAGTCAAATAATCAGCAAGTCACCGGATTTAAGATCAATTGTTCATAATATTATGGCCGATCTAGACAAATTAGCTGCACAGCTTAATAACCTTAAAGACCTTGATGTCAATCAGCTCGCCAAGGTCTTAACGGAACATCAGAATAATTTGATCAAGGTTGTTCTGATCGCAGGATCGTTATTCCTGGTGTGGGGGATGTTCAATGACCATCATGCTAAAGATGTGAAACTGCGTGCCCAATTGGCCCAGGAACAGCAGAAGTTAGAGGCTCTCAAGGCCCATGATGCGGCGCTCAAAGATCTCAATGATTTTAAATCCTCTATACCTAAAAATCTTAATGAATTTGAATTAACGGTACTGTTATCGAATTATGCAAAATTGTACCATGTCGCTATTCCTTCTCTTTCCCCTGGGGAGAGCAAAGACATGGGATTATATGATGTCATCAATATTAATTTTAATGCAGTGTCAGATAATTTTAAGGATATGATGCTTTTTTTGAGACAAATAGAAAAATCTGAATTTCCCTTAAGGATCAATTCATGGTCTGGTGACGAAGAGAAGAATGGGGAAATTACTTTTGAAATAAATATCAGTGCGGTATTTATCCATACATGATAAAATTATTGTTTCTAGTGATATTCTTTTTGATGGGCAATTATTCACTCAAGGCAGATGAAGTGTCAGGAGTGGATCAGGATTTTATTAGGGACTTGGATAATGTCAAAAATCCGTTTGAGGATGGCATGCCCAAGCCGATTATTCTAAGCAAGCCAGAACCTGTCGTTGTCCCTAAACCAATAATCAGGGAAGTCCCTAAACCAAAACCGGTCCCGCCCCCGGTGATCGTACTTCCGCCGCTTCATCTTCAGGGGGTCATTGTGGGGGAAGAGGTTCATCAGGCGATCATTAATGACAAAGTTGTGCCTCTACACGGATTTATTAAGGGCGTTCAGGTTGTTCTTGTGAGTAAACGGGGAGTTGGGTTGTTATACATGGGTAAGAAATTCTTTTTAAAGGTTGATTAGTCGTTGCTTATCCGTTAACGTAATTTGGAAGTTGTTTTGTTAATATGGGCCGGGAAAACGGCTCATCTCAACTGTTATTTCAATAGTATCATCTATTGAAAGGGAAATTATGTTTAAATTGGTTCTCAAAGCATGTCTTTGGAGTATGGTGCTTTTGGTGGGCACTACTCAAGTATGGTCCGGGGAAGACTTGGAGGACCGTTTCGTTGACTCGGACTTCTCGAGCTCAAAAAGTATTTTCATAGATGTTAAAGATGCTTCATTGATGAATGTGTTAAAAATTATCTCCCAGCAATCGGGTTTGAGCTTTATTGCATCCCAGGATGTTGCGGACAAAAAAATATCCGTTTATCTTAATAAGATCCCGTTCAATCAGGCGTTGCAAACAGTGTTGGATGCCAATGGTTTGACTTATGTGATGCAGGAAGACAGTAATGTTTTTCTTGTTAAGGCAAAAGAAACAACCGCAAAGAATTTGATCACCAGGGTTTATCGGCTTAAATATGCGTCAGTTTCCTCGTCGAAAATAAACTCCACTCTTTCTATTTCTAGTTCAGGAAGCTCTTCGGGTGGAGGGAGTTCTTCCACGGGAGCTGCTAGTACCGGCGGTTTGGAATCGGTGATCAAGGATGCCCTTTCCCCTGACGGTAAGGTAGTAGAAGATACGCGTACCAACAGTTTGATCATTACTGACACGCCCGGTCAGTTTGATAGCATAGAAAGTGCGATCGCCAAGCTGGATGTACCGATACCGCAGATCCTTATTGAGGTTGAAATGGTGGAAGTGGATAAAAATGTGGCGGACCAGTTGGGAATTTCGTATGGGGCAACTCCTTTGACTTTTACAGGAGGGACAATGTTTTCAAATTGGCCCTTTGGCCCGACCTCTATGAATGCTCCCGGCGGTTCCTCTTCCAGTTCCAGCTCTAGTTCCAGCTCTAGTTCCAGTTCCGGTTCCGGTTCTACCGGCTGGAATGCCGGCGGCTTGACGGCTGCCTTGAATTTCTTAAGTACCACTACTAATGCCCGTACCCTGGCACGTCCTAAAATTTTGACTCTAAATAATCAGACCGCTCAGATCCAAATATCTACTGATGCTGTCATCAATTTTCAGCAAACAACATCTTCGACAACAAGTAATACGCAGGTGATCTATACTCCCCAGCGTGCCACAACCGGCGTGATCTTAACGGTAACGCCTCAGGCAGATTTAATAACACGTGAAATTACCATGGCCGTTTCTCCCAGGGATATTGATATCATTGTATCCCAGGTCCAGCCGCCCCTTAGTTCCGGCCTGGGGACCAGTTATGATACTCAGACCCGTGGGGCTGATTCTATTTTAAAACTTAAAGACGGTCAGAGCATGGTGATCGGCGGATTAATGGATAATCAGGACAGTACCGTTATTTCAAAGCTTCCATTTTTGGGGGATTTGCCTTTAATCGGGGCGGCATTTCGTTCAAAGAGTGTCAACAAAAATGATCGTGAGTTGATCATTTTCCTTACACCCCATATCATTGATGATTCTAATCAAGCGGCCCTTAAAGGCGATAATTCCTACGCTTCAACAGCCCAGACAGCTTTGGATATGCAAGATGCCTCCGACCGCGCCCAGAATATTAATAATAGTTTAAATGACTACGACATGAAGAAAAATTGACCTATGGCACGCATTAGAATTGGTGAAATATTGATCAAACAGGGACTGCTTACTGAGACTCAGTTGCAAGAGGCCATTAAGCTCCAGAACCAGCAAAAGGGAAGCCGTATTGGTGAAATTTTGATCCAGTCAGGAATGATCAAAGAGGAAGATTTTGCCGTTGCCTTAGGTTCCCAGTTATCAATGCCCTTCGCGTCTTACATGTCCGGTCTGCTTAAACCAAAATCAGACCAGAACCTGGAAAAATTAGTAAGTCATGAATTCGCAAAAAAGAATCTGGTCCTGCCTTTAAGTAAGAATATGCACTCTTTAACCTGTGCGATATTTGATCCTATGGATTTCTTTATTTTGGATAATTTAAAGATCCTGACAGGATGCGATTTGAATTTGATCATTGCCACCAAGTCCGATTTGATCAAGGCCATTGAAGATTTTTATGTAACGAGCCGTGGAGGAACTAAGGATGGCGGCTCTATTTTGGATCAGTCTCTTAATCAACCTATTCAGAAGAGTGGGCCTGCCGATCAATCTGTTAAGAAAAATTACAACCTGGACCAAGCTCTTCAGAAAAGTTATATAGACGGTGAACGCAGCACGACCAAGTCTGAAGATAAAAGCATAACAACTGATTCAGAGTTGAGCATTGATCGCCTGATCGCCAAGGCAGGGGAAGCTCCTGTCATCAAGCTTGTTGATCTGGTCATTCGCCAAGCCATTGATGAAAGGGCCAGTGATATCCATATTGAGCCCTTCAAAGACAGGTTGGAGATCCGTTACCGTATCGACGGTGTTTTGTATCAAATCCCCCCTCCGGCGGCACATTTGCATCTGCCCATTGTTTCCCGTATCAAGATCTTATCCAAGATGGATATCGCTGAAAAGCGTCTGCCTCAGGACGGGGCCATCTCCGCCAAGCTGGAAGACCGGACGGTGGACCTGCGTGTTTCTACGATACCGACGGTGTACGGAGAAAAAGTGGTCATGCGTCTTTTGGATAAGGGAGCGGTTAAGCTGGAGCTTGTCAATTTAGGATATGATGCTAAACAATTGGAATCCATACGCAAGGCCTTGAACAGTTCTTATGGTTTGTTCTTCGTAACAGGACCGACGGGAAGCGGTAAATCAACGACCCTTTATTCTTGTTTAAATGAGGTCTTTGATCCCAGCTTGAACGTTATGACCTGCGAAGACCCTGTGGAATTCAAATTGGACGGGATCAACCAGGTGGGGGTGCGTGCTGATATCGGGCTTACCTTTGCGACCGCCTTGCGTGCTTTTTTGCGCCAGGATCCGGATATTATCATGGTGGGCGAAGTCCGTGACCTGGAAACAGCTCAAATTTGCGTACGTGCGGCCCTGACGGGTCATTTGGTCTTATCCACCTTGCATACCAATGACGCGGCTTCCGCGATTTCACGTTTGATAGATATCGGCGTACCGCATTATTTGCTGACACCGTCTTTGGTAATGATCGTGGCCCAGCGCTTGGCCCGTAAACTTTGTGCCAAATGCAAGGAAGCCTACGAAGCTAATGGCCTGGTTGTCGGAACTTATAAGATCAAAAGTGATCTGATCTACCGCGCTAAAGGCTGTGATGAGTGTAATCACACCGGCTATAAAGGACGGGTGGTTGTCTCGGAAGTAATGGCTATTAATGATGAGATCCGTAATTTGGTTTCGCGTTCTGCTTCTTATAATGAGATCAGGGATGCAGCGAGGCGGAATGAAATGGATACGTTATTTGAGTCAGGCATGAAAAAAGTAGAAAATGGTATGAGCAGTGTCGATGAAATTTTGGCCGTGACCACCATCTAGTTTTTGCAGGACCTATTTATGCCAATGTATTCTTATACAGTAAAAGACGAAGAAGGAAAAACAAAAACGGACGTTGCTCAAGCCAACGATGAAGACGCGCTGATCGCCAAATTGCAAAGTGAAGGTTATTTTATTGTTAGTGTCCGTTTGGCCATGGAAAAGGCTGTGCTTAAAGGTGATAAAGTAAATAAAAATTTCAGATTTGATCACGAGAAATGTAAAATAGAAGATCTTTTGGTTTTTTCCCGTCAATTGGCAACGATGCTTGAGGCGGGTGTGACCGTGCTGCGCAGCCTGGACGTCATCGTGTCCCAGATCCAAAGCAAACAGTTGTTTACAGCGGTTACTCAAATTCATGATGATATTGAGCAAGGTTCTTCTTTGAGTGCTGCCTTATCCAAGCATCCTAAGATCTTTGACCAATTTTGGGTCAGTTTAGCTGAAGTAGGAGAGGCATCAGGTACAATGCCTTTGGTGCTTAATAAATTAGCCGAACATGTAGAGCAGGACGCATCGTTCCAGTCAGCTATTATCTCGGCCATGGTCTATCCCTTGATCCTCTTTGTGGTATGTATCGGGGCCGTTGTATTTTTTGCCTTGGTCGTAGGTCCTAAATTCGAAACCGTTTTTGCCTCCATGCATGCCCAATTACCGTTGATGACGAGATGTCTTTTGGGTACGTTTGATTTTATCAGGAATAATATTTTGCTTCTTATAGGCGGAGTCACCGGAACAATCTTTCTTTTAAAGGCCTATTTTTCAACACCCGTGGGCCAGCTGCAGTTAGAGCAAATAATTTATAGTCTTCCTGTTATCGGCGAGATCACCAAATTGGTTGTCGTCGAACGTTTCGCGGCCCAGATGGCGATCCTGACTGAAAGCGGAGTCCCGATCCTATATGCTTTGGAAATTTCAGAAAAATTGGTTAATAATAAAACCTGCGGTAAGGTGATAAACCAGGTGCGTGAAGGAGTGCGTGAAGGAAAAGGAATGGCAGATGCCCTGTTGGAATCATCGTTTTTCCCAATGATGGCCGTCCAGATGATCAAGGTCGGAGAAGAAACAGGGGAGTTGGGCAAAATGCTTAAACATGTGGCTGAGTTTTATCAGGCGAATGTTGAAGCTTTCATGAAACGTTTTGGTACCATGATCGAACCTTTTATGCTGGTTTTCATGGCCGCCATGATAGGGACCATTGTTATATCCATCTTCCTTCCTTTATTTAAGCTCGGGCAGGGAGGCAGTTTTCACCAATAAGATTTTTTGTTCTCCATTTGACAACACTCTCAGAGGTGGTATACTTTTACTGTGAGTTGCAGTTATATAATAAATACGTTAAAATTAAGGAGAACATCATGAGAAAAATTAATAATAAAGGCGGTTTTACCCTTATAGAAATTATCGTTGTTTTGATCATAGTTGGTATTTTAGCGGCTATTGCCTTACCTAACTTGTTCCAAAATATCGCAAGAAGCAAAGCAGCAGAAGCATTGGGAGCTATTTCCGGTGATAAGGTCATGTTGGAAGGTTGTGTACAGGGCCATACTACTACTATAGTGACTAATTGCACGATGGCCCAGCTTGGCATCGCTGGTGCTACTCCTAATTTCACATATACTTTTCCAGGGTTAGCTCAAGCAAACCCGGGAAAAGTGGTGTATACCATAGTTGCACAAATTAATCCTAATGGTGTTGACGAAATTACCTTAACGAAAGACAACTTAAATAATAACTATACTTGTGTCGGAGGTGGTAACTTTACCGGATCTTGTTAACATTGAATAAGAACCAAAAAGGCAACATCGAATCTGATGTTGCCTTTTTTTTATATTTTTTAACAGCTGTCATTGTAATCCTCGTTTTTTTACCCTGCCTGCAGGCTGGATTTCTCAATATCGATGATCAGAAACATTTTCTTGAGAACCATGCTGTTTTAGACCTGTCAGCCGGTTCCGTCCAAGCCATTTTTACCCAGACCGTTAATAATGTCTATATCCCGCTGACGAGTTTATCCTTTGCCATTGAACATCATTTTTTTGGATTTAATGCCTTTGTTTTTCATTTAGACAATTTGGTGTTCCATGTCATTAATGTCTTACTGGTCTTGTTATTGGCTCAGCGAATGGGGTTGTCCACGGCGGCCGCTTTTTTAGCTGCTCTTATTTTTGGGGTCCATCCTATGAAGGTAGAGTCAGTGGCCTGGGTGACAGAGCGCAAGGATGTTTTATACGCATTATTTTATCTTCTTGCGTTGCACCAATACTGGTCTTATCTAAAGACCAGATCGATCAAGAACTATTTAGGGACATTGTTCCTTGGCTTTGTCAGCATCCTGGCCAAGCCCATGGCCTTGAGTTTGCCGTTGGTATTGTTATTGTTAGACTATCTTCAAGGCAGGAGATGGGATAAAAATGTCTTCATAGAAAAGATACCGTTCTTTTTATATGCCGTTGAGATCGCTTCATTGTCCTATGTGTTTAATATGCGTAATCCCATCAGCGATATCCTCCAGGCGGCGTTGATATGGACATGGTCATTCAATTTTTACATTTGCAAGTTTTTATGGCCCTTTCATGTTTCTTTTGTTTATCTTTTGCCTCACCCTATTGCTTTGAGTAATTGGCCGTATGCCCTGTCGCTGGGGATGTTTATTCTTATTATCGGGATATTAATACGCTGGCGGAAAAATCGTTTTATGATCTTTGCGTTTGCTTTTTATATTTTATCGATCTTTTTTATTTTACGTTTTGATGAAAAGGTCGACTTTACGGTTGTTTCCGACCGCTTTATGTATCTGCCTTGCCTGGGATTTTGCCTGGGTGCAGGGTTTGTCTTAGATCGATGGGGGAGTGTAAAGTATTTAAAAATAGGGTTTATTTTAATCTTTACTATTTTGGGAGGAGTGTTAACGTTTAAGCAGTGCAGGGTTTGGCATGATCCAATTATTTTTTGGGATGAAGTGGTCCGTGAATACCCTAAGAGTTTTGAGTTTTATTTTTACCGCGGTCAGGCTTATATTGCTAAAGGGGAGAATAATTTAGCCTTAGCTGATTTTTCAAAAGTCATAGAATTAAATCCTTTGCTTGTTAATGCTTATAACAATCGGGGAGTAGTCTATCTCTCACAGGGGAAATATAAAGAAGCGCTGGCAGATATTAACAGGGCTATTCAATTAGACCCTTCTGATTTTGACGCTTACATTGTCCGGGCCAATATAGAAGAAAAGAATAAAGAATTTGATATGGCTACGAAAGATTTTACCTATGCTCAACAATTAAGCGGTGTTTCCTTTGCTAATTCACTTCGGCGCGTACAGGAAGAAAGCAAATAGGGGTTCTTAATATAACATGATTCGTTTAATCAAGAAAGTAACGGGATCGCCAGTGGCGCTTATTCTTATTGGGCAAAGTGTTGCCGGCGCTCTTTTGCTTTGGTTGATCTCGGCTTGGGTTTTCCCATTTACATTTGATTCTATAATGTATATAACTACTGCCGAGCATATTGTTCATGGCAAAGGGCTATTGTGCGCTAATCTTTTTGTTGATCCTCCTCTGCCGGATGTTTTGCCGATGAGCCTTACTCCTCCGGGATTTCCTATCAGCATTGCTATTCTTAAATGGCTTGGTTTAAATGCGTACTTCGCCGCTCTTTCTTTACCGCGTATTTGTTTCTTATTTCTTCCTTTTCTTTTTTTTAAAATATTTAAAAGATTCTTCCCCGATAATGTTTCGCTTATCGCTTCCGGCATGTGTTCCTTGACATCCACAGTTCTGACTTGCTCAGTGATCGCCTGGTCTGATACGCCTTATTTGGTCCTCAGTTTATTGGTCTTCTTGATGGTGTTTAATATCATAGAGAAAAAGACCTCTGTCCACTGGTCTTATATTGTGCTTACAGGCATTCTTTCGGGCTTCGCCTTCCTTTTTAGATATGTCGGAATTTCTCTTATGGCGAGCATAGGGATTTGTTTGATCGTTGCAACTATTATAAGAATGATAACCTTTAAAGACTTGGTCCGAACGGGGCTGCTTTACGGACTAGGTCTCTGCTTGCCGGTCGTTCCCTATTGCATCCGGAATTTAGTCATATTTGGGGTGATCGGGAAAGTCCCGCCTTCTATCTCAACGGCCCTTTTTCTTTCTCATTTACATATTGTGGTCCAATTATATCTTCAGGGATTAAGCTTAATAATCTTTGGGATAAGCCCGCTTTCCTGGGTCATCTTTATTCTAGTCATATGTTTTTTTTGTTGGTTCTTGGGGCGAATGAAGGGACTGATGATGGAATCCCATACTAAATTCATTTCCTTGGTCCTTATATATTCTTATTTCTTCATTTATTCCTTCTTTTTAATTTATAATAAATCAGATAATTTTCTTTCCGGGAATCCGGACATTGACCAGCGGGTGATGATGCAATTGTCTTGGGCTTTGCTAGGGGGGATTATTTTTGTCATATATGCCGGGATCAAAAGATGGGTCCCGTCAAAAGGGGATATTAAGGTCCTCACATGGTTTTTGATCCTGATATTTGTCGTGATCCAGATTTTCCCGTTGATCAACTTTTATCAGAAGCAATCAGAGATCAAGGTCTTGTCCAAGAAAATTGGGCAGTATTCTTTTAGCCGTCTGCCTCCTGATGATGTGATCGTTTCCAATTTGCCGGAAATAACATACTATTTTACCCAACGTAATGTGCGTGCGCTGGCCAATTACACTCCTTTTGGTTTGCTTTATTACCTTGGGGGACAAAGGAAATTTGTTGTATTTTTGGTCAAAAACTGCGGCCATTTATCTCCAGCCTGGAAATATCCGGATGAATGGAAAAAGCCTGATTGGTATAAGAATGTTTATTCAGATGGGACGGTAGATCTTTTAGTCCCCTCTGAGGCTATTTTAGTAAAACCCGTTCCCAAAGTGAAATAATTGTTTTAGGAGGGGATAGTGGATCTTATAATCAACTATTTCAAAAAGAAACATGCTGTTCTTATATTTTTGATAACTTTTTTAATATATAGCCCGCTGCTTTTTAATCAATTTATTGGGGATGATGGTTTTATCATCCAGAATAATACATTTTATACTTCTTGGAAGAATGTTCCCCGTTTATTTGAAAATGGTTATATTTCTGATTCAGAGAAAATAATTTCCAGTCGTAAATCCAAAGAAGATTTTGGAACGGGGAGCGTCAGTTATAGACCTGCATCAAATTTCACCTATTTTTTTGACTACTATTTATTCCAAGCCAAACCATACGGTTCTCACCTAATTAATATTTTGATACACTGCGTAAATTCTGTTTTAGTTTATTGGATCGTTAATCAAATTTTTTCTTCCTCGATTTTGGGGTTATTCGCAGGGCTCTTTTTTTCTTTACACCCTATTCAGTCCGAAGCTGTAGCTGTAATGAGCTATCGGGCAGATATTTTCGCTACGATGTTTGTTTTATTATCTTTTTATTTCTGGATAAGATTTACACAGGGTGGACATGTAAGGCGAAATTATTATTATTGGTCTTTAGCAATGTGTTTTTTTGCTTTGTTTAGTAAAGAATCATCCTTCATGTTGCCTTTAATGATTCTATTGTTCGACCAAGTGTTGATTACGCCACGTCCAAGTTTAAAGCAGAAAGGAATTTATTATATTGGGTTTATCCCAATTTTGATTTTTTATCTGTATCTATATTTTGTAGTTTTCCCAAACACTTCGCTTTCTTTTCATTGGTTAGGGGGGACTTTTGTTAATCATTGCCTTATAATGGGATTTATTTGGTACAACTATTTAGTCAATGCCCTGTTGCCTTGGACAGTGAAATTGATACCAGGATTATATTGTCCGCCTGTTCCTGGAATAGCTGTAACAATACAAATTGGGATAGCATTAGTCATATTGATAATAAGTGTTTGGGTGCTTTGGCGTAATTATAAAGAGACATGTTTTTTCTTGTTATGGTATATCATTTTTTATCTTCCTGTTTCTAATTTAATTCCTATAGCCAATCCAATGGCGGACCGTTTTATGTATTTACCTTCGATAGGGTTATTGGTTGCTGTAGCGTTTTTCTTAAGCAGAATGTTCAAGAGTAATTATATCCAGGATCTGTCTCAATATTTATCAAGGATCCTTTATGCGGCTGTTATTTTAATTTGTGTTACTGGGACTTTATTTTTGAATGTCGACTGGAAGAGCAATTATAATGTGGCTTATGCATGGGTAAGGGATTACCCGACAGCCTATCAAGGGTATGCTTTTATGGCAAAACAGTACTATTATGCGAAACTTTATGAAAAAGCTGAAGAGTATTTTGAAAAAAGTATACAATTGGGAAACAGGCAAACAGAAGATGCTATAGGTTTAGCGGAGTGTTATATATATTTTGGGAAAATTGATAAAGCTGAAGGGTTTTTTAAGATAATTATTTCACATCATACTTGGGATGATGATATTGCTTTTCTTTATTTAGGGGAGATATACTATAATCAGAAGAAAAATCTGTTGGCGGAGGAAGTATTAACAAAGTCTTTGGCATTAAATCCTAACGAACCGTTAGGGTATATCTATTTAATGAAGGTTTATTTAAATTTGCAAAAAATTGAAGCGGCAAAAAATCTTTTGGGGAAAGCCAATCTTTATTTAAACAAAAAGAATATTTCCGAACTTCGTAATGCTTTAGAAAATCATAGCAAATAATTCATGAAATAAATGTCTACGCATTATAAAAATCTTTTGATCCTCTTCTTTTTTACTTTCCTGACCTATACGCCTATTTTATTTAATTACTGGGTCGGGGATGATTACCTTATCATTGAGAGAAATACTTTTTATGCCTCATGGAAGAATGTCCCCCGTCTGTTTGAAAAGGGATATATCACCAATGTGCAGGCAGTCGAATATGTCAGCGATCCCCAGTATGATTATGGAACAGGCAGTGTCAGTTATAGGCCGGTTTCAAATTTTTCTTATTTCTTTGATTATTTTTTGTTTCAGGCAAAACCCTACGGTTCCCATCTGATCGATATTTTAATCCATTGTGCTAATTCATTTTTTGTTTACTGGATAGTTGTACAATTATTTTCTTCTTCGATATTAGGATTATTTGCCGGACTTTTATTTTCTTTGCATCCTCTTCAGTCCGAGGCTGTAGCCGTTATGAGCTATAGGGCAGATATCATAGCTGCTTTTTTTGTATTGTATTCTTTCTATTTCTGGGTCAAATTTCAACAAGGTGAGTATTTAAGGAAAGGGTATTATGGGGGGGCACTATTGATGTATTTTTTAGCGGTATTCAGCAAAGAATCCGCGATCATGTTGCCATTGGTGATTCTATTATTTGATCAATTATTAGCCATTCCCCGTTTAAGTCTTATTCGGAGGATGAAATACTACGCAGGATTCATCTTGATCTTAATTGTCTATCTTTATTTGTATATTATAGTCTTTCCGAATTCTTCCGTTTCATTTCATTGGTTAGGCGCTTCAGGATTGAGCCATTGTCTTATCATGGGGCATATTTGGTCTGCGTATTTAATAAATGTTTTATTGCCTTGGACGGTAAGATTAATACCCGGTCTCTATTGTCCGCCGGCACCCTTGTTGATAAGTTTAGAGACTCTTAGCATGGGGGCAGTGCTCATTGTTTTGATAGCAGGGGCATGCTTTTTATGGCGTAAATATAAGCCGGTGGCATTTCTTTTATTTTGGTATATCTTGTTTTATATTCCGGTTTCTAATGTCATCCCTATTGCTAATCCCATGGCATACCGTTTTATGTATTTGCCCTCCATAGGACTATTCATTGTTCTGGCATGGATTTTTCATAAGGTCTTTATTAGCGAGTCCTTAGAAAAATATTCAAAACGTTTATCAGTCATATTTCATGCGGCCATTATCATCATCTGTATCATTTGTACGCTGTTTATAAATGGTAACTGGAAAAGTGATTTTAACGTAGGGTATACGTGGGCAAAAGATTATCCGGCACTTTATCGAGGCTATGCCCTGTTAGGACAAGCTTATTTTGACGTGGCTCAATTCAAAGAAGCTGAAAGATATTTAGAAAAAAGTGTTCGATTAAGAGATCGGATCCCCGCAGATCTTCTTATGTTAGCGCAGTGTTACAGGGTGTTGGGAGAAATGAAAGAGGCAGAAGCCTTATTAAAGCAGATTATTTCGCTTTACCCTGTCTACGCTGATCCCTATTTTGAATTAGCCGCTATTTATTATTATCAGAATAATATCCCATTAGAACATGAAATGATAAAAAAGGGGTTGTCATTAAATCCGAGAAAATCATTGGCGTATTTTGAGAATCTTCATCAGTTAAAGAGGTGAATTTGGATAAGCAGAGGCTATATCAGTGGGGGGGCATTTGTTTAATTTTATTATGGTTAGGATGGCATTTAATCCTCCCTATTAATTTGGTCGCTTCGGATATGGGACGGTATATTAATAATGGCGAACTCATATTACAAGGGCAATGGGATGTTTTATATAAGAACTACTATTCTTATACTAATCCTCAATATCCTTTTTTTAATTACCATTGGTTGTTCGGTGTTTTTTGTTACGCCGTATGGCATTGGGCGGGATTTACCGGGCTCGCCATCGTTTATATTGCTATTGAGCTTTTAACTTTTTTTTTATTCTTTCGCTGTTGGCAGCGTTTCTCTTCCTTCCTCATGCTCTGCGCTTTTGGTTTATTGAGTTTTCCTCTTATATCTATGCGAGACTCAATCCGCCCTGAAGGATTCAGTTATTTGTTTTGCGGGCTTTTTTGGCTGCTTATTGATCGCTACCAACAGAAGTGGTTAAAGCCTCATTATTTGATCATAGCGTTGTGCATTGTTCAAATCCTTTGGGTCAATACACATATTTTCTTTATGATGGGGCCTGTTTTAACGGCATTTTTTTGGTGGCAGGCACGCTGCAATAAGGAAGAAGAACAGGTAAATGTTCTTCAAAAGTTATTCTGTCTTCTATGCGGTATGTGCTTGATCAATCCTTTTGGGATCAATTTGTTTGGGCTAGTATTGGACACATGGAAGGCCTCATCGGTGGCTCCTGTTATTGAGAGCCAATCGATGTTTTATTTCTTAAGCTTAAAAACAATGCCTGATAAGTCCATTTGTTTTTATTTTCTTGCGATTTTGGGGATGTTGATATTACCCTTGATCTCCTTAATTCAACGGGAGGGGCTAAAGAAATACATTTTTATCGCCCTATTAATATTTTTATTGGCGTTTGCGGCATTAAAGTCAATACGCATGATAGGACTTTTTGGGTACATATGGATACCAATATCGTCGTATCTTTATAGTGGATGGATCCGTACAGAAACGGTAAAGCTCAGGAAGAATATTGAAATTTTTCTGGTTGTAATAGGTATCTTAGTTTCTGCTTTAGTGGGTTTTGACTGGAAACAAAGCAATGTTCTTGGGATTGTCCCAGGCACTAATGACGCTGCTGAGTTTTTTAAACGAGAAAAGATACAGGGGCCTATTTTTAATAATTATAATATCGGGGGCTATTTGATCTTTCATTTAAGTCCTGAGTATAAATTGTTTGTTGATAATCGGGGGCTGGCGGCTTACCCGGATGATTTTTTCATCAAAACATATATTCCGATGCAGCGTAGAGATGATGTTTGGAAAAGAATGGATCAGCGGTATCATTTTAATGTGATTTTTTATAGTCCTATGCAGCCTTTGATCAGGGACAGGTTTGTTTGGAATCGTATTAACGACCCTTCCTGGGCATTAGTTTTCTTCAAAAAGGATGTAGTCATCTTCTTGAAACGTGATCAGAAAAATGATCCCATCATTCGCCGTTTTGAGGAGCATTTAAAAATAATATCACCGACTGAAATTGACGTATTGAGAATCTCAACATGAAGCAAGGAACGATCATTATTCTTATTTTGCTTTGGTTAGGATGGCATTTAGCCCTTCCTGTTGATCTCGTCAGGTCTGACCTTGGCCGTCATATTAAGAATGGCGAGCTCATTTTGCAGGGGCATTGGGACGTTTTATACAAGAATTACTATTCATATACCTATCCCCAATATCCGTTTATCAATCACCATTGGTTGTTTGGTGTTTTTTGTTATGTCCTTTGGCATTATTTTGGGTTTAGCGGGCTTTCTTTCATTTATTTAATTCTTGAATTGTGCACTTTTTATTTATTTTTTTGCTGTTGGCGGCGATTTTCTTCATTAGCCATGCTTTGCGCATTTGGTTTATTGAGTTTTCCTCTTCTTTCCATGCGCAGCGAGATCCGTCCCGAGGGGATCAGTTTTCTTCTTTGCGGGCTTTTTTGGTATTTGATCAATTCTTTTCAAGAGCGGCGGTTAGGTCCTTATCCGTTAGTCTTTATTTTGTCAATTTTACAGGTGATATGGGTTAATACCCATATTTTCTTTATGATGGGACCTCTTTTAATTGCGCTTTTTTGGTGTCAGGCACGAAGTAATGGTGAACGGCAAGAGGCCGGCATGTTTCATAAAATATTTTGGCTTCTGCTTGTGATGTGTTTCATTAATCCTTCAGGTATAGAAGGGGCATTGACGCCATTTCACATAGACAAGGCTTATTTAGTCCCGATTACGGAAAACCGGTCAGTATTCTATTTTTTAAATTTAAGAATGATGCCGGATAAATCTCTTTATTTTTATTTTTTAGCCACCTTAGGCCTGTTGATCGCCCCTTTGGTATTTTTAATTCGACGAGAAGGGATAAAGAAGTATATTTTTAGCGGGGCATTGATTTTATTCTTGTCTTTCGTGGCTTTAAAGGCGGTACGTATGATAGGGCTCTATGGTTTCTTTTGGGTTCCGTTATCGTCTTATTTGTATAGCAGGTGGCTGGGGACTGAAACGGTTAAAGTCAGGAAGAATATTGAAATAGGATTCGTATTGGCAGGGGTATTAGTCTCAGCCTCGGTCAATTTTGATTGGCAACAAAGGCATGCATTGGGTATTGTTCCCGGGGCCCAGAATGCGGCTGAGTTTTTTAAAAATGAAAAGATAGCCGGGCCAATTTTTAATAATTATAATATCGGAGGTTATTTAATTTTTCATTTAAGCCCTGAGTATAAATTCTTTGTTGATAACCGCATGGAAGCTTTTCCGGATGATTTTTTTAAAGAGAAGTATGTCCCTATGCAATTGAAAAATGATCTATGGCGAAGGATGGAAGGAGAGTATCATTTTAATGTTATTTTCTTTAGCCCTGAATCAACGCCTTGGGGTAACGCATTTCTTTGGAACCGTTATTCAGATCCTTCCTGGGCCCTGGTTTATTATAGCAAAGAAGCCGTGATCTTTTTAAAACGCAATGACCAAAATGCCCCCATAATCAGCCGTTTCGAGAAACATGTGAGAATAATATGAAACAGTCGCGTATATCTTGGCCTATCCTCAGTGCTTTTACAATAAGCTTTCTCTATTGGATTTACCGGTTTACCAATAGTTTTTCTGCTGACCTTATCGATTATCAGGCTTTGGGGAGGATCATAGAACATCAAGGGTTAATAGGTTATTTAATTACCGGTCCACACCGTGAGCCCATATACCCTCTGATCTGTGCCTGGGCGATGGATATAGAAAAATTAAGCGGCATCGGTTTTACCCATATCATGGCAGGTTTTGGTATTTTGATGCTGATGACAACACAGGTTCTGACCTATATTATCCTAAAAAGATTAAATATTCGTCCCTGGATCTGTTCCCTGGCGATTCTTTATTGGGGCATATCACCGGCGATCACTAACTCAGCCTTTAATGTGCTGTTATTTTGTGAAGTGGCGACCTACCCTTTTGTCCTTTCCGTTGTTATTGTTGGCTGTCAAGGATGGGAGGCTGTAGATCAAGATGATAAAAAGAAAGCCTGTATATATGGCATTTTAAGCGGTTCTATATTCGCTGTTTTGACCTTTATTAAAGCTGCTTTTGAATGTATATGTCCGGCTTATTTTATTTTTTTCTTGATAGCGGCTTTATTAAAAAAGAGAATATCGTTTTCACTTGTTTGTTTTTTGACGGCAGCAGGGGTTTTATTTTATATCCCTGTGATCGGTTATAAATGTTTGAATAAGTTTTACAACGGGAACTTTGTGATAGCTGACCGCGGCCCTGTGAATTTATATGGAAATGTTGAGCGCCGGACAGGGCCGCTTACACCCAGAAAATATCTTGCAGACCTTGCCTCTGTCGGCGGCGTCTGTGGGAAATATTTTAAGCCTCAAGAATGTTCTTATTGGGCCTATACTGAATCGGATCGTTTGGGTTTCCAAAAGTCAATAGAATTGGCGGATCAGCACTTGCCGCCTCAAGCGGTCACGGATACTTTGTTACGTCTTTCTAAACAGAAAGCGTTGAATAATTTACCGCAGTATTTTTTGCTGACGTTGACCGAAGGCTTAAAAATGTTCTTTTGGGAGGCCCCGATCCCGTTTTTTCCATTGGATTTTATAGCAGCAATAGTGACATTTCTTGCTTTTTTGTATTGCGGTGTTTATTATAAGAATACCCCGAATCTTATAAAGCATTCGCTGGTAATTATCCTATTTTTCGTCTTTTTTTATTCCTTTTTTGCCATATTACCCAGGCATATTCTTCCGTTGGTGCCTTTATATTTGATTAGTATAAGCTATGGTTTTTCAAAGTTGTTGGGTAAAGTTTGACCTTTTTTACCATGCGTGCTATATATTAAGTAGCAGGGCAAGCATGACGGGGGCTCGCAAGTATCATTGAACAAGGAGATGAGGCCTAATGTCAACCAGCAAAGGATTTACTTTAATAGAAATAACAGTTGTCTTGGTTATAATAGGGCTAGTGGCTGCTTTCACTTTTCCCAGTTTTGTTAATTCTATAGAGCAGACTAAGGCACAGACAGCCAAGAGCAATTTGTTGGCTCTAGCTGCCGCACAGCAAAAATTTAATGAAGACTACAATGGTTCCTATTGCATCAGCACAGGAGCAAATCCCACAGGGCAAACCCCTCTTTGCGGAGATACCTATGTTGATCTAAATATTAACCTGCATTTGAGTATGGGAGGGGGGAATGATCCCTTTACCTATAGCTGTTCGGCTACCGCCGAGACCATACCGTATAATTGTACGGCAACCGATGGTACTGTTAGCTTGACCATAGATGAAAATAATCCTATCCCTGCCGGAAACACCTGTACCGGTTCCAGTCAACTACCCGTTTGCTGTACTGCCGGTGGCGGGGCTTGTCCGTATTAATTGGCCTTAGACCTGCCAGGATTTAAATCGTCCCTTGTTTGACCTGTCCTGCTTTATATGTTATAACTTAAGTGGATGGAGGCACTTGTGATG